>Ga0222419_100010_pt1 | contig 662517 bp, 615 predicted proteins | sample 1B20Ametagenome_FD_182474 | JGI IMG/M metagenome (GOLD analysis project Ga0222419, IMG submission 182474) | Enriched microbial communities from leaf-cutter ant dump, University of Wisconsin, Madison, United States - 1B20A (version 2) | ecosystem: Environmental > Terrestrial > Nest > Insects... | reverse complement strand
GGAAGCGCAAAACCAATCCGAACCAAAGCCCGGCTCAATTCTCAACAGCTTCTTCAGAAACCTTCAGAGCGAGTTCAGCGGCCGCCAGAAGCGCCACCGCCCTCGTCGATGAGCGGCGTTATAAGCCTACCATAACGGACACGTCAACAGGGGGAGGCAAGAAAAATTCGAAAAAATTCCGTTTTCCAATTTGTTAAATATAATCAACGGATTGAGAGCGCATGGAATGAATAGCGGGGACAAGCCGTGCCCATGTGATTGACTCCGGCGGAAAAAAGCCGGTGGCGGACGACGAAAAGGGCGGCGCCCGCAAGCACCGCCCTTGTCCGCGGATCGTATCCTCAGGCCCTGCGGAACAGGCCCGCAATCAGGGACAGGACCAGAAGGGCGAGGAAGACGAAAAAGAGGATCTGCGCGATGCCGGCCGATGCGCCGGCAATGCCGCCGAAGCCGAGCAGGCCGGCAACGAGGGCAACCACGAGAAAGACCACGGCATAGTAGAGCATTTTGGAACTCCTTCCTTCTATCGCAACAGAAACGGAGACAGGCGGAAAAGGTTCCCGCGGATGAAGGCTGCGCCCTCTAGTGACGGCGCGTCCAGTCGTCGATCTGCCGCTCCGCCTCTTCCCTGGCGATGCCGTAGCGCTGCTGGATCTTGCCGGAAAGCTCGACGCGGCGCCCCTGGATGACGTCGAGGTCGTCGTCGGTGAGCTTGCCCCACTGGGCCTGCGCCTTGCCCTTGTACTCGTTCCATTTGCCTTCGATGATGTCCCAGTTCATGGCGTTGTCCTTTCCTTGATGGCGTTGACGGCGGGGACAATCTTCCGGCGCCGGGAAAGTTCCGCGCTGCGGGCCCGGCATGGCCCTTCACATTTTCGGGAACAAAATCCGCTTCGGCTCGTTACCGGCCCATCGCCTATCAGCGAACAGGACGCGAAAGGAAGCGCAGATGCTCGGCACCATTCTTCTCATCATCCTCATCCTTCTTCTGGTCGGCGCCCTGCCGAACTGGGGATACAGCCGAAGCTGGGGGTATGGCCCTTCCGGCGGCCTGGGCCTGATCGTCGTCATCCTTCTCATCCTCGTCCTCATGGGACGCATCTGACGCCCGCAATCCCAAACCAGGAGCCGGAACCATGAAGAAGACCATCGTTGCGCTTTGCCTTGCCGCATCCACCCTCTCCCTTGCCGCCTGCAGCGAGACCGAACGCGGGACCGCGATCGGGGCGGCCTCCGGCGCCATCATCGGCGGGGCCGTGACCGGCCGGGCCGGCGGGGCACTGGTGGGCGCGGCCGTCGGCGGCACCGCGGGCTATCTCATCGCCCGCTCCGATCGCCACGGCTATTGCCTCTATCGCGACCGCCATGGCCGCCGCTACGAAGCCCGTTGCCGCTGAACGACGGGACGCCCGCAAAACGAAAACGGGCCCTGCGGCCCGTTTTCCAAAGTCCCGATGCGGGAAGGATGAATGGCCCTAGGAACGGTTCTTGGCCTGGCGCTCCGCTTCGTCGAGCTTCTCCAGAAGATCGAGCAGGCGATCGGGCACGGCCTCGGTCTCGATCACGTCATAAAAGGACTTCAGCTTGCGGCCGATCGCACCGTTCGGGTCGAACGCCTTCGCGGGAGCGGCGGAGCCGCCCCGTTTCTTGTCTTTGCCGGACTCGATCATGGTCTTGTTTCCATCGCCTGCCGACCGCTATCTTCCTTTTGCCCGATATTCCCAATAGCAAGTCAGACTTAGCATGCTACCAATAGGTTTCCGCATCATGAACTCTAGCGGAAACGGTTCCAATGCGGAACACATTCAGGGAGAACGAAATGTCACTTTCCACCCGTATCGCACCACATCTCGCCTATCTGAGGCGGTTTTCCCGTGCCGTCACGGGTTCGCAGACCTCCGGCGACGCCTATGTGGCCGCCATGCTGGAGGCGCTCGTCGCCGATATCACGCTCTTTCCCGAAGGCCGCGGCGACCGTATCGCCCTCTACCGGCTCTATTGCACGCTGTTCGACAACCTCGACGTGACGCTGCCGGACAATTCCTCGCCCTTCGGCTGGGAGCGGCAGGCGGCCGCCAACCTCGCCAACCTGCCGCCCGCCGAGCGCAAGGCCTTCCTGCTCATCGCCGTCGAGGGCTTCGACATGGCGGAAGGGGCCGATATCATGGGCGTTTCCGAGGAACGCTTCGCCGAATTGCTCGACGAAGCCTCGCATGACATCTCCCGGCAGGTCGCGACCGATATCATGATCATCGAGGACGAACCGCTCATCGCCATGGACATCGAGGACATGGTGAAGGGCCTCGGCCACAACGTCACCGGCATCGCGCGCACCCATGCCGAGGCGGTGGAACTCTACCACCGCACCTCGCCGCGCATGGTGCTTGCCGATATCCAGCTCGCCGACGGCAGCTCGGGGATAGACGCCGTCAACGATATCCTGAAGAACAGCACGATTCCGGTGATCTTCATCACCGCCTTCCCGGAGCGGCTTCTGACCGGCGAGAAGCCGGAGCCGGCCTTCCTCGTCACCAAGCCCTTCAATCCGGACATGGTGAAGGCGCTGATCAGTCAGGCGCTGTTCTTCGACGAGCAGGCGCGGCTCGCCAAATCCGCCTGAATGCGCAAGGCCCGGGAAACCGGGCCTTTTCTTCTTGCCATTATCCGAGGGCGGCAAGCGCTTCGAAGACGGCCGCCACGGCCTCAGCGCCGGGATCGGCGACACCGGCAAGGTCGCCGGCGCCGATATAGGCCGCGCGGCCGGCTCTCGCCCTCGTCATCGTCTTCGTCGCCTCGGCCCCGGCACGGGCGGCCTTCGCCGCTTCGGCCAGCGAGCCTGCGGCAACGGCGGAAAGAGCCGGGGCGAGCGCATCGATCATCGTGCGGTCGCCAGGCCCCGCCCCGCCGTAGAAGGTCATGCGGTCGAGGCCCGCAAGCAGCGCCTCCGGGATCGAACGACCTTCGGCCAGCCCCTGCCCCGCCGCCGTGAAGAAGATCGAGAGCAGCACGCCGCTGGAGCCGCCCATGCCGGTGCCGAGGATCGCGCCGATCGCCGCGAAAGTGGCGGAACGGTCGGCGAGCGGCAATTGCCCGATGCGGCTTTCGACGCTGCGGGCGCCGGCCGCAAGGGTCGAGCCGGTATCCCCGTCGCCGGCGCGGGCATCCAGCCGGTTCAGCTCCGCTTCGAGGCAGACCAGCCGTTCGCAGGCCGCGCGGACGATCCGTTCCATGCGGGCATCGTTGCTCGGGGCCGGCTGCGCGGCGCCCGCTCCGGCAGGGCGCGGCAGGATGGCGATCGGCTTGCGTTCGACCGGGGAAAGCCAGGCGCGCGGCGAGACGGCCGAACACAGGGCCGCCTCGCGCGCCGGATCGAGCTTCAGGAGCGAGAGCGAGAAACCGTTCATGTTGAGCGCCGTCATCAGCGGCGCCGGGCCGATGACGAGGCGGATGCGATCCGCCAGCGCCGAGGACAGGACCGCGTTGGCGATGACGCCCATTTCGAGCGGCGGCACGGCGCCGAGATTGTTGATGAGCAGCGCGTGGTCACCGTCATCCGCAAGATGCCCGGCGAGACGGCCGGCCATGGCCTCGACGAGCGCGGCGGCCGAGGCGATGGCGATGCGCTCCGCCCCCGGCTCGCCGTGAATGCCGAGGCCGAGTTCGCCCTCGCCGGGGCCGAGCCGTTCCTCGTACGCCTGACCTGGGATCGAGCAGGAGGAGAGCGACATGCCGAGCGAGACGATGTCGCCCGCGGCCGCGCGTGCCGCCGCGGCAACGGCGTCAAGGCTTTCGCCCGCTTCGGCAAGGTGCCCAGCGATCTTGTGCACGAAGAGCGTGCCGGCGACGCCGCGCGGCTGCGGCAGGTCGGGCAGCGCGATGTCGTCGGCGACGATGACCATCTCCACCTTGAACCCTTCGGCACGGGCGCGCTCGGCGGCAAGGCCGAAGTTCAGCCGGTCGCCGGTATAGTTCTTGACGACGAGCAGGCAGCCCGCCTCCCCCGCCACCGCGCGGATCGCCATCAGCACGGCATCGACGCTGGGCGAGGCGAAGATCTCGCCGGAGACAGCCGCCGTCAGCATGCCGCGGCCGACGAAGCCGGCATGGGACGGCTCGTGCCCTGCCCCGCCGCCGGAGACGACCGCGACGCGGTCCTTCGCCCAGTCCGCGCGCAGGATCACCTTGATGTCGGGATAGGTGTCGAGCCGCGCGAGCGTGCCGGCCGGCGCCGTCATCAGCAGGCCGTCGAGCGCCTCGGTGACGATGTCTTCGCGGCGGTTGAGGAAATGTTTCATCGCGGCCTCCCTAAGTTCGGGCCGCAAGTCCATCCAGTGCGGCCGCGACGATCCTCTCGATGGATGCGTCGATGTCAACCGTGACGACGCCGGGCTCGCCGGACGGGTCCTCCAGCGTGGCGAGCTGGCTGTCGAGCAGGCTTGCCGGCATGAAGTGGCCCTGCCGCGCGCTCATCCGGCCAAGCAGGAGATCGCGGCTGCCCCTGAGATAGACGAAGGCAAGTTGGCCACCGGCGGCAACGCGCAGGCGGTCGCGATAGGCCTTCTTCAGGGCGGAGCAGGAGACGACGACACTTTCGTTCCTCGCAAGCGCATCGGAGAGCGCGCGGCCGATCGTGTCGAGCCAGGGCCAGCGGTCCTCGTCCGTCAGCGGGATACCGCGCGACATCTTCTCGACATTGGACGGCGGATGCAGGCTGTCGCCTTCGATGAAGGCGGCGGGAAGGGCCGCGGCAAGACCCTCGGCAACCGAGGTCTTGCCGCAACCGGAAACGCCCATGACGACGATCGCGCGCGCAGCCGTCATGGTGCTCGTCCTCAGGCGACGCGCTTGCGCCGCTCGACGCGGGCGCGGATGGCGTCGATGTCGACACGCGGCGTCGCGGCGAAGAGGGTCTTCGTGTAGCTGTGCTGCGGATCGTCGAAGACCTGGTCGCGGCTGCCGTATTCCACCGCCTCGCCGAAATACATCACCATCACATCATCCGCGATGTGGCGCACGACCGACAGGTCGTGGCTGATGAAGACGTAGGTGAGATGGAACTCGTCCTGCAGGTCGGCAAGAAGGTTCAGCACCTGCGCCTGCACGGAGAGGTCGAGCGCGGAGACCGGCTCGTCGAGCACCAAGAGGCGCGGATTGAGCATCAGCGCGCGGGCGATCGCCACGCGCTGGCGCTGGCCGCCGGAGAACATGTGCGGGTAGCGCCCGTAATGCTTCTCCTCCAGGCCCACCTTCTTCAGCATGGCCATGGCGCGCTCGCGCCGCTCGCCCGCCGGCACCTTGGTGTTGATGACCAGCGGTTCCGTCAGGATATCGCCGATCTTCTTGCGCGGGTTGAGCGAACCGTAGGGGTTCTGGAAGACGATCTGCACCTTGCTGCGCATCTCGGAGGTCAGCGGCTCGCTGGCGATGTCGACCTTGCGGCCGTCGATCAGCATCTCGCCCTCGGTGATCGGGTCGATCATCGTGACCATGCGGGCAAGGGTGGACTTGCCGCAGCCGCTTTCACCGACGATGGCGAGCGTCTTGCCCTCCTCGACCTTGAAGCTCACGCCCTTGACGGCGTGGACGGTCTTGGCCGGCTTCATGAGGCTGCCGGGGATATGGTAGTCGCGCTTGAGGTTCTTTGCTTCGAGCACTGGGGTCATCGCACGGCTCCCGCGAAAATCTCGGCGTCGGTCAGCTTTTCCGTGATCGTCGGCAGGCGTCCGCCCGTGGCGTTCTCCGGCAGGGCCGAAAGAAGGGCCTTGGTGTAGACGCTTTTCGGGGCGGAGAAGAGCGAAAGCACGTCGGCCTGCTCGATCTGGCGCCCCTTGTACTGCACGATGACGCGATCGGCGGTTTCGGCGACGACGCCCATATCATGCGTGATCATGATGAGGCCCATGCCGTGCTCGGCCTGCAGCTTCATCAGGAGGTCGAGGATCTGCTTCTGGATCGTCACGTCGAGCGCGGTGGTCGGCTCGTCGGCGATCAGGAGCTTCGGATTGCAGGCGAGCGCCGTTGCGATCATCACGCGCTGGCACTGGCCGCCCGACATCTGGTGCGGATAGTGGCCGAGGCGCTCTTCCGGGTTGGGGATGCCGACCAACTGGAACAGCTCGATCGCCCGGTCGCGCCGCGCCTTGCGGGAAAGATCCGTGTGGATGCGCAGCACTTCCTCGATCTGGTAGCCCACCGTGAAGCACGGGTTGAGGCTGGCGATCGGCTCCTGGAAGATCATCGCGATCTCCCGGCCGATGATCTTGCGGCGCTCGGCGTCCGACATCGACTGCATGTCGCGGCCGTTGAAGGTGAGGACGTCCGCCGTCACCTTGGCCGTCCAGGGCAGGAGCCCCATGGCGGCGAGCATGGAGACGGACTTGCCCGAGCCGGATTCGCCGACGATGGCGAGGACTTCGCCCTCGTCGACCTTGAGGGAGACACCGTCCACCGCCTTGAAGGGACCGGAGGCCGTCTGGAACTCGACGGTGAGGTTTTTGATTTCGAGAAGCGACATCACGACCTCTTCAGCTTGGGATCGAGGGCGTCGCGCAAGCCGTCGCCCATCAGGTTGATGGCAAGCACGGTGATGAGGATGGCAAGGCCGGGGAAGGTGACGACCCACCAGGCGCGCTGGATGAATTCGCGCGCTTCGGCAAGCATCGTGCCCCATTCCGGCGTCGGCGGCTGGGCGCCCATGCCGAGGAAGCCGAGGGCCGCCGCATCGAGGATCGCCGCCGAGAAGGCGAGCGTCGCCTGCACGATGAGCGGGGCGAGGCAGTTCGGCAGGATGGTCAGGAACATCAGGCGCAGCGTCCCGGCGCCGGCGACCTGCGAGCCGACGACATAGTCCTTCGACTTTTCCGTCATCACCGCCGCGCGCGTCAGGCGCACGAAGTGCGGCTGGTTGACGAGCGAGATGGCGATCATGGCGTTCACCAGGCCCGGCCCCAGAACCGCCACCAGCACAAGGGCGAGCAGCAGCGAGGGAAACGCCAGGATGATGTCCATGATGCGCATGATGAAGGTATCGACCTTGCCGCGGAAATAGCCGGCGACCAGACCGATCAGCACGCCCGAGACCACCGACAGCGTCACGACGACGAGACCGATGAAAAGCGAGAAGCGCGCGCCGTAGATGAGGCGCGAGAGGATATCGCGGCCGACGGCATCCGTGCCGAGGATATGCCCCCAGGTGCCGCCCTCGGAAAAGACCGGCGGCATCAGCAGGACTTCGCGGTTCTGGATGCTCGGGCTGTGCGGCGCCACGAAGGGCGCGAAGACCGCGACGACCAGGATCGCCAGGAAGATGACGAGGCCGATGACCGCGCCCTTGTTGCGCGAGAAGTAGAACCAGAATTCTGAAAGGCCCGAGGGGGGCGTTCCGCCCGTCTTGGCCTCGGGGGTGCTCGAAACAGCACTCATGGGATCGCCTCCTAGTGCCGGATGCGCGGGTTGACCCAGCCGTAAAGCAGGTCGACCACGAGATTGACGATCATGATGACGGCGGCGATCAGCATCAGCCCGCCCTGCACCACGGCATAGTCGCGCTTGAAGACGCTGTCGACCATCCACTTGCCGATGCCTGGCCAGGAGAAGATCGTCTCCGTGAGGATCGCGCCCGCGAGCAGCACGCCGACCTGAAGGCCGATCGTGGTGATGACGGGAATCATCGCGTTGCGCAGCGCATGGATGCCGATGACGCGGAAGGGCGAGAGGCCCTTGGCGCGGGCGGTGCGCACGAAGTCCTCGCCCAGCACTTCGAGCATGGCCGAGCGCGTCTGGCGGGCGATCACCGCGAGCGGGATCGTCGCGAGCACGACCGTCGGCAAGATCAGGTAGGTCAGCGCCGACTTGAACGCCCCCGCCTGCCCCGAGATCAGGCTATCGATCAGCATGAAGCCGGTGACCTGCGGGAAGAAGTACATCAGCGAGATACGCCCCGAAACCGGCGTCCAGCCGAGATAGCCGGAGAAGAAGATGATGAGCAGCAGCCCCCACCAGAAGATCGGCATCGAATAGCCGACGAGCGCGACGCCCATGATCGACTGGTCGAGCCAGGTCCCGCGCTTGACCGCCGCGAGCACGCCGGCCGGAATGCCGAGCGCGACGGCGACGATGATGGCGCAGAGCGACAGTTCCAGCGTTGCCGGGAAGAGGTTGACGAAATCCTCCAGGACCGGACGCTTGGTGACGATCGACGAGCCGAAATCGCCCGAGAGCAGGCCCGTGAGATAGTCGAAATACTGGATGTACATGGGCCGGTCGAGGCCGAGCTGGTGCATGAGCTCGGTATGCCGTTCCGGCGACATCACCCGTTCGCCCGACATCAGCATGACGGGGTCGCCCGGCAACAGTCGAATGAAGGAGAACGCGATGAGCGATACCCCGAGGAACGTGGGTATCAGGACGGCGAGCCGCCCGAAGATAAAGCGCAACATGGGAGCCAATCCCTTCTTTTTTGAAAAACCGGCGGCCCGAATGTCTTCGGGCCGCCGGCCATTGCACGCTCTTTGCGGCGTGCCTTTCTTCTGCCGATCTTACTCGGCGATGTCTACACCGTCAAAGCGGTGAATGCCGAGCGGGTCCATTTTGAAGCCCGAGACCTTCTTGCTCATCGGCACGACGACCAGCGAGTGGTCGAGGGTGTTCCAGGGCGCTTCGCGCTTGAAGATGACCTGGGCTTCCTCGTAGAGCTTCGTGCGCTCTGCGACGTCGGCGGTTTCCTTCGCCTTCGTCATCAGGTCGTCGAATTCCTTGTTGCACCACTGGGCGCGGTTGTTGCCGCCGACGGCGTCGCAGCCGAGCAGCGTGTCGAGGAAGTTGTCCGGGTCGCCGTTGTCGCCCGTCCAGCCGAGGATGGCCGCGCCGTCGCGGTCCTTGGCGGAGGAGAGCTTCAGGTATTCGGCCCACTCGTAGGAGACGATCTCGGCCGTGACGCCGATCTTGGCAAGGTCGGCCTGCATCAGTTCCGCCGCGCGGCGGGCGTTCAGCATGTACGGACGGGCAACCGGCATCGCCCAGATCTTCATCTTGAGATCCTTGACGCCGGCGTCCTCGAGCATCTTCTTGGCCGCTTCCGGATCGTACTTGTCGTCTTCGACGGCATCGTTGTACGACCACATGGTCGGCGGGATCGGGTTCTTGGCGACGGTCGCCGCGCCCTGGAAGACGGCGTCGACGATGGCCTGCTTGTTGACGGCCATGTTGAGGGCCTTGCGGACCTCGACCTTGTCGAACGGCGGAACCAGCGTGTTGTAGGCGAGGTAGGCGACGTTCAGGCCTTCCTGCTCGAGAACCTGCAGGTTCGGGTCGGTCTTGAGCTCGGCGACATCGGCGGCGTTCGGATAGGCCATGATATGGCACTCGCCGGCCTTCAGCTTCTGCGCGCGCACGGCGGCATCCGTCGTGATGGCGAAGACGAGGTCGTCGATCGGCTGCTTGCCGTTCCAGTAGTCGGGGTTGGCCTTGTAGCGGATCGCCGCGTCCGTCTGGTAGGCGACGAAGGTGAAGGGGCCCGTGCCGAGCGGCTGCTGGTTCAGCAGTTCCATCTTGCCGTCAGCCTGCAGCTTGTCGGCATATTCCTTGGACAGGATCGAGGCGAAGTCCATGCCGAGGTTGGCGATGAACGGGGCTTCGGGGCGCTTCAGCACGAACTTGACCGTCAGGTCGTCGACCTTCTCGATATGGTCGATGAGGTCCGGGAAGCCCATGCCGGCGAAGTATTCCCATGAAGCGCCGGCGACATACTTGTTCCACGGATTGTCCGTCTTGTACTGGCGCTCGAACGAATAGATGACGTCGTCGGCGTTCAGCTCGCGGGTCGGGGTGAAGAAATCGGTCGTCTGGAACTTCACGCCCTTGCGCAGCTTGAAGGTGTATTCCTTGCCGTCAGCCGATACGTCCCAGCTCTCTGCCAGGCCCGGCTCCAGCTCGGTGCCGCCGTGCTTGAACTCGACGAGGCGGTTGTAGACGGTGCGCGAGGAGGCGTCGAACGTCTGGCCGCCGGTGTAGAGGCCGGGGTCGAACCCTTCCGGCGATGCTTCCGAGCAGTAAACCAGCGTCTTCGACCAGGCAGCAGTCGCCATCAGCGAGGCGAGCGCCGTCGCTGCGAGGAGAGTAGTCAGCTTTTTCATGTTGAGCTTCCCAGGTTTGCTTTTTTGTTCTCTTGTGCGGGCTCGGGTGCGTATCCAGCCCCGACCGTGCGCGGATGGAACGACATTTGCCGCAGGATTGCAATAAGTCCGCGGACAAATTTGTCCAAATGGAAAACCCCGCCGGACATTCTTCTCCACAGCATTAGAAACCGCTGCGAATCAGGCATGCTGCGCCCGTCAATCCCCACCTGGACGGATGGCGGGGCCGCCATGGCCGTGCCATAAGGACACAACGAGGCGAAAGGGGCTGCCCTTTGCCGTTTCATTCCGTGGCGGCGGGGCGAAGCGACAAGGCGAAGGGCGCCCCGGCTCCGTTTTTCCTCCCCCCGACAGACGACATACATGTGCCGCGGCAAGAAAATGCCGCGCCTGTGCGAAATTGTCCGGCAAGGCCCTTTGCCGCCGGAGATTGCGGCGCTAGATTGTATCGCGTGGAACTCGGGGGTGGAGGCCACGTGCCCGTACTGGACAGACACTTCAGGCGATACGATTTCGAAGGCGATCTGGAGAAAGCTCTCAATCGCGTCGATTTCTTTCGCATCTTTCATACGATGGCCCTGCGCTACGGCTTCGAGCATTTCGGCGTGCTCCAGCTCGCCAACGAGCATGAGACGAGCCTGCTTGCCGGCCGCCTCCTGCTGCACGACCTGCCGGCGGGACTGGCCGAGACCTACGACAAGCGCTACCGCCTCAACGACTCGGCCTTCTTCAAGAGCTTCTACAAATCGACGATCCCCACTGTCTGGCGCGCCTCGGACCGGCCGGAGAACGGCGCCTGCGAGGGTTCCGACTTCCTCGACCAGATCGGCTTCGACATGGCGCTGTCCATTCCGGTGCACTCGGTCGCCGGCACGCGCTATGTCGTGCTCTTCCTCGGCGACGGCGAGGACATCGAGCGCGATGCGCATTTCGAGATCTGCTACGAGGCCAATTGCGCCTTCGACTACTATTACCGCCAGGTCCTCGCCAACAAGGCGGGCATGGGGCTCACCCCGCGCGAGACGGAAATCCTGCGCTGGATTTCCTACGGAAAGACGGCCAGCGAGATCGCGCTCATCGTGTCGGTCTCCGAGCACACCGTGAATTCGCATACGGCGACGATCCTGAAGAAACTCGATGTCGTGAACCGCACGCAGATGGTCGCCAAGGCGATCCGCGAACAGATCATCCAGTAGCGTTCCGGCACAGATCAGCAATGTTACGGATAACAGGAATGAAGGACTTGTTAATATCTGCCGCCTGAACGAGAGTAGCCGCGGTTTTCCGGGGCCTGCCGCCCTTTTGACGCAACCAGGTTCAACTACCGCCATGACTGCACAAGTGCATATCCTGCTCGTCGACGACGATCCTGCGGAAAACGTCATTCTCCGTGCGCTGATGCGCAAGGTGACGAGCTATGCGATCAGCCTGCACTATGTCGAGACGGTGGACGGCGCGCTCGATTTCATCCGCGCGGCGGGCGTTCCGCTCGACATGATCCTGATGGACAACCGGCTCCAGCCGCAGGCGGATTTCCGCGAGACCGTGCCGGAGCTGCGCCGGGCCGGCTATATCGGCCCCGTCGGGGTCATCTCGTCCTCGATCAGCGACGCCTATTTCCAGAAGATCGACGACTACGGCGTCGACTTCCGCATCGACAAGGCCGAGCTGGACCCGACGGCCATCGAATTCATCCTGCAGGAATATGTGAAGCGCGACGCCGGCGTGGGAATATGATCGCGGCGTTCCCGCGATCGCCGGGCCGCCTCAGGCCGCCGGCTGGCGGGCGGCGTGCGTGTGGTCGAGGCCGAGCAGCGTGCCGATCTGCGGGCGGGCCTTGACGAGGTCCTCGATCGTGTACTGCTGAAGCACCTCGAAGAAGGCGTTCAGCGCCTTGCGCAGCGCCGCGTTGAGGCCGCAGCTGTCGACGAGCGGGCATTCGATCTCGCCCGCCTCGAAGCATTCGGCCATGGCGAAGGAATCTTCCGTCACGCGCACCACGTCGAACAGGGTGATCTCGCTCGCCGGCCTGGGCAGGCGCACCCCGCCGTTGCGGCCGCGTACGGTCTCGATGATGCCCGCGCGGGTGAGCGGCTGGAGAATCTTGAACAGGAACAGTTCCGAGACGCCATAGGCCCTTGCGATTTCGGGAATGCGGCTGAGCTTGTCGCCGTTGGCCGCGCAGTACATCAACATGCGTACGGCATAGTTCGTTTGCTTCGTCAGACGCATGGGAAACTCCGAATCCGGCTCTAGATGACCCACATATAGGACAGAAGCACGTTTAGAACAATTCCAAAAAGCGGAAAAACACATTCATGTTTGCGCAGGCGCATCATTGCCCGCCCGGAGCGCCTGCGATGACGCGGGCATAGTCGGCGATCTCCTTGCGGCGCTGCGGCGTACCGGGATGGGTGGAAAGGATGGAGGTGCCGGCCCGGTCGCCGAGCTTTTCCTCCAGAAGCGTGAAGAAGCGGACGATGGCCGCCGGGTCGTAGCCGGCCTTCGCCATCAGCTCGACCGAACGCCGGTCGGCCTCGCTCTCCGCCGCGCGGGAATAGGAGAGCGTCAGCAGGCCGCTGCCCTGCACCAGCACGTCCTCAACCGAGGAGCCTACGTCGCCGGCGATCAGCATGATGAGGCCGGTCATGCCGGCGGCGCGGTAGAACTGGCGCAGGCTATGCTCCAGCTCGACATGGCCGATCTCGTGCGCCAGCACGCCGACGATCATCTCGGTATCCTCGCCCGAAAGTTCCACGAGCTGGTCCGTGACGACGAGCGTGCCGTCCGGCAGGGCGAAGGCGTTCGGGCCTATGAGCCCGCCGTCGCGGAAATCGAGGCGATAGGCCCCTGCCCCGCGCGGCGAGCCGGCGGCGATGCGGGCAAAACCTTCGGCGATCGCCCTGCGGCGCGCCTCCGGCAGCTTCGTGGGCGAAAAGGTCGTCTTGTCGAGCGCCTCCAGCGTGCCCTTCGCCATCAGTTGCGGCACGATGGGCGGCGTGGTGCGCACGGCGATCTCGACGAGAGCCGGCACGCCCCAGCGATAGACCGCGCCGCCGAGCACGAAGGCGAGGAGCACGATCACCAGCAGGCGCAGGCGGAACTGCTCCAGCCAGTGCACGAGGCCGGCCCCGCCCCTGCCGCGGCCGGCAAGGTAGCGGTCGATGCCGTCATTGTCCCAGGTCTCGAAGATCGCACCGTCCGGAAAGGTTAGCCTGCGCGGAATGGAGCCGACGCGGGCCGAAATCTCCACCCCGGCAAGGTTGGCGGCGGCCAGCGGCGCTCCGCCTTCGGCCGGCAGGGCCGCGATCCTTCCGTCCTGCTCGACGAGCCGTGCGGCCACGGAACGGCTGGAGCCGGGGGGATGCCAGTCTCCCCCGGCGATGCCCGCGGTCTCAGAAACCAAAGTCGAACCCTTCGAAATCCATGAACTCGGCGCCGACGGCCGAGCCCTGCGCCTCGACCGTGCTGAACAGCTCGCCGACATCGCCGGTAAAGGTGATGCCGGTACGCTCCCAGGTATAGCGCGCCAGCCGCACCGCCGCCCAGGGCCGCATCAGGCCGAAGGTGATGAGCGTCACGACGACATTGGAAATGACGATCCACGTATAGCCCATGCGCGACAGGCTGCTCGACAGCCGGTGCCGGCCGTCGAAGGCCGTTGCCGACCAGACGACATTGCGCACGCCGGCACGGTAGAACAGGCCGGCGATGCCGAAGCTGGCGAAGAGCACGATATAGGCGAGCACCAGGCTGGCGATGACGGGAATCTGCTCTTCCAGCGTCAACGCGTCGGGCGTCTCGATCATCGGCAGGATGAGCGAGAGGTTCATGAAGACGATGAGCGCGATGACGGCAATGCCGACAATGGCGATCAGGAACGACAGCAGCCAGGACTTGTAGAGCGCGCCGAGCCCGGGAGCCGTGTCGAAGGCCTTGCCGCCGTAGCGCAGGTTCGAGCCGATGTAGCGGGCGACCCAGCGGCTGGCGAGCGGCGTGAGGATCCCCAGGGTCAGCACGGCAAGCACGCCGCCGAGGATGAAGGCCTTGAAGGCCCCGCCCGCGCCGCCCACGAAATCGAAGCGCACGTTGCGGTAGCTCGTGACGCGGGCGCTGAAGCGCAGCCCCCTGGCGACCAGCCACGGCAGGGCCGCCACCACGACGAGGGTGGGCAGCAGCACCAGCAGCGGCACCAGCGCCGCCATCACGTTGAGCACGACGAACGCGCCGAGAACGATCAGGCGCCCGATGAGGATCTGCGATCCCTTCGCATGGTATTCGAACGCGCGGCCGAGCAGCACGGTATTGCCGTAGAAATAACGGTTGCGCCGCACTTTCGCCCAGGCCGAATAGATGCCGAGCGTAACGATCGTCAGCAGCACATTGACGATCCAGATGCCGAAATATTCCGACGCCTTGCCGGTAAAGGCGATGCGGTGGAAGCCGCCCGCCTCTGCTGCGGGTTGCGGCGATCCTGCCAAAGTCATGTCTGCCCCCTTCGCTGCCTGGACACGGAGGGTAACGGGCCGTCCATGCGCCCTATTCTGGCAGGGGGCAAGAATCCGCAATGCAAAAGGGCTCCCCGGTGGGGGAGCCCTTTCGACGGCTGGATATGCAGGATCACTTCATCGTCGGCATGGAGAACTCGGCACCGTCCTTGATGCCGGAGGGCCAGCGGCTGGTGACCGTCTTGGTATGGGTCCAGAACTTGATGGAATCCGAGCCGTACTGGTTGAGGTCGCCGAAGGCGGAGGCCTTCCAGCCGCCGAAGGAATGGTAGGAGAGCGGAACCGGGATCGGAATGTTGACGCCGACCATGCCGATGTTGATGCGGCTGGCGAAGTCGCGGGCGGCATCGCCGTCGCGGGTATAGATGGCGACGCCGTTGCCGTATTCGTGCTTCATCGGCAGGTCGAGGGCTTCCTCGTAGTTCTTGGCGCGCACGACCGACAGGACCGGGCCGAAGATCTCGGTCTTGTAGATATCCATGTCCGGCGTGACGTTGTCGAACAGGCAGCCGCCGACGAAATAGCCGTCCTCATAGCCCTGGAGCTTGAAGCCGCGGCCGTCGACGACCAGCTTGGCGCCTTCCTCCACGCCCTTGTCGATGAGGCCGAGGACGCGGGCCTTGGCTTCCTTCGTGACGAGCGGGCCCATGTCGGCCTTCTCGTCGGTATAGGGGCCGATGCGCAGGCTCTCGATCATCGGCGTCAGCTTCTCGACGAGGCGGTTGGCGGTTTCCTCGCCGACCGGAACGGCAACCGAGATCGCCATGCAGCGCTCGCCGGCCGAGCCGTAGCCGGCGCCCATCAGGGCGTTGCAGGCCTGGTCGAGATCGGCATCGGGCATGATGATCATGTGGTTCTTCGCGCCGCCGAAGCACTGGGCGCGCTTGCCGTTGGAGGCGGCGGCGCCGTAGACGTAGCGGGCGATCGGCGTGGAGCCGACGAAGGAGACGGCGGCGATGTCCGGATGGGTGACGATCGCGTCGACCGCGCTCTTGTCGCCGTTGACGACATTGAGGATGCCGGCGGGCAGGCCCGCCTCGATCATCAGCTCGGCAAGGCGGATCGGCAGGGAGGGATCGCGCTCGGAGGGCTTCAGGATGAAGGCGTTGCCGCAGGCGATCGCCGGGGCGAACATCCACATCGGGATCATGCCGGGGAAGTTGAACGGCGTGATGCCGGCGCCGATGCCGAGCGGCTGGCGCATCGAATACATGTCGATGCCCGGGCCGGCGCCTTCGGTGAACTCGCCCTTGGAAAGATGCGGGATGCCGATGACGAATTCGCACACTTCCAGGCCGCGGATCACATCGCCCTTGGAATCATCGACCGTCTTGCCGTGCTCGCGGGAGATCAGCACGGCCAGTTCGTCCATGTTCTGGTTGAGAAGATCGACGAAGCGCATGAAGACGCGGGCGCGGCGCTGCGGGTTGGTCGCAGCCCACTTCGGCTGTGCGGCCTTGGCGGCGTCGACGGCGGCCTGGAGCTCGGCGGGGCTTGCCAGCGACACCTTGGCCTGAACCTCGCCCGTGGCGGGGTTGCAGACGTCCGCGGTGCGCCCGCTGGTGCCGGCAACCGGCTTGCCGTTGATGAAGTGTCCGATCTCACGCATGGGGAGTCCTCCTTTGTTGTGAGCGGATCATCGCACTACAATTTGCACAACTCAATCGCCTCGTCTAAGGAACCGTTGTGCAGAAATTATAGCCGGAGGCACCCATGAACTGGGACGATGTGCGCATGTTCCTTGCCGTTGCCCGCACGGGGCAGCTGCTGGCCGCCTCCCGCCGGCTCGGCGTCAACCACGCGACCCTCAGCCGCCGCGTCAGCGCGCTGGAGGAGGCGCTGAAGACGCGCCTTCTCATCCGCCGCACCAACGGCTGCGACCTCACCGCTGAGGGCGAGGCCTTTCTCGCCGCGGCCGAGCGCATGGAGACGGAGATGCTGGCCGCGCAGGCGCGCATCGGCCGCATCGACGCGGCCGTCGCCGGCACGGTGCGCGTCGGCGCGCCGGACGGGTTCGGCGTCTCCTTCCTCGCGCCCCGCCTCGGCTGGCTGACGGCGCGCCATCCGGAACTGAAGATCCAGCTCGTGCCGGTGCCGCGCTCCTTCTCGCTCTCGCAGCGCGAGGCGGACATCGCCATCACGCTGGAGCGGCCCGAGCAGGGCCGCCTCGTCTCCTCCAAGCTCACCGACTACACGCTCGGCCTCTATGCCTCGCGCGGCTACCTTGCGCAGAACGGCACGCCGGAGACCATCGAAGACCTCAAGGCGCACCGGCGGATCGGCTATGTGGAGGACCTGATCTTCACCGCCTCGCTCAATTTCACCGGCGAGATCATGCGCAGCTGGGACGCCGGCTTCGAGATTTCCAGCGCGACGGGCCAGACGGAGGCCGTGCGCTCGGGCGCGGGCATCGGCATCCTGCACGACTATATCGCCCGGCAATACGGCGAGCTCGTCCGCCTGCTGCCGGCCACCTCCATCCGCCGGGCCTACTGGACGACCTGGCACGAGAGTGCGCGCGATCTCGTGCGCGTGCGCACCGTCGCCGAATTCGTCCAAGAACTCGTGCATCAGGAGCACGGGATTTTTCTCTAAGCCGGATGCGCCGGCATGCGCGCCCTTGCCACGATGACGATGCCGGCAAGCGAAACGAGAAGGCCCGCCGCCATTGCCCAGGAGAGCGGCTCGCCGAACATCAGCCAGGCCCAGATCATCGTCACGGGCGGGCTGAGATAGAGCACCGCCGTCACCCGGGCCGGCGAGGACTTGCGCAGCGCGAGGTAATAAAGGCTCCAGGCGCCGAAGGTGGCGACGAAGACCAGCCAGAGGATGCCGCCGGCAAAGCGCGCCTCCATAACCGGCAGCACGCCGCCCTCGTGCCAGGCGAGGCCCGCAAAGATTGCGGCCGCCGAAAGGCACTGGATGCAGAGGCTCTGGTAGACCGGCATGGCGTTCACGGCGCTGCGCTTCTGCAGGAGGGTGGCGAGCGCCAGCGACAGCGTGCCGAGGACGGGAAGCCCGTAGGCCCAGAGCGGCACGTCCGCGACCTTCAACGACCAGCCGGAGGCGATGAACACGCCGGCAAGCCCGATGAAGGAGCCGATCCATTGCCGCCCCGTCAGCGCCTGCCCGAGGATCGGCCAGGAAAGGAGCGCGACGGCGAGCGGCAGCATGTCGGTAATGAGCGCAGTAAGGCCGGTCGGCACGCCCATGCCGATGGCGAGCGCGAAGCCCGAGAGATAGCCGGCCATGGCGAGCGCACCGAGCAGCATCTGGAAGGCGACGTCCCTCGCCCGCAGGCGCGGACCCATCGCCAGGGCGAAGGGCAGCAGGACGAGCCCGGAGACGAGACTGCGCCAGAAAAGGATCAGGAAGATCGGCGCATGGTCGCTGGCAAAACGCACGCCGATGAAACCGGCGCTCCAGCACACGACCAGCGCGGCCTCGACGAGGACGAGGAGGGCAAGGCCGCGCAGGCGGCCGGAAAGGCGCGGCGGCGGCACCGCAAGACCGGCGGCGCTCACAGGCCGTCCACGATGGAGACGGCGATCCGGCGGGCCGCCTTCAGCCGCCCGTCATGCCCGTCGAGGCCCGCGCGGGCCATCGCGCCTTCCAGCACGAAGGAAAGATGCTCGGCCGTCTCCTCGATCCTTGCGCCGGCATCCGGTTCCATCTCGCGCAGGTACGTCCGGAAAAGCGCTTCCACCTCTTCCTTCTGGAAGGCGACGGTCGCCCTGCCGGCATCGCCGACGGGCAGTTCCGCCGCGGCATTGAGAAGCCCGCAGCCGCGGAAGCCCCAGCCATAGGCGAGCTCCGCATGATCGACATAGGAATCGAAGACGGCGAGCAGCTTTTCGCGCGGCGTTCCGGCCTTCGCCAGCCGCGTCTCGTAAAGCCCGTGCCATTCCTCCAGCCGCGCCTCCAGATAGGCCTTCACGAGGTCCGACTTGGAGGCGAAGTTGTTGTAGAGGCTCATTTTTGCGACGCCCGCATGGGCGGTGATCGTGTCGATCCCCGTCGCCCCCACCCCGTCGCGATAGAACAGCTCCGCCGCCGCCTTCAGCAGCCGCTCGCGCACCGGCACCCGTCCGCCCATTCCAGCCTCCATCATTATGTAGACCGATCTACCTAATTTTTGGATACAGTCAAGCCAGCCTTTCACCGCTCCGGCTGGGCTGCGGCGGGATAGACGACCGTGCCGTCGGCCTCGACGACCGCGCCGGGCGTCAGGCGCGCCGGCTCCAGCCGGCCCTCGCCCATGATGTGGAAGACGCTTTCTCCCGCCGCGATCAGGTAGTCGGTGACGATGCGGCGGTGGCACCGCCACCAGACGGCTTCCGAGCACATGATGGCACATCGCCGTTCGCGGCCTTCGGACAAAAGACGATCGAGCCCCTCGCGGAACGCCGCCGACAGCGCATAGTCCGCATAGTTGTGGAAGCTCCTGTTCTCCCACAGGCCGTTGACGTCGCCGGGCATGGCCTTTGTCTTTCCGCGCAGGCCGCCCAGCGCGGCGATGTGCTCATAGGATATCTGGAAGGCGGCAAGGGCCTCCGGCAGCGTATCGGCATTGAACTGTGGATTGCTGCGCGACATCGGCATCTTGCGAATGTCCACGAGACGCTTGACCCCGGCGCCCTGCAACAGGCCGACGAATTCCTCGAGCGGACGGTTGGAATGGCCGATGGTGAAGAAGGGCAGTCGCACATTTCATCCTTCCCGCCGCACGCCGATCGTTGCAGGCCACGAAGACGTGCCAGGGCGCGCGGTCTTCGCTTCGATATCGAAAGGATAGCATGGAAACGGAATGGTACGGTTGGTGGGAATCGAACCTACGACCTCAGGTGCCACAAACCTGCGCTCTAACCAACTGAGCTACAACCGCACAGGGCGCGTCTGGCGCGCTTGGTGCGTCACATACGGGCAGCCGCGGCTTTTATCAAGCGTTTTTTACGGCGCTCCAAACGAAAATGGCCGGGCGATCGGCCCGGCCATTCCATCATGCGGTTCCGGCGCGCGCCAAGCGCGGCTCAGACGGTCTTGAAGGACTTCATGGCCTTCTCGGCAGCGGACTTGCCGGGAGCGGTGACCTTCTCGGCAACCTTCTTGGAGGTCTCCTGAAGGCCCTTGGCCTGCTCGACGACGACTTCGGCCTGCTTGCGCAGGAAGGCGGTCTGCAGTTCGAAAAGCTCGGCAACGGACTTCACGCCGAGCAGGGCTTCCATGTGCGAAAGCGAATTCTCGGCATTGGTGCGAAGGGCTTCGATGGCCTTGAGGCCGAGTTCGACGGAGCCGGCCTGCGCGCTTTCGAGCGTCGCTTCAACAGTCTTCGTGGCGTCTTCGGCGGCTTCCTTCATCTTGGCATAGGCGTCCTTGGTCTGCGCGGCGCCCTTTTCGGCGAATTCGCGGAAGCTCTCGGAAAGCTTGGCCGGATCGATGGAGGCGATGGAAAATACGTCGTCGGTCTTCTTGGCAGCCATTGCATGCGCTCCTTTGTTTGGCCCTCTCCAGAGGCGCCGGGTTCGTGATGGCCTCTATATAGGGCATATCCTTTCGCATTGCAACAATTTTGTGCGATGCACAATAAACAGGGATGGGAGCCGCAGGCCCGTTAACCCTTTCGCCTGAAAGCCCGGGGCTTTGCGCCCCCGCCGCTGGACCCTTCCCCCGGCGGCCGCTATTAATAAAGCGTTAATTCAAGACCGGGACGCCGGAAGCCAGCTACAGGCCTGAACATGTCCGCAAAGCAGTATCCCTTTATCGACGTCGCCGTCCACGAGCGGGTGCGCCTGCCCTTCGCAAGGGGCGAGGCGGTGGTGCTGTTCTCGAAGGACATGGCGCGGGTGCTCTGGGCGAACGGCCGCGGCGCGGCGCTCTTCGGCGAGGAGAACATCTACGACTTCCTCGACAAGGGCCCCGACCGGGCCGACGTCGCCTTCCGCCAGCTTGCCGCCACCGCCCGGCAGATCGGCGCGCCCGGCGAGCGGCGCGGCTTCGTCATGCGCATCGGCAGCGGCTTCCGCAGCGTGCCGGTCAACGCCGCCGTCGAGGCCGTCGTCCTGCGCCCCGGCGAGGAAGCGATCCTCTTCAGCGCGCCCGTGACCGCCGGCCGGCCCGAAGAGGCGGCGGCCGCCATGCTCACCGGCTTCGACGACCCCGACACCCATATGGCCGTGCTCGACGGCGAAGGCGCCGTGGTCGCCGCCTCGGAAGGCTTCGCGGCGCTCGCCATCAGCCCCGAGACGCGCCGCGCGCTGGTGGAGGCGGCCGGACGCAGCGCCGAGCGCCTCGTCAAGCGCCCCGTCGCCACCGGCCTCGGCCACCTGCCCGCCGCCATCGGCCGCCTTTGCGACGATCCGGCTCTGCACCTGCTCTTCGCCGTGGAGACCATTCTCGGCCATCTCGATCCAGATGGGGACGAGGCCGCCCCGGCAATTCAGGCCTCGGCCGCGGCCGTCGGAGAGGCGGAAGAGCCGGCCGGCGACAGTACCGCGCCTGTCTCCCTTCCCGAGGACATTCCCCACGAGGATACGGCCGAGCAGGCATACGCCCTTGCCGAAGAAGAGGAGCTGGAGGCCGAAGAGCCTTCCGAAGCCGAAACCGGCATGCCGGACCATGTCGATGCGGCGACCGCCCCCGCCGGCGACGAAGCCGCCCGGGAGGCCGAAGCGACAAACGAAACGCCGGGCGGTTTCGTCTTCAACCCGCAGGGCCGGCCGATCCGGTTCGTCTGGAAGATCGACGCCGAGGGCCGCTTCAGCGAGATTTCCGAGGAGTTCGCGGCGGCCGTCGGCCCGCATGCGGCCGCGATCGCGGGTGAGCGCTTCACCGACGTCGCCGCCCGGTTCGACCTCGATCCCGAAGGCAAGATCGGCGATCTCCTGCGCCGCCGCGATACATGGTCGGGCAAGACGATCCTCTGGCCGGTGGAAGGCACGCGCCTCGTCGTGCCGGTCGATCTCGCCGCCCTGCCGACCTATTCGCGCAACCGCGAATTCGACGGCTTCCGCGGCTTCGGCATCGTGCGCATCGCCGATGCCGCCGAGGATGCCCATGCCCGCGGCCTGTCGCTCGATGCGGCCGAGGCCACACCTTCGGCGGAGGAAGACCCCACCGAGGAGGTCGCCGAGGTTTCCGCCGAGGAGGGCGTGCCCGCAGCCGAGGACACCGCCGGGGACACCCCTGCCGTCGAGAGCGAAGAACAGCCCGCAACAGCGCCCGCCGACGAGGAGGATGCCTTCCGCGGCGAGCGCCCGGCGCTCCGCCTCGTCGAGACCCCGAACCGCCGCCAGTCGGACAAGGTCGTGCAGCTCGAAACGCGCCGCAACCGCAGCGGTCTCTTCGACGGCCTTTCGACCGGCGAGCAGGCGGCCTTCCGCGAGATCGCCCGCCAGCTCGGCGAGACCTTCGGCAAGCGCAAGCCGGAAGACCGCCCATCGGGCGAGCCGACGGAAACGGCCGGCGAGCCGGAAGGGAAGGCACCGGAGGAGACCGTCACGGCCGAAGAGCCGGCAGCGGAAATGCCGGGGCTCGAAGTCGGCCCCCATGCCGACGACCTGCTGGCCGAGGATCACGGCGGCGACCACGCGGCCATCGCCCCGCCGCGCCGGCAGATGGATTACGGGCTTACCGCCGCCGTCGTCGATGCGCTGCCCGTCGCGCTGCTCGTCCATGTCGGCGACCGGCTGATCCACGCCAACCCCGAATTCTTCCGCCTCACGGGCTATGGCGACCTCGACGACCTCGAGGCCTCCGGCGGTCTCGACATCCTGCTGGCCGGCCCCGACGAGGACACGGAAGACGGCACGGGCACCATGACGCTGCGCCATTCGGACGGGGAGACGACGAGCCCGGTGCGCGCCCGCCTCCAGTCGATCCGCTGGGAAGACGGCACCGCCCTTTTGCTGGCGCTGACGCCGGTGCATGAAAAGCCGGCGCTCTCGCTGGTCGAGACCGCGCCCGCCCCGGCGGAAACCGACGAGCGCGCCGGAGACCAGGCCGCCATCTCGGCGCTGCGCGTCGAGGTCGGCGAATTGCGCTCGATCCTCGAAACGGCGACGGACGGCGTCGTGGTGGTCGGCCAGGACGGCGATATCCGGTCGATGAACCGCTCGGCAAGCGCCCTCTTCAACTATGACGAGGACGAGACGCGCGGCCGGCCCTTCGCCATGCTCTTCGCCCACGAAAGCCAGAAGGCGGTGCTCGACTATCTCGCCGGCCTTTCCGGCCATGGCGTGGCGAGCGTGCTCAACGACGGGCGCGAGGTGATCGGCCGCGAGGCGGCCGGCGGCTTCATTCCCCTCTTCATGACGATGGGGCGGCTCTCCTCCTCGTCCGGCTACTGCGCCGTCATCCGCGACATCACGCAGTGGAAGCGCACCGAGGAGGAGCTACGCAACGCCAAGCGCGCCGCCGAGACGGCGAACGCCCACAAGAGCGATTTCCTCGCCCGCGTCAGCCATGAGATCCGCACGCCGCTCAACGCCATCATCGGCTTTTCCGACATGATGGCGACGGAGCGCTTCGGGCCGATCGGCCATCCGCGCTATATCGAATATGCCAACGACATCGGCCGCTCCGGCCGGCACGTCCTCGACATCGTCAACGACCTCCTCGACATCTCCAAGATCGAGGCGGGCGAGATGGAGCTGGAGTTCACGGCGGTCGGGCTCAACGAGACGATCTCGGAGGCCGTCTCGCTGGTGCAGCCGCAGGCGAACGCCCAGCGCGTCATCATCCGCACCTCGCTGTCTGCCAATGTGCCGCAGATCGTCGCGGACCTGCGCTCGATCAAGCAGATCGCGCTCAACATCCTGTCGAACGCCATCCGCTTCACGCCGGCCGGCGGGCAGATCGTCGTGTCCACCGCCTACGAGGCGAACGGCAGCGTGGCGCTGCGCATCCGCGACACCGGCGTCGGCATGACGCGCAGCGAGCTGGAACAGGCCATGAAGCCCTTCCGGCAGGTGACGACGGGCGCGCGCAAGCGCGGCGACGGCACCGGCCTCGGCCTGCCGCTGACCAAGGCGATGGTCGACGCCAACCGGGCAAGCTTCGCCATCAGCTCCACGCCCAACGAGGGCACGCTGGTGGAGGTGGTCTTCCCCTCCCCGCGGGTGCTGGCGGACTGACGCGGCAGGATCGCAGGCAAAAAAGAGGGCGGCACGAGCCGCCCCGATAGTTCGAATGCTGTCCAACAAAAGCATGGATGAACGGCTTCATGCCATCGGGGCCGGGAGACCGGAACGCCCATCATCGGGCGCGCTCAAGTTGGCACGACCTTGCGCCGCTCCGGCTTAACGAATCCTTACCTGGCCCGTTCCGGCACAGGCCCCGCGTTCACAACTTCGCAAACTTGGTTAACGCGGGGGCCGGCAATCCGTTAAGGCTCACGTCTTCAGGACGGCGAGGTCGGCAAAGAGCGAAAGCGCTTCCGGATTGGCAAGCGCCTCCTTGTTCTTCACCGGCCTGCCGTGGACCACCTCGCGCACGGCAAGCTCGACGATCTTGCCGGACTTGGTGCGCGGAATATCGGCAACCGCGACGATCTTCGCCGGCACATGGCGCGGCGAAGCGCCGGTGCGGATCTTCGTCCTGATCTTCTTCTCCAGCGCCTCGTCCAGCGCCACGTCGGGGGCGAGCCGCACGAAGAGCACGACGCGCACGTCGTCGTCCCACTCCTGGCCGATGCAGAGGGCTTCGGCGACCTCCTCCATCTGCTCGACCTGATTGTAGATTTCCGCCGTGCCGATGCGCACGCCGCCGGGATTGAGCGTGGCGTCGGAGCGGCCATGGATGACGATGCCGCCGTGGCTGGTCCACTCGGCGAAGTCGCCGTGGCACCAGACATTGTCGAAGCGCTCGAAATAGGCGCCGCGATACTTGGCGCCGTCCGGATCGTTCCAGAACATGACCGGCATGGAGGGGAAGGCCTTCGTGCAGACGAGTTCGCCCTTCTCGCCGCGCACCGGCCGGCCGTCCTCGTCCCAGACGTCCATGGCAAGGCCGAGGCCGGGGCCCTGGATCTCGCCGCGCCAGACGGGCTTGAGCGGAATGCCGAGCACGAAGCAGGAGACGATATCCGTGCCGCCGGAAATCGAGGCGAGCTGCACGTCCGGCTTGATGCCTTCATAGACAAAGGAGAAGCCTTCCGGCGAGAGCGGCGAGCCCGTCGAGGTCAAAAGCCGCAGGCTGGAAAGGTCGTGCGTGGCGCGCGGCGTGAAGCCGCCCTTGCGCACCGCGTCGATATATTTGGCGGAGGTGCCGAAGACGGCGAATTTTTCCGCCTCGGCATAATCGAACAATACGTTGCCGTCCGGATGGAAGGGCGAGCCGTCGAAGAGGCAGAGCGTCGCGCCCACGGCAAGGCCGGAGACCAGCCAGTTCCACATCATCCAGCCGCAGGTGGTGAAATAGAACAGGCGGTCGCCTTCGGTAAGGCCGCAATGCAGGTTGTGCTCCTTGAGGTGCTGGAGCAGCGTGCCGCCGGCAGAATGGACGATGCATTTCGGCACGCCCGTCGTGCCGGAGGAAAAGAGGATATAGAGCGGATGGCGGAAAGGGAGCCGCGCGAAGGTCAGCGGCTTTGCCTCATAGGGCGCCGTCAGCGCCTCCAGCGTGCGCCCGTCCGGCAGGGCGGCGGCAAGCGCTTCGGCCTCGCCCGCATAGTGCACGACGAGGACCGGCACGCCGAGCTTGCCGGCGACGGCCTTCACCTTGGCCGAGACGTCCTGGAGCTTGCCGGCGTACCAGTAAGCGTCACAGGCGATGAAGAGCTTCGGCTCGATCTGGCCGAAGCGGTCGAGCACGCCCTGCTCGCCGAAATCGGGAGAACAGGAGGACCAGATGGCGCCGAGCGAGGCGGCGGCGAGCATCAGGGCGATAGTCTCCGGAATGTTCGGCATCATGGCCGCCACCCGGTCGCCCTCGCCGATGCCCATGGCGGCAAAAGCCTGCTGGAGCTTCGAGACCCGCGCGCGCAGCTCGTCCCAGGACCAGCGATAGGCAACCTTATCCTCGCCGCGGAAGACGATGGCATCGTCCGGGCCGGCCTTCTTCAGGAGGTTTTCCGCGAAGTTCAGCCGCCCTTGCGGGAAGAATCGCGCCTCCAGCATGCGCCCGCCGTTTTCGAGCGCCGCGCCGCCCTTTTCCCCGATCACGCCGCAGTCGTCCCATACCCCAGTCCAGAACGCGGCCCGGTCCTCCACCGACCAGGCATGCAGGTCGTCATAGGTCCGGAAATCACGGCCGGCCTTTCTGCCGACGGCCTTCATGAAAAGCGCCATCGGGCTCTTTTCCAGGATATCTGCCGAAGGTTCCCACAAGGGCATTTCTGACGTCATGCTGTCCTCCACTCCATGGCCTGATATAGCATGTTGCGCCGCAGTATAAAGCGGCGAACGCCGGATCGCGCCGTCGCCGCACGCAATTCCGCCACGGCGGCATTTGATTTCTTGCGCCCGAGCGCCTATCCCCGTTCGGCTTGACAGATGAATGCGCCCGGCAGAGGAACCGCGCCCGAATGAGCCTTTCCCGTTTCCTACGATCGAAGCGCCTGTGGCGGGCGGCCCTTGCCGCGCTGCTCGTTGCTGCCGGCCTGCGCATCGCCTTTCCCTTCCTCGTGCAGACGGAGACGGTGCGGCGCGGCATGGAGCAGGCGCTGGAAGACTGGACGGGCGCGACGGTGCATGTCGACGAGCCGGCGGAATTTTCCTTCTGGCCCTATCCGCGCGTGACGCTCGGCCGCGTCGGCTTCGCCAACGAAAAGGGCGAGGAGCTGGCGAAGGTCGAAACCGTTTCCGCCGGCTTCGATCTTCTGGGCGCCGTGCGCGGCCGGCCGGTCTTCAGCGATTTCGATCTCGTGCGGCCGGTGGTGCATATCGGCTGGGACGCGGACGGCGCCTTCAACTGGCGCCACAGCGGCTGGCTCACCCAGGCGATCGATGCCACGGCGAAGGCATCCGAAGGGCAGGCGGCCACGGAGCTGCCGGACGAGCGCATCGGCACGATCGACGTGCATGACGGCATTCTCGACATCGCGCGCGGCGACGGCAACCCGCACCGCATCACCGATATCAACGGCAGCATCGACTGGCCGGTGCTGCAGCGGCGCATCGCGCTTTCGCTCTCCGGCATCGTCAATGGCGAGCTGACGCATCTTTCGTTCTCCTGCGACCGGCCGCTCCTCCTGCTCGCCGGCCGCGATGCGAACGTGCATGCCGGCCTTTCGGCCGATCCCGCGACGGTGAACTTCGAAGGGGTCGCCAATCTCTCCGTCAACGCCTTCGTTTCAGGCGCATTGCAACTCGCCACGCCCTCGCTCGCCCGCCTGCTCGCCTGGCAGGGCAAGGATATCCCGGCCGTCGGCAATGTCGGCCAGGTCGCGCTGGAGGCGTCGGTCGCCACCGCCGGCTATTCCGCAAAGCTGGAAAACGTCAAGCTGACGCTCGACAATGCGCAGGCGACGGGCGTTCTCGACGTCGCCATGCCGCCCAGGGGCGTGCCGCAACTCGGCGGCACCCTCGCCTTCGACAGGATCGACCTGCGCGCCTTCCTGACGGCCTTCTCGCCGCTTCCCGGCACCGATCCGAACGCGCCGACCATCGACACCGCCTTCATCCACCAGTTCGGCATGGACCTGCGGCTTTCCGCCAAGACGGCGGATTTCTCGCCCTTCTCCCTCCAGGACCTTGCCGCCGGCATGCGCATCGAGAACGGCCGCGCCTCCTTCGACGTCGGCGACAGCACCTTCATGGGCGGGCGGATGACGGGCCGCATCACGCTGGCCGAGCAGGGCTTCCGCGGCGGCGGCAAGGCGCAGATGTCGCTCGGCAATGTGGATATCGGCGGCATCGTCGGCGCGCTCGCCCTGCCGGGACCGCTTCCCACGGGCATCGGATCGGCGGATTTCGAGCTTTCCACCGACCGGCCGCTCTGGGCGACGACGGCCTCCGACATGTCCGGCCGCTTCCAGCTCCATATGGGCCAGGGCACGCTCACCCATTTCAACCGCAAGGCCTTCGAGGAACGAGCGGCGAAGAACACGTTCTTCAACATGTCCGAAGCCGCCGACGGCTCCTTCGACTTCACCCGCGCGGAGGTGGACGCGCGGCTCAACCGCGGGCTTGCCGAACTGGTCAAGGCGGAAATCGAGGGAAGCGACAGGCTGCTCGCCCTCTCGGGCATGATCCCCTATCGCGCCGGCAGCGTTGCGCTGGCCGGCCGGCTCGTCGAACCGCACGCGGCGGGAACCGCGCCGGCCGATCCGCCCATCAGCTTCTTCGTCGGCGGCTCCTGGCCGGACCCGGTCATCTCGCCGATCTCCATCCTCACCGGCGAGGACCCTCGCCGGCAGGATTGATCATCGTCCGGCAAAGGCGGCCTGTTCGTCGCGCTGGCGCTGGAGCTCGCGCCGCTTCGTCATGACCGAGGCGATGACGACGCCGATGGCGACGAGGCCGATCAGGATGGTGCAGGCCGCGTTGATCTCCGGCGTCACGCCGAGCCGCACCTGGCTGTAGATCTTCATCGGCAGCGTGGTGGCGCCGGGGCCCGAGGTGAAGCTGGCGATGACGAGGTCGTCCAGCGAGAGCGTCAGCGCCAGCATCCAGCCCGAGAGCACGGCCGGCGCGATGACCGGCAGCGTCACCTCGAAGAAGGTTCTGACCGGCGTTGCCCCGAGGTCCATCGCCGCTTCCTCGATGGAGCGGTCGAAGGAGAGCAGGCGCGACTGCACCACCACCGTCACGAAGCACATCGAGAAGGTGATATGCGCCAGCGTCACCGTCCAGAAGCCGCGGTCGAAGCCGATGGCGACGAAGAGCAGCAATAGCGAGAGGCCGGTGATGACCTCCGGCATGACGAGCGGCGCATAGACCATGCCGGAAAAGAGCAGCCGGCCGTGAAAGCGCGTGTAACGCGTCAGCGCGAGCGCCGCCATGGTGCCGAGGACGGTGGCGATGCTGGCGGCGAGCAGCCCCACGCGAACCGTCACCCAGGCGGCATCCATCAGGCCCTGGTTATGGAAGAGCGAGACGTACCATTTGAACGAGAAGCCCGCCCAGACCGTCACGAGCTTGGACTCGTTGAAGGAGAAGATGACGAGCAGGACGATCGGCAGGTAGAGGAAGGTGAAGCCGAGGACGACCGAGACGATGTTGAAACGGGACCAGCTGTTCATGGGCTTACTTCCCCTGCTCTTCGGCCTTGGCCTGCGCATTCTGGAAGAACACGATGGGCACGACCAGGATGAGGAGCAGGATGGTGGCGACGGCGGCGGAGACCGGCCAGTCGCGGTTGGCGTTGAACTCGGTCCACAGCGTCTTGCCGATCATCAGCGTCTGCGACCCGCCGAGAAGATCGGGAATGACGAATTCGCCGACCGCCGGAATGAAGACGAGCATGCAGCCCGCGACGATGCCGGGAATGGACAGCGGGAACGTCACCTTCCAGAAGGCGGTGATCTGCGGGCAGCCGAGGTCCTGCGCCGCCTCGATCAGCGTGTTGTCCATCTTCTCCAGCGCCGAATAGAGCGGCAGCACCATGAAGGGCAGGTAGGAGTAGACGATGCCGATGTAGATCGCCCAGTTGGTGTTCATGATGATCAGCGGATCGTGGATGACGCCGATGCCGATGAGGAACTGGTTGAGCAGCCCTTCCGGCTTCAGGATGGCGATCCAGGCGTAGACGCGGATGAGGAAGCTCGTCCAGAACGGCAGGATGACGAGCATCAGCAGCGTCGGGCGCAGCGAGCGCGGCGCCTGCGCCATGCCGTAGGCGATCGGATAGCCGATCAGCAGCGTGATGAGCGTCGAAAGCGCGGCGATCCACACGCTCGACAGATAGGCGTTGAAATAGAGCGCATCCTCGGTCAGCCAGACGAAATTGTCGAAATGGAACTGCCCGATCTTCGCCCACAGGCCGGAAAGGCCGTCCGACAGCGCGAAGACCGGCGTATAGGGCGGCTGGGCGATGGCGGTCGTCGAGAGCGAGATGCGGAAGACGATGAAGAAGGGAATGAGGAAGAAGAACAGCAGCCACGCATAGGGAATGATGATGACAAGGCGGCTGAAGATGGCGGAGCCGAGCTTGTTCATGCGCTCAATCCTTCAACACGACGCCGGCCGTCTCGCCGAAGGAGACCCAGACCTTCTCGTCGTAGGCCACGGGATCCTCCACCTCGCGCTGGGCGTTGAGCATGGAGGCTTTCACAACCTTCCCGCTGTCGAGCTTGACGTGGAAGACCGTCATGTCGCCGAGATAGCCGATATCCCAGATCTCGCCCTGCGCCGCGTTGACGGAGGCGTCCGCCGGGGCGGCGCGCGTCACCTTGAGCTTTTCCGGGCGGATGGCGAAGCCCGCGGCGCTGCCCGTCGCCGGCGCGTTCGCCACGGCGGTGCGCACGGTGAAGCCCTCGTTCGTGGCAAGCTCGATGCGGCCGTTGCCGCTGGCCGAGACCTTGCCGTCGAGGATGTTGACGTCGCCGATGAAGTCCGCGACGAAGCGGGAATTCGGCGCCTCGTAGATTTCCGCGGGGGTCGCCACCTGGATGACCTTGCCGTGGCTCATGACCGCGATGCGGTCGGCCATGGTCATCGCCTCCTCCTGGTCGTGGGTGACGACGACGAAGGTGAGGCCGAGTTCCTGTTGGAGGTCCATCAGCTCGAACTGGGTTTCCTCGCGCAGCTTCTTGTCGAGCGCGCCGAGCGGTTCGTCGAGCAGCAGCACCTTGGGGCGCTTGGCGAGCGAGCGGGCGAGCGCCACGCGCTGGCGCTGGCCGCCGGAAAGCTGGTGCGGCTTGCGCTTGGCGAACTGCTCCAGCTTGACGAGCTTGAGCATCTGGGCGACGCGCGCGGCGATCTCGGCCTTGGGCATGCCGTCCTGGCGAAGGCCGAAGCCGATATTGCTCTCCACGCTCATGTGCGGGAAGAGCGCGTAGGACTGGAACATCATGTTGACCGGCCGCTTGTAGGGCGGGATGCCGGCAATGTCCTGGCCGTCGAGGATGATCTCGCCGGAGGTCGGCCGCTCGAAACCGGCCAGCATGCGCAGCAGCGTTGACTTGCCGCAGCCCGACGCGCCGAGCAGGGCGAAGAATTCGCGGTGGTAGATGTTGAGGGTCAGGTCGTCGACGGCAATGAAATCGCCGAACTTCTTCGTGACGTTGCGGAAGCTGATGAACGGTTTCGCATCCGGATCCGTCCACGGCGCGAAGGAACGACGGATATTGCCGAGAGATTTCATGGCCTGTCCCCAAACTTTACGATCCTGGCAGTCAGTCGAAATGAAATTGCCCGGAAGGCTGTTCCGGGCAATTCCTTCTGGCCGCTTTACTGGCCGGTCACAACCCTGGTCCAGGTCCGGGTGAACAGGCGCTGCGTCTTGGCATCCAGCGTCGTGTTGGTGAAGAGCTTCTCCAGCGTCGCGTCATCCGGATAGATCGTCGGGTCGTTGATGATATCCGGCGGCAGGAGGGCCTGCGAGGCCTTGTTGCCGTTGGCGTAATGGACGTATTCCGTCGACTTGGCGATGACCTCGGGACGCATGATGTAGTTGAGGAACGCGTGAGCCTCCTCGACATGCGGCGCGTCGGCGGGGATCGCCATCTGGTCGAACCACATCTGCGTGCCTTCCTTCGGGATGGAATAGCCGAGCTCGACGCCGTTGTTGGCCTCCTCGGCACGGTCGCGCGCCTGGAAGATGTCGCCCGACCAACCGATCGCGATGCAGATATCGCCGTTGGCAAGGCCGTTGATGAATTCGGAGGAGTGGAACTTGCGCACGAAGGGCCGCACCTTCAGGAGCGCTTCCTCCGCCTTGGCGATGTCGTCCGGCTCATGGCTGTCGGGATTGAGGCCGAGATAGGCAAGCACGACCGGAATGATGTCGGTCGGCGAATCCAGCATGTTGATGCCGCAATCCTTCAGCTTCTCGGCATTGGCCGGGTCGAGCAGCGCGCTCCAGCTGTCGATCTTGTCCGTACCGAGGGCTTCCTTGATCTTGGCCTTGTTGTAGCCGATGCCGATCGTGCCCCACATGTAGTTGATCGAATATTCGTTGCCCGGGTCGAACGGCTCCATGCGCGTGGAGATCATGTCCCACATGTTCTTGAGGTTCGGCAGCTTGGACTTGTCGAGCTTCTGGTAGACGCCCGCTGCGATCTGGCGCTGGAGGAAGGTGTTCGTCGGCACGACGACGTCGTAGCCCGTGCCGCCCGCAAGCAGCTTCGTTTCCAGGATTTCGTTGGAATCGTAGACGTCGTAGACGACCTTGATGCCGGTTTCCTTGGTGAAATCGTCGATGATCGACGAGTCGATATAGTCCGACCAGTTGTAGACGTTCACGACCTTGTCTTCCGCAAAGGCCGCGCCGGCACCCAGCAATGCACAAAAGGCGGCAGTCGCCAAAAGAGTACGTTTTATCATTGATTTATCTCCCAGTTTTTCTCGCGGGCCTATACGTCGCCATGAAGAACAGTCGCCGATTATGGAGTTTTTTCAAGAGGCGACAAGCGGCATTCGACGCAACGTCAGGTGAATTTTGATATCACATTGTTCCCATTCCTATCATATTTGAAACCCTATCCTTGCCGGAAAGCAAGCGGAAATTCACTGGAAGTCGAAAAGGCTGAGGCCGGCGACCATTTCATCGAGCCCGAGCGGGCGCGTGACCGGCGGCTCGGCTCTGGCAAGGCAGCCCTGCCGCTCGCAGAGCCGGCAGGCCGTGCCCACCGCCACTGCCCCCTCGCGGCGCACCGCCTCGCCATAGACCGTCTCCTCGGCATGGGCCGCGTCGCAGCCGATCAGCAGCGCCGTGCGGCGCACCCGCTCGGCAAAGGCGCCTTGCGGGCCTTCCAGCGTGCGCGAGACCGTCAGGAACGCCGCGCCGTCCGGCATCTCGACGCGGTCGACGAGGATCTGGCCCGGCTGGGAGAAGGCGGCATGGATGCCGAGCTTGGGACAGCCCCCGCCGAAGCGCGCCTGCGGAAAGCCCTGCGCGCCGGCCCGGCGGAAGCGGTTGCCGGCATTGTCCGTCTCCAGCATGAAGAAGGGCACGCCCGCCCTGCCCGGCCGCTGGAGCATGGTGAGGCGGTTCGCCGCCTGCTCGTAGGAGACGGAGAAGCGCGCGCGCAGCACGTCGATATCGTAGCGCGCCCGCTGCGCGGCCGCATGGAACGCCTCGTAGGGCATCATCAACGCATGCGCGGCGTAGCGCGCCAGTTCGAAGCGGGCGATGCGCTTCGCCTCCGCCGTCGAAAAGGCAAGGCGGTCGAGTTCGGCGAAAATCTCGCCCTGGAGGGCGAGCTGCACCGTCTCCATGGCGATCTCGCGCAACTGGTCGAAGGGCGAGAGGCGCTCCGACAGGAAAAGACGCATGGAATGGCGGTCGAACCGGCGGCGCAGGGTCGGCATCGTGTGGACCGGCAGCAGGCGCACCACGACGCCGTGCTCCTTGCGCAGCCAGGTCTTCAGCGCGCCGGCAAGCTCGTCGCCGGGCGAGAGCGCGGCGTGGAACCGCTCCGCCGCCTCGTCGATGCCGCCGAAATAGTTCGGGCGGCCCTCCAGCCTGTCGCGCACCTCGTCCATCGGCAGCAGCGCACCCGACAGCATCGTGGCATGGCCTTCGCGGGCGAGGAGATCGGCAAGGTCGGTGAGGCGCGCGGCCTGCTCGCGATAGGCGCGATAGAGCTTGACGATGCCGCTCGCCACGTTCGGCGCGGCATCGGACAGCTCCACCAGCTCATGGTCGCCCGGCAATTCCCCGGCAAGCAGCGGATCGGCGAAGACCTCGCGGAGCTGGCGCGCATGGCCGGCGCTCTCGCCCTGAAGCTCGTCGAGATCGACCTTGTAGACGGAGGCGAGGCGCAGGAGGAGCTGCACCGTCAGCGGACGCTGGTTGCGCTCGATGAGGTTGAGATAGGACGGCGAGATCGACAGGCCCTCGGCCATCGCCGTCTGCGTGAGGCCGAGCGCGTTGCGGATGCGCCGGACCTTCGGGCCGGCAAAGATCTTGTTCTCCGCCATCTGTCAAATCCTTTACCGCATCCGTACGCTTGTGAAATTTACAGAATTTACTTTTTTACAGAGGCGATTTGTCAAAGGCAAGACATCGTTACCCGATTATCCTGCTGATTTTCCGGTTTTCCGTCGCGTTATTGTGCGCTGCGATGTAAATACTGTCACATGAAATCGGGCAGCGAAATGCACCTGTCCCGATCCCGAGACATCGCAGCGGAGGATATCATGACCGATTTTTACAACCTCGTTCCCAGCGCACCGAAGGGCCGTTTCGACGGTATCGAGCGGCCCTACACGGCGGAGACCGTCGAAAGGCTGCGCGGCTCGGTCCAGATCCGCCACACGCTGGCGGAGAACGGCGCAAACCGGCTGTGGAAGCTGATCCACGAGGAGGACTTCGTCAACGCGCTCGGCGCGCTCTCGGGCAACCAGGCCATGCAGATGGTCCGCGCCGGCCTGAAGGCGATCTACCTTTCCGGCTGGCAGGTCGCCGCCGACGCCAACACGGCCTCCGCCATGTATCCCGACCAGTCGCTCTATCCGGCCAACGCCGCGCCGGAGCTTGCCAAGCGCATCAACCGCACGCTCCAGCGCGCCGACCAGATCGAGACGGCGGAAGGCAACGGCCTTTCGGTCGACACCTGGTTCGCGCCCATCGTCGCCGATGCGGAAGCCGGCTTCGGCGGCCCGCTCAACGCCTTCGAGATCATGAAGGCCTTCATCGAGGCGGGCGCGGCCGGCGTTCACTTCGAGGACCAGCTCGCCTCTGAAAAGAAGTGCGGCCATCTCGGCGGCAAGGTCCTCATCCCGACCGCCGCCCATATCCGCAACCTCGACGCCGCGCGCCTTGCCGCCGACGTCATGGGCGTGCCGACGCTGATCGTCGCCCGCACCGATGCCGAGGCCGCCAAGCTCCTCACCTCCGACATCGACGAGCGCGACCAGCCCTTCGTCGACAGGGACAGGGGCCGCACGGTCGAAGGCTTCTACCAGGTCCGGAACGGCATCGAGCCCTGCATTGCCCGCGCCATCGCCTATGCGCCGCATTGCGACCTCATCTGGATGGAGACCGGCAAGCCGGACCTCGAACAGGCACGCAGGTTCGCCGAAGCGGTGCAGAAGGCCCATCCCGGCAAGCTGCTCGCCTACAATTGCTCGCCCTCGTTCAACTGGAAGAAGAACCTCGACGACGCGACGATCGCGAAGTTCCAGCGGGAGCTGGGCGCCATGGGCTACAAGTTCCAGTTCATCACGCTCGCCGGCTTCCACCAGTTGAACCACGGCATGTTCGAGCTGGCCCGCGGCTACAAGGACCGCCAGATGGCCGCCTATTCGGAGCTTCAGGAAGCCGAGTTCGCCTCGGAAGCCAACGGCTACACCGCGACCAAGCACCAACGCGAAGTCGGCACCGGCTATTTCGACGCCGTCTCCATGGCCATTACCGGCGGCCGATCCTCGACCACCGCCATGCATGAATCGACCGAGCACGAACAGTTCCGCCCGGCCGCCGAATAACCCGACCCGTCACCGTTCAAGAACCCCGCTCAAAAGAGGAGAAATGCCATGACAGTCCAGACCCGCGTTAAGGAACGGGCGGAAGAACAGGCTTCCGCCATGACCCCCGACCAGCAGGCCATGATCCGCATGGTCGCCAACGACCTGCACCGCCTCAACCAGTCCGTCATGAAGGCGGTGGAGGCCGGCGTCTCGGTCGAGCTCGTCCGCTCCGCCCGCCACCACGGCGGAGAGGGCAACTGGGGCGACCTGCTGATCCCCGTGATCGTGACGCAGGGCCGCGGCTGACAGGCCAGCCTCCAGTCAAAGGAAATCCCCGGCGTTCCCTGCGCCGGGGATTTTCACGTCCGGCTCGGTCGCCTGCCGGCAAAAAGGTCGGCATGGCTTTTCAACAGCCGAAACAGCCTGTCGCAGACCGTGCGGATATCGCGCCGGTGCCGGTCCTCGCCGTTGGCGACGATCCATTGGCGGTGGCGTAGCGCAGGGATCTCCTCACCCGCCCGCTCCAGTCCCGGATCGAGATCGCCGACGAAGCAGGGCAGCACGGCCTGCCCCGCCCCGGCGCGCGCCAGGTCGAGCAGCGAGCGCGGGCGTGTGACCGTGACGGCGATCGCGCCCGCCGCCTGCTCGTGCGGCCAGCGCAGATAGGCCGAGATCGCATCTTCCGATGATACCGCGAGCCAGCGGCCGGCGAGCGCCTCGCCGGCATTCCGGCGCCGGTAGGCCGCATAGGCCACTTCGCCGGCGGGGCGGGCGATGAGGCCGGGTTCCGTCGGCTCGACCGCCCGCACACCGACATCCACCTCACGATGGGCGAGCGTCGCCCGGCGTTCGGAGACCGAGAGGTCGAGCCGGAACGTGTCGCGCTCTGTGCAGATGGCCGCGATGTTCTCGCAGACGAGCCAGGTGACCCAGGTGCCGGCCATCAGACGCACGGTGGTCGTCCCCCGCCCTTCCTGCCGCCAACTCTCGACGCCGCGCGCTATGGCCTCCATGCCGAGCAGCCGGTCGAACAGCGCCTGCCCCTCCGCCGTCAGCCGGTAGCCCATCTGGCTGCGCAGGAAGAGCGGCCGGCCGACGGCCTCCTCGAGGCCCAGCACGCGCCGCCCGACGGTCGCAGGGCTAAGCCCGGACGCCTCGGCGGCGCCGGTGAGCCCGCCATGGCGGGCGACCTCCAGGAAGATGCGGTAGCTTTCCCATGACATGTCTTTCATCAATGAAAAACATAGGCCGGATTCTACCGTTCGTGAACCCGGATTTGAACGATACTCTTCTCCTGCAAACCCAAGCGCCCGATGCCGGCTCCCGCCGTTGCGCACACTGCGCCACGGCTTGCCGCGCCCATGAAGGAGACAGACATGCAGGACATGTTCGGCCTTGCCATGCTCTTCGAGCTCTCGCAGAAGAACCGCCGCCGCCCCTGCCGGCGGGAATTCGACCATCTCTCCCGCAAGCCGTCGCTCGCCGTCCGGCTCCGCCGCTTGCTCGGCGCCCTCCGCGCGCAAAAATGAAAAAAGCCCGGCATTGCTGCCGGGCCTCTCTTCAGCTTGAAACCGTCTTTCAGGCCGCGCGGTAGGCCGTCTGTTCGTCCGCCTCCAGGCGGAACTGCTCGACCAGCATCATCAGCGTGTCGGCATCGCCCGCCAGCTTGCGGCTGGCGGCCGTCGTCAGGTCGACCATCGAGGCGTTCTGCTGGGTCATCTGGTCCATCTGGTTGACGGAACCGTTGACCTCCTGGAGCGCCGCCGCCTGGTCGCGGCTTGCCGTCGCCATCATGTCCACATGCTGGCTGACGGTGACGATCTGCTGGCTGATGGAGGCGAGCACCGAGCCCGTCTCCTGCACGAGATGCGAGCCGGCATTGACCTCGCTCGTCGACTTCTCGATGAGGCCCTTGATCTCGCGGGCGGCATCGGCCGAGCGCTGGGCAAGCTCGCGCACTTCCTGCGCCACGACCGCAAAGCCCTTGCCGGCCTCGCCCGCACGGGCGGCCTCGATGCCGGCATTGAGCGCGAGGAGGTTCGTCTGGAAGGCGATGTCGTCGATCACCTCGATGATCTGCTCGATCTGGCGCGAGGCGCCCTCGATGCGGCCCATGGCGGCGATCGCGTTGTTGACGACGTCGGCAGAACTGTCGGCGCTGCGCTTGGTCGTGCCGACGACGAGGTTCGCTTCATGCGCCCGCTCGGCGGAGGAGCGCACGGTCGCGGTGATCTCCTCGACCGCGGCGGCCGTTTCCTCCAGCGAGGAGGCCTGCGATTCGGTGCGCTTGGAGAGCGCATCGGCCGATTGCAGCATTTCCGAGCCGCTGCGCTGGATCGACAGCGCGTTGGTGCGGATCTGGCCCATCGTATCCTGAAGGCGCACGAGCGAGACGTTGAAGTCCTGGCGGAGCTGCTCGAGGCGGCCGGTGAAGGGCGTGTCGATCTGGCGCGACAGGTCGCCCTGCGCAAGACGGCCGAGGCCGGCGGCAAGCGCATTGACGGCGAAGTCGATCTGCTGGTCGAGGCTCTGCTTTTCCGCATCGTTGCGGGCGCGTTCGGCCTCGGCGGCGGCACGCTGATGCTCGCTTTCCTCCTCAATGCGGATCTTCGAGAGCGCGTTCTCCTTGAAGACGCCGAGCGCGCGGGCCATGTCGCCGATTTCGTCGGCACGGCCTTCGCCGGAAATCCCGGTATCGAGGAAGCCATCGGCCAGACGGCGCATGGCGTTGGTGATCTGGCCGATCGGGCCCTTCAGCGTCAGCACGAGGGCGATGCCGGCGAGGATGGCGATGACGGCACCGGCGACGGTGGCGAGCACCGAGACCTGGTTGGCCTTTTCGCGCTCGCTGCCGGCGCTCGTCTTCTGCTCCTCGGCGAACTGGCTGAGAAGGTTCCAGATCGTGTCGATCGACTGGCCGGCGGCCTCGAAATCGGCGGCGCGCTGGGTGCTGATCTCCACCAGCGAGGCGCTGTCGGCGGTGATCCGCTCCAGCATCGGCTTCAGCGTGTCGTCCAGCTTGTCGAAGAACGGCAGGCCGCTGGCGCTGCCGCGCAGGCCGTTCATGTCGATGCCGAGCATGGAGACGTGGCCGAGCAGCTTGGTGCGGTTCTCCGCCGACGTCTGGCCGAGGAAGCGCGCGGCGGCGACCTTGATCTCGTCGATGGAGGACACCAGCTTGCGCGTGGAGCCGAGGATCGCCTCGGACTTGATGATCGGCTCGTCGAGTTCGCTGAAGAGGCGGGTGGCGTCGCGCATCTTCTGTGCGGCCGCGCTCTGGAGCTGGATGGCGACCTGGCGGAAGCGGTTCACCCGCCGGGAGATTTCCGGCACGGTGACGGAAGCCGGATCGGTGGAGGACAGGAAGCCGCCCATCTCGTCGATCGTGTTGCGGATGGTGACGGAAATGACCTTCTGGCTCTTCGGCAGGATCGACGTGATGGAGCGCTCGGTCTTCGAGATGAGGGGATAGCGTTCCTTGGCGACCTTCAGCTGGTCTTCCGGCGTCGCGCCGCGGCTGAAATCGGTGAGGAGCTCGGAGAAGAACTTGCTGGCATTGGTCAGGCGCTCGGCCTCGCGCAGCATGCTCTTGGCGGAGTTCTCGTTCTGCCGCACCTCGCGCTGGAGCTTCGTCGCCTCGTCGAGGACCTTGACCTGCTCGGCGCCGAGGGCCGTCAGGGTCTTGCCCATCGTCTCATGCAGGCTGGTCTCGTTGACGTAGAGCGACCAGAGCCCGTCCATGCGGGCCTCGATGCCCTTGGTCTGGGTCTGGGCGTCCATCAGCTTGGACTTGTCGGCGTCGGGCGCAAGGCCGTCCATCGTGGACTGGAGGACGGCGACCTGCGCCTTCAGCTGGCCGTGCACGGCATCGCGGCTTTCCTCGCTCGTGCTTTGCAGGAAGCGGTTCATGCCCGCATAGACGTCCTTGAAGCCGTTGAGCGACTGGAGGACGCTGTTGGAAATCTCCATGCGGCCCTGCAGGAGGCCGGAGGCATAGAGCCCGGTGAAGCCCACGGCACAGATACTGAGCACGAAGGGCAGGATGAACACCAGAACCTTGGTCTGGATCTTGAAGCGCGCGAGAATCCTGTCGATGAACATGATGGACTATCCGTTGTCGGCGCTCTCCACCCCTGCCCTTTGCGGGCCTCCCCAGGATGCGGACGCCGGATTACCGACATCATGCGGCTGCAATGCCGCGTATCCGGGGGAGCAATCATTGCCGGCCGCGTCGTCAACCCTCATGGAGGCGCGGCATCCGGAACCCTATCGGCGGATCATCGGCGGCAATCTTTAAAATTCCCTCACCGCTTAAACCGATTTATGACAATGGAAACGCCTCAGAGCGCCAGAACGGCGAGCAGCGCGAGAAGGCTCGCGGCCAGCGTGCAATTGACGGCAAGGGCGATAAGGCGGCGACGGTTCTCCGCGGCCGCGGCAATGGCGACGGCACGGGCGGGACGGCGGTTTGCAGGCATGCGGCGATACTCCTTACACGATCGGGGCAACCCGGTGATCCGGTCAGCCGGCCTACATCATGTGTCTCCGCCCGCGGCGGAAATGCCGACATTGCGCGAGCATCCGCCCGCAGGCCTTAAAGGACGGTAAAGACGGGACCGGCCCTTTCAGGCGTCCTCGCCAGCCGCATGGCCGGAAGCCCAGGCCCATTGGAAATTGTAGCCGCCGAGCCAGCCCGTCACGTCCACCGCCTCGCCGATGAAATAGAGGCCCGGCACCGCTTTCGCCGCCATGCTGCGGGAATCGAGCGCGGCCGTATCGACGCCGCCAAGCGTGACTTCCGCCGTCCGGTATCCTTCCGAACCCGGCGGACGGAAACGCCAGTCGCCGAGCTTCTGCACGAGCGCCTCGACGCGCCGGCCCGGTTGCTCGGCAAGCGGCCCGTCGATGCCGAGCTCGGCGACGAGGAGCTGCGCCAGCTTCTTCGGCATATGCTCGGCAAGCACCGTCTGCACGGCCTGCCGGCCGTTCGCCTTGCGGGCGGCGGCGATGACGGCGGCAAAATCGACCTCCGGGCAAATATGAAGGGCGATCTCCTCACCCTCGCGCCAGTAGGACGATATCTGCAGGATGGCGGGGCCGCTGAGGCCGCGATGGGTGAAAAGCGCCGCCTCGCGGAATTCCGTCCTGCCATGGCGGGCGACGACGTCCACGGAAACGCCCGGCAGGCCCTCATGAGCGGCGAGCGTCGCCGGGTCGAGCGTCAGCGGTACGAGGCCGGCACGGGTTTCCGTCACCGGCAGAAAGAACTGCTCGGCGATGCGATAGGCAAAGCCGGTCGCGCCCATCTTGGGGATCGACTTGCCGCCGGTGGCGATCACCAGCGAGGCCGCCTCCACCGCGCCGTTCTCCGTGACGACGCGGAAGGCATCGCCGTCATGCGCGACGGAAGCGATGGGTGTCGAGAGGCGCAATTCCGCGCCTGCCGCCGTCATCTCGGCGAGCAGCATGGCGATGATATCCTTCGCCGAATTGTCGCAGAAAAGCTGGCCCAGCGTCTTCTCGTGCCAGGGAATGCGGTGGCGCTCGACGAGGTCGAGGAAATCGCGCGGGGTGTAGCGGGCGAGCGCGGACTTGGCGAAATGCGGATTGGCCGAGAGGAAGTTCTTCGGCCCGGCGTGGATATTGGTGAAGTTGCAGCGCCCGCCGCCGGAAATGCGGATCTTCTCGCCGGGCGCGCGGGCATGGTCGAGGACGAGCACGCGGCGCCCGCGCCGGCCTGCCGCGATCGCGCACATCATGCCCGCCGCGCCTGCCCCGATGATGACGACGTCCCGCCGTTCCGCCACGTATCCGATCCCTGTTTGCCGCCTTCCTTTCGGCCATCGGGAAGGAAAGTCAACCGGCGCCTGGCGCACAAATTCCTGAAAAATCGCGTTTTCTACCCCCCGGGGGGAGCTAGCCAAGGACCGAACTCCGGCTATGATGGCCCATCGTCAACCAAACCCGGTGTGTCATGCCGTCCAAAAAGAAAGTCGTTGCCCCCACCATAGAGAAAGCCGCACGCTCGACCAAAATCCCTCCCGCCATCAGCGTGCCGCGCGGGGTCAAGACCTGGAAGGATGCCGCCGACTGGCTTCGCGCCCGCGGCATCGAGGACATCGAATGCATCACGCCCGACCTTGCCGGCGTGCCGCGCGGCAAGATGATGCCGTCGTCGAAGTTCACGTCGAACACGTCGCTCGCCCTGCCGTCCGCCCTCTACCGCCACACGATCTCCGGCGACTATCCGGAAGAGACCGGCAATTTCCGCTACGAGCCGCGCGACAGCGACCTGAAGCTGCTGCCGGACCTCTCCACGCTCTCCGTCGTGCCGTGGGAAACCGACCCGACCGCGCAGGTCATCTGCGACATCGTCGGCTCGACTGGCGAGAGCGTGCCCTATACGCCGCGCAACGTGCTCAAGAACGTCGTGCAGCTCTATCGCGACCGCGGCTGGAAGCCGGTCGTCGCGCCCGAGATCGAATTCTACCTCGTGGCGATGAACGACGACCCGGACTATCCGCTGCATCCGCCGAAGGGCCGCTCCGGCCGCTCCATCCAGGGCGGGCAGGGCTATTCCATCGCCGGCATCAACGAGTTCGACGAGCTGATCGACGACATCTACCACTTCTCCGAAAAGCAGGGGCTGGAGATCGACACCCTGATCCACGAGGAGGGGCCGGCGCAGCTCGAGATCAACCTTCGCCACGGCGATCCGATCGAGCTTGCCGACCAGGTGTTCCTGTTCAAGCGCACGATCCGCGAGGCGGCGCTGAAGCACAGCATCTACGCCACCTTCATGGCCAAGCCCATGCAGGGACAGGCAGGCTCGGCCATGCATATCCACCAGTCGGTGGTGGAGATCGAGACGGGCAAGAACGTCTTCTCCAATCCGGACGGCTCGGCCTCGAAGGAATTCTTCCACTTCATCGGCGGCATGCAGGCCTATGTGCCGAAGACGCTCGTGATGATGGCGCCCTACGTGAATTCCTACCGGCGCCTGACGCCGGACATGTCGGCGCCGGTCAACAATGCCTGGGGCTACGACAACCGCACGACGGCCTTCCGCGTGCCGGTTTCGGACGCCGCCGCACGGCGCATCGAGAACCGCCTGCCGGGCTCGGATGCCAATCCGTACCTCGCGCTGGCCGCCTCGCTCGGCTGCGGCCTCCTCGGCATCATGAACGCGATCGAGCCGACGGCACCGACGGAGGACACCGCCAACGAGGGATCGATCGAGCTGCCGCGCGGCCTTCTGGAAGCCGTGTCGCTGCTCGAATCCGATTCCGCGCTGGCCGAGGTGCTGAGCGCGGAGTTCATCGGCCTTTATGCAGGCGTCAAGCGCGGCGAGTTCGAGACCTTCATGCAGGTGATCAGCCCGTGGGAGCGCGAGTTCCTGCTGCTCAACGTGTGAGCGGGACCGCCTGTCGAGATCGAGCCTGAGAGCGGCCGGCGCCCGGCGCGCCGCCGCATCCTCTTGAAGACGAGTATGTAGAATGCCCTGGCAAAGCCCGATTTCCCCCGGCATCTCCTGGTATGAGGCCAGTGTCGGCGAACGCCCCGAATATGCGCCGCTCGACGGATCCGTCGATGCCGACGTCGCCATTGTCGGCGGCGGCTTCACCGGCCTGCAGGCCGCCTACAACCTTGCGGAGAAGGGGGTCCATGTCGTCCTCATCGAGGCGCATCGCTTCGGCGACGGCGCTTCGGGCCGCAACGGCGGCCAGCTCGGCACCGGCCAGCGCGCCGAGGCCGAGGTACTGGAGGCCGAACTCGGCTTCGAGCGCGCCAAGGCGCTGTTCGACCTTGCCGAGAATGCCAAGCGCCACATCCACGATTTCGCGGCGGCGCAGAACCTCGACATCGAATACATGCCGGGCCAGCTCAATGTCAGCCACAAGGCGAGCTACGAGAAGGAATTCCGCGACCACGTCGAGATCGCCGCCACCCGCTTCGGCTATCCGCACATGCACTTCATGGACCGGGCGGAGACGGAGGAGCGTGTCGGCTCGAAGCGCTTCTTCTTCGGCATCCGCGACACCGGCACCGGCCATATCCACCCGATGAAGCTCATCGTCGGCATCGCCCGGGCGGCACGGGCGGCGGGCGCGCACCTGCATGAGAAGACCCCGGCGCTCAGGATCGAGCGGACGGGCGGCAAGGCGGTGATCACCACGGCGAAGGGCACGATCCGCGCGGACAGGGCGCTGATCGCCTGCAATGCCTATATCGGCAACCTGGAGCCGAAGACGGCGGCGCATGTCATGCCGATCCGCTCGTTCATCGGCGCGACTGTGCCGCTCGACAAGTTCCCGTCGGTCATTCCCGGCGGCGAGGCCATCGCCGACACGCGCTTCGTCGTGCGCTACTTCCGCAAGACGCGCGACGGGCGGCTGCTCTTCGGCGGTCGCGAGGCCTATTCGGAAAACCTCGACGACATGACGCCGCCCATCCGCCGGCAGATCGAGGAGGTCTACCCGGAACTGAAGGGTATCGAGCTCACCCATGCCTGGGGCGGCTCGGTCGGCATCACCATGCCGCGCAAGCCCTATGTGCGCGAGGTCATGCCCGGCATCACCTCGATCGGCGGCTATTCCGGCCACGGCGTCATGCTGTCGAACTATTGCGGCAAGCTCTATGCCGAGGACGTGGCCGGCGGCAGCGCAGAACTCGACCTGATGAAGGCCCTGAAAATCCCGGCCTTCCCCGGCGGCCCAAGGTTCCGCTCGCCGCTTCTGTTCCTCGCCATGACGTGGTACGCGCTACGCGACAAGCTCTGATCGAGTCGGAAACACCGATTTTGTTGCGTTGCACTCTGGCGTTTTTAAATCGATTAGATTATAACACCCGGCAACAGAACGAGATCGAGATATCCGATGAGCAGCCAGATCATTCCCGTTGAACCCTTCGACTATGTCGTCTTCGGCGGAACCGGCGACCTTGCGGAACGCAAGCTCCTTCCGGCTCTCTACCACCGGCAGCTCGCCGGCCAGCTGACGGACCCGACACGCATCATCGGCGCCTCGCGCACCGCCTATACGGACGCGGAATACCGCAAGTTCGCCGTCGACGCGCTGAAGGAGCACCTCAAGCCCGGCGAATTCGACGAGGCCGAGGTCAAGACCTTCTGCGACCGGCTGTTCTATGTGGCGGTCGACGCCAAGTCCGAACAGGGCTGGGACAAGCTGAAGGCCCTGCTCGACGAGGGCAAGGACCGCGTGCGCGCCTTCTATCTCGCCGTCGCGCCCGCCATCTTCGGCGACATCTCGGAAAAGATCCGCGACCACAAGCTGATCACCAAGCAGACCCGCATCGTCGTGGAAAAGCCGATCGGCCGCGACCTCGCCTCGGCCAACGAGCTGAACAACACCATCGGCAAGGTCTTCCACGAAGACCAGATTTTCCGCATCGACCACTATCTCGGCAAGGAGACGGTGCAGAACCTGATGGCGCTGCGCTTCGCCAACGCGCTCTACGAGCCGCTGTGGAACTCCGCCCATATCGACCATGTACAGATCACGGTCGCCGAATCCGTCGGCCTCGAAAGCCGCGCCGGCTACTACGACAAGGCCGGCGCGCTGCGCGACATGGTGCAGAACCACATTCTCCAGCTTCTCTGCCTCGTCGCCATGGAGGTGCCCTCCTCCATGGACGCCGAAGCCGTGCGCGACGAGAAGCTGAAGGTGCTGCGCGCGCTGAAGCCCGTCGACCAGTACAATGCCGAGCGCCTGACCGTGCGCGGCCAGTACCGCGCCGGCGCCTCGGCGGGCGGTCCGGTCAAGGGCTATCTCGAAGAGCTGGAAGGCGGCGTTTCCAACACCGAAACCTTCGTCGCCATCAAGGCCGAGATCGGCAACTGGCGCTGGGCGGGCGTTCCCTTCTACATCCGCACGGGCAAGCGGCTCGCCGCGCGCATGTCGGAGATCGTCATCACCTTCAAGCCGATCCCGCATTCGATCTTCGATCCCTCCGCCGGCCGCATCGAGCAGAACCAGCTCATCATCCGCCTGCAGCCGGACGAAGGCGTCAAGCAGTCGCTGATGATCAAGGACCCCGGCCCGGGCGGCATGCGTCTTCGCAACGTCTCGCTCGACATGAGCTTCGCGGCCGCCTTCGAGGCGCGCAACGCCGATGCCTACGAGCGCCTGCTGCTCGACGTCATCCGCAACAACCAGACGCTCTTCATGCGCCGCGACGAGGTCGAGGCCGCGTGGCATTGGGTCGATCCGATCCTGAAAGCCTGGGAAGCCACCGGCCAGCAGGTACAGGGCTACACGGCCGGAACCTGGGGCCCGAGCCAGGCCATCGCCCTCATCGAGCGCGACGGCCGGACCTGGCACGAAACGTAAGGAGCGGCGATGAGCGCGAGACTGCACGAATTTGCGGACGGGGCGGCCCTTGCCGAAGGACTGGCGGATGCCGTTTCCGCAGCGCTTGCCGCTGGCATCGCCGCGCGCGGCAGGGCGACCCTCGCCGTTTCCGGCGGCTCGACGCCCAAGGCCTTCTTCAAGGCGCTGTCCACCCGCGACATCGACTGGAGCCGGGTGACGGTCACGCTCATCGACGAGCGCTTCGTGCCGGCCGACAATCCGCGCTCGAACCACCTGCTCGTTGCAGAGAACCTGCTTCAGGACAAGGCGAAGGCCGCGTCCTTCCTGCCGCTCTACCGCGCAGCGGAAAGCGCAGAAGAGGCCGCCGGGATCGCGACGGCCGATGCCGCCGCGCTCGGGTCCCCCTTCGACGTCGCCATCCTCGGCATGGGAGCGGACGGCCACACGGCCTCCTTCTTCCCCGGCGGCAGCCGCCTTGCAGAGGCGATCTCGCCCGAAACGCCGCGCGGCGTGATCACCATGGAGGCGGAGGGCGCGGGCGAAACCCGCCTCACCTTCACCTTCGCCAGCCTTCAGGATGCGCGCCTTCTGGTGCTGCATATCGAGGGGCAGGGCAAGAAGGACGTCCTTGCTGCGGCCGAGAAGGACGGGCCGGAGGCCGACATGCCGATCCGCGCCATCCTGCGGCGCGCGGCAACGCCGCTCGACATTTACTGGGCGCCCTGAGACGCCCCGGCCGGCTTTGCCCGGCCCATTCGGCGTATCACGCCACCACCAGCGGACGGCGCAGCTTTCCCGCGCGTCAGCCCGTGCGAAAACGCAATCGAGAAGTCAGGATCGCTCCCATGTCCGCCGACAAACGCATCGAAGCCATTACCGCCCGCATCGCCGAACGCTCCAAGCCATTGCGCGAACCCTATCTCGACCGGGTGCGCGCCGCCGCCGCCAAGGGCGTGCACCGCTCGGTGCTGTCCTGCGGCAACCTCGCGCACGGCTTTGCCGTCTGTTCCCCCGCCGAGAAGGACGCGCTCGCCGGCGACCGCGTCCCCAACCTCGGCATCATCACCGCCTATAACGACATGCTTTCGGCCCACCAGCCGTTCGAGACCTATCCGGCGCTGATCCGCGAGGCCGCACGGGAAGCGGGCGGCGTGGCGCAGGTCGCCGGCGGCGTGCCGGCCATGTGCGACGGCGTCACCCAGGGCCAGCCGGGCATGGAACTGTCGCTCTTCTCGCGCGACCTCATCGCCATGGCGGCGAGCGTCGGCCTGTCGCACAACATGTTCGATTCGGTCGTCTATCTCGGCGTCTGCGACAAGATCGTGCCGGGCCTTGCCATCGCGGCGCTGACCTTCGGGCACCTGCCGGCCGTCTTCGTTCCCGCCGGGCCCATGACCTCGGGCCTGCCGAACGACGAGAAGGCCCGCGTGCGCCAGCTCTATGCCGAGGGCAAGGTCGGCCGCGACGAGCTGCTGGAGGCCGAATCCAAGTCCTATCACGGCCCCGGCACCTGCACCTTCTACGGCACCGCCAATTCCAACCAGATGCTGATGGAGATCATGGGCTTCCACATGCCGGGCGCCTCCTTCATCAATCCCGGCACGCCGCTGCGCGACGCGCTGACGAAGGAAGCGGCAAAGCGCGCGCTCGCCATCACCGCGCAGGGCAACGAGTTCACGCCCGCCGGCGAGATGATCGACGAGCGCTCCATCGTCAACGGCGTCGTCGGCCTGCACGCCACGGGCGGCTCGACCAACCACACGCTGCACCTCCTCGCCATGGCGCGCGCCGCCGGCATCGTGCTGACGTGGAAGGACATTTCCGACCTTTCGGACATCGTGCCGCTGCTGGCCCGCGTCTATCCGAACGGCCTTGCCGACGTGAACCATTTCCATGCGGCCGGCGGCATGGGCTTCCTCATCAAGGAACTGCTGCAGGGCGGCCTGCTGCACGACGACGTGCGCACGGTCTACGGCCAGGGCCTGAAGGCCTACACGATCGAGCCGAAGCTGGGGCCTGCCGGCGGCGTCGAGCGCGAGCCGGCACCGAAATACAGCCACGACCCGAAGATCCTCGCCAACATCGAGGCACCCTTCCAGCCGACCGGAGGCTTGAAGATGCTGACGGGCAATATCGGCAAGGCGGTGATCAAGATTTCCGCCGTCAAGCCGGAGCGCCATGTCATCGAGGCGCCGGCCAAGGTCTTCCACGACCAGCTCGACCTCAACGCGGCCTTCAAGGCCGGGGAACTGACGGGCGACTTCATCGCCGTCGTGCGCTTCCAGGGCCCGAAGGCGAACGGCATGCCGGAGCTGCACAAGCTGACCACCGTGCTCGGCATCCTTCAGGACCGCGGCCAGAAGGTGGCGCTCCTGACCGACGGGCGCATGTCCGGCGCTTCCGGCAAGGTCCCCGCCGCCATCCACGTCACCCCCGAAGCGGTCGACGGCGGCCCGATCGGCCGTATCCGCGAGGGTGACATGATCCGGCTCGATGCGGCGGCCGGCACGATCGAGGTGCTGGTGGACGAAGCGGAGTTCTCCACCCGCCCGCAGGCCCCCGCCGATCTGTCCGGCAACGAATTCGGCATGGGCCGCGAGCTCTTCGCCCCGTTCCGCGCCATCGCGGGCCCGGCCGACCATGGAGCGAGCGTGCTGTTTGCATGAGGTGACGGGGCGTTCCGCCCCTCATCCGGCCTGCCGGCCCCCTCGCCTCAGCTATAGATATCCAGCGTCCGGCCCTGATGGTTGCGGTGCGTCGAGTAGACGAAGATGCGCTGAATATCCTTGTCGGAAAGCAGGCGCAGGAAGCGGGCCTCGACGACGTCGTTCGGATAGACGCGCTGCGTCAGGCAGCCGATCATCGGGATGCGGGCGCTGACGATGTCGAGGTAGAAATTGCGCGGGAGCTGGAACTTCGTCGTCATGGTGATGACGGCGCCGCTGCGCGAAAGCTTGACGATGATGCCGCGCCGGGAGACGAGGTTGACGAGGCCGCCGCTCTCGGTGAACTCGATGCGGGCTTCGTTGCAGGTATCCTCCATCGGGAAGCTCTTCTCCCGATCGTACATGAAGGATTCTTCCTTGTTCAGGTAATTGCGGTTCGGCGCCTGATCCTGAAAACGCATTTGACGTGTGCCCCGGCCTGTTCACTTTCCAGTACGAAGACTAAGGCGGCAAGGCTTAACATCGGGTTGAGCGGCGGGACGAAATCCTGCCGCCCGGTTGATCGGCCTCACGCCTTACGCGGTGCGGTAGCTGTTGCCGGCGGCGTCGAACAGATGGAGCTTGCTCCTGTCGGCCGTCAGGCGCACCTTCTCGCCGCGCCTGACCGGCAGGATGCCGGGGATCTTGGCGATGATCGGTTCGCCCGGCACGAGGCCGTCGATATAGAGCAGCGTCACCTCGCCCAGCGCCTCGACGATCGAGATCGTGCCCTCGAAGAGGAAGTCGTCGCCGGTGGTGATCGCAAGGTCTTCCGGGCGCACGCCGAAGCTCGCCGCCTTGCCGACCTGCGATGCCGATGTCGCGATGCCGACGCTGCAGACGCGCCCGCCGGTCAACTCCAGCGCGGTCGCCTCGCCGGCCGCGGTGATCTTCGCCGGGATGACGTTCATGGCCGGCGAGCCGATGAAACGGGCGACGAAGAGGTTCGCCGGGCGTTCGTAGAGCTCCAGCGGCGGGCCGACCTGCTCGATATGGCCGGCCGAGAGCACGACGATGCGGTCGGCGAGCGTCATGGCCTCCACCTGGTCGTGCGTGACATAGATCATCGTCGTGTCGGCCATCTGCTCGTTGAGCTTGGCGATCTCAATGCGGGTGGCCACGCGCAGCGCCGCGTCGAGGTTCGACAGCGGCTCGTCGAAGAGGAAGACCTTGGGATTGCGGCAGATGGCGCGGCCGATGGCGACACGCTGGCGCTGGCCGCCCGAAAGCGCCTTGGGCAGGCGGTCGAGATATTGCGTGAGCTGGAGGATATCGGCGGCCGAGCGCACGCGGCGGTCGATCTCCTCCTTGCTTTCGCCGGCGATCCGCATGCCGAAGGCCATGTTGTCGTAGACCGTCATGTGCGGGTAGAGCGCGTAGGACTGGAAGACCATGGCGATGCCACGCTTCGACGGCGGCACGTCGTTGACGCGCTCCCCGTCGATCGTCATCTCGCCGCCGGTGATCTCCTCGAGGCCCGCGATCATGCGCAGGAGGGTCGACTTGCCGCAGCCGGACGGGCCGACGAAGACGACGAACTCGCCCTGCTTGATATCGAGATCGATGCCGTGGATGACGTCCACCGCGCCATAGGACTTGCGGATGTCCTTGAGCACCAGTCCTGCCATGTCTGTCTCCCCCTGTCGTTTTCGGCCAATCACACGAAGCGGGCGAAGAACCCGCTCCAGGCCGGAAGTTCTATGGTCTCTTCATGCATCACGCTGTCGAAGCCGTGGCCTTCCAGCGCTTCCAGCGTGCCGGCGGGCAGGTCGGCAAGGCGCGCGACCGGGCTCATGTTGAAGGCGCAGAAGACTTTCTCGTTGCCGTGCGTGCGCACGAAGGAAAGGATCGCGCCCTCGGCCGAATGGAACTCGATCTCGCCCTTGGCAAGCGCCGCATGCTCCTTGCGGAAGGCGAGGAAGCGGCGGTAGTGGGCGAGCACGGAAGCCTCGTCCTTGTCCTGCACGCTGACGGCGCGCTCCAGATGGGCCTCGGGAACGGGAAGCCAGGGCTTGCCGAGGCTGAAGCCGCCGGATTGCTCGCCGGCATCCCAGACCATCGGCGTGCGGCAGCCGTCGCGTCCCTTGAAGTCCGGCCAGAACTGGATGCCGTAGGGATCCTGCAGGTCCTCGTAGGCAAGCTCGGCCTCCGGCAGGGCCAGCTCCTCGCCCTGATAGATGCAGACGGAGCCGCGCAGCGACATCATGAGGCTGGCGAGCAGCTTGGCATGGGCATCGTGGTCGGTGACGCCGAAGCCCCAGCGGCTGACATGGCGCATCACGTCATGGTTCGAGAAGGCCCAGCAGACCCAGCCTTCGGGCGCGGCCTTTTCCAGCGCGCGCTGCGTCTCGGCGACGAAGGCCGGCGTCAGCGGATCGGGCGCCAGGAACTCGAAGGCGTAGCACATGTGCATCTTGTCGCCGCCGGAGGTGTACTGCCCGGCGATCTCCAGGCCGCGCTGGCTGTCGCCCACCTCGCCGACGGCGGCAATCGCCGGGAACTCCTCCATCAGCGCGCGGAAGCGCTTCAGGAAGTCGAGGTTCTCCGGCTGGTTCTTGTCGTAGAGATGTTCCTGGTAGTTGTAGGGGTTCACGGCCGGGGCCGTCTGCGCGTTGCGGCGCTCGGGCGGCAGCGACGGGTTGTCGCGCAGTTCCTTGTCGTGGAAATAGAAATTGATCGTATCGAGCCGGAAGCCGTCGACGCCGCGCTCCAGCCAGAAGCGCGCGACCGAGAGCAGCGCGTCCTGAACCTCGGGATTGTGCAGGTTCAGGTCCGGCTGCGAGGTCAGGAAGTTGTGCATGTAATATTGCAGGCGCGTCGGGTCCCACTGCCAGGCCGAGCCGCCGAAGATCGACAGCCAGTTGTTCGGCGGCGTGCCGTCCGGCTTCGAATCCGCCCAGACGTACCAGTCGGCCTTGGGGTTCGTCCGCCGCGAGCGGCTTTCGACGAACCAGGGGTGCTTGTCGGAGGTGTGCGAGAGCACGAGGTCGATCATCACGCGGATGTCGAGGCGGTGCGCCTCGGCGATCAGCGCATCGAAATCGGCCAGCGCGCCGAAGATCGGATCGACGTCGAGATAGTCCGCGACGTCATAGCCGAAATCCTTCATCGGCGAGGTGAAGAAGGGCGAAATCCAGATCGCGTCCGCGCCGAGCGAGGCGACATACTCGAGGCGCTCGGTGATGCCGCGCAAATCGCCGATCCCGTCGCCGTTGGTGTCCTGGTAGGAGCGCGGGTAGATCTGGTAGATCACCGCGCCGCGCCACCAGTCCTTGTCGGGGATGAGAAGGGTGGAATCCGACGTCGTCATTCTCGTGTTTTCCTGTCTGCTTGAAGTCTTCAGCCGCCCTTGACCGAGCCCGCCAGCAGGCCGCGCACGAGATAGCGCTGCAGGCTGAAGAAGACGATGAGGGGAACGACGATGGTGATGAAGGCGGAAGCCGTGAGGATTTCCCAGTTGCCGCCGCGCGAGCCGAGAAGGTTGACGAGGCGCCCCGTCAGCACCAGCTCGTCATTGCCGGTGCCGAGGAAGACCATGGCGACCAGCAGGTCGTTCCACGTCCACAGGAACTGGAAGATGGCGAAGGAGGCGAGCGCCGGGAAGGAGAGCGGCAAGATGATCTTCACGAAGATATCGAAATCGGAAGCGCCGTCGACGCGCGCCGATTCCATGATCTCGCGCGGCAGGCCCGCCATGTAGTTGCGCAGCAGATAGATGGCGAGCGGCAGGCCGAAGCCCATATGCGCAAGCCAGATGCCCACATAGGTCTTGGCCGGTACGCCGAGGAAGGCGCCGACGCCGTTATAGAGCCTCAGCAGCGGGATCAGCGACATCTGCAAGGGCACCACGAGCAGGCCGACGACGACGGCGATCAGGATCGCCCGGCCGGGGAACGGCATCCAGGCGAGCGCATAGGCGCAGAAGGCGGCGACGAGGATCGGGATGATCGTCGAGGGGATCGCCACCGTCAGCGAGTTGATGAAGGACGAGCCGATGCCGGCCGCGCTCAGCACCTCGCGGTAGTTGTCGAGCGTGAAGCGCGGCGGCACGGTGGCGGTATAGAAGATGCGCTGGCCGCGCGTGCCTTCCATCTTCGTCGGCGAGACGATCTCGTAATTGCCGTCCTGCGCGACCGTCAGCGTCTGGCCGTCGCCGATATCGGCGGACGCGCCGGCCTCGAAGGCCGCGGGCTGCAAAGGGCGGAAGCCGAAGGCCGAGACCTGCGCGTTGCCCCGTTCGAGCAGATTGCCGGAAATGACGAACTTGCCGTCACGCTCGACCTGGGTTTCGGGCGAGGCGGCGCGGCCGGTCATGTTCTGCGCGGAGGTGGACAGCGCCGTCCACCAGCCGGAGACGGCAAGCTGGTCCTTGTCGCGCAGCGAGGAGATGAGCAGGCCCGCGGTCGGCAGCGTCCACAGCGCGACGATGAGGAGCACGGACAGGTGGACGACGATGGCGAGCGGCGAACGGGACGAGGCGATCATCTCAGTGGCCCTCCATTTCCTTCGTGGCGTTGCGGATGTTCCAGATCATGATCGGCACGACGAGAATCATGATGACGACGGCGATCGAAGCGCCGCGCCCGAAATCCCCCCCGCCGCGGAACATCCAGTCGAACATCAGGTTCGCCAGAACCTGCGTCTGCCACTGGCCGTTCGTCATGGCGAGCACGATGTCGAAGACCTTGAGGACCAGGATGGTGATCGTCGTCCAGACGACGGCGATCGTGCCCCAGATTTGCGGCACCATGATCTTGAAGAAGATCTGCACGCCGTTGGCGCCGTCGATGACGGCCGCCTCGATGGTCTCTTCCGGAATGCCGCGCAGCGCCGCCGACAGGATCACCATGGCAAAGCCCGTCTGGATCCAGATCAGGATGACCATCAGGAAGAAGTTGTTCCAGAAGGGAATGGTCATCCAGGCTTCCGGCGCGCCGCCGAAGGCGACGACGACGGCGTTGAGGATGCCGATCTGCTCGGAGCCTTCCGGGCGGAAGTCGTAGACGAACTTCCAGATGACGGCCGCGCCGACGAAGGAGATCGCCATCGGCATGAAGATCAGCGTTTTCGCGATATTGCCCCACCAGATGCGGTCGGTGAGCGCGGCGATGACAAGGCCGAAGAAGGTGGAGAGCGCCGGCACCACGAGGAGCCAGAGGAAATTGTTGAAGATCGACTGGCGGAATTCGCCGTCGCCCAGCATCCAGACATAGTTGCTGAAGCCGACGAACTGGCGACCGGAGCGATCGAGGAAGGAGAGCCGGACGGATTCGAAGACGGGATAGACGAGGTAGATGGCGAGCGCGAAGAGCGCGGGCGCCATGAAGAGCCAGGGCCGGACGGCATTGGTAAGCCGGAGATTACGCGAAGCCTGCGCCCCCGTCATCCCCTTCGAGGGGAACATCTTGTCGAGCAGCCAGTTCGTTCCGAAGAAATAGGCGGCACAGGCCAGGACGCCCCCGATCATCGTGAAGACGGCGAATAACAGTTGCTGCACGGCAGTCCCTCCCCCAGGAATGCGTCCCCAGACAGTCTCGTCACGGCCACGCGGCACGCTTACGCGAAGCGCCCGCATGGTCCGGCTGCACTCGGCATGCTTGAAGAAAACCGGCCGGCGGATGAGGCCGGCCGGTTTTCATGGATGTTACTTGATGGCGTCCCACGCCTTCTGGACGTCGGCCGCGACGTCGGCGGAGGACTTGCCGCCGACGAAGTCGACCATGCCGGTCCAGAACGCACCCGCGCCGATCTTGCCGGGCATCAGGTCCGAGCCGTCGAAGCGGAAGGTCGTGGAGTTGAGCAGGATCTCGCCCTGCTTCTTCATCGGCCCGTTCGCATAGGCTTCCTTGTTGGCGCTCTTGAAGGGCGTCAGGAAGCTCGACTGGGCCATCCAGACCTCATGGGCGATCGGCGTCTTGAGGAACTCGATGAAGGCGCGCGCGGCCGGCGTGTCCTTGGTGATCATGGCGAGCGTGCCGGCACCGAGAACGGGATTGCCGAGCTCCGGCTTGCTGGCATAGGGCGGCATGTAGAAGAAGTCCGCGTCCTCGCCGACCACCGTGCCTTCCGGGAAGAAGGACGGGATGAACGAGGCCTGGTGGTGCAGGTAGCACTTCGGCGGCGAGGTGAAGAGGCCCTTCGGGCTGTCGCGGAAGTCGGTGGAGGCCACCGCGGCCGCGCCGCCGTCGACGAACTTGTCGTTCTTGGCGAACCAGCCGAACTCGTCCAGCGCGCCGATCACGGCCGGATCGGTGAAGGGAATGTCGTTCTTGACCCACTTGTCGTAGGTCTCGGGCGAAGCCGTGCGCAGCATCAGGTCCTCGACCCAGTCGGTCGCCGGCCAGCCGGTCGCGCCGCCCGAACCGAGACCGATGCACCACGGCGTGCCGCCGTCGGCGACGATCTTCTCGGTCAGCGCCTTCAGGTCCTCCATGGTCTTCGGCACTTCATAGCCGGCGTCCTCGAAGTTTTCCGGCACGTACCAGACGAGCGACTTCACGTCGATCTTGTAGGGGAAGGCATAGAGCTCGGCCTTGCCGTCCTTGCCCTTGTAGGTGGACAGGTCCACCCAGGACTGGCCGGCGGCATAGTTGTCGAGCAGCCATTGCTTGGTCTCGTCGCCGAGCGGCGTCAGGTAGCCCTTGGAGGCAAGGTCGGCGATCAGGCCCGGCTGCGGCAGGATGGCGACGTCCGGCGGGCTGCCGGCCTGCGTATCGATGACGATCTGCTGCTCGTAGTTTTCGGAAGAGGAGTATTTCAGGTCAACGCCCGTCGCCTCGACGAAATAGGCATAGACGTTCTTGAAGAGCGCCTCGTCCTCGCCGCGCCAGGGACCGAAGATGGTCAGCGTCTGGCCCTTGAGGTCATGCCCCGTCTTGAAGTCCTCGAAACTCTGCCAGTTGAACTTGGCGTCCTCGCCCGGTTTGAACTTCAGATCGGCGGCGGCAGCGCCGCCCACCATCAAAAGCGCGAGCGCGGCCGTCATCAGCAATGTCTTTTTCACCGGATTGCCTCCCATAGCAAACCCGCCTCTTCCGGGCGGGCATCTTCTAAAATCGTCAAAAATTCAAAGCGCTTTGGTTTTCCTTTCATCCCACCTCCCGCTCGGACTCGTCAAGTACCCCCAAATCATTTGGCCGCAAAAATGCCGTCTTTGACGCAGCGCAGCGTAGTTTTGCGGCGCAAAAGGATCAAATGCGCTTTTCCTCGCGAATTCGCTGATGTTAGATGCCGGAAAGCGCCGTGAAGGAATTGGAAGACCGGAAAACCGAAGATCCAAAGCGCTTCGACCGTTACTTGGAAAGCCAAGCATGTGAATCTCAAGCAGTTATCGCAATTGCTCGGCCTCTCGCAAACGACCGTCAGCAGGGCGCTGAACGGCTATCCGGAGGTCAATGCCGAAACACGCCAGCGCGTGCTCGAAGCGGTGCGCGAGACGGGATACCGCCCGAACCGCGCCGCCCAGCGGCTTGCCACGGGCCGGGCCGGCTCCATCGGCCTCGTCATGCCGACGGCGGACGGCATCGAGTCCGACGTGCATTTCGGCGAATTCCTCGCCGGCCTCGGCGACGAGGCGGTCAAGCACGACTTTCATTTCGTGATCAATCCGGCCCACCCGGACGACGAGGTGGCGACCTGCCGGCGGCTGGTGGCGAGCGGCAATGTCGATGCGCTGTTCCTTGCCTATATGCGCGAGAAGGACCCACGCATCGCCATGCTGAAATCGCTGAAGACGCCTTTCGTGGTGCACGGGCGCTCGATGGGTATGCCGACGGACTATCCCTATCTCGACATCGACAATACGGGCGCTTTCTACGATGCCGCACGCCTGCTCGCGCAGCTCGGCCACCGGCATTTCGCGCTCATCAACGGGCCGGAGAACCTCACCTTCGCGATCCGCCGCCGCAAGGGCACCGAGCGGGCGCTCGCCGAGCACGGCCTGACGCTGCACGAAGCGTGCATCGAGCATTCGCAGATGACGGACGAGCACGGCTACCGGGCGATGGAGCGCTTCCTCCAGCTCGAAACGCCGCCGACGGCCGTTCTGTGTTCCAGCACGGTGCTGGCGCTCGGCGCGGTGCGGGCGATCAGCCAGGCGGGCCTGACGCTCGGCTCCGACATTTCCCTCATCGCCCATGACGACGTGCTGCCGATGCTGAAGCCGGAGAATTTCCGCGTGCCGCTGACGACGACCCGCTCGTCGCTGCGGGCCGCCGGCCAGCGCATCGCCCGCCGCCTCATCGCCGGCATCCTGCAGCTCGAAACGCTGCCAGAACAGGAAATGTGGAAAGCCGACCTCATCGTGCGCGCCTCGACCGGGCCGGCACCGGCGGGGCGCTGACGTGCCCCTTTGCCGTCAGAACTTCGGCGGCTTGCGGCCTGCCTTGCGGTAGGCGGCGATCACAGTGTTGGCCATCAGCATGGCGATGGTCATCGGGCCGACGCCGCCGGGAACGGGCGTGATGACGCCGGCCACCTTCGCGCATTCGTCGAAGGCGACGTCGCCGACGAGACGGAACTTGCCCTCGCCCTTTTCCGGCGCCGCGATGCGGTTGATGCCGACGTCGATGATCGTGGCGCCGGGCTTCACCCAGTCGGCCTTGACCATTTCCGGCCGGCCGACGGCGGCGACGAGGATATCGGCGGTGCGGCAGACCGCAGGCAGGTCCTTCGTACGCGAATGGGCCGTCGTCACCGTCGCATTGGCGGCGAGCAGCAGTGCCGACATCGGCTTGCCGAAGAGGTTGGAGCGGCCGACCACCACGGCGTTGAGGCCCGACAGGTCCTCGCCATGGATGCGGCGCACGAAGACCATGGCGCCGGCCGGGGTGCAGGAGACGAGGCCGCCGTCGAGGTCGCCGGTCGCCACCTTGCCGGCATTGACGACATGCAGCCCGTCGACGTCCTTTTCCGGCCTGATCGACTGGATGATCGGCTCGGACTTCAGGTGCTTCGGCAGCGGGAGCTGGACGAGGATGCCATGAACGGCCTCGTCGGCGTTCAGCGTCTCGACGAGGCGGGCAAGCTCTTCCTGCGTCGTCTCTTCCGGCAGGGTGTGCTGGATGGAGTTGAAGCCGCATTCCTTGGCCATGCGGCTCTTGGAGGAGACATAGGCGTGGCTCGCCGGATCGTTGCCGACGATGACGACGGCGAGGCCGGGCTTCACGCCCGCGTCCTTCTCCAGGGCGGCGGTGGCGGACTTCACGGCGTCAATCACGGAAGCGGCAACCTGCTTCCCATCGATAATGGTGGTCACGTTTGTCTCCCCGAATGAATTGCGGACACTCTAGCGGCGGGCCGCACGGCACAATGGCCTCCCAACGCCCTATGCTGTCCAAAACGCATAAATTCAAGCCTTGCGGCGCGGAAAGAACGCCGCAGGCCGCACGGCGCCCCCTTTCGGAACACCTCGGGACTCCTGAAGGAAGAAGCGCCAATAGTCAATTATATCAATGGCTTGACCACATGGTTAGCGAAAGGTAAGCGCCGGCGCCAGCATTTTCGGCAATTCCTTAAACGGCCTTTCAGACCGAATTGCTACACCCGCAGGCAACGTACCAGCTTCGCGGGAAGAGCATGAAATCCGATCTTCTTTGTTCCGCCGGCCTCGCGCGCCGCACCGTAAGGGTTCATTCCGCACCGCACGCCCGCAGGCGCAGCGCCGTGCCGAACCTCGTGTCGGGCAGCACCCTCGGCTCGCATCGCGACATCCTCGGCCTTCCCGTCTGCGATCTCGGCTGGGCGGACACCTTCGCCTTCGCCGCCGCGGCCGCCGAACGGCCCTTCGGCCAGAGCATCGTCACCTTCCTCGACGCGGACAAGGCAAACCGGATGATGCGCGATGCCGGCTACCGCGCCGTGCTGGAGCGCCAGGTCGTGCTGCCGGACGGGCGGGGCGTCGATCTCGCCTCCTTCCTGCTGCATGGAAGCGGCTTTCCCGCAAAGCCCACCGCCGCGGCCTTCATTCCCGCGCTCTTCACCTATATCGCCCGGCCGATGCGCATCGCGCTCATCGGCGGCCAGCCGTCCACGCTGATGCGGGCGACGGAGCGGCTGCGCCGCCATGCGCCCTGGCATACCTTCCTGCCCGTCTCCGACAGCGCCTTCGATCCCGCCCGGTCCGATGCCGTCCTGGAACGGGTGCGCGCGGCCGAGGCGGACATCCTGCTGGTGGCGATGGACGGGCCGGAACAGGAAAGATGGATCGACCGCCATGTCGGCCCCGGCCACGCGCGGCTCGTGCTCAGCGCCGGCAACCTGTTCGCGACGCTGCTGGACGAGGCGCCCGAGGCGCCGCGCGGCGTGGAAAAGCTACGCCACGAATGGCTGTACCGTTTCCTGAACGATCCGGCGCGCGCCCTGCGCGGGCGGGGCGCCGATGCGCTCCTGCTGTGGCATGCCCTGCGGCGGAAACTGTCCGGCAGGACGCGGCCGCGCACCGTCGGCAGAACGACAAAGGCCGGCCTGCGCTAGGCAGCCGGCCCTTTCTCGTCTTGAACCTTTCGCGCGGCCTCAGTGCCCGCCGCTCTTGCCTCCGGCCTTGCCGGCGGGAACCTCGCCCTTCACGATCGTGACGCCGCGCTTGGGCGCCGGGTCCTCCACCGAGGCGGTGGTGAGGTAATCGATCTGCTCGACATAGACCTCGTCGATGACGTCCGCGCCGAAGCGGCGGTTCAGCCCCTCCTTGACGATACCCCGGAAAGCTTCCAGGTCGAAGCTGCCGATATCGGCGATGTCGATCATCTTCTTACCGACGAGGAGCGTATAGAGTTCGTCGGTGATCATCTCCGGCAGCGGCACGACCTGCTTGGCCGCCAGTTCCTTGTTGGCCTTGTAGGCGAGCTTGGTGAGGAGGTAGCCGTTGACGCCCCCCTCCGAGATCACCGGCACGGTCGTCGTATAGCCGCTGACGAACTCCATCGCGGCCTCGCGCTCGGCCGCAGCGGTATCAACCTTGGGCGCCGAAGCCATTTTCAGCGAGAAATAGACGGAGGCAAGCGTGATCAGGAGGATCCAGACGCCGGTGCCGATGAGCTTGATCATGTGCCGTAACCCATGCGGAACTGTTCCTGCGAATAGGTGCCGTCCGCCTCAAGGTCCTGCACGGCGTTCTTGAGGATGGCGACGACCTCGCGCACGGCCTCGAGATGGGCCGACACGCGCTGGGCATTGGTGGCGAGCTTCTCGCGCACCCGGCCGAGCTGGACGGAGAAGGTCGGCGGCACCTCGTCGGGGCGCACGTCCCGCGTCAGCATCGCAAGCTCATAGAGGCAGCGGCTCTTGTGGGCGTTCGAGGTCGGGAAGTCGAATTGCGGGTCGCGCCCGATATTGTCGTTCTCGTTGTCGATGATCGTCTCGAGCCGGCCGAGCACGGTGCGGATCCGCAGTTCGTTGTTAGCCTGTTCCATCTTGTCGTTCTCCGCTTATGCTTTTTTCTTGTCGTCGTCCTTGATGCCGGGCGTCAGGTCGGCGAAGGCCTGCCGCTGCATCGTCTCGACCATGCCGGCCGCGACGCGGTCGGTATCGTTATCCTTCGGATTGACGGTAATGCCGCTCTTGCCGGCGAGGCTTGCGGCAATGCCGATGCCGCCGCCCTTGGCGAGCGCCTCGCCGAGCTGGTCGGCCATCATGCCGCGCCACATCTCGCCGGCCGTGCCCTTGCCGTAGAGTTCCTCGCTCTCGGTCGGCATCATCGACTTCACGAAATTCTGCAGCACCATGGATTCGAATTTGCGCAGGTGCTCCGGAATGGCCTTCGCGCCGACGGCGGAGACGCTGCCGGCGGTCGTCGCCGCATGGCTTGCCGCCGTGTCGCGGTTGAGAATGCCGACGGCGGCCTGGAAGCCGGCACCGGCCTCGGCCAGGCTGTTGGCCTCGAAGGCGGCGCGGTTCGATTTCAGCTTGGCTTGCGCTTCCTGAACCTGCGCCGGGTCGGCAGCGCGCACGACATCGAGCACCAGGTCGCTGGGGGGAGAAATTGCCACGTCTCAGAGCCTTTCGGGTGGTTCCTCAGTGCCGGGCCCGTCCTCATGGCGGTCCGCCGGCCTCATGACCATTCCGGACTGGGCTGCCCGGGGCAAACCGCGTCATCGTCCTGATGCGACTATCGCTGCTCAACCTTACGGGAGGCTGGTGGCCGATGCCGAAGCCGGAGCGGCGGCGCCCGCGCGCTCCATTCCGGCGCAAGCCTCGCGTCAGTCGTCGTCCTGCTTGTAGGCGATGTGCTGGTCGATGAGATCGTAGATGGAATTGTCCGCGGCCTCGCGGTCCTCGGCGCTGCGGGCCTCCTTCATGTTCTCCTCCATGCGGTCGGCCTTGGTGCGTTCGCGCACCACGCGCATCTCGTGCATCTGCTGGACGTTGGCCAGCATCTGGTCCTGCTGCTGGAGGCGGCTGTACTGGCCGGAATAGTGGCGCGAGAAGCTGCGATGCACCGGGTTGAGCGAGGCGATGGCATCGGCGACCACGTCCATCGTCTCGGCCACCTCCTGGCGCTGGCGCGTCGTGCCGGCAAGGTCGATCTCGGCCATCTTCTCCAGATGCCGCTGCACGTTGACCAGGCGCTTCAGCTTGTCCGACCGGCTCTGCGCCATGCTAGCCTCCCTGAAAGACCGGCATGAAGCCGGCGGTGAAGATCTCCAGCAGCGAGGAGACGCCGAAATAGAGCAGGATCATGCCGCCCATGATGAGGAAGGGCAGCGAAATGAAATAGATCGGTATCTGCGGCGCCAGCTTGTTGATGAGGCCGATCGTGACATTGAAGACGAGGCCGTAGAGGATGAAGGGGCTCGCCAGCCGCAGCATGATCATGAAGGTCTGGCTCAGCGTGTCGGTGAGCGTGATCAGCGCGCTTTGCGGGTTGAAGCCCGCGCCGAGCGGCATGACGCCATAGGAATCGATCAGCGCCCGCATGACGACATGGTGGAAGTCGAGCAGGAACAGCACCATGAGGGCGCAGAAGGACAAGAGGTTCGTCAGCTGGTTTTCCGCCGTCTCCTCCAGGACATCCGGCGTCGGCGGCGCGTTGAAGCCCATCATCATCGTCAGCACCGTGCCGGCGAACTGCAGGCCGAGCACGTAGTAGCGGGCGATGAGGCCGATTGCCGCGCCGGTCAGCGTCTCGAAGGCGATCATGGAAAGGTAGCTATCCAGCGAGCCGCTGGCGCGCGGATAGATCGTGTCCCACATGATCGGCAGGATGGCCATGGAGACGGCCAGCGAGGCGAAGAGGCGGATCTGCATGGGAATGCGCGCGGAGGAGAAACCCGGCATCAGCATGAAGCACCCGCCGACACGGCAGAAGGCGGCAAACAGCGCCAGCACCGTGCCCTGCGGGTCCGTGATCATGAGATGGAGCCGAGAATCTTGATCTCGATGCCCTTGGCGAGCTCGACATGCGAGAGGACCGGCAATGTGGCGAAGAGACGCTCGATGATCATGCGCACATAAGAGCGGGATTCGGGCGACGTGACCAGCACGAAGGGCGTGCCGCGGTCGAGAAATTCACGGATAACCCGGGTTGCCTGCTCGGAGAATTCCTCGAGCTGGCGCGGATCGATGTCGAACTCGACGATTTCGCCCTTCGAATCGCGCTTGAGCGCCTGGTGGAACACCATGTCCCACTTGTTGCCGAGGCGCAGCACCGGCAGGACGCCGTTTTCCGCAAGGTCGCCGCAGATCTGCTGCGACATGCGGATGCGCACATGCTCGACGATCTGCTCGGTCTTGCGCACATGCGGGGCAAGCTCGGCGACCGCTTCGAGGATGAGGTGCAGGTTGCGGATGGAGACGCGCTCGGCAAGCAGCAGCTTGAGCACGGCCTGCAGGCCCGAATAGGACATGTGCGAGGAGCAGATCTCGTCGGCGAGCTTGCGGTATTCCGGGTCGAGCCGCTCGATCAGCACCTTCACGTCCTTGTAGGACAGGAGCTGCGGCAGGTTGTTGCGGATGACTTCCGAAAGATGCGTCAGCACCACCGAGACGTTGTCGATCGGGTGGAAGCCCTCGCGGCGCAGGTCGTCGGCGAAGGTTTCCAGGATCGAGACGGCCGGCATGCCGAAGGCGGGCTCGCGGATATCGTCGCCCGGCACGCTCGGCTTGCGCCCGCCGCCAGTGACGACCAGCACTTCGCCGACGCGCACGATGTTCGAGGCGACCGTCGTTCCATGGATGCGGATCTGGTAGGACTTGTCGGGGATGGAGATGTCGTCGGAGACCTTGATCTCCGGCACGACGAAACCGTATTGCGCGGCGAATTTCTTGCGCATCTTGCCGACGCGGAACGCCAGTTCCTGATGCGCGCCGAGCAGGCGCGTGGAGACCTGCTTGCCGAGCAGGAGCTCGATCTCCGCGGTCTTCAGCACGGACTTGACCGAATCCTTCTCCTGGTCGCGCGAGGCCTGGACCTCGCGGGCCTCCTGCTCGCGCTTGACGCGGCTTTCCTCGGCGATGCGGCGCGGGATGGCCCAGCTGCCGAAGGCCATGACGCCGCCGAGCATGGCGAACGGAACGAGCGGCAGGCCCGGCATGATGGCGAGCAGGAACATGAGGCCGGCGGCGACGAGAAGCGCGCGCGGATAGCCGGAAAGCTGGTTGACGACCGCCTGGTCGGTGGAGCCGGCCGTGCCGCCGCGCGAGACGATGAGGCCGGCGGCGAGCGAGACGATGAGCGCGGGAATCTGGGAGACCAGACCGTCGCCGACCGACAGCTTCACGAAGACGTCGGCTGCCTCGGAAAGCTCCATGCCATGGCGGAAATAGCCGATGACGATGCCGCCGAAGACGTTGATGGCCGTGATGATAAGGCCGGCGATGGCATCGCCACGCACGAACTTCGAGGCACCGTCCATCGAGCCGAAGAAGGAGCTTTCCTCTTCCAGCTCACGGCGGCGCACCTGCGCCTGCTTCTCGTCGATGAGGCCGGCGGAAAGGTCGGCGTCGATCGACATCTGCTTGCCGGGGATGGCATCGAGGGTGAAGCGCGCACCCACTTCCGCGATACGCGTCGCGCCCTTGGTGATGACGATGAAGTTCACCACGATCAGGATCATGAAGACGATGAGACCGATGACGAAATCGCCGGACATGACGAGGCTGGCGAAGCCGGCGATGACGCCGCCGGCCGCGTTGTGACCCTCGTTGCCGTGCGACAGGATCACGCGCGTCGTCGCGATGTTGAGCGACAGGCGCACCATGGTCGCAATCAGCAGGACCGTCGGGAAGGACGAGAAATCGAGCGGCCGCTGGATCCACAGCGCGACCATGAGGATGAGCACGGAGAAGGCGATCGAGAAGGCAAGGCCGATATCGATCATGAAGGCCGGGATCGGCAGGAACAGGATCGACAGGATCGTCAGGATGCCCACGGCGAACGCGATATCGCGAACCTTGAGGCCGACCTTCGGAAGGTTGATTGCCGGTACTTGCGCCATCTGAATGCTTCCCGTCTCGTCATGAGAGGCGGCGGCGCGCGACGCACGCCACCCATTTCACCCGATGACCTACAGGGCGAAGCTTGCGCGAGGGTGGCAGGAAGGGGTCAGAACCCGCTCTGTATTCGCGAGAAGACGAGATCGGTGAAGATGGATATCTGGGCGCCGATGAAAGGGGCCGAGATGGCGATGGTCACGAAGATCGCAAGGATCTTAGGCACGAAGGTGAGGGTCATTTCCTGCACCTGCGTCAGGGCCTGGATGAAGGCGATGGCGACGCCGACGATCATCGCGGCAGCGACAGCCGGTCCGGAGGCCACAACGACCGTCCAGATGGCTGCCTGCGCTATATCGAGGGCGTCTGCCTCATTCACGGAATAGGGTCACTTCACGGTTACGCCGGGTCCGACGACGATCTTCTCGCCCGAATCAAGCGTCGCAACGATACCGTCGTTGTATAGTCCCACTTCCTTGACCACGCCAGAGACCGCGCCGTCATTGCTGGTGACGGTGCGGCCGATGACCGCGTTGGCCTCCTGCAGCGAGGTGCGCTGAAGCAGGCTTTCCAGGTTCTTGTTCGTCTTGATGGTCTGCTCGACCTGCGAGAAGGTGGCGAGCTGCGCCATCTGCTGGCTCGCGTCCATCGGCTCGGTCGGGTCCTGGTTCTTCATCTGCGCCACGAGCAGCTTCAGGAAGCTCTCGTAGTTCAGCGTTGCGCTGGTGGAATCGGTGCCGGAATCGGCGCCCGTCACGGTCGGCACATAGCCGGACGAAGTGGACGTAGAGGAACCGACGGCGTCTACCATGGTGCAATCTCCTTGCGGATCTGTTCCACCGTCGCCGGCGTCATTTCCTGGTTGTTGAGGATACGGTCCTCGATCGGGTAAAGGGCGCGGATCGCCTTCAGCGCCTCGAAGGCGCGGCCTTGCGTGACGAGCGCGTCGACGCGCTTCAGCTCGGCCAGCACTTCCTCGTTCTTGAAGCAGGTCAGCAGCATGATGACCGACTTGCGGAACATGGCGACCGACTGCTCGGCGCCTTCCGGATTGATCAGCGACATCTGCGCGATGAAATAGAGCTGGCGAAGGGGTGTCGTCGCCTGTTCCGGCTGCAGGACGTGGTTTTCCAGGAGGAAGGTCACGTCGTTCAGGAATTCGATCGCGACCTTGCGATCGACCCTAAGGACCGCGCCGTTGACGAAAATGCGCTCACCGGACTTCAGCGATATACGCAGCGTACTTTTCATTTGATGCCATCCTTGATGATGGTGGTGATGTCGATGATGCCCTGGAAATTCGCGGATTCGCGTTTGCGAATCTTTTCGACCTCCTTGAGGATCCAGATGGCGATCGAGATGAGATTGGCGCGAAGCTCGTCTTCGAGCTCGTTTTCGGGATTGCCGAGGTCCTCGATGAAGCGGATCCAGACCCGGCGCGTGAAATAGACGGCTTCCACCGTGGCCTTGCCGTGGTTGCCGCCGTCGGTCTCCATGGCTGCCTTCAGGAGCGCGATCGATCGCTCGAGGACCTGCCGTTCCCGATCCTTCGAGACGGCGATCCCGTCCTCCATGATCTCGGCATATGAAAACTGGTACATTCAGACATCCTTCATGTGTGTCCGTACCCTCTGGTTCATCAGAGGTAGTTCAGCAGGCTCAGGTTCTGGATTCTCGAGGTCAGCGTGTAGGCGAGCGAGAGCTGCGATTCGAGCGTGGTCACGCGGGTCGCCGCCTCGTAGGTATCGATGCCTTCCATATCCGTGATGCTGGTGTTCAGGATGGTGATCTGGGCATCGAGCGATGTATTGGCCTGCGTGACGCGCGATTCGGAAATGCCGAGCTTGGAGCGTTCGCCGTCGATGCCGGAAATCGCCTGTCCAATATAGGCGATCGACGCGTCGCTGACCGTCTTGCGCGTCTGCTCGGAAACATCGAGCGCCAGCAGTTCCTGCCCCACCACGAGGCCGAGCGCCATGTAGCGCATGCCCGCGGCATTGGTGTTGGTCGAGCTCTGCACCGTCTCGGCCGAGCTGATCCGGCTTTCCATGTTCTCGTTGGAAGCGCTCGACCAGCTCGTTTCCCAGTCCGCGCCCATGAAGCTCGTTTCGAGGTCGTCGATGAAGCCCTGCATGTCGCTCGGCGTGATGGACGACACGCTCGGGCTCGACTGGGCGAAACCGAAATGGGTGAAGAAGGCCGTATCGAACGCGGTCTTGGCGTCGGAAGCCGGCGATCCCTGCAGGTAGTCGTCGAGCGGCATGACATCGGAATTGATGCCGGCGAAGAGATATTCGCCGCTGAAGGAGGTGTTGGCGGCGGCCGTGAAGGTGGAGAGCGCGTTGCCGAGGTTTTCCTTGGCAAGGTCGAGCTGGTCGGACGAGGTGATGCCCGAAAGCGCGATCAGCACCTCCATCGCGTCGTTGGCGGCCGTCGACATCTGGCCGAGGGCCTGCTGCGAGGCGGCAAGACGCTGGGTCGTCAGCGCATTCGTGCTTTTCAGCGATTCCATGCGCTGGAGGTCGCGGTGCAGGTTCAGCGTGCGCGCGGTCTTGGCGCCGAGCACGGCGCCCACGTCGGCATGACGGCCGGTGACCGATTCCTCCTGAACCTGGGTCATCTCCTTCTGCGCCTTGGCCACGGTCAGGCGCATGGTGTTCTGGAGCGACAGGTTGGAAACGAAAGAAGCCTTCATGACTTAGCCCGCCGCCTGGAGAAGGGAGGTGATCATGTCGTCGACCGCCGAGACCAGCTTTGCCGAGGCCTTGTAGGACTGCTCCAGGTCGAGGAGCAGCGCCAGTTCCTCGTCCAGGCTGACGGAGGTGACGTTCTGGAGGGCTTCCTGCGTGCGGCCGAGCAGCGCGTTCTTGTCGTCGCTGGCCGTCGTCGCCGCGCTGCGGGCCTGCTCCAGCCAGCCGACCGAGCCGGTCGAGAAGGCGAGGATCGTGCCCGTCGTGTCGATGGCCGCCTCGGGCGCGAAGGTCGTCGGGGTCTCGAAGGCCGTCGTGTAGGCGTTCAGGAGATCGGAGAAGCTGGCATTGTTGTCGATGTTGACGGGGGTGTTGATGCCGTCGCGCAGCAGCATGGCGTTGCCGCCCTGGCTGGTGATGACGGCCGGGTTCACCTTGATGACCGTCGCGAGGCCGGGCACGAGGGCGGGAACGGTCAGGTCGTCGCCGACGGCGACGCCGTTGCGCGTGAAGAGCCCGTCATCCCCGTTCTCGGAGAACATGTTGATGAGGCCGCGCGCGATTTCGTCGAGCTGCGCCTGGAAGGTCGGAGCCGTCTGGTCGCGAAGCTGGAGCAGGGCGGGAATGGAGCCCCGCGCGCTGGTATTGCCGCCCGTGCCCGCCTGTACCGGCACGCCGTCGATCAGGACCTGGTTGCCGTCGACGGTCGCCGTGTAGGTGGTGGTCGGCTGGAAGCTGACCGTGCGCGGCACGGTTTCGAACAGCACCGTGCCATCGCTGGTGTAGAGCGCGAGGTCGTTGTTCGTGCGGGTAACGGTCGTCACGCCGATGATCGACGAGATATCCGTCAGCAGCTTGTCGCGCTGGTCGAGCGCGTCGTTGACGTCGGTGCCGGCGGCCGTGCCCTGGCGGACCTTGTCGTTGTAGGTCTTGAATTCGGTGAGGAGGCGGTTGAGCTCCGTGACCGCCGTACCGATATCCGCATCCGCTTCCGAACGCGTCTTCTGAAGGGCGAGCGAGGTGCTGTTCAGCGAATTGGCCACGTCTGTGGCGTCGGCAACCACCGTCTCGGCGAGCGAGACCTCGTTCGGCTTGTCGGCGAAGGTCTGGAGATTGTCGCGCAGCTTGGCGAGATAGGTCGACGGGGACAGCTCGTAGTCCTCCCCGCCGAGCATCATCTTCATCTGCGTGAGGCCGGAAAGCAGCGTGTCCTGGCCGGAGGACTTCGAGATGGACAGGAGGTTCTGCTTGAGCAGCGCCTCGTTCTGGGCGCGCTGCGTTTCCACCACCGTGGCGCCGGAGCTCGCCGTGGCCAGCACCGCCGCGCGCCGGGCGTAGTTCGGATTGCTTGCATTGGCAATGTTCTTCGACGCGACGGCCGATTGCAGGCCCACGTTGGAGAAGCTGGACTGAGCAGTCTTCATTGCTGCTGAAAGCGACATCGGATCTACCTAACTCTCGAATGCACGCGGTGGCTTCAGGCCGCCTATCTCTTGAGGTTGACGAGGACTTCCATGAGTTCGGAGCCGGTCTGGAAGACCTTGGAGTTCGCCGTATAGTTTCGCTGCGACTCGATCATGCTCGTCAGCTCTTCGGCGATATCGACGTTGGAATCCTCCAGCGCGCCGGACAGGATCGTGCCGTAGCCGCCGTTGCCGGCATAGCCCATGACGACCACGCCCGAATCCGGGCTCTGCGCATAGACGTTGCCGGGCAGCGGCTTGAGGTTGTCGGGGCTCTGCACGTTGGCCATGGCGATACGGTATTTCGGCGCCATGTCGCCGTTCTCGTACTTGAGGTAGACGATGCCGTCGTCGCTGATCTCGTAGCCGGACACGCCGCTCGGGCCGATGCCGTCGATGTCGCCCGTGGCCGCGAAGGCCGAGGCGAGCTGGGTCGAGCCGCCGGTCGTGCCGCCGATGGAGATGTCGAGCGGATTGAGCTCGCCGCCGTCGATGGTCAGGGCATTGGTGCTGATGTCGGACGGGGTGATCAGCTTGCCGTCCGTATCGAAGCTGAGCGATTCCGTCTGGGCTGCCGAAACCGAGGCCACGACGGGCGCGTTCGGCTTCAGCATGTCGTGGATGGCACCGGTGTCGTCCGTGTAGGTGACGCTCAGGCTCCACTCGCTGGTTGCCGGCGGGCCGGCGACCGTGCCGACCTTCGTGTAGTTGAAGTCCAGCTTGCGCGTGTTGCCGAGGCTGTCATAGGCCACGAGCGAGGTGGACTTGGTAAAGCCGTCATCCTCGTTCGAGGGCAGGTTCACATGCAGGTAGCCGCTTTCGGAGGCCGCCACGTTCAGTTCGCCCGAGGCTAGGTTGATCTTTTCGAGACCGGCAAAGCCGTTGATGACGATCGTGGGGTCTTCCGTGGAGGAATAGGGATAGCCCATCAGCGTGAAGCCGGCGCTGTTGCGCAGCGTGCCGTCGTCCATCGGCGTGAAGGCGCCGGCGCGGGTCATGTATTCCTGGCCGTCCGTGCCCTCGACGATGAAGAAGCCCTTGCCGTTGATGGCAAGGTCCGTCGATGAGTTCGTATAGGTGAAGGTGCCCTGCGCGGAGATGGAATAGCGCACGTCCGTCGTCACGCCGCCGGAATTGTAGGCGCCGCCGGTGGTGGGCAGGATCATCGAGGAGAACTGGGTGGAGGCCTTCTTGTAGCCCGTCGTGTTCGCATTGGCGATGTTGTCGGCAACCGTGCTCAGGCGGTTCGCCTGTGCGTTCATGCCGGAAACACCCGTTCTCATCGTACCGTAGAGGCTCATGTCATTTCCCCGTTCGTCTCGTACCAGGACCCTATGGGACGGGCCTTGCGTGAAGCTGGCTGCCGGGTCCGCCTCCCGCCAGCCGGCACTCTTCTTTCAGCCCTGCCAGTCGATGCAGTAGCCGAGGAAACGCTTGGAATCGATCGGGTCGAAGCCGAGCTTCTTGCGCAGCTTCTTGCGCAGCTTGGAGATGTGGCTTTCGACCACGTTCTCTTCCACGTCCTCGTCGAAGATGCCGTAGATCGCGTTGAAGATCTGGGTCTTGGAGAGCCGACGGCCGCGGTTGGCGACCAAATATTCCAGGATGCGGCGCTCGCGGCGCGGCAGGGGGAAGACGTCGCCGGAGATTTCCGGGTCGCGGCCGTCCGAGAAGACGCGGATCGGGCCGATATCGGTATAGTTGGCAAGCGCCTTGAGGCGGCGCCGGATGGCGGCCGCGCGGGCAAGGATCTCGCGGGGATGAACGGGCTTGCGCACGACGTCGTCGACGCCGCTGTCGAAGAAGGCCAGCGTCGTTTCCAGGGACGGCGTGTCGCTGACGGCGATCACCGGGGCCTGCGAGCGATCGCGGATCGCACGCGGCAAATCCATCGAAAGCTGGCTCTGGCCGATCAGGAACGCCTCGACCGCGTCGATATCCGAATCGGCCGCGGTGTTCACCCACTCGCCGAATTCACGGGGATCGAACCCCGTCGAGGGCACGCCCTCGCGCCCGAAAAGAGAAGTATAGCCGTCTTTAACGAGCTCGCGCTCATCAACCACTACGATCATTCGTCCGCCTCCGAATCAGTGTGGTGCCTCGTTCAGGCAGTCGTACGAATCGGGCGAATCACCGGCAACTAGAGGAATTGACTGGGTGGAATTAACAGTTGATTAAGAATTGCGTGCCGATTTGGTCTATATATAGTAGGGAAAGCCGACACATGCCACAATTTTACGGTGGAAAAGTTAACAAAGGTTAACAGGGTGCCTTGCCACTCCAAAATGAGGCGTATTCCCGCCACATTATGGCACAGGTCGTCCAGCACGATGAATTTCAACTTTTAGACGAATTATCGGCAGAACTGTTTCGCGTTCGGCGTCCAGCTTCCGTAGCCCGTCGCCACCAGGTTCGCGATCACGCGGCAGACATATTGCTTCTGTGCCGGATCGTTGTTCGGGCCGGCATGGTAGCGTGCCACGGCCATGGTCCAGGTCTCGTGGCGGGCATGCAGGCGGGCAAGGAAAGCCGCCGCATAGTCGACGTTCCTGCGCGGGTCGAACATCTCGGCCGGCGAGGCGAAATGGTCTCCGTGGAAATGGTGGTTGATCTGCATGCAGCCGAGATCGATCAGCTTGGCGCCGCGCGCGCGCGCCGCCTCGAAGACCTGCAGGGCCTCTTCCCGGCTATGGCCGAAATAGGCCTTGCCCTCGATGTTGAGCGCATAGGGCTGGAGCGATCCCTTCCGGCCGGTCTCGGCGAGACCGACCGAATAGAGGATGCCCGGCGGGATATCGTACTTGGCCGCGGCCGACAGGATTTCCCGCTCGCAGGCGCCCGTGGACGCGCCGGCGTCAGAGATAGACGCCGCCAGAGCGCACAGGCTGGCCGCCAGAGCCGGCAGAAGCGTTTTCCGACGTGTTGCCTTCATAGGATCGTCCCTCGCGTGCAGACGCGCCCTCGCCGCCCTGACGGCCGTTGCCGCCGGCCTGCGCCTGCGGCTGGCCGGAGAATTGCTGTTGCTGCTGCTGGCCCTGGCCGTTGGCCTGCGCCCCACGGTCGGACGGGGCGAGCTGCACGCTCACCTGATCGACCGCGAAACCATGGCCGCGCAGCGCCCGCACGATGGAATCCTGGTCGTCGCTGAGCTGGCGATAGGCATCGCCCGTCTCCACCTGCAACGAGACGACGAGTTCCTCGCCCTGCAGATGCAGCGTGGCCGTCACGAGGCCGAGCTCGATGGGATGCATCTGGATCTTCAGCGTGTTGACGACCTTGCCCGTGGCCGCCTCGTCCGTATTGGCCAGGCCCCCCGTCGCGCTGAGGGAAGCCGCCCATTGCGGGTCCTGCGTGATGGCCGCCGTCACGGCCGCCGCATTGCCGGCCTGCGCCAGGCCGAGATAGCGGCGCGCATCCAGCACGGTCACGGCCTCGGCCTTCGCGCCGGCCGGGCCGGCATCGCGGAAGTCGGCACGCTCGCCTTTGCCCGATATGTTCACGTCGAGGTCGCGGCCCTTGCCGTCGGCCCGCGTGAAGCGGAACAGCCTGTCGGCATCGGTCTTCGGCATGCCGGCGCCGTCCGCAGCGTCGTCGGACTGGACGGTCTCCGTCCCGGCGTCGGCCTCCAGGCCCACCCTGGCGGACTTGCCGCCGGCCTGCACCTTGGCGTCGGCAACGCCATGCGCGCCGGCCTTGGTCGCCGCGCCGTCGACGACAGCCTGCGGCAGGGCGGCGGGCGCGCCGAGAAGCTCCAGCAGGTTGCCGACATCCGTATGCGCGGCCGGCGCTTCCTTCGCGTCGTTCGCATCGCCGGCATCGTCCTCGGCCGGTTCCCCGGCCTTTCCGGCAACGGCCTTGCGCTTTTCGGTGTGTTCCGCGGCCTTCTCCTCGCCGGGGGCCCTCTTCACCGCCTTGTCGAAGGCGTCAGCAAAGGCCTGCATATTGCCGTGGACCGGCGTTTTCCGCCCGTCCTTCGCGTCTGCCGCCTTGCCTTCGGCCAGGGTGGAAATCGAGATGCGGCCGCCCTTGCGGCCCTCGCCGCCTTCCCTGCCCTGAAGCTCGGCGATCGCGGTGGCGAAGCCGTCCTTCCCGGAAAGGCCGGCCTCCTTGCCCTGCCCGGCCTTGCCCTTCGCCGGCGCATGCCCCTGAACGATGCCCAGAACCCCGCTGTCGATGGTGCTCAACTGCCTTCTCCTTTCAAGAGCGCGTCGATCTCGTCGAGCTTCGACCGGCCGCTCGACACGAACGTGTCGAAGGCCGGGTCGACGCCCGCCGCCGTATCCTGCTCTTTCTTCTTTTCCTTTTCCGGCGCCGCGGCCTCGGCGGCGGACGCTTCCGCCGCTCCCGCCCGCGGGTCCATCGCGCGGTCCGCCGTCTCCGCCTCGCTCAATCCCGTATAGGAGGCATCCGCCGACGACGCCGGCACGGCGGCTTCAGCCTTCGCCGCCTCCTCCGGCACGCGCAGCACCTCTTCCGCCACGGCCTTGGCGGCAGCCTTCAACGCCCGGTCCTTGGCCGAAAGCTTTTCGTCCGGAATGGCGATGATCGATTCCATGGCCGAAGCGACGTCGTTGGACGGCACCGAGGCAAGGCCCGAATAGAGGTCGGCCAGCACCTTCGGCACGCTCTCGCCGTCGCCCGAAAGGATCTGCGCGCGCTCGGCGGCAAGGGCGGCGAGCTTGTTCTTGCCCGATATCGCCGCAAGGCGCGCCATGCGCAGGTAGACCTCGCGCTGGCGCGGCACATCCATGAAGGAAAGGATCTCGAGGATGTCCCCTTCCTTGAGCTCGTCGAAATGATCGACCGCCAGCTTCACGAAGAGATCGGCGAACTGGCTGGCATAGGGCGAGCGCAGGTAGCGCCGCGCATAGCGGTTGGCATAGGCCATGCTCTTGTCGATCCAGCCCGCCTCGCTCGCGACATAGATGGAGCGGCGCAGCGCCGCCTCCTCGACGATGGTGCCCGGCGCGACGAGCCGCGCCCAGTCGAAATAGTCGAGCGCCAGCTTCGGGTCCTTGCGGATCACCGAATTGGCCGAGACGAGCGCGAGATAGGGCCCGACGCGCGAACGCTTGTATTCGGGGAAGATTTCCGCCAGCGATTTGACGCTCTGGCTGCCCTGCCCGCTGAGATAGCCGCGCAGCGCATCCGTCAGGCGGGAATCGAAATGCCCCGCGACGTCCTTGCGGATCAGGAGATCGAGCGTCTGCGGATTGCCGCCGCTCATCGCATAGACGAGAGCGGCATCCACGTTGCGCGGATCGTCGAAGACCGATGCGTCCGCCGTGCGCAGCCGCTCGTCGATCGTGCCGAGCAGGAAGCGCTGCATCTCCATGGCCGAGTGGTCGCCGAGCACCACCGTGTCCTGCACATATTGCAGCGAGCGGATCATCTTGTAGGGCGCAAGGTCATCCGGGTTTTCGGCGCGCGCGGCGGCGCCGGCGCATAGCGCCGCGCCGAGAACCGTGCCTGTCAGGAAAAGGCGCCGCAGGAAGCCCATGGCATCAGCCGCCTTCGGCCTGGACGAGGATTTCGATACGGCGGTTGGCATCCGCCATCGGATCGTTCGGAACCTTCAGGCGGCGGTCGGCAAAGCCGGAGACCTGGCTGATGCGTTTCTCGTCGAACCCGCCGCGCACCAGCATGTAGTAGGCGCTCTGCGCGCGGTCCATCGACAGGCGCCAGTTGTCGTTCTTGCCGCCGGCGAAGGGCCGCCCGTCCGTATGGCCGCGGATGGCGATCGCGCCGGGCCGGCCTTCGAGGATCTTGCCGATCTTCTCCATGGCCAGCACCATTTCCTTGCGCGGCACGGCCGAGCCGACGTTGAACATGGGCGTGTCGAGCTGGTCGGTGAGGCTGACGAGCAGCCCCCCCTCGGCGGGCGTGACCGTGAGACCTTCGGCAAGCTTGCCGAGCGAGCCGATTTCGCTGGCGATCTGCTGCTTGAGGTCGTCCGCCTTCTTTTCGGCCTCGACCTTCGCTGCCTCCGCCTTGTCCTTGGCGTCTTCCGCCTTGGCGTCCTCGGCCTTCCTTGCCGCCGCCTCGTCTTCGGCCTGCTTCAGCGTATCCTCGACCGTGCGGTCGGTGTCGGCCTTGGCCATCTGCTGCGGCTGGCCCTTTCCGGCGTTCGTCGCGGCCGCCTCGCTGCCGGCGTCGGTCGCCTGCGAGATTTCCACCTGCTGCGTCCAGAAATCGGGATCGAACGGATCGCGGTAGGCTTCCCCCCCGTTGGCGCCGGTCGCCGGGCCGGAATTGGCCGCGCCCCCCTCGCCCTTGGCGCTGACATTGGCCTGCTGGCCGACTTCCTGCGCGATCTCGGACAGGACCGAATAGGGATTTTCGAAGAAATCGGCCTGCGAATACTGGGTTTCCTCGCCGGCCGTGGTGCTCTCGTCCTTGCCCTTCTCCGCGCCGTTGCCGCTTTCCTGCTGCTGGCCTTGTTCCTTGGACTTGTCCTGGGTGGCCTCGCCCTCGGCGCTGTTGGCGGGTTTCTTGACGGATTTCTCCGCCGGCTTGTCGTCGGTCAGCTTGATCGGGTTGAAATAGGAGGCGACGGAAGCCTTGGTCTCCTCGTTGGCGGCGTTGACGAGCCACATCACGAGGAAGAACGCCATCATGGCCGTCATGAAGTCGGCGTAGGCGATCTTCCAGGCGGCCGAATGGTGGTCGCCGTCATGGTCGCCATGGCGCTTGACGATGATGATCTCGTTCTTGCCGTGGTGGTGATTCTCGCCGTCGCTCATCCAAGCACCTTGCGTACGGTGTCAGCCCAGGCCGCCATCCGCGTTACGAGGACGGTGTCGCCGAATTCCACCGTCAGATCGACATCCTGCATCTCGACATGGCGGAAGACCGGCGCGGCCTCCCCGAAATGCGACTTCAACTGCTCGAAGAGGTTCGCCGGCCCCTTCACCGTGATCGTCATCCCCTCGCCTTCGGGAAGGCCTTCGACGACCATGCGCGCGAGATCGGCGACGGCCCCCTTCGTCAAGGCCTCGCCGAGCACCGGGGCCAGCACATGGGCGACCTGCGCGCAGACGAGATCGCCGACATCGCCGGCAAGCGTCGAGAACCGCTCGGCGAGCGCGGCGGCATAATCCTGCTCGTAGCGCGCCTTCAGCGCCTCGATCTCGGCCTGCTGCGCCGCCTTCAGGGCCGCCACCTCCGCCTCGTGCCGCGCGGCAAGCTCCGCCTCGGCCTCGGCGCGGCCCTCGGCATGAGCCTCGGCACGCTCGGCCTCGATATCGACGGGCGGCAGGGCGGGCATGGCGAGGGCTTCGGCGGCGGGCGCGGCAGGCTCGTCAGGCCCGAAGGCCGGTGCGGACTGGAAAGCCGGGGTCCTGGCGCGCGGGGGCGCACCGAAATCCTTGAGGTAGCGGGCGAGTTGAACGCTCATGCCGCGCGCCCCTGCCGCAATGCGTGCCGGACGAACGCAGGCAGGGACCGGCGGCAAACCCGCGGACCGCTTCTACGCTCGCTCTCGAAAACACTGGAACCTGACAACACCGCTGACCTGTCTCCCCGGACACCGCGCCCTCCTTGGGAGGGAAAGGGCGCACAATCTTCCTGATCGTGCCGTCGAACCTAGGCGTTCAAACTTGTGCGAGGATGAAGATGGAGGGTGTTGGACCGCGCCAGGGCAATCGCGCGGTCCAACCGCCCGCCCGGCCGATGACCACGGCCGGGGGGTTCGACGATCCGCCCGGTCTTACTGGCGGAAGAGCTGGAGGATGTTCTCGGCGCTCGAATTGGCGATGGACAGGGACTGGATGCCGAGCTGCTGCTGGGTCTGCAGCGCCTTGAGGCGGGTCGATTCCTCGTTCATGTCCGCATCGACGAGACGGCCGATGCCCTTGTCGATCACATCGTTGAGGCTGGCGACGAAGCTTTCCTGCATGTCGATGCGGGTGGAGATCGCGCCGAGGTCGGCCGCCGCGCTGGTCATCGATTCCAGCGCCGTGTCCACCATCTTCAGGAGGCCGTCGATCTGGGCGCCCGTCGTCGTGTTGTCGATCTTCAGGGTCGCGACGGAGGATGTGGTGGTGGTCACGGTATTGGTCGTGTCGACGGCCCATTGGCGACTCAGCGAATCCGTGTAGGCCACCTCCTGGCCGAGGACAGCGGAGTGGGGCACAGCGACCACCCAGGTATCGTCCGCAACCTTGATGTAGTCCTGACCAGGACCGGCATTGGCATAGTCGCCGTCGAAGGTGGAGGTGCCGGCACCGGCCGCGATGACCTGGTCCGTCGTGAACGCCGCCACGGTATACGGGCTGATGACGCCGCCCTGGTTGATATTGAGCGCGACGGCGGTGTCGTCGATCGCCGAGAGCTTGTCGAGGATGCCGAGATCGCCGCCTTCGTCGAAGAGGACGGTGGTGCCGTCGAGCACGTGGTCGACCGTCTTGACGGAAACCGTGCCCGCGGCGCTGCGCACGAAGGAGGCGACGACGCTCTTCGTCACGGTGCCGCTGGCGGCCGTGAGGTCGGCCTGGAGCCAGTTCTCGCCGGAGAAGGAAGCCGCTTCCGAGATGCTGACGAGCTGGGCCTGGAGCTGGGTGATCTCTTCCTGGATCTTTTCCTTGTCGACGCCTTCCTCGGTCGCGGCGACGAGCTTGGCGCGGATTTCCGTCACGACCTCGATGGCCGAGTCCATGCCCGCATAGGCGGTGTCGACCTTGGCGGCACCGAGGCCGAGCGCGTCGGCGACGGTGGACAGCGCGCGGTTGTCGGAGCGCATGGTGGTGGCGATCGACCAGTAGGCGGCGTTGTCGGCCGCCGTCTCGACGCGCTGGCCGGAGGAAACGCGCCCCTGGGTGGTCTCCAGGCCCTTGTCGATGGAACGCAGGGTCTGCAGCGCCGCCATGGCGGCGGAATTGGTCAATATGCTGGTCATTGGCACTTGCCCTGGAAAAGAGACTATCGGGACATGCCGGAGTGGAAGGCGGGACCGGCAACGACAGGGGCTTCATGCATCCGGCGCGCATTTGCCCTGGCGCCGGTCCGTCGTCCTTAACAATTTGTTAACGGCGATTGGTTAATAAATGGTTAACGCCGTTAACGCTTCATAAACAGGAATGAAGAAAGCGTAAATTTTTCACGGCCAGATCCTGCCGTGCGCCGGCCCTCAGGCCGGCCACAGGCGCGCGTCGCGGGGGAGCGGCGAGAAGTCGTGCCACTTCGCGAGCTTTTCGCCATAACGCCGGCGATAAGCCTCTTCGCTCTCGAATTCGGGCGCCGCCTGAAGGAGTTCGGCGCCGATCTCGTAGTAGACATCGAGATTGGCAAGGTCCGGCACCGGCGTTTCGCCGCGCTCGGCTTCTCCCTGCATCTGCCAGAACAGCTCTTCGAGCCGGCGGGCAAGGCCAGGCATGTCGCGCAGCACGCAGGTCTCGCGGTTCTGCGCCAGCGTCTCGCGCAGCGCGGCGAGCGCCTTGCGGTCGGCCGCAAGCGCGATGGCGCGCTGCACGTAGTCCTCGGGCGTCGCGCAGATCAGTTCGCCGATGCCGGCGGCCGCGACGATGCTGGCGCAGAAGCGCGCCGGGAAGCTCTTGCCGGGAACCGTCAGCACCGGCAGGCCCATGGTGATCGCGTCGGCGCCCGTCGAATGCGCGCCGTAGGGGAACGTGTCGAGGAACAGGTCGGCGAGCGCGATACGGGCGAGATGGCGCGCATTGGGGATCTTCGGCGCGAAGATGATGCGCTCGGCGGAAACGCCGGCCTGCTCGGCCTTCTGGCGCAGGTTCCGGCTGGCGGCGTCGTTCTCGTTGAGCAGCCAGAGCACGCTGCCGGGGGTCGCCGCGAGGATGGCGAGCCAGCGCGTAAAGCAGGCCTCGGTGATCTTCTGCATGCCGTTGAAGCAGGCATAGACGAACGCGTCCTCGGGCAGGCCCGCCTCGGCCCGGCTCGGCCGCGGGGCGATCTGGCGCTTGCGGTCGACGGGCTGGGTGCAGGGGATGCGCAGCACCTTCTCGGTGTAGTAGATCTCGTTTTCCGGCGGGATGATATAGTTGTCGGTGATCAGGTACTGGTGATAGGGGCTCGCCATGGAGCCCGGATAACCGCAGAAATTGACGGCGACCGGAGCCGGCCGATAGGCGAAGATCGCCGTGCGGGCGTGCTTGGTATAGCCGTTGACGTCGACAAGGATGTCGATCTCGTCGGCGCCGATCAGCCTGGCCGCATCGACGTCGCTCATCGCCGCGATGTCGCGCCAGCAATCCACGGCCGCCCTGATGCGCGCCTGCGTCGCGTCGTTGGGAGCGGGATCGCCGCAATAATAGGCGAAGACCTCCACGCTCTTCTTGTCGTGCAGCTCCAGCACCTCGCTGAGGGCGAAGCCGACGGCGTGCTGGCGCAGGTCCGAGGAAAGATAGCCGATCCGCAGTCGCTGGCCGCTACCGGACTTGCGCCGCACCGGCTTGCGCGCAACGACGCCGATATCGGGCCGGCCGACCAGCGACTTGTTGTAGCGATGGGCCCTTGCGAGCTGGAAGAGCGGGTCGTCCGCATAGCAGCCGAGCGTCATCGGCGACTGCGCGTCGACGAGCTGGCGGGCGGTGACATGGCTCGACGGGGTGAAGATCGGCCACTTGCACTGGTGCTGGCGGATCGACAGCCAGTGCTGGGCGGCCTCGGGCTTCATGGGCTGCAGCTCGATCGCCTGCCACAGGATCGCCTCCGCCTCCTCCAGCCGGCCGGCGCTTTCCAGGACGCGCCCGGTATGCTGGAGCACCATCAGGCGATGGTTCAGCTTTTCGGGCGTGATCTCCTTCGTCGTCTCCGCGAAGGCCAGCCATTGCCGCACGGCCTGGTCGATCTGGCCGCTATCCTCGAAGGCACGGCCGAGATTGATGTAGCCGGGGCCGAAAGCCGGATCGAGCTTCACGCAGGTCTGCAAGGCATGGATCGCGCCGACGAGGTCGCCGGCCTGGCGAAGCGCGACGGCGTAGTTGAAGCAGGCCATGTGCCGGTAGGGATTGTCCTCGTTGAAGGCGATCCAGGTCTTGTAGAGATCGGCCGCCTGATCGGGCAGGCCCCCGCCGGCCAGCGCCTCGGCCGACTGCATGAGCTCCTGCAAAGGCATCTGCTGGCTGCGCGCCCGCTGGAACGCATTGACGAGGGGCGATGCCGGATCCGCGGAAAAACCGGTCTTCACGTTCATGACATCCTCCGACAGACGGCCCCGGAATCGCAATTGCAGGCGCAGTGAAACATCCTGCGCTTATTGCCAATCTTGCTTGTGCGGGGCTTGTTGCCGGGGTGCCCGAAACGCAAACGGGCGGCGCAGAAGCGCCGCCCGTCGAAGGCTTCAGCAAGGGAGCGGCCGATGTCGCGCCCCGCTCCGGGGATCAATGAGTGGTCTGGTCGATGTAGGCAGCGATGATCCAGTTGGTCTGATCCTGCGAGAACGCCTGTTCCCTGCCGGTGGTCAGCTTGTCGAGCTGGTCGTCCGTGAAGCTGTCGAAGTCCTGTTGCTGCAGGCCCTTCAGGGCGGCGGTGTCCATCTTCGCCAGTTCGACGTCGTCGAACAGCGCGAGCTTGTCGTTCGCGAAGGCGTTGACCTGGGCTGCCGACATTTCCTTCAGCTGGTCGCCGGTGAGCGCCGTGATCTGGGCATCCTTCAGGCCCGCGATCTGGGCGGTGCTCAGCGCCTTGACGTGAGCGGTGTCCAGCTTTGCAATGATGTCGTCGGCGCTCAGATCGGCCAGAAGCGTGGCGGACAGGGCAGCAAAGGCCTTCGTGCTGAGGGCGTTGATGTCGGCATCGTCGAACTTGCCGAGCTGGCCGGCCGTCAGGCCGGCGGCGCCGGTGGAGGAGATGGCGCCGAGCTTCGTGGGGCTCCAGGCGGCGACGGCATCCTCGTTGAGGAGACCGATCTTCGCGCCGTCGAGACCGGCGATCTGGGTTTCGGTCAGAAGGCCAACCTGGCCCTGGCTGAGCTTGTCGACAGCCATCGCCTGAAGCTGCTTGGCCGAGAGGGCCTCGATCTGGGTCTGGCCCCAATTCCCCATCTCGTCGTCGGTGAGGGCAGCAACCTGTGTGGTGGAGAGGGCCTTGATCTGGGGCACTGTCAGCGCGCCGCCGCCAACCGCATCGAGCTTCTCGAGCTGACCGGTCGTCAGGGCGGCGATAGCCTTAGTGCTGAGGGCATGGACGTTGTCCTCAGCATCTGCATTGTTCGTGGTGAAGAGCGCCTCGATATCTTCGTTCTCGAGGCCCTTGGCGCCATCGGCGCTGAGGCCGGCGAGCTGAGCGGCGGTGAGCTTGGCGGCAACCGCGGTGTCCAGTGCCGTGATCTGCGTGGAACTCATGGCACCGATCTGGGAAGACGTGAGCTTCTCGATCGAGGTCTCGCTGAATTTCGTGCCGGCCAGACCAGCGATCTGCGCGGAGCTGAGGCCCTTGAGCGTGTCGTCCGTGGCAAGAGCATCGAGATCGGCGGCGAGGAAGCTATTGGTGATGGAGGTCGAGAGGCTGCCGATCTGGCTCGTCTGCAGCTTGTCCGTCGCGTTCGCCGTAACGGCGGCATATGTCCCGGCGACGTTGTCCGCCCCGACCGTGAGGGTAGCGACCACGGCGTTCGAAAGAGCGCTGAGCTTCAGACCCTTGTAGTCGTCCGCATTATCGATAGCCGCGAACTGCGCGGCCGAGAGGACCTTGACCTGGTCGTCGCCGAGCCCGGCGAGTTCTTTGGACGTCATCGCCGTGATCGTGGCGTTGGAAAGACCCTTGACCTGCGTGGTGCTCAGGGCGCCGATGAAACCTGTAACCGTCATGACTAAATCCCATAGTTGAAGTTGGCGGAGTCATCACCCGCCGCCTGCGCAATTCTGGGGGCCACGCTCCAGGGAAGAAGGCCCTGTGCACGACGTCTCGCCGCCGTTCCGCGAACACCGTCATACGGCGATCAATGGACCGGCGCTGCCCTCGATTGGCAAAGTTGCTGGGTGAAACATGGCTCGCGCGAGCCAGCACAGCGGGATGGCATCATGCATCCAGAGCAACGAAAGTCTCTGTCCCCACGCCCCTGAAGGCAATCCTCCCCCATCCGTTGCCGCCTGCCGGCGGAGCCGGGAAACATCTCCAGGCCGACGGTTCGCGAGGGAATTTCGCGTTCAACCGGAGATTATTATCGAGGGTTTAATTTTGGGTTAATGCCGTTTCGATTTCATCCGCCGGACCGATGCATTTCCGACGCGGCGCGAACGGCGCACGATAGGCCTTCGCCCCCTGCCGGGAGCGGGCTTCAAGCGGCACGGGTCAATGGTTAACGGGCGCCACCGGAGGGAGCGCCCGGACAAAAATGCTGCAACCTGCGGCGGAGAGGCGGCAAGAGCCTTCGGGTGGCCCGTATCAGGTGCCGAATTCGGCGTAGGCCTGGATGACGGCGTTCACCTGTGCCACGGTCATCGCCTTGGCCTGCGCCGTTGTGATGCTGTCGAGCTGTTCCACGCTGAGGCCCGAGAAGGAGGTCTCCGACAGTCCCTTGATGGCCTTGGTGCTGATCGCCGCGATCTCGTCCGTCTTGAAGGTCTGGATATCCTCCAGCAGCATCGCCGCGATCTGCCGGCTGCTCAGCACGCCGATCTGCGCGCTGTCCAGAAGGTCGATCTGCGAGGAAGACAAGGCCGCGATCTGCTCGGGGGTGAGGGCCGCGACCTGGCCCGTCGTCAGGGCCCCGATCTGGTCGTCGGCCAGCGCGGCGATGACGCCGGCGGACAGGCGGGCAATCGAACGCGAGTCGATATGGGCGACCTCGTCCGCCGTAAAAGTCTGGATATCCTCGGCCGCAAGGCCGGCGACGGCAAGGGCCGAAAGCGCCGCGACCTGGCCGCTCGTGAGGGCCTGCGTCTGCTCGGACGAGAGGGCGGCGACCTGATCGCTCGTCAACCCGGCGATGAAGGTTGTCGACAGGGCCGCCATCTGCGTGGTCGACAGCGCCGTCACGTCGAGGCTCGCGGCCTGCCGGGCGTTCAGCGCGGCGACCTGCGTGCCGCTCAATGCGCCGATCTGGTCGGAACTGAGGGCGGCGAGCTGGGCGGGCTTGAGCACGGCCACCTGTGCGCTCGTCAAGGCGGCGACCTGCGCGGAGGAAAGGGCCGCGACGGCATCCGCGGAAAGCCACACGAGCGACCGCGTGGCGATCTGCGCGACCTCGTCGGGCGTGAACGTTTCGATATCCGAGGCCTGGAGGCCCGTGATGCCGGAGGACGAGAGCGCCGCGACCTGCCCGGTTCCGAGCGCCGAAGCCTGATCGGTCGAGAAGGCCGCGACCTGATCGCCCTTGAGCACGGCGATGAAGGCCGTGGACAGGGCCGCCGTCTGCGCGGTCGACAGCGCCGAAATGGCGAGGCCGGGAGCCTGGCGGATCGTGAGCGCGCCGACCTGCGCCGTGCTCAGCGTGCCGATCTGCTCGGAGGAAAGGGCCGCAAGCTGCGCGGTCGAGAGCGCCGCGACCTGCGCCGTCGAGAGCGCCGCCACCTGCGCGGTGGAGAAGGCGGCGACGGCATCGGCGGTGAGGCGGGCGAGAACCTGCGGCTTGATACCGGCGATCTCGCCCGTCGTGAACGTTTCGATGTCCTCGGCCGCAAGGCCGGCAACGGCAACGGCCGAGAGCGCCGCGACCTGGCCGGCCGTCAGCGCCGCGGTCTGCTCGGAGGAGAGCGAGGCGACCTGATCGCTCTTCAGCCCGGCGATGAAGGCCGTGGACAGGGCCGCGGTCTGCGCGGTCGAGAATGCCGTGAGGTCGAGGCCCGTCGCCTGGCGGGCACTCAGCGCGGCGATCTGCGTCGAATTCAGCGCCTCCACCTGCTCGGGAGAGAAGACGGCGAGCTGGGCGGGCTTGAGCGCGGCGACCTGTTCCGTCGTCAGCGCGGCGACCTGCGCGGCGGAAAGGGCGGCGACGGCGTCGGTGGTGAGGCGGGCGAACACCTGCGTCTTGATGCTTGCGATCTCGCCCGTCGTGAACGTTTCGATGTCCTCGGCTTCCAGCCCGGCAATGGCGGTGGCCGAAAGCGCCGCGATCTGGCTGCTCGTCAGGGCTTCTGCCTGCTCGGCCGTAAGAGCGGCGACCTGCTCGGTCTTGAGGCCCGCGATGAAGGCCGTGGACAGGGCGGCGACCTGTGTGGTCGACAGCATCGAAATGTCGAGGCCGGAGGCCTGACGGCCGGTCAGGGCACCGAGCTGGGCGGAGTTCAGCGCCTCCACCTGGTCGGGGGTCAGGGCACCGAGCTGGGCGAACGAGAGCACGGCGACCTGCGCCGTCGTCAAGGCGTTGACCTGCGCGGTCGAAAGCGCGGCGACGGCATCGGTGGTGAGGCTCGGCACGGCCTTCGCGTTGATCGCCGCGATCTCGTCGGTCGTGAAGGTGGCGATGTCCTCGGCCGCCAGCGCGCGGATCTCGACCGCGGTGAAGGCGCCGATCTGCGCGCTGGTGAAGGCGGCGATCTGGTAATCCTCGAGGGCGGCGATCTGGCTCGAATAGAGCGCGCCGGCCTGCGCGGTCGTCAGCGCCTGGATATGCTGCGAGGAGAGATAAGCCAGCTGATCGACCGTCAAGCCCCCAAGCGCGCGCGCCGACACGGCGACGATCTGCTGCGTGGTGAGAGAGCCGACATTACCCGCATCGATGCTCGCGACCTGGCGCGCATTCAGGACACCGATCTGCTCGGTGCTGAGCGCAGCCACATCCTCCGCCGTCCAAGCCTGGATCGCAGCCGTCGAGAGAGTCCGGATCTGGCTGGTGGAAAGCGAGGGAATGGTCGATGTCATGGGCTACCTTCCAGATCTTTGTCGTTTCCTGATTTGGAAATGCACCGCCGCGCGACGGTCCATTCCTCCCGTGCGCCGCCTCGATGGGCAATGCTGCGAACGCACGTCGGAAAAGATTGAGAAAACATGGCTCTGTCGAGCCGCGCGCTGGAAGGACATCATGCTTCCGAAGCCGGATGGAGGCTTCGAACTCCTGCGCTAAGAACGGGCAATCCCGTAAGAAGACCGGACGCGCCGTCCACCTTTCGGCGAGACCGTTTTCGGCAGGCTACCCCCAGTCAGTCAAGAGGTATCCGTTAATCGTTAATTTTCTGTTAACACGCCGCGCAGGCCGCGCCTATATGATTGAAAATCCGGGGCTTTCGGCAACGCCCCATTCCCACCGGCAAGCCCGACACAAGGCAGCTCCCCTAGCAAGGTCCGAAGGCCCCCGTGCCGCAGCATGTTCACGACCGTCAGGACGAGACGCCATGAAGGCAGACGAACGCATCCTCATCGTCGGCGCGGGGCTTTCCGGCGCCGTCATCGGCCGCGCGCTCGCCGAGGCCGGCCATCGGGTCGAGATCGTCGATACCCGCAGCCATGTCGGCGGCAACTGCCATACCGAGCGCGACCCGGCGACCGGCGTGATGGTGCATGTCTACGGCCCGCACATCTTCCACACGGACGACACGGAAGTCTGGAACTACGTGAACGGCTTTGCCGCCTTCATGCCCTACAAGAACCGCGTGAAGACGACGAGCGGGGGGCAGGTCTATTCGCTCCCCGTCAACCTGCACACGATCAACCAGTTCTTCGGCAAGTGCTTCAGGCCGGACGAGGCCCGCGCCTTCATCGAGGGCGAGGCGGACAAGACGATCGCCGATCCGCAGACCTTCGAGGAGCAGGCGCTGCGCTTCGTCGGCCGCGACCTCTACGAGGCCTTTTTCAAGGGCTATACGCAGAAGCAATGGGGCTGCGCACCGAGCGTGCTTCCGGCGTCGATCCTCAAGCGGCTTCCCGTGCGGTTCAACTACGAGGACAACTATTTCTTCCACAAGCACCAGGGCATGCCGGAGAACGGCTATACGGACATGATCGCGCGCATCCTCGATCATCCGGGCATTTCGGTGCGGCTGGAAACCGGCTTCCGACGCGGCGGGCAGGACGGCTATTCCCACACCTTCTATTCCGGCCCGCTCGACGGCTATTTCGACTATGCGCTCGGCCGTCTCGGCTACCGCACGCTGGATTTCGAGCGCTTCACCTATGACGGCGACTATCAGGGCTGCGCGGTGATGAATTACGGCGAGGTCTCGGTGCCCTATACGCGGATCACCGAGCACAAGCATTTTTCTCCCTGGGAGGAGCATCGGGGCTCGGTCTGCTACCGGGAGTTCTCCCGCGCCTGCGGGCCGGACGACATCCCCTACTATCCCATCCGCCTCGTCGAGGAGAAGGCGCAGCTTGCCGACTATGTCGCGCTTGCGGAGCGGGAGGCGGGCGTCACCTTCGTCGGCCGCCTCGGCACCTATCGCTATCTCGACATGGACGTGACGATCCGCGAGGCGCTGGATACGGCACGGCTCTATCTCGCCCGGCGCGCGGAGAACGCGGCCATGGCGCCCTTCCTGCACGCGCCGCTCTGAACGGCGCGGCAAAACGGAGAAGGCCCCGGCAAAGCCGGGGCCCGCACCGTTCAAGCCTTGCGTTCCGATTAACGGAAGAGCGTGAGGATGCTCTGCGAGGCGTTGTTGGCGATCGACAGCGACTGGACGGCCAGCTGCTGCTGCGTCTGCAGGGCCTTGAGGCGGGTCGATTCCTCGTTCATGTCCGCATCGACCAGGCGGCCGACGCCCTTGTCGATCGAGTCGGTCAGCTTGGAGACGAACTCCGTCTGCAGGTCGATGCGCATGCCGATCGAACCGAGGTCGGCGGCGGCGCTGGTCATCAGCGTCAAGGCGTCGTCGACCATGGAAATGAGCTTGTCGAGCTGGCCGGACGTGGTGGTCGTATTGTTGATCTTCAGCGACGAGACGGAGAAGCTGGCGCCTGCGGCAGGCGTCTTCGTCGTATCGACCGCCCACATCGTGGTGCCGTCGTCGACAGCGACTTCCTGCGTGGGCACGCTGCTCTGGTCGATGGCCTCGACCCAGACATCGTCCGAGACCTTGACGTAGCTCTTGGCGCCGCCGGTGGCCGAATCACCCGTGAAGATGGAACCGGTGTCGGCGATGACCTCATCGATCGAATAGGCCACGACGTTGGCGGGGCTGACGACGCCGCCGATGTTGATGTTCAACGTGATGCTGTTGTCGCCAATGGTGCTTTCCTTGTCGAGGATGCCGTTGCCGTTACCGCTGGTGTCGAAGAGAACCGTCGAGCTGTTGAGCGTGTAGTCGACCTTCTTGACCGACACATTGCCGGCAGCGTCACGCACGAAGGAGCCGACCACGTCCTTGGTCTCGGAGCTGGCGGGCGTCGTCAGCTTGGCCTGGAGCCAGTTCTCGCCGGAGAAGGAGGCGGCTTCCGAAATGCTCGTCAGCTGGTCCTGGAGCTGCGTGATTTCTTCCTGGACCTTGTCCCGGTCGACGCCGTCTTCCGTCGCGGCGACGAGCTTGGCCTTGATCTGCTTGACCACCTCGATGGCCGAGTCCATGCCGGCATAAGCCGTGTCGACCTTGGCGGCGCCGAGGCCGAGGGCGTCCTGAACGGCGGAAAGCGCCATGTTGTCCGAGCGCATCGTGGTCGCAATCGACCAGTAGGCGGCGTTATCGGATGCCTGACCGACGCGAAGGCCGGAGGAAACGCGGGCCTGCGTGTCTTCCATGTTCGTATCGATGGACCGCAGCGTGGAGAGCGCAGCCATGGCTGCGACGTTGGTTAGAATACTCGTCATTACTCGTGCCCCTTGAATGGCTGATTTAAGAAGGGACATTCCGGTCACCACCGGGAACGACAGGCAGCGTCATGCTTGCTAACCTATTAATTTTCAAGGTTAACCTGCCGTTTCTATAAGACCATCTAACCGCAAGATGGTTAATGAATGCCGAAGGGACCGACGGAAAAACAGGGATGGAAAAGAAAAAACCGCGCCGGATTCCCGGCGCGGTTCGCATGAAAGGGCCGGCGGCAATCCATGCCGCCGGCCCGGTGCTTTCACGTATTAACGGAAGAGCGTGAGGATGCTCTGCGAGGCGTTGTTGGCGATGGACAGCGACTGGACGGCCAGCTGCTGCTGCGTCTGCAGGGCCTTGAGGCGGGTCGATTCCTCGTTCATGTCCGCATCGACCAGGCGACCGACACCCTTGTCGATCGAGTCGGTCAGCTTGGAGACGAACTCTTCCTGCAGGTCGATGCGCATGCCGATCGAGCCGAGGTCGGCGGCAGCGCTGGTCATTGCGGAAAGGGCATCGTCGACAATGGTGATGAGCTTGTCGAGCTGGCTGCTCGTGGTCGCATTGGTGATCGTCAGGTCGGAAACCGAGACGTTGATTGCCGTGGTGGAAGGCGCCTTGGTCGTATCGACCGCCCAGGCCGTACCGCCGGCATCGACAGCGACTTCCTGCGTGGGAACGCTGGTCTGGTCGATGGCCTCGACCCAGACATTGTCCGCCACCTTAACGTAGCTCTTCGTACCACCCGTAGCCGAGTCGCCGGTGAAAACCGAACCCGTATCGCTGATGACATCGTCGATGGAGTAAGCCTTGACCGTGACGGGGCTGACGACGCCGCTCGTATTGATGCTCAGCGTGACGCTGTCGTCTACGATCGAGCTCACCTTGTCGAGAATGCCGCCACCATGGGAGACGCCGGCGGCGTCGACATCGAAAAGCACCGTCGAGCTGTCGAGCGTGTAGTCGACCTTCTTGACCGAGACGTTGCCGGCAGCGTCACGCACGAAGGAGCCAACGACGCTCTTGGTTTCCGAACCGCTGGGACCGCCCAGATCCGCTTGGAGCCAGTTCTCGCCGGAGAACGAGGCCGCCTCGGAAATGCTCTTGAGCTGGTCCTGGAGCTGGTTGATTTCTTCCTGGATCTTGTCCTTGTCGACGCCGTCTTCCGTCGCGGCGACGAGCTTGGCCTTGATCTGCTTGACCACCTCGATGGCCGAGTCCATGCCGGCATAGGCCGTATCGACCTTGGCGGCACCGAGGCCGAGGGCATCCTGCACGGCCGAAAGCGCCATGTTGTCCGAGCGCATCGTGGTCGCGATCGACCAGTAGGCGGCGTTGTCGGAGGCTTCGCCCACGCGCAGGCCGGAGGAGACGCGGGCCTGCGTGTCTTCCATGCTCGAATCGATGGACCGGAGTGTCTGGAGGGCAGCCATGGCTGCTACGTTCGTCAGGATGCTTGTCATATCTAGTGCCCCATAGTTGGCTGACGGGAGAGGGACATTCCGGGTGGCGCCGGGAACGACGAGCAGCGTCATGCCTGCTAACGAGCTTCTAAAAGAGTGTTAACTCGTCGTTTCGTTGTGCCCATATAAGCGCGGCATGGTTAACGAACTCTAAATCTCAACAGAAGATGAACGCTTCCAAACGCGAATACCGCGCCCGTTGCCGGGCGCGGTATCCGATAGCGGCGGAGGTTCAGCCAACCTCCACGCGCGTCGATTAGCGGAACAGCGAGAGCACGCTCTGCGAATCGGAGTTGGCGATGGACAGCGACTGGATGGCCAGCTGCTGCTGGGTCTGCAGGGCCTTGAGGCGGGTCGATTCCTCGTTCATGTCCGCATCGACCAGGCGGCCGACGCCCTTGTCGATCGAGTCGGTCAGCTTGGAGACGAACTCGTTCTGCAGGTCGATGCGCGAGGAGATCGAGCCGAGCGAGGCGGCCGCGCTCGTCATCGAGCCGAGGGCCTTGTCGACCATGCTGATCAGCTTGTCGAGCTGGCCGGACGTGGTGTTCGTATCGATCTTCAGCGTCGAAACGGAGAAGCTGTCGCCCACGGCAGGCGTCTTCGTCTTATCGACTGCCCACATCGTGGTGCCGTCGTTGAAGGCGACTTCCTGCGTGGGCACGGTGGTCTGGTCGACGGCCTCGACCCAGACATCGTCCGAGACCTTGACGTAGCTCTTGGCGCCGCCCGTGGCCGAATCGCCGGTGAAGACGGAGCCGTTGTCGGCGATGACGTCGTCGATCGAGTAGGCCTTGACGGTGACCGGGCTGACAACGCCGCCGGTGTTGATGTTCAGCGTGATGCTGTCATCGCCGATGGCGCTTTCCTTGTCGAGGATACCAGCCTTGCCGACGGTGTCGAAGAGGACCGTATCCGCGCTGAGATCATAGTTGACCTTCTTGACCGAGACGGCGCCGCTGGCGTCGCGCACGAAGGAGCCGACGACGTCCTTGGTCACGGTGCCGCTGGACAGGTCCGTCTGGAGCCAGTTTTCGCCGGAGAAGGAGGCAGCTTCGGAAATGCTCTTGAGCTGATCCTGAAGCTGGGTGATTTCCTCCTGGACCTTGTCCTTGTCGACGCCGTCTTCCGTCGCGGCGACGAGCTTGTTCTTGATCTGCTTGACGACTTCGATGGCCGAGTCCATGCCGGCATAGGCCGTGTCGACCTTGGCGGCGCCGAGGCCGAGGGCGTCCTGGACGGCCGAGAGAGCGGCGTTGTCGGAGCGCATCGTGGTCGCGATCGACCAGTAGGCGGCGTTATCGGAAGCCGAGCCGACGCGCAGGCCCGAGGAAATCCGGTTCTGGGTGTCTTCCATGCTGCTGGAGATGGACCGCAGCGTGGAGAGAGCCGCCATTGCGTTGGTGTTGGTGAGAATGCTGGTCATAGCCTGTCCCTTTGAACGAAATACTGAGAGGGGACATACCGGGTTGAATTACCTGCCGGTCATGGCGGTTCGGCGTCATGCCAACTCGGCTCCTCCGGTCTTCCGAAGGGATACCAAACCCGTCATGTGAGGCAAAATTCGCAGCCATTTCTTGCCAACAGCTTAACCGATGGCCGGGGAGCCGGACCATCCCCGCGGCATAGTGAACGGAATCCTAACGGGACTGGTTAACGCCGGTCAGTTGAACGAGCGCACGAGGCTGCCGACGAGGAGATTCCAGCCGTCGATGAGCACGAAGAACAGGATCTTGAAGGGCAGCGAGATCGAGGTCGGCGGCAGCATCATCATGCCCATGGCCATGGTGATGGTGGCGACGATCAGGTCGATGACGAGGAAGGGAAGGACGACGAGGAAGCCGATCTCGAAGCCGCGGCGGATTTCCGAGATCATGAAGGCGGGCACGACGACGCGCAGGTCCGCGACATTGCCCTCCACGACCTTCTGCCCCCGCTCCTCGGCCAGCGATATGAAGAGCTCGATATCCTTGTCGCGGGTATTGGCCACCATGAAGGCACGGAAGGGCTCGGCGATGCGCTTTGCCGCCTCCGTCTCGTCGATCTGGTTGGCGATCAGCGGCTCGACGCCGTCCTGCCAGGCGCGGTCGAAGGTCGGCGCCATGACGTAGAAGGTCATGAACAGCGCGAGCGAGACGAGGATCATGTTCGACGGCGTAGTGGAAAGCCCCATGCCGGACCTGAGGATCGAGAAGGCGATGACGAAGCGCGGGAAGCTCGTCACCATGATCAGGATGCCGGGCGCCACCGAAAGGATGGTCAGGAGCCCGAAGGTGCGGATGATCCAGGAGGCGACCGAGCCGTCGACCGGCGCGTTCAGCAGATTGCCCGGCAGTTGCAGCTGCTGCTGGGCATAGGCCACGCCGGTCATCGCCATCATGGCGAGGAAGGTCAGAAGGGTTCGAATCATTCGATCACGAAGGTGCGGAACATGACGTTGGTTACGCGCCCTTCGGACCTGAGGTCAACCCGCTCCTGCAGGTCCTCCCTGAGATATTGGAAACCGCGCGGTCCCTGCACCTGCTGGAGCGAGACGGTGCGCATATAAGCCATGATGTCCTGGTGGATTTCCTCCGCCAGCTTGACGTCCGGCGCCCCCTTGAACATCAGCGCGACCTCGAGGCGGACCCGGTTGTCGGACGGGTAGGCGAGGTTGCTGGTGATGGGGTCGAGCAGCACGATGCCGTTCGCCTGGGTGGAGATATGGGGAATCTCCGCGCCGGCCTCGCCGCCCTCCCCTTCCTTGCCACCCGCGGGCTCGGCCTTCGCCACCTCCCCGGCCGGCTTTTCGGCCGGCGGCGGGGCGAGCATGCCGCCGACGAACCAGCCGCCGCCGCCGGCAAGCAGCGTCAGAACGGCGATGGCCGCGATGGTGATGACCAGCGAGGGCTTCTTCTTTTCCGCGCCCTGTTCTTCGTCCGCCATAGACTTCTTCCCGTGTTGCGTCAGATCGGCGAGAACAGGTCGACGGCCTGCTGGCCCCATGGCGGCTGCTGCACCTCGGTCAGGCGGCCGCGGCCGCCGTAGGAAATGCGCGCCTCGGCGATCTTCTCGTAGGAAATCTGGTTGTTGGCATCGACATCCTGCGGGCGCACGATGCCGGCGACGTTGAGGATGCGCAGCTCATGGTTCACGCGCACTTCCTGCGAACCACTGATCAGGAGGTTGCCGTTCTCGATGACGCCGGTGACGACCGCCGCGACGAGCAGGTTCAGCTTCTCCGAGCGCTCCGTCGTGCCGTCGCCCTTGGTGCTGGTCGAGGAGCCGAAGGAAAGGTCGCCGCTCGTGTCGACGCTGAAATTGTTGCCGGAGCCCGAAAGGCCGAGATTGATGCCGCTCTTGTTGGTGCGCGAGCGGTCGGTCTTGTTGTCGAAGCTGGCCTTGTCGTTGACGCGGATGTTGACGGTCAGGATATCGCCGATCTTGAAGGCGCGCGAATCCTTGAACAGCGCGGACTGCTGGTCGCGCCAGATCGAATAGCCCGCAACGGCCGAGCGCGGCTGCTTGGGATACATGGCCATCTGCGGCGTCTCGGCATAGTTCAGCCCGCTGCCGATCGGGCTCATCGCCGGCGCCTTGCCGATCTCGTTCACGGCCTGGCTGGCGCAGCCCGACAGGGCCGGCCCGACGGCCAGCGCGAAGGCAAGTGCGGAGGCGATCTTCTTCATGACGGGTCCTTTGAGGTGTTCGGATCGCTCGCCGAGGCGATGATGCGGGTGAGCACGGCGGCCTTGTCGGCGGGCATCTCGCCGAGGATCGTGCTCGACTGGCGCGGCGCCAGCTTCATGACGATGGCCGAGGCGATTTCCGGATCGAGCGCAGCCAGCTGGGCGGCCGCGGCATCCGGCTTCATCTTCTTGTAGATCTCGACGAGGCCCGCTTCGGCCGACTTCAGGAAATCGTTGCGGCGCTTCAGCCAGTCCTGGTATTCGGCGCGGCGCGCCTCCAGGGTCTTGATACGCTCGTCGACGTCCTTCTGGAGGTTCTCCAGCTCCTGCTTCTGCAGCAGGTAGCGCTGGTCGCGCGCGGCATCCGCGATATTGGTGCAGAATTCGCGAATCTCGTCGGCGCTGGCCTTGGTGGTGGTGATGACCGGCCGCTCCTCGGCGAAGGCGCCGGGAATGGCCAGCATCACGAAGCCCGCGAAGGGCAGCGCCAGCCTGCGTGCGAAAGTCGGGAGGGGATTGCGTATCGTCATTGCAGCACCAGTTCTGCCTGGAGAGCCCCGGCCGTCTTGATGCTCTGCAGGATGGAGATGATGCCATCCGGCTTCACGCCGATGCTGTTGAGGCCCGAGACGAGCGAGCGCAGGCTCGATCCGTCGAGCATGGCGACATTGCCGCCGTCCTGCTGGACGAGGATGTCCGTGCGCGGCTGAACGGCCGTCACGCCCTTGGAGAAGGGTTCGGGCTGGACGACCTCGGGCATTTCGTTGACCTGCACGGTGAGCGAGCCGTAGCTGACGGCGACCGGCGAGATGCGCACGTCCTGTCCGATGACGATGGTGCCGGTCCGCTCGTTGACGACGACGCGCGCCGGCACGTCGGTCTCGATGACGAGGTTCTCGATATCGGCCATCAGGCGGGAAAGGTCGGCCATCTTGGGCTTGGCGATATAGACCGACTGCGAATCGCGCGATTCGGCGATCGGTGCGCCGTACTGTGCGGCCGCATAGCGGTTGATGGCGTCGGCCATGCCCACGGAGGTCGAGAAATCGGGGTTGCGAAGCTGCAGCACCAGGTCGGAGGCGTCCTTGAAGCGCGAGGGCAGCTCGCGCTCGATGATCGCGCCGTTCGGCACGCGGCCGGCGGTCGTCACGCCCTGCTGGACGGTCGCCGCATCGCCGGTGGCGCTGACGCCGGTGACGACGATGGAACCCTGCGCGACGGCATAGATCTGGCCGTCCGCGCCGGAGAGCGAGGTCATGACGAGTGTGCCGCCGCGCAGCGAGGTGGCATCGCCGAGCGAGCCGACCGTCACGTCGATGCGGCTGCCGGGACTGGCGAAGGGCGGCAGGTTGGCGGTGACGAGCACGGCCGCGATGTTCTTGGCGCGGGTCTGCGTGCCGACCATCGAGATGCCGAGGTTCTGCAGCATCGCCCGCATGGACTGCTCGGTGAAGGGCGAGGACCGCATGCTGTCGCCGCTCCCCTGGAGGCCGACGACGAGGCCGTAGCCGATCAGCTGGTTGTCGCGGCCCGACTGGAGCGAGGCGACGTCCTTGATGCGGGCGGCGGGAAGCGCGGGGCCGGCGGCCAGCATGAGGCAGGCGAGGACGGCAACGGCGCAGCGGAAGAAGGACTGCATCATTTCACCACCACATGCACGGTTCCGTCGTCCATGACCGTGCCGGAGACGATCACGCCCGAATCCTTGTTGCGGACCTTGATGAGATCGCCGACCGCCGCGTCTTCGAGCGGCGTTCCGGCGGCGCGCAGCACGAGCGAGCCGTTGTCGAAGACGAGCTGGACGGTGGTGCCGCGGGAAACGGCGAAGCGCTCGCGCAGCGCCGAGGTGAGGATGACGCGGCCGGGCAGCAGCGTACGCTTGGTCACCAGGCCGCTGACGTCGGCGATGGTCTCGGCATAGCCCTTGACGATGTTTGGATTGGTGACTTCGACCTCTTCGAGCTGGCCGGCATCCAGCTCCTCGCCGGGATAGATGATGCGCTTGGGCACGACGGCGGTATGCGCGTCGGCAAGCGCCGCCCCGGCCAGGCAAAGACCGACGAGCGCGGCGGGTGCGACGAAGGCCGCGCGCCGCAGGGCCGGAAGGATTCTTCCCGTACGAAGAGCTGCTATCAGGCGAAACATCATGTTCCCCGCGTGTCCGGTTGCTATCTCAGGTTCTTGCTGACCACGGCCGCCATTTCGTCCGCCGCCTGGATGATCTTGGAGTTCATCTCATAGGCGCGCTGGGCCGAGATCAGGTCGGTGATTTCCTTGACCGGATCGACGTTGGAGGCTTCGAGGTAATTCTGCTGGATATAGGCAAAGCCCGCCTCGTCCGGCGTGCCGACATTGGCCGGGCCCGAGGCCGCGGTCTCGCGGTAGAGGTTCTCGCCGAGCGGCTCGAGGCCGGCTTCGTTGACGAAGTTGGCCAGCGTGATCTGGCCGAGGTCCTGCTGATCGCCCGCCACGGTGGCGAAGACCTGGCCGGACTTGGTGACGGTCACTTCCGTCGCATCCTGCGGCACGGTGATGCCGGGCACGACGGTATAGCCGTCGAGGGTGACGAGCTGGCCGTCGGCATTGGTGTTGAAGGCGCCCGCACGGGTATAGAGCGTGGAGCCGTCCGCCGCCTCGATCTGGAACCAGCCGCGGCCGATCAGCGCGAAGTCGAAGGAGTTGCCGGTGGACACGAGCCCGCCCTGCAGATGCAGGTTGCGCACCGCCGCGGTCTTGACGCCGAGGCCGATGATCGCGCCCTCCGGCACCACCGCCTGGTTGGCGCGGTTGGGAACGCCGGCGGCCCGCTCCGTCTGGTAGAGAAGGTCGGAAAACTCCGCGCGGGCGCGCTTGAAGCCGGTGGTGTTGATGTTCGCGATGTTGTTCGCGATGACTTCAAGGTTGGTCTGCTGGGCGTTCATGCCGGTCGCGGCAATGGCAAGGGCTTTCATGTCCGGTCCTCAGATCTGCATTCTGGCTACTTCAAGATAGGCGGTGACGACCTTGTCGCGGATGGCGATGGCAGTCTGAAGTGTCTGCTCGGCCCCCATGACGGCGTCGATGACCTCGCGGGTCGACGCCTTGCCCTGGATGCCTTCGAAGGATTTGGTCTCGCCGGCCTTCAGCGAGCCGACCATTTCGCTGGCCATGTCGCTCATCACCTGGCTGAAGCTCGTATGGGCGGCGCCCTGCACGGCGGCGGCGACGGGATGGGCGGCACCCGTTTCCACGCCCGAGAGGGCACTGTTGGAAAGAAGGCCGTTGATGCTCTTTATGCTGTCGATCATTGCGAGGCCCTCAGAAGGTCGATGGTCGCGCTGATGAGGTCGCGCGACTGCTTGATGCTCTGCAGGTTGGCTTCATAGGAGCGGTTGGCCTCGCGCATGTCGGCCATCTCGACCAGCATGTTGACGTTCGGCATCTTCACGAAGCCCTTCTCGTCCGCGGCCGGATTGCCCGGATCGTATTCCGTCTGGAAATCGCCCTCGTCGACGCCGAGCTTGGACACCTCGACAAGCGAGGCATTCGTGGCGCGGTCGAGTTCGGCCGAGAAGGTCACGGTCTTGCGGCGAAAGGGGTCCGCGCCGGGCGTGTCGCCGGTGGAACGGGCGTTGGCCAGGTTTTCCGAAACGATACGAATGCGGGTGGATTGCGCCTCAAGTCCCGAGGCCGCGACTTTCATTGAAGCTACGAGCGGATCCATTTTTTACCTTCTGACTGTCATCAGCATCATGCGATGAAAGGCCTTTACGAGGCCGGCATTCAACTCGAACTCACGCTTGACCTCGCCTTCCTTCATGAGCTCCTCGGCAAGTCCGACCGTGTTGCCGGATTCCTGCACGCCGATCTCTTCGGTGGGCTTGGTCTCGATGACGCGGCTTGCCATTTCGGTTTCGGTGAAATGGCCGGGCTGCGTCGCCGCCATGCGGATGCCCGTCGTTTCGAGCACCGACTGGAAGGGGGTCACGTCCTTCGCCTTGAACCCGGGGGTGTTGGCGTTGGCGATGTTGCCTGCAACCACGCTCTGGCGGACTGAGAGCCATTCGGCCTGCTTCGATGCCAGTTCAAACAGTTGTATCGGTTGCATGACAAGCTCCATCCTTGTTCACGGCGAACCTAAGGAGCCAATCTTGCGTCAGACTTGCTGTCCGGCCGTTTCCCGGCAAGACCCTGAATTTGCGGGGGAATAAAGTGCATGCCCGTTTGCGCGGCACGCAAAGGCCCGCCCGTTCGCATAGGACGGGCGGCAGAATCGGCGCGGGGGGACGGCCCCGCCCGCCGTCAGTTGCGCTTGATGATGTCGCCGTTCGAGGTGACGATGACCCAGGCACCGTCGCGCTGCTCGAGCGTGGCGAGGCGGCTGTTGTCGGGCAGGATGGACCCGACGCGCACGATATACATGCCGCGGGCGTCCTCGATGAGCGCCCGCCCGTTGGCCACATGCATGAGGCGGAAGCCGGAGCTGACCGGCAGCGGCTGGTCGAGGCCGGTTTCCACCGGTGCGCCGAGCTTGGATTCCTTGCCGAGGCCGGACGTGGTGGCGGTGGCGACGGGATCGAGGCTTTCGAGCGCCGGCTCCTTGTCGTTGTCGACCATCGCCGCCGGCGAGACGCTCATCACCTCGCGCGGGGCCGTCTCCGGCAGGTCGCGCGTCTTGCCGTGCCAGAGCGCCGGCACCGAGAACTGCCCCGGATTGAGGAAGACGTACCAGGGAAAGAAGGCCGCGCCCGCGGCAAGCAGCACGCCCGTGCCGGCAATGATCTTGTCGCCGGTGCTGTAGCGTCCGTATTCTCTCCGCCGCATCGGCTGGATCTTCTCGTCCGCGTCGAAATCCGTCACTGTCATCCCCTCCGGTTTGCCGGTGCGCCGCCCTGCCCGGCGGCATTCTTCAGCGCCATGGCGAGATCCGAGAAGGCGTCGCCCGCCGGGCGCTCGCCGGGCGTCTGCTTGAGAACCTCATAGATCACCGGCACCTGCTTGATCGCCATGTCGAGGTCGGGATCGCCGCCGGGGCGATAGCCGCCGATGAGGCGCAGGTCCCGCGTCTCCTCGAAGCGATGGATCAGCGCCTTCAGCCGCGCCACCAGCTTCTCCTGGTCCGGCGTCCAGGCCTTGCGGGCAAGGCGCGAGATCGAGGCGAGCGGATTGATCGGCGGATAGCGCCCCTCCTCGGCCAGCGAGCGCTCCATGACGATATGGCCGTCGAGGATGCCGCGCGTGGAGTCGGCGATCGGGTCGTTGTGGTTGTCGCCATCGACGAGGATCGAGATGATCGCCGTGATCGTGCCGGTGCCTTCCGCGCCCGGGCCGGCACGCTCGAGAAGGCGCGGCAGCTCCGTGAAGACGGAGGCGGGATAGCCGCGGGCGATCGGCGGCTCGCCGGAAGCGGTCGCCACCTCGCGGATGGCATGGGCAAAGCGCGTCACGCTGTCGATGATCAGAAGGACGTTGTCGCCCTGGTCGCGGTAGTGCTCGGCGATCGTCACGGCCGTGAGCGGCGCCATCTTGCGCAGCATCGGGCTTTCGTCGCTGGTCGCCACGACCGCGACGGACTTGGCGAGGTTGTCGCCGAGCGTGTCCTCGATGAATTCGCGCACTTCGCGGCCGCGTTCGCCGACAAGCGCGATCACCACCTTGTCGAAGGCATCCGCCCTCGCCAGCATCGACAGCAGCGTCGACTTGCCGACGCCGGAGCCGGCGAAGATGCCGAGGCGCTGGCCGAGGCACAGCGGGGCGAAGATGTCGATGGCGCGAACGCCCGTGTTGAAGCCGGTCTCCACGCGCCGGCGCGTCATGGACGGCGGGGCGGAATTGGAAATCGAGCGGCGCACGTCGCCCTGCACGAGCGGGCCGAGCCCGTCGATGGGTTCGCCCAGCGCGTTGATCGTGCGGCCGCACCAGGAGGCGGCGGGCGCGACGCGGAAGGCGCCCTTACGAATGACGGTGTCGTGGATGCCGATCGGCTCGCCCGGCTCGATGGGGCAGACGACGACCGAATCCTGCTCGACGCGGACGACCTCGCCGAGATGGATGCCCGTGGCGCTCTTGTGCGCGACGAATTCGCCGAGGCGCACATGGCGCGACAGGCCGCTCACCGTGTAGTTGCCGGCGGCGATCGTCTCGACATGGCCGCCGTGGGCGACCGAGAATTCCGGCGAGGAATAGCGCCGCACCAGGCCGGCCAGCGCACTGAGCATGCGCCCGCCGTCGGGATTGCGTGTGGTGCCGGCCGTCGTGCCTTCTGCCCTCATCATCGGCGCTTACCGGCTGCCGCCGAGGGTGTTCATCGCTTCTTTCATGGAATCCTCGCTGTCGCGGATGAGGGAGGCGATGCTCTCGAAGGCGCGGGTGACCTGGATCAGCTGCGTCATCTGGCCGATGGCGTTGACGTTGGATTCCTCGATATATCCCTGCACCACACCCGCATCGACACGGTCGACGATGGGCTCGGGCGGGATGGTGGTGATGATGCCGCTGTTGCCGGCGCGCGCGAAGCCGCCGGACAGGTCGGCCTGGAAGATGCCGAGCGAGGTCACCGGCCTGCCTGCCTGGTTGAGCTGGCCGTCGGCGCTGAGGGTGATGGGGCCGGCCGTCGCGTCGATCTGGATCGGCCCGCCGCCGGCATCGAGGACGGGATAGCCGTTCAGCGTCACCAGCTCGCCGGCATCCGTCAGCGTGAAGCGGCCGTCGCGCGTCAGCGTCGGGCCGGACGGCGTTTCCACCTGGAACCAGGCATCGCCCTTGATGGCGAAGTCGAGCGTGCCGCCCGTCTCGGTGATGCCGCCGCTGCGGGCAGACAGGTATTCGTCGCCCGGCGAGACGAAGGCGACATCGGCCGTCTTCTGGTCGCTGACGACCTGGTTGAACTTCACCTCGGTGGCGCGGAAGCCGACCGTCGTGGAGTTGGCGACGTTGTCGGCCAGCGTGGCCATGCGGCGGTCGAGCGCAAGCTGGGACGAAAGCGATACATAAAGCCCGGTCTGCATCTCAGCGGCCTCCAAGTTTCAGGTTGTTGATGGAAATGAGCAGGTCCGTCGAGATGCCGGTGAGGCTCGACGGCTGGAAGGCCGCCAGCGGATCGGCGCCGCCAGCGGGATTGTCGATCTCCCACATCGCGGTGAAGCGTTCGAGGAACTTGCCCACCTTCGCGGGGTCCTTGAAGTCGTCGAGGTTCAGCACGTCTTCGTAATAGGCCGCCTGCCGGTCGATGTCGGTCGCGGCGAATTCGTCGGGAAGCTGGAAGGCGGTGCGCACGACCTGCGCAAGCGCATCGTCGGCGATGATGGAATAGCCGGAGGTGATGGAGGAGGCCATGCGCTCGAAATAGAGCGCGAGGCGAACGCCCGTATTGTCCTCGCCCGCGCTGACCTCCAGCGTCTGGCGGGTGTATTTGTCGACGACGCCCTTGCGGGCCTTGTCGGAAGCGGTGGCCGCCTCGCCGTCACGGGCGAAGTTCAGCGATTCGGCCAGCTCCTTGTAGCGGGTGTCGGTGAGCTGGTTGGCGAAGGCGTCCTTGTCGTCCACCCCCTCGGTCAGCACCTTGCGCATGAAGGCCTTGGCATAGGCCATGTCCTCCAGCCCGTGCGCCTTCATGACGTAGTTATAAAGCCGGCTGTCGGCGAAGAAATCGTCGATCGATTTCACGTTGCCGATGTTGGCGAGGTAATATTCCGTCTCGCGCTTGACGTCCGGCTGCTCCGAAACGCGCTTCAGCGACGTCTGGAGGTCGGAGGTAATCAGCTTGTAGCTCGTATAGGTGGTCGTCACGATGGTCCGCCGATCAGGATGAAATGGGCGCGAAGGCCCGTTTTGAACCATGATCTTCAGGCCTTTTGCTTGTGCGAACCTGATCGGCAGACCTGCCGCCAGGTACAGCCTCACGCAAGGCTGGAACCGTATTTCCGGAAGGGTCAGAATTGTGTCGGGACACCTGCGCTCATGAACATCATCATCGGTCTCATCGTTACCATCGGCTGCGTCTTGGGCGGCTTCATGGCCATGGGCGGGCACGTCAACGTGCTGGTCCAGCCATTCGAACTCATGATCATCGGCGGTGCCGGCGTCGGCGGTTTCATCGTGGCGAACACGATGAAGGTGATCAAGGACACCGGCAAGGCGCTCGGCGAAGCGTTCCGGCACAAGGTCCCGAAGGAGCGCGACTACCTCGACACGCTCGGCGTGCTCTACAGCCTGATGCGGGACCTGCGCACGAAATCGCGCAACGAGATCGAGGCGCATATCGACAATCCGGACGAGTCCCCGATCTTCCAGTCCGCCCCGACCGTACTGGCCAACAAGGACCTCACCGCCTTCATCTGCGACTATGTCCGCCTCATCATCATCGGCAATGCCCGCTCCCACGAGATCGAGGCGCTGATGGACGAGGAGATCCAGACGATCACCCGCGACAAGATGAAGGTCTACCAGTCGCTGACCACCATGGGCGACGCCTTCCCTGCCATCGGCATCATCGCGGCCGTCCTCGGCGTCATCAAGGCCATGAGCCACATCAACGAATCGCCGGAAGTGCTCGGCGGCCTCATCGGCTCGGCGCTCGTCGGCACCATGCTCGGCATCTTCCTGTCCTATTCGGTCGTCTCGCCGATCACCACCAACATCAAGGTGGTGCGCGAGAAGCAGAACCGCCTCTACGTCATCGTCAAGCAGACGCTGCTCGCCTACATGAACGGCTCGGTGCCGCAGGTGGCGCTGGAATACGGCCGCAAGACCATCTCCTCCTACGAACGCCCGTCGATCGACGCGGTGGAGCAGGAAATGATGAATCCCGGCGGCGGCGGCGACGCGAAGGCGGCCTAAGAGATGAACGCAGCGACCGTGACCGCCCTTCCCGCCATGGATCCCATGATCCTCGCCCGCCTGACCGGCAAGCTCGGCGACCAGGCGACGATCTCCAAACTCTGCGCCGGCCTCGGCGAGGTCTTTTCCGAATTCCTGCCCGACATGCTGGAAAGCGAGCTCGGCTTCGAGGTCGTCGTTTCCTATGCCGGCTTTGCGACGGGCCGGCACAGCGAGCTGACGGCGGGCCTCGGCGATGCCATGGCCTTCTGCGACGCCTCGCTGCGCGACTGGTGCGACCGCTTCACGATCATCTGCGACAGCCCGATGATCATCACCCTCGTCGAGAACATGCTGGGCGCCATCAGCGATACGATCGAGGAGCCCGAGCCGCGCCCGCTTTCCAAGATCGAGCTCGACGTCGCCGCCATGATGTTCGACCGCATTTCGGGCGTGCTGAAGACGGCCGTGGGCGGAGCAAACGGCTATGAGCCCCTTCTCGGCCCCGCGCACAATGCCGAAACGCGCAAGCCCGAGGAAGACGGCGCCGAGGACCCCTTCGTCGCCATGGTCAACATGGCCGTCGGCATCGGCCCGGTGCTTTCCACCTTCCACGTCGTCATTCCGCAAAGCGTGCTGCTGAAATCGACCATCGCCGCGCCGAAGCCCGCGAACGCCCCGAAGACGCGCGTGGAGTGGAGCGAGCAGCTCGGCGAGCAGGTCCGCCGCTCCAAGGTGACGCTGGAGGCACGCATCCGCCTCGAAGCCCAGACACTCGACACGGTCAGCCGGCTCCAGGCAGGCGACATCATCCCCTTCAACGAAGCCGGCGACGTGCGCGTGGAGGTGAACGCCAACGGGCGCAAGCTCTATGTCTGCGAATTCGGCCGGTCCGGCGCGCGCTACACGGTGCGCGTCAAGGACACCTACGGCTCGGAAGAAGAGCTTCTCCAGCACATCATCGGATAGTTTACGCATGAGGCGTACGGGGCGGCGAGCCTCAGGCAAGTTTCGAATGGAATAGTGGTCCTATGGCACCGAAGAAAACACCCATCGCTGACGACATCATGTCTTCCATCAACGCGGGCGACCAGGAACTGGAGCAGGCGATCGACGACCTGCGCGGCGTTCTTCAGAAGGATGCTTCCGGTTCGCTCGACACCGGCGCGCCCGCCGCAGCCGCAGACGATCCGCTTGCCGCCTTCGGCGGCGATTTCGGCGGCTCGGACTTCGGCGGAACGGATTTCGGCGGCGCGGCCGCCACCTCCGACTTCGGCGCGGACACCGGCTTCGGCGGCTCGAACTTCGGCGGCGATGATTTCGGCGCCGGCAGCGATTTCTCCACCGATGCCGGCGAGGCAGCGCGTCCGGGCAGCGCGATGGAGTCCAACATGGACCTCATCATGGACATCCCGATCGATCTCCAGATCGTGCTCGGTTCGTCGCAGATGCAGGTCTCCAGCCTGATGAACCTCAGCGAGGGTGCGACCATCGCGCTCGACCGCCGCATCGGCGAGCCGGTCGAGGTCATGGTCAACGGCCGGGTGATCGGCCGCGGCGAGATCACCGTTCTCGAGAACGACGACACCCGCTTCGGGGTCAAGCTCATCGAAGTGAAGAGTACACGCAAGGTCTGACACCCGGTTCAAGGGTTCAGGGAGATGATCCATGATGGATTTCGAAAATTTCGGCACTTCCACGGCGGTCGGAGCACCGCTTTCGCCGGTTGAGAAGGCTGCGGCCGTCCTTCTCGCCATGGGCAAAGGCGTTGCCGGCAAGCTGCTGAAGTACTTCACCCAGAGCGAACTCCAGGCGATCATCGCCGCCGCGCAGAACCTGCGCGCCATCCCCCCGCACGAGCTGATCGAGCTGATCAACGAATTCGAGGATCTCTTCACCGAGGGCGCGGGCCTGATGGACAATGCCAAGATGATGGAAGGCATCCTCGAGGAGGGCCTGACGCCCGACGAGGTGGACGGCCTGCTCGGCCGCCGCGCCGCCTTCCAGGCCTTCGAGACGACGATCTGGGACCGCCTGCAGGATGCGGACCCGGTCTTCGTGGCAAAATTCCTGCTCAACGAGCATCCGCAGACCATCGCCTACATCCTGTCGATGATGCCCTCTTCCTTCGGCGCCAAGGTGCTCCTGGAAATCCCCGAAGGCCACCGGGCCGACATCATCAACCGTACCGTCAACCTCAAGGACGCGAGCCCCAAGGCCACCGCGATCGTCGAGGCGCGCGTCATCGAGATGATCAGTGCGCTGGACGCGGACCGCAATTCGGTCGGCTCGAACAAGGTCGCCGACCTCATGAACGAGCTGGACAAATCGCAGGTCGACGAGATGCTGGCCTCGCTCGAGACGGTCTCGACCGAATCGGCCAAGAAGGTCCGCCCGAAGATCTTCCTCTTCGAGGACGTGCTCTACATGCCGCAGAGAAGCCGCGTGTCGCTGTTCAACGACGTGTCGGGCGACATCATCACGGCGGCGCTGCGCGGCGCCTCGATGGAACTGCGCGAATCGATCCTCTCCTCGATCGGCGCGCGTCAGCGCCGCATGATCGAATCGGACCTTGCCGCCGGCGACCAGGGCAACCCGCGCGAGGTGGCCATCGCCCGCCGCTCGATCACGCAGGAAGCCATCCGCCTTGCCGCGGCCGGGCAAATCCAGTTGAAGGAAAAGGACGAGACGCAGCAGGCCGCCTGATCCGCCTTGACACGATGAAGCCGCAGGCGGAGCGTATTTCCGGCCCGAATCTCCTCAAAGGGGTTCGGGCCGCTTGCTTTTGCGGCAGGCGCAACCCCAGCCGGAGCGCACCGTGGCGGACGACGACGACAAGGACAGCAAAACAGAGCTTCCGACCGAAAAGAAGCTCCGCGAGGCGATGGAGAAGGGCAACACCCCCTTCTCCCGCGAAGTCACGATCTTCGCCTCGACGCTGGCGATCTACCTCTTCCTCGTCTTCTTCCTGCCGGGCGGCATCGCGCGGATGAACGAGACGCTGCGCGACTTCTTCGAGCAGCCGGAAGCCTGGAACCTGAAGACCGGCACCGACGTCATCGCCATTTTCCGCCATCTCGGCTGGGAGGCGGGCGCCCTCCTGCTGCCGATCCTCGCCATGATGATGGTGTTCGGCATCGCCTCCTCTGTCTTCCAGAACCTGCCGAGCCCGGTGATGGAGCGCGTGCGCCCGCAGATCGGCCGGCTCAACCCGATCAAGGGCCTCGGGCGCCTCTTCGGCAAGCAGGGCCTCGTGGAATTCGGCAAGTCGCTGATCAAGATCCTTCTCGTGTCGCTGGTGGTGGCGCTCGCCATGCGCGGCAACTATTTCGCCTCGCTCGACACGATGTTCTCCGAGCCCGCGGCGCTGCTCTACATGATGACCACGGACATCAACAAGGTCCTCCTGATCATCCTCTTCGCGACCGCCCTCATCGCCGGCATCGACTTCGCCTGGACGCGCCATCACTGGTTCACCGAGCTGATGATGACGAAGCAGGAGGTGAAGGAGGAAATGAAGCAGGCCCAAGGCGACCCGATCGTCAAGGCCCGCATGCGCTCCATCCAGCGCGACCGCATCCGCCGACGCATGATGGCGGACGTGCCGCGCGCAACGCTCGTCATCGCCAACCCGACTCACTTCGCCGTCGCGCTGCGTTATGTGCGCGAAGAGGGCGATGCGCCCACCGTCGTCGCCAAGGGACAGGACCTGATCGCGCTTCGAATCCGCGAGATCGCGGAGGAAAACGGAATCCCCGTCTTCGAGGATCCGCCGCTTGCCCGCTCAATGTTTGCGCAAGTCTCGGTGGATAGTGTCATTCCGCCGGTGTTCTACAAGGCCGTGGCGGAGCTGATTCACCGGGTTTACGCAGCTTCGCCCCAGACCAGACGGGTAAACGAGATCCGATGAGAAAATGCACCTATTCCGCCGAGCGAGAGAAGATTGTCGCCGAAGCAATCTGCCCGGTCGCGACGGAGCTGAGACTGCTCGATGCCGCCGATCTCGTCTCGCTGTTGCGTTTCGAGTGCTACGGTAACCTAGCCGATCTCGTCTCCTCGGCCGCCGAACTCTATTTCCTGCCCGGCACGGTCAATTTCGGCGCGGGCGGCGACTATCGACTCGACTGGGACACAGAGCCGGAGGTGACGCTGGACATGGAGCTGCGCCCGCAGGGCGTGACGGTCTACGCGAAGCTCCTCCTGCAGAAGGACAGGGCCGGCGTCGAGGTGACCCATGTGGCCTTCAACGAGCCGGCGGCCGACCCGGACGACAACACCGCCTTCCTGCGCAGGAGCCTTGCGGAAGCGCGCTACGTGAAGTCGGATGCGGCGTCGATGCAGGCGCATTGAGCATATAGGAAGCGTTCGGGAACACCCGCGTCATCCTCGGGCCCGCCGTTGGATGCCAGGGACGGACCCGGGCGCGGCTGACAAGCCGCCTTGTTCCGTCAGGTGATATATCCGAGCCGGATGGCCTTCGCGATGGCCTGGATGCGGTTGACCGCGTCGAGCTTCGTGGTGGCGGTGCCGAGATAGGCGTTCACCGTATGGACGGAAAGGCCCATCTTCTCGGCGATCGCCTCGGAGATACAGCCGTCGCCGGCCATCTGGAGGCAGGCGATCTCGCGCTCGCTGAGGGTTTCCGCGGGCACCAGCTTCTTCTCCTCGCCGGCCAGCATGTCGATGAGAACCTGGCAGCTCTTCATGTGCATGTCGACGACGAGATCGCTGGAGGGCGCGATGAAGGGGCCGAGGAAGACCACGTAGCCGTTGCCATGCGCGCCGAGGCGAACGGGAAAGGCCATGCCCGACCAGGGCAGGAGCCGCGCGGGAAGGCGCGCGGTGAACGGGTCCGCGCCCGATTCGGCGAACTGGTTGTCGCCCGCCCCTTCCCACAGCAGCGGCAGCATCGAGGCTTCGAGATGGGCGAGCATGGCCGGGCCGTAGGCTTCCAGCAGCAGGCGCGCATTGGCGTCGACCTCGTGGCCCCAGTTGTGCAGGCAGAGCGTGAGCCTGCGTGCCGAGGGCAGGCCGTGGCCGCTGAGACGGAGCACGGCGAAATGCTCGGCGCCGAGAATGGTCTGCATCACCTGGAGGCGCGAGACGAAATCGGAGGCCCGCGCGGTCTTCGGCGGCCGAGCGAGACGGATTTCCGTCTCCATCGCGGGATCGGAAAGCTGGATATCCATGGCGATCCCCCTCAGACCAGGCTGTTGCGAACGGCCCAGGCGATCGCCTCGGACCGCGTCTTGGTCGCCGTCTTGCGCATCACGCTGGTGATGTAGTTGTTGATCGTGTTGCGCGAGATGCCGAGGATGACGGCGATCTCGTCGCTCGTCTTGCCTTCGGCGATCCAGTAGAGGCATTCGACCTCGCGGTCGGTCAGCTCCATCTCGCGGTCCTGCCTGAGGATCGCCCCCTGGCAGCACAGGCTGGCGAAATAGCCGGTCATCACGCCGACGTCGCGCAGCTTGCTCTGGGAAAGAATGAAGTGCTCCGGGAAGAGCAGCAGCAGCGACATGCGGACCCGGCCGACATGGAAGGCGATGGCGCAATATTCGCGGCTGACGCCCTTGGGCGCGGCGGTATCGTCGTCCAGATGGCTGAAGCAGGGCTTCAGGAGGGTGAGGCACTTTTCCAGTTCGCCCGTGCGCGCCTGGCTGGCGATGACCGCTCCGGCGATGCCGCGCACCATGTCGAAGGGCCAATCCGAGGCGACGATCGCCTCGAGATCCGCCTCGGGCGAAACGTCGTGCCGGATGAGGAGATAATGCGAGGCGCTGACATAATCGGTCAGCGCCTTCAGACCGGAGGAGAGGCCGGCGGTACCCGCACAGCGTCCAAGATGTTGAACCAGAAGCTCACGCGCACTCTTACGCTCAACCGCCTCGGCGGAGAATCCATAGGATTCCCAGGCCGCAGCATCCGACCGGATCGTTTCCATGATAGCCCCCTGTTCCGATTCGGGATGGCAATGCCCGCCTCCTTCCCACCAAGCGTTCGGAACCGTCCGAACGCTCTCCGGTCAGGCCGCATCGGCGAGAATCACCAAGCGAATCAGTGACTAAAGTGTACATCGACCATCGCTAAAAACCACCGCCATCTTCTCGGGATTTACTTTTGCCGGCGACTGTGAGTCGGTTCCGCGCAGGTGATTTGCTTTGCCGGCCGCATGCCGCACCGGCGAAGGCCTTCGTGCTTAAAATATTGTTAACCATACAATATTCGGGCTCCCTCATGCGGCCGGAGACATGGGTGCGTCGCAGCATCCGTTGCCGGCGCGCGCAGCGGCGGACCGCTCCGGCGGCGCGGCGGCCGGAAACTTTTTTCAAGCCTCGAGCCCATCGCGGCCGCATGCGATTCCGATCGCGCGAAAAACGCCCTCGCCGGTGCGCCCGAGCGTTGCCGAAATGCGACAGCGGGAGGACAAAACGGATCGGCCCGAACGGAAAGGGCGCGGCCGTTTCCGGTCGCGCCCTTTCCGTTTTCACCCGGCTGGAAGCTGTCAGGCGGCTTCCTGTTCGACGGCCCACTTGCGCAGGATCTTGGCGGCGCGCTCCTCGCTGATCTCGACCATGCGGCCGAGGCGGCGTTCGGGACCTTCCTTGACGCGGCGGTTGAAGGTCCCGTCGCCGTCGTCGCCCGCGTTGAGCAGGTCGTCGGTGCTGTCGAAGCCGAAGTCCGCGCCGAAGCCGTCCATGAGGGTGGCGCCGGGCCCGCCGATACCGGCGGCCGGGGAGAAATCGGGCAGTTCGAGACCGGCCGCATCGCTTTCCAGCGCATTGGCCGCAGCAGCCCCGCCGGTGACCGAGCGGACGGCCGGGCGAAGGCCGAACCAGACCACCAGGAAGGCGACGCCGAGGAAAGCGAGCGCATTGATGATGCCGCCGAGGTTCCGCGTCAGCACTTCCATGACGCCGGGGCCCGGCACCGCTTCGTCGAGAAGCTGATGGTCGAGGAATTCCATGGCGGTGATGGTGACGACGTCGCCGCGCTCGGTGTTGAGGCCGGCCGCCGCGGTGACGATCTTCTGCATATTGGCGATGTAGGCGTCGATCTTGGCCTGGTCCGCCGGCTCGCCGACCATGGCGGCGATACGGGCGCTGTTGACCACGACGGCGACGGAGAGCTTCTCCACCTCGAAGCCGTTGCGCACGGTCGCCACCGTCTTGCTGTTGATCTCGTAGTTGGTCTGCTCTTCCTTCTTGTCCGCCTCGTCGCTCGACTGCGGGCCGTTGCCGTCACCCTTCGGGCCGCCCTGCGGGATGTTCTGCTCGACGGTGGTGGCCTTGTTCGTGGCCTGCTGGCTGGACTTCTGGGTTTCCTTCGTCACGCGGACCGAGCGCTCGACGCGCGATTCCGGATCGTAGACGGTTTCCTGGATCTGCTGGGAATCGGTGTTGAGCGCGGCCGTGACGCTGGCGCGGAAATTATCCATGCCGAGGAAGGGCGCGAGCGCCTTCTCGATATTGTGCTCGATCTCGCCCTGCACCGTCTGCACGGTCGTCAGCGAGCGGTTGAGCGGGCCGTTCTCCGGATCGTCGCCGGAGGCGAGGAGCTGGCCGGCCGAATCGAGGATGGTCACGCCGTCCACTTCGAGGCCCGGCACGGAGGCGGCGACGAGGTGGCGGATGGCGGCAGCCGATTCGCGGCCGGCCTGCGCGCTCGCGCGGATCATGACGGAGGCCGTCGGCACCTGGTCGGCCTTGCGGAAATTGCCGCGCTCCGGCATCACGATATGGACGCGGGCGGCGGCGATGCCGTTGATCTGCTGGATGGTGCGGGCGATCTCGCCCTCGAGGGCCCGAACGCGCGTCACCTCCTGCATGAAGGAGGTGAGACCGAGGGAACCGACCTTGTCGAAGAGTTCGTAGCCGGCATTGGCGCTGCTCGGCAGGCCGCGCTCGGCGAGATAGAGCCGCGCCTTGCCGGTCTGGCCGACGGGAACCGCGAGGCTCGATCCGTCCGTTCCGGTGTTGAAGTCGATATTGGCTTCGGCGAGCGCAAGGCTGATCTGGTTGAGGTCGGCCTTTTCCAGGCCGACATAGAGGGTCTCGTAGGCGGGTTTGTTCACCATGATCCCGGCAGCGAGCACAAGGCCGATCGAGACGATGGCGGCGCCCGCCAGCATCGCGAGTTTCGCCTGCCCCAGCGAAGCCAGGTTCTTGTAAACTTTCGTCAACTGTTCCAACAGATTCATTCTGTTCCCGCACGGACTAGTCGCCTGGACGACGGCCTAACATGCCGCCGCGATCAGACGCATTTTCAATCTCGTGGGACGGAGCCGGCACATTTCCGCACGCGCCGGCCAGCCCCATGGAATACGCGGATCTGACTGATCCGGCATGGAGACTAGTCCGTGAAACTTGCGCGAGCGTTTCCTTGCGGCGCATGGGAAAGACGCGGCCGGAACGAAAGACGGCGCCCGAAGGCGCCGCCGCATTTGCCGGTCGGGCGGGAAAATTCCGTCAGAATTCCTCGAAATCGCCCGCCGCGCGGGAGATCGGCTGGGAATGGCCGTGGCGCAGGCCGTTGCCGAGCGCCTTCTGCATGTCGGCGAGCTTCACGAGGTTCAGCGCCGTCGTAACGTCGACGAGCCAGCTTTCCGGAATGCTGGCGGTGATGGTGTCGATGAACTCGGCAAGCCCCCGCGTCTTCTGGACGGCAAGGTCGATGCCCTGCAGAACCATCATGCGCTCCTGCTGGTCGAGGACGGCCTCGCCGTTGACGCCGGAAAGCTGCGGCTCGATGCGTTCGATGAGATAGGCGACATCGTGCAGCTCGGACACGATTCGCATCAGGACATCAGGAAGGGCTTCCTCCATGGCGGTCGCTGCACTCAGATACTCGGCTTGCATGGATTACCCTTCTTTGCCCGTACGAGCCGGCCGACCGTCGGTCGCTTCCGGCAACGCAATACATTTCGTACTTCCGCTTCCTTGCGAGGCGAGCCGCTCAGAAGAATTCGATCGAGCTTTCGACCGGCTTGACGACCGGCGCCGGCCGCTGCTCCAGCGCCACCGTCTTCTGCGTCTCCACGCCCGTCAGCGCATATTGCCGGGCCCGGCCGCTCGAGGGCCAGTATTCCAGCTTGCGCCCGTGCTCGCCGCCCGTGCTCTCGCCGACGATCTTGATGCCTTCGTCGAGCAGGAAGCGGCGGGCGAACATCGCGTTCTGCTCGCCGACATTGGAAAAGCGGGCGATCGTGCGGGCGCCGCCGAAGATCTTCGCCTCCAGCCGGTCGCGCCGGGCGCCCTGCTTGAGCAGGCCGTTGATCAGGAGCTCCATCAGGTGCACGCCGTAGCGCGTGGCGTCGCCCCCCGCGGCCATGGCCTCCGCGGAGCCCGGCAGCAGGAAGTGGTTCATGCCACCGACGCCAATGACCGGGTCGCGCATGCAGGCGGCCACGCACGAACCGAGGATCGTGGTGAGCACCACGGCCGGGTCGTTGACGACCTTGTATTCGCCCTGAATGACATGGACGCGGCGCGCCCCGGCGTCTGATATCATTTCAATGCCCCGAACACGGCTTCGATGGCCGCCTTCATCTTCTCGATGGTGAACGGCTTGGCCAGAACGTTGTTGGCGCCGAGCGCCGCCGCCTTCTGCACCAAAGCGCGGTCCCCCTGGGCGGTCAGGATGATGAAGGCCGCCTTCTTGGTATTGGGGTTCGAGCGCACCGCCTGGAGGAATTCGATCCCGTCCATCTTCGGCATGTTGAAGTCGGAGATGACGAGGTGGTGCGGCTGCTGGGTCATGATGGCCATGCCCTGCGCGCCGTCGCCGGCCGCCGTGATCTGCTTGAAGCCGAGCTGCTGGAGGGCATCGCCCAGCAGCAGGCGGCTCGTCACCTGATCGTCGACGATGAGTACTTTGATTTTTTCAGCGATAGACATTATTCGCTCCCTTCTCTACGGGCCGCAGTGATCTTCAAGATTTCCTCCCCTATGGAGGAGAGCGGAAACTGGTGCTCGACGGCGCCCAGTTCGAAAGCCACTCTCGGCATTCCATATACGACGCAGGTTTTCTCGTTCTGGCCGATGGTCCGCGCCCCTGCATGGCGCATTTTCAAAAGTCCGCTCGCCCCGTCGCGGCCCATGCCCGTGAGGATGACGCCGACGGCGTTGCGGCCGGCAAGCTCGGCCACCGAATCGAACAGCACATCCACCGACGGGCGATGGCCGTTGACCGGGTCGCGCTCCACCAGCCGGCAGCACGGCGCATGCGCATTGGCGATCTGGAGGTGGCGCTCGCCGCCCGGCGCAAGATAGATCTTGCCGATCTCGAGGCGCGCGCCGTCCGTGGCTTCCTGCACCGCGGGCGCGCACAGCCGGTTCAGCCGCTCGGCGAAGCTCTTGGTGAAGCTCGGCGGCATATGCTGCGTGATGACCGTCGGCGGGCAGTTGACCGGGAACTTCTGGAGGACCGCGATCAGCGCCTCCACGCCGCCCGTGGACGAACCGATGGCCACGACCCTGCGGCCGGGCCTGTAGCTGTCCGCCGGGTTGAGATTGGAGGCGACGGGCGCCAGCGGTGGCGGATCGGCGCGGAACCGATGCTGCGAGCGGGCGGCGGCCTTCACCTTCTCGGCGAGGTCGCCGAAGGGGCGGGCATCGCCCGGCTGAGGCTTGCCGACGCAATCGAAGGCGCCGATCTCCAGCGCCATCAGCGAGGCTTCCGCGCCGCGATGGGTGAGCGTGGAGACCATGATGACGGGCATCGGCCTCAGCTTCATGATCTTGTCGAGGAATTCGAGCCCGTTCATGTTCGGCATCTCGATATCCAGCGTCACGACGTCCGGATTGAGCTGCTTGATCGCGTTGCGGGCTTCCATGGCGTCGCCCGCCTGGCCGATGACGTTCACGTCCGGATCGGAATTGAGCACGGCCGTGATGAGGCCGCGCATGGTCGGCGAATCATCGACGACGAGAACGCGCGCAGGTGCCGTCATGCGCTCCTCCTGTGCTTGCCGGTGTAGCGGTAGGTGGTGATGCCGATATTGTCGAACTGGTTCTTCGCCTCGCCCGAGACGCGCTCGGAATGGCCGATATAGAGGTGGCCATTTTCGCCGAGCATGCTGGCGAAGCGCGACCAGATCTTCATCTGCGTCGGCTCGTCGAAATAGATGACGACGTTCCGGCAGAAGATGACGTCGAACGGGCCCTTGAACGGCCACTGGGCCATCAGGTTCAGCTCGTTGAAGGTGATGAGGCGCTTCACACGGTCGTCGATCTGCCATTTCTGCCGGCCGGCGATCTCCGTCTCGCGGAAGAACTGCTTGCGCATGGCCGGGTTGACGGTTTCGAGCGCGGTCGCGTCATAGGCGCCGGTGCGGGCGATGGCGAGGATCTTCGGGTCGATGTCGGTCGCAAGGATGCGGAAATCGTAGTCCGCGATGTTCGGCATCAGCGAGAGCACGGTGAGCGCGATCGAGTAGGGCTCCTGCCCGTCCGAGCAGGCGGCCGACCAGATGCGCACGCGTCCGCCGTTGCGGGCGCGGGCGATGAGGTCCGGCAGCACCTCCGTGCGCAGGTGGTCGAAATGATGGTTCTCGCGGAAGAAGCGCGTGAAGTTCGTCGTCAGGTGCGACAGCATCTCCTTGCGCGCGGCGGCGCCCGCCGGCGAGGAGACGAGCGCGCAATAGTCGCGGAAGCCCTTGAGGCCGAGCTGGCGGATATGCTTGGACAGGCGCGAATAGACGAGCGAGGCCTTCGTCTCGTTGAGATAGATGCCGGCATCCGCATAGATCATGGCCGCGATCTCGGAGAGGTCCCGCCGCGTCAGCGGATATTCCCCGCTCGCCAGGCATTCGTCCGGGGATTGTCGCGTATCGATGGCCGGGGAATAGGTCATGCGGCTTCGCTTTCGGTATGCGGAAAGAGGGAATCGAGCTCGATAAGGCAGATCATGCGGCCCTCGATGGCGAGGATGCCGCGGGCATAGGCCTTCTCCGCCTCGTTGGCGATATCCGGCGTCGGCTGGATGTTGTCGTCCGTCACCGTCAGGATGTCGGAGACCGCATCGACGAGAAGTCCCACTACCTTCGGCCCGACCTGGGCGACGATGATGACATGGCGCACGGTCGGTTCGGCCGGCTTCATGCCGAGACGCAGCGACAGGTCGACGATCGGCAATACGGCGCCACGCAGATTGATCACACCGAGGACATAGGACGGCGCGTGCGGCATCGATGTCGCCGGGGTCCATCCACGGATCTCCCGGACCGACATGATATTCACACAGAACTCCTGGTCGCCGATCCTGAAGGCGATCAGTTCGCGTCCCTGGATGAGGTTCTTTACCGCGTACGTCATGGGTCCTTAGCCGGTTGCAGCAAGCGAGATGTCTTGTTTGAGGGACTGGCCGCGCGAAGCGGCAACCACCGCGTCGACGTCCAGGATGAGGGCCACGCGCCCGTCGCCGAGGATGGTGGCGGCGGCGATGCCGGGAACATGGGTATAGTTGGCCTCCAGGCTCTTGATGACGACCTGGCGCTGGCCCTGGATCGCATCGACCATGAGGGCGCGCTGGCCGCCGCCTTCCGATTCGACGAGCAGCGCGACGCCGTCCATCGGATTGGCCTGCGTGGCGCGGAAATTCAGGATCCTGCCGACATCCACCAGCGGGCAGAAGGAGTTACGGATCGAGATCAGCCGCTGCGAGGCGCCGAAGGAATGGATGGCCGAGGCTTCCGGCTGGAGCGTCTCGACGATGGCCGTGAGCGGCACCACGAGCGTCTGGCCGGCGACCGTGACCACCATGCCGTCGAGGACGGCGAGCGTCAGCGGCAGGCTCATGGTGAAGACCGAGCCCTGGCCGGGCTTGGAGGAGATCGAGATGCGCCCGCCGAGCGCCTGGATCGAACGCTTGACGACATCCATGCCGACGCCGCGGCCGGAAAGGTCCGAGACCTTGTCGGCGGTGGAGAAGCCGGCGTGGAAGATCAGGTTGTCGATTTCCTCGTCCGACAGGTTGGCGTCGGCCGCGATCAGGTCGTTGTCGATGGCCTTCTGGCGCACCTTCTCGCGGTTGATGCCGGCGCCGTCGTCGGCAAGCTCGATGACGATGCGGCCGGAGCGGTGCTTCGCCGTCAGGCGGACCGTGCCTTCCGGGTTCTTGCCGAGGGCTTCGCGCTTCTCCGGCATTTCGAGGCCATGGTCGACCGCGTTGCGGATCATATGCGTCAGCGGCTCGGCGAGCTTGTCGATGACGGTCTTGTCGACCTCGGTGTTCTCGCCCTCGGTGATGAGGCGGACCGACTTGCCGGTGATGTCGGCGATTTCGCGGACGGTGCGGGCCATGCGCTGGAAGACGGGCTTCACCGGCTGCGCGCGGATCGCCATCACCGAATCCTGGATCTCGCGGGTGAGCTGCTGGAGCTCCTCAAGGCCCATGTTGATCGAGGACGTGCCGTTGTTGTCGTTCTCCACGACGCTCTGCGAGAGCATCGCCTGGTTGATGACCAGCTCGCCGACGAGGTTGATCAGGCGGTCGACGCGGTCGAGATCGACGCGGATCGTCTGGCCGGCGGCAGCGGCCTGGCTCGCCTGCGCGGCACTGGCGGCGGCAGCCTTAGCGTTCTCGGCGGCGCGGCCTGCGACCTGGGCGACCTTGCTGGCCGTTTCGGCGGCGGCGACGGCAGCGGCGGCCGGGTTCTCGGCGGCCTGCTCGTCTCCGGCGGCGACCGAAGGCGCGCCCTCATCGAGCATGGACAGGTCGAACGGCACCGGCTGCATCGGCGGTTCTTCCTCGTCCGTCGCCTCGGCGGCCACGTCTTCCTCGATCGTGCGGATGTCGAGGTCGCAGTCCCATTCGGCGAATTCGAAGACGGAGCGCACGCCGTCCTCGCCCTTGTCGGTGGTGACGGAGAGCTTCCAGGAGAAATAGGCTTCCTCCGGGTTCATCTTGTCGAGCGGCGGCAGGCCGTCCATGTCGCAATAGACGCTCATCTCGCCGAGGCGGGAAACATCGCGCAGCAGGAGGACTGCCTCGTTGCCCTTGGCGTAGAGGTCCTTCTTCGGCTTGAAGTCGATCTGGACGGTCGGCACGTAGTGGTCGGCCGGCTCGTCGTCGAAATCGCCGAAGGAGAAGGGAATCGGCTGGAAGCCCTCGTCGTTGACCGGCGGCTTCTCGACGGCGACCGGCGCGGGGGCGGCCGCGACGGGCTTGGGGGCCGGTGCCTCGGCGGCGGCCGGCGCCTCGCCGTGGGCAAGGGCCTCCAGCTCGCGGATGAGGGTGCGGCTGCGGGATTCGTCGACGCTTCCGCCGTCGCGCGCCGCATTGGTCAGGTCCGCCAGGACGTCGGCGGATTTAAGCATGACCTTCAGGACGTCCTGGGTCGGCTCCAGCTTGTTGGATCGAACGCAATCCAGTGTCGTCTCGAACACATGGGCGAAGGAAACGAGGTCGTCGAGGCCGAAGGCACCGGCGCCGCCCTTGATCGAATGCACGGCGCGGAACACGGCGTTGACCGTTTCCGGGTCGCGATCCCCGTCGTTCAGCTTCAAGAGACCGGATTCCAGTTCGGCGAGCTGCTCCTCGCACTCCTGGAAGAAGATCTCTTTGATTTCGTTCATATCCATCGGGAAGGATCCTGACTTGTGGATTAGGCTGTTACACGCTCGATTGCATCGATCAGCTTGGTCGGGTCGAAGGGCTTGACGATCCAGCCCGTGGCGCCGGCCTGGCGGGCGCGGTTCTTCTTCTCGGCATCGCTCTCGGTCGTCAGCACGAGGATCGGGATCGCCCGGTACTTCTCGTTGCGGCGCACGCCCTCGATGAAGCCGAAGCCGTCGAGGCGCGGCATGTTGATGTCGGTGACGATGACGTCCGGGTCGGCATTCTCGAGAACCTCGAGGCCCTCCACGCCGTCCTCGGCCTGGATGGTCTCGAAGCCCGCATTGTTGAGGGTGACCAGGAGCATGTTCCGGATCGTCCTGGAATCATCCACGGTCAGCACTTTTTTCTTCATTGCCCAGCCTCCTGTGCCAGCAAGTGATCAATATTCACGCCGATAAGTTGCATTGTCTTCATGAAAGGATCGGAGACCTTGCCGAAGGTGAAGGGCTGGCCCTGCTCCTCCCAGCTCCGGGCGCCGGCCATCAGGACCTGGGCACAGAGCGCGCCGACCCGCTCGACCGCCGAGGCGTCGATGACGAGCGGGTTGCCCTTGAGGCCCATGAGCTGCGTGTGCAGCGCCGAGGCCTCATTGAGGTCGAGGACGGGGACAAGGCTTAGACTTTTCTGAACGGCTTTCTTGCTCGCCATTAGCGTGTTCCTTGTTTGCGTCTTTGCAAAACCGTGGTTGCTTCGTCCGAAGGGGCGACCGGCCGGCCTGTGTCGACAAGCCGGCTGCGCGCCGTGGAAAACCAGTGCCGGGGCCGTGTCGCCGTCATCTCAGCCTCCGAAACCGGCGGTCCGGACCGCCAGGAAATCGAGGGAAGCGGGCTGCGCCTGCGGCAGCTCGGCCGTAGCGCGCGGCATCGCCGGCGCCGGACGGCCGGCACGCACGCCCGGCTGCGCGGAGACGTGGAATTCGCGGATGGTGCGGCCGAGTTCGAGGATGACGGTGTGGAGGTCCCCGCCGAGCGTGCCGACACGGCCGGCATCCGCGGCATCGCTCTCCAGCGACCGTCCGGCCCGGCCGATCTCGGCCGACACGGCGTCCAGTCCCTCGGCATCGGCGGCGCTGTCGCGCGCGATGCCGGTGATCGCCTCGTCGATGCCCTCGACCTGGCGCACGATATTGCCGATGGCGTCCTGCGTGCGGTGGACATGCTCGACGCCGGCCTCGACCTGCCCCTTGGTGCTGGTGACGAGCTGCTTGATCTCGCGCGCCGCGTCGGCGGAGCGCTGGGCGAGCGCGCGCACTTCCTGCGCGACGACGGCAAAGCCGCGGCCGCTGTCGCCGGCACGGGCAGCCTCGATGCCCGCATTGAGCGCCAGAAGGTTCGTCTGGAAGGCGATCTCGTCGATGACGCCGATGATCTGGCCGATCTTTTCGGCCGAAGCCTCGATATCGGCCATGGCCGACATGGCCTCGCCGACGATGCCGCCGCTCAGGGTCACGGAATGCCGGGTGGCGTCGGCGGCGGACTGGGCCTTGCGCGTTTCGCCGAGCGTCCGGCGCACACTTTCGACGATGGCGCCGAGGGCGTTGGCGGTCTCGATGAGGCTTTCCGACTGCTCGGCCGAGCGGGCCGAAAGCGCCTGGGCGTCGGAGGCGAGCGTGCCGACGAGGCCGTCGGTCTCGGCCGCGCGGTCGGCGGCGACGGCGAGGCGCGACTGGATCTCGTCGAGCGCGCCGTTCAGCGTCTCGGCCATCTCGCGCCAGGCGTCCGGCATCTCGCCGGAAACGCGCGCGGAGAAATCGAGCCGCGAGAGGCCGCGGATGGTCTCGCCGAAGACGCGGTCGAGTTCGGCGCGGTCCTCGCGCCGCTGGTCGGCGAGCGCGCGGGCATGGGTGTGGCGCAATTCGTTGAAGCGCAGCGAAACGCCGATCTCCGCATCGACCATGGCGGTGCGCAGGAAGGCCGAGACGAGGTCCGTCAGCTCCTTGCGGCGGGCCTTGCCGGCACCGGGCAGGATGGATTTCGGCCAGTATTCCTCGATGAGGCCGGCAACGACCGTCTCCATGACGACCGAATGGCCGGCGATGCGCCAGCGCGGGTCGAGGCCCATCTGGCTTTCGCTGTCGGAGAGGACCTTCACCCGCTCGGCATAGAGCCCGTCGAACCGCGCGTCGGTCAGCACGCTCCAGTGGGAGCTCTGGAGGTCGTGCAGGCGGTCGATCTGGCGCTCGCTCTGGAAATGGCGGGCGGCATCGGGAAAGGTCTGGAAGCGCTGGAAGAGATCGCGAAGGGCTGTCTCGACATGCCGTTCGAGCGTCTGGCGATGGCGGCGCAGGAGCTCGCCCTGGGCGCCTTCCACCCCGGCGAAGCGCAAACGGTCGCGCAGGCTGGCCGCCTGTCCCGTTCGAGCCTGTTCTGCCGGCATGTCCTGCACCAATCTGCTCCCAAACCAATGATGCCCGGCTGCCCGAGGGGCAACCGACGGAATTCTCGCATGGAGGAGAGTGGCCGGTCCGGCCGTGCTCACGAGGCGGCGCGCTGCCCGACGATCCATGATCAAATTCGGTGAAACTCGAATACCGGCTCGGTTCCGGTACGGCGGTTCGGCGTCATGCCTGGGTGAGAAACGGCGAGTTTCCCATTCCGACGTGTGGTCCAATGTTTATGGTTAATTCCTTGCCTGAAGGTTAATAGTTCGTGGCCTGCTTATGGGTTTGCTAAAATTAGCGCGACCTGACGTTGCGTAAGCCACGCGCAAGCCCGCGCGCGTAGGAAGACCCCAGGAACTGACGATGTTGTCAGGAGGACAGGCAATGATTGTTCTGGGACTGGGCGCCACCCTGCTTGCAAGCGCGACGCTGGCCGCCATCTATCTTCTTCTCGATATCGAGGCGACGCGCACGCCGCAGCGGATGCGCGTTTTCTGACGCCCCGCACGGTTCATCGCCTCTTGCTTTCCCCGCTGCGGCTGCCAGATTCACCATCGGCAGAATGGACTGTCAAAGGGAGCATAACATGGGCATCGAAAGCATTCTGGTCTTCCTCATCGTCGGCGCCATCGCGGGCTGGCTGGCCGGCCTCATCGTGTCGGGCTTCGGCTTCGGCCTCGTCGGCAACATCGTCGTGGGCATCGTCGGCGCCTTCATCGCCGGCTATCTCTTCCCAGCACTCGGCATAAGCCTCGGCAGCGGCATCATCGCCGCCATCGTCCATGCCACGATCGGCGCGGTGATCCTGCTCGTGCTCATCAAGGTCATCAAGCGCGCCTGACGGAAGGGGCCGGAGAAACGAAAGGGCCGCGGCGCCTGCCCCGCGGCCCTTTTTTCATCCTACCAGTCAAGGCCGCGCATCGCGCGGTCGCGCGAGAGCGGCATGTGCGTGCTGCGCGCCGTGATGCCATTCTGCGTGCAGGTATAGACGGTGCGCGGCATCCAGTCCGAGTCCGACGCATCCCGCTGTTCCAGCGAAGCCTCGCATTTCGGCTGGCCGCGATGCTCGTATTCCTCGGTCGGCACGACGCCGGGCAGGTCCTTGAAGACCTGTGCCCCGGCGCCGGAGGCGGCAAGCAGGGCGGCCAGGAGAACGAGGGCCATACGTGTTTTCATCGGTTTTCCCGGCGGAAGCCGGCCTTTCCCATGTCATAAAGAGTACCGCCGGCCGGAAACATGCGCTATAGGCCTGCGAACGATCTGACAGTTTAGATGGGGTTTTCCATGGCAAGTGCAATCCGGTATCACGAAGGCGACATTCCGGCGGCTGACGCGGCCCGCTACACCGGCGCCATCGCAATCGACACCGAGACGCTCGGCCTCATTCCCCGCCGCGACCGGCTCTGCGTCGTGCAGCTCTCACCGGGCGACGGCACCGCCGACGTCATCCGCATCGCCGCCGGGCAGAGGCAAGCCCCGAACCTCGTCGCCATGCTGGCCGATCCGGCGCGCCAGAAGATCTTCCATTACGGCCGCTTCGACATCGCGGTGCTGTTCCACACCTTCGGCGTCACCACCACGCCGGTCTTCTGCACCAAGATCGCCTCGCGCCTGACGCGCACCTATACCGACCGGCACGGCCTCAAGGACAATCTGAAGGAAATGCTCGAGGTCGACATCTCCAAGCAGCAGCAGTCCTCCGACTGGGCCGCCGAGACGCTGTCGCCGGCGCAGCTCGAATATGCCGCCTCGGACGTGCTCTATCTCCATGCGCTGCGCGACAAGCTGACCGCCCGTCTCATCCGCGACGGCCGGCAGGAGCATGCCGACGCCTGCTTCGCCTTCCTGCCGACCCGCGCGAAGCTCGACCTCCTCGGCTGGGAGGAGACGGACATCTTCGCCCATAGCTGAGCGGGGCCGTCCCAAAATTCCGCGGGGGCACGCTTAACGCCTGGTTAATGCCCTCGCCCTATCCTCCGGGAGACTGGAGGTTGCCATGTTGACACCGCTGCAAAGCGCGCAGTCCACCGCCGCCGTTTCGGCCATGCAGTCGATCGTCGAGACGCTCGAGAAGCGTCGCCGCGAGGAAGCGGAGAAGGCGAGCGGGCAAAAGAACGACGACGTCCTGAAGCAGCAGCAGGCGCATCTGCGCGCGGACAGTGCCGCGCAGCAGGCCAATGCGCGCATCAACGAACATTTCTTCGGCAGCAATGCCCGCGGCGCCGATACGATCGCCAAGATGGTCTCGCGCTTCAGCGATCTGCTGGGCGTCACGCAGCAGGACGGCGAGACGAGCCGGCAGTTCGCCCAGCGCCTTCTCGACCGGGTCACCCTTATCGACGCTATCAGGCTGCCGGCGCAAGGCAGCGAGCTCAAGGTCACGGTCGCCTCGCTCGGCACGACGACAGCCGCCGTCAAGGAGGCGATGAGTGGCCCGTCCGACGACGCCACCGCCAACCTCGTCGCGCGCCTTGCGCTTGCGGCGGGCATGACGCAGGACGAGGACGAGACCGATATCGATTTCGGCCAGCGCCTCTCCAACCTCCTGACGCGCCAGCGCGGCCAGCTGCCGGCCGATCTCGACGCGCTTGAGGAAAAGAGCGGCCTTGCCGACCTCGGTCTCAAGGCGAGAGACCTCGTCGCCGCGATCGCCAATCCCTATGGCGAGGAAGCCCAGCGCGTGAAGGACGCGCTCGCCGACAAGGCGCAGGAGGAAAAGGCGCTGACGCCCGAGATGCGCAAGGTGATCGCGCGCCTCGAGGACACGGCGAAGCCGAAATCCATCGAGGACCTGAAGCTCGAGCGCACGCACCGCGACCCGACCCGCGTGGAGGATGCCGAGACCCGCAAGGAGCGCGAGGCGGCGATCCATGCGCTGGAAGCGGGCGAGAAGCTGGAGGACGTGCAGGACCTCCAGGAGGCCGTCGGCGCGGCCCATGACAAGGCGATCAAGGCCGAGACGAAGGGCGAATCCGGCGGCAGGACCGACGACCCGCTCGACACGATCCAGCTGCTCGCCTCCGGGGCCGAGGCGGCCCAGCGCACCGAAAAGCCCTCGGAAAAGCCCGGCGAGACCCGGTCCGGGAATGTCGACGCCCCCGCCGAGACCACCGGCGAGGCGGTCCGCAATCTCGATGCGGCCAGCAGCGCGGAACAGGCCGAGCGGGAAGACGCCAAGAAGGCGATCTTCGCGTTGCGCGTCGACGACAACGGCATCTACGATCTCATTACGCGCCAGCTTGTCGCCTGATCAGCCTTTCCTGCGCACGATGCCGAGCCGGGCGATCACTTCCGGCGGGATCGCGTAGCGGCGGATCGCGTCCTTCTGGCTGCGCAGGCCGCACATCTCCCGCTGGATGAAGAAGGCCCAGACCTTGTCGGCCGCATCGTCGAGGAGGCCTTCGCGCTCTTCCCGCGGGCAGCCGGCGGCAAGGCGTTCCGCCAGCAGGGCGAGCGCCTTTTCCACCTTCAGACCGTGCCGGCCGAGCGCATCGGCCCGCTCCGACATCAGTTCGTATTCGAGGATATTGAGGCCCGTGTCCTTCGTGAAGGCGGGGGCGAGCGCCTGCGGCGGGCGAACCGTCATCTGTTCTCTCCGGTCATGGAGACAAGATGGCGCGGCATGGCGCCGGCCGCAAGGGCATCATGAAGCCCCTCCCTGCCCGCCGGCCGGTCAGGCGGCGCGGGCGCGCACCTCGTCGAAGGTCCAGTCGACGAGGAGCCGGCCGTCGCGCCAGACGGGTTGCAGGAGGTTCCGGCGGCCGGCGAGCTGGTCGGCGCGCACGGCCTCCAGGCCGATATAGCCTTCCGCCACCGCCTGCCGGCCGGCTTTCGAAGCCTTGAGGTTCATCGTCGCCGGGCGCTTGAAGACATCGTGCCAGGCGCCGGCCGTATCCTGCCGGGCATTGGCCTTCATGGCGAAGGAATAGGTGTCGCGGTTGACCTTCTGCAACAGGCTGGCCCCCATGCCGAAGGCGATGTTCTCCGCCGAGAAGCCGAAGGCTTCCAGCCGGCCGAGGATGAGGCCGATATCGGCCGGCGAGATGCCGTCACCCTGGATGACGCGCACGCTGTCGTCCAGCACCTTGTAGCCCTTGGCGTTGAGGTGCGTGCCGAAGGCATAGGCAAGCTGGCGCACGACCTGCACCGGCGTTTCCACCGGATCGCCGCTATCGGGCCTGACGACGAGCGTACCGCCGGCCTTCTGCACGCGCTCCTTGAGCTGCTTGCCCCAGATTTCCGAGACGGCATTGCTGATGTCGTAGCTGTCCGACACCACCGCGTAGAGGCCGCTGGCGCCGAACTGGTCGATCATGTTGGCATAGGCTTCCGCCTCGTGCTCCGGGCCCCAGGAGGTCATGGTCGAATGCTCGGAGGCGGGAATGGAAAAGCCCGCCATCTCCGCGCCGTAGTAGCGGCGGGCATAGAGCACGCCCGTCACCGTGTCCGTGCCCATGAAGTTGACGAGATGCGCCGCGCCGCCGATGCCGGCCTGTTCCAGGCTGGTCGTGCCGCGGGAGCCGAAATCGTGGAGGCGGAAGGGCAGGACGGAAGCCGGATCGTCGCAGGTCCTCTCCAGGACCGGCTGGATGATCTGCTTCACTTTCCGTGAATTGGAGGCGACCGTGCTCGGATACCAGACGGCGCGCAAAAGCGCCGTCTCGATGTAGGAGGTCAGCCAGAAGCAGGCAGGATCGGTGTTGACGACCTGCACGACCGGCACGCCGCGGCGCACCAGCGTTCCCTCCGGCAGCGCCTCGATGAGAAGCGGCAGGAAACCGCCGTGCCGTTGCACGATATGCGTCCAGCCCTGGCGGTTGAACGGCAGGCCGTGCGCCGTGACGATGGCCTCCGCCTCGTCGATATCTTGCATGGTCACCGGCTTCGACAGATAGTCCTTCAGGAACATCTGGAGGCCGAAGAACAGCACCTCGGGATGATCGGAATGGCCGCGCGCCTCGACATAGGAGGAAATGGCGGCCGTTTCCGGCGGATATTGCAGGTAGTGGCTGAACTTGTAGCTGTCGGTGTTGAGGATGAGGTTCGTCAGGTTCATCGCTAGGTCTCCGCCGCAGCCGCGGCCGGAGACCGCGGCCGAGAGTGCCGGCAAGATTTACGCGAGGTGAGCATAAGGGGCAAGGCCCGCCGTCGGCAAATGCGAGTGATGCCGCATCCATGCAGCCTGCCCGCACCGTTAGCATTCCGTTAACCATAAAATGGCAATTGTAAGAGGTGAAAGTTGTTCGGAGTCCCGGGTGCCCCTCGGCATGGTTCGCGATCCAGCGCCTGCCGGTCGCCCCGCCGCCTCCCCGCATGATCGCCCGGCACGCCGGCCGAAAGCTCATTACCGCGCAGCGTCGCGCATGATGCGCCATCCGACGAACGATGGAACATTGGCAGGCCTTGCGGCACGAAGCATCGGCCGGAGCGAACAGGAGGCGGACATGCTGCCACGCGTGGCACCGACGACGGGCACGTTGCAAGCCACTCCGGCCCTCCCAGCCGGGGGAGCGGCCGATGCCGCCGCCAATCTCCCCGTCACCGCCGCCGCCCTCGCCAACCTTCGCGCCGAAGTGCTGCTGCGTCTCCTCGAAACCATGCTGAAGCACATGCCGCCCATGGCGGGGGCCGATCCGGGCCGCGAACTCGTCGAGACGCTGCTGACGGTGCTGAAGACCCTGCCGAGCAATGAGGGCGAAGCCGGCCGCAAGGTCGCCGACCTCCTCGCCCGGCTGCCGGCGGACGCCCGCCCGGGCGTGGAGAAATTGGTCGGCACCGTGCTCTCCGCCCTGCCGACGCGCAGCCTCGTGGAGATCGTCCGCAATCCCAACGGGCCGGAGGCGCTCAAGCTCGCCGCCCTTCTCGCATCGAGCCTCGGGCTGGAGGAAGCGCCGGCGGGCGGGACGGGAAATCCGCAGAAGCCGCTCGGCCTCACCGCCCAGCAGCTTGCCGCCGTCAGCCGCAGCGGACAGCAGCAGCAACCCGTGCAGCACGCGGCCGTCCTTGCCGATGCCCGTCTCCTGCAAACGACGCTGAAGCGCATCTTCGACACCGAGGGCTCCGGCCGGCCCCGCCCTCTTTCCGGCCAGACGCAAAACCTTTCGGCGGAGCAGCCGGCCACGGCCACGCAAACCCGCCTGCCCGCCGACGCGGCCGGCACGGCGCGGGCCGAAGCACGCCTGCCGCTTCCGGCCGCTGCCGCCGACGACCGGCCGGTGGATGCCGCCGCCGCCACGCCGCGGCACAACGGCAGCGCCGAGGAAACCGAAATGCCTGCCCTGAAGCGCGCGGACGTGCCGGAACGCACGGCGCTGCCGAACACGGCCGGGCAGGCGCTCGCCCGCAGCGTCCTGCATGCCGTGGCGCGCGATCTTCCCCCTGCCCTGCTGATGGAGGCCGTCGCCCATCTGGTCGAGAACCTGACGCCGGAGGAAGCGACCTTCCTGCGCGCGCTGCTGGAGCGCCCTCTCGATCCGGCGAGCGAACAGGAAATGGCCGCGCTCACCCGCGAGCAGGCGGAGGGCGCGGCCGAACAGGACGGCGCGACGGAGACAGGGAAAACCAGGCCCGGCCACGGCCAGCCAGCGGCAACACCGCCGCTCACCGAAGAAAACGAACTGCCCGCCGCACAGGCCCGCGATGCCGCGCACGCCCAGCCCGCTGCCGTTTCCGACACCCTGCCGGACCGGATGCTGCCGGCCGCCGCCCTGCGCGAGGGCGTTCCGCTCGCCTTCGTGCCCTATCTGCCGGCCGAGGAGGACCTCGACTGGAAGGAAACGGCAGAAACGGCGCAGGACGAGGCAACCGACGAGGAAGGCGGCGGCGAAGAAGGGCAGGCCGGCGATACTTCCGGCGAGGACGCGGACGGGAAAGGCGCCGAGGAGGAACCGGAAGACCCCGACATGGCGCGCCGCCGCGAGAAGACGGCCGCGCTGGTCGGCCCCCTCGAACCCGGCCTCGCCTTTTACCAGAAGCTCGGCGACTACTGGACCTGACGTCCTTCTTTCAAAGGAAAAGGCCCGCGGAGATCGCTCTCCGCGGGCCCTTCATTTCACGTCATAAGCGAAGGCTTACTCGGCGTTGTTGCGGTTCTTCAGAGCCGCGCCGAGGATGTCGCCGAGCGAAGCGCCCGAGTCGGACGAACCGAACTGTGCGACGGCTTCCTTCTCTTCGGCGATTTCCAGCGCCTTGATCGAAAGCTGGATCTTGCGATCCTTCTTCGAGAAGTTCAGGACGCGGGCGTCGACGGTCTGGCCGACCGAGAAACGCTCCGGACGCTGTTCGTCACGGTCACGCGACAGGTCGCCGCGACGGATGAACGCGGTGATGTCCTCGTGGTTGACGAGCTTCACTTCGATGCCGCCATCGTTGACCGCGATGACTTCAGCCGAAACGACGGCGTTCTTGCGCAGGTCCCCGGAAGCTGCAGCTTCGCCGACCGCGTCGCGGCCGAGCTGCTTGATGCCGAGCGAGATGCGCTCCTTGTCGACGTCCACATCGAGAACGACGGCCTTGACGACGTCGCCCTTGTTGTACTCCTCGATGACCTGCTCGCCCGGACGGTTCCAGTCGAGGTCGGAGAGGTGCACCATGCCGTCCACGTCGCCGTCGAGGCCGATGAACAGGCCGAACTCGGTCTTGTTCTTGACTTCGCCTTCGACTTCCGTGCCAGCCGGGTGGCTGTGCGCGAAGGCCTGCCACGGGTTCTCGAGGGTCTGCTTGAGACCGAGCGAGATGCGGCGCTTCGTCGGGTCGACTTCGAGAACGACGACGTCGACTTCCTGGCTCGTGGACAGGATCTTGCCGGGGTGTACGTTCTTCTTGGTCCAGGACATTTCGGAGATGTGGATCAGGCCTTCGATGCCCGGTTCCAGTTCGACGAACGCACCGTAGTCGGTGATGTTCGTGACGGTGCCGGAGATCTTCTTGCCGACCGGGTACTTCGTGCCGATGCCATCCCACGGATCCGACTCGAGCTGCTTCATGCCGAGCGAGATGCGGTGGGTTTCCTGGTTGATGCGGATGATCTGGACCTTGACCTGCTGGCCGATGGACAGGATCTCCGACGGATGGTTGACGCGGCGCCAGGCCATGTCGGTGACGTGCAGCAGGCCGTCGATGCCGCCGAGGTCGACGAACGCACCGTAATCGGTGATGTTCTTGACGACGCCGTCGACGACCTGGCCTTCTTCGAGGTTCTGGACGATTTCAGAACGCTGCTCGGCGCGCGACTCTTCGAGAACCGTGCGGCGCGAAACGACGATGTTGCCGCGGCGCTTGTCCATCTTGAGGATTTCGAAGGGCTGCGGGTTGTGCATGAGCGGCGTGACGTCGCGGATCGGGCGGATGTCGACCTGCGAACGCGGCAGGAAGGCGACGGCGCCGTCGAGATCGACGGTGAAGCCACCCTTGACCTGGTTGAAGATGACGCCTTCGACGCGCTCGCCGGCTTCGAACTTGACTTCGAGCTTGGCCCAGCTTTCTTCGCGGCGAGCCTTTTCGCGCGACAGAACGGCTTCACCAAGCGCGTTTTCGATGCGCTCGACGTAGACTTCGACTTCGTCGCCGACCTTCAGCGTGCCGTCCTTGGACTTGGCGCCGAATTCCTTCAGCGGAACGCGACCCTCGACCTTGAGGCCGACGTCGACGATGGCGACGTCCTTTTCGATCGCGGTAACGATGCCCTTGGCGACATAGCCTTCGGCGAGATCGTTAGCGGCGAAGGATTCCTGCAGAAGGGCTGCGAAATCTTCGCGCGTGGGGTTTGCTTGAGACATTGAAACTCCTGATGTGCCTATGGGCACGGGCGCCGGGGGTTAGCGTTGGTGATGAACGAGGCGCTATCCGCTGCCTCGTGGGCAGCAAATCCGGCGCGGGGACAGGCCTTGCTCTATTGTTTAAGGGCAGCGTCGATGATCGACTTTGCCGCGGAAAACGCCGCCTCTATACTCATTTCCGAGGTATCGAGCAAGTGCGCATCGTCCGCAGGCCTCAAGGGGCTGTCCGCCCGGCCCATATCGCGCTCGTCGCGGCGGCGGATGTCTTCCAGGATCGTGCCGAAATCGGCCACCCCGCCGCCGGCGAGGATCTCGTCGTGGCGGCGCTTCGCGCGCACCTCGGCCGAGGCCGTGACGTAGAGCTTCACCGGCGCATCCGGGCAGACGACCGTGCCGATGTCGCGCCCATCCAGCACCGTGCCCGGCTCGCGCGCGGCAAAGCCGCGCTGCGCCTCCACCAGCGCCCGGCGCACCGGGGGCATGACCGCGATCTTCGAGGCCGCCTCGCCGATGGCATGGGCGGAGAGCACCGCGCGGTCAAGCCCGGCAAGATCGAGATGGCGCGCCACATCGGCGGCAACCGCCTCGTCGTCGAGCGGCAGGCCGCGGTCGAGCAGTGCCTTTGCCGTCGCACGGTAAGTCAGGCCCGTATCGAGATGGTGAAAGCCATAGACCTCCGCGATGCGGCGCGAGAGCGTGCCCTTGCCGGCGGCCGCGGGTCCGTCGATGGCGATCGTGAAGGTCATCGGGCGCCCGCTTCGTGCAGCTCGATCCTCGCGCCGAGGCCGGCCATGAGGTCCATGAATTCCGGGAAGCTGGTCGCGATCATCGTCGCATCGTCCACCGTCACCGGGTTTTCCGAGACGAGGCCCATGACGAGGAAACTCATGGCGATGCGGTGGTCGAGATGCGTGGCGACAGCCGCGCCCGACGCATTGCCGAGGCCCTTGCCGTCCGGGCGGCCGCGCACGACGAGCGAGGCTTCACCCTCGTCGCAGTCGACGCCGTTGAGTTTCAGGCCGATGGCGACGGCCGAGAGGCGGTCGCTTTCCTTGACGCGCAGTTCCTCGAGGCCGTTCATCACCGTCGTGCCTTCCGCGAAGGCGGCGGCGACGGCGAGCACCGGATATTCGTCGATCATCGACGGCGCGCGGTCTTCCGGCACCGTGACCCCCTTGAGGGAGGAGGAGCGCACGCGCAGGTCCGCCATGTCCTCGCCGCCGGCAAGGCGCGGGTTCAGCACCTCGATATCCGCGCCCATTTCCTGAAGCGTCAGGATGAGGCCGGTGCGGGTGGGGTTCATCAGCACATTAAGGATGGTGACGTCGGAGCCCGGCACGAGGAGCGCGGCGACCAGCGGGAAGGCCGTGGACGACGGGTCGCCCGGCACGTCGATGACCTGGCCGGTGAGCTTGCCGCGGCCTTCGAGGCGGATCGTGCGCACGCCGTCGGCGTCCGTCTCGACCGTCAGGTTCGCGCCAAAACCCTGCAGCATCTTTTCCGTATGGTCGCGCGTCATCACCGGCTCGATCACCGTGGTGATGCCCGGCGTGTTGAGGCCGGCAAGAAGGACGGCGGACTTCACCTGTGCGGAGGCCATCGGCACGCGGTAGGTGATCGGCGTCGGGCTTTTCGGCCCGTGCAGCGTCACCGGCAGGCGATCGCCGTCGGCGGCCTTCACCTGCACGCCCATTTCGCGCAACGGGTTGAGCACGCGGCCCATCGGGCGCTTGGTCAGCGAAGCGTCGCCGATGAAGGTGGAATCGAAATCGTAGACGCCGACGAGGCCCATGGTCAGGCGGCAGCCGGTGCCGGCATTGCCGAAATCGAGCGGGGCCTCGGGCGCGAGCAGCGCGCCGTTGCCGACGCCGTCGATGATCCAGGTGTCGCCGTCTTTCCGGATCTTCGCACCCATGGCCTGCATGGCCTTGCCCGTGTTGATGACGTCCTCGCCCTCGAGCAGGCCCGTGATGCGCGTCTCACCGCTCGCAAGGCCGCCGAACATGAAGGAACGGTGGGAGATCGACTTGTCGCCGGGAATGCGGACGGTCCCGGAAAGGCCGGAGGATTTGCGGGCGGTTGCGGGCCGGCTGCTTGCACCGTGCGACATGGGCGTCTTCCTTATATGGTCGGCTCTCCGCCGGGCGCTCCGGGGAGGTCGCGCGCTTGCTATCACAAACGATTTAAACCGTCATCCTCCCGGCGAAAAACAATCGCCGCGAAGGGCGGCGCCCACGCCGCCTCAAGTTAGGCTTTGACAGGATTGCGCAAGACGATTAAGGGGACCGGCTAATCAATTTCCCCTTCAACGCGCCGGAACCCCGGCCCCGCCGGAAGAAAACGGCACCTGAGAGGCTTTGACAGTGGCAAAACCGGAACTCGGCACCAAACGCATCGACCCGGAAACGGGCAAGAAGTTCTACGACCTGAACCGCGACCCGATCGTTTCTCCCTATACGGGCAAGTCCTATCCGCTCTCCTTCTTCGAGGAGACCTCCGCGGCCGCCGTCCTGGAAAAGGATGAGGACGAGGACGTCAACGAAGTCGATACGGAGAACACGGAAGTCGAACTCGTCTCGCTGGAGGATGCCGACGAGGATGCGGCCGGCGGCGACGACCTGCCGGACCTCGGCGACGACGACGTGGAAATCGACGGCGACGACGACGATACGTTCCTCGAACAGGACGAAGACGACGACGATGACGACATGAGCGGCCTCATCGGCGTCACCGGCGACGAGGACGAAGCCTAAGACCTTGATAATCCGGCCGGTTTCAAAAAAATCGGCCGGATTTCATTTTTCGGCTTGCCATCTTCCGAGACGGCAAGTAATAAGCCGCCACACCGAACGGCAACGCCGCTTCGGTTCCCGGAAACCGGCCTTGCCGGACCCTTATGGGGCTATAGCTCAGCTGGGAGAGCGCTTGCATGGCATGCAAGAGGTCAGCGGTTCGATCCCGCTTAGCTCCACCAAGTTTCTTCTGACAATATACCAAACTGCCGCTTAGCGATTTTCGTTGCGCCTGCTTTCCACGAATCGCCATGCTCATTGCATGATTATCGCATATTTGCTATATAGCCTTCATGCGATGGACGGTTGAAACCCTCGAAATTGTCGATTCAGAAATCGAGGCGCTGCCGCCCGGACTTCAGGCCCGGCTTATCCGCCTCATGGAAGCGGTCGAGAACGTTGGCCTGGAACAGTTGCGGGAACCGCACGTCAAGCATCTGGAAGGCAAGCTTTGGGAGCTGCGCGCCAAGGCTTCTGAAGGTATCGCACGCGGCATTTACGTGACCGTCACTGGACGGCGCGTGGTCATCCTGCATGTCTTCGTGAAGAAGTCTCAGAAGACCCCGAAAGCCGCCCTTGAGATTGCGAGAGCGCGGATGAAAGAGCTGAAGCCATGACGAAGATTGCAGACCTCAAGAAGAAGCTGATGGACAACCCGGAGTTCCGGCAGGAGTACGAGAAGGCCGACGCGGAATTCCGGCTTATCGAAACCCTCGTCCATGCCCGGACGAAGGCGAAGCTCTCCCAGGCCGAGCTTGCAAAGCGCATCGGCACGACGCAATCGGCCATCGCCCGGCTGGAAGGCGGCGGCGTTTCCCCGTCCCTCTCCACCCTGCGCCGATATGCCGAGGCGACCGGCGCCAGGCTCGAAATCAATCTGGTAATGCCCGAGCGGGTCTAGAACTTCACGCCGATGGCGAGGCCTGCGTGGGTGAGGCCGTCGTTGGGGCCGTTGCAGAGATTGGCGTTGGAGGAGTGGTCGATCGTCGCCATGACGCTTACATTCTCCGACACATGCATGCCGAGCGCGGCGTGCTCGCGGAAGAGGAAACGGCAGCCGAGGAGCGGGCCCGTGCCGCTGTCGAGATTGCCGTTGTGCACCGTGCCGCCCGCGCCGATCTCGGCGAAGAAGGCCTCGGTGATCGGCACATGCCAGTTGAGGCCGAGATAGGCCTGATCGGTCGTATCCGCCCCGCCGGAAACGCCCACCTGGATGCGAGGCTCCAGAAGCGCCTTGGCAAGGCCGGTCTGCCCGGAATGGAAGGGCGCGATATAGACTTCGGCCGAGCCGACGACGCCCTTGTCCCGGGACGTATCTCCCGTCAGGTTTCCGCCAACGCCCACACGGACTTCATCGACGATATCGCCGGCAAGCGCCGACGACACGGAAAGACCGGCAAGGATCGTCGCCAGCGCGACTGCCAGACATGATTTCATCATATCCCCTCGAATCAACCGAAAGGAGTTTCGTCGGCGCGATGGCGTTTGTACAGCCTTAAAAGCAGGAAGCGCCGAAGCGGCCTGCCATTGGCGCCGCAAGGCCTATGGCTGCTCGCGCATGCCGGGCGTCGCCTCGCGCTCGTCGGCATCCTCCAGGTCGGCCTTGACCAGGTACACATCGCCGTGCTCGCGAACCGCCTCGCGCAGGGCCGCAAGGTTCGGCTCGTCGTCGCCCGCGATCTCGCCGTCGCCCTTGTCGATCTCGTGCTCTGCGGCGAGGTCGATTTCCCGCTCCGCCTGAAGCCAGTGATCGTGGGGTTTTCCCTCCGGCGAACCTTCCTGCTGCCACAGCTCGTAGGCGCGCTTGCGGATGCGGTCTTCACGCTCTTCGGTCATGATGGTGCTCCCTTCGATCGATCGTGCGCCATCAACGCCGGATGCGTCAAGATGTTCCCCGCTTGCACGGTTCAGCGACCGCGAATAAGCATGGCTTTCCAGGCGTCTTACGCAGGATGCCGGGCCTGTCGGGGGGATATCATGAGCTTCACGGAAACGACGACCGCCTCCTGGTTCTCCAGGCTGAAGGGGGCGCTGATCAGGATCCTGGTCGGCTTCATCCTGCTCATCGCCTGCATCGTCCTTCTCTTCTGGAACGAGGGCCGTTCCGTGAAGACCTATCGCGCGCTCGCCGAGGGCGCGGGGCTTGTCGCTTCCGTCGAGAACGGCAGCGTCGACCCGGCCAACGAGGGCAGGCTGGTGCATGTTTCAGGGCCGGTGAAGCCGGTCGGCGTGCCGCAGGACGACGTGCTCGGCATTTCGGCGGCGGGCGCCGCCGGCCTAGAGCGCATCGTCGAGATGTACCAGTGGGTCGAAACCTCGAAATCGGAAACGCGCAAGCAGCTCGGCGGCAGCGAGGAAACGGTCACCACCTATTCCTACAGCAAGGAATGGAAACGCGGCGCGGTCGATTCCGGCCGCTTCCGCCAGCCGGGCCACGACAATCCGCAACTGCCCATCGACGACGCGCGCTTCACCGTGCCATCCGCAACGATCGGCGCCTTCAGCGTCGATGGCAGGACGGTCGCCCGCCTCGGCGAGGATCGTCCCGTGCCGCTCACCGCCGCCGAGGCAGGCCGGCTCGGTGGGGCGGTGACGCTCGGCAAACCAGTCGCCATCGTCGGCGGCCAGGCCGTCTTCTCCTTCGATCCGCAGACCCCGCAGGTCGGCGACATCCGCATCCGCTTCGAGCGCTCCGATATCGCCGAGGCGAGCTTCGTCGGCGCGCAGCGCGGCACGACGCTGATACCCTACAAGACCACGAACGGGCGCGACCTCTTCCTCAGCGAAGCGGGCCTTGCCGATGCGGGCGCCATGTTCGACGCGGCGCAGAGCGAGAACACCATCGTCACCTGGCTCGTGCGTGTCGGCGGGCTCGTCGGCCTCTTCGTGGGCTTTGCCTTCATCCTGTCGTTCCTCGGCGTGATCGCCGACGTCGTGCCCTTCGTCGGCTCCATCGTCCGCTTCGGCACGATGGCGATCGCGCTCATCCTCACGCTGCTGCTCGGGCCGGCCGTCATCGCCGTCGCCTGGATCGCCTATCGCCCGCTCATCGCCATCGCGGTCCTTGCCGCCGGCATTGCGCTTGCGGCCGGCATCCTCTATCTGCGACGGGGCAGGCCCGCGGCGACAACACCGGCGGGGGCATGACGGCGGCACCAGGCAGGACGGGCATGGCGTGACCTTCTACGTTTCGAAGATCTTCTGGCTGCTTGCCCAGCCGCTCTCGCTCTGCCTGCTCCTCATCCTTGCCGGGCTCATCGCCGGCCTTTTCAAGTGGAACCGGCTGCGCCTGCTGGCGCATCTTGCCGCCGCGCTTCTTCTGTTCGTCACGCTGTTCACCACCACCGGCGCCGTGCTCCTGCAGACGCTGGAGGATCGGATCGCACGCGCCGCGCTTCCGGCGGACGGCCCCTCCTGCATCATCACGCTCGGCGGTGCCTTCGAGCCCGACGTGACGACGGCCCGCGGCGGCTTCGAATTGAACCAGGCCGGCGACCGCTTCGTGGAGACGCTGCGGCTGGCACAACAGTTTCCCAAGGCACGCATCCTGATTTCCGGCGGCGACGGTTCGCTCGGCGGCACCTATGAGGGGGATGCGGTCATCGGCACGCGGTTCTTCGAGGCCTTCGGCGTGCCGGCAAGCCGGCTGATCGGCGATCCGGATTCGCGCGACACCTACGAGAATGCCGGCAACACGAAGACGCTTCTTGCGGAAAACGGGCTGGGGAACTGCCTGCTCGTAACGTCGGCCTTCCACATGCCGCGCTCGGTGGGCCTCTTCCGCAAGCTCGGCATCGAGGTCCTGCCCTGGCCGACGGATTATCGCACGACCGGCACGGCGCGCCTCGGACTGGACCTGACGCAACCGTCGACCAACACCCAGCTGATGACGACGGCCGTGCGCGAATGGATCGGCCTTGCCTTCTACTATATGGCAGGGCGCACCAGCGCCTTCCTGCCGCAATAGGCGGCTACTTCTTCGAGATCGTCTCGAAGCGGGCGTTGCGCACGCGGATCGTCATCGTGCAGTACTCGCTGTCGCTACGGCCGCAGCTTGCCGCGTTCGCCTTCAATTCCAGCACCATGTTGCCGAAGCGCTTCTTCATCGTATAGCCGTAGAGATCGGCGGTCGCGGCGAGGAAATAGCCGCCCTCGGCCACGCGGATGTAGAATTCGTGCGGGCAGCCGACATTGCCGCACAGCCCCCCCGGCACGCCGTCGCAATTGACCGCCCCGAGATTGAAGATCGCATCGACGAGGCTGTCGTTGTTGAAGTCGATATTGTCGGCGAAGTCCGCGCCGTAGATCGCGCTCTTGCAGCGGCCGGCAACCTGCGCCTCCACGGCCGCCAGCGCATCGGGCACGATCTCGGAGGCGCGCGCCGGCGGGGCGCTCGCTGCGAAGGCGGCGGAGAGAAGCGCGAGGGTTGTCATGCGGATGGCCATCTCTCAAACCTTTCCATGGCGGGCGATTCGGTCATTATGCGAGCCGGTGCCGGGTGATTCTGCGGCGGGCACTTTACTGCGGCAAAGCTGTCGCGAGGCTTGGCCGCGAAGGACCTGCAAGGGAGGGAATGCGTGCCGATCCTGGAACTGCTCGATTATACCGGCGTCGCCGTCTTCGCCGCCACCGGCGCGCTGTCGGCCTCGCGCAAGCAGCTCGACATTATCGGCTTCGTGTTCCTGGCCGCGGCGACGGGCATCGGCGGCGGTACGTTCCGCGACGTCATCCTCGGCGCAACCCCGGTCTTCTGGGTGGTGAACCCAACCTATCTCCTCGTCTGCGTGGCGGTCGCGCTCATCGTCTTCGTGCTCTCCCACCGGATCGAATCGCGCTACCGGCTGCTGCTCTGGCTCGATGCGATGGGGCTTTCGGCCTATTGCGTGATGGGCGCGGCCAAGGGCCTTGCCGCAACCGGCTCGCCGACCGTGGCGATCACCACCGGCGTGCTGACGGCGAGTTTCGGCGGGATCCTGCGCGATCTTCTCGCCAACGAGCCGTCCGTGCTGCTGCGGCCGGAGGTCTACGTCACCGCCGCGCTTGCGGGCGCTGCCGGCTTCACGGCGGCGATGGCCGCGGGCGCGCCGCTCTGGGCGGCCTCGGCCATCGGCATCGGCACGGCCTTCCTCGTGCGCGGCGGGGCCCTTCGCTTCGGCTGGCGCTTTCCGGTCTACAAGCCCCGGCCGGGACGGCATCCGGACGACGTGATGTGAGAAGAAGGATCAGGCCTTGCGCGGGCGCAGGCGGATGATCACGTCGACATGCGCGATCTCCATGCCTTCCGGCGGCTCCGGCAGGTTGCCGATCTCGATATTGCTCACCGGGATGTCGAGGACATGGTTCTCGCCCTCGACGAAGAAATGGTGATGGTCCGACACGTTGGTGTCGAAATAGGTCTTCGCGCTTTCGACGGCGAGCACGCGGATGAGGCCCGCCTCGGTGAACTGGTGCAGCGTGTTGTAGACGGTGGCGAGCGAGACGGGCACGCCGGCGGTGACGGCTTCCTCGTGCAGTTCCTCGACCGTCAGGTGCCGGTCGCCCTTGGCGAACAGCAGGTCCGCGAGAGCCACGCGCTGGCGCGTTGGACGCAGGCCACAGTGGCGCAGGCGCTCGTCGATGGGCATCTCGTATGCATGCGTCATGGGCAAGGGGTCCGCTCGTGTGGCCTTGAACAACAATCTTGAACTTTCGATATAACTTTAGCATGGCCCGGATTCAATAGGATCAGAGCCGCCGAACCGTGTGCAACCTGCGGAAAACCGGGGCCTTGGTGGCTTTGCGGCCACTTTGCGCTGGCTGTGGCCGCAAGCATCATGTATGCGAACTGCACAATTCATGTCTCGCCCGGACGGGGCGCGGCAATAAAAAGACGGGGAGCGGGGTGCTTCAAATCGTGCCCGGCCTCCTCTAAATCTAACGCTGACCAAGCGTGTTCAAGACCGGGGATGAGACATTCGATGACCAGGCAATCCAGCTACAACTACGAGGAAATTCTGGCCTGCGGCCGCGGCGAACTGTTCGGCCCCGGCAATGCGCAGCTTCCTCTGCCGCCGATGCTGATGGTCCACCGCATCACCGACATCTCCGAGACGGGCGGCGCCTTCGACAAGGGCTACATCCGCGCCGAATACGACGTGAAGCCGGACGACTGGTATTTCCCCTGCCATTTCCAGGGCAACCCGATCATGCCGGGGTGCCTTGGCCTCGACGGCATGTGGCAGCTCACCGGCTTCTTCCTCGGCTGGCTGGGGGAACCCGGCCGCGGCATGGCGCTTTCCACCGGCGAGGTGAAGTTCAAGGGCATGGTGCGCCCGGAAACGAAGCTCCTCGAATACGGCATCGACTTCAAGCGCGTCATGCGCGGCCGCCTCGTGCTGGGCACCGCCGACGGCTGGCTGAAGGCCGACGGCGAGACCATCTACCAGGCGACCGACCTGCGCGTCGGCCTGTCGAAAGACAAGGAAGCCTGAGGCGGCGACGGCCGCCGGAAGGCTGAGGGCGGCGGGGCCGCCTTCACAACGGGACGTTCTAGAAAAGGGCAGAAACATGAGACGGGTAGTTGTCACGGGTCTGGGGATCGTATCCTCCATCGGGAACAACGCGGACGAAGTGACGGCATCGCTGCGCGAGGCGCGCTCGGGCATCAGCTTCAGCCAGGACTTCGCCGACCACGGCTTCCGCTGCCAGGTCTGGGGCTCGCCCGATATCGACACGACCGATCTCGTCGATCGCCGCGCAGCGCGCTTCCTCTCGCAGGGCGGGGCGTGGAACCACGTCGCCATGAAGCAGGCGATCGCCGATTCCGGCCTGGAAGAGGCCGACTATGCGGCCAACCCCCGCACTGGCATCATCATGGGCTCGGGCGGCCCTTCCACCCGCACGCTGATCGAGGCGGCCGAGATCACCATCAAGAACAATTCGCCCAAGCGCATCGGCCCGTTCGCCGTGCCGAAGGCGATGTCCTCGACGGCCTCGGCGACGCTCGCCACCTGGTTCAAGATCCACGGCGTCAACTATTCCATCTCGTCGGCCTGCTCGACCTCCGCGCACTGCATCGGCAATGCCGCGGAAATGATCCAGTGGGGCAAGCAGGACATGATGTTCGCCGGCGGCCACGAGGACCTCGACTGGACCATGTCGAACCTCTTCGACGCCATGGGCGCCATGTCCTCCAAGTACAACGACACGCCCGCCACCGCGTCCCGCGCCTATGACGTCAGCCGCGACGGCTTCGTCATCGCCGGCGGCGCCGGCGTCCTCGTCCTGGAAGAACTGGAGCACGCCAAGGCCCGCGGCGCGAAGATCTATGCCGAGATCACCGGCTACGGCGCGACCTCGGACGGCTACGACATGGTGGCTCCGTCCGGCGAAGGCGCTATTCGCTGCATGCGCCAGGCGCTCTCCACCGTAAAGGGCGAGGTCGACTACATCAACACGCACGGCACCTCCACGCCTGTCGGCGATTCGAAGGAGATCGGCGCGATCCGCGAGGTCTTCGGCGACAAGATCCCGCATATCCAGTCGACCAAGTCGCTGACCGGCCATTCGCTGGGCGCGGCCGGCGTGCAGGAATCGATCTACGGCCTCCTGATGATGCAGGCCGGCTTCATCGGCGAGAGCGCGCACATCACCGAACTCGACCCGGAATTCGAAGGCGTTCCGATCGTGCGCAAGCGCATCGACAACGCCAGGATCGACACGGTTCTTTCCAATTCCTTCGGCTTCGGCGGCACGAACGCCACGCTGGTCTTCCAGCGCTACAACGGATGACACGCATGACGGGGATCATGAACGGCAAGCGCGGCCTCATCATGGGGGTCGCGAACAATCACTCCATCGCCTGGGGCATCGCACAGAAGCTGGCCGGCGCCGGCGCGGAACTGGCCTTCACCTACCAGGGCGAAGCGCTCGGCAAGCGCGTGAAGCCGCTCGCGGCCGAGCTCGGCTCGGACTTCGTGCTGCCCTGCGACGTCGAGGACATCGCCTCGGTCGACGCCACGGTCGCCGCGCTCAAGGAAAAATGGGGCAAGCTCGACTTCGTCGTGCACGCCATCGGCTTTTCCGACAAGAACGAGCTGAAGGGCCTCTATGCCGACACCACGCGCGACAACTTCTCGCGCACGATGGTCATCTCCTGCTTCTCCTTCACGGAAATCGCCAAGCGCGCGGCGGACCTGATGGAAGACGGCGGGGCGATGCTGACGCTGACCTATGGCGGCTCGGTGCGGCTGATGCCGAACTACAACGTCATGGGCGTCGCCAAGGCCGCGCTGGAAGCCTCCGTGCGCTACCTTGCCGGCGACTACGGCCCGCGCGGCATTCGCGTCAACGCCATCTCGGCCGGCCCGATCCGCACGCTGGCCGGCGCCGGCATTTCGGATGCCCGCGCCATGCTCTCCTGGCAGCAGAAGAACGCGCCGCTGCGCCGCACCGTCACCATCGAGGACGTCGGCAATTCGGCGCTCTATCTCCTCTCGGACCTTTCGAGCGGCGTCACCGGCGAAATCCACTATGTGGACGCCGGCTACAACATCACCTCCATGCCGACGCTGGAATACCTCAGAAGCGCCGACAGCGAATAAAGAAAACGGGGCGAAGTTTCAGACTTCGCCCCGTTTCTTTTTGATGAAAGCGCCGAGTCCGCCGGTCAGCGCCGGCCCCAGAGCACCTTGAAGCGGGCATTGCGGCACAGTTCGCCGCTTTCCTTGAAGGCTTCCTTCAGCACCGGCTCGTAAGGCAGGCCCCGGTTGGCGACCATCAGCAGGCGCCCGCCGGCCTTCAGCGACTTCGCCGCCATGCGGATCATGCCTGCCCCGAGCGAATGGTCGGCGGCATGCCCTTCGTGGAAGGGCGGGTTCATGACGATGAGGTCGTAGTGGTCGCGCGGCGTCTCCGCCGTCAGGTCGAACCAGTAGTAGCGCGCGGGAATGTTCGGGCAGTTCTCCGCCATGTTTTCCTTGGCCGCTTCCAGCGCCTCGTAGTGCGCCTCGAAGAGGTCGATGCCCTTGGCATTCGGCGCGCGGCCGCCGAGCATGACGGAAAGATAGCCCCAGCCTGCGCCGAAATCAGCGGCGTGGCCGTTGAAATCCTCCGGGATGCGGGTGGCGAGCAGTTCCGAGCCTTCGTCGATCCGGTCGTGCGAGAACATGCCGGGCGCGGCCGTGAAGCGGCCGACGATGCGCACCGGCTTGGCTGCCAGCTTGGCGATCGCCTCGGACGGGTCTTCCGGCCGCGCGAACCAGATGGCGAGGCCATGGTATTTCGGCATGGAATCGCCCGTCAGGCCGAGCTGGTCGAGGCGCTTGCGCATGGACTGCACGCCGTCTTCCTTGCCGCCGGCAACGACGATCAGGCCGCCGGTGCGCACGCGGCGCAGGGCTTCCGCGATGCGGTTCTCGTTCTCGCCCTTGTGCTTGGTCATCAGGATGAGCGCGCCGTCACAATCCTCGCCCTCGACGACGGGCTTGACCGTCGCGCGCACGGCTTCCAGCCCGCGATAGAGCGAGCGTAGCGGCTGCACGGCCTCCAGCGCCGCGGCAAAACCTTCCGGCGGGCGCTGGCCGGCCTCGGCACCGAGGAAGAGATAGCGCTCGCCCTCGCCGGGCATGGCGAGCGTGCCGGAGGCGAAGGGATGGAACAGGGTTTTCAGGGCGTCGCGGGTCATGACAGGGTTCCGGTGTTCAAAAGAAAGGGGCGCGGAACGTGCCGCTCCGCGCCCCTTCGATAGGTAAGGCGTTACTTACTCGGCAGCTTCGCCGTCGCCCTTCTTGTCGGCGGCGATTTCCTTGCCGGTCGTCTGGTCGACGACCTTCATGGAAAGGCGGACCTTGCCGCGCTCGTCGAAGCCCATCAGCTTGACCCAGACCTTGTCGCCTTCCTTGACGACGTCGGACGTCTTGGCGACGCGTTCCTGGGCGAGCTGCGAGATATGCACGAGGCCGTCGCGCGGGCCGAAGAAGTTGACGAAGGCGCCGAAGTCGGCGGTCTTGACGACCGTGCCTTCGTAGATCTGGCCGACTTCCGGTTCCGCGACGATGGAGTGGATCCATTTGCGGGCCGCTTCGATCTCCTTGCCGGAGGACGATGCGATCTTGATCGTGCCGTCATCCTCGATGTTGATCTTGGCACCGGTCTTCTCGACGATCTCGCGGATGACCTTGCCGCCCGTGCCGATGACTTCGCGGATCTTGTCGACCGGAATGGTCATGACTTCGATGCGCGGGGCGAATTCGCCGAGCTGCGAGCGGCCTTCGGTGATGGCCTTGGCCATTTCGCCGAGGATGTGCTTGCGGCCGCCCTGTGCCTGGCTGAGAGCGACCTTCATGATCTCCTCGGTGATACCGGCGATCTTGATGTCCATCTGCAGCGAGGTGATGCCGTCGGCGGTGCCGGCGACCTTGAAGTCCATGTCGCCGAGGTGGTCTTCGTCGCCGAGGATGTCGGAGAGAACCGCGAAGCGGTCACCTTCGAGGATCAGGCCCATGGCGATGCCGGCAACCGGCTTTGCCAGCGGAACGCCGGCATCCATGAGGGCGAGCGAGGTGCCGCAGACGGTCGCCATCGAGGACGAGCCGTTCGATTCGGTGATCTCCGAGACGACGCGCAGCGTGTAGGGGAACTGTTCCGCCGTCGGCAGCATCGGGCGGATGGCGCGCCAGGCGAGCTTGCCGTGGCCGATCTCGCGGCGGCCCGGGGAGCCCATGCGGCCCGTTTCACCGACCGAATAGGGCGGGAAGTTGTAGTGCAGCAGGAAACGTTCCTTGTACATGCCGGTCAGGCTGTCGACATACTGCTCGTCTTCGCCGGTGCCGAGGGTGGCGACGACGACCGCCTGGGTTTCCCCGCGCGTGAACAGGGCCGAGCCGTGGGTGCGCGGCAGGATACCGACTTCCGAGACGATCGGGCGGACGGTTTCCAGGTCGCGGCCGTCGATGCGGCTCTTGGTGTCGAGGATGTTCCAGCGGACGATCTTGGCCTGCAGGTGCTTGAAGATGGCGCCGATGACTTCGGCGGAGTACTTCGGCTCGACGCCCTCGGGCAGGAAGTGTGCCTTCACCTTGGCCTTGACGGCGTCGACGGCAGCGTAACGCTCGGCCTTCTGAGTGATCTTGTAGGCGGCGCGCAGTTCGGTTTCGGCAAGGCCGAGCATTTCGGCTTCGAGCTCGGAATAGTCTTCCGGGGCGAAATCGCGCGGTTCCTTGGCAGCGACTTCCGCGAGCTTGATGATCGCGTCGATAACCGGCTGGAAGCCCTTGTGGCCGAACATGACGGCGCCGAGCATGACGTCTTCGTTGAGTTCCTTGGCTTCGGACTCGACCATCAGGACGGCGTCCTGCGTGCCGGCGACGACGAGGTCGAGGACCGATTCGTCCATCTCGTCGAGATGCGGGTTGAGGACGTATTCACCGTTGATGTAGCCGACGCGGGCAGCACCGACCGGGCCCATGAAGGGAACGCCGGAAATCGTCAGCGCAGCGGAAGCGGCAACCATCGACAGGACGTCGGGATCGTTTTCGAGGTCATGCTGGACGACCGTGACGACGACCTGCGTGTCGTTCTTGTAGCCTTCCGGGAAGAGCGGGCGGATCGGACGGTCGATCAGGCGGGAAACCAGCGTTTCCTTTTCCGAGGGACGGCCTTCGCGCTTGAAGTAGCCGCCCGGGATCTTGCCGGCGGCATAGGTCTTTTCCTGGTAGTTGACGGTCAGCGGGAAGAAATCCTGGCCCGGCTTCGGGGCCTTGGCGGAAACGACCGTGGCGAGAACGACGGTCTCGCCGTAGGTGGCGAGAACGGCGCCGTCGGCCTGACGGGCGATCTTGCCGGTTTCCAGCTTGAGCGGGCGGCCCGCCCAGTCGATTTCGACCGTATGGGTATCGAACATATGTCTTGTCCTTCTTGGCGGATACGCGCACCGCCGCCCGGAAAGGCGCAGGTGGTCTATCCGCGTTCGTGACGCATCATGGGCAAGACAACGGGAGGCTTCGGCACCTTGTCGCGATTCCGACCGGAACCGCCGTCAAAGAAGCATCCTGCAATCCTGCCCCATGACAGGTCATCGGTTGGTTCCGCAGGGCCGGCCCATCCGGCCTGCTGGATAAGCAGCGGGCGCTTCCCCAAGAGGAAGCGCCCGCCGGAATGTCTTAGCGGCGAATGCCCAGCGAAGCGATGAGCTTCGTGTAACGCGATTCGTCCTTCTTCTTGAGATAGTCAAGAAGCGAGCGGCGGCTGGAAACCAGCGTCAGAAGACCACGACGGGAATGGTTGTCCTTCTTGTGGTCCTTGAAGTGGCCGGTCAGGTTGTTGATGCGCTCGGTCAGGATCGCGACCTGGACTTCCGGAGAGCCGGTGTCGCCTTCCTTGGTGGCGTATTCCTTGATCAGCGCAGCCTTGCGCTCGGCAGTGATCGACATCGAAATGTCCTTTCATGAATGGGAACCAAAGTCGCCAAAAGCCGGGATGTCGTCCAGCGATGGCCGTGAAGGCAAGCGGGCATGCCCGCATTGCTGGCGTGCCTATAAACCATTCCCTCCGGAAAGGGAAGGCCCGTTCTGGCCATGCTCGGCGGGCTGGCCGGGCGGCGCTTCCCGCGCTTCGCCCGCCTTCGGGCAGACGACATAGGCCCCGAACACCCAGCCGAGCGGCTCGCCCTGCCGCGCGACGAAAAGCCAGGGCTTCGTGCCGATCTTCCGCTCCTCGATCACCGTCAGGCGCGCGCCGTTGCCGAGCGTCGCCACGATCGCGCCGTTCGGCGCGGAGCGCACGTTGAGCGGCGTGCCGGTCGGATCGTCGACGAGGCATTCACCGGCGGCAAGCGCCGGCGAGAGAGGCAGGAAGAAGAGTGCGGCGAGGACGGCGCGACGAAGGAGGGAGACGATCATTTGGCGCCATCCGGCTCGTGGTCGTGGTCGCCGCGCAGGCGGGCGAGCGGGATCGCCACCCGCCATTCGATGCCGTCGTCATGAACGATGAAATCCAGCTTCGCATCCAGCGCCATGCCGAGCATGCGCTCCAGCACGACGCTGCCGAAGCCCTTGCGGCTGGCGGCGATCGCGGCCTTGTCGATGGCCGCGCGGCTTTCACGCCAGACGAGGTTCAGCCCGTCACCCGCTGTCGACCAGGTGAGGGAAACCCTGCCTGTCTCGTTGGCGAGCGCGCCGTATTTCGTGGCGTTCGTCGACAGTTCGTGCAGCGCCATGCCCAGGGTCTGGGAAGCCTGCGGGTCGAGCAGCACGGCCGGGCCGCTGATGCGCACGCGCTCCGCCTCGTCGGGCGTGAAGGGCTTCAGCTGGTTCCTGGCCAGTTCCGACAGGTTCACGCCCTGCGTCGCATTGGCGATCATCAGGTCCGTCGAGCGGGCAAGGCCGGAAACGCGCTTGCGGAAGGTGTCGGCGAAATCCACCGCATTCTCCGCCCCCGCCGCCGACTGGTTCAGCATGGCCTGGATGACGGTGAGCTGGTTCTTGGAGCGGTGCGCCACCTCGCGCATCAGGAAACGCACCTCGTTCTCCGACTTGACGCGCGCATCGGCCGCCTCGGACAGCGCGCGCGAGACGGTTTCGAGCTCGGAGATGGCATAGCGGCGGGTGGCGATCCGCTCGCCGTGGCCGAGGCGGCGCGCATCGGACGCCAGCAGGCGGACGTCGCGGGAAAGGACGCGGGCGATGCCGAAGGCGCTTGCCGCCGCGAGCGCGGCGAAGACCGCCCCGCCGATCGTCAGCCACAGGAAGGAGGAGACGGCCGGGGCCTGCACGTCGGAGGATTTCGCCCAGGCGATCATGCGCCAGCCGGCAAGCGAGGAAAACTCGGTGACGACCTGATAGTTGACGCCGCCCTCGCGCATCTTGCTGACGCCGAGGCGAAGCGAGGGAACGACCTTGAGGAAGAAGGGCGTGCCCGTCTTCTGGGTCTCGTCCGTCGAGACGATGACGGTGCCCTGCGTGTCGAGCACCGCCGCGTTCCAGCCGGGCGAGAGGATATCGGGATTGACCGCGCGCCGCAGCGCCTCTGCGTTCTTCGTCAGCGTCAGCAGCACGTGCCGCCCGCCCGGAAGGCGCATCGGCTGGTAGACGTTGAACACCCATTGCTGCGCGGTCTTGCCGAAGAAGAGATCGGAGACCATGCGCTCGCCGCGCGCCAGCGCCTGCCCCGCAGAGACGGGATCGGAGGCCGTGCCCAGCGGCGTGCCGTAGGGCACGCGCGTGTTGAGGAGCTGGCGCATCGCCTCGTCGATGACGATGAAATAGACGTCCGTTCCCTCCAGCGCCTTCGATGCCTGCCGGTAGAGGCCCGCATAGTCGGGCGCCCGCAGGCTCTCGGAGGTCGACAGGAAATTGAGCGTGGAGACCATGCCGGATATCTCGCGCTCGACGGCGCGGTTCACGGCCCCCGTGGAGGTGCGAAGCAGCGATTCGAAGATGCGCTCCTGCGCCTCGTTGGTGCGCTTGAGCACCACGATGGAGAAGAGGAAGGCGGGGATGACGACGACGAGGATGAGGCAGACGAGGTAGACGGCGACCGGGTGGTGCATGCGCCGCCGGGGCCGGGCGGGGGCAGCCCCTTCCTGCGCCTTCCCGGCGGATGTCGTTCGGTCAGTCTGCGCAATCGTCAACAGCCAGCCCTTCCCCCTTCACCGGCGCCGCAACGGCCATGCGCCGTCCGGCCTGCCTTCGAGCAAACCTCGCCGGCCCATAAAGCCCGCAGCTTGTGGTGAAATCAAGTCGGGGCCCGCTGGTTCCGACCCGTGAATATTAGCCTGCGAAAACGCGCTTCGGGCGGAACTCGCCGCCGCCGATCTCGCCGATGGCGACCAGCTTGCCGCGCGCGGTGGCATAGGCCTCGTCCGCCGAAACGGGTGCATCGCGGCCGCGCACGATGATGGGGTTGCCCATGCGCAGGCGGTGCGCCTGGTCGTCGTTGACGACGATCTGCGGCAGGCTGGAAAGCGCTTCGCCGGTATCGATGAGGAAGGCGTCGAGGGCTGCCAGACGCTCGGCCTCGTCCTCGATCGTCTCCAGCGCCACAAGCTCGGCAAGCGGCACCATGTCGTCCTCGCCGAAGGGGGCGACGAAGGTGCGCCGCAGCGCCGAGATATGGCCGTAGCAGCCGAGCTCGCGCCCGAAATCGCGGGCGAGCGCGCGCACATAGGTGCCCTTGCCGCATTCGACCTCGAAACGGGCCGTGTTCTCGTCCGAGCCGATCAGCGTCAGGCGGTGGATTTCCACCTCGCGCGAGGGGATCTCGACGGTCTCGCCGTCGCGGGCAAGGTCATAGGCGCGCTCGCCGTCGATCTTGATGGCGGAGAACTGCGGCGGGATCTGCTGGATGACGCCCGTATAGGCGCCGAGGATCGCCTTGATCGCCTCAGCGGTCGGACGTTTATCGGAACTCTGCGTCACCTCGCCTTCAAGGTCGTCCGTCGAGCGCTCCTCGCCCCAGGTCACGGTGAATTCGTAGATCTTCCGGCCGTCCATGACATAGGGCACCGTCTTGGTGGCGTCGCCCAGCGCGATCGGCAGCATGCCGGAGGCGAGCGGGTCGAGCGTGCCGGCATGGCCGGCCTTCTGCGCCTTGAACAGCCACTTGATCTTGGAGACGGCCTCGGTCGAGCCGAAATCGAACGGCTTGTCGAGGATCAGCCAGCCGGAAACCGGCCGGCCCTTGGGTTTGCGGGGCTTGGACATCGTTATCCTGGATATCTTACTGTTCGTCGCCGTCTTCGGCGGACAGATCGCGGGCGACTTCCGGCGAGCGCAGGAGATCGTCGATCTTCTTGTAATTGTCGAAGCTGGTATCGTCGCGGAAGCGCACGTCCGGCATGTACTTCATCTGGCGAAGCTGCGGGCCGAGGCGGCCGCGGATGAATTTCGCATTGCGGTTCAGCGCCTCGATCACCGCCTCGTGGTCCTTGACGCCGAGGGGCGTCACATAGGCCGTCGCGTGCTTGAGGTCCGGCGACATGCGCACTTCCGAAATCGAGATCACGGTCTTTTCGAGAAGCGGGTCACGCACCTCGCCGCGCTGGAGAACCTGGGTGATGGCCGCGCGCACCTGCTCGCCCACGCGCAGCATGCGTTGCGACGGCGCCGAGGATGTTGCTCTGGTCATGATGGTCACCTTCAAAAAAATGCGAGCGCCGAAAAGGTCCGGCGCTCGCATGATACGCTTTTCGCGAGGCGCTTACAGCGTGCGCGTGACGTGCTCCACGCGGAAGCACTCGATCTGGTCGCCTGCGCGGATGTCCTCGTAGTTCTCGAAGGCCATGCCGCATTCCTGGCCGACATTGACTTCCGAGACCTCGTCCTTGAAGCGCTTGAGCGTCTTGAGCTTGCCTTCGTGGATGACGACGTTGTCGCGCACGAGGCGGACGCCCGCGCCGCGCTCGACCTTGCCTTCGGTGACACGGCAACCGGCGACCTTGCCGACCTTCGTGATGTTGAACACCTCGAGGATTTCGGCGTAGCCGAGGAAGGTTTCGCGGCGCTCGGGCGAGAGCAGGCCGGACATGGCCGCCTTCACGTCATCCACCAGGTCGTAGATGATGTTGTAGTAGCGGATTTCGATGCCCTGGCGCTCGGCGAGCGAGCGGGCCTGTGCGTTCGCACGGACGTTGAAGCCGATGATCGCGGCGTTGGACGCCTCGGCGAGCGAGATGTCCGATTCCGTGATGGCGCCGGCGCCCGAATGGACGATGCGCACGCGCACTTCGTCGGTGCCGAGCTTTTCGAGAGCGCCGGCAATGGCTTCGATGGAGCCCTGCACGTCGCCCTTGATGAGCAGCGGGAATTCCTTGAGGCCGGAATTCTGCAGCTGGTTCATCATCTGCTCGAGCGAGCCGCGCGAACCCGTCTGGCGCGCCACCTGCTTTTCGCGGGCGAGGCGCTGGCGGTATTCCGAGATTTCGCGGGCACGGCTTTCGTTCTCCACGACGGCGAACTTGTCGCCGGCGGCCGGCGTGCCGGAAAGGCCGAGGACCTCGACCGGCATGGACGGGCCGGCTTCCTTGACGTGGTCGCCCTTGTCGTTGACGAGCGCGCGCACGCGGCCCCACTGGTCGCCGGCCACGATGATCTGGCCGGGCTTCAGCGTGCCCGTCTGCACGAGGACGGTGGCGACGGCGCCGCGGCCGCGGTCGAGCTGGGCTTCGACGACGACGCCCTCGGCGGTGCGGTTCGGGTTGGCCTTGAGGTCGAGGATTTCGGCCTGCAGCAGGATGGCCTCGAGCAGCTTGTCGAGGTTCGTGCCGTTCTTGGCCGAGACTTCGACGTCCAGCGTCTCACCGCCCATGGATTCGACGAAGACCTCGTGCTGGAGGAGTTCGGTGCGGACCTTCTGGGCATTGGCGGCCGGCTTGTCGATCTTGTTGATCGCCACGATGATCGGGACGCCCGCCGCCTTGGCGTGGTTGATGGACTCGATCGTCTGCGGCATCACGCTGTCGTCGGCGGCGACCACGAGGATCGCGATGTCCGTGGCCTGCGCGCCGCGGGCACGCATGGCGGTGAACGCGGCGTGGCCGGGCGTATCGATGAAGGTGATCTTGCTGCCGTTCTGCTCGACCTGGTAGGCGCCGATATGCTGCGTGATGCCGCCGGCTTCGCCGGCCACCACGTTGGCATGGCGGATGGCGTCGAGCAGCGAGGTCTTGCCGTGGTCGACGTGGCCCATGATGGTCACGATCGGCGGACGCGATTCCAGATCGCCCTCCTCGTCGGAGACGTTGAAGATGCCCTCTTCGACGTCGGATTCGGAGACGCGCTTGACGGTGTGGCCGAATTCGCCGGCGATGAGTTCGGCCAGGTCGGCGTCGATCAGATCGCCGGGCTTCATCATCTGGCCTTCCTTCATCAGGTACTTGATGACGTCGACGGCACGTTCGGACATGCGCTGCGACAGTTCTTGAATGGTGATGGTCTCCGGCAGCACGACCTCGCGCGAAATCTTCTCGCGCGTTTCCTGCATCATGGAGCGCTTGAACTTCTCCTGGCGGCGGCGCATGGCCGAGAGCGAACGGCCGCGCTGCGTGCCGTCCTCGTCGGTCGAGGCGGTGGTCAGCGTCAGCTTGCCCTGGCGGCGGCCGTCGTCGGTCTTCGGGCGGGCCGGCGCCTTGGCCGGCTCCGGACGCTTGACGGCGCCGCGGTTGGCGGGCGCACCGCCACGCGGGCGCTTGTCTTCGTCCTCGTCGGCCTCGCGGCGACCGCGGCCGGCAACGGGAGCGGGCGCAACGGCCGGCGTACGGCCGGGCTGCGGGCGAACCTCGGCGGCGGGCTTTGCCGCCGGCTGCGCGGCGGCAACCTCTTCCACGACGGGCGCCGGTGCCGCGGCCTCGGCGGCGCGGCGTTCGGCCTCTTCCTTCTCGCGGACGAGACGCGCCTCTTCCTCGGCCTTGCGGCGGGCTTCCTCTTCCACCTTGCGTCGGGCCTCGTCCTCGGCGCGCTGGCGCGCCTCGGCGGCGTCGCGGATCTGCGCTTCGGCAAGCGCGCGGCGACGGGCCTCGACCTCTTCGGCGGAAAGCTGGTTCAGGACGACGCCGACGCGCGGGCGGCTCTGCTCGGCCTGCGAGGCCGGGCGGGAGGGCTGCTGCGCGGGACGCGACTGCTGCGGCTCCGGCTGGCGCTGCACGGGGGGCACAGGCGTCACGGGGCGTTCGTCTTCCGGACGGTTGATGCGGCGCTTGCGGGTCTCGACCACGACGGCCTTCGTGCGGCCACGACCCATATCCTGGCGCACGGTCCCCTGCTGAACCCCGGAGGGCTTCAGCGTCAGGGTCTTCTTGCCTGCCACGCTGATCGTCTTGTCGTCTTTGTTGTCGGTCATTCCGTTCCGTTCCTAATCAGGGCCGGATGCGGATCGGACCCTGTCGTTCGATTGTGTTCGTCCAATGAGAATGCGGCCGGCGCCAAGCCGGTGACCGCGTCATTGGTTCGGCTGGCCAGCGCCGCCATGTGCTCCCACCCGGGCGCCGCCCCGGTATTTTTCGAGCATGATTGCGCGCTTCACTACACCCTCACCCGCCTGCCCTGCAAGCGCTGCGGCATGGATAAAAGCATTCTGGCCCAAAAGCCCCTCCAATTCGCCTTCCGAGAAGAGCTTGAAGGAGGGTATTTCCGTTTCGTCATCAGTGAGGAAGCTCGCTGCCTTCCGCGCCTGGTCTATCTTTCTGACGCCGTCCGCCGCCGCGTCCGCCGCATGGAAGACGGCAAGGGCCGCCAGGGACCGCACCGCCTGATCCACCTTCGCCGAGCCGGTGACGAACTGGCCGGCCTTGCGCGCCATGTTCATCATGCCGCCGAGCTGGGCCGCCAGAAGCCGGTCCACCTCGGCGCCGAGTTCCGGGCCGGCCTTCGCATCGGCCCGAAGGGCGCGGGCGAAGAGCTTGCGGGCCACCGCCTTGTCGACGATCGCCCGTTCGGCCTTCACCCAGCAGCCACGTCCGGGGAGTTGACGCTTGAGGTCCGCAACGACGCTGCCGTCGGGACCGGCGACGAAGCGGATGAGGTCATCCGCCTCCCCGCTTTCGCGCGTCACGATGCACATGCGCTCGTTCACGCCGTCGTCCTTCTTGCCCATATAGGTTCCCGTTCCTGCCGACGCAAACCGCAACGGAGCGGGCGGCATGACGAACCGTGCCGGAGCCGGTCAGGCGTCCTGCTCGGCGCCTTCCACGACCGGCTCTTCCTCGGTGGCGAGGTCCTCTTCCGTGATCCAGCCGGCCGCAAGGCGAGCCTGCACGATCATGGCCTCGGCCTCGGCGCGGGAGACCTCGAACTTCGAGAACAGGCCCTCGAACTTCTTCGTCTCGCCGTCCTTGCGCTCGGTCCAGCCGACGAGGTCGTCCGCCGCGCAGCCGGCGAAGTCTTCCATCGTCTTGATGCCGTCCTCGCCGAGGGCGACGAGCATCTGGCCCGTCATGCCGTCGATCTGGCGCAGTTCGTCGGCAACGCCGAGCTCCTTGCGCTTGGCATCCATCTCGGCCTCGATCCGGTCAAGATATTCGCGGGCGCGGGTCTGGATCTCCTGGGCCGTATCCTCGTCGAAACCGTCGATGGACGCGATTTCGTCGAGGTCGACATAGGCAACTTCCTCGACGGCGGCGAAGCCTTCGGAGGCGAGGACCTGGCCGACCATCTCGTCGACGTCGAGGGCATCCATGAAGAGGTTGGTGCGCTCGTTGAATTCCTTCTGGCGCCGCTCGGACTCCTCGGCTTCCGTCAGGATGTCGATATCCCAGCCGGTGAGCTGCGAAGCGAGGCGCACGTTCTGGCCGCGGCGGCCGATGGCGAGCGAGAGCTGCTCGTCGGGCACGACGACCTCGATGCGCTCGGCATCCTCATCGAGGACGACCTTGGCGACTTCCGCCGGCTGAAGGGCGTTGACGATGAAGGAGGCCGGGTCCTGCGACCACGGGATGATGTCGATCTTCTCGCCCTGAAGCTCGCCGACGACGGCCTGCACGCGCGAGCCGCGCATACCGACGCAGGCGCCGACCGGATCGATGGAACTATCGTTCGAGATGACGGCGATCTTGGCGCGCGAGCCCGGATCGCGGGCAACCGACTTGATCTGGATGATGCCGTCGTAGATTTCCGGCACTTCCATGGTGAAGAGCTTGACCATGAACTGCGGATGGGTGCGCGACAGGAATATCTGCGGCCCGCGCTGCTCGCGGCGCACGTCGTAGACATAGGCGCGCACGCGGTCGCCATAGCGCATGTTCTCGCGCGGGATCATCTCGTCACGGCGGATGATGCCTTCGCCGCGGCCGAGGTCGACGATGACGTTGCCGTATTCGACGCGCTTGACCGTGCCGTTGACGATCTCGCCGATACGGTCCTTGTATTCGTCGTACTGGCGGTCACGCTCGGCCTCGCGCACCTTCTGCACGATGACCTGCTTGGCCGACTGGGCGGCGATGCGGCCGAAGTCCATCGGCGGCAGCGGATCGGCGATGAAGTCGCCGAGCTTGGCGTCCGGGTTGCGGTCGCGCGCCAGTTCCAGCGGGATCTGGGTGGAGTAGTCCTCGGCGTGCTCGACGACTTCCAGCAGGCGCTGGAGGCGGATTTCGCCGGTCTTGGAATTGATGTCGGCGCGGATATTGGATTCCGTGCCGTAACGCGAGCGGGCCGCCTTCTGGATGGCGTCGGCCATCGCGGCAAGCACGATCTCGCGGTCGATGACCTTTTCACGGGCCACGGCATCCGCGATCTGCAGAAGCTCAAGCCGGTTCGCACTGACTGCCATTGTCTCAGGTCTCCATGGTCGGGCCGGGGCCTTGCCGCCGGCCTGTCTGGAGCGGCGCGCCGCTCCGGTTCCGTCCTCTCCGCTCCGCCGCTTTCGGCGAAGCGCACTCACACTTATTCTTCGTCGTCGCCGTCTTCTTCGTCGTTCTGGTTCACGGCCTGCGCGGCCTTCGCCTTCTTGTCGGCGGCCAGCGCGTCGCGGATCAGCTCGTCGGTCAGGATCAGCCGGCCCTCGGCAAGCGCCGTGAAGGGGATGACGACCACCGGCTCGTCGCCGGGGGCGGGCTGGTCCCGCTCCAGCGTGAAGCCGTTCTCGTCGGCGGCGACGATCTTGCCGCGGAAGCGCTTGCGCCCATCGACGAGGATCGACGTCTCGCATTTCAAGAGGTGGCCGAGCCAGCGCGAAAAGTCCGACTTGCGAACCATCGGCCGGTCGATGCCGGGCGACGAGACCTCGAGATGATACGCCTTGTCGATCGGATCCTCAACGTCGAGCACCGGCGAGACGGCCATGGAGACCTGCTCGCAGTCCTCGACGGTCATCGTTCCATCCGGCCGCTCGCACATGATCTGCAGCGTCGCGCCGTTCTGCGCCGAAAGGCGCACGCGCACGAGCTGGTAACCGATCTGCTCGATGGTCGGCTCGATGATGTCGGCGACGCGCCGGTCGAGGCCGGTCTCGACGATCAGCCGCGGCTCGACGGCGGTGTTTTCTGCCTGGGTCGCGTCGTTCATGACATACCCTCCCGGGATGTTCGTTATCATGCGCTCGATCGGGGCAATAAAAAAGAGCGGGTCCTTGCGGGCCCACTCTTCATCTGACGATCAAGAATTTGCGGCTGATATAGACCCACTTGTCCACAAATGCAAGGTCGGCGGCAAATCCGCCTGTGGGCGGCGCGTCGACCTTCGCGCCGCCGGCTTGCCGCATTCGCCCGATCGACTAGATTGCCCTTGAAACCGCGTCGAGAAAGAGTGCCGCCGTGCCGGATCGCAAGTCCCCCCTCGCCCCCTTTCGCAACGAGACCTACCGCCTGATCTGGGCCGCCAGCCTCATTTCCAATTTCGGCGGGCTCGTGCAGTCCGTCGGCGCGGCCTGGATGATGGCCTCGATCTCCTCCTCGGCCAACATGGTGGCGCTGGTGCAGGCCTCCACGTCGCTGCCGATCATGCTGTTCTCCGTCGCCGCCGGGGCGCTCGCCGACAATTTCGACCGGCGCAGGCTGATGCTGTCGGCCCAGTGTTTCATGCTGGTCGTCTCCCTCGCCCTGACGCTCTGTGCCTGGCAGGGCCTCATCACGCCCTGGCTGCTGCTGACCTTCACCTTCCTCATCGGCTGCGGCACCGCGCTCAACAATCCGGCCTGGCAGGCCTCGGTCGGCGACATGGTGCCGCGCGAGGACCTGCCGGCCGCCGTCTCGCTCAACAGCATGGGCTTCAACATCACCCGCAGCGTCGGGCCGGCCATCGGCGGCGTGATCGTCGCGGCGGGCGGTGCGGCGGCGGCCTTCGCCGCCAATTCGCTCAGCTATTTCGCCCTCCTCTACGCACTCTTCCGCTGGAAGCCGCGCGTTTCGCCGAGCGGACTGCCGAGAGAAGATTTCGGCCGCGCCATCTCGGCGGGCCTGCGCTACGTCTCCATGTCGCCGAACATCTGCAAGGTGCTTTTGCGCGGCTTCGCCTTCGGCCTTGCGACCAGCTCCATCCTCTCGCTGCTGCCGCTGATCGCACGCGACCTCGTCTCCGGCGGGCCGCTGACCTACGGCATCCTGCTCGGCTGTTTCGGGCTCGGCGCCATCGGCGGGGCGCTGCTGAACGCGGCGGTCCGAGAGCGCTTCTCCAGCGAGACCATCGCGCGCCTCGCCTTTACCGGCTTTGCCGTCAGCGCGAGCGTTTCGGCCCTCAGCACCTCGGCCCTGCTGACCGGCGTGGTGCTGCCCATTGCCGGGGCTTCCTGGGTTCTGGCGCTTTCGCTCTTCAACACGACGGTGCAGCTTTCCACGCCGCGCTGGGTCGTCGCCCGCGCGCTATCGCTCTACCAGACCACCACCTTCGGCGGCATCGCCGCCGGAAGCTGGATCTGGGGCGCGACGGCCGACACGCACGGGGCAGCGACCGCGCTCCTCGCCTCCGCGGTGACGATGATCGCCGGCGCCGCGCTCGGCCTTCGCTACAAGCTGCCCGAGCTGGAAAGCCTCAACGTCGATCCGCTGGGCCGCTTCAGCGAGCCGGACCTGCCGCTCGACCTCAAGCCGCGCAGCGGCCCCATCGTCATCCTCATCGACTACGAGATCGACGAGAAGGATATTCCCGAATTCCTGGAGACGATGACCGAGCGGCGGCGCATCCGCATCCGTGACGGCGCGGGCCAATGGGCGCTGATGCGCGACCTCGAGAACCCGACCGTCTGGACCGAGACCTACCATGTGCCGACCTGGGTGGAATATGTGCGCCACAACCAGCGCCGCACCCTTGCCGACGCCGCCAACGGCGAGAAGCTACGCCTTCTCCACCGCGGCGCGGAGGCCCCGCGCGTCCACCGCATGATCGAGCGTCAGACCATCGTTCCGCATCAATACGAGCGGTTCAAGCAGCAGGTAGTGGTGCACTGATTAGCGCAGCTTGGCCTTGAGCGAGGCATCGGGGAAGCAGGTGGGCGCAAGGCCGTTCTTCGCCTGCCAGTCGCCGAGCGAACGGCGCGTCTTGTAGCCCGGCAGGCCGTCGACCTTGCCGACGTCATAGCCCTTGGCGACGAGCGCCTTCTGCATGGCGAGCACGTCCGAGCGCAGCATCTTGCCGACATCGCCCCAGGCGCCGCGGAACGGGCCGCTGCCATAGGCGATGCGGTCAGCGAGATTGCCGAGGAAGAGGGCGTAGAGGTCGGAGTTGTTGTATTCCTTGAGCACGTAGAAATTGGGCGTGACGATGAATTCCGGCCCGTGCGTGCCGGCCGGGACCAGCATCATGCCCGAAGCCTTCGCCTCGCCGGCCGGGAACGCCTTGCCGGAGATGCGCGCAATCCCGCTCGAAGCCCAGGCCGAGATGGGCTTTGCAAGGTCCGGGCCTTCCTGCGCGCAGGAGACGCCGTCCGGGATCGAGACCTCGTAGCCCCAGCCGCGGCCCGGCTGCCAGCCCTTCTTGACGAGATAGTTGGCGATGGAGGCGAGCGTATCGGGCACGGAATCCCAGATGTCGCGCACGCCGTCGCCGTCGAAATCGACGGCATATTGCAGGAAGCTCGTCGGCATGAACTGCGGCTGGCCGAGCGCGCCGGCCCAGGAACCGCGCAGCTGCCCGACCGTGCGGTCGCCGCCGTCGACGATGTGAAGCGCGGCGATCAGTTCCTTGCGGAAGAGCTCCTTGCGCGTCGACATGAAGGCCTTGGTGGCCAGCACCTCGACGGCCGAATAGGGGATCTTCGCGCTGCCGAAGCCGGATTCGCGGCCCCAGACGGCCAGAACGATCTCGCCGGGCACGCCGAAGCGCTGCTCGATCCTGCGCAAGGTCGACGCATGCGCCTTGGCGAGGCTGCTCCCCCTTGCCGCGAGGCTTTGCAGGCGCTTTTCGGAGAAATAGGCGCCGGGCGCGGAGAATTCCGCCTGGCTCTGCGCCTGTTCCTTTTTCGGCTTTGAGCCCGGCGGCACGAGGTCGGGCAGGTCCCAGTTGAGGGTCACGCCGTCCATCGCCGTGCGAAAAGTCTTTTCGCTCACGCCGGTCTTCCGCGCCGCCGGCCAGAGGTCACTGTCGATCCAGGCGCGGAACATCTTCTCCACCTCGGCCTTGGAGGCGGCGTGGGCGGGGAAGGAAATGAAGACGAGCGCAATCATCAGCGCGAGGCGAGCAGCAATACCCCCCTCTGCCCTGCCGGGCATCTCCCCCTCAAGGGGGGAGATCGAATCGTGGCACGGCCTTGCCCCAAGCCGATCTCCCCCCTTGAGGGGGGGATGCCCGGCAGGGCAGAGGGGGGTGAAGCGCAACAGCCACCGAAGCATGAGAAACCTCCGTCAGATCGCCGTGCGCGCCCGGAGCGCGGCCGTCAGCGTGCCTTCGTCGAGATAGTCGAGTTCACCGCCGACCGGAACGCCGTGGGCAAGGCGCGTGATCTTCACGTCGAGGCCGGCAAGCTGGTCGGTGATGTAGTGGGCTGTCGTCTGGCCCTCGACGGTGGCGTTGACGGCGATGATCAATTCGCGCACGCCGCCCTTCGCCACCCGGTCGACGAGGCCGCGGATGTTGAGGTCGCCAGGCCCGACGCCGTCGAGCGGCGAGAGCGTGCCGCCGAGGACGTGGTAGGCGGCGTTCATCGCGCCGGCCCGCTCCAGCGCCCAGAGGTCCGAGACGTCCTCCACGACGATGATGACGGACTGGTCGCGCCGCACGTCCGTGCAGACCGTGCAGGGGTCCATCGTATCGACATTGCCGCAGCACGAGCAGATGCGCACCTTGCGGTGCGCCTCGCCCATCGCGTCGGCAAGCGGCCCGAGGAGCTGGTCCTTCTTCTTGACGAGGTGGAGCGCCGCCCGGCGCGCCGAGCGCGGCCCGAGGCCCGGCACCTTCGCCAGAAGCTGGATGAGTTTTTCGATTTCGGGGCCGGTGACTCGTTTTGCCATTGCCGGTATCTAGCCCATATCAAGGGGAAACGGAATCCACCCCGCAGGGAGGCAGCGCTGATCAGGATAGTTGCGGTATGCACGGGCCTTGCCCGTCCGGTTCCCGGCAAAAGCTACAAGACCGGCATTTTCAAGACGCCGACCGATGCCGCCGTCGTCGTCGACCGCGAAGGACTGCTCGGCGACGCCATCTGCAACCGCAAGCACCATGGCGGCCCGGAACAGGCGGTCTACGCCCTCGGCTCGGCCGATCTCGACTGGTGGACCAAGGAGCTCGGCAGGACCATCGAGCCGGGCACTTTCGGCGAGAACCTCGTCATCGAAGGCATCGACAGCCGCAGCGTCTCGGTCGGCGACCGTTTCGAGACGGAAAGCGTGCTTCTGGAGGTCACCTCGACGCGCATCCCCTGCGCCACGCTTTCGGCGCGCATGGGCGATCCGGGCTTTGCGAAACGCTTCATGCAGGCGGGACGGCCGGGCTTCTACTGCCGGGTGCTGCGGGACGGCGTGATCCAGGCGGGCGATGCCGTCACCTATGCGCCCTTCGACGGCGCGCCCGTCACCATGCCGGAACTCTTGCGCACCTACGGCAAGAACCTTTCCGAGGAAGACCGCAACCGCTACCTCGCCGCACCCATCAACGACAAGCTGCGCGCGGCCCTGACAGGCTGATCAGCGCGTCGCGATGGCCGCGGCCGCCCCGGCCATGGTGCCGGCGCTGACGCGATTGGCGATGCGCACGGCACGCGGGCTCCTGAGGAACCGGCGGGCGCGCGAGGCGAGGAAGACCCAGGCAAGGTCGATCGTCACCAGCACGACGAACATGGTCGCGACGAGTTCCGCCCAGCCGGTGAGCGTGACGGCGCCGAGGTCGATGATCGCCGGCAGCAGCGCAACGTAGAACATCATGATCTTCGGATTGCCGAGCGTCACCGTCATACCGGCGAAGAACAGCTTTGCGCCGGAGCGCGCCTCGGGCAGCGCGGCCTCGCCCGTGTCGACCGGCGCGAACCACATCTTCCAGGCGAGGTAGAGAAGGTAGAGGACGCCGAGCCACTTGATGGCGACGAAGGCGGCGTAGAAGGTCTCGGCAATGGCCGCCAGCCCCAGCACGGCGCAGGTGAGCCAGATGCCCTCGCCGATCCACATGGCGGCGAGGAAGGGCAGGACGTCCCTTGCCCCGCGCGACAGCACGCGGGCAACCAGCGCGGCGATGCTCGGGCCGGGCGAGCCGGCCGCCATCATCAGCGCGCCGGCAAAGACGATAAGGGTCGTCAGGCTCATCGGAAATCCTCCTCAAGAGCCTTCGACCCTACAAGATCAGAACGGCAGTTTGAAGCCGGGCGGGATCGGCAGGCCGGCGGTCAGCGCCTTTGTCTTTTCGGCGGCCTGCGCCTCGGCCTTTTCCTTGGCGTCCTTATGAGCGGCGACGATCAGGTCCTCGAGGATCTCGACGTCGTCTTCCTTGAAGAGCGACGGGTCGATCTTCACGCCCTTGAGGTTCCCCTTGCCGTCGAGCGTGACGGAGACGAGGCCGCCGCCGGAGGCGCCGGAGACTTCGAGCGCGGCGATCTCCTCCTGCATCTTCTCCATCTTGGCCTGCATTTCCTTGACCTTGCCCATCATGCCCATGATGTCGCGCATCGGCCTCTCCTCTTTCTAGTGTTCGATGTCGTCGCCGGGCAGGATGTCGCCCTCGGCGGATTCGGCGGCGGCAGGCGCCGCGACGGTCTCGATCTCGTCTTCCGTTTCCTGCACCTTGATGCGCACGTCGGTGATCTTGGCGCCGGGGAAGCGCTGCAGGATGGCGGCGACGTCCGGGTCCTGGCGGGCATCGGCGACGCGCGCCTCCTGCGCCATCGTCTCGGCTTCGGAGAGCGTCGGCCCGCCGGCCTCGCGCGAAAGGATGACCAGCCAGCGCATGCCGGTCCATTCCTGGAGGCGGTTCTGGAGGTCGGTGATCAGCGATTTCGGCGCGTCCTGCGCAAGGCCGATCTCCAGCTTGCCGGCCTCCACGCTCACCGGCCGCACGAAGGCGCGAACGAGCGCGCGAAGGCGGATGTCGCGGTTCTTGGTGCAGAGGTCGGCGATATCGGAGAGCGACTTGACCGGCACCAGCGGCGCGGCGGCCGGCTGCTCGACAGGCGCGGTCTCGATGCGCCCGACCGGCTGCGGAGCCGGCTCGGCCTGCGGCACCGGGCGCAGCATGGTGACCGTCGCGCCGCCCGACTGGGCGCGCGCCGGCGCATCCGGCTGCCGGGAGACGGCGGAAACGGAGGCCTGTGCCGAAGGCTGGCCGCCCGATTGCGGCGCGCGGCCGCCGTTGCCGCCACCCTCGCCGCTGGAAAGCTCGGCAAGGCGGCGCGCGGCCTCTTCCGGCGAGGGAAGGTTGGCGGCATGGGCAAGGCGGATGATGACCATCTCGGCCGCGCCCGCCGGACGGCTGGAGGCTTCCGCCTCCGGAATGCCCTTCAACAGCATCTGCCACATGCGCGAGAGCGCGGTGACGGCGATGGAACCCGCGAACTCGACGCCGCGCGTCCGTTCGATCTCGCTCAGCGACTGGTCGCCGGCCGCATCCGGCACGTATTTCATGCGGGTGACGAGATGGGTGAAATCGGCAAGGTCCGTCAGGACGACGGAGGGGCTGGCACCGGCCTCGTACTGCGCGGCGAACTCGGCGAGCGCGGCGCTCGCATCGCCCTTCACGATATGCTCGAAGAGGTCGACGATGCGCGCGCGGTCGGCAAGGCCGAGCATGGAGCGCACGGCCTCGACCTCGACGCGGCCGGCCCCATGGGCGATCGCCTGGTCGAGCAGCGAGAGGCCGTCGCGGGCCGAGCCCTCGGCGGCGCGGGCGACCATAGCGAGCGCATCCGGCTCGAACGCGACGCCTTCCTTGCCGAGGATGGTGGAAAAGAGGCCGACGAGGTCGGAGGCGCCGATACGGCGCAGGTCGAACCGCTGGCAGCGCGACAGGACGGTGATCGGGACTTTCCGGATCTCCGTCGTCGCGAAGATGAACTTCACATGCTCCGGCGGCTCTTCGAGCGTCTTCAGCAGGCCGTTGAAGGCCTGCGTGGAGAGCATGTGCACTTCGTCGATGATATAGACCTTGTAGCGCGCCGAGACGGGGCGGTAGCGCACCTGCTCGATGATCTCGCGGATATCGTCGATGCCGGTATGGGAGGCGGCGTCCATCTCGATGACGTCGACATGCCGGCCTTCCATGATCGCCTGGCAATGTTCGCCGGGCACGCGAAGGTCGATCGTCGGCTTGTCGATCTCGGCGGTCTTGTAGTTGAGCGCGCGGGCGAGGATGCGGGCGGTCGTCGTCTTGCCGACGCCGCGCACGCCCGTCAGCATGTAGGCCTGGGCGATGCGGCCGGTCTCGAACGCGTTCGTCAGCGTGCGGACCATCGGCTCCTGGCCGACCATAAGGTCGGAGAAGTCCTTCGGGCGGTACTTGCGGGCAAGCACCCGGTAGGCGGCCGGTTTTTCGCTGGACGGATTTGTGGTTTCGTCGCTCATCGACCCTGCCGCAAATGAGGCGCTTTAGTCCCGACAGGACGGTAAGGTGGGAGGCTGGCACGATGACCCGTGCCGGGGCTCGTTAGGGCTGCTTCCTTCCGGACCTGACCCGGTTGGCGAGTGGCTCGTCCACCACCAACCTCCCGTCCTCCATATCGGCAATATTCCGCCCGAATGCAAGCCGAGGCGATAAAAAACTGTTGGAGGGAAATCGGCTGCGTGGCATGACTCTCCAAAACAGGCATGCGGAAGAACTTCATGAGCGACTTTCAACCCGACGAACGGCTGGCGCGCGACAGCGATCTCCTGACGAAGATCGGCCTGTGCGAACTGCGCCTCATGAAGGACAAGCGCTGGCCCTGGCTAGTGCTCGTGCCCCAAAGGGCGAATGTCAGCGAGATCTTCGAACTGACCCCGCTCGACCAGACCATGCTGACCTTCGAGACGGTGCTTGTCGCCGAGGCGCTGAAGAAGGTGACGGGCGCGGCGAAGATCAACACGGGCGCGCTCGGCAACATCGTCCGCCAATTGCATGTCCATGTCGTCGCGCGCAGCGAGGGCGATGCGAACTGGCCCGGCCCCGTCTGGGGTCACGGCACCGCCGAGCCGCGCACGGCCGAGGAAACCAAGGCCTTCGCGGCCGAGCTCCTGGATGCCCTGACCCCATGAAGCCTTCCCTTTTCGATTTCTACCGCCCGCATCCGGAACCCAGCACCATGGTGGCCTTTGCGGAAAACACGCTCGACCGTCGCTCGGAGCACCGCGCGCCGGACTGCCTGGAACAGGCCTTCAAGGCCGAGAACGTCCATGCCTTCGCGCTTGCCGGCGGCAAGCTCGTCGTCAAGCACGACGAGAAGATCATCGATCCGCTGTTCGCCCCCTACGAGCTTGCCGAGCTCGGCCCGGTGCCGGAGGATTCCATCCTCCTCGGCTACCTGAAGAACGGCGAGCCGCGGCTTGCCATCCCCGTCAAGGCCGATCCCGATACGCTGCACGAGCCGCTGAAGGCCGCCGACGGGCGCACGCTCTACCGCCAGCAGATGCTCGACGACGACCTGCTCGGCCAGTTCGCCCAGGCCTCCAGCATGATGACCTGGAACGCGAACAACCGTTTCTGCGGCAAGTGCGGTTCGCCGACCCGCTCGGAGATCGGCGGCTACCGGCGCATCTGCGAGGCATGCGGCCACACGATCTTCCCGCGCACCGACCCGGTCGCGATCATGCTGGTCATCGACATCGAGCGGGACCTATGCCTGCTCGGTCGCTCGCCGCATTTCCCGGAGGGCATGTATTCCTGCCTTGCCGGCTTCCTGGAGCCGGGCGAGACCATCGAGCACACGGTGCGGCGCGAGACGTTCGAGGAATCCGGCATCAAGGTCGGCCGCGTGCGCTACCACGCCTCGCAGCCCTGGCCGATGCCCCATTCGCTGATGATCGGCTGCTACGGCGAAGCGATCTCCTTCGACATCCGCCGCGACGAGACGGAGCTGGAGGATTGCCGCTGGTTCACCCGCGCGGAGACGGCCGCGATGATCGAGCGGAACGCCCTTTCCGGCCTTGCGCCGGGCGTCACGGTCCCGCCGCCGAAGGGCGCCATCGCGCATCGGCTGATGCGCGACTGGCTGGAATGGGACGGCTAGGCGCTAGAACGCGCTGCGCATCGGGTGCGCCCGGTAGGTGCCGAGGATGCGGACCTTCTCCGAGAAGAAGCGTAGTTCCTCCAGCGCCTGGCGCACATGCTGGTCGTCCGGATGGCCTTCGATATCGGCATAGAACTGGGTGGCGATGAACTTGCCGCCGATTTGGTAGCTTTCCAGTTTCGTCATGTTGATGCCGTTCGTGGCAAAGCCGCCGAGCGCCTTGTAGAGGGCGGCCGGTATGTTGCGCACGTTGAAGACGAAGGTGGTGACGACGATGCCCTCGCCGTCGCGCTCGGCCTTCGTCTCCTCCCGCGAGAGGACGACGAAGCGGGTGACGTTGCTTTCCGTGTCCTCGACATTCTCCGCGACGATCGACAGGCCGTAGAGATCGGCCGCAAGGCGCGGGGCGAGCGCGGCCATGGAACGGTCGCCGGTTTCCGAGACGAGCTTGGCCGCCCCCGCCGTATCGCCGGCGATCACCGGCTTCCAGCCGTTGCGGCGCACGATCTTGCGGCACTGGCCGAGTGCATGGATATGGCTGTGGACCGTGCGGATGTCCTCACGCGTCGCACCCGGCAGCACCATGAGCTGGAAGCGGATCGGCATGAAATATTCGCCGACGATGTGCAGGTTCGATTCCGGCAGGAGATTGTGGATGTCGGCGACGCGGCCGGCGATCGTGTTCTCGATGGGGATCATCGCAAGGTCCGCATCGCCGTTCTCGACGGCCAGGAACGCATCCTCGAAGGTCTGGCACGGCAGCGGCTCCATGGTCGGGAACATGTCGCGGCTCGCCATGTCGGAATTCGCGCCGAACTCGCCCTGGAAGGCGATCTTGTTGGTCTTCATGATCATGGCTGGGTATCCGTATCAGATGGGGTGGGCCGCGAGCATCGCCCGGGCCTTTTCGAGGTCGGCGGGAGTATCGACACCGAGCGGAACGGTGTCAACGATCTCCGCATCGATCCGCATGCCGGCTTCCAGTGCCCGGAGCTGTTCCAGCGACTCGCGCTTTTCCAGCGTCGAGGGGGAAAGAGATACGAAGGCTTCCAGCGCCTTGCGGCGATAGGCATAGAGGCCGATATGGTGGTAGAGCGGCCCCTTGCCGTGGGGCGCCGTCGCGCGGGTGAAGTAGAGCGCGCGCAGGCGCCCTTCGCCGATCGGCGAGCCGACGACCTTCACCACGTTCGGATTGGTCTTCTCCTCCTCCTCGCGGATCTCGGTCGTCAGCGTGGCGATGTCGGTCGCGGCGTTCTCAAGCGGGCGGAGCGCGGCGCGGATCGTTTCCGGGTCGATCGTCGGCAGGTCGCCCTGCACGTTGATGACGATCTCCGCGCGCCCCTCCGGGTCGCTTTTCGTCAGGGCCTCGAAAATTCGGTCGGAGCCGGACTGGTGATCGATCCGCGTCATCACCGCCTCGAACCCTGCCGCCGCGACCGCGTCGAAGATATCCTGGTGATCGACCGCCACGACCACCCGTCCCACATCGGCGGCCGCCGCGCGGCGCGCAACCTGCACGATCATCGGCAGGCCCGCAATGTCGGCGAGCGGCTTGCCCGGAAGGCGAGTCGAGGCCATGCGCGCCGGAATGAGCACGAGGGTCTTGTCAAAATTGGCGCGATTCATCTCAGGCCCTTCAAAACCCCCGGGAAAAGTGTCAAAAGGTCTCAGTGCGGGGGCTACAATCACTGTTGCAACGAAGCAGCAAAAGACATAGGTTCCGCGCGATTTCAAGACTGGCCGGCGTCTGTCCGCCGGTTGCTAGGGGAGCGTTTGGATGAACTCTTATGTGAACATGGGCGTTGGTGCCCTGCTTGGCACCGTCTTCGTACTGATGTCCGTGTCGATCGCTTCTGAAGGCATTTTCCATTCGGGCGCTCCCGAGAAGGAAGGCTTCACGATCGTTGCCGAGGAAGCAGGCGGCGCGGAAGAAGCAGGCGGCGGCGAAGCCGCACAGGCCGTTCCGATCGCGACCCTGCTTGCCAGCGCCGATGCAACTGCCGGCGAGGGTGTCTTCAAGAAGTGTGCGAGCTGTCATAACGCGGATAAGGGAGGCCCGAACAAGGTCGGGCCGAACCTTTGGGGAGTCGTGAACCGCCCCATCGCCTCGCATGAGGGCTTCAGCTATTCGGCCGGCATGACGACCTTCTCCGAAGACCACAAGCTCGTCTGGGACTTCGACCACCTGAACTTCTTCCTCGAAGCGCCGAAGAAGCACGTTCCGGGCACGGCCATGGGCTTTGCCGGCCTCAAGAAGGACGACGAGCGCGCCAACCTGATCGCCTATCTGCGCACGCTCTCCGACAGCCCGGTTCCGCTGCCGACGGCCGATGCCGGCGCTGCGGCAACCGAAGGCGACGCCGCCGCCACCGATGGCGCGGCTCCCGCCGAGGGCGGCGCGGCTGCGACGACGACCGAGCAGCCGGCCGCGCAGTAAAAGGCCAGGCGGCCAGCCCGCGAAAGCACATCGAAACCCGGCCTTCGCGCCGGGTTTTTTTGTTGCCTTGCCGGAAAAACAGCTTCAACCGAGCAGCCAGGCCCAGAACGACACCGTGAAGACGCCGAAGGCCGTCGTCATGGTGATGGTGGACGAGGCAAGCGCGTGGCCGACGCCGAAATGGTTGGCGAGCAGCCAGGCGTTGACGCCCGTGGGCACCGAGGAGGTCAGCACCATGGCGGCCGTCCACTGGGGGCTGAGACCGAGCAGCCGGCAGGCGACATAGACCGAGCCCGGCAGAAGCACGAGCTTCAGGGCCGTCATCGCAAGCGCGATACCGGCATTGCCGCCGACCTTGTACCTGTTGAGCGCCATGCCGATGGAGACGAGGGCCGCAGGCCCCGCCATGGCCGCGACCTGGTCGACGATCACCTTCACCGGGCCCTTAAGCGGTATCCCGCCGGCATGGAACAGCGCGCCGACGAAAAGGCCGATCACCAGCGGGTTGCGCACGAGATTGCGCACGATGCCGAGGAGAAGGGCCGCAAAGCTCTGCCGCGGGCGCGTGCCGTCCTTGCGTTCTGCCCGCTCCATGAGGACCGTCCCGGCGATCATCATGACCGGCAGATGCACGGAAAGCAGCACCGAGATCGCCACGAGCCCGTCATTGCCGACGACCCGCGAGACGAGCGGCAGGCCGATGAAGACGGTGTTGGCGAAAGCGGCGGAAACGCCCGCGAGTACGCCCATGCGCCGGTCGCGCTTGAAGCCCAGCGTCGCCGTGAGATGGGCGATCGTCCAGGTGACGGCGACGCCGGCGAAATAGGCGATCCAGATGCGCAGCGGCGATTCACCGGCGAAGTCCGCCTCCGCGATGGTGCGGAAGAGCAGCACCGGCACGGCCACGCGGAAGACGAAGTCGCCGAGCCCTTCGCCCAGTTCCTCCCGGAGGTAACCGGTGCGCACCAGCATCCAGCCGATGAGGATCAGCGTGAAAACGGGCAAGACATTGAGGGCGACGTCAGACATGGAACCGTCCGAATGAAAACAGAAGCGGTCCTCGGTAGGGCAACTGGCCGGACGGGTCCAGCGGCAAGCGCCGGGCGGACATGAAAAAAGCGAGGGTCGCCCCCCGCTTCCTCATCCCGGCCTTGCCGGGCCAGTGTTTCGCACAGTGCCAGTACATCCGTGGTCACCGCGTTGCCGAAACACGACTTTCGCGTCTGACGGAGGTTCTACCCGCCCGCTGTTACAGCGGTGTGACAGGAGCACATCCGTCGATGATGATGAGTCTGCGCGCATATGGTTAACAAAAGGTTAACGGCGCGGACGATGAAATTTTTCGCATTTCCGGCGATGGAAGGGCAAATCCCAAACGTCTTCCCCCTGGTTCCATGCGCCGGCCCCTCCAGCCTTCCCCCTTGCGGTTGACAAGCCGGGCCGGGGCCGGAACAGTGGCGGCGGCAACGAGACGGGCAGCGGTAGGAGGACATCATGTCTAGGCGCGCAATCTTCGGTTTCTCGGCACTTCTCCTTTCCGCCCTTGCCGCGCCTCCCCTTCCCGTCCATGCCGAGGAAACGCGCTCCGTCGTCACGACGGAGAACAGCGACTATTTCGGTTTCGACCTGCGCACCGTTCAGGACGTGACGCTCGACCAGTGCAAGACGGATTGCATCGACGACCTCTCCTGCCGCGCCTTCACCTATAATCCCAAGGTGAAGTGGTGCTTCCTGAAGAGCGACTTCAACCAGCTCAACCATTTCCAGGGCGCCGTCGCCGGCAAGATCGTCAAGGCGGACGACGCCGCCGATATCGGCGCGCCGCCGGCGCTCTCCTTCCTCGGCGACTACATGCAGGGCGAGGCCCGCAGCTTCCGCAGCGGCCTTGCACTCGCGCCGGAACACCAGGGCCAGGGCGCCGAAAGCCTTGCCTCGCTCGGCCGCATCGAGGCGGCCTCCGGCCATTTCGACCGGGCGCTGACCGCCTTCCGCGGCGCGCTGTCGCTGGCGCCGGAGGATTATTACCTCTGGATCGAGACGGCCGAGACCATGGGCCGCGCCGCCAACAACAGCTATCTCGCCGGCCAGGGCGCACTTGCCGCCATCAACGCCTACCAGCTTTCGCGCACGAGCGAGGCGCGCGCCCGGGCGCTCGCCGTGCTCGGCGACACGCTCGACAAGTCGGCCAGCTACCGCGCCGGCATCAACGCCTACAAGGCGAGCCTCGCCCTGAAGGACGACGTCGCGGTGCGCTCGGCCTATCTCGGCCTTCGCGCCCGGCAGGGCTTCCGCGTCGTCGGCCATACGATCGATTCGGACAGCGCGAGCCCGCGCGCCTGCGTGGAATTCTCCGAGCCGCTGGTGAAATCCGGCGCCGACTACGCCTCCTTCGTGACGCTCGACGGCGCCGCACCCAAGGCGGTCGAAGCCAAGGACCGGCAGATCTGCGTGGAGGGCCTGACCCACGGCCAGCGCTACAAGATCGGCTTCCGCGCGGGCCTGCCCTCCTCCGTCGACGAGCCGCTAGCCTCGCCGGTCGACCTCGACGTCTACGTGCAGGACCGCGCCGCGACGGTGCGCTTCACCGGCGACGGCTTCGTGCTGCCGGGCAGCGTTCGCCGCGGCATCCCGATCGTTTCCGTCAACACCGACAGCGCCGACCTCAAGCTCTACCGCGTCGGCGACCGCGCCATTGCCGCGCTGCTCGCCGACAGCCAGTTCCTGACCCAGCTCGACGGCTATTCCGCCGACCGCATCGAGAGCCAGAGCGGCGAGCTCGTCTGGCAGGGCAAGATCGATATCGCGCCGGACCTCAACAAGGATGTCGTGACCAGCTTCCCGGTCGACGAGGCGCTGCCGGAGCGTAAGCCCGGCGTCTACGTGCTGACCGCCGCCGCCTCCAACGGCCACAGCAACGAGTGGGATTCCAAGGCGACGCAATGGTTCGTCGTCTCCGATGTAGGCCTGACCACCTATGCCGGCACGGACGGCCTCAACGTCTTCGCCCGCTCGCTCGACACGGCCGGGCCGCTCGAAGGCATCGAATTGCAGCTCATCGCCAAGAACAACGAGGTGCTGGGCACGGCGACGACGGACGCGGACGGACGCGCGACCTTCACCGCCGGCCTCATCCGCGGCACGGCCGCCAACACGCCCGCCGTCATCCTCGCGAAAAAGGGCGAAGGCGACTTCGTCTTCCTCGACATGACGCGCGCCGGCTTCGATCTTTCCGACCGCGGCGTGACCGGCCGCCCGGCGCCGGGCGCCATCGACGTGCTTGCCTGGACCGAGCGCGGCATCTACCGCGCCGGCGAGACGGTGCATGCCACGGCCCTTGCCCGCGACATCGAGGCGAACGCCGTCGAGAAGCTGCCGCTCACCTTCGTCTTCACCCGCCCGGACGGCGTGGAGGACCGCCGCATGGTCGCGGACGGGGCGGCGCTCGGCGGCTACGCCGTCGACCTGCCCTTGCAGGACAACAGCATGCGCGGCTCCTGGCTCATGCAGGTCTTCACCGATCCGAAGGGCACGGCCATCGCCGAGAAGCAGTTCCTCGTCGACGACTTCGTGCCGGACCGCATCGAATTCGACATGACGAGCGAGGCCAAGGCCATCGAGGCCGAGGTGCCGGCGCCGGTTTCGGTCGAGGGCCGCTATCTCTACGGCGCACCGGGCGCGGGCCTTGAGATCGAAGGCGACATCGCCCTGAAGCCGACGCGGCAGGACCCCGCCTATCCCGGCTATGTCTTCGGCCTTGCCGACGAGGAGGCGATCGAGGAGAACCGCGTTCCGCTCGAAGACCTCGACGTGCTCGACGACGAGGGCAGGACGACCTTCGACGTCACCGTCACCGACCTTCCCTCCACCACCCAGCGCCTCGAGGCGCTGGTCACGCTGCGCATGAACGAGGCGGGCGGACGCGCCGTCGAGCGCAGCCTGACCCTGCCGGTCAAGGCGGAAGGACCGATGATCGGCGTGAAGCCGGAGTTCTCGGGCGATCTTTCGGAAAACAGCGTCGCCAACTTCCACGTCGTCGCCGTGAACCCCGACGGCAAGAAGGAAACGATGCAGGGCATGCCCTGGAAGCTGCTTTCCGTCGAGCGTGACTACCAATGGTATCGCGACGGCAGTTCCTGGCGCTACGAGCCCGTCATGACGACCAAGCAGGTCGCCACCGGCACGCTGGACGCGACCACCGACGGCGGGCGCATCTCCGTGCCCGTCACCTGGGGCCGCTACCGGCTGGAGGTGGAAAGCCCCGAGGCGGAAGGCCCGGCGACCAGCATCGAATTCGATGCCGGCTGGTATGTCGCCGCAACCTCGACGGAGACGCCCGACGCGCTGGAAATCTCGCTCGACAAGGAAAGCTACAAGGTGGGCGATACCGCCCGGCTGAAGGTCTCACCGCGCCATGCCGGCCAGCTTCTCGTCACCGTCGGCGCCGAGAGCCTGATCGCAACGCAGACCGCGTCCATTCCCGCCGGGGGCGGCGAGGTGGAAATCCCGGTCACCGCGGCCTGGGGCCCCGGCTCCTACGTCACCGCCACGCTCTTCCGTCCCGGCGCGGACCAGGAGAGCCGCATGCCGATGCGCGCCATCGGCATCACCTGGCTGAAGGTCGATCCCGCCGGGCGCAAGCTCGACGTCGCGCTCGACGTGCCGGAAAAGACGCTGCCCCGCCAGCCGCTCGACATTTCCCTGAAGGTCGCAGGCGCAGGCGCGAACGAGGAGGCCTATATCACGGTCGCCGCCGTCGACGTCGGCATCCTCAACCTCACCCGCTACGAGGCGCCCGACCCGGCCGGCTGGTATTTCGGCCAGCGCCGGCTCGGCATGGAGATCCGCGACCTCTACGGCCGGCTGATCGACGGCTCGCTCGGCACGACCGGGCGGCTACGCACCGGCGGCGATGGCGGCGAAGGGGCCCTGCAAGGCAACCCGCCGACCGAAAAGCTCGTCGCCTTCTTCGCCGGCCCGGTGAAGCTCGATGCGGAGGGTAACGCCAAGGTCAGCTTCGACATTCCGCAGTTCAACGGCACCGCCCGCGTGATGGCCGTCGCCTGGACGAAAACCGGCGTCGGCAGCGCGTCGAAGGACGTCGTCATCCGCGATCCCGTCGTCGTGACGGCGAGCCTGCCGAAGTTCCTCGCCCCCGGGGACCGCGCGGACCTCAGGCTCGACATCGCCAACACCGACGCGCCGGCCGGCGACTACACGGTCGAGGTCACGCACAACAGTTCGGTCATGGTCGAGCAGACCGGCGCCGGCAAGACCGTGACCCTCACGCCCGGCGGCAAGACCGCGCTCACCCTGCCGCTGATCGGCGGCGAGGCGGGCGACGGGCTCGTCACGATAAAGCTGTCGAACGCCTCCGGCCTGTCGCTGGAGCAGGTGCTCAACGTGCCGGTGCGCCCGGCCGCCATGCCGATCACCACGCGCCGGCCGATCGAGATCGCCGCGGGCGGCAGCCTGACGATCGACGACCAGCTGCTCGCCGACAGCCAGCTTGCCGGCGCCTCCGTCAGCCTCAGCGTCTCGCGCGCGGCCGCCTTCGACATCCCGGCGCTCTTAATGGCGCTCGACCGCTATCCCTATGGCTGCACCGAGCAGACGACGAGCCGCGCGCTGCCACTGCTCTATCTCAGCGAATTGTCAAAACAATCCGGCCTGCCGGAGGATACGGAGACGCAAAAACGCGTGCAGGACGCGATCTACCGCGTCCTCGCCAACCAGTCCTCGTCCGGCAGCTTCGGCCTGTGGGGGCCGGACTCGGGCGACCTGTGGCTGGATGCCTTCGTCACCGACTTCCTGTCGCGGGCCCGCGAGCAGAAGTTTGAGGTGCCCGAGCAGGCCATGCTCCAGGCGCTCTCCAACCTGCAGAATGCGCTTTCCTACGACGTGAACGTCTCCACACAGGGCAACGAGATCGCCTATGCGCTCTACGTGCTCGCCCGCAACCGCAAGGCCGCGATCAGCGACCTGCGCTATTATGCCGACACGAAGCTCTCGGAGTTCTCCTCGCCGCTCGCCCGCGCGCAGATCGCCGGCGCGCTCGGCCTCTACGGCGATGCCCGGCGCTCGATGGCGATCTTCTCCAACGCGCTCGGCATTGCCCGCGACGGCGTGATCAATGCCAGCCTCTCGCGCAACGACTACGGCTCGTCGCTGCGCGACGGCGCGGCGATCCTGGCGCTTGCGGCGGAAAGCCGGCCGGTTCCGGACGTCATTCCGGAACTCACGAAGCTCGTCGCCAAGCAATGGGAGAACAAGCGCTGGACCAGCACGCAGGAGCAGACCTGGATGCTGCTGGCCGCCCGCGCCGTGAAGGATGCCGACAAGGACCTGAAGCTGGAGATCAACGGCGCGGAACGTGCCGGCGGCTATGCCGCGCAGATGACGGGCAAATCGCTGCTCGAAAACCCGCTGACCGTCGCCAACCGCACGGGCGAGCCGGTCTCGGCCGTGGTGACGACGGTGGCGGCCCCCGCCGATCCGCTGCCGGCCGGCGGCGACGGCTTTGCCATCGAGCGCAGCTACTACACGCTCGACGGCGAGGAGGCCAACATCACCGAGGCTGAGCAGAACGAACGCTACGTCGTGGTGCTGAAGGTGACGGAGCATAACGACTGGCCGTCGCGCATCATCATCACCGATCTTCTGCCCGCCGGCTTCGAGATCGACAATCCGAGCCTCGTCGACAGCGCCAAGCTCGCCAATTTCGACTGGCTCGGCGAGACGGAGGCGGCACATACGGAGTTCCGCTACGACCGCTTCGTCGCGGCCTTCAACCGCAGCCAGGGCGACAACCGCGAGGTGACGCTGGCCTATGTCGTGCGCGCCGTCACCCCCGGCACCTACGACCTGCCGGCCGCCCAGGTGGAGGACATGTACCGTCCGCAATATTCCGCCCGCACGGCGACCGGCCGCATGCAGGTCGTCAAGGCGGAATAGGACCGGCCGCCGTGATGCTCTGGCGCAAGCTCCTCATCGGCTCCCTTTGCGGGGCGGCGTCCGTCGCCGCCCTCGCCTACGGGCTCATCTGTGCGGACCGCGCCTTTCCCCCGCCCGTCCAGGTCGCCGATACCGTCTCGAAGGAGGTGCTCGACCGCGACGGCCGGCTGCTGCGCGCCTTCGCGACACCGGACGGCTACTGGCGGCTGAAGACCACGGCCGCCGACGTCGACCCGCAGTTCATCCGCATGCTCGTCGCCTATGAGGACCGGCGCTTCCGCGCGCATTCCGGCATCGATCCGCTGGCGCTCCTGCGCGCGGCCGGACAGCTAGCCACGAGCGGCCATATCGTCTCGGGCGCCTCGACGCTCTCCATGCAGGTCGCAAGGCTGATCGAGCCGCGTGAGAACCGCTCGATCCTGGCAAAGCTGCGCCAGATGGCGCGCGCCGTGCAGCTGGAGCGGCGGCTTTCCAAGGACCAGATCCTCGACCTCTACCTGACGCTCGCCCCCTATGGCGGCAATCTCGAAGGCGTGCGGGCGGCAAGCCTTGCCTGGTTCGGCAAGGAGCCGAAGCGGCTCACCGTCGCCGAGGCCGCCCTGCTCGTCGCCCTGCCGCAGCTTCCCGAAAAGCGCCGGCCGGACCGGCACCGGGACGCCGCCGCGGAGGCACGCGAGCGCGTGCTGACCCGCCTTGCCGTCTCCGACGTCATCGGCGAGGGCGAGGCCGAGCGTGCCTCGGCGGAGGCCGTACCCGACCGCCGCCGGCAGCTTCCCGCCTATGCCGCGCATCTTTCGGAGCTGGCGCTGCGCAAGGACCCCGCCGCCGTGGAGCATCGCACGACGCTCGACCGCTCCGTGCAGGACGGGCTGGAGACCGTCGCCCGCGAGGCGGCCGCGCGCCTCGGCCCGAAGGTCTCCATCGCCATGGTAATGGCGGACGCGCGCACCGGCGCGATCCTCGGCGAGGTCGGATCGGCGGATTATTTCGACGGCAGCCGCGCCGGCTGGATCGACATGACGCGCATCCGCCGCTCGCCGGGCTCGGCGCTGAAGCCCTTCATCTACGGGCTCGCCTTCGAGGAGGGACTGGTCGCGCAGGAAACCATCGTCGAGGACCGGCCGGCCGATTTCTCCGGCTACCGCCCGCGCAATTTCGACATGACCTACCAGGGCGACGTCAGCGTGCGCAAGGCCCTGCAGATGTCGCTGAACGTGCCGGCCGTGCGCCTGCTCGAGGCGGTTGGGCCGACGCGGCTGATGGTGCGGTTCCGCCGCGCCGAGGTGCGCCCCGTGCTGCCGCCGGGCGAGACGCCCGGCCTTGCCATCGGCCTCGGCGGCCTCGGCATCACGCTGCGCGACCTGACGCAGCTCTATGCCGCGCTCGCCAACCGGGGGATGCCGGTGCGTCTCGGCGACGGCATCGGCGAGGCACCGTCGATCATCGACGGCGATCCGCTGCTCGATCCCGTCGCGGTCTGGCAGGTCTCGGACGTGCTCTCCGGCGTCATCCCGCCCACCGGCAGCCGGCGGCTCGGCATCGCCTACAAGACGGGCACCAGCTACGGCTACCGCGACGCCTGGTCGGTCGGCTATGACGGGCGCCATGTGCTCGGCGTCTGGGTCGGGCGGGCCGACAACGGCGCGGTTCCGGGCCTGACGGGCTACGGCTCGGCCGCACCCATCCTCTTCGAGGCCTTCGCCCGCTCCGGCCTTGCCGTCGCGGCGCTGCCCGGCGCGCCGAGGGGCGCGGTGCGGATCGCGCAATCCGAGCTTCCCGCGAGCCTCCGCCGCTTCTCGGCAACGGCGAACGGCCTCGTCTCCACCTTCGCCCGCGAATCCGCGCCGCACATCGTCTACCCGCCGGAAGGCGCGCATGTGGAGCTCGGCGCGACGACGGGCGAGGCGATATCGCCGCTGGTGCTGAAGCTGCAGGGCGGCCGCGCGCCCTTCCGCTGGCTCGCCAACGGCAAGGTCCTGCCCGACGCCGCGCGCCGGCGCACGACGCAATGGCTGCCGGAGGGCGCGGGCTTTTCGACGCTGACGGTGATCGACGCCGCCGGGCGCGCGGCGAGCGTGCGGGTGTTCATCGAGTAGGGCGAAGCTGCCCCTCATCCGCCTGCCGGCACCTTCTCCCCGCAAGCGGGGCGAAGGGATTTGCCGCACCGGCTTCCCCAATCAATATATGTCCGTGGGGCACGTCCCCTCTCCCCGTTTACGGGGAGAGGGTTAGGGTGAGGGGCAATCGCCTACTTCGCCGTATCCACCAGCACCCACCCTGCTCTCCGCTTCTCCAGAAAGGCGGCGATGCCCTCGGCCGCCTGCGGCGTCTCCCAGGTGTCGGCGAGCCGCGTGAGAGTCATCTCGATCAGCTTCTCGTCGATCGGCGGGGCGAGCGCGTGGGCGAGCGCCTTGGCGGCCGCGACGGCCTCGGGAGAGGCGGCGAAATAGGGCTTGATCTCCGCCTCCACGGCCGCGTCCAAGCCCTCGGCCGGCACCACGGCGCTCAAAAGCCCGATGCCGCGGGCGGCCTCGGCGTCCATGAGGCGGGCGGAGGTGGCAAGGCGCAGGAAGGCGGCGGGACCGATGCGGGCAGCGACATAGGGGCTGATCGTCGCCGGAATGAGGCCGAGGCGGGTTTCCGTCAGCCCGAAGCGCGCGCCCTCGACGGCGATGGCGGCATCGCAGACGCTGATGAGGCCGACCCCGCCGCCATAGGCCTGTCCGTTGACGCGGGCGATCAGCGGCTTCGGCAGGTCGCGCAGCGCCTTCAGCATCATGGCGAGCCGGCGGGCTTCCGCGATGCGTTCCTCGCGCGATGCGGCGATCTGCTCCTTCATCCAGTTGAGGTCGCCGCCGGCACAAAAACTCTCGCCCTCGCCGGTCAGCACGACGAGGCGCACGGCCGCGTCCTCACCGAGAAAACCCGCGACGGCGGTGAGCTCGCGGATCATCAGGCCGGAAAGCGCATTGTGCTGCGCATGACGGCGGAGCGTCAGCGCGGCGACGCCGCGCCGGTCGACGGATACGGAGATCGTCTCGAAATGCATTTCTGAACCTCCCATCTTTCCGCTTCAGGCGCTCCTGCGCGCATCGTCCTTGCCGGCGATGCGCCGCGCGAAGGCGGCGGCAACGGCCAGCTTGCGCCGGTCGAGCCCGGTTTCATAGCCCTCCGCCGCCAGCATGTCGGCGACGGCGAGCGTATCGACATTGCCGCGCGCGCCCGGCGCATAGGGGCAGCCGCCGAGCCCGCCGACCGAAGCGTCGAAGACGGAAAGGCCACGATCGAGCGCCACGCGGATATTGTCGAGCGCCAGCCCGTTCGTGTCGTGGAAATGACCGGCGAGGTTTTCCGGGAAGGCGACGGCGAGCACCACGTCCAGCATGGCCGCGACCTCCGCGGGCCGCGCGCGGCCGATCGTGTCGCCAAGGCTCACCTCGTGGCAGCCGAGACGCAGGAGCCGGCTCGTCACGCGCGCCACGGCGCAGGGCTCGACCGGGCCGTCATAGGGGCATTGCACGACGCAGCTCACATAGCCGCGCAGCGGAATGCCATCCGCCTTCGCGGCTTGCGCCACCGGGCGCGCACGCTCGATGCTCTCGGCAATCGAGCAGTTGAGATTGGCCCTCGAAAAGCCCTCGGAGGCGGAGAGGAAGACGGCGACCTCATCGACGCCGGCCGCCCGCGCCGCCTCGTAGCCCTTCATGTTGGGCACCAGCGCGGCGTAGGAAATGCCGGGCCGGCGACGGATGCCGGCCATGACCCCGGCGCCGTCGGCAAGCTGCGGAACCCATTTCGGACTGACGAAGCTCGTCGCCTCGATGCGGGCGAAGCCGCAATCCGACAGGAGATCGATCAGCGCGATCTTGTCGGCGGCGGGGATGATCGCCTTCTCGTTCTGCAGGCCGTCGCGGGCCGCCATCTCGACGATTTCGATGCGCCGGCTCATGCCGCCTCCTCCGGTTCCAGCGAAAGGAGAAGCGCGCCTTCGGGCACCTGGTCGCCCGGCGCCACCGGCACCGCGGCCACCACGCCATCGCGCGGGGCGGCCAGCACCAGCTCCATCTTCATCGCCTCCATGGTGACGAGCGGATCGCCCTTGGCGACGCGCGCGCCCGGCTCCGCCGAGACGATGCGCACGAGGCCCGGCATCGGCGCGGAGAGCCGGTCGCCCCCGGCTGCCTCGCCCTGATGGCCGGCTTCCTCGGCAAGCGCGAAGGCATGGCCGTGGCCGGCGAAGAAGACGGTGATGTCGCGCCCCTCGCGATGCACGGCGGCCGGGAGCACATGGCCGTCGAATGCCACACGGACGGCGTAGCCATCGAAAGACTGGACGCAGAGATCCGTCGCAACGCCGCAATGCTCGACGCGGAAGCGGCCTTCGCCGCACATCGTCACGCGAAGCGCATGCTCCGCACCGCCATGATCGAGGAAAACGCTCTGCGCCGCCGCGCCCCACAGGCGGAAGCCGCGCAGATGCACCCACGGATCGTTGCCGGAGGGCGTACCGAGAAGGTCGAGCGCGGCAAGGGCAAAGGCTTCCTCGGAGGCCTCCGGCTCGGCCAGCAGCGCCCCGCCGGCCCGGGCGATGAGGCCCGTATCGACATCGCCCGCCGCGAAGGCCGGCAGGCGGCAGAGGCGGGCGAGGAAGCCGGCATTGGTCGTCACCCCGCCGACGCGGCACGCCGCGAGCGCACTTTCCAGCTTCGCCAGTGCCTCCGCACGGGTGCGGCCATGGGTGATCACCTTGGCGACCATCGGGTCGTAATAGGGCGTGACGACATCGCTCACGCGCACGCCGGAATCGACCCGCACACCCTCCGGCAGGTCGAAGACCGCAAGGCGGCCGGTCGCCGGCAGGAAATCGCGCGCCGGGTTCTCCGCGTAAAGCCGCGCCTCGAAGGCCCAGCCGTCGATAGCAAGCTCGTCCTGCCGCTTCGGCAAAGGCTCGCCGGCGGCGACGCGGAGCTGCCATTCGACGAGATCGAGACCGGTGATCGCCTCCGTCACGGGATGCTCGACCTGGAGGCGCGTGTTCATCTCCATGAAATGGAAGCGGTCCTGCCGCAATCCTTCCGAAACATCGGCGATAAACTCGACGGTGCCGGCGCCGCTATAGCCGATGGCGGCGGCCGCGCGCACGGCGGCAGCGCCCATCGCGGCGCGCATCCCGGCCGTCATGCCAGGAGCCGGGGCCTCCTCGATCACCTTCTGGTGCCGGCGCTGGAGCGAGCAGTCGCGCTCGAAGAGGTGCACGACATTGCCGTGGCCGTCACCGAAGACCTGCACCTCGATATGCCGGGGCTTGGCCATGTATTTCTCGACGAGCACACGGCCGTCGCCGAAGGCGCTTTCGGCCTCGCGGCGGGCGCTTTCCAGCGCGGCGGCGAAATCTTCCCGCCGCTCCACCTTGCGCATGCCCTTGCCGCCGCCGCCGGCCCGCGCCTTGATCAGCACGGGATAGCCGATGGCCTCGGCCTCGCCGGCGAGGAAGGCGGGCTCCTGCCGCTCGCCGTGATAGCCGGGCACGACGGGAACGCCGGCCTTTTCCATCAGAGCCTTGGCGGCATCCTTCAGGCCCATGGCGCGGATGGCATTCGCCGAAGGGCCGATGAAGACGAGGCCGGCGGCCTCCACAGCCTCGACGAAATCGGGGTTTTCCGAGAGGAAGCCGTAACCCGGATGCACCGCCTCCGCGCCGCTCGCCTTCGCGGCCTCGACGATGGCGGAGATATCCAGGTAGCTTTTCGCCGCTTCGGCCGGGCCGATGCGGATCGCTTCGTCGGCAAGCGCCACATGCAGCGCGTTGCGGTCGGCATCGGAGAAGACGGCAACCGTCGCGACACCCATGCGGCGGGCGGTGCGGATGATGCGGCAGGCGATTTCGCCCCGGTTGGCGATGAGGATCTTGCGGAACATGCTGCCTCCTACATCCGGAAGACGCCGAAGCGCGTGGGCTCGACGGGCGCATTGAGCGCCGCCGAGAGCGAGAGCGCCAGCACGTCGCGCGTTTTGCGCGGATCGACGATGCCGTCGTCCCACAGGCGCGCCGAGGCATAGAGCGGGTGACTCTGCCGGGCGAACATGTCGATGGTCGGCTGCCTGAAGGCGGCCTCCTCCTCCGCGCTCCAGGTGCCGCCCGCCCGCTCGATGCCCTCGCGCTTGACGGTGGCGAGCACGCCCGCCGCCTGCTCGCCGCCCATCACGGCGATGCGGCTGTTCGGCCAGGTCCACAGGAAGCGCGGCGAATAGGCCCGGCCGCACATGCCGTAATTGCCCGCGCCGTAGGAGCCGCCGATCAGCATGGTGATCTTCGGCACTTTTGCAGTCGCGACAGCGGTGACGAGCTTGGCGCCGTGCTTGGCGATGCCGTCGGCCTCGTATTTCCTACCGACCATGAAGCCGGTGATGTTCTGCAGGAAGAGAAGCGGAATGCCGCGCTGGGCGCAGAGCTCGATGAAATGCGCGCCCTTCAGCGCCGCTTCGGAAAAGAGCACGCCGTTGTTGGCGAGGATGCCGACGGGAAGGCCGTGGAGGGCCGCGAAGCCGCAGACGAGGGTGGTGCCGAAGCGGGCCTTGAACTCGTCGAAGCGGGAGCCGTCGACCACGCGGGCGATCACCTCGCGCACGTCATAGGGCGTGCGGGTATCGGCCGGCACGATGCCGAGCAGTTCTTCCGGATCGTAGAGCGGGGCTTCGCCCTCGCCCGTCTTCGTAATTTCCGGCTTACGCGTATTGAGGTTGGCGGCAATCTGGCGGGCGATGGCGAGCGCATGGCGGTCGTCGCGCGCCAGATGGTCGGCGACGCCTGAAAGGCGGGTGTGGACGTCGCCGCCGCCGAGGTCTTCCGCGCTCACGACCTCGCCCGTCGCGGCCTTCACCAGCGGCGGGCCGGCAAGGAAGATCGTGCCCTGGTTCTCGACGATGACGGTCTCGTCGCTCATCGCCGGAACGTAGGCGCCGCCCGCCGTGCAGCTTCCCATGACGACGGCGACCTGCGGGATGCCGGCGGCGGACATCTGCGCCTGATTATAGAAGATGCGGCCGAAATGATCGCGGTCGGGAAAGACCTCGTCCTGGTTCGGCAGGTTCGCCCCGCCGGAATCGACGAGATAGATGCAGGGCAGCCGGTTTTCCGCGGCGATCTCCTGCGCGCGCAGGTGCTTCTTCACGGTGACGGGGTAATAGGTGCCGCCCTTCACCGTGGCGTCGTTGCAGACGATCATGCATTCGCGGCCGGAGACGCGGCCGATGCCGGCGATCATGCCGCCCGAGGGCGATGCGCCGTCATAAAGGCCGTGGCCGGCGGTGAGGCCGATTTCGAGGAAGGGCGAGCCCGGATCGAGGAGTTGGGCCACACGCTCGCGCGGCAGCAGCTTGCCGCGGGCGACGTGACGCTCGCGCGCCTTCGGCCCGCCGCCGTCCATGGCGAGCTTCGCCGCTTCCTCCACCAGCGCCAGCGCATTGAGCATGGCCCTACGGTTTACCTCGAAGGTTTCGCTGCGCGTGTTCACGGCCGAAGGGATGACCGGCATCACAGCGTCTCCCGGAAGATTTCGCGGCCGATCAGCATGCGGCGGATTTCGGACGTGCCCGCGCCGATCTCGTAGAGCTTGGCGTCGCGCAGCAGGCGTCCGGTCGGATAGTCGTTGATATAGCCGTTGCCGCCGAGCGCCTGTATGGCCTCCAGCGCGAGCTTCGTTGCGGTCTCGGCGGCATAGAGGATGCAGCCGGCGGCGTCCTTGCGCGTCGTCTCGCCCCGGTCGCAGGCGCTGGCGACGGCATAGACATAGGCGCGGCAGGCATTGAGTGCGACATACATGTCGGCGACCTTGCCCTGCATGAGCTGGAATTCGCCGATGGGCTGGCCGAACTGCTTTCGCTCGTGGATATAGGGCACGACCACGTCGAGGCAGGCGGCCATGATGCCGAGCGGGCCGCCGGAGAGCACGACGCGCTCGTAGTCGAGGCCGGACATCAGCACGTTGACGCCGCGCCCGACCGTCCCCATGACGTTCTCCTCCGGCACCTCGCAATCGGTGAAGACGAGCTCGCAGGTGTTAGAGCCGCGCATGCCGAGCTTGTCGAGCTTCTGGGCGGTCGAAAAGCCCTTGAAGCCCTTCTCGATGAAGAAGGCGGTGATGCCGCGCGCACCGGCCTCCGGGTCGGTCTTGGCATAGACCACCAGCACGTCCGCATCCGGCCCGTTGGTGATCCACATCTTGTTGCCGTTCAGCACATAGCGGTCCCCGCGCTTTTCCGCGCGCAGCCGCATGGAGACGACGTCGGAGCCTGCCCCCGGCTCGGACATGGCGAGCGCGCCGACATGCTCGCCGGAAATCAGCTTCGGCAGGTATTTCTCCCGCTGTTCCGTGCTGGCGTTGCGCACGATCTGGTTGACGCAGAGATTGGAATGGGCACCGTAGCTGAGGGCAACCGAGGCCGAGGCGCGGCTGATCTCCTCCATCGCCACGCAATGGGCGAGATAGCCCATGCCCGATCCGCCATAGCTTTCCGGCGCGGTGATGCCGAGAAGGCCGAGATCGCCAAGCTCGCGCCAGAGCGGCATCGGGAAAGCGTTCGTGCGGTCGATCTCCGCTGCCTGCGGCGCGATGCGCTCCGATGCGAAGCGCCGCACGCTTTCGCGGAGCGCCTCGATATCCTCCCCGAGCCCGAAGCTCATTGCAGCATCGTACATGTCCATCCTCCCCGTGCGGCCTTATGCGGCCGCCTTTTCCTGTCCTGCCGTATCGAAGGCCTTGCGAAGACCGGCCTCGCGCGCCTTCACGCGCTTTTCCGCCTCCTCCTTGACGGGGCCGTAGCCGCGAATCTCGCCGTAAAGGGCAAGCAGCGCAACGGCAGCCTCAAGGTTCTCGCGGCGAAGGTCTTGCAGCACATGCCCGACCATCGCCTCGTAGTCGGCGATGAGCCGGCGTTCCATTCGGCGCTCGGCGGAGCGGCCGAACGGATCGAAGGCGGTGCCGCGCAAGCCCTTCATGCGCGCGAGTACGCCGAAGACCGGCAGCATCCAGCGGCCGAAGCGGCGCTTGCGCGGCCGGCCGCCCGCATCCTCGCCCTTGAGCATCGGCGGCGCGAGGTTGAAGACGATGCGGTACTTGCCTTCGAACTGCTCGGCGAGGCCCGCCTTGAAGGCCGGATCGGTGAAGAGCCGGGCGACCTCGTATTCGTCCTTGTAGGCAAGGAGCTGGGCGTAGACATGGGCCACCGTGCGGGTCAGCCGGTCACCCGGGCCGAGCGCCCTTTCCGCCGTCAGCACCCGCTCCACCAGCGCCTTGTAGCGGCCGGCGAGCGCGGCATTCTGGTAGGCCGTCAGGTGCTTCATGCGGTGGGCGATCAGCTCTTCCGTCGCCATGGTCTCCAGCGTGGGAACAGGCTTGCCGGGATGCAGCAGCCGTTCGGCGCGGGCGGGATCGGCGGCGATCAGCCGGCCCCAGCCGAAGGCCGAAAGCGTGGCCTCGACCGCAACGCCGTTCAGCGCGATCGCCTGCTCGATGGACTGGCGGGTGAGCGGGATGAGGCCCTTCTGCCAGGCATAGCCCGTCATCAGGATGTTCGTCGCCATGGCATTGCCGGCGACCTTCTCCGCGATGGTGGTGAAGTCGAGGAGGTGCGAGGGCTCGCGCAGGCCCTCGCGGACGGTGTTCTCCACGTCGCGGCGGCGGAAGTCGAAATCGCGCTTGCGCACGAAATCGGCAACCGGCGTCAGCTTCGTGTTGACGACGCCCGTGGTGCGATGCCGGTCGCAGAGCGTGATGGCGTCCTTGGAGGCGCCCACCACGTCGTCGGCGGCGATCAGGAGGTCGGCCCCGCCGGTGACGATGCGCGGCGAGGAGACGTCCTCGTCGCGAAGGCCGATGCGCAGGTGGCTCATCACCGCCCCGCCCTTCTGCGCGAGGCCGGCCATGTCGAGGATCATCGGCGATTTGCCGTCGAGATGGGCGGCCATGCCGAGGATGGCGCTGATCGTCAGGATGCCCGTGCCGCCGATGCCGGCGATGGCGATGTTGTAGGCGCGCGTGCCGATCCGGACGATTTCCGGCTCGGGAAGACCCGCCATGTCGGGGTTCGAGCGCGCCGCCTTGCGCAGCCGCCCGCCCTCCACCGTCACGAAGGAGGGGCAGAAGCCCTTGAGGCAGGAATAGTCCTTGTTGCAGGAGGACTGGTTGATCTTGCGCTTGCGGCCGAGCGCGGTGTCGAGCGGCTCGACGGAGACGCAGTTCGACTGGGTGGAGCAATCGCCGCAGCCCTCGCAGACGGCGGGGTTGATCATCAGGCGGACCGGTGGGTCCTCCATCAGGCCGCGCGAGCGGCGGCGGCGCTTTTCCGCCGCGCAGGTCTGCACATAGACGATGGCCGAGCAGCCGGGGGCCTCGCGGATATCACGCATCACCCGGTCCATCTCGTCGCGGTGGCGCACGATGGTGCCGGGCGCGAGCGTCGCGGGCGAATAGGCTTCCGGATGATCGGAGACGAGATAGATCGGTGCGACGCCCTCGTCGTAGAGCTGGTGCGTGACCGCCTCGGGGCTGAGCGGCCCGTCGACGGGCTGGCCGCCGGTCATCGCCACGGCGTCGTTGTAGAGCAGCTTGTAGGTGATGTTGACGCCGGCGGCGACCGACTGGCGGATGGCGAGGATGCCGGAATGGTAGTAGGTGCCGTCGCCGAGATTGACGAAGATGTGCTTCTCGTCGGTGAAAGGCGCGATGCCCGACCATGGCACGCCTTCGGCGCCCATATGGGTGAAGGTCGTGGTGGAGCGGTCCATCCACTGCACCATGTAGTGACAGCCGATGCCCGCCGTCGCGCGGCTGCCCTCCGGCACCTTGGTGGAGGTGTTGTGCGGACAGCCGGAGCAGAAATAGGGCACCCGCTCGACCGGCGCGGCGTGGGTCTTGCGCAGCTTCTCGCGCTCCAGCAGGTAGGAGAGCTCGTCGGCGATCACCGTCTTGAGGCCCGCGTCGAACTCGAAATGCAGGAGCCGCGCGGCGATCGCCCGCGCGACCATGCCGACGGAAAGCGCCTGCGAGAGCGGCAGGAACGGATGGTCCTCGTGGTCGAACTTGCCGATGATGCGCGGCCGCTCGCCGTGGTGCCAGTTGAAGAGCTGCTGCTTGATCTGGTTCTCGATGATCTCGCGCCGCTCCTCGACGACCAGCACCTCCTCCAGCCCTTGCGAGAATTCGCGCACACCCTCCGGCTCCAGCGGCCAGGGCATGCGGACCTTGTAGACGCGCATGCCGATCTCGGCCATCTCGGCGGGACCGATGGAAAGCTCCTTGAGGGCCTGCAGCACGTCCTCATAGGCCTTACCCGAGGCGATGATGCCGAAGCGGGCGCGCGGCACGTCATGCGTAATCTCGTCAACCCGGTTGGCACGGGCAAACGCGATGGCGGCATAGCCCTTGTAGGTCTGCAGCCGCTCGTCCTGCGGCAGCGGCGGATCGGGCCAGCGAAGGCTGAGCCCGCCCGGCGGCAGCTCGAAATCCTCCGGGATGACGAACTGCCGGCGCTCGCCGGCAAGATCGACGGAGGCGGTCGTCTCGACCGTGTCGGCGATGAACTTCATGCCGACCCAGCAGCCGGAATAGCGCGACATCGCCGTGCCCAGCAGGCCGTATTCGACGAATTCGTGGATCGACGAGGGGTAGAGCACCGGGATCAGCGCCGACATGAAGGCATGGTCGGACTGGTGGGGGATGGACGACGACTTGGCCGAATGGTCGTCGCCCGCAAGACAGAGGACGCCGCCATGTTTCGACGTGCCGGCGGCGTTGGCGTGCTTGAGCACGTCGCCGCAACGATCGACGCCCGGCCCCTTGCCGTACCAGTAGCCGGCAACGCCGTCATAGCGCGCGCCGGGCGACAGGTGCAGCTGCTGCGTGCCCCAGACGGCGGTGGCGGCCAGATCCTCGTTGACGCCCGGGCGGAACACGATGTCGTGCGCCGCCAGATGCTTGCCGGCCTTCGCAAGCTGCTGGTCATAGCCGCCGAGCGGCGATCCGCGATAACCCGAGATGAATGCGGCGGTGTTCAGCCCCGCGGCCCGGTCGCGCCGCATCTGCACGATCGGCAGGCGCACGAGGGCCTGGATGCCGGAAAGGAAGATCCTTCCTTCCTCCGCCGTATACTTGTCCTCGAGAGAAAAGCTCTGCTTCAGCATGACTTCCTCCTCGATGGCTCTCCTCCACGAAAGCCATCCTCCTAATGTAGGAGCTTAGTCACGGTTTGGGAGGAGCGGGTCCTTATTTTCGGCACGGCACGGCGCGCCGCTAGGACGGCATCCGCAAAGCGGGCCTGCCAGCGCAAAGCCATCCTATTTCGCTCAAAGCGGCACGCGATGCGTGTTCTTCAATTCGTCGAGGGCGAAGCTGGAATTGACGAAGCCGACGCCCGGCAGCTTGAGGAGCGCCTTCTTCAAGATCTCCTCGTATTGCCGCACGCTGCTCGTCAGCACCCGCAGCACATAGTCGTGATCGCCGGTCATGGAATAACACTGCACCACCTCGGGCATGTCCTTCACCGCCCGCTCGAAGTCCAGCAGCGTCTCCTCGTCGTGCTGCTTCAGCCGCACGAAGCAGAAGACGGAGACCTCGAAGCCGACGCGCCTGGGATCGACGGCGATGACGCGGCCGCGGATGATGCCCTGCTTCTCCATCTCCTTGATGCGTCGCCAGCAGGGCGTATGGCTGAGGCCGACGCGCTCGCCGATCTCGGCGACCGTCAGGTCCGGCTCGCTCTGCAGCAGCCGCAGGATTTTCCGGCTCGTCTCGTCGAGGCCGCCCTCGCCCATGTCAGAGCAGCCCGCGGCCGGAAAGGTTGCGCATCAGCGTGGCGATGCCGAAGGTCCAGGGCGGGCATTCGGTGGAAAGCCGCACGATATTGACGAGCGCGCCGAGCTCCGGGTTCGAGATCGTCACCCGGTCGCCGGTCTTGTGGGTAAAGCCCTGACCCGGCGCGTCGCGATCCTCCACAGGCGCGAAGAGCGTGCCCATGAACAGCATGAAGCCGTCCGGATACTGGTGATGTTTGCCGATGGTCTGCGAGACGAGGTCGAGCGGGTCGCGGCTGATCTCGCGCATCGTGCTGCGGCCCTTGAGAACGAAGCCGTCCTCGCCCTCGATCAGGAGGTCGAGGTCGGCCTTGCGCACGTCCTCGATGGAATAGGTCTCGTCGAAGAGGCGGATGAAGGGGCCGATGGCGGAGGAGGCATTGTTGTCCTTCGCCTTGCCGAGGAGGAGTGCCGAGCGGCCCTCGACGTCACGCAGGTTCACATCGTTGCCGATCGTCGCGCCCCTGGCGCGGCCGGCGCTGTCGACGGCGAGCACGATTTCCGGCTCCGGATTGTTCCACTTGGAGACCGGATGCAGCCCGACCGAGGCGCCCCAGCCGACGGAGGAGAGCACCGGCGCCTTGGTGAAGACTTCCGCGTCCGGGCCGATGCCGACCTCCAGATATTGCGACCAGACGCCCTCCTCGATCAGCGCCGCCTTGACCTTGCCCGCCGCCTCGGAGCCGGCCTTGAGGTCGCGCAGGCTGTCGCCGATGATGGCGGTGACGCGGCCGCGCACCTTTTCCGCCAGCGCCGGATTGCCCGCCGCCTTCTCCTCGATCACCCGCTCGATCATCGAGCGGGCGAAGGTGACGCCGCAGGCCTTGACGGCCTGAAGGTCGCAGGGGGCGAGGAGATGAAGCGCGGAAAAATCGCCCGCGCCTTCCACCGACGTCTCCAGCACGGCATCGAGCGCGCCGATATCTTCGCCGGACGCGGCCCGCACGAAGGCGGCCGGGTCGTCCTTTTCCATGAGGTCGCGCATCGTGGCGCAGTCGATGGAGGTGATGTCGATAAGCCGACCGCCCCGAAGCACCACGACCGCCGGCCCCTGCACGTCCGGCCGCCAGACGCGCCCGACGAATGTTCCCCGCGAAAAATCTCCTGCCGTCATCGTCACCGTGCGCTCCTTCCGTGATCTTCGACCAGCGTTCTAGACCGAAAACGGCGGCGTCGACAGGGCGAAGGTGGGGGCCGGCGGAATTTCCGCATCCGCCGGCCGCCCGTCAGGCCGGGCGGGTGCGCACCGCCGTCAGGATCGTCAGCGCGGCGAGGAAGAGCGCGGCGCCGCTGGCGACGAAGACACTTGAAACGCCGCTGAGATCGAACAGCGCCCCGCCGGCCGCCGCCCCGGTCGCGATGGCGAAATTGATGGCGGCGACGAAGAGGCCGCCGGCACTTTCGGCTTCGTCCGGCACGGCGCGGGTGATCCAGGTCGACCAGGCGACCGGCACGGCGCCGAAGGCAAGGCCCCAGAGCGCGACCATGGCGGCATCGGCGGCGAGATGGCCGCCGAAGGCCGACAGCGAGAGTGCCAGCACGCCCATGACCAGCGGCATTACCGCCAGCGTGAAGCGCATGGACCGCTCCAGCAGCACCGCGCCGAGGGAATTGCCGAAGAAGGTGGCGATACCGAAGCCGAGCAGTACGGCCGAAATGCCCTCGACGCCGATGCCGGTCACTGTTTCCAAGAAGGGACGGATATAGGTGAAGAAGGAGAAGTGGCCGGTGAAGACGAGCAGGATCGCCAGCATCGCGAAGCCGACGCCCGGCCGCCGCAGCACCTCGACGAGGGTGCCGAAACGCGAGTGACCGCGCGGCGGCAGCGACGGCAGCGTCGCGACCTGCACGACGAAGGACAGCGCGCCGAGCACCGCCGCGCCGAGGAAGACGTTGCGCCAGCCGACCATGTCGCCGACATAGCTGCCGACCGGTGCGGCGAAGACCGTGGCCGCCGAGACGCCGAGGAACATCACCGAGAGGGCCTTCGCCACATAGGCTTCCGGCACCAGCCGCATCATCGTCGCCGCCGAGAGCGTCCAGAAGCCGCCGAGCGCCATGCCGAGCAGCACGCGCCCGCCGAGCAGCATGGGAAGGCTGTCGGAAAAGGCGACGAGAAGGTTCGACAGGATCAGCAGGACCGACAGGCCGAGCAGGACGAGCCGCCGGTCGAGCCTGCGCGTCACCACCGTGACGAGGAGGCTGGTGAGGAGCGCCACGGCCGCCGTCGCCGTCACCGCCTGTCCCGCCATGCCTTCCGAAATGCCGAGGTCGGCGGCCATCGGCGTCAGGAGGCTTGCGGGCAGGAACTCCGCGCCCACCAGCGCGAAGACGCCAAGCGTCATCGACAGGACGCCGCCCCAGGCCGGGCGGGCGTCCGCCTCGCTCTCCGGCGCCATGATTGTTGCATCGGTCATCTGCTATCCCTTTCCTGTTGCAGTGCGTGCCCGGAAAGGTGGGTTGAAATGGAAGACGCACAATGTCATTTTATCCGCAATGTTTGATCGATCGTCCGACCCATCAAAAAATATCCACGATCCCGTCAGCGAGCTCCTGATGGGCATGCGCCTGCGCGGCGCGAGTTACGGCCGGCTGCAGCTCACGCCGCCCTTCGGCATCCGCTTTCCGGCCGCACCCGAGGCCCGCTTCCATTTCATCGCGCGCGGCAAGGTGCTGCTGAGGACGCCCGGCGAGAGCGGGCGCGACCTTGCCTGCGGCGATGCCGTTCTCCTGCCGCGTGGCGAGATGCACGAGATCGTCACCGGCCCGAACGTGCAGATGCGCGACTACGAGAGCTATGCGCGAACGCCGCTCTGCCCGGAGGTGGCGGCGGTGGAGGCCTGCATCAAGTCCGAGGACCGGGAGAACGACACGCTGATCTTCACCGGCCGCATGGAATTCGAGCTGGATACGCTCCATCCCCTCGTCGGCCTCATGCCGCAGGTCATGTCGGTCGGCGCGCTGATCGGCCGCCAGCCGGAGCTGATGCCGCTGCTGGACGCGATGGAGCGGGAAATGGCGGAGGAGCGCGTCGGCTCGGCCGGCATCCTCGCGCGCCTTGCCGATGTCATCGCCGCCTCCATCGTGCGCGGCTGGGTGGAGTGCGGCTGCGGCAATGCGACGGGCTGGATCGAGGCCTTGCGCGACCCGCGGCTCGGCCGCGTCATCGCAGCCCTCCACCGCGAGCCCGGCCGCAACTGGACGCTTGCCGACATGGCCCGGGAAATGGGCAGCTCCCGCTCCGTCTTCGCCAAGCGCTTCGTCGAGGTGACCGGCATGACGCCGCAGCGCTACGTGCTGGCGCTGCGCATGCGTCTTGCCGAACAATGGTTCCGACGCGACAAGCTCGCCATCGACACCGCCGCCCGCCGCCTCGGCTTCGGCTCGCAAGCCGCCTTCGCCCGCGCCTTCAAGCGCATCGTCGGCGAGCCGCCCGGCAAAACACGCAGCAAGGCGGCGTCGAGCACGATCGGAAACGGACAGGATGGGAGGAAAAATGGTGCTGCTAGAGAGATTTGAACTCTCGGCCTCTCCCTTACCAAGGGAGTGCTCTACCCCTGAGCTATAGCAGCATCCGGCGAAACGATGCTGTTCCGCGTGAGAGAGGGCCTATTGCCACAGGTCACCCGGTAGTGCAAGCGGCCAATGTACGATTATCGCAACAAAACTGACGGGAGCCTCGCTTTGCGGGGATAAGCATGAGCGGCAAGGACGAGACGAAAGGCGGGAAGATGCGGACGGAGGCGGAGATCCGCGCGGAGCGGCTGGCCAAAACGCTGCGCGACAATCTCCAGCGCCGCAAGCAGCAGGCGCGTGCCCGGCGCGCCGGGGAGGCGGACGAGACGGTGGGACTTCCTGCCGCAAAAAAAGACGAATCGGACGGTTAGTCGAAAACTGTCTTCGCAACGAAGGCGACGGGGACGGTTTCCGGGGACCGGGCGCGCAGAAAACCACGCGGCCGGCACGGTCTTCATTTTTCGATCGCGATGCTCTAAAGAGGCCGCAACCTCCGAAAGCCGATATTCTTTGAGAAAGGCGGGCCCGGCCCGTAGTCACACATGGATCGCATCCGAATTGTAGGCGGCAACGAGCTGAAGGGCATCATCCCCATCTCCGGCGCCAAGAACGCCGCGCTGCCGCTGATGATCGCCTCGCTTCTGACCGACGACACGCTGACGCTGGAAAACGTGCCGCACCTTGCCGACGTCGAGCAGCTCATCCGCATCCTCGGCAACCACGGCGCCGACATCTCCGTCAACGGCCGCCGCGAGCGCCAGGGCGAAGGCTATTCGCGCACGATCCACTTCACCTCGCGCAACATCGTCGATACGACCGCACCCTATGAGCTCGTCTCCAAGATGCGCGCCTCGTTCTGGGTCATCGGCCCGCTGCTCGCCCGCGAGGGCAAGGCCCGCGTCTCGCTGCCGGGCGGCTGCGCCATCGGCACGCGCCCGGTCGACCTCTTCATCGAGGGGCTTGCCGCGCTCGGCGCGAAGATCGAGATCGACGGCGGCTATATCGAGGCGACGGCGCCACAAGGCGGCCTCATCGGCGCGCGCTACACCTTCCCGAAGATTTCCGTCGGCGCAACGCATGTCATGATGATGGCGGCGACGCTTGCCCGCGGCACCACGGTGATCGGCAATGCCGCGCGCGAGCCGGAAGTGCAGGACCTTGCCAAGTGCCTCAACGCCATGGGCGCGAAAATCTCCGGCGCCGGCACCTCCACCATCACCATCGAGGGCGTCACCCAGCTTTCCGGCGCCCGCCACCGCGTGCTGCCGGACCGTATCGAGACCGGCACCTATGCCATGGCCGTCGCCATGACGGGCGGCGACGTCGTGCTGGAAGGCACGGATGCGGCCCTGCTCGACACCGCGCTCGAAGCGATCCGCCGCTCCGGCGCCGAGATCACCGCGACGGAAAGCGGCATCCGCGTCGTGCGCAACGGCGGCGGCATCAAGCCGGTCGACGTCGTCACCGACCCCTTCCCGGGCTTCCCGACGGACCTCCAGGCGCAGTTCATGGGCCTGATGACCAAGTCGAACGGCATTTCCCACATCACCGAGACGATCTTCGAGAACCGCTTCATGCATGTGCAGGAGCTCGCCCGCCTCGGCGCGAAGATCTCGCTCTCCGGCCAGACGGCCAAGATCGAGGGCGTCGAGCGGCTGCGCGGCGCGCCGGTCATGGCGACGGACCTTCGCGCCTCCGTCTCGCTCGTCATCGCCGGCCTTGCCGCCGAGGGCGAGACCATGGTGTCGCGCGTCTACCATCTCGACCGCGGCTTCGAACGGCTGGAGGAAAAGCTCACCCGCTGCGGAGCCGTCGTCGAGCGCGTCAGCGACTGATCGTTTCCGCGCGGTGGTTGCAGTCCGCCGCGCGGCGTCCTATTTCGTCAGGGAATATTCGGGATGGCGCATATCCGCGCCTCCCCGGAAAGGACACGAATTATGGACAGCCTGAAACTGCTCGCCCTCGACACCGAAGACCTCGCCGTCGTTTCCGCCCATTTGCAGGATGCGGTCTTCAAGACGGAGGGGCTCTCCTACGATGCCCGGCACCACGTCTTTTCGGTCGTCGTCAACCGCTTCGCCTGGGAAAAGGCGGAGCGCCGCGGCAGGAGCTTCGAGCGCCGCCGCGCCGCCGTCGCCTTCAAACGCGTTTCCGCCGTGCGCTCCATCGGCATCGACCGCAAGGACAGGGAAGCCGTCTTCTCCCTGCTCGCCATCGATTTCACGCCGAAGGGCGAAGGACCGGACGGCACGCTCGAACTCATCCTTTCCGGCAACGCCTCCATCGCCCTCGATGTGGAATGCGTCGAAGTTCAGCTTGCAGATACCGGCGGGGCATGGGAAACCAGCTTGAAACCCCGCCACCCGGCGGTTTGAGGCATATCCGGCGCCTGCCGCCGGGAGACGACAGGAACGAGCGACTTGGCGATCAGACTTGACTACCAGAGCAGCGATTTCGAAAGCCGGTTCGCTGCCTTCCTGACCACCAAGCGCGAGGTCTCCGAAGACGTCAACGCCATCGTGCGCACGATCATCGACGACGTGCGTGCGCGCGGCGACAAGGCGCTCGCCGACTATTCGAAGAAATTCGACGGCCTCGATTTCTCCGTCACCTCCATGCGCGTGTCGCTTGAGGAGATCGAAGCCGCCTACGACGCGGTCGACCCGAAGATCGTCGCCGCGCTGGAGCTTGCCGCCCAGCGCATCGAGAAGCACCACGCCCGCCAGAAGCCGAAGGACGACCTCTACGAGGACGACATCGGCGTCGGCCTCGGCTCGCGCTGGACGGCGATCGACGCCGTCGGCCTCTATGTCCCCGGTGGCACGGCGAGCTATCCGAGCTCCGTGCTGATGAACGCCGTACCGGCCAAGGTCGCCGGCGTGCCGCGCATCGTCATGGTCGTGCCGGCGAAGGACGGCGAGATCAACCCGGCCGTGCTTGCCGCCGCGCGCATTGCCGGCGTCGACGAGATCTACCGCATCGGCGGCGCGCAGGCCGTCGCGGCCCTTGCCTACGGCACGGGGACGATTGCGCCCGTCGCCAAGATCACCGGCCCCGGCAATGCCTTCGTCGCTGCCGCCAAGCGGCAGGTCTTCGGCACCGTCGGCATCGACATGATCGCCGGCCCCTCCGAAGTGCTCGTCATCGCCGACGGCGACAACGACCCGGACTGGCTTGCCGCCGACCTCCTCGCCCAGGCCGAGCACGATGCCGGCGCCCAGTCGATCCTCGTCACCGACAGCCCCGCCCTTGCAGACGCCGTCGAAGCCGCCGTCGAGCGGCAGCTGAAGACGCTGGAGCGCTCGGAAACCGCTGCCGCGAGCTGGCGCGACTTCGGCGCGGTCATCCTCGTGCCGGAGCTTGCCAAAGCCGTGCCGCTCGCCAACCGCATCGCCGCCGAGCACCTGGAGATCGCAACCGCCGATCCCGACGTCCTGCTGCCGCAAATCCGCAATGCCGGCGCCATCTTCGTCGGCCGCCATACGCCGGAGGTCATCGGCGATTATGTCGGCGGCTCGAACCACGTCCTGCCGACCGCCCGCTCCGCCCGCTTCTCCTCCGGCCTTTCGGTGCTCGACTACATGAAGCGCACCTCGATCCTGCGGCTCGGGCCGGACCAGCTTCGCGCGCTCGGCCCCGCCGCCGTTACGCTGGCCGAGGCCGAAGGGCTCGGCGCCCATGCCCGTTCCGTCGCGATCCGCCTCAACATGGAGACGTAGGGTATGGCGACGAAAGGCCGTTTCCGCCTCTGCGACGTGGTGCTGGACGATACGATCGGCCGTGCCACGCCGGACGTGGAGCACGAGCGCGCCGTCGCCATCTTCGACCTCATCGAGGAAAACAGCTTCGAGCCGCTCGGCCACGCGGGCGGGCCCTATCGCCTCAATCTCTCGCTGCTCGATTCCAAGCTCGTCTTCGCCATCCGCACGGAAGGCGGCGAGGAGGTCGCCACCCATATCCTCTCGCTGACGCCCTTCCGGCGCATCGTGAAGGACTATTTCCTGATCTGCGAGAGCTACTACCAGGCGATCCGCTCGGCGACGCCCAGCCAGATCGAGGCGATCGACATGGGCCGGCGCGGCATCCACAACGAGGGCTCGCAGACGCTGATGGACAGGCTCTCGGGCAAGATCAAGTTCGACTTCGACACGGCCCGGCGCCTGTTCACGCTCGTCTGCGTCCTCTACTGGCGCGGGTGAGCGGATGGAAGGCGCTTCCCCGGCCCCCGGAAAGACCCCGCCGCGAACGCTCCGTTCGGTCCTCTTCATGTGCCGCATGAATGCCGTGCGCTCGCCGATGGCCGAAACCATCGCCCGCAGCCTGCTGCCCGGTACCTACATCGCCTCCGCCGGCATCCGCCCCGGCGAGCGCGATCCCTTCGTCGATGCCGTGCTTGGCGAGGTCGGCCTTTCGCTCGGCCGCCACGCGCCCCATTCGCTCGACGAGCTGGAGGACGACTATTTCGACCTCATCGTGACGCTGGCGCCGGAGGCCCATCACGCCGCCCTCGAGCTCACCCGCTCCATGGCCGTCGACGTCATGTACTGGCCGACGCCGGACCCGACGGTGGCGACCGGCACGCGCGAACAGATCATGAGCGCCTACCGCGAGGTCCGCGAGTTCCTGAAGACGCTGATCGAGAAGCGTTTGAAGGCGTCCGGCTGAAGGGGAAGCGGTTCTCTTTCCGGCAAATGCAGAAACCCGGCGCTTCGGTGTTCACAAAGCCCTGGCGATTGTGTAGTTTCCGGCAACTTTTTCGAGGCGGGCATCCGGCCTCCCCGAATTCACCCCACAGGAATATCACCGCAAGATGGCAAAAGAAGAAGTCCTCGAATTTCCCGGCGTCGTGACGGAACTGCTCCCGAACGCAACCTTCCGCGTCAAGCTCGAAAACGAGCACGAGATCATCGCCCACACCGCGGGCCGCATGCGCAAGAACCGCATCCGCGTTCTCGCCGGCGACAAGGTGCTGGTCGAGATGACCCCCTACGACCTCACCAAGGGCCGCATCACCTACCGTTTCAAGTAAGCCCGCGGATCGCGCCCTCGCCCCGGCTCGACGCTGTGGCGTGAACGACGGCGCATCCCGGCGCTTCCCGGAGCCCCCATGGCGCAGACCGACAAGCTCATCCTCGCCTCCGGCTCGCCGCGCCGCGTCGAACTGCTCGCGCAGGCCGGCATCACGCCCGCGCGCCTCATGCCGATGGATATCGACGAGACGCCGAAGCGCTCCGAGCATCCCCGCTCGCTCGCCCGGCGCCTGTCGACCGGCAAGGCGCAGGCGGCGCTCGCCGCCGTCAAGGGCGATCCGGCCTATGCCGGCAGCTACATCCTGGCCGCCGACACGGTCGTCTCCGTCGGCCGGCGCATCCTGCCGAAGACGGAAATGGTCGACGAGGCCTCAAGCGCGCTCCACCTCCTTTCCGGCCGCAGCCACCGCGTCTTCACGGGTGTCTGCCTCATCACGCCGGATCGCACGGTGCGCCAGAAGGTCATCGACACCAAGGTCCGCTTCAAGCGCCTGTCGAGCCTCGACATCGAGCAGTACCTTGCCTCCGGCCAATGGCGCGGCAAGGCGGGCGGCTACGCCATCCAGGGCATTGCCGGCAGCTTCGCCGTCAAGCTGGTCGGTTCCTACACGAACGTGGTCGGCCTTCCCCTCTACGAGACCCTCGCGCTGCTTTCCGGCGAAGGCTTCGACGTGCATGCCGGCTGGAAAGACGCCTGACATGGCAAGCGGGACCGAAAAGCCCTCCGCCACCGTCGCCCCGCTGCGTAAGGCCGTGCCCTGCCCGATCTGCAAGCGCCCTTCCGCGCGCGAGCATTACCCCTTCTGCTCGCCCCGCTGCCGCGACGTCGACCTCAACCGCTGGCTCTCCGGCTCCTATGCCATTCCCGTCGCCGACGACGAGGCGAAGGCGGACGACGACGAAGCGTAAGGAAAGCTCAATCTTTTCCGCAACTTGAAAACAGGACCAATTTTCCCGCAAAAAACCGCCGTTGGGGCTGGACACATTTTTGCAAGATGCTATAACCCCGCTCGCTTCCGGGGCGGAACCAAACGCCCCACGGATTTCAACGAAATCCAAGCCGGATGCCCGGATAGCTCAGTTGGTAGAGCAGCGGATTGAAAATCCGCGTGTCGGTGGTTCAAATCCGCCTCCGGGCACCATTCTAAGCCCTTATTATGCTTATCTTTTTCCATATCCGCACCTTCTCTAAACTTTCAAAGTTTGACAGATTTATTCGCCGAGTTTGACAAGTTTCGTTTTTCGTTTGTTCAACTCAGCCTCAAAATCCGCCACCACTGCCGTGGCCTTCCGTGTCATGTCGGCACGTCGGGAATAGTGTTTTGCCATCGCCTCTGTAGCGTGACCAAGGACGAGCTGGATGGTCCCGCTATACGCAGAGCCCGGACTCGGGCGTGATCGTCATGGGCTATGCCGGCAATGGCGGTTTCGGCACGATCCTTTCCGGTGCGCTGGAAGATTCGAACGTCGATATTGCCGAGGAACTGACGAGCATGATCGAAAGCCAGCGGAACTACACGGCCAATTCCAAGGTCTTCCAGACCGGCTCCGAATTGATGGAGGTGCTGGTCAACCTGAAACGTTGATGCCCGCGCTAGCGCTACAGTTTCCCTGACATGCCGTCATCCGTTCGTGCCTCCCCCGTGGCACGGATGCCTCCCGTCATCTCCTCTGCGATGACGGCATGTCCCCTGTCGGCGGCAAACATAGAATGTTGGACGGTGGGAGCTTCCCCACTTGGTGATAGGCATTTCCGCTTCGCGCCAAAAACAGACACGATTGCCACGGGCGTTTCACTTCCAGCATCTTCTGATCTATGGAGAGTCGGATTACCGGTTGTTGAAGGCATCAGAACCTGAATGGCACGCGAAGAGGCCGACACAAAGGAAGATATCGACGCGTTGGCGCTGGCGGAACAACTTCGTGCGGCATTAGGAAAATTCATTCGCAGCATTAAGGCTGAAGCCAATACGCCCACGACATCCCAATCTGAAACCCTTTCTCTCCTTGAGCGTGTCGGACCGCTCAGTGTTGCGGAGCTGGCAGAGCGCCGCAATGTCAGGCATCAGAGCATGCGATTGGTCGTCGGTCAGCTGGAAGCTGAGGGGTTAATCAACAAATCGCCTAATCCTGCGGATGGCCGCAGCCAGCTTCTTTCAATTACCGAATGTGGGCAGCAGAGACTGTCCCGCTCTCGCGACGCCCGAACTTCGCAGATTGCCAAGGTTATCACGGAACGTCTGTCCGATGAGGACAGACGCACTCTTATTGCAGCAATCGTTGTCATTGACAGGCTGTGCTGACTGGTCTCACGCCTTTGACAGAGCTGCTAGGACATTTGCCAGGGTATTTAAACCCCAGTGTTCGGCATATTTGCCGTTCTGAACCCGCACGATATCGATGACGCTGATGGCAACATCCCGTCCGGTGGCCGGAATGCCCATGAGCGTTCCGGTATGCACACCGCTTATGGTCTTACGGGTTACAACCCTGTCGCCCTCCGCAATCTGATCGTGAATGGTTACGGTCAGCTTCGAAAGGGCGGGGCGTAGAATGTTCTGAAACGTGTTCCACATGCTTTCCGGCCCATTCGGCATTCCTTGCAGGGCAGCATGATTGATGAAGTCGGAAGCCATCAAGGAACGAAACTCGTCTTCGTTCCCATTTTGAATGACCTCAATATTGAAGCGGCGAACCACCTCCTTGTTGTCGGCAGACATATCCAACCCTTCGTGCAGACATTTAAAATATATACAGTAAGGCTGTATATATGTGAGATACCCTTTCTGCTATCCTGCTGCAAGTCCCCTCCTAGGATGACCACTTTGGACCGAATGCGGACATATCCCGGAAAACTCTTCACTCGCCCTTTTGGCAGATGGCTGTATCCCGAGAACACGTTCAACGGTTTCGGAAAGGATCGCAGCATGTCCCATCTCAAGGCCCTCAAGCTCGCCAGCGCAGTCCCGGTTCGCTCTGCCGCCGAGGTGACCTGTTTCGATGAATTCTCGCAAGAAGACGAGCTCAATCATATGGTCTGATCCGGAGCCCCTTTCTCGATACGGAACCTGTCCGAAGGGGCCGGGCATCTATGCGATAGGCAGGGCCCGAAACGAATTGCTGCCGATAGAACCCACAGCCGAGTTCGACGCCTACATGTTCAACTGGCCGGACAATCTGGAGCCGTTATACGTGGGCATATCGGAAAGCGGAGCAGAGGGCGTGCGCCGACGGATCCGGACCCATTTCAGGGGAAGGGGCAACAAGAAAATAGCGGAGCTGGTCCGCGCCGGCAAAAAGCTCTGGTTCGTTGCGTGCAGTGGCGAGGAGGTCGTCAACTTCGAAGCCTTGTTCCTGACCGCATTCGCGCCGGGTAGCGGCTTTATCGCGAACAAACGCAGCGAGACCCGCAATTTCGGGAAACGGCTCAATCGGAAGATCGAGGCCGACATGAGAGCCAAGGGCATCGACCCGAACTGCCAGCCGTGGCTGGATGACCCGGACTATTTTCGGGACGGCTGACCATGTCGGTTCCTTGAGGCGGGCTGATGCTACAGCTTTATACATCTATAGATTGCATATATTGCGATATATAATTTATGGTTGATTTTCCGTTAACATGCTGCTTACCTGAGACAGGCCGCATGCATAAACACAGTTCCAATCGATATGGGAGTTTGCCATGCCCGATCATAACGAACTATCCAAGCACCTCCTCCAGAACACGAAATACTATCTCGAATTGCTGTCCAGCAGTTCCGCGTCGGCGAAAGCGAAGTCCGACGGCTTCGACATGCCGGATAATTTTGCGAAGTACCTTGATGACGCGATGGAGAAAACGCGCATCTTCATACGCGACCAGACCCATGTTCTGGAACTGAAGGCCGCGCAGTCCTCCAGTAAGATCGCCTTTGCCGGCCAGGTAATGGGGCCGAACAGCGGCGGAAACGGAGCAGCCGGCACGGGGTGGTAACCATGTACTATCCTGAGGTCGTGCGGATTGACCTGACCGGCGACTGCAACCTCAGATGCAGGCATTGCCAGACGTCGATGTTCCTCAAAAAGGCGGCGCACGATCTCGGCACCACGGAATGGAAAAGGATCATCTCCGAAGTGGCTGCCGCGGGCGGGCTTCTTGTGACCTTCCTGGGCGGCGAGCCGCTGCTGCGGGATGATGCCGTCGAACTGGTCGAACACGCGCGGTCCGTGGGGCTGCGTGTGGCGATCACCACCAACGGAACCACGATCACCGCGGACCTGGCGAAGAGCCTGGTCCGGTCGGCCGCCTATCTCGGGGTCAGTTTCGACGGCCCCGACGGTTCCAGCCATGACAGGATGCGCGGCAAGGGCAGCTTCGACCGGGCGATCCGGGGCCTGCGGGCATTGCTGCATGCGCGCACGGGCGACGAGGCTCCGCAGGCCGCGATCGGTATAAGCGCGACCCTCAACCGCTACTCGCACGACCGTTTCGAGCGCTTCGTCGACCTTGCCATCGAAACGGGCGCCTCGAGCATAACGATCTCGGAGGTCCATGACGGCGGCCGCGCAAGCCGGAACTGGGAGAATATCCGGATATCGACCGACGAGATGCGCCACGCCGCGGTGCGCTTCATAACGAGATGCCACACGCTGGAATTCAAGGGCGAGCTGCGCCTCGATTTTTTCACGGCCCGGTTCCGCGACTGGATTGAAGCCACGCTCGGCATCAAAACGGATCGGCCGATGCGTTTCGACAATTCCGGCATGACCGAATGCTACATCCAGCACGACGGCATCATGTTCCCGTCCCAGCAGGTGTCGGAGATGAAGCCCGGCAACATGGCGGGGCTGGCAGGCAAGCTCGGAATCGAATTCCAGCAGAACGACCTGAAGACGACCGGCTTCCACGATATCTGGAACGGGCCGGCCTTCAGGCGTTTTCGTGAATTCGTCGCATCGAAGTCCTACTGGCAGGACTATGCCGGCTGCCAGGATTGCAAGCACCTCGGCATGACGTGCGACCCGGGCACGGCCCGGTGGCTCCGGGATGAGGCGACGTCGCATCCCTTGTGCCGATCCGCCTGACCGGAAACCCGAAGCGATGCGCGTGCGCCGGCACCCGTCCCGCCAGTTCGCCGCCGGCCCTGTGCGTCATGACATGGGCACCTCCTCCGTCCATCACCGAATTCGATGCATCCGTCAGCGAAACTCGCGTGAACCCTTCCGCAAAACCGGCTAGAGCTTTGGCGCTTCGCTGCGTCGGCGAGGCGGATTGCGGTTTGGTGGAGTGATTTTCCATGAGCATCGTCGAGAGCCTCAGCCCCCGCTCGCTCCGGGCGCCGGAGAGCGGGATCGTCGAAGTCGTCAACTATGCGCGCGGGCGCGACGGGCTGATCCCTCTCTGGGTCGGCGAAGGGGACCTGCCGACGCCGGATTTCATCGCGCGGGCGGCATCCGATGCCCTTTTGAAGGGCGAGACCTTCTACACCTGGCAGCGCGGGATTCCGGAGCTGAGGGCGGCGCTGTCGCGCTATTATGCCCGGCGCTTCGGCGCGGCGCTGCCGGCGGAGCATTTCTATGCCGTCGGCTCGGGCATGCAGGCGATCAAGATCGCCATCGAGGCGCTCGTCTCGCCGGGCGACGACATGGTGTACCTGACACCGGCCTGGCCGAATTTCGCGGCGGCCGCCGAGCTTTCGGGAGCCAATCCCGTCGCCGTCCCGCTCGATTTCACCGGCGGGCGCTGGCAGGTCGATCTCGACCGGGTGGAGGCGGCAATCACGCCGAAGACGCGCGTGCTCTTCATCAACACGCCGTCGAACCCGACGGGCTGGACGGCAACGCATGAGGACCTTGCAAACCTTCTCGCCATCGCCCGCCGGCACGGCCTCTGGATCATGGCCGACGAGATCTACGCGCTCTATCACTATGCCGGCGGACGCGCGCCCTCCTTCCTCGACGTGATGGAGGACGGCGACCGGGTGGTCTTCGTCAATTCCTTCTCGAAGAACTGGTCGATGACCGGCTGGCGCGTCGGCTGGATCGTCGCGCCGCCGGAACTGGGCCAGGTGCTGGAGAACCTCATCCAGTATTCCACCTCCGGCGTGCCGCAGTTCCTGCAGCGCGGCGCGGTCGTCGCGCTCGACGAGGGCGATGCCTTCGTGCAGGCGAATATCGACAAGGCGGCCGGAAACCGCGACGTCTTCTGCGACGCGCTGATCGCCACCAACCGGGTGGAGACGCTGAAGCCCGACGGGGCGCTCTATGCCTTCCTGAAGATCGACGGCGTGACGGATTCGCGCAAAGCCGCACTCGACATCGTCGACCGCACGGGCGTCGGCCTTGCACCGGGCACGGCCTTCGGTCCCGGCGGCGCGTTCTTCATGCGCGCCTGCTTCCTGCGCGATCCGAAAGAGGTGGCCGAGGCCGCGGACCGGCTTGCCCGCTACATCGCGGCGCGCTGATCCCGCTCAAAGCCGCGCGAGCAGGAAATCCGCCCGCGCGGCCACCGGCGCCTTCGGCAGAAGGACCGGCTCGTAGCCGAGCATCGGATAGATGCTTGCAAGGCGCTCGTATTCGGCACGCGCGGCGGCGAAGCCGCGCCGGCGCGCGTCATCCGCCGCGTAGATCTCCGGCCAGGGCGGCGTCAGGAAGACGCGGCTGTTGTAGCGGTGCCCGGCGGCCAGTTCCGCAAGGTTCACGGCGCCGCCCGCCGCGTCCAGCGCAGCGGCGGCATCGATCAGGCCGCGGTCGAAGAAGACATTGCCCGGATGGCCCCGCAGCGCCTCGCGGTCGGCGAGCGCCATGGCAACGGCGCGGCGGGCGAAGGCGGCAAGATCGAGCCAGGGCAGGGCCGTGCCGCCGCTTGCCAATTCCTCCTCGACGATACGGCGGCCGGGCTCCTCGACCGTCCTGTGGCCGCGCCGGCGCAATTCCTCGAGAAGCGTCGATTTTCCGCCGCCGGAGCAGCCGGAAAGCAGGATGAAGCGGTCTGACATCGGAACTTCCTCGAGAGGGGCAATTCAGGACGGAATTGCGGTTGCGTCTTGCCGGCGAGCGGGGTGATATGCCTGAGATTCAGGCGATTCGGGGGATGGAATGGCGGTTCTTGTCACGGGCGGCGCGGGCTATATCGGCAGCCACATGGTCTGGGCGCTGGTCGATGCGGGGGAAGAGGTCGTCGTGCTCGACCGGCTTTCCACCGGCTTCCGCTGGGCAGTGGCGCCGGAAGCGCGCTTCTACGAGGGCGACATCGCCGATGCGGCGCTGCTTTCGGCGATCTTCTCGGAAAACCGCATCGATGCGATCATCCATTTCGCCGGGTCGATCATCGTTCCGGAATCGGTCGCCGATCCGCTTTCCTACTACGAGAACAACACGGTGAAGTCACGCGCGCTGATCGCCGCGGCCGTCGCGGCGAAGGTGCCGCATTTCGTCTTCTCCTCCACCGCCGCCGTCTACGGCACGCCGGAGGGCAGCGAGCCGGTGCTGGAGAGCGCGGCGCTTCGGCCGGAATCGCCCTACGGCGCCTCCAAGCTGATGACGGAGATCATGCTGCACGACACCGCCGCCGCGCACGACCTCACTTATACGGCGCTGCGCTATTTCAACGTCGCGGGCGCCGATCCGCGCGGGCGCACCGGCCAGTCGACCCGCGGCGCGACGCATCTCATCAAGGTGGCGAGCGAGGCCGCGCTCGGCAAGCGCGACGGCATGGACGTCTACGGCACCGACTATCCGACGCCGGACGGCACCTGCATCCGCGACTATATCCACGTCTCGGACCTTGCAGACGCGCATCTGAAGGCCCTGCAGCGCATGCGGGCGGGCGGCGGCTCCATCGTCGCCAATTGCGGCTATGGCCGCGGCTTTTCCGTGCTGGAGGTGCTAAGGGAGGTCAAGACCGTTTCGGGCGTCGATTTTCCGGTGCGCTTTGCCGCCCGGCGGCCGGGCGATGCGGTGCTCATCGTCGCCAATCCCTCCGTCGCGATGAAGGAGCTGGACTGGACGCCGAGGCATGACGACCTGGCCTTCATCGTGCGCACCGCGCTCGACTGGGAAGACCACCTCGGCAAGCGCAACCAGCGCTGATCCCTACTCTTCCCCGAGCTTGGCCTTCTCGTAGGCAATGGCGTGGCGGATGAGCTCGGCCCAGATATTCTCGTAGAACGCGCCGTCGAGGCCCCGTGCCTCGGCATTGCGGCGGGCATTGTCGCACACCTGCCGCACGCGTTCCGGCACGTCGGCGGGAATGCCGAGGTCCGCCTTGATCTCGGCGGCGCGGCGAATGAAGCTCCAGCGTTCGGCAAAAAGCGCCGCCAGCGCTTCGTCCACCCGGTCGATATTCTCCCGGATTTCCGCCATCGTCGTGCAGTCGGACGCAGTCTTGGCCATCGCAGTCTCCTTTGCCGGGACCGGATAGCAGAGGAATGTTTTGCGGGAAAGGCGTCCCCGTGTCGCGGGACAAGGCCACATGCAGGCCCGGGGGTTGGCGGAAGGAGGGTGCGGTCCTGTCTTCTGCCTGCGGGCCTGCATGCTGGCCGAGGCGGAACCTAGGCAAGCAAGCTGGCGCGAGGCTGGACGCGCTGACGTAACGTAAAGCGCTCCCCGGCAGCGTATGCCGAGCCCCATGAAAAGGCCGGCCCTGTCGAAACGGGCGAAGCTCCCGGTGTCGCCACCGGGAGCTTCGAAAGACGGATGAACGCGGCACCGCCGATCGGCGGGCGTGGGATCGACGCCCGGGGATGATCGCCGGAAGTCCAAGGTGCCCACCGGAAGGGGGGAGCGGTAGAAAAGGGGAGCTACCGTCCCGATCCGGGGTCGAGCCTCAGGGGATCAGCCGCGATCGCGCCGGCTATCAGTTGTTGCCGTTCGGAGCCATGGTGCGGTAGTCGCCATGGTCGTAGGGCTTCTCGTTGTTGACCTGATGGTCCTTGAGGATGACGCGCTTGTTGCTGATGCTGTTCGTGCGGACCGAGTCGATGTTCTCATGAGCTGCGGCAGCATCGGCGGAGCCACCGATGTAGTAGTCGCCACCGGCGAATGCGGCGGAGGCGCCGAAGAGCGAAGCGGCAGCAAGGGTAGCGGCAAAGGTTGCCTTGAAGGTCTTGGTCATGGTCGTGGTCCTTTCTATATTAAGAAAAAGTGGAAGCGGCGGTCGGTCTCGCTCGATTGCCGGAACGGGCCATTTCGGGGCGCTCACAGCTTTCTTTGTTTCACTCGATCCGATGCGTCGTCTCCTTCGGTTGACTTGCGGAAGCGGGGTGTGTCGCTTTCGTGAAATAAAGATGGGCCCTCAATTTGTGGGATGCAAGGGTCTCGTTTTGGAAACAACTGTCAACGTTTTTCGAACAGTGAAAAGCACCGTTCCGGGCCACAACCGGCCGCGGCGGAAATTCGCATAACCGTCCATATGGACGGTTTCCGCGAAACCAATATCATTTATATAACCATCTGTTCCTAAACAGCTATTCTGTATTGCGAATATTTGAAAAGAGGGTTCCGCACGCTAAAACTGCGAACGGATCGAGCCCCGTTAACAATTGTGGCGGTAAAACGGGGATCGCCGATTTCAAGAGTTTCACGAATGTGTGACGCTCGAAAAAGGAGCCGCAAAACGGCTTCCGGCGCGCGCGGAAATATGTCGAAATCGTGGCAAACCCGACAACCGGCATGCCCTGCCGGAGGGAAGGCGACCCCTTCGCGCGCCCGTCAGCCGGCGCTGAGGCAATGTTCCGTCAGCTCCGTCCAGAAGGCGGCGCCGACGGGAAGAAGGTCGTCGTTGAAATTATAGCCGGGATGGTGGAGCGATCGGTCGTTCTCCCCGCTCCGCCCGCCGAGGAAGAAATAGGTGCCCGGCCGTTCCTTCAGCATATACGCGAAATCCTCGCTGCCCATGAAGGGCCGCGCAAGGTCGACGACCTTGTCGGCGCCGGCAAAACGGGCGGCAAGGTCGCGCACGAGGTCGGTCTCGGCCTTGTGATTGACGGTGGCGTCGTAGAAGCGCTCGTAGTCCACCGTCGCGCTCATGCCGTAGCTTTCGGCCTGCCGCCCGGCGACGAGGCGGATGCGCCGTTCCAGTTCGTCGCGGACCGCGGGGTCGAAAGAGCGGATGCCGACGACGATCTCAGCCCGGCTCGGAATGATGTTGCTGGCCGAGCCCGCGTGGAACGAGCCGACCGTCACCACCGTCGGGTCGAGCGGATGGATGTTGCGCGACACGATGGTCTGGAGCGCCATGACGATGGAGGCGCCGCAGACGATGGGGTCCAGGGTTTCCTGCGGCTCGGCGCCATGCCCGCCGACGCCGTTGACGGTGATGCGCGCCTCGTCGACCGCGGCCATGATCGCACCTTCCCGCAGCGCGAACTGGCCGAAGGGCAGGTTCGGCTCGTTGTGGAGCGCGAAGACGGCATCGCAGGGAAACTTTTCGAACAGGCCCTCCTCCACCATGATCCTCGCCCCGCCGAAATTCTCCTCCGCGGGCTGGAAGATGAGATGCACGGTGCCGTCGAAATTGCGCCGCTCGGCAATCGCCCGTGCCGCGCCGAGCAGCATGGCGGTGTGCCCGTCATGGCCGCAGGCATGCATTTTCCCGGGCGTCCTGCTGGCATAGGCAAGGCCGGTCTCCTCCTGGATCGGCAGCGCATCCATATCCGCACGGATGCCGATCGACCGGCGGCCCGTGCCGTTGGAAAGGGTCGCGACCACGCCGGTCCTCGCAAGGCCCCGCGTGACCGTGTAGCCGTAGCTTTCCAGATGCCGGGCGACGGCCTCGGACGTGCGCACCTCCTCCAGGCCGAGCTCGGGATGCTCGTGCAGGTCGCGGCGGATCGCCACCATTTCCGGCATGGAATTGAGAAGGGCGGAATGGATGGTCATGTCAGGCTCCCCGCGTCGGGATCTTGCGTTCGAAATAGCGGAAGCCCACCACCAGCACGGCGGTGAGGCACAGATAGATGAGCGCCAGCAGCAGCAGCGGCTCATAGGTGATGTAGGTCTGCTGGCGCACCTTGGAGACGACGGCATAGACGTCGACCACCGTGATCGTCGCGACCAGCGGCGTCGATTTCAGTTGCAGCACCATCTCGCCATTCAGCGTCGGCAGCGCCCGGTGCACGGCGCGCGGCAGCCAGATGCGGCGGAACATGGTGAAGCGGCTCATGCCATAGGCGCGCGCCGCCTCCAGCTCGCCCGCGGGAACGCCCGCGAAGGCCCCGCGCATCACCTCGCCCTCATAGGCCGCGAAGGAGATGGTGAGCGCGGCCACGCCATAGGGCCAGGCCTCGCGCAGATAGGGCCAGAGGAAGGAATTGCGGATCCCCGGGAATTGCGGGAAGAGCGAGCCGAGGCCGTAATAGAGCAGCCAGAGCTGTAGGAGCAGCGGCGTGCCGCGTATGATCGTGCAGAAGCCGCGCGCCAGCGCCTTCAGCGGCCAAGGCCCCGTGACCTGCACGAGGCCGATCGGCACGGCTAAGAGGAAACCGATGATCGAGGTGCTGGCGAGCATCAGCAGCGTCACGCCGATGCCGGAGAGGAGAAGGCCGGAATATTTCGGCACCCAGTCCCAGCGCATGAACCAGACGATGGAGAAGACGAGGAGCGCGGCGATCCCCATCAGCACGATGCGGTGCGGCTTGAAGAAGCTCTCCTTGCGGGGAAGCTCGGTCAACGCCAACGCGGAAACGGTCTCCTCGCTCATCATGCCGGCTCCGCCATGCCGCGCCGGTAGCGGCGCTCGATGAGGGCGATCAGCACGTTCGAGGCGAGCGTCAGCATGAGATAGAGCACGCCGGCCGCACAGAAGAAAAGGAGATAGGCCTTGGTGCTGCCGGCCGCCTGCCGCGTCACCAGCGTCAATTCGCTGAAGCCGACGACTGCGAGCAGCGCCGTGTCCTTGGTGGCGATGAGCCAGAGGTTGGAAAGGCCCGGAATGGCATGCGGCAGCATGGCCGGCAGCGTGATGCGGCGCAGGATCTGGCCCGGCGCCATGCCGTAGGCGCGCGCCGCCTCGATCTGCCCGGCCGGCACCGCCTTGATCGCCCCGCGCAGCACCTCCGTCGAATAGGCGCCCTGTACGACGCCGATGACGAAGATGCCGGCCGCAAGGCCGCTGACGTCCACCGGTCCCCAGCCGAGCGCGGCGGAGATCTGGTTGAGGATATCCGTACCGGCATAGTAGAGGATGAGGATCAGCACCAGTTCGGGCACGGCGCGCACGAGCGTCGTATAGACTTCCAGGAGGTCCCTGGTGATCGGGCCGCCATAGAGCTTGCCCATCGCCCCGCCCGTGCCGAGGAGAAGGCCGAGCCCGTAGCCGCCGACGGCGATCTGGACCGAATTCCACAAGCCGCCGAGCAGGACCTTGCCCCAGCCGGGCGGCTCAAGGGCAAGCAGGCCCCAGTTGATCAGCGATCCGGCATCGGCCATGGGATTCCTATTCCTTCAGAACAGTCACGCGTCGCTCGGCTGGCTCGCCCCTCATCCGGCCTGCCGGCCACCTTCTCCCCGCAAGCGGGGCGAAGGGGATTTGCCGCACCGGTTTCCATAGGCAGCAGCCATCTTGCGGGGCAGGTCCCCTCTCCCCGCCTGCGGGGAGAGGGTTAGGGTGAGAGGCAAGGCCTCAGGCGAAACCCTCAACCGCCATAGATGTCGAAGTCGAAGTACTTCTTCGAGAATTCGTCATAGGTGCCGTTGGCGCGGATGGCCTTGATGGCGGCGTTGATCTTGTCCTTCAGGGCCGTGTCGCCCTTGCGCAGGCCGACGCCGACGCCGAGGCCGAGGATTTCCGGGTCGTCCTTCACGTTGCCCTTCATCTCGCAGCAGGCAGCGCCCTGCTCGGAATCGAGGAAGGCCTTGAGCGCGATGGAATCGGCCTGAACGGCATCGATACGGCCGGCGGCGAGGTCGTTGTTCGCCTCGTCCTGCGTCTGGTATTCCTTCACCGTCGCGCCGTTCTCGCCGAAATACTTGCTGGCATAGACCTGGTGGACCGTCGCGACCTGCACGCCGATGGTCTTGCCCTTCAGGCCCTCCGGCGTCGCGTCGAAGGCGACGCCCTTCGGTCCCATCACGCCGGTCGGCGTGTTGTAGTACTTGTCGGAGAAGTCGATGGTCTGGAGGCGCTCGGCCGTGATCGACATGGAGCCGATGATCATGTCGATCTTGTTGGAGGTGAGCGCCGGGATGATGCCGTCCCAGGCGACGGGCGTGACGACGCAGTCGAGCTTGGCTTCCGCGCAGACCGCCTTCATGAAGTCCACTTCCCAGCCTTCCCAGTTGCCCGAGGCGTCCGGCGAGGTGAAGGGCGGATAGGGTTCGGCGGCGAAGCCGACACGGACCTGTTCGGCCGCAGCGCCCGAAATGGCGGCAAGGCCGATGGCGGCCGCAAGGGCGATTGTCTTCAAGGCATTCTTCATGATCTTCCCTCTGTCGGTTATGTTTTCAGTGGATGGAGCTGATGAACTTCTTCAGCCGCTCCGATTTCGGCGATCCGAAAATCTCCTCGGGCGGCCCCTGTTCCTCGATGAGGCCGCCCGAAAGGAAGACGACGTGGCTGGCGACGTTGCGCGCGAACTTCATCTCGTGCGTGACGAGGATCATCGTGCGCTTCTCCCTGGCGAGGTCGCCGATGACGGAAAGCACCTCGCCCACCAGTTCCGGGTCGAGCGCCGAGGTCGGCTCGTCGAAGAGCATGACATGGGGCTGGATGGCGAGCGCCCGGGCGATGGCCGCGCGCTGCTGCTGGCCGCCGGAAAGGAAGGCGGGAAAGGCGTCGCGCTTCTCGTAGAGGCCGACGCGGCGCAAAAGCGTCTCCGCCCGCTCCACCGCCTCGTCCTTCTTCACGCCCAGGACATGGACGGGCGCCTCGATGACGTTTTCGAGGATCGTCATGTGCTGCCAGAGATTGAAGCTCTGGAACACCATGCCGAGGCGGGAGCGCATGCGCTGGACCTGCTTCCGGTCGGAGGGCATCTGCCCGCCATGGCCGTCCGCCTTCATGGCGATGGTCTCGCCGTGGATCGTCACGGAACCCGCGCTCGGCAGTTCCAGCATGTTGATGCAGCGCAGGAACGTCGACTTGCCGGAGCCGGAGCCGCCGATGATGGCGATGACGTCGCCCTCATGCGCCGTCAGCGATACGCCCTTGAGGACTTCGAGCGGCCCGAAACGCTTGTGCAGGTCCCTGACGGCGATGGCCTCGGCGCGATCCGTCATCGCGCGCAAGCCTGCCGCGCACGGAAAATCGATGCATGAAGCATGCCAAATTCCCCTGTTTTTTCAACGTTCCCGCGGGCATCTTCGACCCGTCGTTTCTGTTTGTTGATGCCATCGTGGCACTTGTTAAGAAATTGTTCAAGCGTATAATAGCACTCGCGCCGACTTTTCGCCGCACGCCCGAAGATACAATCCCCGCAAGGAGCATCGAATGACCGCCTACGGTTCGCAGGAAATGTCGGCCCCCCTGTTGCGCGTTCTCATGCGCCGCCCCGGCGCCAGCCTCAAGGCGGCCGATCCGGCGAAATGGCATTACGGCCCGACCTTCGACGGCGCCCGCGCGGTCCACCAGTACAAGGCCTTCGCCGACCTCGTCGAGAGGTCCGGCACGGAGATCGTCTGGCTGGAGGACGAGGGCGACGGGCTTGCCGACGCCATGTTCACGCACGACCCCTCGCTGATGAGCGACCACGGCGCGATCATCCTGCGCATGGGCAAGCCGCTGCGCGCGGGCGAGCCGGCGCTGCACGAGAAGGCCTATGCCGAGCGGCAGATCCCCATCCTCGGCCGCATCGAGGCGCCGGGCACGGTGGAGGGCGGCGACTGCATCTGGCTCGACGCCAGAACGCTCGTCGTCGGGCGCGGCGTGCGCACCAACCAGGCGGGCATCGACCAGCTCTCGGCGATCCTTGCCCCGCACGGCGTTGCGGTGCTCGCCTACGACCTGCCGCTCTGGCAGGGCGAGGAGGCGTGCCTGCACCTGATGAGCGTGATGAGCCCGCTTGCCGACGACCTTGCACTGGTCTTCGCCCCGCTGCTGCCGGCCGCCTTCTACCAGCTCCTGAAAGCGCGCGGCATCCGTCTCATCGAGGCGCCGGCCGACGAGTTCCACGCCAGCAACGGCCTGTCGCTCAACGTGCTGCCGACGCGGCCGCACGAGGTCATCATGGTGGAAGGCTTCCCGGCCACCAGGGCGGCGATGGAAGCGGCCGGCTGCAAAGTCGAGACCTTCGAGGCCGATGCGCTGTGCATCGCCTGCGAGGGCGGGCCCACCTGCCTGACGCGGCCCGTGCTGCGCCGCGCCGCCTGACGGGAGGAACGATGGCCCGCCGCACCTTCCATCGCGCCCCCGAGGCCGAGCGCCGCCACGACCTGATCGAGGCGACGCTGGACTGCATCGCCGAATACGGCCTGCAAGGCGCGACGGTGCGGCAGATCGCCATCAAGGCAGGCGTGACGGCGGGCCTCATCCGGCACTATTTCCAGTCCAAGGAGCATATCCTCCAGGAGGCCTACCGCGTCGTCATCGCGCGGCTGACGGAGAAGGCCGAGCGCGTGGCGGGCGATCCCGAGCAGCGGCTCGTCGACTTCATCGTCATCAACCTGACGGAGCCGGTCGCCAACAGCCGCAGCCTCTCGCTCTGGGCCTCGTTCATCAGCCGGGTCAGCGTCGATCCGGAGCTCGCCGCCATCCACCGCGAGGGATACCTCAGCTTCCGCAACGCGCTGGAGGGGCTGCTTGCCGATTTCCTTTCGATGCGCGGCGCCGATGCCTCGCCGGAACGCTGCCGGCGGCTCGCCATCGCCATCAACGGCCTGCTCGACGGCCTGTGGCTCGAAGGTTGCCTTGCCGGCGAGCTCTTCGAGGAAAGCGAACTCGTCGGGATCGCGCTCGCCTCCATCGAAACGCTTCTCGGCCTTTCCCTGAGGCAAGCCGGCGCGGCCCGGTAAACGACACAAAGACACGCGGAGAACGGCCATGCGCTACGCTTCCATCACAGACCGGCTCGCCAATCTCGGCTCGGAGAAATGGGCGATCCATGCCGCCGCCCGCCGCATGGCAGCCGAGGGCCGGCCGATCATCGAACTCACCATCGGCGAGCCGGACGTGCCGCCGGACGCAACGCTGCTCGCCGAGGCCGTGCGGTCCATGTATGCCGGCCGCTACCGCTATTCCAACGGCCGGGGCGAGCCTTCCGTCGTCGATGCGCTGGTGCGCAAATATGCGGGGCGCCGCGCCGGCGTGACGGCCGGGAACGTCCTGTGCTTTCCCGGCACGCAGACCGCCCTCTTCGCCGTCATGCTCGGCCTCGTGGAGGCGGGCGATGCCGTGCTCGTCGGCGATCCGCTCTATGCCACCTACGAGGGCGTCATCCGCGCGACCGGCGCCGAGCGCGTCGCCGTGCCGCTTCGGCCGGAAAACAGCTTCCACATGCAGGCCGCCGATCTCGAGGCCGCCATCACGCCCCAATGCCGCGTGCTGCTCCTCAACACGCCGCACAACCCGACCGGCGCGGTGCTGACGGCGGAGGAAATCGCCGCGCTCGGCGCCGTCTGCCGCCGGCACGACCTCTGGATCGTCTGCGACGAGGTCTACGAACAGCTCGTCTTCGGCGGCCCCTTCGCCTCGCCCTTCGACGATCCGGAATTGGCCGAGCGCACCATCGTCGTCTCCTCCATCTCGAAATCCCATGCCGCGCCGGGCTTCCGCAGCGGCTGGGCGATCGGACCCGCCGAATTCTGTGACCGCCTTCTTTCAGTCTCCGAGACCATGCTTTTCGGCGGCCAGCCCTTCATCGCCGACATGACGGCCCTTGCGCTCGACACGCAGGTCGGCACCGCCGCCGCCATGCGCAGGAGCTACGGCGCGCGCGCCGCCCGCTTCGCCGCCGCGCTTTCCCGTGCGCCCGGCCTTGCACCGCTGCCGCCGGAGGCCGGCATGTTCATCCTCGTCGACGTCTCAGGCACCGGCATGAGCGGGGAGGACTTCGCCTGGGCGCTCCTGCAGGAGGAAGGCGTCGCGGTGATGCCCGGCTCCTCCTTCGGCAAGGAGGCGGAAGGCTTCATCCGCCTCAGCCTCACCGTGCCCGACGCTGATATCGACGAGGCCTGCCGGCGCATCGCCGCCCTCGCCGCCCGCTCCACGCTTCCGAAGGAACGCCGCGCATGACCACGAAGACCGTAGGCGAGGTTCTCGTCGATCTCCTGGAGGCCAACGGCGTCGAGGTGGTGTTCGGCATTCCGGGCGTGCACACGGTCGAGCTCTACCGGGGCCTTGCCGCCTCGAAGATTCGCCATGTGACGCCACGCCACGAGCAGGGCGCCGGCTTCATGGCGGACGGCTATGCGCGCGTTTCCGGCAAGCCGGGCGTGGCGCTCGTCATCACCGGGCCGGGCCTCACCAACACCATCACGGCGATGGCGCAGGCGCGGCAGGATTCCGTGCCGATGCTCGTCATTTCCGGCGTCAACCGGCGCGATTCGCTCGGCCACGGCCGCGGCCTCCTGCACGAGCTGCCCGACCAGCAGGGCATGATGAAGACACTCGCGCTCTATTCGCACACGCTGCTCAACCCGGCCGACCTGCCGCTCGTCGTCGAGCGCGCCTTCGCCGTGCTGCTCTCCGGCCGCCCGGGCCCCGTGCATATCGAGATCCCGACCGACGTGATGGGGAAATCCATCGAGACCGGCATGTTCCCGGCCGTCGTCGCCACCCGCCCGCGCGCCGATGCGGAAACGCTCCAGCGGGCGGCCATCCTCTGCTCCCACGCCGCGCGGCCCGTCATCCTTGCCGGCGGCGGCGCGGTGACGGCGGAAGAGGAAATCCGGGCGCTCGCCGATCGCATCGGCGCGCCGGTCGTCACCACCATCAATGCACGCGGCATGCTGGCCGGCCATCCGCTGCGCGTGCCGGCAAGCCCCAGCCTCAAGGCCGTGCGGCGCCTGCTCGCCGATGCCGACCTCGTCGTCGCCTTCGGCACCGAGTTCGGCCCGACGGACTACGACATCAATGTCGACGGCGGCTTCCCGAAGCTGAAATCGCTGATCCGCATCGACATCGACGCCGCACAGCTCGCCCGCACGCCGCAGTCCGGCCTTTCGATCTTCTCCAGCGCCAAGACGACCGCCGCCGGCATGCTCGGCTTCCTCGAGGGCCACAAGGCGACCGGCGACGGCGCCCCGCGCGCCGAGACCGCGCGCAAGGGCGCATGGCACGAGCTGACCGCGAAGATGCAGGCGGAAATCGGCGTCATCGATGCGATCTGGCGCACGCTGCCCAAGGCGATCATCGTCGGCGATTCGACCCAGGCCGTCTATGCCGGCAACTACTATTGCGACGCGCCGCGCCCGCGAAGCTGGTTCAACGCGGCGACCGGCTACGGCGCGCTCGGCTTCGCCCCGCCCGCCGCCGTCGGCGCGGCAATCGCCGAACCGGATGCGCCCGTCGTCTGCCTCGTCGGCGACGGCGGCCTGCAATTCTCGCTGTCGGAGATCGGCTCGGCGGCGGATGCTGACGCCCGCGTGATCTTCCTCGTCTGGAACAATGACGGCTACCAGGAGATCGAGAACTTCATGGTCGAGGCCGGCATCACGCCGGAGGGCGTAAAACCCTCCGCCCCCGACTTCATCGCCATCGGCACCGCCTACGGCCTTCCGTCCGAACGCCTCGCCGACGTGAAGGACCTGCCCGCGGCGCTGGAGCAGGCAAGCGGCCGTAGCGGCCCCAGCCTCATCGAGATCCACCAGACGAAGACCGCAGGCGCGACGGCGTAGCCGCATCCCACAAAAAAGCCCGGCAAAGCCGGGCCTTTTCCTTCGGGTCCCTTCCGCTCAGACCGCCGGGCGGCTCTTGAGCAGGTCGCGGATTTCCGTCAGCAGCAGCACGTCTTCCGGCGGCGGTGCGGGCTCGGCGGCACCCTCGGCCTTTTCCTTCTCCAGCGAGGTGCGCATGCGGTTCACACCCTTGATCATCAGGAAGATGATCCAGGCGAGGATGAGGAAGTTGATGAGGACGGTGATGAAATTGCCGTAGGCGAAGACGGCGCCCTGCTCGCGGGCGGCGGCGAGCGACGTCGCCGTCACGTTGCTCGACAGCGCGATGAAATAATTGGAAAAGTCGAAACCGCCCCCGGTCAGGGCGCCGACGATCGGCATGACGAGGTCGTTGACGACCGATTCGACGATCTTGTTGAAGGCTGCACCGATGATGACACCCACGGCGAGGTCCATGACATTGCCGCGGGCGATGAACGCCTTGAACTCATTGAGCATGAGGGTCTCCTGTTGCTGCGAGGCAAAGCAAACTAGTGCAGTTTTTCTCGCGAGGAAACTGTACTCCGTCAAGATTCGGGGATTTGTACACGGCGCTCTTCACCCCCGACCTTCGGCGCAATTTCCTTCCCGCGCGCTTTGGCCTATCCTGCCGCCGAAAGCCGAGGGATCGCGGGAGGAAGCATGCCGGGCTCGCTGATATTTGCCCTGGCGCTCGCCTATCTGCTGCTGCTCTTCGCGGTCGCAAGCTACGGCGACCGAAAGGCGAAGCGCTCCGAGCGGACTTCGAAGGGCCGGCCGGTGGTCTATGCCCTCAGCCTCGCCATCTACTGCACCTCCTGGACCTATTTCGGCGGCGTCGGCCTTGCCACGACCAACGGGCTCGAATTCGCCGGCATCTATATCGGCCCGATCCTGATGTTCACGCTCGGCATGCCGCTCGTCCGCCGCATCGTGACGCTGGCGAAATCGGAGCGTCTCACCTCGATCGCCGATTTCGTCGCCGCCCGCTACGGCAAGAATCCGGGCGTGGCGGCCGTCGTCGCGCTCATCTCGCTGATCGGCGCCATCCCCTATATCGCGCTTCAGCTCAAGGCCGTGTCGAACTCGGTGGCGGCGGTGGTCGACACGACGGGCTTCGGCATCGCCGCGGCCGGCGGCCTCGTCGACCTGCCTCTGGTCGTCACGCTGTTCCTCGCCTGCTTCGCCATCGTCTTCGGCACGCGCCACACGGACGCGACGGAACACCAGGACGGCCTCATCCTCGCCATCTCGATGGAATCGCTGCTCAAGCTCGTCGCCATCGCCTCGGTCGGCATCTACGTCGTCTACGTCATGTTCGACGGGCCGGCGGACCTGTGGCAGCGCGCCGCGGAGAACGAACGCGTCATGCGGGCGCTCACCTACGAGACGCCGCTTTCGCGCTGGATCCTGCTCATCGTCCTGTCCGCCTTCGCCATCATCATGCTGCCGCGCCAGTTCCACGTCGCGGTGGTGGAGAACCGCACGGCGGGCGAGCTGCGCATGGCGGGCATCCTCTTTCCGCTCTACCTCGTCGCCATCAACCTCTTCGTGCTGCCGGTCGCCATCGGCGGCGTGATGACTTTCGGCGGGGCGGGCGATGCCGACCTCTACGTGCTGGCGCTGCCGTTTGCACTCGACCAGCCGGCGCTGACGCTCATCGCCTTCATCGGCGGTTTTTCCGCCGCCACCGCCATGGTCATCGTCGCCTCCGTGGCGCTCTCCATCATGGTGTCGAACGACATCGTCATTCCGGTGGTGCTGCGCCGAAACCTCATCGGCAGCGGCGAACAGGACGACCTGTCGCGCATGCTGCTGCGTATCCGGCGCCTTGCGATCTTCTTCGTGCTGCTGCTCGGCTATGCCTACTATCGCGCGGCCACCGGCAAGGCGGGCCTTGCCTCCATGGGCCTCCTCGCCTTCGCCGCGGTCGCGCAGGTCGCCCCGACGCTCATCGGCGGGCTCTTCTGGCGCAACGCGAACGCCCGCGGCGCCATGGCCGGCATGCTCTCCGGCCTCGTCGTCTGGGCCTATCTCCTCTTCCTGCCGAGCATCGGCGTGGCGGACAACGCCTATGTCGCGCAGACCGTGCTCGGCTTCCTCTTCCCCGGCGCGGCCATCTTCACCGGCGCGGCGGCCGATCCGCTGGTCAACGCGACCCTCCTCTCGATGATGGTGAATGTCGGCGCCTATATCATCGGCTCGCTCACCCGCAACCCCACATCGCTGGAGCGCCTGCAGGCCGGCACGTTCATCCGCCCCAAGCCCCGCCTCGAGCGCGCCTTCCGCGGCCGCCGCACGAAGGTGACCGTCAAGGACCTCAAGACCACCATCGCCAAGTATCTCGGCGAGGAGCGCATGCAGCGCTCGTTCCATACCTACGAGCGGCAAGTCGGCCGTTGGCTGGAGGACGACGTGCCAGCGGACGCGGCCATCGTGCATTTCTCCGAACAGCTCCTCGGCAGCGCCATCGGCTCCTCGTCCGCCCGCCTCGTGCTTTCGCTCGTCCTCCAGCGCATCGACGACACGCCGACGGACACGGACTGGCTGCTCGACCAGGCGAGCGAAGCCCTGCAATACAATCAGGACATGCTCCAGACCGCGCTCGGCCAGATGGACCAGGGCATCGCCGTCTTCGACAGCGAGGGCACCCTCACCGTCTGGAACCGCCGCTTCCGCCAGTTGCTCGACCTGCCGGAACATGTCGGCCAGGTCGGCTTTCCGCTGGCCGACATCGTCGACATCCTCATTCAGCGCGGCGATATCAGGGAAGAGGACCGGCAGGCGGCGCTCGTGCGCACCATGACCTTCGACGAGCCCTTCGCACTGGTGCTTTCCGGCGGCGAGCGCATCGTGGAAATACGCACCAACGCCATGCCGGAAAAGGGGTTCGTCTCCACCTATACGGACATCACCGACCGCGTCGCCGCCGACCGGGCGCTGAAACAGGTCAACGAGACGCTGGAGCAGCGCGTCGCCGAGCGCACCGCCGAGCTCACGCGCGTCAACACCGAGCTTGCCGAGGCGCGCGCCGCCGCCGAGGAGGCGAACATCAGCAAGACGCGCTTCTTCGCCGCCGCCGGCCACGATATCCTCCAGCCGCTCAACGCCGCACGGCTCTACTCCTCCTCCCTCGTCGAGCGCCTGGGCGAGACGGAGAACCGCGAGATGGTGCGCAACATCGATTCCTCGCTGGAATCGGTGGAGGCGATCCTCGGCGCCGTACTCGACATCTCCCGCCTCGATACGGGCGCGATGAAGCCGCGCGTGCAGACGGTGGCGCTGAAGGACCTTCTGAAACGCATCGAGACGGATTTCGCACCGGTCGCGCGGGCGAAGAACCTGAAATTCACGGTGCTGCCCTCCTCCATCGCCATCCGCACCGATCCGAACCTGTTGCGCCGCGTCATACAGAACCTCGTGTCGAACGCCATCAAGTACACGACCTCGGGCAAGGTGCTGGTCGGCGTCAGGCGCGCGGGCGACCATGCCTTCATCCAGGTGCTCGATTCGGGCATCGGCATTCCCGCCTCCAAATTCCGTACCGTCTTCAAGGAATTCGCCCGCCTCGACGAGGGTGCGCGCACGGCGCCCGGCCTCGGGCTCGGCCTTTCCATCGTCGACCGCATCTCGCGCGTGCTCTCCCACCCGGTCGAGCTGCAATCGACGCCCGGCCACGGCACCAGCTTCAAGGTGCGCGTGCCGGTCGACCTCGCCGCAAGCCGCCATGTCGCCGACAAGCCTGCCGCAATGCCGGCAAGCGACGAGCCGTTGCGCGGCCTCCGGGTGCTGTGCATCGACAACGAGCCGAAGATCCTCGACGGCATGCGGCTCCTGCTGTCCGGCTGGGGCTGCACGGTGACGCTCGCCGAATCGGCATCGGCGGTCGAGGCCCTGGTCGCCGCCGGCCCGCCGGCCCTCGACGCGGTCATCGCCGACTATCACCTCGGCGACGGCACCGGCCTTGCCGCGATCGCCACGCTGCGCGCCGCCCTCGGCCGCGAGGTGCCGGCCCTGCTCGTCACCGCCGACCGCACGCCCGACGTGCGCGCCGAAGCCGAGCGCGGCAACATCGCCGTCCAGACCAAACCCGTCCGCCCCGCCTCCATGCGGGCATGGCTGACGCAGTTTTCGGCGCTGGCGCGGGAGGCGGCGGAGTAGCGCGCGGAGCGTACCCCCCTCTGGCCTGCCGGCCATCTCCCCCACAAGGGGGGAGATCGGCAAGACGCAAGAACCTTGCTTCACCTACAACGCTGATGATGGGCGGAACGGCGCTCCATCCAATCTCCCCCCTTGTGGGGGGACTGTTCATTCCAGACTCGCTTTGTTCTGTCTGCTGAAGAAGATGTCGAGTGTGATCTGGAGCATGTCCATCGTCTTCGATGCACGCTTGGTCCGACGGTTGAAGCGGGCCAGCCTATCGCGGATGGACGAGTTGGAAGACTCGATCAGATGCGTCTGTGCCTTTGTCTGAGTGTGGGGCTCGCATACGCCGTTCCGCTCGAAGGCGAGGCGGTAGCAGGAATTGGCGTCGGTGAAGATCGCCTCGATCTGCCCCACGGCCCGGCGGGCAAGGCGGTAGATGGTCATGGCGCTCGTGACGCCCTGATCGCCGATATGGTAGGCCACCACGCGCCGGCGCCGACGGCTGTAGGCCGTCCAGACTACGGCCCTGCAGCGTTTTTTTGGACGTAAGTGTAGATCTCATCCATCTCGATGATGTCGGGGCCATCGTCCGGCGCGGGACCTTGCCCGGCCTGCCTTTGCCGGATGGCCGCATGTTCCTTGCGGATCCAGTTCAGCACGGCGGCCGGCGATGCCCCAAGCACCCGGCCAATGGCACGGATGCCCATGCTGTTCATGTACATCTCGATTGCCATGGCCTTGGTCTGCGCGCTGAATTTGGGTTGGCTATCCGTGCTGTAGCGGCCGCACGTACGGCACATGTAACGCTGGTGGCCTGCTTTCTTGCCGCGCTTGATCAGGTCCTTCCCATCGCATCCAGGGCAATTCATCTCATCCTCCTCCCAAATCACCACAGCAGAAGAATCCAAAACGCGTTCTGTGTAAACAGTGCCCCTTGTGGGGGAGATGGCCGGCAGGCCAGAGGGGGGTATCACGCCCACTATGCTTGAAGGGCTAGCAAAAACCTCAGGCCGCGGCCTGCGCGGCCCCGATCTTGCCGAGCTGGATGACCGCCTGGGTGCGGCTGTCGACGTTGAGTTTCAAGAGGATCGCCGAGACATGCGCCTTGATGGTCGCCTCGGAGACGCCGAGCTCGTAGGCGATCTGCTTGTTGAGCAGGCCTTCGGCGAGCATGGCGAGCACGCGCGACTGCTGCGGGGTGAGCGTGCGCAGCCGCGCGATGAGATCGGCCACCTCGCTGTCCTGCTCGGCCCCGCGCACATAGCCGCCGGGCGTATAGACATTGCCCGAAAGCACCGAGCCGATCCCCTCGCGGATGTCCTCGATGGAGGCCGACTTGGAGATGAAGCCCGAGGCGCCGAGATCGAGCGCGCGGCGGATGGTGGCCGGATCGTCGCTCGCCGAGACGATGACGACGGGAAGGCTCTGGAACTCGGCGCGAAGCGAGATGAGACCCGAAAGGCCGCTGACGCCGGGCATGGCGAGGTCGAGCAGCAGGAGGTCGGCATTGGGATTGGCGGCGGCAGCCTTGCGCGCGGCCTCGAAATCCCCCGCCTCGACGATGTCCGGATTGCCCGCCATGCCGGTCAGCGCCTGCTTCAGCGCGCCGCGGAACAGCGGATGGTCATCCGCGATGATGATCGTGAGTGCCGATGCCATTCACTCCCTCCCCGGAGTACGAAGACCGTCATGGACCCCCGTGACGGCCGCGGCGCGGGGCTGGCCGGCGCTGGCTGGTCCGTCAGGTCTTCTGCGGGATCGCGTCCTTCCCGGGGGCGGTTTCCTCCTTACCGTCCTCAAGGTTCTTCACGATGCCCATGAATCTCTGCATCATTCTTTCCATGATGCTCATGGTCCGGTCAATCTCTTCGTCCGTCGGCAAGGCGGGTTTTGCCGCCGTTCCGCTCGCAACCCCGCCCTTTTCCAGGGCTTCGACGCGTTTCGTGAGCAGATCAAGCTCCTTTTCGAAGGCCGCGCGCTCGTCGGCTGCCATGCGGCAGACGATCTGTTCCTCCTGTTCCCGGCAGAGCGATATCTCGCCGGACACCGTGTCGAGCCGCACGAAGCCCGTATCGGTCTTTTCCATGCGGTAGCGGCCTTCACCCTCGGCATGGGCCGAGCCTGCGAGCAGCGAGGCGACGAAGATCAGGGGCAGAGAGCGAATTCGCATGCAAAATCCTCCAGGAGCCGTTTTGCGAGCCTGTCGCCGGTGGACATTCGCCGTTCTTTGCGGCAAGCGCTACCGTTGAAGACGGCAGGCAAGGGAGAAACGGACGAGATGGCCAAGACAATCTACAAGATCGTTCCGGCAAGTCTGTGGCAAAATGCGAAGGAGGCCGGGATTTTCGAGGGCGCGGCCATCGACCTTTCCGACGGCTACATCCATTTCTCCACGGCGATCCAGGCCAAGGAGACCGCCGCCCGCCATTTCGCCGGCCAGAACGATCTCCTCCTCGTCGCCGTCGACGGCGATGCGCTCGGCGACGGGCTGGTCTACGAGACCTCGCGCGGCGGCGATCTCTTCCCGCATCTCTACGGCACCCTGCCGCTGTCCGCCGTCCTTTGGGAAAAGCCGCTGCCGCTTGGAGAAGACGGCGCCCACCAGTTTCCGGAGATGCCCAACTGATGTCGCTCCTCTCGACGCTTGGCCGCAAGGGCCTCTTCCTCTTCGATCCTGAGACGGCCCACGGCCTTTCCATCGCCGCGCTGAAGACCGGCCTCGTGCCGGCCTGCCCGACCAGGGCCGACCCGCGCCTTGCCCAGACCGTCGCGGGCCTCGCCTTTCCCAATCCGCTCGGCATGGCCGCCGGCTACGACAAGAATGCCGAAGTGCCGGAAGCCCTCCTTCGCCTCGGCTTCGGCTTCACGGAGATCGGCACCGTCACGCCGCGCCCGCAGGCCGGCAATCCGAAGCCGCGCATCTTCCGCCTCGCCGCGGACGATGCCGTCATCAACCGCCTCGGCTTCAACAACGAGGGCCATGCCGCCGCGCTCGAACGGCTGAAGACCTGCCGGCGCGACGCGCTGATCGGCGTCAATATCGGCGCCAACAAGGACAGCGGCGACCGCATCGCCGACTATGTGGCGGGCATCCGCACCTTCTACAACGTCGCGCGTTATTTCACCGCCAACATATCCTCGCCCAACACACCGGGTCTGCGCGACCTTCAGGCGAAGGAGAGCCTTCACGCGCTGCTTTCCGCCGTGCTTTCCGCCCGCGCGGAGGAAGAGACGCGCAGCGGGCGCAAGGTGCCGGTGTTCCTCAAGATCGCGCCGGACCTCACCGAAGAGGGGCTCGACGACATCGCCGAGGTCGTGCTCGCCCACCCGCTCGACGGGCTCATCGTCTCCAACACGACGCTGTCGCGCGCCGGCCTTTCCGATGCGCGCCTTGCGGGCGAGGCGGGCGGGCTTTCCGGCAGGCCGCTCTTCGAGAAGTCGACGGCGGTGCTTGCCAGGATGCGCAAGCGCGTCGGCGAAAGCCTGCCGATCATCGGCGTCGGCGGCGTTTCCTCCGCCGAGACGGCGGCGGAGAAGATCCGCGCCGGCGCCGACCTCGTGCAGCTCTATTCCTGCATGGTCTATGCCGGCCCCGGCCTTCCCGGCGAGATCGTCGGCGGGCTCTCGCGCATTTGTGATCGCGAGCAGATCGCCTCGATTTCCGCGCTTCGCGGCACCCGCACCGACCATTGGGCGGGCCGTCCCCTCTGACCGCCACGAGGGAACCACAGTCCCCTGCCAGCGTTTTCTTCGAGCGGGTGGAGTGTTTGGCAGAAGCCGGTTCGCATCGACGGTAGCCTGCACCGATCCCGCCCAAACGGCCGAAAAGGCCAGGAAGGGACGATACGATGGACGATCACGACGAACGGATCCGCCAGAGGGCCCATGAGATCTGGGAGGAGGAAGGCCGTCCGGAGGGTCGCGAATATTCGCATTGGCTGCGCGCCCGGGCGGAAATTCACGATGAGGACGGCGATGCGCCGGCCGAGGCCGTGCGGGCCGACAAGGCCGGCATCGCCCTCAACGCGCTTCCGCCGGGCACCGTGCCGGAAAACCCGACGGCGGAGAACCCCGACAGCATCGCGCGGCTGAAGCCCGCGCACCCGAAAAAGCCGCTCGATGCGCGGGATATCGACACCCAGCCCTGAGCGGCCCGGGCCGGGGTCTAGCTCCGGCCCGTCACGGCAAACTGCCGCCCCGCCAGCGCGGGCAGGCGCAGGGCAAGGAAAATGCCCCGGAATGCCAGGAACAGGTTGAGCGCAAGCCAGAGCCCGTGATTGCCGAGAAGCGGCACGAAGAGGCCGAGCGCGAGAAGGTAGCCGGCAAAGGCCGCCAGCATCATGTTGCGCATGGTGGACGACCAGGTCGCGCCGATGAACACCCCGTCCATCTGGAAGGCGAGCGCGCCGGTGATCGCCGTCAGCGCCGCCCAGGGCAGGTATTTCAACGCCTCCGCCCGCACGGCCTCCGTCGTCGTCAGGAAACCGATGACGTTCGCGCCGAAGAGGAGGAAGAGCAGCGTCGTCACGATGCCGAGGCCGAAGGACCAGATCATGGTGAGCCTGACGGCCCGGTCGAAGGCGGGGCGGAAATTCGCCCCGAAGGCGCGGCCCACCAGTTGCTCGGCGGCATTGGCGATGCCGTCGAGATAATAGCCGGCGACAAGGAAGATGTTCATCAGCACCGCATTGGCCGCCAGCACCAGCGGGCCCATGGACGAGCCGATGCGCGTCATGACGGCGAAGGCGCCGACCAGCACGAAGGTGCGGATCATGATGTCGCGGTTGAGCGAGAACAGCGCCCGCATCCGCTCGCGCGCGAAGAGCTCGGCGCGGGACGGGCGTTCCTTCCGGTCGAACCGGGAGACGACGAGGAGGAGGCCGGTGAGCATGCCCACCGTCTCGCCCGTGAAGGCGGCCCAGGCGATGCCGGCGACGCCCCAGCCGAGCCCGAGGCCGAGGACGATCGACAGCACGATGTTGACGCCGTTGATGACCGCCTGCAGGAAAAGCCCCGTCATGCCCTGCCCACGCCCCAGCACGAAGCCGAGCAGCGCATAGTTGGCGAGCGACAGCGGCGCCGAGAGGATGCGGATCATGAAATAGGTCGCCGTCACGTCCGCGACGCCCGGCGAAGGCGCCATCAGGAAGAGGCCGGCCGCAAGCAGGAACGGCGAGAGCAGCGCCAGCACGAGGCCCGAACAGAGCGCGATGACGAGCGAGCGCCAGTAGACCGCCTGTTCCTCGCGCCGGTCGCCGCGCCCGAAGGCCTGCGCCACCAGCCCCGTCGTCGAGGCGCGCAGGAAATTGAAGCTGCCGAGCAGGAGATCGAAGATCACCGCGCCGACGGCCATGCCGGCCAGCGCATCCGCCGAGCCGAGCCGGCCGGCGACCGCCGTGTCGGTCAGCCCGATCAGCGGCGTGGTCAGGAAGCCGAGCGTCATGGGAATGGCGATGGAGAGCACCAGCCGGTGCGTCACCTCGAAGGGACCGGCCCTTTCGTTTTCTCCCGCCGTCGTCGCCGCACTCATGCCCGCTCCCCCTCGCCTGCCGTTAGCTCGACAGCACCATCGACCAGTACGGCCGGTTGCCCGTCACCGGATTGCGCACCACCGCGACGCCGAGCCCGCGATAGCTCGACCCGAGCATGTTTTCCAGATGCTTCGGCGAGCGGTGCCAGGCCTCGAAGGCATCCGCCGCGCTATCCTGCCCGGCCGCGATGTTCTCCGCCGCCGGCAGCGCCACCTCCATGCCCTTCATGCGCTTCAGGAAATTCGCGCCGAAGCCGATATTGTGCTCCATCTTGCCGGCCGCGGCCATGCGGCTTGCCTGGTCCATCGCCGCACGCTGCGCGGCCTTGTCGAGGGCAAGCGCCGGCAGGCCGTGCTCGGCCCGCAGCCGGTTGACGGCGCCGAGCGTGGCGGCCGTCTCATCGCTGCCGGTGCCGGCGGAGGGCGCAAGCACGCTCGTGGTGGAGCAGCCGGCGGCAAGCGCGGCAAGGGAGGCCGCCGAGGCGGCAAGCAGGTTTCGGCGGGACAGCATGGTCAGCGGCGATAGCTCAGGAGGCGGATGACGATGAAGACGGGAATGACGATGACGGCGCCGAGCAAGAGATAGTCGCCGAGGCGGCCCAGCGTCTTGAAGCCCGTGTTCCACAGGTCGAGCACGAAATTGCGCACGGCGAAGAGAATGTCCTGCGGATAGAGCCCGAAGATCGACATCAGGAAGCCCACGGCCACCGACAGGATCAGGAGCTTGATGATCACGCGGACCGGCGTGTCGCCGAGGAACCCGTTCACGCCATTCGACATCGGCTGATTCTCCAAAAAGTCTCGTTTCTTCCAGATAAGCGGTCGCCGCCCCCGCGGCAAGCGAACGGCGGCATGCGAGAATTCGCTTGCGTTTTGCCGCGGCCCTGCCATGTAGCTCCGCCCAGTTTTCCCGTTTCAAAGCCGCCCATGACGAGCACGCACTTTTCCTCCGGCGATCTCATCGCCGACCGCCGCGCCGACTACGCCCGCATGTTCGCGCAATCGGGCGAATTCGCCGAGGCGGCCGAGCTCATGGAGCAGGCGCTCGAACAGGTGCCCGGCTGGGCGGCCGGCTGGTTCCGGCTCGCCGAATATGCCGAGAAATCGGGCCGCAAGGAGGCAGCCGCCGCCGCGCTCGAAAAGGTCGTGGCGCTCGATCCCACCGACATCTTCGGCGCCAGCCTGAAGCTCGCCGTGCTCGGCGCGGCCGAGGCCCCCGCCGCACCGCCGACGCCTTATGTCGAACGGCTCTTCGACGACTATGCCGAGCGCTTCGACACCGCCCTCGTCGAGAAGCTGGACTATACCGTTCCGCAGACGCTCGCCCGCCTCGTGCTGAACCATGCCGGCGAGGATGCGCATTTCGGCCTCGTCTCGGATATCGGCTGCGGCACCGGCCTCTTCGGCGTCGAGATCCGCGCCCATGCCGGCCGGCTCGAAGGCTTCGACCTTTCCGCCGGCATGCTGGCGAAAGCGGAGGAGAAGCAAGTCTACGACCGTCTCGCGCAGGCTGACCTTTCGCTTGCCGCCGAGGCGAGCGGCCTCTTCACGGAGGCGGACGAAGAGCGCGCCGACCTCGTCAGCGCCGCAGACGTGCTCATGTATCTCGGCGACCTTGCCGAGGTCTTCACGAGCGCCGCGCGCCTTGCAAGGCCGGGCGGTCTCTTCGCCTTTTCCGTCGAGGACGGCGGGGCGGGCGACGCACCGGTGCTTCGCCCCTCGCTGCGCTATGCGCATCCCGAGGCCTTCATCCGCCGGAAAATGGCGGAAAGCGGCTTCGACCCCGTCGCCATGGAAAAGAGCGTAATCCGGCAGGATGCCGGCCAGCCAGTGCACGGCCTGCTTTTTCTGGCGCGCCGGCAGGGATAGCCCTTGCGCCCGATACGGCGCGCCTTACAACGACACAGGACCTTCGGAGATCAGGCATGGACGGTGAAAAGCGGCGTTTCGGCTTCTGGAACCCAACCCCCACGCGCCATACGCCGCTGGAGGACATGCAGGGCATCTTCGCCAGCAGCATGATCGCCGCGCTCGGCCTTGCGCTGATGGGCAGCGCCGGGCTGGTGGCAAGCGGCACGGCGGGCGTCGCCTTCGTGCTGCACTATCTCACGGGCGTCAGCTTCGGCCTCTACTACACCGTCGTGAACATCCCGTTCTACCTCCTGGCGCTGAAGCGCCTCGGCTGGGCCTTCACGCTGAAGACCATCCTCGCCGTCGCGCTCACCTCGCTCATCACCGAACTCCAGCCGCATTTCGTGCGCATCGAGAGCATCGACCCGATGTGGACGGCGGTGCTGGCCGGCATCCTGCTCGGCTTCGGCCTGCTCGGCCTCTACCGCCACCGGGCGAGCCTCGGCGGCGTCGGCGTGCTGGCCGTCTACCTGCAGGATCGCTTCGGCATGCGCGCCGGCCTCGTGCAGCTCGCCTTCGACCTTATCGTGCTTGTCGCCGCCTTCTCGGTCGCCGCGCCCTTCATCGTGCTCTGCTCGGTCGTCGGCGCGCTGGTGCTGAACCTCTTCCTCACCATAAACCACCGTGCCGACCGCTATATCGCCATGTGAATTTTCATGGGGGCCGGCTTCACATTCGCCCAGCCGTCACTAGCTTAGGCGGGTGAGCACCACCGATTCCGCCGCCGGCCCTGCCCTCCTGCCCGCCCCCTTCGCCGACTGGTTCGAGAGCAAGGGATGGCGGCCGCGCGCCCACCAGATGGAGCTGCTTTCCCGCGCCGCGGCCGGCGAGAGCCTGCTCCTCATCGCCCCCACCGGCGCCGGCAAGACGCTCGCCGGTTTCCTGCCGGCCCTCACGGACCTGTCGCACCGCGGAAAGGTCCCGCCCGGCTCCGCCTTCACCGGCGTCCACACGCTCTACATCTCGCCCTTGAAGGCGCTCGCCGTCGACATCGAGCGCAACCTGATGAAGCCCGTCTCGGAAATAGGCCTTCCCATCACCATCGAGACGCGCACGGGCGACACGCCGCAGGCCAAGCGCCAGCGCCAGCGCCTCAACCCGCCGGACATCCTTTTGACGACGCCCGAGCAGGTCGCCCTCCTCATCGCCAACGGCGAGGCGGAGCGCTTCTTCAAGGATTTGAGATACGTGATCTTCGACGAGCTGCATTCGCTCGTCACCTCCAAGCGCGGGCATCTGCTCTCGCTCGGCCTTGCGCGCCTGCGCCGCCTTGCCCCAAGCCTCAGGACCATCGGCCTTTCCGCCACCGTCGCCGAGCCGATGGACCTGCGCCGCTGGCTGGTCGCGCAGTCGCCGGATGCGGAGAGCCATGCCGGCCTCGTCACCGCGCCGGGCGGGGCAAAGCCCGTCATCACCATCCTCAAGAGCGAGGAGCGCGTGCCGTGGTCGGGCCATTCGGCGAAATACGCCATGCCCGAAGTCTACGAGGCGATCAAGGCGCACAGGACGGCGCTTCTCTTCGTCAACACCCGCAGCCAGGCGGAAATCCTCTTCCAGGAACTCTGGGCCATCAACGAGGACACGCTGCCCATCGCGCTGCATCACGGCTCGCTCGATGTCGGCCAGCGCCGCAAGGTGGAGCAGGCCATGGCGGAGAACCGGCTTCGCGCCGTCGTCGCCACCTCGACGCTCGACCTCGGCATCGACTGGGGCGACGTCGACCTCGTCATCCATGTCGGCGCGCCGAAGGGCGCCTCGCGCCTTGCCCAGCGGATCGGCCGCGCCAACCACCGCATGGACGAGCCGAGCCGCGCCATCCTCGTTCCGGCCAACCGCTTCGAGGTGATGGAGTGCCAGGCGGCGCTCGACGCCAACTATCTCGGCGCGCAGGACACGCCACCGGTCGGGCACGGCACGCTCGACGTCCTCGCCCAGCACGTCCTCGGCATGGCCTGCGCCGCGCCCTTCGATGAGGACGATCTCTTTGCCGAAGTCACCACCGCCTCGCCCTATACCGAACTGCCGCGGGAGAAATTCGCCCTTATCGTCCAGTTCGTTGCGACCGGCGGCTATGCGCTGAAGACCTACGAGCGCTATGCCCGCATCCGCAAGACCGTGGACGGCCTCTGGCGCGTCTCCAATCCGGGCATCGCCCAGCAATACCGCCTCAACCTCGGCACCATCGTCGAGATGCCGATGCTGAACGTGCGCATGGTCAGGCGCGGCGCGAAGGGCGCGGTCGGGCGCGGCGGGGCCTCGCTCGGCAAGGTGGAGGAATATTTCCTCGAAATGCTCTCGCCCGGCGACACCTTCCTCTTCTCCGGCAAGGTGCTGCGCTTCGAGGGCATCCGCGAGAACGAGTGTCTCGTCTCCCAGGCCTTCTCGCTCGACCCGAAAGTGCCGGCTTACGCAGGCGGCAAGTTCCCGCTTTCCACCTATCTCGCCGACCAGGTACGCTCGATGCTGGACGATCCAGCCCGCTGGGGCGAACTGCCAGACCAGGTGCGCGACTGGCTCGCCTTCCAGCACGACGTTTCGAGCCTGCCGAAGCGCGACGAGCTCCTCATCGAGACCTTTCCGCGCGGCAGCCGGCATTACATGGTCGCCTATCCCTTCGAGGGGCGGCTTGCCCACCAGACGCTCGGCATGCTGCTCACCCGCCGGCTGGAGCGCGCCGGCCGCCGCCCGCTCGGCTTCGTCGCCACCGACTATTCGCTCGCCGTCTGGGCGCTGGACGATCTCGGCCATTCCTTCGCCGTCGAGCGCCCTTCGCTGGAAAACCTCTTCGACGAGGACATGCTGGGCGACGACCTCGAAGCCTGGCTCGACGAGAGCTTCATGCTCAAGCGCACCTTCCGCAATTGCGCCGTGATCGCCGGGCTTATCGAGCAGCGCCATCCGGGCAAGGAAAAAACCGGGCGGCAGGTCACCGTTTCCGCCGACCTCATCTACGACGTGCTGCGCAGCCACGAGCCGGACCATATCCTGCTCGAAGCCACGCGCGCCGATGCGGCGGCGGGGCTTTTGGATATTCAGCGATTGGGCGATATGCTGGCGCGAATCAAGGGCCATATCACCCATCGGCGGCTCACCCGCATCTCGCCGCTCGCCGTGCCGATCATGCTGGAGATCGGCAGGGAGACGGTGGCGGGCGAGGCGCAGGATTTCCTGCTGGCGGAAGCGGCGGAAGACCTGATCGCCGAGGCGATGGGCGAGGCCGGCATCTAGAGGAACACGAAGGCGCATGCAGAGACTGGCGCTGGCATCGATGGAGATCGAGGATTTCGGCACCGTATCGGCGCGCACCGTCGTTGCCGGGGTCGAGGCCGTGTGCGATCCGCTCGGCGCGCTTTATCTTCCGCAAACGCGCCTCCTTGTCGTCTCGGACCTGCATCTGGAAAAGGGCGCCGCCTTCGCGCGCCGCGGCATGATGCTGCCGCCCTACGATACGCTCGCCACGCTCAAGGTGCTGGAGGCCGTCATCCGCCGGCACGACCCCGCCATCGTGGTCAGCCTCGGCGACAATTTCCACGACCGCGTCGGCTCCGCCCACCTGCCGGAGGTGTTCCGCGCGAAGATTACGGAACTGGCGCGCGGGCGCGAATGGATCTGGATCAACGGCAACCACGATCCGGACGGCACCGTGGACCTGCCCGGCCAGTCGGCGGACGAACTGCACTATGCCGGCCTTGCCTTCCGGCACGAGCCTTCGCTCATTTCCCCCGCCGGCGAGATCGCCGGGCATCTCCATCCCGCCGCCACCGTCATCCGCCGGGAAAAGGCGGTGCGCCGCCCCTGCTTCGCCACCGACGGACGGCGCCTGCTGATGCCAGCCTTCGGCCTGATGAGCGGCGGCCTCGACCTTCGCCACAAGGCGATGGCCGGGCTTTTCGAGCGTCAGAACCTCGTCGCCCACATGATGGGCCGCGACCGTATCTATTCGGTGCGCTTTTCCAATCTCAGGGGCTGACGGACCCCGGAACCGCTTGTATCCTGCAAGCAGTTCTGGAGACCCCGCATGAAAGACACCCACCGTTCCGGCTGCCCGATCAACCTGACGCTCGAAGTGCTCGGGGATCGCTGGAGCCTGATCGTGCTGCGCGACATGATGTTCGGCAACCGCCGCCATTTTCGCGAGCTTCTGACGAAATCGGAGGAAGGCATCGCCTCGAACATCCTGGCGGACCGCCTCCGCCGCCTCGTCGACCGGGGCCTCGTCACCAAGGCGGACGATCCGAGCCACAAGCAGAAGGCGCTCTACAGCCTCACCGAGATGGGCATCTCCCTCGTGCCGGTCTTCGCCGCGATGGGCGCCTGGGGCCGCCGCTTCCTGCCGGTGACGGAGGAACTGTCGATCCGCGCGGAACTGCTCGAAGAGGGCGGGCCGGACATGTGGGAGGCCTTCATGGAGGAATTGCGCGCCATCCACATGGGAGGGCCGCAGCCCGCCCGCTCGGTCTTCGGCGAACTGCGCGCAGCCTACGAGGCGACCGTCGCGCGGCGGCGGGCCGGTGATGCCCGCTGATCAGTCCTTGCGGAAGACGACGCTGGCAAGCCAGCCCGTCAGCACCGCCAGCATCACCGAGAAGGCGCCGTAGGCGAGCGACTGGTTGTAGGCGGCGTTGGAGATCATCTGCTCGATGCCGGTCTTCATGACGCGCAGCGGCAGCGCCTTTTCCGCGATGAAGACGCCGTCGCGGAAAAGATGGGCGCGCACCACATGGGTGCCGTTCGGCACGTTGGCCGGCAGCTTCACCGTCGCCTTGAAGAGGCTGGCGCTGATGAACTGCACGCCGCCCGGATCGCGCTGGTAGAAGCCGCCGCTTTCCTTGAGGCGCCGGAAGGCGTCGCGGAATTCGGAAAGGTTGCTGCCGTCGCCCACATAGCCGACCGGGGCGAGGCGGATATGCTGGATGCCGACGCCGACGCCGTTGAGGACGGGCGGCTCGGCGATGGTCTCCACGTCCCGCGTGCTCGACAGCGAATAGGATTCCGGCACCAGCTCGAAGGTCATCGAGCGGCGGTTGACCCAGATGCCGAAGATGCGCTCCTTCACGCGCACGGTGTTGTTGTCCTTCGGCCCTTCCAGCGCCACCACGATATCGTATTTGCGCTGGGCGAGTAGGGACGGATCGTAGCCCTCGATGGCGCCGAAGATCGTCAGGTCCGCGCCGCGGAAATCCGAGGAAATGGCGATCTCGTCGGTGGAGATGCCGATTTCGAGCTTTTCGGGAAACTCTGCGGGCTTGTCCTCCTGCGCGAGGGCGGGAAAGGCAAGGACGAGGGCAAGAAGGAGGAGGGCGGCCGCTCTCATCGATAGACCCCCTCGCTGACGATGGAATAGATGTCCTTGGGGGCGACGACGAGGTCGACGGCAAGGCGCGCGCCGACGGCAAGGACGAGCAGGGCAAGCAGCGCGCGGAGCTGCTCGCCGCGCAGCTTCTGGCCGACCCGCACGCCGTATTGCGCGCCGATGACGCCGGCCACCATCAGGATGAAGGCGAGCACGATGTCGACGGCATGGTTGGCCGTCGCCTGCACGACGGTCGTATAGGCCGTGACGAAGATGATCTGGAACAGCGAGGTGCCGACCACCACGTTGGTCGGGATGCGCAGGAGATAGATCATCGCCGGCACCATGATGAAGCCGCCGCCGACGCCCATGACGGAGGTGAGGATGCCGATGCAGAAGCCGAGGCCCACCACCGGAATGACGGAAAGGTAGATCTTCGACTTCTTGAAGCGCATCTTGAGCGGCAGCCTGTGCACCCAGTTGTGCTGGCCGGGCCGGCGCAACGAGACGGGCTGGTTGTTGGCCGCGCGGCGGAGCGCCCTGATGCTTTCGAGCATCATCAGCGAGCCGACGGTGCCGAGCAGCACCACGTAGAGCAGGGAGATGACGAGATCGAGCTGGCCGAGGCTGCGCAGCGCCGAGAAGATCCAGATGCCGACCGTCGCGCCGGCAAGGCCGCCGACGAGCAGCACCGTGCCGAGCTTGATGTCCAGCGTGCCGCGACGGAAATGCGAGAGCGCGCCGGAAATCGACGAGGCGACGACCTGGTTGGCGCCGGTCGCAACCGCGACCACCGGCGGGATGTTGTAGAAGATGAGGAGCGGCGTGATGAGGAAGCCGCCGCCGACGCCGAACATGCCCGAGAGGAAGCCGACGGCCGCGCCCATGCCGAGAATGATGAAGATATTCACCGAAAGCTCTGCGATGGGCAGGTAGACAGTCACAACGATACCCCGATCGGCAAAATTCCTGCCCAGACGGGCTTGTCCGGCAGTCGCACTTCCTCGTTCTCCCCACCGCTGCGGCTGCTTTCCTCGGCGGGATGCAGATACACGAAAGCGCCCAGCCACGAGGAGGAAGGCCCCTCCTTCAGCCGGTCGCGCCTTGCATCATGCAAGGATCGGTCATGGCGGCGCGCCATTCCGGCTCACCGCTGCCGTCCTCATGAAGGATAACGTCTGTCGGACGCATATCATCTTGAGACGACTTGTGGTTTTTCTATGGAGCGTCATGCCCGCAGGCGCCGGGCGAGTCAACCGGAGAAGCCGTTTGCGCGGCCTCTCCGGCGCTTCGCCGGTCAGCCCGGCTGCTTGTTGCGCTTCAGAAGCTCTTTGACGAGCGCATCGTCGATCTCGCCGGTCTCCTTCTGGCCGACCGATTTCTGGAAGGCCCTGATGGCGCCGATCGTCTTCTTGCCCATCTCGCCGTCCGGCGCGCCGGCGTCGAAGCCGTTGTTGTTGAGGATGGCCTGGATGTTGCGGATGGCCTTCTTCATGTCGATGCTGGCGGTCTTGGCGGGCTTGCCGACCCATTCGTCGGGCATGTCCGCCGCGTTCGCCTTGTCGTCGAGCGGCGCGGCCTTCCACAGGTCCACCTTGGCCTTGGCGCTGGCAAGCTGCTCGGGGCGCATGGCGTTCGCCACCTCGTCGCGCTTTTCCGCCGCGTCCCGGTCGCCGTCGCGGGCGGCGATGGCGAACCACTTGTAGGATTCCTCGAGGTCCTGCTTCACGCCGTTGCCGCGCGCATAGAGGATGGCGAGGTTGAACTGGCTGTCACGAACGCCGAGCTCGGAGGCCTTCTGGAACCACTTCGCCGCACCGGCGAAGTCCGGCGTCGCACCGCCGTTGCCGGTCGCCAGCAGCACGGCGAGATTGTGCATGGCGCTTGCATTGCCCTTTTCCGCTGCCGTCTCGTAGAGCCGGCGGGCGCGGTCGAGGTCGGGCGCCACGCCCTGGCCCTTCTCGTAGAGGTTGGCGAGGCGATATTCGGCCGGCGCGAAGCCGCGGTCGGCCGCAAGCGTGTACCAGTGGGCGGCTTCCTTGAGGTCGGTGGCAACGCCCCGGCCTTCCGTGTAGCGCGCGCCGATCTCGAAGAGCGCCAGCGGATCGCCCTCGCCCGCCGCCTTGGAGAGCGAAGGCGGGGTGATGACGTCCGGCACGACGATCGCCGCGGTCTGCACGCCGTCGGCCGGCGCGTTCTCCAGGGAGACATCCTTGCCCGTATCCGGCGTTGCGAGCGGCTCGAAGCCGGCGGTCGCATTGTCCGCGGTCACGGCCGGCGATGCGATGATATCCGCCCCTTTCGCGGCCGCCTTCAGCGGGTCCGCCTTTTCATCCGCACCGGACAGGGCCGGCCCGTCTCCGTCTTCGGCGGCAACCGGCTCGGAAGCCGCCTTTTCCCCGGCGGCCGGGGCTGCGGCGACGTCCGCCGTGACGGCCTTGTCGCCGGCCGTCGTCGCGTCGCCGCTCACGGCGGTCTGCTCGACGAGCACCGGCGCATCCTCGCCGGTCAGGAGCGTGCTGACCAGCGGATAGGACATGATCGCCAGAAGCACGGCGCCGACGGCGAGCAGGATCGGGCGGCGGTGACGCGCGAAGGCGGAGGCAGAGGCCTCGCCCTTGCCCGGCTTTACGGACTTTGCCAGCTTTTCCGGCTTCTTCGCCGGCGCGGCGCGGGAGACGGCATCGGTTTCTTCCGCGGCGAGCCTTGCGGCCCTGCGGGCGGCGGCGATGTAATCGGCCTTGTCGGCGTCGTTGCCCGCGCCGGCCCGGTTGCCGGCGGCCTGCCCGGCGCGCACGCGCTCCAGGATGCGGCGCACGTCCGGCACGCCGGAGCCGGGTTCCAGAAGCTGGTTGGCCTCTTCCGGTGCGAGTTCGTCGACGGGATCGATCGAGGGCGTGGGGTCGATCTGCCGGCGCTCGGCCTGCTGCGGGGCGATATCCTTGCGGGCGGGTGCGAAGCGGCGCTTCAGGCCGGCGAGAAGGCCGCCCTTCGGCTGGGGTTCCGCAAGATCGAGGCCGGCGAACGCCTCGGCCTCGTCGAGCGCATCGGCACGCACTGGCGCGGGAATGTGCTCCACCTCGATCTCGGCAAGGCGGCTCGGCTCCTCGGCGGGCGCGGCTTCTGCCATGCGGTGATCGGCGGCACCGAAGCCGTCATCGTCAAAAGGGTAGTCGTTGCCGAGGCTCACGGTCGCCTCGGCAGGCCGGCCGAAGTCCATGGCCGGCATCTCGGCGCGCGGCATGGCGGGCTCGCGCCGGCCGAAGCTCTCGCGCGGGGCGTCGATCTGTTCGAGGCGGCCGGCGATCTGCACCAGCGTGTCGTGCAGCGCGTCGAAGGTGCGCGCCGTGCGCTCCTCGCTGGAGCGGGTCAGCTCCTCCAGCGTGCGCAGGTCGTCGGCAAGGGCGGAGATCGCCTCCATGTCGGTATGGGCGGCGGCGGCCGGTCCGGCATGGCGATAGGCTTCCATGACGGCTTCCGCCGCCTGGCGCGCGGCCTCGACGATATAGTCGTCGTTGGTCGCCATATAATCCTCGATCGTCGCGAGGCGGCTTTCGAACTGCGCGGGAACGGCGGCTTCCGACGGGGTGCCGATGAGGGTGGAAAGATGGGCGATCTGCGCCTCGAGGCCGCGCAGCGCCTCGTGGTCGCCGGCAGGCGCCGTGCGCGTGGCGTCCAGCCGGTCGGCGATGGCCGAAAGGCGGCCCTCGATGCGCGAGAAACGGTCTTCCTGGAAGGGGCTGCCGACGGGCGCGTCGAGATTGTCGATGCGGCGGGCGAGCGCGTCGAGCCGTTCGGCCAGCTCGCCGTTGACGCTGCCCTGGTCGAGCGCGTCGATCTTGCGGGAAATGTCGGAGAGGTAATCGGCAAGCTCGTCGCCGCCCGCCATGACGGGCGCGGCATGATGGCTTTGCTCCATCATCAGCGAAAGCTGCTCGATGCGCTCTTCGAGCCTCAGTGTGGCACGTTCGTGCGAAAGCTCCTCGATGCGGTCGGCCAGCGCCTCGATGCGCGCGGACAGGCCCTGGTCCGGCGCAGGCGCCGGGCGGCGGGCAATGAGGTCGAGCTGGCCGGCAAGGTCGGCGATGCGGCCTTCGAGCCGCTGCATCATCGAGTGGTCGGCCGTGGAGGACTGCTGCATGCGGCCGGCGGCGGCGATCGCCCGGCTGATCTCGTCGAGGCGGGCATCCAGCCCCTCGAACTGCGAGGCGACGGCCGAGACGAAGCGCCCGCCGTCCGGCTCGCTTTGGCGGCCGAGGTGGTCGACCGACTGCGCGATGGCCTCGATCTTGTTCTCCAGCGCGCGGATCGCCGGGGTGGCGCTCATTGTGTTGATCTGGTTCTTCAACTCGTCGAGCCGGTAGGCAAGCGCCACCAGCTCGTCGTCGCGCGTCTGGTCGAAGGCGGAAAGCTTCTGCTCGACACCGTTCCAGCGGTCTTCCATGCGGCGCACGGAATCCTCGCGGGCAAGGCCGTCCAGCACGGAGCGCAGCTCGTCGAATTCGACGCGCAGGCCTTCCGTGTGGCCGGACTGGCGGCCGAGCTGGCCGATGCCGGCGGACAGCCGCTGCAATTCCTCGCGCACGTCGTCCGTCTGGGGGCGGCTCTCGGCCATCTGGCGGATGCCGCGGATTTCCGCGCGCAGCGACTGCATCTCGCGCTCCAGCCCTTCGGAAATGTCCTTGCGCAGGTCCTGGCGCAGCGAGACGAGCGCCTTGGCGATGTCCTCGACGGAGCCGTCCGCGCGTGCCAGGGCACTCGCAGGGGCGCCGGCATAGGCCGTCTGCGCGTGCCGGGCAGCGGCATGGTGATCGCTCGAAACGGGCCGCTGTTCCAGGCGCTGAGCGACGCGGGCGCGGCTGCCGTCGATGGCGCGCTGGCGCTGCATGATCTCGGAAACCGGATCCTCGCGCAGCGGAAGGCTGCGGGCGGGCTCGTAACGGGCCTGCTCGGTGCGCGGCGCAAGGCGTTCCTCGCTGCGCCCACGCACATCCCGGCTGTTCGCCATCAGCCCCTCGATGCGAGCTTCCAGCCCCTCGATGGTGCGATTGAGCGCGTCGAGCGAAGAGCGTTCGCCGTGGCGTTGCGGGTTTCGCGATCCGTTCATCTTCGCCTCGCTTTGGCGGCCGTCGGCCTGCCGGGAGATACCTTTGCGGGCGCGGCCCGGCGGCTGCACCCTTCATCCGGGGACGAAAACCGTATCCTGCCTGCAGCGCCGAACCATCCGTCCGTCCGGGCGTTTCAGGGAAAACCGGAATGATTCCCGATCCCACGTCCTCAGGCGTCACAATTCACGGAACATGGTAAACACAGCGTTAACCGGCCCGGAAATTTTTTAACGATTTGCTCATAGACTGGTCTTCGGGCGGCAGGACGGCCGCCATGGCACGGCGGCCCGCGTCCTCCTCCCCTTCCCCCCGACGAATTCTTCGCCGCATGCACATTTTGACGTTTACGCAAACGTCAAAGTTTTATAGTATCCCTCCCCAAGGAGCGGACTTCGTCCGTGGCATAGGTGAGGAACGCGAGACATGCCGATCTACAAGGCCCCCGTGAATGATACGCTTTTCATCCTGAACGACGTTCTGGCGCTGGAGCGCTACAACAACCTGCCCGGCTTTGCCGACGCGACGGGGGACATGGTGGAGGCCATCGCCGGCGAGGCGGCGAAACTGGCCGAAGAAGTGCTCTTCCCGGTCAATCTCTCCGGCGACCAGGAAGGATGCGTGCGCCACGACGACGCCACGGTGACGACGCCGAAGGGCTTCAAGGCGGCCTACGACCTCTACCGCCAAGGCGGCTGGATCGGCCTTGCCGTGCAGGAGGAATTCGGAGGCCAGGGCCTTCCCTACGTGCTGCACACCGCCGTCGGCGAATACATGTCCTCGGCCAACATGGCACTCACCATGTATCCGGGGCTGACGCAGGGCGCGATCGCCGCGATCCTCGTGCACGGCTCCGACGAGCAGAAGGCCGCCTATCTTCCGAAGATGGTCGAAGGCACCTGGACCGGCACGATGAACCTGACGGAGCCCCATTGCGGCACAGACCTCGGGCTGCTGCGCACCAAGGCCGTGCCGCAGGCCGACGGCTCCTACAAAATCTCCGGCCAGAAGATATTCATCTCCGCCGGCGAGCACGACATGTCGGAGAACATCGTGCATCTGGTGCTCGCCCGCATCGAGGGCGCGCCGGAAGGCACCAAGGGCATCTCGCTGTTCATCGTGCCGAAATACATCCTTGAGGAGGACGGCACGCCGGGGACGCGCAATTCCGTTTCCTGCGGGGCCATCGAGCACAAGATGGGCATCCACGGCAACGCCACCTGCGTCATGAACTACGACGAGGCGAAGGGCTTCCTCATCGGCGCGGAGAACAAGGGCCTCAACGCCATGTTCGTGATGATGAACGAGGCCCGCCTCGGCGTCGGCCTGCAGGGCCTCTCCATTGCCGAGATCGCCTACCAGAACGCCGCCAACTATGCCCGCGAGCGCCTGCAGGGCCGCTCGCTCTCCGGCGTCAAGAACCCGGCCGGCAAGGCCGACCCGCTGATCGTCCATCCCGACATCCGCCGCACGCTGATGACCATCAGGGCATGGACGGAGGGCGGGCGCGCCTTCACGCTCTGGACGGCGCTGAAGTCCGACATCGCCCACCGCGCCAGCGACGAGAAGGAACGGCAGGCGGCCGACGACATCCTCGGGCTGATGACGCCGATCCTCAAGGGCGTTCTCACCGACAAGGGCTTCGACCATGCCGTCATGGCCCAGCAGGTCTTCGGCGGCCACGGCTATATCGAAGAGCACGGCATGAGCCAGTATGTGCGCGACGCGCGCATCGCCATGATCTACGAGGGCGCGAACGGCATCCAGGCGCTCGACCTCGTCGGCCGCAAGCTCGGCATGAACGGCGGGCGCGCCGTCATGGCCCTCTTCAAGGAGATCGGCGACTTCTGCGAGGAGAACCGCGGCGACGAAACGCTCTCCTTCTTCACGAAGAACCTCAAGAAGGGCCTCAACGACCTCCAGGCCTCCACCATGTGGTTCATGCAGAACGCCATGGCCAAGCCCGACAATGCCGGCGCCGGCTCGACCGACTACATGCACCTCTTCGGCCTCGTCGTCATCGGCTACATGTGGGCGAAGATCGCGAAAGCCGCCGGGGAGGGCCTTGCGGCCGGCGCGGGCGAGCGCGAGGATTTCCTGAAGAACAAGCTGGTGACGGCGAAATTCTTCATGGAGCGCCTGATGCCCGAAACCGCTCTGCGCAAGACCCGCATCGAGGCCGGCGCCGACACGACGATGGAGCTCGCCGCCGAGGCGTTTTGACGCCCCGGCTCCTCTCCACGACCGCGCGGCGAGGGGCTACAGTCGAGCATGAAATCTAAGGCGCCACTGACTGCGCCGTCAGGGAGAAGAGAATGACCGACGTTTTCATCTACGATCATGTGCGCACCCCGCGCGGGCGCGGCAAGAAGGACGGCTCGCTGCACGAAGTGCCGTCCGTGCGCCTCGCCGCCAGGGTCCTTGAAGCCGTGCGCGACCGCAACGGGCTCGACACCGGCAAGGTCGACGACATCATCATGGGCTGCGTCGACCCCGTCATGGATGCCGGCGCCGTCATCCCCAAGGCCGCCGCCTTCGAGGCCGGCTATTCGACCAAGGCGCCGGGCATGCAGATCTCGCGCTTCTGCGCCTCCGGCCTCGACGCCGTGAATTTCGGCGCGGCGAAGATCGCGCAAGGGGCGGACGACCTCGTCGTCGCCGGCGGTGTCGAGAGCATGTCGCGCGTCGGCCTCGGCATGTCGGGCGGCGCCTGGTTCATGGACCCGTCCGTCAACTTCCCGGCCTACTTCATGCCGCAGGGCGTCTCCGCCGACCTCATCGCCACGAAATACGGCTTTTCCCGCGACGACGTCGACGCCTACGCCGTCGAGAGCCAGAAGCGCGCCGCCCATGCCTGGGAAAAGGGCTACTTCAAGAACTCCGTGATCCCGGTGAAGGACATCAACGGCCTCGTGATCCTCGACCGTGACGAGCACATGCGCCCCGGCACGGACATGCAGGCCCTCGCCCAGCTCCAGCCCTCCTTCCAGATGCCCGGCGAGATGGGCGGCTTCGAGGCTGTCGCCATCCAGGCCCATCCGGAGATCGAGGCGATCAACTACGTCCACCATGCCGGCAATTCCTCCGGCATCGTCGACGGCGCTTCCGCCGTCCTTCTCGGCTCGAAGGAAGGTGGCGCGATCCTCGGCAAGAAGGCCCGCGGCCGCATCAAGGCTTTCGCCAATATCGGCTCCGATCCGGCGCTGATGCTCACCGGCCCCGTCGACGTCACGGAGAAACTGCTCGCCCGCACCGGCATGAAGCTCTCCGACATCGACCTCTTCGAGCTCAACGAAGCCTTCGCCGCCGTCGTCCTACGCTACATGCAGGCTTTCGACATCCCGCACGACAGGATCAACGTCAACGGCGGCGCCATCGCCATGGGCCACCCGCTCGGCGCGACCGGCGCGATGATCCTCGGCACCGTGCTCGACGAGCTGGAGCGCCGCGACCTCAACACCGCCCTCGTCACGCTCTGCATCGGCGCCGGCATGGGCACGGCAACGATCGTCGAACGGGTCTGAGATGGGCGATGGTCGGCCGGACAGAGAGCTGTATAGAAGCGAGTACCACGAGGTGCAGCAGGAAATGGCTCACCACTATCGCGACAAGGACATGAAGGATGACTACGCGTCCTTCATCCGGGTCAAGACCAAGGAAGAGATACATGTGCACCGAGCGGAATTCCGCGGACTCCTGCTTGGCTCCGTTCTGTTTTTCGGCCTGGCCGGCCTCGCAATCGCTTACCTCTGGTAGAGATATCCAAGGGAGAGGAATCCCATCATGAGCTACACGAACTTTTCCATCGAGACCGACGCCGACGGCATTGCGCTCGTCACCTGGGACATGCCCGGCAAGTCGATGAACGTCTTCACCGTCGAGGTGATGGACGAGCTGGATAGGATCATAGACCAGGTGGTCGCCGACGCCGCGATCAAGGGCGTCGTCATCACCTCCGGCAAGTCCTCCTTCTCCGGCGGCGCGGACCTTTCCATGATCAAGGGGAGCTTCGATCTCCTGAAGGAAGCCGAGGCCGCTGACCCGGCGACCGCCGTGCAGAAACTGTTCGACGCCACCGGCCGCATGACCTGGCTGTTCCGCAAGCTGGAAACCTGCGGCAAGCCCTGGGTCTCGGCCATCAACGGCACCTGCATGGGCGGCGCGTTCGAAATGTCGCTTGCCTGCCACGGCCGCGTCGCCTCGAATGCCAAGTCCGTCAAGATCGCGCTTCCGGAAGTGAAGGTCGGCATCTTCCCCGGCGGCGGCGGCACCCAGCGCGTGCCGCGCCTCGCCAATGCGCAGGATGCCCTCCAGATGATGACCACCGGCTCCTCGCTGACGGGCGCGCGCGCCAAGGCGATGAACCTCGTCCACCAGGTCGTCGAGCCCGACCAGCTCATCCCGGCGGCCAAGCAGATGATCAAGGACGGCCTGAAGCCCGTCCAGCCGTGGGACGAGAAGGGCTTCAAGGTCCCCGGCGGCGGCATCTGGACGCCCGCTTCCGCCCAGCTCTGGCCGGCCGCACCGGCAATCCTGCGCCGCGAGACCGCCGGCAACTATCCGGGCGCGCTCGCCATCCTCAAATGCGTCTATGAGGGCCTTCAGGTACCGTTCGAGACGGGCCTGAGGATCGAGCAGCGCTACTTCACCCATGTCCTCCAGACGACCGAAGCCTTCTCGATGATCCGGTCGCTGTTCATCTCCATGCAGGAGCTCGGCAAGGGTGCGCGCCGCCCGGCAGGCCAGCCGAAGGCCGAGTTCAAGAAGGTCGCCGTCGTCGGCGCCGGCTTCATGGGCGCCTCCATCGCCTATGTGACGGCCGCCGCCGGCATCCCGGTCGTCCTCATCGACCGCGACGAGGACGCCGCCAGCAAGGGCAAGACCCATTCGGAAGGCCTGGTGAAGGCCGCGCAGCAGAAGGGCCGCACCACGGAAGCCGAAGGCAAGGCCCTGCTCGACCTCATCACCCCTACCGCCGACTATGCGGCACTCGCCGATGCCGACCTCGTCATCGAGGCCGTCTTCGAGGACCGCACCGTCAAGAAGGAAGTCACGGAGAAGATCGAGGCCGTGCTGCGCGAGGACGCCATCTTCGCCTCCAACACCTCGACCCTGCCGATCACCGGCCTTGCGAAGAATTCGAAGCGCCCGGACCAGTTCATCGGCATCCACTTCTTCTCGCCGGTCGACAAGATGATGCTGGTGGAAGTGATCCTCGGCAAGGAAACGGGCGACAAGGCGCTCGCCACCGCGCTCGACTATGTCGCCGCGATCAAGAAGACGCCGATCGTCGTCAACGACACGCGCGGCTTCTACGTCAACCGCTGCGTCTTCCGCTACATGGCCGAGGCCTACGACATGCTGATCGAGGGCGTGCCGGCGGCGATGATCGAGAATGCCGCCAAGATGGCCGGCATGCCGGTCGGTCCGCTCTCGCTCAACGACGAGGTGGCCGTCGACCTCTCCTACAAGATCTTCAAGGCCTCCATCGCCGATCTCGGCCCCCAGTCGGTCGATCCGCGCCACATGGAGCTGGTCACAAAGCTGGTGGAAGGCGAAGGCCGCCTCGGCCGCAAGGCCGGCAAGGGCTTCTACGACTACCCGCCGAAGCCGGCCAAGAAGAAGCTGTGGCCGGGCCTGAAGGACCTTTATCCGCAACAGAAGCCGGAGGACGTCGACGTCAAGGTGCTGAAGGAGCGCCTGCTCGTCACCATCGCGCTGGAAGCGGCGCGCACCATGGAAGAGGGCATCGTCACCGATCCGCGCGAGGCCGATGTCGGCTCCATCCTCGGCTTCGGCTTCGCGCCCTATACCGGCGGCACGCTCTCCTACATCGACGGCATGGGCGTGAAGACCTTCGTGGCGCTCTGCGAAAAGCTCGCCGCGAAATACGGCGACCACTTCCAGCCGACGCCGCTCCTGAAGGACATGGCCGCCAAGGGCGAGACCTTCTACACCCGCTTCGCCCCCGGGGCGAAGAAGGCGGCCTGAGCCGCATGGCGGGAAAGGGCGGCTTCGGCCGCCCTTTTCATTTGCCTGTCGCGGGGATGGCGTAGACGCACATGTCGCCGTCCCGGTGGGCGGGCGAACCGAGCGACGGGTCGCATTCCGTTCCAAGATAGTCGGCACGCGCATCCTGCGCGTAGGACATCTTCTGCGCCGGCGTCACGACCGACCACAACGGCACGCCGTAGCGCTTCCAGAGCGGATAATAGGACGGGCTCCACATCACCGCCGCGCCGTACTTTTCGGAGAACCGCTGCGAGCGTTGGGAGGCATACTGGAAACCGAGGGCCGCCTGCTGCCTTTCGGTGTCGGGAAGGATGAGGAAGACCGCTTGCGCCGGCGTATGCTGCCGGCTCCAGAGCCCGATACGCTCCCATTGGTCCGAGATCGCCCCGAGCTCTCCCGTCCCCTTGAACGTCATGGAAAGCCGCACGGGGACGGTCAGCAGCATGGCGGCCAGGAAGGCATAGCCGATGCGCCGCCGCAGTATCCCTGCACCGTCCCCGCCCTTTCCCTGCCGGACCAGAAGGGCGTGGAGCGCCAGGACCGGCACCGCGAGGAGAAAGGTCATCCCGCCGGCAAAGAGGGTTCCGGCCAGCATCAGGCCCAAGGTCCGCTGCAGTTCCGCGTCCGGCTCCACCAGCCATCTGGCCGCCTGATGGACGAGGCCGATCGCCGCCAGCATCACGATCATGACCGCGCCGCGGATGAGATGCATGTTGAGGACGAGCGGCGCCTCGGTGACGAACGGCACGACGATCCCGACGAGAAGCAACGCGCAGGCCCCGGCGACGAGCATCAGGAAAGGACGTGACCGGCCCGCAAGGCCCGACGCGACAAAGCCGGCCGTGACGATCGCACCGGCCAGCGAGGCGAGCTCCAGCCGGCTGTTCGTCTCGATGAAGAAATGCGGGGGGAAGAATTCCCGCAGAAACGCGCCGTAGGAAAAAACGACGGGCGCCGCCGGTTGCGGGTTCGACAGGAAATTCGCAAGCGGCGGCAGCAGGAAGACGGCGCCGGCCGCGCTGCCGGCGAGCCCCTCGGCGATCAGGCGCCGTGGAGAAACGATGCCGGCCGCGCACTGATAAACGGCGAGGAAGGCGAGCGGCAGGATCATCCATATCGCCATGAAGGCATTCAGGAAGAACGTGAGCGCCGTCGCCACGGCGGCATGGCCGTATCGGCCGCGCAGGGCGTAGGAAAAGCCGAGGAGCAGGCTCGCATTCGCCAGTTCGGAATGCGTGAAATACGGCAGCAGGATACCGCCGCCGCCGACCGTCGTGCCGAGGACCGGCGCCGCCACGGCCAGCAGCAGGACGAAGACGTTCAACGTCGCCCGGCGTTCGCAGCCCAGGCTTCTGGCGAGGTGGAGCCCCGCGGCGAGAAAGGCCAGATGCGTCAGCACGAGCCAGCCGGCAAGGAACGCCTTCGGCTCGACCACCCGGCCGATGCCGGCAAACACGATCCAGAATCCGGAGGAGAAATGCCGGAGCGACTGGATGAAAGGATCGCCCGCGAACTGCGGGAGGTCGTATGTGCCGAGCAATATGGGCAGGTGATAGATGTTGTTGTCGGTGATCGGCAGATAGCCGGTGCACAGGAAGGTCAGCACCGTGGCCGGCAGCAGCATGAAGACGGGTGAAACCCGCGCAAGGGCGGAAGACAGCCTCCAGCCTCCTGCGGAACGCCCTGCTGCCGCGCTATTCGAACCCATCCTGCCGGAACTCCAAACGCATTGCCCGCCTGCCGGAACAGCGGGCGGCTTTCCTTCTGGCGTCGATGCCGCCGCAGGCAGAATAGGGCGGAGATGATAAGCCTTCGTTTCCCGGCCGGCCATCGCGCGACGGTTATGCCGGCCGCGGCGGCTCCGTCATGCGCACCAGCAGCTCGGCGCGCGTGCCGGCGGGGCGGTCGGCGTAATCGAGGCGGCTGTCGAGGCTGGTGGCCATGGCGCCGATGATCTTGGAGCCGAGGCCGGTGCCCTGCACGGGGCCCTCTCCGCGCCAGCCGATGCCGTCGTCCTCGACGAAGAGCAGCGCCTTTTCCGCATCGAGCCGCGTGAAACCCACGCGCACCTCGCCGCCCGCATCGCCATAGGCGTATTTGAAGGCGTTCGTGACGAGCTCCGTGACGATGACGCCGAGCGAGACGGCGCGGTCCGTCGGAACCTTCAGCGGCTCCAGCGTGCGGGTGAGGCGCACATTGTGGCCCTGCCCCGCCATGGACGTGTCGAGTTCGGACAGGAGCGTGGCGAGATAGGCGCCCATGTCGACATGGCGCACGTCCTCGGAAGTATAGAGACGACGGTGGATGCCGGCGATGGCGGTGATGCGCGCCTGCGTTTCGGCAAGCGCCTCGCGGACCGCCGCGTCGAACGCGCTCGACATCTGCAGGCGGATGAGGGCGGCGGCGAGCGCAAGGGAATTGCCGACGCGGTGGTTCACCTCCGCCAGCAGCACCTCGGCGCGCTCCTTGGCCGCGCGGATCTCCTGCTCGGCGCGCAGCTTGGCGCGCTTCAGCCCGGCATTTTCCAGCGCCTGTCCGAGCGCATTGGCGAGCAGCGGCATGAAATCGTCGCCGACGGACTTGATGACATAGTCGGCCGCGCCCGCCTTCAGTGCCTCGACGGCGACCTGCGCGTCGTTCGATCCCGTCACATAGACGACCGGCACCGCATCCGGCGCGCCGACCAGCTCCTTGAGGAAGCACAGGCCCGTTCCGGCCTTGAGGAAATGATCGAGCACGACCGCATCGAAGCCGCCCGCGGCGAGCAGTTCGCGGCCGCGTTCCACATCCTCGGCATGCAGCACCTCGTAGCCGAGACGGCCGAGCGCGCGCTGGGCGAGCCGCGCGAGGATCGGGTCGTCGTCGATATAGAGGATGCGATGAGGGCCTTCCTTCATTTAGTGGGTCTCGGGAATCTGGATCACGGAGAAGAACAGGCCGAGCTGGCGGATCGCGTGGGCGAAGCTCTCGTATTCCACCGGCTTGGTGATGTAGACATTGGCGCCGAGATCGTAGCAGCGCTGGATCTCGCGCTCGTCGTCCGTCGTCGTCAGGATGACGACCGGCAGGCGCTTGGTGTGGGTGTTGGACTTGATCTTCTGCAGGATGTCGATGCCAGACATGTCCGGCAGGTTGAGGTCGAGCAGGATCAGCAGGAACCTGCCGGCGCTCGCAAGGCCCGACCGGTCCTTGCCCAGCACGAAATCGAGCGCTTCCGTGCCGTTGGTGAAGGGCACGACCTCGTTGTGCACGCCGGCGCGGCGGATGTTCTTCTCGATGAGGCGCGCATGGCCCTCGTCGTCCTCGACCATGACGATGGTGACTTCCTTGCCGAGACCGTTCATGCCTGCATACTCCTGACAACCTTGCTGAGGTCGGACGGCAGACGAAGCACGAAGGTCGTCCCCTGTCCGAGTTCGGATCGAACGACGATATCACCGCCGAGATTGCGCATCAGTGAACGCACATGCGCAAGGCCGATGCCTTCGCCGGGCCTGTCCTGCGCGCCGGAGCGGCGGAAAAGCTCGAAGATGCGCTCATGATCTTCCGCCGCGATGCCGCGGCCGTTGTCGGTGAACTCGATGACGAAGCCCGCCCGGCCCACATTGCGCGCGCTGACGGAGATGCGCAGCGGCCTGTCGGGCGTGCGATACTTGATGGCATTGTCGAAGAGGTTGCCGAAGACCTGTTCCAGCGAGAGCCGGTCGGAGATGACGGTCGGCAGCGTATCGTCCACGACGACGATGCCGTCGGATTCGCCGACCTGGTGGCCGACGGCCGCGGCACCCGCCTCGGCGAGCGCCTTGAGGTCCACCCGCTCGACCTTGAGCTCCCGCCGCCCGTCGCGCGAGATCTTCAGGATGGCGTTGATGAGGCCGTCCATCTTCTTGGTCGAGGAACGGATGAAGCCGATCGCCTCCGGCAGGTCCTCGGAGGCCGCACGGCGCGCCTCCAGGATATCGTCGGCGCTCGGCGCCTTCTCGTCGGCGAGCACATAGGCCTGGATGGAGGCGAGCGATGCCTGCAATTCGCTGGTGAAGCCCATGATATTGACGAGCGGCGCGCGCAGGTCGTGCGTGACGATATAGGCGAAGCGCTGGACCTCCTGGTTGGCGCGGATCAGCTCTTCCGTCCGCTCGTCCACCCGCTTTTCCAGCGTGGTGTTCAGCACCTCCACCTCGCGCCGGGCGACGATGATGTCGCGGGTATATTGCGCGACGACGGCGATCGCCCCGCCGAGCACCGCGACGATGGCGATGGCCCCGATCACCGTCGTCCATTGCAGGGCGCCGGCCGAGCGGAGCGTATCGCCGATGCTCTCCTCCATGCGGCGGTCGGCATCGGCCGTGATATCCCCGAGCCGCCCACGCAACTGGTCCATGAGCACGCGGCCGCGATCGTTCTTGACCTGCGTTGCCGCATCGGCCGGCCGGCCCTCCTCGACGGCCTTGACCGTGCCGGCGAGTTCATCCAGCTTGTCTGCCACCAGCTTCTCGATCTCGGGCATGTGCCTGGCATATTCGGGGAAGCCGGCGGCCTTTTCGGCAAGGACGACCTGCCGCTCCTCCACCGCCTTGAGCGCGGCGTCGTACGGGCCACGGAAGGCCTGCTCGCCGGTGATCACGAAGCCGCGCTGGCCGGTTTCCAGGTCCTTCAGGGTGGAAAGCAGGTCGGCGGCGGCGCTACGCGCCTCGCGCACCTCGATATAGCTGGTGAAATAGTCCTGCACCTTGTGAACGAGCCACAGCGACGTACCGACGATGCCGAGCAGCGCGATGATGCCCGCAATCAACAGCACGATCGTCGAGCGCACGAACGCGGTGTTCGATATCGGCATTCCAGTCCCCGTTAAAGCCGCCTTGCAGAGGGCGACAATATCGCGCTCCGGCCGGTATGCAACCAACCTGTGCCCCGAAAAGCGGACTTCTTCTGGTTGTTTCTTGGCTTTGCCATGCACACTCAGGGCCGCGCGACGTCAGGCGCCAAGGCGCGGACGCTTGCCGAACCGCTCCATGGCGACGATGATCATGCCGGCGGAAAAGATCAGCACCGCCCCGGCAAAGACGTTGGAGCCCGGCACGTCGCTCCAGATCAGGTAGCCGAGCGCGAAGGCCCAGACGAGCGAGGTATATTCGAACGGCGCGAGCACGGAGACCGGCGCGCGGCGCATGCCCTCGAACATGGCGAACTGGCCGATGCCGGCGATGATGCCGATGCCCACCATCAGCGCCAGGTCGACCGCCGAGACCGGCTGCCAGACGAAGGGCATGGCAAGGGCGGTGAAGAGGATGAAGAAGCCGCTGGAGATCGTCACCTGCACCTGCGTGCGCTCGTGCAGCGCCGTCTTGCGCAGGAGGACGCTCGCCACCGCCCAGAAGACGGCGGCCTGCAAGGCAAGGTAGATCGGCAGCGACAGCGTCATCCCCTTGATCGCCGCCCCGCAGGCGATGACCACGCCGATGAAGCCGACGGCGACCGCGAGCCAGCGATAGCCCGGCACCTTTTCCCCGAGGATCGGCCCCGACAGGATCGTCATGACCACGGGCGAGGCGTAGTAGAGCGTCGTCAGCTCGGCAAGGCCAAGGTCGCGCGCCGCGTTGTAATAAGAAAGCCAGGCGGCCAGCAGCAGGAGGTTGCGCAGAAGAAGGGGTTTCAGCACCGGCGAGCGCTGGGCGGCGCGCAGGAGCGGCCGGCCGCCGAAAACGGCGCAGAGCGCGAACATCGTCACGCTGCGGATGAAAAGGATCTGCCAGACGGGCAGGCCGACGACGAGCCATTTGACCGACGCATCCTGCAACGAGAACAGGAAATAGGCGAAGGACGTCAGCAGAATGCCGGAGGAAACTGTCTTGTGCACGGGAGGACCTCGGAGCGCGCGGACGGACCGCGCCCCACCTTGATAGCGCGCCGCCGGTTCCGGCGAAAGAGGCTGGAAATCACGGGGGGAGCGACAGCAAAAGGAAACTTTTCCCACCCCTTTTGCCGTCGCTCCGAAATATCCGGCGCTCCCCAAGTTTCAACGTGCAAGCCGCACGGGACAGGTATATGCGCGGGCCATGGATTCCAAACGACTCGGCTACGTCTTCACCCTGCTCGCGATCGTGATCTTCAGCCTCCAGGATGCGATTTCGAAACATCTCGGCAGCGCCTATCCGCCCGTCTTTATCGCCATGCTGCGCTTCTGGGCCTTCGGCGCCTTCGCCATCGCGCTCGGCGCACGGGGGCCGGGCGGGCTGCGGGCAGCGGCAGCGACGAAACGGCCGGTCCTGCAGATCCTGCGCGGTGCGCTCCTCGCCTTCCAGATCGTCGTGACCATCACCGCCTTCACCCGGGTCGGCCTTGCCCATTCCCAGGCGATCCTGTCTTCCGGGCCGATCTTCGTGGCGCTCCTGTCCATGCCGCTGCTCGGAGAGCGGGTCGGCTGGCGGCGCTGGACGGCCATCGGCGTCGGCCTTTGCGGCGTGCTGATCGTTCTCAATCCCGGCGGCAGCACCTTCGATGCCAACGTCTTCCTGCCGCTCCTGTCCGCGCTGATGTTCGCGTTCTACGTCATCGCAACGCGCCTCGTCAGCCGGCACGACGCGGCCTCCACCAGCTTCTTCTATATCGGCGTGGCGGGCGCCGCCGCCATCTCGCTGGTCGGTCCGTTCTTCTGGACCAACCTTTCGCCGGCCGACTGGCTCTGGATGGGGCTGCTGTGCATCACCGGCATGTCGAGCCATTATTTCCTCATCCGCGCCTACGACCTGCTCGACGCGGCCGCCGTGCAGCCGCTCACCTATCTCCAGGTCGTCCTGGCGGCGATCATCGGCGTCTCGGTCTTCGGCGAGACGCTGAACCTCAACACCGTCGTCGGCTCGGCCATCGTCGTCGGGGCCGGCATCTTCACCATCTGGCGCGAGAGCGTCGTCGCCCGCCGGCGGGCGGCGGAAATGGCCGCCCAGGGCAAAACAGGAAAATAATCCTTTTTCCTTTACTCGGCCGGCCTGCTTGGATATGCTCCCGATCGATCGGGCCGGCACAAGCCGGCCCCATGCCTTGGCAGGGTTTGGCACCATGTTCTCCCACGACCGGATCTGGGCGGCGATCGACGCCCTCGCGGAGCGCAACCGGCTTTCCCCCTCCGGCCTTGCCCGCCGCGCGGGGCTCGATCCCACGTCCTTCAACAAGTCCAAGCGGCAGGGCGCGGACGGACGCCAGCGCTGGCCCTCGACGGAATCCATCGCCAAGGTGCTCGACGCGACGGGCGCCTCCATCGACGAGTTCTTCATGCTGGCCGATCCCGCCCGCGACGGCGGCCTGCCGCAGGGTGCCTTTCCCCCGCAGGCCGGCAGCATTCCCCTGCTCGGCTTCGCCCAGGCCGGCGCCGGCGGCTTCTTCGACGACGGCGGCTTTCCGGCCGGCCAGGGCTGGGACGTGGTGGAATTTCCCGCCTCGCCCGATCGCAAGGCAGGCGTCTATGCCCTGGAAGTGCAGGGCGACAGCATGCTGCCGCTCTACCGCGACGGCGACGTGCTGATCGTCGAGCCCGGCGCGCAAGTGCGCCGCGGCGACCGCGTCGTCGTCAAGACGCGCGAAGGCGAGGTCATGGCCAAGGTGCTGCACCGCCAGAGCCCGCGCACGATAGAACTCGTCTCGATCAACCCCGAGCACCCGAACCGCAATTTCGAGATGGACGAAATCGACTGGATCGCCCGTATTATCTGGGCAAGTCAGTAAGTAAATACTTACTTAACTTTCAGCCACCGTAGAGATCGACCGGGAAATAGCGCAGGTAAATCTCCTGCAGGCGCCCGTTGCGCGAGAGCGCGAGCAGCGCATGGTCGATGGCGCCGGCGAGCGCCGCATCCTCCTTGCGCACCATGATCGTCAGCCCCTCGCCGAGGAACCGTTCCGAAAGATAGGAGCCGTCGAAAAGACGGCAGCAGCCGGCCGCTTCCGTGCCGTTCGTCCAGAAGGCGAGCTGCATGCCGTCGCCGAAGACGGCGTCGACCTTGCCCTCCTTCAGTGCCGCCAGCAAGGCCGCCCGGTCCGGGAAGGCCTCGGCCTCGATGCGCGGGAAGAACGCCTTCAGCATCGCCTCATGCGCGCTTGCCGCCACGACCCCGACCTTCCGGCCGTCGAGCGCGTCCGCCGTCTCGCCGGCGGGCGCGGCCTTCTTCGCGACGGCAAAGCGGGCGGGCAGGCGCATGAAGGGGCGTGAGAAGGCGAAGCGCCGGCGCAGGTCCGCCGTGACGGCGACGCCGGCGGCGACCGCCTCGCCATTGCCGTCGGTGAGCGCCTTTTCCAGCTCCGGGAAGGTCACCGCCTGGATCTGGCACTTTTCCATCAACTGAAGCTCGCGGCAGATCTCGCGCACCAGATCGACATGGAAGCCGGCGAGCTTTCCGGTCTGGTCGATGAAATTGAACGGCGGGAAATCCACCGTGGTCAGGAAGCGCAGGCGCACGATGCCGGAAAGGTCCGGGCGCGCGATGCGCTCGCGGGTGTCGAAGAGGATCGGCAGGTCGATCGGCTTGCGGTCCTGCGCGGCGGCGGGAAGCGGCCCGACCGCCGCCATCAGGAGGCAAAGTGCAAAAAGCCCGTAGGATTTAAGGGATGAAATTCTGCTCTGCCACATTACGATCAACTTGGGGTTTAAGGGGGGCGTGGCCATGACGTGGCCGCGAGGACTGCATGCGGCTGGCAGAATATCCCGACGATATCGCTTTCGCCACAGCAATCGGCATTATGCCGGGGCCCTTCGCCGCATCGCCCGAGCAGCGGCAGGTCCCGCAGCACTTCATGACGGAAGCCCGGCTTTTCCGGCGGCTCGGCCTTGCCAAGCCGCTCATCTCCCGGATGCTGGTGCGCGCGAGCCGCAACGGAACGACGCTGGAGGCCGAGCTTCTGGCAAGCGGCGCGCTGACGGAAGACACCTACTACGAGGCGCTGGCCGAAATCCTCGGCCTTCCCTTCCTGCCCCGGCTCGATCCCGACCGGGTCGAGGACCTGCCGGGCGCCGACAGCCAGCTCGTCGAGCCGGCCGTCGTGCGGCTGCGCCATCCCGCACGCGCGCCGGTAACGGCGATCGTTCCCAGCGCCGAGCGGCTCGACTATCTCGGCGAACGGCTCGCCTTCTCCCCGCCGCTGCGCGGGATGCTCGCCGTCACCACGCCCACCGCCCTTCGCGCCGCGCTCTGGCAGGCGGGCCGCGAGCGGCGGCTGCGCGAGGCCGTCGACCGGCTTTTCGCCGCCGCGCCGGAAGCCAGCGCCCGCATCACCCTTTGGGGGCGGCAGGGGTTCTATACCGGCGCGACGCTCACCCTTTTTCTCGTGCTGGCCGCTTTGAAGCCCATGACCGTGCTCCTGCTTCTGCACATCGTCTCGACCCTTTTCTTCTTTTCCACCGTCGTTCTGCGCATCGCCGCACTTGTCGCCAAGGCGCGGGGAACGGGCCGCAGGCTCGCGCCGCCGCCCTGCGGCCGGCGGCCGGTCTACTCCGTCTTCGTCGCCCTTTACCGCGAGGCGGCGGTGGCGCCGCAACTCGTCGACACGCTGAACCGGCTGGAATGGCCCGTATCCTGTCTCGACATCAAGCTGATCTGCGAGGCGGACGACCACGAAACGCTCGATGCGCTCGCCGCCCTCAGGCTGGGCCGGCAATACGAGGTCGTCACGGTGCCGCCCGGCGGGCCGCGCACCAAGCCGAAGGCCTTGACCTACGCGCTCGTCGCGGCGCGCGGCGAATATCTCGTGATCTACGACGCGGAGGACCGCGTCGACCCCATGCAACTGGAAGAAGCCTGGAGGACCTTCGAGGCGGGGCCTGCGGACCTTGCCTGCCTGCAGGCCCCGCTCGTCGTCACGAACAGCCGGGAAAGCTGGCTCAGCGCGCTTTTCGCCCTCGAATATGCCGGGCTTTTCCGCGTGCTGCTGCCCCACCTTGCCACAGCGCGCCTGCCGATCCCGCTCGGCGGCACCTCGAACCATTTCCGCACCCGCTTCCTGCAGGAGGTAGGCGGCTGGGATCCCTACAACGTCACCGAGGATGCGGACCTGGGGCTGCGGCTCTACCGCAGCGGCTACCGTTGCGGCACGATCAGCCGTCCCACCTACGAGGAGGCGCCAACAGATGCCGGAGCCTGGCTCGGCCAGCGCAGCCGCTGGTTCAAGGGCTGGCTGCAAACCTGTCTGGTGCTGATGCGCCAGCCCTCAAGGCTCATCGGCGAAATGGGGTTGGGGCCGAGCCTCGTCTTCCTCGTGCTGATCGGCGGGCTCATCCTGTCCTCGCTCGCCCACCCGCTCATCTTCCTCTATCTCGGCTTCGTCGTCTGGCTGGTGCTCTCCCGGCAGACGCACGTGCCGGGCACCTTGGAGGCGGTGCTGTTCTTCATGGACATGGCCAATATCTTCGGCAGCTATGGAATTTTCGTCGCGCTCGGGCGGGCCGGCATGGGCGCGCGCGAACGCGCGGCCGTCGGCTGGAAATGGCTGCTGACTCCCGCCTATTGGCTGCTCGCCTCACGGGCCGCCTGGCGGGCGGTGAGCGAATTGCGCCGGGCGCCGTTCTTCTGGAACAAGACCGCCCACCGGCCGGCCCACACCGCCACGGCCATGAAGGCCGACCGTTGACCCGTCAGCGCTGCTCTTCCAGCCAGACGGCGACGTCCGCCGGGCCGATCGTGCGTCCGCCGACGCGGAAATCAGCGGCGGGCGGAGCCGGCACGGCCACCGGCCCGTTCCCGTAGTTGAAGGCGAAATGCAGGGCGCCTCGGCGGGCCAGGCGAAGGTCTCCGAGGTCGGGAAGACTTGCGACACCCGCCCAGCCGAGCGTATCGCCCATCAGCTTCGTCAGGAATTCGCCGCGCGGCAGCGTGGCGACATAACGCGCCCTGTCGTTGTCGATCACCGCCGGAGAGCCCGGCCGATGCGCGCCCTCGAAGGTCGCCAGCACCGTCTCCGTCGTACGAATGAGCTCGCGCCAGCCGGTCACCGGATGGCTCGCATTGCCGTAGAGCACGGGTTCACTGTGGAACTCCGGCAGGGATTCCACGCGCGTCACGCGGAAATCGATAAGATCGGCGAGCGGGCCCGGCGGCAGGTCGGCGGGGATGTGCATGTCGCGCGTCTTGCTGCCGCTGCGCGGGCCGAACAGGGCTTTCGCACCCGAGGCCTTCAGCCGGGCAAGGAAATCCATGTCGGGAATGACGAGGTCGGGCGCGACCACCAGCCTGTAGCCGGAAAGGTCGGAATGCTGGCCGATGAAATCGACGTCCACGCCAAGGCGGGCGATGGCGGAGTACCAGTCGAGCGCGATGGCGGAGGCGGCATAGCCCCGGCCCTGCGGCAGCGCGCGGGTGGCAAAGCGCGATTCGTAGTCGAGGAGGATGGCGACCGATGCCTTTTCCCGCATCTCGCCGGCCGGAAGGCGCGCCATTTCCGCGGCGACCTGCGCGACCTCCAGATAGCCCTGGTCGGCCTCGCCGTTCGGCAACAGGAGACCTGCATGGAACTGCTCCTGCGCGAAGGGCGCCTGCCGCCAGCGGAAATAGGAGACCATGTCGGCACCATGGGCATAGGCGAGCCACGTCCACAGCCGCACCATGCCGTCGGCGGGCGACTGGTTGTGGGCGGCCCAGTTGACCGGCCCCGGCTGCTGCTCCATCACCCAGACCCGGCCGCGGCCGACGGCGCGGTAGAGGTCGTGGTTGAAGGCGACCTGATCCGGATCGCCGACGCGCAGATAGCGCGCCTTCTCCCCCTCGCTGAGGCGGCCGTTGATGAGGCCGCCCATCGGATAGACGTCCCACGAGGCGATGTCGATGTCCTCGCCGACCTTGTAATGGTCGAAGTCGGTGTTCTGGGACATGAAGTTGTGCGTGACCGGCCGGCCCGGCGAATGGCGGCGGATGAGATCGGCCTGCGCCTTGTTGAAGCTCTTCACCTGGTCGGACGAGAAGCGATAATAATCGACGAGATGGGTCGGCGTCGGCTCCTCGACGAGATTGTTCGGCAGGTCCACCTCGTCGAAGCTATTGTAGTGCATGCTCCAGAACGTCGTGCCCCAGGCGCGGTTCAACTCCTCGATCGTGCCGTAGCGGGCGGCGAGCCATGCGCGGAAGGCCAGCTTCGCCTCGTCGGAATAGCTGTGGATCGTGTCATGGTCGCCGTATTCGTTGTCCGTCTGCCAGGCGTGTACGAAGGGGTTCCCGCCGTAGCGGCGCACCATGGCTTCGGTGATGCGGGCAGCCTCGATCCGGTAGCGGCGGCTGGAGAAGCAATAGTGCCGGCGCGCGCCGAACTTGCGCACCACGCCGCGCGCATCGACGGGCAGGATATCGGGATGGCGGTCGACCAGCCATTTCGGCGGGGCCGCCGTCGGCGTGCCGAGGATGACCTTGAGGCCGGCGCGGCCGAGCACGTCGATCGCCTCGTCCATCCACTCCCATTGGAAGACACCGGAACGCGGCTCGATATGCGACCAGGCGAACTCGCCGATACGCACCCAGGCAAGGCCGAGCTCCACCATGCGGCGGGCGTCCTCTTCCCATTTCTCGCGCGGCCACTGTTCCGGATAATAGCAGACGCCGAGCTCCAGCAGGCCGGTCTCCCTAAGGCCGGCGGCGAAGCGGTTCTGATGGTCGAGCGGCTTATGCACCTTACTGTCCTTGTCATTCCCGGCGCCCAGTTTCTCGGGCACCGTCATCCTTGTCACCGGCGCGGCAGCGCCGTCAGCGTTTCGTCGAGGGCGGTGAGGAAGCGGTCGCATTCCGCCGCGCCGAAGGGTGCGGGCGGCTTCACCTTCAGCACGTTGTGGTGCGGGCCTTCGCTGGAAAGCAGGATACGGTGCTTACGCTTCATCTCGGCGATGACGACATCCAGCTCTTCCGCCGCCGGCTCCAGCGTTTCCCGGTCGCGCACCAGCTCGATGCCGTTGAAGAGGCCGTGGCCGCGCACGTCGCCGATGATCTCGTGGCGCGTCGCGAGCGCGCGGGCGCCCGCCATCAGCCGCTCCCCGATCACCTGGCAATGGTGCATCAGCCGCTCGTCGCGGATGACGTCGAGCACGGCAAGGCCGATCTCGGCGGAGACGGGATTGCCGCCGAAGGTGTTGAAATATTCCATGCCGTTGGCGAAGGCGGCGGCGACGGCCTCGGTCGTCACCACAGCGGCCATCGGATGGCCGTTGCCGACAGGCTTGCCGAGCGTGACGATGTCCGGCACCACCCCTTGCAACTCGTGCGCCCACATGTGGGAGCCGACGCGGCCGAAGCCGACCTGCACCTCATCGGCAAGGCAGAGGCCGCCGGCCGCCCGGATATGGGCATAGGCTTGCCTCAGGTAGTTTTCCGGCAGGGTGAGCTGGCCTCCGGTGCCGAGGATGCCTTCGCTGAAGAACAGCGCCGGGCGGCGGCCTTCCGCGGCGAGCGCCTCGACCTGAAGGCGCACGTCCTCGGCATAGTTCCGGCCCGCATCGCCGTCGCCATAGCGGAAGCGGCCGCGATAGAGGTCCGGCATCTCGGCGACGCGCACATGCGCCGGGCGCCCCTCGCCGCCCTTGCCGGCGAACTTGTAGGGGCTGACGTCGATGAGGCTCGACAGGTGCCCGTGATAGGCATGGTCGACCGTGACGATGTCTCGGTTGCCGGTATAGGCACGGGCAAGCCGGATCGCCAGGTCGTTCGCCTCGCTGCCCGAATTGACGAAGAAGCAGACGTTGAGCGGATCGGGAAAGAGCGCGGCGAGCCGGCGGGAATATTCCACCAGCGTATCGTGCAGGTAGCGCGAATTGGTGTTGAGCCGCGCCATCTGCGCCTGCGCGGCCTTAACGATGCGCGGATGGCAATGGCCGACATGGCAGACATTGTTGACCATGTCGAGCCAGCGGTTTCCCTCGTCGTCGATGAGATAGGTCCCCTCCCCGCCGACGATCTTCAGCGGCTCGGCCGAATAGGCGATGGAGAGCGAGCGTCCGATGCGGCGATGGCGCTCGCGCACGAGGAAATCTTTCTCGCGCGCGACGGTGACGGCGGCGGGCACCGCAAAACCGAAGACGACGCTCGGGTCCGGGCTCACCGCGCGCCAGACCTGCCAGTGATCGCGCACGCCGACGCCATGCATGCGGCCCCCAAGGCCGAGATGATCGGTGACGACCTGGAAATGCAGGTGCGGCGACCAGTTGCCGTTCTCTTCGGCCGCGCCGAAGGCGGCGAAGGCCTCGCCCTTGGCCACAGGCTGGCCGATGGAGAGCTTCTGGACGCTCCGGCGGGAGAGATGCCCATAGAGCGTCCAGAAGACATCGCCCTCGTCGGTGCGATGTTCGAGAAGGACCGTCGGGCCGAAGCCGTAGGCGACCGCGTCGTCGTGGATGAAGGCGACCGTGCCGGCGAAGGGCGCATGCACCGGCTCGCCGGCCGGGGCGAAGAGATCGATGCCGAGATGAACGGTGCGGCGCGCGCCGGGCGTCTCGAAGGCGTCACCCTTGTAGACGGCGCGGTCCTCGCCGTAGAGGCCGATGGCGAAATCGGCGCCGGCTTCCGCCACGCGCGCCTCGATCAGCCGCTCGGCCCCCTCCGCGTCGAGCGAGGCCCAGTCCGGCCCCTTCGCCGTCAGATCGAGGACGAGCACCTTGGGCTTTGCCGTGCCGGAGCGGATGACGGCGGCGAAATCGTGGGCGTTTCGCTCCAGCCAGCGCTCGATGCGGGCGGCATGCGGCACCGGCGCAAAGCCGCAGGCATCGCGGATGCGGGCGACGGCGAGCGCTGGGTTCTCACGCTCGAGGCGTTGAAGCTCGCGCCAGACGTCCTCCTGGCTCACCAGCAGGTAGGTGTTCTCCGGATTGTCGCGGATCTGCCGCGCCGCCATGCACATGCTGACGGCATAGCGCGTGCGCACGAGGTCGAAGACGAGGTCCGCCTCCGCTTCGCCGATAGGGTTGGCCGTGTGGTAGGCGGCGGCGAGGCGGCCGATGGTCTCGACCGGATCGGGCGTGCCGATCAGCGCATAGGCGCCGGCGACGGCGATCTCCACGACGCGGAAGGTCTCGACCATGTCGCCGAAATCGAGGAGGCCGCTGACGCGTCCGCCGGCATCGAGCAGAACGTTGTAGTCGTTGGCATCGTTGTGGATGACCTGGCGCGGGCACGCGTCCAGGCGCGGCAGCACCTCGGCGGTAAAGCGCTCCAGGATGGCGCGGACCGCCGCCTGCTTTTCCGCATCCTCGATGAAGCGGAGGTTTTCCAGATGCATACCGGCCCGGCCGATATCCCAGGCATAGCTGCGCCGCGCACCGGCATGGGCAAAGCCTTCAAGGCTGCGGTCGAGCAGGCCGAGCAGGCGGCCGAGCGTTTCCACGCTTGCCGGCCCCCGAACGGAGGAACGCGACCAGACGTCGCCCGGCAGCCAGGTGAGGAGGCGCGCGATGCGCGGGCCGCGAATTTCTGCGGGTATGCTCTGGGCGCCGCTCCGGTCCGGCAGCGCACGCGAGACCGGCAGATCGGGCGCGGCCTTCGCGAGGTGATCGAGCACGGCGACCTGCATGGCAAGGTCGTCCGCATCGCCCGGCGCATGGAGCTTCAGCAGGTAGCGCGTGCCGTCCGCCGCCTCGACCCGGTAGTTGAGGTCGTGTTCGCCGGGCAGCGGCGTCACCGTGCCGGCGATGCCGTAGCGCTCGGCAAGCAGCGCCTCGATCGCCGCCGCCTCGTCCCGCCGTTCGGATGCTCCGTCCATTGCCCGCTCCCTCACCATGCTATCGTCCGGCCGTCGTAGGAGCGGAAGCTCCCGCTCTCGGCCAGCGTCGTCCCGTCGATCAGCGCCTTGAGGCTCGCCGCGCTCTCGGCGACGTCCACGGTCGCTTCCTCACCGCCCATATCGGTGCGCACCCAGCCGGGATGCAGCGAGACGACCGTAATGCCGTCGCGGCGGAAATCCTGCGCCAGCTTGACCGTCGCCATGTTCAGCGCCGCCTTGGAGCAGCGGTAGGCATAGTCGCCGTCATCGTCGTCGAGCGTGCCTTCCGCCAGCGAGCCGGCGCGGCTGCTGATATTGACCAGCACCTTGCGCGCGCCGGCAAGAAGGTTTTCCCGCAGCGCCCGGGCAAGAAGCAGCGGGGCGAGCGTGTTGACGCGCATCACATCGAGAAAATCTTCCGGCAACAACGAGGCGAGGCCGCCCGTATCGCCGCGGATGGCCGCATTGTTGACAACGATATCGACCGGCATGCCTTCCAGCCGCTCACCGAGGGCGGCGATGGAGGCGGCATCCGCCACGTCGAGCGGTTCGCCCTGTCCCTGCCGCGTGCAGGCGATGACACGGAAACCATCGGCCGCATAAAGCTCGGCCAGCGCCCGGCCGAGGCCGCGCGACGCGCCGGTGACCAGCACCGTGCCCCTTGCCCGCTCAGCGATGCTTGACGTCATATTTCTTCTCGATGAGGCTGATGAGGCTTGCGGCGGCAAGCGTCAGCAGGATGTAGAGGATCGCCGCCGAATTGTAGGGGGCGAACGGCAGGAAGCTCGCCGACTGGAATTCGCGCATGCGCTGGGTGATGTCGCGGATCGACAGGATGGACAGCAGCGACGTGTCCTTGAGGATCGCGATCAGCTCGTTGCCGAGCGGCGGGATGACGATGCGGAAGGCCTGCGGCAGGATGACGAGCCGCGCCGTCTGCCAGCGGTTGAGCCCGAGGCTGCCGGCCGCCTCGATCTGGCCGGCCGGGATGGCATTGATGCCGGAGCGGAAGATTTCCGCGAGATAGGCCGAATAGGCGAGCGCCATGGCGACGATGCCGCGCATCAGGTTCGGCGGGTCGAAGACGCCGGCCGTCGCATCCTTCAGCGCGCCGGAGAGCGGCAGGCCGACATAGAGCACGATGACGAGCATGGGGATGCCGCGGATCGTGTCGACGACGAATTCCGAGCCGACGGAGAGCGGATGGCGGCGGTGCAGGAAACCGCCGAAGGTGAGGAGGCCCACGACGATGGCGATGACGGCGAAGGTGATGCCCGCCGCCCGGTCGCGGTCGTTCAGCGCCTCGACCTGCCAGAGGCGCGGCCAGTCGGCGGGTACGGCGGCGGCCGGCAGCAGCGCGCCGCTGACGTCCTCGTTTTTGCCGATCGCCTCGATGGCAAGGTCGGGCGTAACGAAGGTGCGCACCGGCGTCTCATTCTCCGGCCCGCCCTCGTACTGGCCGAAACGCACGGCGCCGATCAGGCCGGACGGCGTGCCCGTGACGATGCCGACCTTGCCCTCCAGCGTGCCGGCAAGCACATAGGCATCGCGCGGCTGGAGCAGGAACCAGGCCGAGACGGCCGCAAGCATCACCGTCATGGCCGCGAAGAGAACGAGCGTCTGCCGCGCATAGCGCAGCTTGAGAAGTCCCACCCAGAGGAGGCCGAGCGCGGCCGCCAGCAGATAGGCGGCGACCGCCGCGCGGATCGTCGTCGCAAGGCCCGAGGCGAAGGCGAGATGGGCGAAGAGGAAGACGAAGGCGAGGCCCGCGCCGTTGACGAGGCCGAGAAGCCAGCGACCTGCCCGGCAGGCGCGGCTTTCAGCCGGCACCGGCGCGCGGCTGCCGGCAAAGAGCAGGCCGAGGCCGGCAAGAAGCAGCACGGCATAGGCCGGCCAGAGCCAGGCTTCGACGCCGCGCACCATGAGATCGGCGGCCTCCGTCAGCTGGCGCGGCGTGACGCCCTTGACGACGAGCGTGGACTTGAACGGATCGACCCCGTTCGCGACCACCGAGGCGATGAAGGGATGGACGAGATCGCCGGCAAGGATCGCGGCCGTCGCCAGCACGCCGGCAAGGCCGGCGGCGAGCGTCAGGCGCGGACGGGCCGTCTTGCCACGCGACAGGACGAGCACCGCAAAGCCCGCGGCAAAGGCGACGGCGAGCAGCAGGAAGCCCGGAACGAAAGCCCCCGAGCCCGGCTCGATGCCGAGGATGGCGCGCAGCGACCGCTGGTAATCGCTAGAGGAGGCGAACAGGTAGACGATGAAGGGCAGCGCGGCGAGGATCACCAGGTTGCTGGGCCTCACGCTTCTGACGAACGACATTGCGGCGGCCTCCGGCTGCGCGATCGGGGAAGACGGCCGGGAGCGTCAAGGCGCTCCCGGCGGGGGCATCCTACTTGAGGCCCCAGTACTTGGCGACGAGCTGGTCGAGCGTGCCGTCGTCCTTGATCGCCTTCAGGCCTTCGTTGAAGGCGGCGACATTCTCGTCGCCCTTGCGGAAGACGAGGCCGATCGGGTCGGATTCGAGGTCCTTGATGGAGGCGACCAGTTCGCCGGCGAATTCGCGCTCGTAGGCGGCAGCGTTCGCGCCGTTGATCACGACGCCGTCGACGTCCTTGTTCTTAAGCGCGATGATGGCGGCGCTGAACGTGTCATAGGCAACGACGTTCTCCTTGCCGACCACGCCTTCGGCGACCTGCGCGTCCGTCGTGTTGGCCTGGGCGGAGAGCTTGCGGCCTTCGGCCTTGAACTTGTCGAGCGTGATGCCCTGATCTTCGGCGCGCGTCAGCACGGCCTGGCTGTTGACGATATAGGGCTCGGAGAAATCCATCGCCTTCTTGCGCTCGTCGGTGATCGACACGCCCGAGGCCACAAGATCGAAGCTGCCCTGGTCGAGCGCGGCGAAGATGCCGTCCCAGCCGGTCGTCACGAACTCGGCCTGGCAATTGATCTTGGCGCAGATCGCGTTCACCACGTCGACGTCGAAGCCGACGATCTGGCCGCTTGCCGGATCGACGCTCTCCATCGGCGGCGAGGTCGTGTCGGACCCGACCTTCAGGAGCTTGCCGCCGAGATCGGCCGCATGGACGGCACCCGCCGCAAAGACGGCCAGCGCAAGGGTTGCTGCGAATTTCTTCATCTCTTCCTCCTCAACCGTCGGCGCCGCCCCTCCGGCGAACGCCCGACAAATCCATGGGGGCCGCGCGGGCGCAGCCTCATCCTCGCAAAAAGCGTAACAAGGAATAAAAACGTTTTCAAGAAAAAATATAAACGTTTTTATTTTGCATTGCACCAGATGGTTGGAGGTGACGGCGCAGGGCGGACGGCACCGGAAGGAGGAGGAAAGGGAGAGCGGCGGCTGGAGCGGGTAGCGAGACTCAAACCCGGCCTCTAAAGGTTTATTCTAGCAGAGATTTTCCAAATCACGATTTCCCGGATGTACCATTTGATGTACCAGACAATACTAATTGGCATTCGTGACCAGTCCCATGAAGATCACTTTTTTCCGCTGAGTTTCAGTAAGATCTACAGATTTTCCTGTGCTTTACCAAGGGTAGTCAGCAGATCACCAACACTACCGCTTTCAGTACGTCCGACGAATTCGTATCCTGCCGAACCTGGCGCCGCTGACGTCATTCCTTTTCCCCTTCGGCTCCAAGTCGCAAGGGGTTGACGATCTGAAGGCCCTTGAAGTCCTTTTCATTGTCCGTGACCACCACACAATCATTGGCACCCGCGACGGCCGCGATGATCATGTCGAGCGCGCTACGCGGACGACCCGCCGCTTTTCCTTCGGCCATCAATCGCGCCCAAATCAATGCGGCCTTGTCGTCGAACGGAAGAATACGGTTGGCGAACAGTTCCTGCGGCCCATCTGGCCCTGAGAACCAAGCATCGAGCGCGTCTCGCTTCTTGCCGCGAGGCTTCTCCAGAATGCCGCGTCGGATTTCTGCGATTGTCAGCGAGGCGACGAACAAGGCTTCATCGTTCTGATCAGCCCACCAGGTAACCAGCGCTTCGGAAGGATGTGGCTTGACGATATTGCTGATGATGTTCGTATCGAGGAGATAACGCGTCACAGATCGACCTCGCGCCCTTTCTCGCGCGGACGAGACAGGTCGAGATCAGCGCCGACCAGAGGCGAGCGTCGGAGGGCCGACAGGATGCCGCCGGTCCGCGGCGGCTCTCCTGCGACAAGAGCCTTCACAGCTTGGCGGGCCTGCTCCGCCTCCGGCCCTTCCCCGGCCAGATGCCGCGCAAGCGAACGTATCAGTTCACGGTCGGCGTCCAGCGCCATGACCTCGAAGCGCTTGTAGCCGCGCTGCGTCAAGCGCGCGCGGTAATTCTGAACTGCTCTCTTCTGTGCGGCATTACCCATGGCAGCCTCCATATTATATCAGGATATATATCCGATATAAGCTTTACAAACAAGCGGCATCACAAATGCCAAGGCAACTCAGCACGATTCAGAAAGACTCCATGTAAGGCCCCTGCTATATCCTATCGAAACCACCTCCTCTTCGATATCTCCTTCCCAGGCCTTATCGTACAGACCGAACAGATGAACGGGGCGCAAGCTGAGATACTCCGAAATGAGCCGGCAGCGGCACGAGGCGCTCCGATCTCAACATCGACGAAGTTAGCCTATAGGCGTTGAAGGGATCCAACCACCGAGTTGATTTAGCTGGCTGGCAAAAAGGCTCGCAATTCCGCGCGCTATGCAGGACGCGAATGCGTACGCCGTCTCGGTGATGGCATAGGCCACGACGTACGGTCGTCTGTGCCACTGGTATAGTGCACGGTTGCCTTCGAAAGCCATCGAGGCGGTATTCAGCACCAGAGCCCCGTGCTTGAAGTGTGCATCAAAAGTGCATAGATTATGCTTGCGCTTTTAGGCAGGAGATTGCCATGTCCGCGCTTGCGCTACCCGATGTCCTCGAAACGGTTCACCAGCCAGGCACGTCCGTCCTTTCGGCCGTGGGTGTCGCGGACCTGTTCGGCCTTCAGCTTCAGGATCTAGCCGCGATCGCCTCCGTTCATCGCAACACCGTCCGCACACACCCCAACTCGCGCAAACTTCAGGCGGCGTTGCGCGATCTGATGCGCATACTGTCGGCAGCCTCCGCCGTCCAGCCGGACACGGATCGCGCACTTTTCCTAATCAAGAATGCGCCGATTCCTGCCTTCCGCCACAAGACGATCCTGCAATTGGTCACGGAAGGCCGGACCGAGGATGCGATCGACTATCTGGAGTCCGTCCGCTCGGGATATGTCGGGTGATCCTCGAACATATCCCTTTGGGCACGACGCTCTGTCGCGCCCACAAGCCCGAATGGGCCAGCCTACCGATGAGCGGCCAGCACGGCAGCGTCGTCATGTTTCATCGGCCTGACGCGACATTCAAGCCACGATAGATGGATGACTGCCGCGCCGATGTCGGATGCGCCTGCGTCAGCGTAGCCAACTGTTCTCGCGCACGGCCTGCGAACGGTTCATTGCCCTCGATCAGATAGATCAGCACGCTGGCATCGAAGAATGGGATCACCAAGCGCGCTCTTGCGCCAGTTCGGCGTCGATCTCCGTTTTCTCGCGCTTTCCAGCGCCCGGCTGTGACAGCAGCCATTGCAGCGCGGTCACGTGCGGCCGTTCAGGCGGATGCTCGCCTGTGAGGCGCTGATACTCCTCCTCGGAAAGCACGACGGCGGCCGGCTTGTTGCGCTTGACGATCCGCACGGGACCATGCCGCAAGCCTTCTTCGATCGCCGCCATTCCGCGTCGCTTTATCTCGCTGACGGTAACGATATTGTTCGACGGCTCTTCCATTCGCGTACAGCTTCTATCTGATCAAATTTGGACAAGCGCGCCGTCAATCAGCTTCCTTCACGTCTTTCCTAGCCCGATAAAGCCGCATTAAGGCGCTTGGCTGGTAGCGGCGCCTGCGCCGGAGGGAGCAGCGGCACCACGATCCGCGTGTTCAACTCGTGCAGGACGTCCGCCTGGACATCGAACACATAGCCCGCTCCGCCCGGATTGGCGTAGACATCGAAGCGCGCCATCAAAACTGCCGATACTGATCCAGAGGCAGGCCATGCGCTTCGGTCCATGCATTCGAGCTTGCGAGAGCCTCTGCGTTCTCGCGCTGCCATGCCTGCGCCTTCGCCTCAGCTACAGCACGCCGCAAACCGGCTTCCGCCGCTTCCGACAGATTGATTCCAAAAGACCTCGCTTCCGTCAGCAAAGATGGATCGAGTGTCAGGTTGGTCGGTTTCTTGGGGGTGGATTGGCCTTGCATGGCTCGCCTCCATTATGCGCATCATCACCCTGACAAGGCACGTGGTCATCACCTTCTACCGGGTTATGTGTTCGTTGCTCTACTTGCAGCCGGTGCGCTGAAGCGAATGCTAACACCACGGCCGTCTCCGGTGTAAAAGCATTGATGATCCTCAAGGCGGTAAGCGACTGGGTTTCGTCGTTTGAGCCAGTTAGCGCACAAGAACGTTGGTATCGACGCCGATTACCAGCCCGTCGCTCCGGCGGCGATTGCTGCTTGCATTTCCTCAAGACTGACAGGCCTGTCGGGGTGAGGCACGATTCCTTTCAGCGCCTTAACCAAATGGGATGCCGGCACCACCGCATAGCGGCCATCGTCCATGCGCACGAACTCGACCCGATCGCCAGCGCTCAGTCCCATATCGGTTCGCACTTTCATCGGAATGGTGATCTGTCCTTTCGAGGTGACCGTCGCGGTTGACATGATAGCGGATCCTTATTTCAGGTAAGTCTAGATGTAAGGAAGCCGCAATCTTTGCCAATAGTCAAAGTGCTTCGACATTACATCAGCATCATCTCAACTATCCGTCAGCGCGGTTCTTTAGCGGATGATCACAGCAGCGCCCGCCCCAGCTCGTGGCGATCAGATCGCCCTGCGTCTTGGTATCCCCGCCCAGATCAGCTGCGCGCCATCGGCCGCGACGGGCGCATCCCTGACGTCGACCCACTTGAAGCGCCGGTAAAGGCTGGGGAGATCGCCCACCCGGATCCGGAACTGAACCCGACGCCTGACACGCGTCCTACAACCCTCCGCGCCCACAAGGCTGAGGCCGGGATCGTGAGAAATCCGACCGGCCTCGAGCATGTCCAGGAACCGATCGAAATCGGTCCCCTCACCAACCAAGACATTCGGACCATACTGGAAGGTCTGCTCGTATCGGCCCCCGCCGATGTAAGGCACGTAGACCGCGAAGGCATGCTTGTGGTTCCAGTGCTCCGCCAGCTTGCCGAAATCCCAGATCGCCGCCGGCGCACCGTCTTCCAGTTCCAGGACCAAGCAATCCCACGCGCGCACCAGACGCAACGCCAGCTTCGTTTTCTTGTTGCGCTTTCCGACGACATGATCGGAATAGATATTGAGTTGGCCCGGATAGCCTCCCCGCGCGGCATAACCGAAACGCCGGATAAATGCCTCCGGCCCCGCGTCGTGATAGAAGCCTCCGGTCGGCGCGGCGCTGAAGAGGGTAACAAGGGCGTTGCCGGGCCTGGAAAAGTTCCGGACTTTATGCGCCTTGACCTCCCACTCCTCGAAATCCGGCAAGGGCCGCCCATTAGGGCGTATGCGCAGCAAGGCTTCCAGCGTATAGCCGCCAGCGTTCGTTCCCCAATGGGGTACCACATCGCCGCCACGCTGCATACGCATTGCCGGGACCGGGCCGAGTTGGTGGATGCGATGCAGTTCGCCGAACAATCTTTCCGAAACCGGGGCACCACTTGTCCCAAGCCCGAGGCGGCTACGCCTCGACCGCCGGGCGAAGGCTGGAGAAATATAATCCGGTTTTTCTGGCGCGATGGTGAACATGATCTCGACCGTATTTCGTCAGATCAGCGCCGTCAAGAACATAAAGAGAACAGAAAGCTGCTCGTTCGGTCAGGCCGGCTGCTCAAGCTCTCATCAATCCCGGATGCTCAGCCCCGAGACTACGGCCCAATGCTATTGCCCCGTCTGTGCGTCGAAGAAGTCGCGCTTGGGCCTGGATGATGCTGACCGTACCCACCCGCCGCGATAGCTGTCGAAATAGCTGAGCGTGAGGACCGGCAGCCATATAGGCAACAGGGAAAACGACGTCGCGCGGCGCCGTTCGCTTTCCACTACCATGCTGGCGAAGGTTGGGGCGGCGGCCAGGTTTCCCGCTATCTCGCAGCGCAGATACATCTTTTGTTAAATGACAGACCCTATTCCCGCTCGCCCTCGGCACTGGTGCCGACTGTAATGGAATGCGAGCATGCCAAAACAAGATCTTTCATCACGTCATTTTCAGCAAAAAATCTCAAAGTTCTGCGAGGTGCGTATTGCTCCGGTCACGTCGAAGCGGTTGCTGGAGAATATCAGGCCCTATCTCATCAGCCTCATAATCTACCGCAAGTCGCCACCGCTACAGAATCGTCGCATCGACTGGATGGCGATTTCTCACGCCTGCGGAATTGAAGACGAACTAACGGCCGATTTGAAGAAGCAGTTCCGTATTGCTCTGGATGCAATCATCCGCTGGCTGGGCGCACCACCCGCGTCTGAAGACATTCGGCCAATGAAGCGAGCCCAGCAATCACATAAAGCCGATCAGCATAGGTCGACAATCATTACCCCCTCCACCCGAAAGCCGAGGCGGATTGGCGACGACGATAGTCATGCGCAATCCGCTTCAGCGCCGAGAGGGCCGCAACCGAAAGTGATCCTGCCATTTCCGGATCCGTTGTTCGAAGCGAGCGAGGACCCCGCCGGATTTCAGGATGCGCTCGTCTATCACATGCGCCGGTTCGGCGAGAGCTATTGGCAGCTCTATCGCGCCGTCGTTCACCTCGGCGAGACATTCGACGACAAGACCCTGCTGTCCTGGATCCAGGGAGAGCGCGTGCCACGATCCGTCGCGAGCATGGACATCCTCTCCCGTATCGAGCGGCGATACCGGCTGCCGGAGGGATACTTCAAGGTGAAGTTGCCCCATCAGTCACGCTCTCTCCAGGGTCACGACCTCGGCGATATCAGCCCCGCCGAGCGGCGGAGGATTGCATCGCACCTTCCGGACGATTTCAGCAGCCTGCCGTTCAGCAAGCGGGAGGAAATCCTCGACTGGGTCCGCCGGGTCATTATCTCGGGTTCGACTGACTATCGGCGCTACCAGGCTGCAGCAACCAAACAGCGTTACGCCATTCGCTTTCCAGGTGTCACCTATGGCGGAGGCTCGCTATCTCCTCGCGCGAACTCCCTGTCTGCCAGCGCCAACCACAATGCTGCGGAAACCTTCGAGGACCCTGATCTCCTGTCTGGCGTCGTCGATGCGCCGCCGCGGCTTGCAATGGAAATGGCTGATCTGATCCGGTTCAAGACCTCGACGCTGACGGCGGTCGGCTTTCAGCGGAATGGTGTATGGGGTCAAGAAACCGCGTCACAGAAGATCGAACATCTCGGCCTGATGTTCGGAGCGCTGGCCGCTTCACCCGACGGCATCATCAAAGGCCGCAGCGTCCCGCTCAGCCAGTTGACCTTTGGCCTACTGATCTTCCCCGGCGTCTGGGACTGGTATCTGCAATGGCGCGAACAACGTCGCGGCTTCTACACCAAATGGGAAGAAGACATGTTGATGGTCGCGCAAGCTCTCACCCGCTCGGAGGTTGGCTGGATCCGTCAACATCCCGAACTTCTGAAAAACGTCCGACCGATCGATGGGCTGATTGCCCCGGAGGAGATCGAGTTCGCCTCCCGCGACTGGCATGGCGCCTGCGATGCGTTTCATCGGCACGCCGCTAACCGCTCAAAGGAAATACAGCGCGTGATGCGTGTGCACCGTGATCCGTTTGAGCCCATCATGTGCGTTCTGGAGGCGGACAGCCCATTGGCGGAATATCGCAAGATCACGGACGAGATCCTGAAACGCATGCCGGACGAGGCTCGCTACCCGCGTGCAACCGCCGAGGCTGTGCGATCCTTCCTTCTGCTTCGCCTGGGCCTGCATCTCGGACTTCGGCAAAAGAACCTTCGCCAGCTTCGCGTCTGCCCACGCGGCCATTTTCCGACATCCGAACGCCGCCTCGAAGACATGAAATGTGGCGAGTTGCGCTGGAGCGACCGAGAGGGTGGATGGGAAGTGCTCATCCCGTCGGTCGCCTTCAAGAACTCGGGCTCGTCCTTCTTTGGGCAGAAGCCGTTCCGCCTCATCCTGCCGGACTTGCTCGATCTCTACAAATACCTCGAAGCCTATATCGACCGCCATCGCGGCGTATTGCTCGGCGCGGCAAAGGATCCCGGTACGTTGTTCGTCAAGACGGTGAAGACGACCAGCCTGGATGCGGCATACGACTCCACAACCTTCTATGAAGCGTGGCGAACCGTGATCCAGCGCTACGGGATCTATAATCCCTATACCGGTCGCGGCGCCATCAAGGGCCTGCTGCCGCATGGCCCTCATAACCTTCGTGACATCCTGGCAACCCACATTCTCAAGCAGACGGGTTCCTACGAGCAGGCGAGCTATGTGATCCAGGATACGCCGGATGTGGTGCAGCAGCACTATGGCCGCTTCCTGCCACAAGACAAGGCGGCGCTGGCTGCCAGGATTTTGAACCAGGTCTGGGAGGCAGCGTAGATCGGCTAAATCGAGCAATAAGTATCCCGGAGACGGAGAACGGATGCGGAAATTACTTCCGCATCCGTTCGTGGAATAAGCTATGAATCGCCTTAAAAGGGATCGAACCGCCAACGCCGACTGACGCGGAGCCGCCTACCCCTCCAACTGCCGTCGTTTTTCGACGAGGCGATCGATGAAGGCGCATAGTTTCGCCGGCCCTGGAGTACGGTGTGTTGGGAATGAGACAATCACATGCTGGCGGCCAGACAACCGGCATAGATCCCGCTCTGAAGGGACATCGCGGTCGGCTGGAAACATAACCTTCGGCGGCCCTTCCAGGCCGCGTTTACCCGAAACGAATCTCCGATAGGCTCCTCTACGAGACGGTCTTCCGATCCATTTTTCGTCTTCCGGACAGCATCCGGACGATCTCGATGCCCTGCGTGGTGAAACGGTAGAGCGTGGGGTAATTGCCCTCGATCAGGTGGTGGTGCCCGGTGTGATTTCCTCACGCTCCGCCCCGAATGGGGATACTCAGTATCTTCCACCGTTTCTCGACCACATCCAGCACCCAGGCCGCCGCCTGCGGTTGTTTTTTTGCGGTGACCATCCAGATTTCGATGAGGTCTTCGTCGGCGCGCTCCTTACGAATGATCGGTAGCACGATCAGCCAGGCTTACCTGCGGCCTCAAGGCGACGCCTGGCTTCAGCCTTCACGTCCGCCACGCTGGTACGCGAACTCGGCCCGTGGCTGTCGCTCTCACGAACGAGGTCCCGCAGTTCCTCGATAGTATAGCCGAGCAGGTCACGACGGTCCTTCCACTCGCGTACGGCTTCGCGGATCGCCTCGCTGGTGGAAGCGTAGTCTCCTGCCTCCACGGCATCGCGCACGAAACCCGCCATTTCAGGCGTCAGCGCAATCGTCATTTTTTCCACACCCGCCATGACATGCCTCATTCACTTACTTGTTTAAACGTGTGCTTTTTGGATACCGGATGCAAGGTCGAGGAGCTTTGTCATCGACCTGCAGGCCCTACACCGGATATGCGAGCGCATGATCGCCCGGCGTATTGACGAGCAGCAACGATCTCGTCGTCATCTTCGCACCGATGTCGAAGTTAATCTCTTCGATGGAAGGAGCACTACATTTATGATCAAGCGGCTTCTTACTAATCTGCGGCCGAGACCGCCAGCGAACGGGATGGCAACAGAGGGCATCCGCACGACATAAGGTGACCGAATTTCTGGCGAAGAACACAGATCGCCTAGCGCCTGGGAACGCTACGCGTCGCGCCAGCCCGAATCGCAGTGGCAGCTTCAGCAGCGATGCGCGACATGAACTTGCGAGAGAATTGTCCGAGCGGTTCCACGTCCTCGACCGCCCAGGATGTCGCGAGATCGTCGATGTTGAATTCGTCGACGATGACCCAGGCCGGCGTGTAGAGCTTCGCGCGTCGGGCTTCCGTCTCAGGAATCTGGACGGCGCGCGAGCTGGCTGCCGGGGGTTGGCTGGTGATTGGAAACAAGAGCGGCCTTGGCTTCCCATCCCTGCCGGCGAGGATCAACATGACACAGGTCGGTCGCGCCTTGCGGCCGCTTTCTTCTCCGCGTTCGTGTTCGCGTGCCCAGAGATAGGAATAGAGGATGACATCCCCGTGCCGGGGATCAGTCATCGCGGCCGCGGTCCTGCGCGACAGCGTCCAGCCCAGCAAGAATGTCGTCACGCTCTATTCCAGCGAGATCCTCGACACGGAACGCTCGCTGCGTCGTGCTCGCAGTTAGACGATCGAACTGCTCCGCTGTGAGCAGGACGAACTTGCGCTTGCCGCGCTTGGTGATGTCCACCGGACCGCTGAACGCCGCTTCGACAACCTCGCCGGAACGGTTGCCGAGATCAGTCAATGAGAAACTGGCCATCGCGCCCTCCTTGGCTATTTCCTCCAAAATAGCTGAATTAGCTATTTTCGGCAAGAGGCGGACACATTGATACATCTTGTTTTGTAACCGATGGCTGGAGGCAAATGCATAGCGTTGAGATATTCGAACCCGCGACATGCGAATGGAAACTTGCATTCTTTCAGGAGCATATCCCACTTAAGCTACTTACATTATTGATCCACTTGCATTTTCATCTCTTAGAATATTTGGGCCCCGGCTGCCTTAAAGTGGGATTTGGCCAATGAGTTTCAATCCTCATAGCCAGAGGCGTTACACGAGCATGGCGTACCCGGGGCTGTTTCGTGTGTCCAGTTTCGGGTGGGTGCGGAGATTACAATCGACAATCTCCGCAATTATGCGGATATAAATCTTGCTATTCTCCGCATATGAGCTTTATCGTGGCATATGACTTATATCTGGCAGTCCGCACTATGGCCGAAATTCGAGTGGCACATTGACCGCCTTACATCGAGGATTGCGACCGTACTCCTTGATCAAGGACGCCTGATAGGCCGGGTCGAGGGCCTCGGCTTTCGTACGCGCGAGGCGACATTTCTACGAGCATTGACTGACGATGTCGTAAAGTCATCAGCGATCGAGGGAGAGCAACTAGATGAGCAACAGGTGCGATCCTCGCTCGCCCGGCGGCTCGGTATCGATATCGATGGGTTCGTGACACCAAACCGGTCGGTTGAGGGCATCGTCCATATCACTCTCGATGCCACGATCAATTGCGCAGAACCACTGACGGCAGAGCGACTGTTCCAATGGCATGGGGCCCTTTTTCCGACTGGCCGCAACGAATGGGGCCATAAGCTTCGCGTCGGCGATTGGCGTGACGACTCTGGTGGCCGTATGGAAATCGTTTCCGGTGCATTCGGGCACGAGAAACTCCACTATGTTGCTCCGCCCGCAGATCGCGTGGAAGCTGAGATGTCAGCCTTCCTTGAGTGGTTTAACGAATCGCACGAACTGGATCCTCTCATCAAAGCAGCCATTGCCCATCTCTGGTTCGTCGCGATCCACCCTTTCGGCGATGGAAACGGCCGCATAACTCGCGCAATCGCCGACATGACGCTTGCACGCAGTGGTGGGGGCGCTCAGCGGCTTTATTCCATGTCCGCAGCAATCGAGCGATCCCGCGTCGGGTATTATGAAGCCCTGCAATCAGTTACCGGCAAGGATAGCCTCGACATCACGAGTTGGATCGAGTGGTTCCTCGATCGTCTGGGCAATGCTGTTGGCGAGGCGCTGCTGACCCTCGACAACGTGATGCTGAAAAATGATTTCTGGCAGGCGCATGCTGCAAGCGATCTTAATCCGCGACAAGCCAAGGTCCTCAACCGGCTGCTAGAGGGAAATTTCCAAGGCAAGCTCACATCGACGAAGTGGGCAAAATTGACGAATGCATCCCAGGACACGGCATCTCGCGACATTGCAGACCTGATGGCGAAAGGCATCCTGCAAAAAGGCGAGGCTGGAGGACGAAGCACGGCCTACGAGCTGGTTTTAAACTTCCCTATGAACCACGTTCCTTCATCCGGATAAAATCTATTCGGCGGTGATGGCCCCCGAGACCACTTTGTGCGCGTATTCCGCTCCGCGAATTTATTAAGAGGACAGTAGCCTTTGAAGGGCGGGCAGATCTTCAGCCTACGGTTAAGCTCTTGAAGGGATATGAACCTTCGACCTCTACAATTCTTTAGCTAAGCCATTGAAATTCCATCGCGCTCAACTTTCTGCAGCCAAAAAACCGTTGCGTCGCCTCGCCCGATTCACCATCGGCCTTCTCTCCCTTAAGCCGCGCGATGATCACGTTTGGGAGAGCAAGAAGGCCGACATCGAAGATCATAAGAAGCTTGTCGTTGAGAGAGATGCGCTGATTGACAGCTTAAGAACGCGAACGACGCCGTTGCCGTCAAGGCGACATTGAAGGACGCAGGCGACAACAATCCAGAAGGGGAATTTGATAGTTTGATGGATGACGTTAGAGCTAGGCTACCGGACGTAGCCTACATCGTGAAAGTCCACATTCTTATGGATCATTACGGCAAAGCATCGTGGATTGATTGGAACAACGAGCGACAGGAATTTGAGACTGCTATCAGAAGAAGCTTATAGATGCCGATATTGGTCACGATGTCCTGCGGTCACGGCCAAAGCTGAAAAGGCTGGACAAGGCTTTGCGAGCGTTGGATCGGTTCATCGAAAGTGACGAATGCAAGGATTATCTAGAAGCTAAGGACAATGGCCCAATTGAGGCTGACGACATCGATTTCTGGAGGGAGTATCTTTAGGTCTGGGACGAGTTTGAGAGTTGATTCCGTCATGGGGCAATTGATGGACTATAGCACGATCAATATGAGTGCGTACGTTGCGTGGTCGAACATCTTCACTCGAGGGAGTAGTGCAGTTGCTTCGAACACTCGGGTCTTCAATCATGAGAGGCCAGACCGAGGCGCTCAGTCCGATTCGCTTACAAACCCAGCTTAGTACTCCTCCCAACACAGGACGGAACGGCATCACCTAGCCCAATTTGACCGGAGAAGAAATTGTCTGAACTCGGACGTTATTGCTGCTTCAATTGCCCCAAGCCGGACCAGGAACTCAAAGCACTGGCGGATCGCTGCCCGGATTGCGGCTACGCTTATGGATTTCCCCTATTCGATGTTCCAAAGTCGATCGGCAAGTTCGAGGTCCAGCGATCGCTTGGACGCGGCTTCTACGGCGCAGCGTTTGTCGCAAAGCGACAGGGCGCAGTGCGAGCACAGAGAGTGCTCAAAGTATCGCCAAAGGTGATGTACAGCCATTTCGGAAAATCGTTTGAAGACGAGGTGAGGCGTCACTCCGAGGTCGCGGAAGGCTCCGAGTTCATTGTCGGCGTTGAAGACCTGTTCGAAGCCGACGTTACCTTCGGCGACCTTACGATACCGTGCCACGTCGCCGAATTGCAGTATCTCGACGGCGACCCTTTGCAAGCCTACATCAACGGATCACAGTCCCTGAGTGCGTCGGAGGCGGCGCAGATAGCCTGCGACCTGTTCCGAATGCGGGAGGAATTCGAGGTCCGACTCAAAAACCATAACGACCTTCATGCCGCGAACATTGTGGTCCAACGCTTGCCGAAGGCGTCTTGGCGACGAGGCGACGCGATCGAGCCCGCGATTCGGGCTATCGCGATCGACTTGGGATCGGTCGCCGAAGACCGACGTTCGGGAGGCGGTTATGTCGGCGACCTCCACTGGATAGTCGACCACATCACGAAAATGGCCTTCCAACTTTTGGAAGGCGGCGACAACACCGCTGACCTGGAAAAGCGGATAGCGTTGAAGCTGTTGTCGATCGCTCAGTCGCTCACGGGGACCATTGAAAACCAACGCCCGCCGTCGGCAGAGGATATGGTCCGGCTGATCAGCGACGAGTATCATCAGGTTGCGCAGCCCTGGCGACCCTGGCGCAACAATCTGGTGCTTCGTCGCTTCGAGGAATCCTTCAACGCCCAGACGATGGATGCTTGGTACGTGCCGGAGCTGCTCGTCGATCCCGATGGCAACTGGATCAAGCGCGTGAGTGCGCCGGGGCCTCTTATCATGACCGGCATGCGCGGTTGCGGCAAGACGATGCTCCTCCAATCCGTACAGTTTCACGCCCGAGCCACATTGCGTGTGCAGGAATCGGACGCGCAGGCGCTCAAGCGAATATCCAGTGACGGCTATGTCGGGCTGTTTGTTTCCGCGCAGCGCCTCATCCCTGTCGGCAGCAGCGCACAAGAGCCCTCGGCAGCGATGCTCAATGCGCGGCTTTTGGTTGCCTACGCGGCCGCAGCCGCACGAGCGATCGCGCACCTTTCCGATTTGGACGGCGCTTCGATCGCGCCCGACGCGCCCTCGGTAATCGCCAAGGCTGTCGCCGACGTGATCTCACCGTCAATCCCGATTACGGAGCTGGCGACGATCGAGCAACTCGAGAGGTACTTTATCGATCTGCTTGTCCGCATGAGCCGAAACGACAGCTCGTTCGAACTCGCGACCACGCCCGCGACCGCGTTTCCGCATCTCGCCGAAGCAGTCCGGAAGTCATCGCCCATTTGGCAAGGCTCTCAGGTTCTCTTCCTGCTCGACGATGTGTCCACGCGTTATCTCGACAGCAGCAAGATCGAAGAACTTCTCTCGGCCCTCATCTTCCAGCATCCGATCTGTGCATTCAAACTCACTTCGGAAGCCCAGACGATCTTCCTCACGCTTAAGTCGCCGGGTCAGCTACACCCGGCGTCCGCGGGCCGAGATTTCCAGACGTTCGATCTCGGCGCTGAGGTTTATGAGACCCTGAAACGGCCGGGCGGCGGCAAGGCTTTCATCAACAACGTGCTTCGGGCTCGGGCAAAGTTTTACTCCGGGCATCCCAGCGCGGAACCGAGGAATGTGCTCGGCGATATCGATCTGGAGTCGATCGCAAAGACTATCGTGTCATCACAGCCGACCTCGACCGATCGCAAGAGGCTGTATTGGGGCCTAAGCGCTCTTGCGGGTGTCTGTGTCGGAGATATCGGGAGCGTGATTCAAATCTATCAGCAGATCTTGGCACGACGCGGCAAGGCGCTGCCCGTCCCGCCGCAAATCCAGAATGATGCCTTTCAGGATTTCTGTGCGCGTTACCTGTATCATCTGGATCGCCGCGGCAGTGACCTCAAGGCCGTTGCCATGAGCTTCGCCGAGGCATCGTATCAGCTTCTCATGCAGTCGGGAAAAGACCCTGCCTCGAAGAGGCTTAGGCAGTACAACTCGATCTACATCCGCATCACATCCGGCGATGTGGAAGAGCAGATGAAGAGGCTACGCGATCTGGTAGACGCCGGGGTCTTCGTCTTCACCGGGGCCGCGCCGCGGACGAAAACCCGGGACTCCAACCCCACGCAACAGTTTCAGCTAACGTATCGAAAGATATACGGCCTCGTGAACTTCATCGGGCTGTCGGAACGAGACCGCTTCGAGTTATCCGGCGACGGCTTGCAGGAATGGCTGGCGCATCCGACCCAGGGTAGAGAGCTTCTCGTCAAAAACCTGGCGAAGCAAGAGTTCGACGAAGAGCCCGGCGTCGCGGTCGAGGAAACGGCGGAGGCCAAACCGCGAAAATTTGAACGGTCGCAACCTGTGCAGTTGATGCTTCTCGAGCACGGTGCGCCGACCACGACGAGTTCCCGCGCGCCGAGCTTCGGAAAATCACCGATCGCGATTCCAACATTATCGAGATTGACCGGCAGTGATCTGCCGGCGCGTGTCGATACACTCGTGGTTGGTCTCGGCTTCGAAGAGCGCACAGCCGTTTCGTTCGAGCGATTGCTGGAACGAACGAGACCTTCGAAGGTCCTTGCCGTGCGATATGAGACCCAAGGCTACGCCGACCGTATGCTCGAGCATGCGCAAGCGAGGGGCATCGCGGTGGAGGAGACTTCGTATGCGGCCGTCAAAACGGGAGATTTACCATCCATCGTCGGAGAGTCGGCGATCGACATCACTGGCCTAGCGAAGCCGGCGCTTTTCAACGTCGTGCGCCAAGCTGTGCGGAACGGCTCAAGATCGACCCTGGCATACACAGCTGCCAGCGTATACTCCCCCCGAGAAAGCGATCTGACCGCGGTCCTCCAGGCACACGCTTCCTATAACCGGCACGACACCCTCGCGGCATTGAAGCATGTTCTTACTGGAGAACAAGGTCCGTATAGGTCCCATTCGCTTCTAACAACGGAGACGGACGGGACGCGCAGTCGTGGCCTATGCGCATTCGCGTCAGCGAAGCACGAGCGCATTCTCAGGCTTATAGAACAGCGCGAATACGACGTCGTGGAAATCATGGTCGATCAAGCGGATACCGCGCGCGCGAAAGTCGCCGAGATGGCCGCAACCGTGGCGCTGGAAGAGTGCCGCGCAGGCGAGATCATGGCGGCCGACGTGGTGGATCTGGAGGCCGTCCTCGGAATATTGTGGAGCCGGCACCAGCAATGGTATGTGAAAGGTGGCCTGAACTTCGAACTCGGACTGACGGGGAATAAGATCCAGGCAACCGCCGCAGCGATCGTGAGCGCTCTCCTGCCGGTCAACGAAGTCTGGTATCTTGAGCCGGCAACGTTTGACGTCAATGGCTTCACGCAAGGAACCGGGGACTCGTATTACTACACTCTACCAGGTTCGGTTGGCGCGCTCAGGCACGGCTGACTGGCGCGTAATCCAGACTCAGGGACTGATCGTGATAGCTGCCCCGATGTAGCGCCGTGATCGCTCATCTGACTTGTATGACCCGCTGGCTGAGTGTCAAGCAGTTCCGGTGCCGAAGCGTTTCGGAGCAAGCATATGCAGTCTATCTTGCTCATGCGGCCAGTAGACGAGGAATATGGCATCATCGTACGCGGCTGATTGACAGGTGAGCTCCACCGGCTCACCATGAATGAGATCGATTCCGTATGCGGCCGCTTGGTTAAGAAGCAGCGTCTCGAGATCCAGGGGAACCTCCATCATTGTCAGTTCCGCTAGCGGCACGCGCTGATCGATGAAAGTGTAGATCCGTCCGGCAAGATTGCATCCATCGGTGCGGTTCCTCAGAATACAGATAAGCGATATAGACCGCAGCAGCACTCTGCATCACAGGAAACCGCGCAGCCGTTCAGCGATACTCTCGTCGCTTTTTGCTTCGCACTCCCAAATAACAAGGACAGACCAGCCGTCCTTTTGAAGATCTTCGACGGCGCGAGCGTCGCGCTCGGCATTCCGTCGAAGTTTAGCTTCCCAGAATTCGGTGTTTGATTGAGGTATGCGCGCGCGCTTGCAGTGATGCAAATGCCACAGGCATCCGTGAACGAAGATGACCTTCCGCTTTCCAGGAAAGACTATGTCGGGATTTCCGGGGAGGTCCTTGCGGTGAAGCCGAAAGCGATAACCAAGCCGATGGGCGCATCTGCGAACCGCCATTTCCGGCTTAGTATCTTTCGACCGAACACGTCCCATCAACCGAGAGCGATCGGATTGGCTGAGCTTGTCGACCATGTCCTCTCCTCCTCATCGATGGTGATTAGACGCGCTTCGAATGCGCCGATTTCATGTCTCTGTGCGCCGCCTCTTCAATTGGCCGCCGAAGATGCTCGCACAGACAGCGCGCAAGCTGAACCGGGACGGCGTTGCCGATCTGCATTCCTGCAGCCATCAAACCGCCCTCGAACACGAAATCGTCCGGGAAAGTCTGGAGGCGCGCGGCTTGCCGCGCCGTGATCCCATGGTGCTCCGTCGGATGCACGAATCGACCTTTTGACGGATTAATGCACGCGGTCGTCATGGTGGGGGACGGTTTTGATGGATCTATCCGGCCGTAGACGTCGCGATGACCGTCATGCTCCGCATGGCAGGCCAGAACCCTGTTGGATTGGTGGCGGGACCCTCCGTTTGGAGGCGTGCTTCTAAACGTTTCGATCAACTCGGCGGAATGAGACATATGAACGTTGTTGGGATCACCTCCCCGAGCGGCGACAAAGGCGTCCGCGGCCGTTCGCCAGCCAAGCCGTTCGTCGGAAGGCGAGAGTTTAGTCGGATCGCCATGTGTAGCACGTGGCGGCCAAGCCAAGTCGAATTCCAACCGCTTGGGATCGTATCCGAAGATAAACACGCGTTTTCTACTTTGTGGAACGCCATAGTCCTGGGCGTTGACCACGATGGGATCGAAAACCTGGTAGCCTTGCGCGCGTGCAGAGTTGAGGAACGTCTGCAGGTAATCCGCATGCTTGGGTTGAAGCATACCCGGCACGTTTTCGAGCAGGAACATTTTGGGCCGAATGGCGCGGACGAAAGCGAAATAGCGTAGCACGAGAGCATTCCGCGGATCGTCGACCCCCGTGTCTCCCAGGCGATGTGATGAGAACCCCTGACACGGCGGACCACCAAGCAGCAGGTCGCATTGTCCCTCGATCAACCCTGCCTCGTTCATGACGTCAAACGGATCGAGTTCGAGGATATTCTCCTCGAAGACCGCCACCTTCCTACCGCTGCCATTGCGGATCTGCTTACGGTAGGTAGCCGCTGCGTGCTTGTAATGCTCGATCGCCGCGCGCACCTCGAAACCCGCCTTGATCGCTCCGAGCGAGAAGCCGCCCGCGCCGGCGAAAAGGTCGACACAAAGAGGGATCGTGGTCGGCGGGGCGATTGCGCTACTCTTCATCTTACCACGACGCGCAGGTGCGCGCTTGGCGGCGGACGGAGGCGGGAAGTCCAACACTCAGTCCTCCGCCTGCGAATTGGCATCGCGGTCGTCTACGAAATCCAGCCCGATCCTCGACTGCGAAGTGATAAACCTCGATTGGATTTCCAGTGCATACTCATACCGCAACATCCCGCAGACGGTGGCATCCGCGTGCTTCATCTCAAGTTGCGAAGATTCTTGGTCGTTCGGCGCTGACACGTAGCTGACTGCGCAGCGAGGAGCGTTTTCGTGCGGCAGGTACCCATCGTTTTGAACATACATCATCATCCAGGCGGGCGATGATCCCGGATTTTCGGCAGCCGAGAACGCGACTCTTTTCGAGGTGCCGTCATCGTTGAGGATATTCGCGAAAATCTGTCCGCCCTTTGTTGCGGCAGCAATCGCGTCCTTCTCGTTTTGCTTTTTCAAAAGCTTGAGAGCAGTGAACCGTTTGATGCCGTCCATTCGGTCCCAGGGCCGACCTCGGTTGACCTTCGGCACCATGTCGCATGCGGGGGTCAAGCAGAGCCAGTAATCCTGATCTATTCTTAGAACATGCCCGAGTTCAAGATGAGGACTTTTTGCAGGCTTGCTTCCTACAAAAGCGTTATGCCCCATGCGCGCCTTGGTAAGCACCTCGGCATTCGTGAGATCGACCTTGAAGTGCGACTTCACGACATCGAACGGATCGGTACCTCGATCTATGAGCGCCTGATCGACAAGTCGAATTTCTTTTGCGAATGTACTGACGTTTGGAAGCAACTTGTCCAAAAGCTGTTCGGCGTGGTTTCGGACCGTGCTGTTGACAATAGAGTCGAGGTTTTGCTCATCCGCTTTAAGCACACGATGATACCAGATTGCACCCACGTCAGGCTCGCCCAGCGCATCGTCCTGAACTTCGATGCCGCGTTCGTTCATTTCGGCCCGGAGTTTTGTCAACATCAGCCGCGGAGGGCGGGGATTCCAGGCGCTCAACGCCTTCTGCACCGTCGGTAACAGCTCGCCACCCTCCTTCTTATCTTTGAAGGCAATGAACCCACGGGCACCTCTGATAAACTTTACAGGTTCCTGGCCCCAATAAGATACGCCTAGGTCTTCCGTGGAAAACATCTTGGCGTTTTCTTGTTCAAAGACTTGCAAGGCGTATTTCACCGCGCAGGGCCATTCGGCGCGTCGCAGGCCGGATTTCTCCAGCACGGCCTTGACGTCACCCCATGGCGAGTTGCCTGCCTGCACAGCTCGTCTCAGTCTATCGTCTGGGCGGTTCTCGAGCAGAGTAGTCCAGATGTACTGACTATCCTGAACCGCCTTCAGAAGATCGTCCTCATGATGATCGAGAAACTTCTGGAAGGTTTCGGGAAGCGAATCTGGCGGGACCCCGTGGCGCGCGACCGAAAGACCAATAACAAATTCCTTGAATACCCGATCAAGAGGTTCCTGAGTGTGAACGAGGATCAGGTTGAAGTGTTTGTTGGCTAGCGCCTCGCGAGCGATCCGGACGGCCTTGGAACCGTCGCCCTCTCTCGATTTATCGAGCTGATAATCCAATATCAGAAGATCGGTTTGATGCAGTGTGTGAACTTGACGCTCATCGGTCTCCTCACTCGGTGAGGTGCCGTCGTGGATATCGAGCAAGTATGGGGCTTTGGGGCGTCGGAACTCTTCGATCACCGACCGTATCCGCGCACGGTTCTCTTTCCAGTTTTTATGGCCGTGCTTTTCTTCGCGGACGGCGTCGTCGAGCAGTATCTCATGCAGGGTCGGGTAATCGTCGTCCACAATCAGAACAGATCGTATAGGCTCGATGAACGCCTCGGTAATGAGGTCGCTGTAGCTCTTTTCCATCATTCCCCCTGCGGCCCCAAATCCGCATCCCGAAACTCAATATAAAACGCCGCGCCCGAAAGCGTTGGCGGGTCTTCCGCCGTCTTGTAGCGGATCGAATGTCCGCCGGCAGCGAGGTTTGCCCTCGCCAGATAAAGCCCCACTCCTCGACCCGATCGCTCTTTACGTGTGAAGAACAGCCGGAATATCTGGGAGGTATCCTCCTCGGAAACACCCGGTCCGCTATCCGCTATCACGACCTCGTTGCCGACGACGTCAAACAGGATTTCACGCGTGGGCCTCGCCACCGTTGCCACCCAGTAGACGCTGTTGTTCACCAGGTTCATAAAGACCGGGAATATGCGAGCGGGCCTCTCGTAAAGCCTCACCGACAAAAACTCGTCCGTCGCCCTGAACCGTATTCCCGACTCGGCGAGCTTCGGCGCGAAGAATTGCCGGATAAACTCGGCGATCTCCGCACCCGTAATCCATCTCTGCAGGCGATCGCCCGACAGGCGAAGCGGCGAGAGAAAACGCAGCTGATCCGTTAGGCCTTCGATGCCTAGTCGTATGTCCCTGACTTCCGGCGCGTTTCGTATGTCTTCGGGCAGCGAGTTCAGGCCCGCAGTCGCCATTTCGTCGAATTCCTGAAGATCATGCGCGGCGATCTCGACCGCAATACCCAGCTGAGCCAGCGCGGTAAGGCGATCAAGCTCGGCAGAGGCTTCTCGAAGGTCTTGATTTTGAACGCTTGCAAGCGTCTCTAGGTCGATCTCAGCCTTCACGTTTTCCAGCGCGGACACGTAAATTCCGAAGATTTGCCGGTTCTCCGAAATCCAGTCATCTCGCAACTGAGCCAGAAGATTAATAGCCGAGCCGACGTCGACCAGCTTCGCCGAAACCTTTGTGACGATAGCGTCGGCATCCTTCCCGAAGTCCGCGATCCTCGTCTGTGCCAAGGTGCGGACGAGGTCGTATTGCTCTCGCTGCAGCCCGACAATGATCGATTGGAATTGCTCGACCTGCTGCCGCACTGCGTCGGTCGATTGCCTGATCTGTTTGTCGAGGAGCCGCGCAGGCTCCGCTGCTTGAAATTCTTCCAGGGCGTTACGGAATTTCGTTTCATACGTAGAGATCAGCTCAGAAACCGTGTCGGCATTGTTCCGCACAGCCTGGTATCTGCTGGTGAAGCGAGCGGAACCCGACGGTTGCGGTCGGATACTAGTGTCGGCAAGCGAGCTCCTCCAGTCGGATATGCGACCGGCAGCCGCAACGACTTGATCATCCTCAGTGAGGACCAAACCCTGCAGTTCGCGATTTATTTCGGTGAGAAGCGGCGGCAAATTCTGTTCGGCACGCTCGAGCTCGGCCTGGAACATTTTGCGCTCGCGTTCGCGCAGCTTCTTCGCTTCCTCCTCGGCGCGTTCCGCACGATTGCTGGCCTTGTTCGCAGTTATTCGCGGCTTGCGGATATCGGACGCCGAGCCGAAATACCTCCTTGCAGATTGATCCAGGATGTTGCCGACCAAAACACGGAAGGTTTTCGCAGCGGTGTTGTCGATAAAGCCTTCACGACCTGCCTTGTCTTTGAGGTTCGGATTGTGCTGTCTCGTAAGCGCTATGCGGCCGAACATCTGACGGTGGTTCCAAAAGTACCGTCCGGCGTTCTTGCTGCGCTTGTACTCTATCGAGAAAAAGTCGTTGTCCTCGCGCCCGTACGGCAACACCCGTAAACCATCGCGGTAGATCATCAGGCCGGCGTAATCCTCTGCCAGCGCCCGATAACGAATGTGCTCGGCTCGTTCATGACTGGAGTTTTCCTGCTCGAATTCCATCGATGCGATATAGATGTCGAATGCCCCTACACGCGTTGCGGCCCGCTCTGGCATGTAAAGGCCTTTCGGCAGCTCGAATTCGACTGCTCCCTCGATCCAGAAGCCAAACGCCTTCAAGCGTCCTCGAAACACTCCGTCGTCGCCGACCGTCCCCTCGAGCTGATGCTCCATATCCTGGACTTGAGAACGATCGATCGCCCTCTCGGCCCCAACCAATATCTTGGCGCGGGTGCCGTCCGGCCCCAAAGTCCGTACATCGACTGAGTAGTCGAAGTCCGGCCTGTTACGGCCCGTGGAATATGGATCGACAAAGTTCGACAGCGTACGCTCGAAACGGTCGATGACCTCGGCTCTGACTAGATCGGTATCACCCGTCGAGGGAAGCGCTTTGAGAGTGTCGTCGAGCTCGAAAACCACCATGGCGGTTCCCGGTCCGTCCCATTTCTCCAGGTGCTCCGGCCGAAAGGGAATTCGCTTCATGCTCTGGATGATCCGCTGGGACGGCGGGAGACCAGCGCGTAGCGGCTCCTCGCTGCGCCAGTCGTCATCGAACCGCTTCCACGCGGCCTGCACCGGTCGTTCCGTAGTCCGCCAGCCGTCGACCATGGCAAGAACTGAACCCATCAGATCGTCCACCAATGCGGGCAAGGCGTTGAAAATGTCGATCTTGGTCTCGAAGGAGCCGGTCGCGACCGCGACCTCCGAGAGATTGAGATAAGGATTCTCGAACATCCGCCAGTCTAGGAGAGCGGCTACGTATTTGTCGGATCGGTGCTTGCTGATCAGAAGGAGAACGGATCCGAGTTTGGCGCTCGACAATCTGCCGATACCTTTTTGACCCTGCCGGGCCCTGATCGGCAACCCGCCCCGATCCGCTGAGGCAACGGGATGTGTATCCGATATCTTGCTCTCGGTGCCGATAACCAGCCACCGCCCGAACAGGTCGGCTTCCCGCATGCCGTGGCCGTCGTCCGTTAGAACGGCAACGGATGGCTCCTCGTTGAACAGGTGGAGTCTTACGGTCCGCGCGTACGCGTCCCAAGAGTTCTTCCAAAGCTCGGAGACTGCCGTTGGGGCGTCAGCAATCTGCTCTCGTCCAAGATGGTCGATGGTCCGCGCCCGGGTTGCGAAGCTCTTCGTGATAACGCTGGCTTTATCCACTTTCAATCAACTCTCGGGTTACAACGGCAACTTCGCGACTATGTTTTATTCGCCACATTACGCATTGAACGGTTAACGGAGAATAGTGAAAAACAGAGCGTTTTCATACCTAAGCGCGAGTTGACTCAAAAACAATGCAATCAAATATCTGCTCGTCACGTTCTCCAAAAGACCGGAACCAAATACCCTCTCACGGCGTAACAAGCCAATCTCCGGATGATTTTCTCATCGATCTGCATGCGGCGTTTCCCGATGCGCTAATCTCCAGCGTTCGACGAGCCTGGCACAACCTTCGCAACACGATGCCGTCCGTCGACGCTTTCATCGATGGACTTCAACAAAGCGGTCTGAAGACATTTCCGGCACTTCTTCGTCAGAACATCGACGGGCTGATCTGAACCGACAAGCGTCTATGGGCACCCGCTACGCTGATCACCATCTATTCCTCCTCGCCCTCAGCCGCCGCTAGGGTTTCCTCCTGCATACCTTTCCGGCTCAGCAGTCCGGCATCCTCGAGCGCCTCGATGTCGGGCAGATCGCGCAACGTCTGCAAGCCGAAAGCCGACAAGAAGTGCTTCGTCGTGACATAGGTATAGAGCGCGCCCGGCGTCGGGCTGCGCGGGCCTGAGGCGAGGACGTTGGCGCCGCGCAGGCTGGCGATCGTATCGCGGCTGACCTCCTTGCCGAAGATCTTCGACAGGTCGCCCCGGGTAATCGGCTGGAAATACGCGATCGCCATCAGCACCATGGCCTCAAAGCCGGACAGCGCCGGCGCCGCGCTGCGCGTCGCGGCCTGCGACGCCCGGATCGCGGATGCGTAAGCCGAACGCGTTCGGTGCTGCCAGCCGCCGGCGACGAAGACGATCTCATAAGGCCGGTCACGCAATTCCGCGCGCAGGTCGTCAATCAGCAGGTCGATGCTGCAGTCCTTGCCGACGACACGGGCCAGCGTCTCGCGGCCAACCGGTTCGGCCGCGGCGAAGATTACCGCCTCGACGTGCAGCATCCATTCGCGCCAGCGCAGCTCTGGCGGCAGGTCCGCCAGCTCCCGATCCAACAAGCGTTCGCTTGCGTCCTTCGTCCGAGACGTTCGTGTTTTGCCCGCTGCCTCCGGTTCAGCCATCATCACAGTCCATAGATCCGAAAGGCGCTGCGGCCAGACAGTTCCCGCACGGCGCCAAAACCTTCCAGCCGGTCGAACAGCCGGGTCGCAGCCCAGCGCGAGAGATTGCTGCCGGGCGCCGAGGCCGCCACGGAGTCCTCGCCGAGCAGTTTTCCGATGACCGCGCCAGCGCCTTTCGTCCGGACCTTTGGCGTGACGGCGAGCAGCATGTCGGCGCGGCGCGCGATCTCGCCGGCGGTGCGCAGGGTCGCGCCTGTTCCTTCGACCAGGGCGAGGCAGACGGCGCGGGCAAAGGCCGGTTCGCCCGGGCGGACGCGCCCCCTGCCCCCAAGCGTCTTGAAGGCCGGCCCATAGCGCTCGGCCATCAGCAACGGCACGGCAAAATCCCATTTCAACAGCGCGGCGATCAGCACGTCGGCCAGCATCCAGGCGAGCGGTTCAGCATCCGGCCGCACGGCATGCAGGACCGTGACCAGGTCCGCCGCTGCAAGCGGCGCCGGGCGGCCCGATTGCAGCGCGTCGTCGGCATGATCGACCGCCGCGGTGAGCCGATCGTCCCAGACAAGCCCCACCAGATCGGCAAGCTCCGCCACCGCCTTCGAGGAAAAGGCGGGTTTTCGGGTAGAAAGCCTTTTGGCGGCCAAAAACACCTTGCCAGCTGGACCCGGATCGTCACAGGCGGCCGTCAGCAGAACGGCATCGCGCAACGCGGGCTCATCCTCGCTGCGGCCCATCAGCCGGACCGCTACGGCGGCACATTTCAGGGCTTGGCGCGCGCGCAGCAGCCGGCCCAGACGGGCGTGGAGCGAACGAGATCGTCGAGAGATTTCAAGGCGATGCCGGCGGCGAAGGCGGCGGCAAGCTCGTCCGGCTCGCGGCCGCGCGGTAAGACCCAGCCGGGCAAGGTGGCCGAGAGCATCGGCGAGGCGACGAGAGAGGTGACGGGCGAATCCATGATCGTCATCCTACAATGAGCGTGCAGTTTAGGCTACAGTTGACGGCATAACCGCACAGTTTGTCTTTTCTATATAACGAGCTATAAATTTGCATTATCAACAGATAGAAGTCTATATTCCAACGCGTTTACGATTCAAAATGCGTAAATCAACAGCAAAACGCATCCTCTTCTTAACTAGACTCTAAAGATTGCGTCAGGAACCTTTTATAGGCCCGATATATACATTGATTTCTGGAATTACTACTTTGATTTTTCCAACCTAACACGCCAGTTCGAGTCTTGCATTCTGATTCCCTATGCCTTTGTTTTATAACAATAAAACTTATTTTAGAATACCGTAAAGTTCCTTTAAATTCAGAACTCCGTGGCCTTCAGTGGAACACTATGGAAATAATTGGAGCGGGTAGCGGGAATCGAACCCGCGCGTTCAGCTTGGGAAGCTGACAGGCTACCATTACATCATACCCGCAGGGCAGCGCCGAGGCCCGCACTCATTCAACAGTTCGCGGGGCGTGTCAAGCGAGGCGGTCGTCGGAACGTTCGATCAGCTTGGGCATGATCAGCGTCTGGAGCGCCTCGGGGGCCTCGCCCTCCATGCGGCGCAGGATATAGCGGCCGAGAAGCTCGCTCGGCTCGTGGATCGGCAGGAAATAGGTGGTGATGGGCGGGGCGAAGTACTGGCTGACGTTGAGGTCGTCGGTGGCGTTGATCACGGCGTCGCGGCCGTGCACGAGGCCGCGGGCGTGGAAGCCGGAAAAGGCGCCGAGGGCGGAAGCCTCGTTGGCGCAGATATAGGCGGTCGGCGGATTTGGCAGGGCGGACATGGAGAGCACGCACTCGCGCCCGAAGGCCGGCGTCAGGTGGCCGTGTGCGACGAGCGCCAGGTCGAAGGGAAGGCCGGCCGCCTCCAGCGCCGCGCGATAGGCATCGAGGCGGGTCAGCGCATAGCTGAGGTCCGCCATGGGATTGACGAGCGCGATGCGGCGGTGGCCGCGTCCGGCAAGGCGGGCGACCGAATGGCGGATCATCTGCTCGTTGTCGGCGTCGACATAGGCGTGCGGGGCGTTGCGGATCGTCGTGCCGTAGGTAACGAAGGGGAAATCCGCCGCCTGCATGATGCGCACGCGCGGATCGTCCGCCCGCGTGCCCGAGACGATGATGCCGTCGGCCTTCTTCAGGGAAACGATCTGGCGGATCGTCTCGAGGCTCTCCTCGAAATTGCGCACGGCATAGAGCGACACGCGGTAAGGGCTCTCCTCCAGCGCCCAGGAGATGCCGCTGAGGAGCTGGGCATATTCCACGCCCTCCCATTCGTTCTGCCTCGGGCCGGGCGCGGTCATGATGGCGGCGACCTGATAGGTCTTGCCGGTGCGAAGCTGCACGCCATGCATGTTGAGCTGGTAACCGACGCGCGCGGCGGCGGCGACGACGATGGCGCGCGTTTCCGGCCGCACCTGCGGGCTGTCGTTCAGCGCCTTCGATACGGTGGCGATCGAAAGGCCCGTTTCCTGCGCGATGGTCTTGATCGTCGGTCTCGGCATTGAAAGCTCGCCCTTGCGCCGAAAGCGGCGCAGTTCCTCGTCCACGCACAATAAAAACGTTTAACTTTATTGTAAAGCGCCCTGCCCGGCCTCAGCCGGCGCGGAAGTGCTTGGAGAGCTTGAGGCCCTGCGCCTGATAGTTGGAGCCGAGGCCGGAACCGTAGAGCCCCTCGGGCGCACTCAGCATGTGCTCGTAGACGAGGCGGCCGACGATCTGGCCGTGTTCGAGAATGAAGGGCACTTCGTGGCTGCGCACTTCCAGCACCGCGCGGCTGCCGGAGCCGCCGGCCGGCGCGTGGCCGAAGCCGGGATCGAAGAAGCCGGCATAATGGACGCGGAATTCACCGACGAGCGGGTCGAAGGGCGTCATTTCGGCGGCATAGAGCGGCGGCACATGCACGGCCTCGCGCGAGACGAGGATGTAGAACTCGTCCGGATCGAGGATCAGTTCGTTGCGGCCGCGGCTGAACAGCGGCTCCCAGAAATCGAAGATGTCGTGCTGATCCTTGCGGTCGACGTCGACGACCGAGGTATGGTGCTTGCCGCGATAGCCGATGAGCCCGTCCGGGCCGGTGCCCTTGAGGTCGATGGAGAGCGCGATGCCGCCGCCAGAGACGTTCGGCGTCTCGCTGGCGACGAGCGTGTCGGAGGCATGGAGCGCGAGGAGCTCGCTCTCGCCGAGCAGGGCCTTGCCTTCGCGGAAGCGGATCTGCGAGAGGCGCGAGCCGCGGCGCACGACGATGGGGAAGGTGCGCGGGGAGATTTCCAGATAGAGCGGACCGGAATAGCCGGCCGGGATCTTGTCGAACTCCTGCGCGCGGTCGGTGATGACGCGGGTGAAGATGTCGAGGCGGCCGGTGGAGCTCTTGGGATTGGCCGAGGCGGCAAGCCCGGCCGGCAGGTCGAGGCTTTCCATCAGCGGCACGATGTAGACGCAGCCCGTCTCCAGCACCGCGCCCTCGGAAAGGTCGACGACGTGCAGCTTCAGCCGGTCGAGCTTGTCGGCGACGAGATGGGAGGGGCCCGGCAGGAAACTGGCCCGCACGCGAAAAGCCTTCGCGCCAAGGCGCAGGTCGAGGCTCGCCGGCTGGATCTGGTCGGCATCCAGCGCAGCCTCGCTCTTCAGCCGGCCGGCCGTAAACAAGCCGCGAATGGCGTGATCCGCCAGAATGCCCGTGCTGCGCGCCGCAGAAGCCATGACCCTACCGTTTCCCGTATGAATGGCCCCGCACAAAACCAAATGCGGGCAATTGACGCAAGCGCGGGCGCGCAGTATGAGCAAGGTTATCCCGTGGTGATTTGGCCGGCCGGCTTGCAGCCACGTAAAACAAATAGCTAAAAAGGCCGGGTATCGAACCGGCCTGCTTACGCGGCCGGTTTTTTTGTTTGAAGGCGACGATCACATGAGCAAGTCCTGGCGTCCGGCAACCCAACTCGTTCACGGCGGCACCACCCGCTCCCAGCACGGCGAAACCGCCGAGGCGATCTTCCTCACGCAGGGTTTCGTCTATGAGAATTCGGCGGCGGCCGAAGCCCGCTTCAAGGGCGAGACGGACGGCTTCATCTATGCCCGCTACGCCAGCCCGACCAACGACATGTTCGAAAAGCGCATGTGCCTTCTGGAAGGCGCCGAGGATGCGCGCGCCACCGCCTCCGGCATGGCGGCCGTCGCCGCCGCGGTCCTCTGCCAGCTCAAGGCCGGCGACCACATCGTCGCCGCCCGCGCCCTCTTCGGCTCCTGCCGCTGGGTGGTCGAGACGCTGGCGCCGCGATACGGCATCGAGTGCACGCTGGTCGACGGGCGCGACCTTGCCAACTGGGAAAAGGCGATCCGCAAGAACACCAAGGTCTTCTTCCTGGAAAGCCCGACCAACCCGACGCTGGAGGTGATCGACATCGCGGGCGTGGCGAAACTCGCCAACCAGGTCGGCGCCAAGCTCGTCGTCGACAACGTCTTCGCGACCCCGCTCTTCCAGAAGCCGCTGGAACTCGGCGCCCATGTCGTCGTCTACTCGGCCACCAAGCATATCGACGGGCAGGGCCGGTGCCTCGGCGGCGTCGTGCTCTCGGACAAGGCGTGGATCGACGAGCACCTGCACGACTATTTCCGCCATACGGGCCCGGCCATGTCGCCGTTCAACGCCTGGACGCTGCTGAAGGGCATCGAGACGCTGCCCTTGCGCGTCAAGCAGCAGACGGAGAATGCGAGCCGCCTCGCCGATTTCCTCGCAGAGCAGAAGCAGGTCGCCCAGGTGATCTATCCCGGCCGCAAGGACCACCCGCAGGCCGACATCATCGCCAAGCAGATGACGGGCGGCTCCACGCTCGTCTGCTTCGAGCTGAAGGGCGGCAAGGACGCGGCCTTCGCGCTGCAGGATGCGCTGGAGGTCGTGAAGATCTCCAACAATCTCGGCGACGCCAAGAGCCTCATCACCCATCCGGGCACGACGACGCACAAGAACCTGACGGACGAGGCGCGCGCCGAGCTCGGCCTTACCGCCGGCACGCTGCGCTTTTCGGCCGGCATCGAGGACAGCGAGGACCTCATCGAGGACTTCGCCCGGGCGCTTTCCAAGATCAAGGCTTGAGCCGGCGCCATTAAGGTAAACGACAGGAAGGCATCGGCCGGCGGGCCGATGCCTTCTTTGCATATTCTTGACGGCGCCACATTGCTGTAGAATAGCGGAATATAACCAGTTCAAGGCTTGCCCATGTATCGTGCGCTGACCCGCGACATCGAAGTGACCGTAGAGCCCTACTACCTGGCCGACCAGTCCGATCCCGACGACAGCCGCTATGTCTGGGGATACCGGGTCGTCATCGCCAACCATTCCGATATCGCCGTGCGGCTGGTGACGCGCTACTGGAACATCACGGACCAGAACGGCCAGGTCGACGAGGTCAACGGGCCGGGCGTCATCGGCGAGCAGCCGGTGCTCCGCCCCGGCGACACCTACGAATATTCCTCCGGCTGCCCGCTCGAAACGCCCTCCGGCATCATGTTCGGGCGCTACCGGATGGAAGCGGAGAACGGCGAAGCCTTCGACGTCGCCATCCCCGCCTTCTCGCTGGATACGCCGGGGCAGGTTCGGGTCCTTAACTGAAGCGGGGCAGGATTGCCCCTCATCCGCCTGCCGGCCACCTTCTCCCCGCAAGCGGGGCGAAGGGACCGAGCCTTCCCGTTTTCCCCAAACCGCTATCGTGACCAAAGGGCAAAGCCTCGCATCCTTCCCTTCGCCCCGCCTGCGGGGAGAAGGTGGCAGCAGCCGGATGAGGGGCGAACGCTCCCTACTGCGGCAGCACTTCCGCCGCCTCGAAGCGGTAGGTCGTCGAGCAGAATTCGCAGGTGATCGCGATCTCGCCATTCTCGTCCGCAGTCTCCGCGATCTCCTCGGCGCCGAGGCCGGAGAGCACGCCCTTCAGCTTCTCGCGCGAACAGGAGCAGCGGTCTAGGACCTGCTGCGGCTGGTAGACGCGCACGCCCCGCTCGTGGAAGAGGCGGAACAGCAGCCGCTCGGTGCCGACATTCGGGTCCGTCAGCTCGTCCATGTCGATCGTCTCGACCATGGCTTTGGCTTCCGCCCAGTTGTCGTCGTCGGCGATCCTGTGGCCGGCCTCCTCGCCGTCGCCGCCCGGAAGGTCGGCCTGGCGCATGCGCTCGGGGGACTGCGGCAGGAACTGCGCGACGATGCCGCCCGCCCGCCAGCGATGACGCGCCTTGCCCGCCTCGTCGCGGTCGTACAGCTCGGCGGCGGCGAGGCGCACCTTGGTCGGGATCTGCTCCGACTGGCGGAAATAGACGCCGGCGATCTCCTCCAGCGTATGGCCGTCGAGCGGCACGATGCCCTGGTAGCGCTGGGTATGCGGGCCCTGGTCGATGGTGAAGGCGAGCACGCCGCTGCCGAGCAGTTCGTGCGGCTCGGCCTTGCCGGCGGCCACGGCGGCCTTCAGCGCCTCCTCGTCGAAGCGGGCATAGGCGCGCACATCCTGAGGCGCCGAGAAATCGGCGACCAGCAGGTCGACCGGGCCGTCGCCCTTGGTCTGCACGATCAGCTTGCCTTCGAACTTCAGCGAGGTGCCGAGAAGGACGGTGAGCGTGATGGCTTCCGCGAGCAGCCGCGCGACGGGCGCCGGGTAATCGTGCCGGCCGAGAATGCCGTCGAGCATCGGGCCGAGCTGCACGGCACGTCCGCGCACGTCGAGGCCTTCCACCTGGAACGGCAGCACATGGTCGTCGCCGGCAAAGCCGGGTTCGCCGAGTTTCAGGGCATTTTCCGCCATCATCATCCTGCTCCTTGCACGCCGCGGCGGCGGCAGGCCCGGGGCCTGTCGCGCATGACAGCGTCTAACCGTGATTTCGCGCTCCCGCCGCCGATCATTTCATACCGGGCGGGCATGCGCCAGAGACGGCGCCTTCCGGCGCCTTGCGATGGCCCCTAGATCGGGTGCGGCTTTACGCTTTTCAAGATGCCGCGTCAGACGGCGCCGAAGCACCAGGCGAGGATCGACTTCTGCGCGTGCAGGCGGTTTTCCGCCTCGTCGAAGACGACGGACTGCGGCCCGTCGATCACCTCGTCCGTCACCTCCTCGCCGCGATGAGCCGGCAGGCAGTGCATGAAGAGCGCATCCTTGTCGGCGCGCGCCATCAGCTGCTTGTTGACCTGGTAGGGCTGGAAAATGTTGTGGCCGCGGGCGCGGTGTTCCTGGTTCATAGAGACCCAGGTGTCGGTGACGACGAGGTCGACGCCGTCGACCACGGTATCGGCATCGTGGCCGAGCAGGATGTTGCCGCCGTTGTCGCGCGCCCAGTTGAGGATCCGGCCGTCCGGCTCCGAGCCCATCGGCACGGCCATCTTCATCGTGTAGCCGAAGCGGGCCGACCCCTCCACGAAGGAATGCAGCACGTTGTTGCCGTCGCCCGTCCAGGCGAAGGTCTTGCCCTTCGTGGAGCCGCGATGCTCCTCGAAGGTCATGATATCGGCCATGATCTGGCAGGGATGCGTCAGGTCCGTCAGCGCGTTGATGACCGGCACGGTGGCGTGCTCGGCAAGCTCCAGCAGGCGCGAATGGTCGGTCGTGCGGATCATGATGGCGTCGACATAGCGCGAGAGGACCTTGGCCGTATCGCCGATCGTCTCGGCGCGGCCGAGCTGCATTTCCGTGCCCGACAGGAACAGCGTCTCGCCGCCGAGCTGGCGCATGCCGACGTCGAAGGAGACGCGCGTGCGGGTGGAGGGCTTCTCGAAGATCATCGCGAGCATCTTGCCGGCCAGCGGCTTTTCCTCCGTGCCGGCCTTGTTGGCGGCCTTGCGCTTGTGCGCATCGTCCATGATGACGCGGAGATCGCTTTCCGAAACGGCGGAAAGGTCGAGAAAATGCTTTGCCATGATATGTCCTGTCTGTTCCGGTGCCCGGTCAGGCGGCCTTCGCCGCCGTCAGCTTCTCGGCGGCGCGCTCGATGCGGGCCAGCCCCTCGCGCGCCTCTTCCGCCGTCACGGTGAGCGGCGGCAGGAGACGCAGCACGTTATCGCCGGCCGGCACGCCGAGCAGCTTTTCCGCGCGCACGGCGGCAAGAAGCTCGGCGACGGGGATCTTCGCCTTGATGCCGAGCATCAGCCCCTCGCCGCGCACGTCCTCGATGATCTCGGGAAAGCGGTCCTTCAAGGCCGCAAGGCCCTGGCGGAAGACGAGGGCGACGTCGCGCACATGCTCGAGGAAGCCGTCCTCCAGCACCACGTCGAGCACGGCGTTGCCGACGGCCATGGCGAGCGGGTTGCCGCCGTAGGTGGAGCCGTGCGTGCCGGCGACCATGCCGGATGCGGCCTCGCTCGTCGCAAGGCAGGCGCCCATGGGAAAGCCCCCGCCGATGCCTTTGGCGACGGCCATGATATCCGGCGTGACGCCGGCCCATTCATGGGCGAAGAGGCGGCCGGTGCGGCCGACGCCGGACTGCACCTCGTCGAGGATCAGAAGAAGACCGTATTCGTCGCAGAGGCGGCGCAGCTCCTGCAGGAATTCCTTGGGCACGGGGCGGATGCCGCCCTCGCCCTGCACCGGCTCGATGAGGATGGCCGCCGTCTCCTCGGTGATCGCGTCCTTGACGGCGGCGATGTCACCGAAGGGGACCTTGAGGAAGCCGGGGGCCTTGGGGCCGAAGCCCTCGATGTACTTCTCCTGTCCGCCGGCCGCGATGGTGGCGATGGTGCGGCCGTGGAAGGCGCCGTCGAAGGTGATGATGTGGAACTTGCCGGGATGGCCCTTGGCGAAATGGTAGCGCCGCGCCGTCTTGATCGCGCATTCCAGCGCCTCGGCGCCGGAATTGGTGAAGAACACCTTGTCGGCGAAGGTGGCCTCCGTCAGGCGGCGGCCGAGGTTTTCCTGGCCGGGCACCTCGTAGAGGTTCGACAGGTGCCAGACCTTGTCGGCCTGGTCCTTCAGTGCGGCGACGAGGTGGGGATGGCCATGGCCGAGCGAGGTGACGGCGACGCCGGCGGCGAAATCGAGATATCGCTCGCCCTTCTCGTCGATCAGCCAGACGCCCTCCCCGCGCGTGAACCGGAGCGGTGCACGCATATAGGTTTCATAGAGCGGCGCGGCATCGGCCATGGCGCGGTTCCTTCGAAAAGAGATGCGGAAAACGGGTCCTGGGCTTGACTTTTCCGGATACCGGAAAAATCAAAAGCCGCCTTTCGGCGGCATGCGGGCACTATCCGCATTTCGCCCGGACCTGTCAACAAAATCGCACCCTCGAACCACGCTGAACCTGCCGCAAGGTAAGGATTCACGGCACATCCCGAGGTGTCGCTATCGAGTCACACCCGACCAGCAAGTTGGGGAAAACCGCGAAATCGATTCGCGCCGATTCCCGCGACTCTTGCCACCGAGTCCCCCGGTCTCTAGGTTAAGGACCAATTACTAGACTGCATGCGGCGGAACTAGTCACCAAAGAAGTTGAAGGCGTTCAGGTCCCGGACCCGTCCGGGACGCGACGAGGGATTCCCGCATCGAACGCCGAGCGGAGACGAAAGCATGAACTGGACAGACGAGCGGGTCGAGAAACTGAAGAAGCTCTGGAGCGAGGGCCTGAGCGCGAGCCAGATCGCCGCCCAGCTCGGCGGCGTCAGCCGCAACGCGGTCATCGGCAAGGTGCACCGGCTGAACCTGCCGGGCCGCGCCAAGGCCGGCGGCACGCCGACCGCCGCCCGTCCGAAGCGCCCGGCAGTGGCAACGCCGCGCCCCTCGACCTTCCAGGCCCGCCCGGTCGCCACGCGCGCCGCCGCCCGCCCCGCCGACGCGGGCATCGCCAAGGAAGAGGCCGATACCGGCTTCGAGATCCGCAGCGAGCAGCTTCCCGTCCCGGCCAACGGCAACAGCGTGGTCGTGCCGATGTCGCGCCGGCTGGAGTTGACGCAGCTCACCGAGCGCACCTGCAAGTGGCCGATCGGCGACCCGCTGAACGACGACTTCCATTTCTGCGGCAACGAGTCCCCGGACAACTCCCCCTACTGCACCTACCACCAGCGCCTCGCCTACCAGCCCTCGGCCGAACGCCGGCGGATGCGGTGACAGGCACCAAGGTGAAATGAGATGCGGGCCCGGAAGGGCCCGTTTTCGTTTGAAGTGCCCCTCATCCCGCCTCCTTCCCCTTCTCCCCGCAAGCGGGGAGAAGGGGAAGGAGGCGGCGTTTTCCCAACGGGATCATCGTATTACGACCTGAGCATGACAAAGCGGCTGGGTCCCTTCTCCCCGCTTGCAGGGAGAAGGTGCCGGCAGGCGGATGAGGGGCAATTGCATTCCCAAACGCAAATAAACCCCATTTCCGTCCCCGGGAGGAATGACGGGCTCAGGTCTCCAGCGAATAGCCGGCGCCGCGGACGGTGCGGATGACGTCCTGCATGTTGGCGAAGTTGAGGGCCTTGCGCAGGCGCCCGACATGGACGTCGACGGTGCGCTCGTCGACATAGATGTCGTGGCCCCAGACACCGTCAAGGAGCTGGGAGCGCGAGAAGACGCGGCCGGGCGAGGTCATCAGAAATTCGAGCAGGCGGAATTCCGTCGGGCCGAGGCGCACCTCGCGGGTGCGGCGGTGGACGCGGTGCGTCTCGCGGTCGAGCTCGATATCGCCGCAGCGCAGGACCGTCGAGACGACCTCAGGCTTCGCCCGGCGCAGCATGGCGCGCACGCGGGCGACCAGTTCGGGCGTCGAGAAGGGTTTCACCACATAGTCGTCCGCGCCGGTGGCAAGGCCGCGCACGCGCTCGCTCTCCTCGCCGCGCGCCGTCAGCATGATGATCGGCAGGCGCTCGGTCTCCGGCCGCTGGCGCAGGCGCCGGCAGAGCTCGATGCCGGAAACGCCCGGCAGCATCCAGTCGAGGATGAGGAGGTCCGGCATGCGCTCCTGCAGGCGCATCTCAGCCTCGTCGCCGGAGAGGATCGTATCGACCTCGAAGCCCTCGGCCTCGAGGTTGTAGCGCAGGAGGACGCTCAGGGCCTCCTCGTCTTCCACCACCGCAATTCTCGGCACCATGGGCGGACCCTTACTCGGAGGCTTCGGAAAGGTCGGCGGCGACCACCGACGTCGAGGTGTCGTCCTTCGGGCGCTCGCCCTCGGGCTGCGAGCCCGTCGCCATGTAGTAGATGGTCTCGGCGATGTTGGTCGCATGGTCGCCGATGCGCTCGATGTTCTTGGCGCAGAACAGGAGGTGCGTGCAGGGCGTGATGTTGCGCGGGTCTTCCATCATGTAGGTGAGCAACTCGCGGAACAGCGACGTGTAGATCGCGTCGATCTCGTCGTCGCGCTCGCGGATGGCCTTCGCCTTGTCGACCGAGCGGGTGGCATAGACGTCGAGCACTTCCTTGAGCTGCATCAGGGCAAGCTCGGCGAGGTGCTCGAGGCCGCGGGCGAGCGTGCGCGGCATGCCGGAGCTCTGCACGGCGATGACGCGCTTGGCGGTGTTCTTGCCGAGGTCGCCGACGCGCTCCAGCTCGGCGGCGATGCGGATGGCGCCCATGATCTCGCGCAGGTCCGCAGCCATCGGCTGGCGCCTGGCGATGGTGACGATCGCCTTTTCGTTGATCTGCCGCTCGGCATTGTCGAGGACGATATCCTCGGAAATGACCTTCTGGGCCAGCGCCGCATCCGTGGTGACCAGGGCGCGGACGGAATCGGCGACCATCTGCTCGGCGGTGCCGCCCATCTCGGAGATGCGGCGGGAGAGGTACTTCAGTTCTTCGTCATAGGCGGAGACGATATGGGAGGGAGCCATGGTTCTGTCCTTAATGCGCGCGGGTTCCGGGTGCGGGAAGCGTCAGCCGAAGCGGCCCATGATGTAGTCCTGCGTGCGCTGGTCGTCCGGGTTGGTGAACATCTTGTCGGTGTCGTTCTCCTCGACGAGGTTGCCGAGGTGGAACATGGCGGTGCGCTGCGAGACGCGGGCCGCCTGCTGCATCGAATGCGTCACGATGACGATGGTGAAGTTGGCGCGCAGCTCGTGGATGAGCTCCTCCACCTTGGCGGTGGCGATGGGGTCGAGCGCCGAGCAGGGCTCGTCCATCAGGATGACCTCCGGGCTGACGGCGACGGCTCTCGCGATGCACAGGCGCTGCTGCTGGCCGCCGGAAAGGCCGGTGCCGCTTTCCTGCAGGCGATCCTTCACCTCGTTCCACAGGCCCGCCTTCTGCAGGCTCTGCTCGACGATGGCGTCCATGTCTGTCTTCGAACGTGCAAGGCCGTGGATGCGCGGGCCGTAGGCGACGTTCTCGTAGATCGACTTCGGGAACGGGTTGGGCTTCTGGAAGACCATGCCGACGCGGGCGCGCAGCTCGACCACGTCGATTGCCGGGTCGTAGATGTCGTCGCCGTCGAGCGTGATGCGGCCGGTGACGCGGCAGCCGTCGATCGTGTCGTTCATGCGGTTGAGCGTGCGCAGGAAGGTCGACTTGCCGCAGCCGGACGGGCCGATGAGGGCCGTCACGGTGTTCTCGCGGACATCGAGGTTGACGTCGTAGAGCGCCCGCTTCTCGCCGTAGTAGACCGAAACGTCCTTGCCGATCATCTTGCAGGAAATGTCGTTCATTTTTCTGTCCAGCGCCTTTTCGACTGCGGCTTCTGACATGATGTTCATCTGACGGGTCCTTTTACCAGCGCCGTTCGAAGCGGCGGCGCAACAGGATTGCGCCCACATTCATGAGGATGAGGAAGAGGAGGAGCACGATGATGGCGCCCGAGGTGCGCTCCACGAAGGCGCGCTCGGCCTCGTTCGCCCACATGTAGATCTGCACCGGAAGGGCCGTCGCCGGATCGAGCGGCGTTGCCGGAACGTCGGCGACGAAGGCCACCATGCCGATGAGGAGGAGCGGCGCGGTCTCGCCCAGCGCATGGGCAAGGCCGATGATCGTGCCCGTCAGGATGCCGGGCATGGCGAGCGGCAGGACATGGTGGAACACGGTCTGCATCTTCGAGGCGCCGAGGCCCAGCGCCGCCGCGCGGATCGACGGCGGCACCGCCTTCAGCGCCGCGCGGGTCGCGATGATGATGGTCGGCAGCGTCATCAGCGTCAGCACCAGGCCGCCGACGAGCGCCGCCGAGCGCGGCAGGCCGGCGAAATTGACGAAGACGGCAAGGCCGAGCAGGCCGTAGACGATGGAGGGGACGGCCGCGAGATTGTTGATGTTCACCTCGATGAGGTCGGTGAAGCGGTTCTTCGGCGCGAACTCCTCCAGGTAGATCGAGGCGGCGACGCCGATCGGCAGCGAGAGCGCCAGCACGATCAGCATCATGTAGAGCGAGCCGATGAGCGCCACACCGACGCCGGCGGCCTCCGGGCGGCTCGACGCGCCGTTGACGAAGAGGCCGGTGTTGAAGTGTTTCGAGAGCGCGCCGCTTTCGGCAAGCTGGTTCATCCAGCCGAGCTGCCTGTCGGAGATCTTGCGGTCCTTCTCCGGCACGTCGAGGTTGACCTGGCCCTTGAAGGCGGAATCGAGGTCGCCGGAGGCGAGGAACGTCACGTCGCGCGTCGTGCCGATGATCGAGGGATCGGCGACGACGAGGTCGCGGAGCTGGGTGCGCACGCTGTCCGAGATCAGGCCGTTCACCGCCTTGAGGCCGGCGCGGTCCTTCTCGTCGACGCCGAGCACCCTGGCGAGCGCATTGCGGGCGACGACCGGATAATTGGCCGAGACGAGCTTCTGCGGGTTGGCGGCGCGCTCGTTGTCCTTGTCGATGACCTGCTCGGCGAACGCGACCGGAATGGTGATCATCGATTGCTGGAACGCCGTGTAGCCCTTGGAGACCACGGAGAACAGCAAGAGGAACAGGAACAGGAGGCCGAAGCCGATGGCGGCCATGCCGTAGAAGCGGAAGCGGCGTTCGGCGGCGTAGCGGCGGCCGAGGCCGATATCGCGGCGCTCGGGCCGGGCGGAGATGCCGATGGGGCGCGTGGAAGACATGGGGGAGACCTGGCTCATTCGTACTGCTCCCGGTATTTGCGCACGATGTAGAGGGCGTAGATGTTGAGGCAAAGCGTGATGGCGAAGAGCGTGATACCGAGCGCGAAGGCCACCAGCGTCTGCGGCGAGGTGAATTCGAGGTCGCCCGTCAATTGGTTGACGATCTTCACCGTCACCGTCGTCATCGGCTCGAAGGGGTTGAGCTGCATGCGGGCGGCAACGCCGGCGGCGAGCACGACGATCATGGTCTCACCGATGGCGCGCGAAGCCGTCATCAGGAGGGCGCCGACGATGCCAGGCAGGGCCGCCGGCAGGATGACGCGCTTGATCGTCTCCGAGCGGGTGGCGCCGAGGCCGAGCGAGCCGTCGCGCAGGGCCCGCGGCACGGCAGTGATGATGTCGTCGGACAGCGAGGAGACATAGGGGATCAGCATGATGCCCATGACGAAGCCCGCCGTCAGCACGCTCTGCGCCTGGATGAAGCTCGCATAGTTGCCGGTGACGAGGCCGTTCAGCTGCGCGGAGATATCGCGCAGGAACGGGCCGACCGTGATGAGGGCGAAGAAGCCGTAGACGATGGTGGGGATGCCGGCGAGGACTTCGAGGAGCGGCTTTGCCACCGAGCGGAGCGTGCGCGAAGCGTATTCCGACATGTAGACGGCGGCGAAGAGGCCGACGGGCACGGCGACCAGCATGGCGACGAAGCCGATATAGAGCGTGCCGGCAAGCAGCGGCAGCAGGCCGAACTGGCCGGAGGAAGCGGCAGCGCCCGCCGCGGCGAAGCGCGGGTCCCAGACGGTGCCGAAGAAGAATTCCCAGGCCGAAACCCTGTTGAAGAAGTGGATGGCTTCCGTGAGCATCGAGGCGACGATGCCGATCGTCGTCAGGATGGCGATGGAGGAGGCGGCGACGAGGCCGCCGAGCATCACGCCCTCCACCCGGTTGCGCGCCCGGAACCGCGGCGCGATCATCCGGTAGGAGAAGAACGCCCCGGCGAGCGCGACGAGGACGACGAGAGCCGAACGGAGGATGCCGCTCGTTCCCGTCATGCGGTTGAGCGTGTCGGCGGAGGTCAGCATGTAGGGCTCGGGATCGGCGGCGAGCGGCACGCCCTTGCCGGCCAGTACCGTGCGGGCGGCGGAACCGTCGGCAAACAGCGCCGTGCGCTCTTCCGCCGACAGCAGCGTCAGGCCGCGGGAAATGGCGCCGATCATGTTGTAGTTGAGGTTCTGCGTCGCCTGCGGCTCGGCCTTGACCTCCTCGGGAAAGCCGGCGCGCACGGTCGAGCCGATATAGATCGGGCTTGCGACGATCCAGACGAGGAGGATGGCGAGCGCCGGCAGCACGGACCAGACCGCGACGAAGGAACCGTAGTAGCCGGGCCGCGAATGCAGGCTGGAAGCCTTGCCGTCGGCCAATGTATTGGCCCGCCAGCCGCCGGCCAGATATCCTGCCACGCCGATAGCGGCGACGATGAGCAGAAGAAGAGAAACACTCATTTCGGACATTCTCCCGGCGAGAGCGGCCGGCGCGACACCCTTGAAGGATAGCCGCGCCGGCCAGAGCAGATTACATGATCTTGCCGTCGGCAAAGGTCTTGCGGACTTCGTCGCGCTCGGCGTCGGGCGCCGGGACGAGGCCGTATTCGGCAAGCGGGGAGTCGGGGCCGATCATGTCGTCGCTGGTGAAGAACTCGACATACTCCTTCAGGCCGGCGATCACGCCGAGATGCGCCTTCTTGACGTAGAAGAAGAGCGGACGGGAAACCGGGTACTCGCCCGAAGCGATGGTCTCGACCGAGGGGACGATGCCGCTGACGGTGGCGACCTTCAGCTTGTCGGCATTGTTTTCGTAGAAGGAGAGGCCGAAGACGCCGATGCCGGACTTGTTGGCGGCGATGCGGGCCAGCGTTTCCGTGTAGTCACCATCGATGTCGACGGCCAGGCCATCCTTGCGCACGGCGACGCACTTGGCGTGCTGGGCGTCCTTATCGGCGACGGCAGCCTTGATCACGTCGGCAGCGCCGGAGGCTTCGCAGCCGGCGGCCAGCACCTTCTCCTCGAAGACTTCGCGCGTGCCGTGCTTCTCACCCGGGATGTAGGCGGCGATCTCGGCGTCCGGCAGGTCCTTGTTGACCTCCGACCACTTCTTGTAGGGGTTGGCGACGAGCTTGCCGTCGACGACGACTTCGGCGGCGAGCGCGAGGTAGAGGTCCTTCGGCTCCAGCTTCAGGTCGGCATTGCCGGCGTCGGTGGCGAAGACGATGCCGTCATAGCCGATCTTGACTTCCTGGATCTCGGTCACGCCGGCTGCCTTGCAGGCCTCGACTTCGCTGTCCTTGATCGCGCGCGATGCGTTGGCGATGTCGATGGTGTCCGGGCCGACGCCCTTGCAGAATTCCTTGAGGCCGCCGCCCGTGCCGCCCGATTCGACGATCGGCGTCTTGAAGTCCGGATAGGTCTCGCCGAACGTCTCGGCGACGATCTTGGCGTAGGGAAGAACGGTGGAGGAGCCGGCGATCTGGATCTGGTCGCGGGCGACGGCAACGCCTGCGAAGGCGACGGAAGCGACGAGCGCCGCGGCAGTGAGCTTAAGAGATTTCATCTGGGTTCTCCCGAAGAGGACATGTGTGGGAAGCGCTCGTTCGCGCTCTCTGCCGTTAACCGGCGGCCCTTGTCTAAACCCCGATCGCCATTGCTTTTATGTCAGTTCCACGAAACATTTGTGACAGGCCAAGCAACTGGAAAAGCTTGCGAATTTCCAGCGCCACGACGAAAGCCCGATGGTATGTGTCAGAACCTGACGGTAAAGACCGTGCCCTTACCGAGCTCCGACTTCACCACGAGGCGCGCCTTGTGGCGCGTCAGGATGTGCTTGACGATGGCAAGGCCGAGCCCGGTACCCTTCCTGGAGCGGCTCGCTTCCACATTGACGCGGTAGAAGCGCTCGGTGATGCGCGGCACATGTTCCGGCGGAATGCCGGGTCCGTAGTCGGTGACGGAAAGCTCGACGGGCGCCTCGCCCCCGCCGGTGAGCGCGACATCGACCCGCTTGCCCTCCTGGCCGTATTTGCAGGCGTTCTCGATGAGGTTCTCGAAGACCTCGACCAGTTCGTCGCGGTCGCCGTTGACGGTGACCGGACGGTCCGGCAAGTGCAGCGCCACCTCCACGCCGAGGTCGACGGCCAGCGGCTGGAGACTGTCACGCACATGACCGAGAAGCGGCACGAGATCCACCGTCTGGTCCGGCGCAAGGTTGGAGCGCAGTTCGAGGCGCGAGAGGGAGAGAAGGTCGTCGACGAGGCGGCTCATGCGCGTCGCCTGCTCGTGCATGATGGCGAGGAAGCGTTCATGGGCTTTCAGGTCGTTCCTCGCCGGGCCCTGCAGCGTCTCGATGAAGCCGCGCAGCGAGGCGAGCGGCGTGCGCAGCTCGTGGCTGGCATTGGCGACGAAATCCGAGCGCATGCGCTCGATGCGGCGGGCCTGCGAGACGTCGCGGAAGGTGACGAGCCAGAGCGGCTCGCCCCTGCGCTCGGCAAGCGGGGCGATGCGTACGACATGGACCGTCTCGGAGGGCAGGCGCTCGGCATGCTCGATCTCGCGCGGTTGGCCGGCGGCGATGGCCTCGCGCACCATGTCGAGGATACCGGGCGCGCGGATGCGGCCGGCGAGGTCGCCGTTGCGCGGGATGGCGCCGAAGACCGCTTCCGCCGCGCGGTTCTGCAGCAGGACGGCCTGGCTGGACGACAAAAGCAGCGCGGGCGCATCGAGCGCACCGAGCACGGCGGCGATGGCCGCAAGGTCGTCCGCCGCCCGGTCCGGCTCGGCAGGCGCCGCGACAACGGGCACGGCGGCCCGCTGCTCGGCCTCCGCCGCACGCCGCTCGACGCGCAACAGGCCGGCGATGACGAGCAGCAGCACCGCGAAGGATGCCCAGCCGAGATGCATGCCGGAAAGCCACATCATGAAGCCGACGAAGATGGCGGAGGCGATGAGCACCCGCTCGCCCCACAGTTGCGCCGCCAGCCAGCCGAAGACCGTCCGCTGATCCGTCACCGCCACCCATTCCCTCGCCAGCATCGCATCCTCCGCGCCTCCATCGATTCCCGATGGATAGCGCGACTTCGTGACATGTTTTTCACGACGCGCTTGAATTCGCAATGCGGTTATGGCCACCTGCGGCCATGCGGCGCTCGCCGCCTCTTGGTGTTTCGAGGAGCAGACAATGGCGGAAAAAGCGGAAAGCCGGGCGGTGGAGCTGGATATCCACGGCAAAAAGCGGGTGTTCGACATCGACGATCCGAAGCTGCCGGACTGGATCGGCGAGAAGGCCTTCGGCTCGGACGACTATCCCTACGACAAGAAGCTCCCCAACAAGGAATACGAGAAGACGCTGAAGCTGCTGCAGATCGAGCTGGTCAAGGTGCAGTTCTGGCAGCAGAAGACGGGAAAACGCGTGATCGCCGTGTTCGAGGGGCGGGACGCGGCCGGCAAGGGCGGGGCGATCCATGCAACCTCCTCCTACATGAACCCGCGCTCGGCGCGCGTGGTGGCGCTGACCAAGCCGACCGAGACCGAGCAGGGCCAATGGTACTACCAGCGCTATGTCGCGACCTTCCCGACGGCCGGCGAATTCGTGCTCTTCGACCGCTCCTGGTACAACCGCGCGGGCGTCGAGCCCGTCATGGGCTTCTGCACGAAGGAACAATACGAGAAATTCCTCGAGGAGACGCCGCGCTTCGAGAAGATGGTCGTTTCCGAAGGCATCCATTTCTTCAAGTTCTGGCTCAATATCGGCCGCGAGATGCAGCTCAAGCGCTTCCACGACCGCCGGCACGATCCGCTGAAGATCTGGAAGCTCTCGCCCATGGACATCGCCTCGCTGAAGAAGTGGGGCGACTACACGGACAAGCGCGACCGCATGCTGAAGGAAACCCACACGGACGACGCGCCCTGGACCGTCGTGCGCGCCAACGACAAGCGCCGCGCGCGCATCAACGTCATCCGCCACATCCTGACGTCGCTGGACTACGACGGCAAGGACAGGAAGGCGATCGGCGAGATCGACGACAGGATTCTCGGCTTCGGCCCCGGCTTCGTCGACTAGGACCGGTCGACATTCATTCGCCCGGCAGGATGCGCACGGCGTAGAGGTTGACGCTTGCCTTGCCGCCGCCGATGTCGCTGTTGAGCAGGAGGTGCCCCGGCTCGCTCGGCGAGAGCGAGCGGTCGAACGTCACCTGGAACAGGATATCGGTGCGCTCGGACACCGTGAAGCGGTGGCGGCCGCAGCCGCCCATCGTGGAGAAGTCGCATTCGACGGTGACCTGCACCGGCTTGCCGCTCGTCGATTGCACGGTGAGCGCGACGGTCGAGACCTTGCCGCCCATTTCGCCGAGCACCTCGGGCGAGACCTCGATGCGCACCGCCCCGTCCCGCTCCGGATTGTCGGAGGTGATGCGCGCGGCCGGGCCTTCGCCCGTCGCCACCACTTCGAAACGGCCCGCCGTTCCGGCGGAGAGCTTTGCCGCATCGTTCGGAGAGAAGACCGAACGCCAGTCGGAGGTGAAGCGGTTCTGCGTGTCGAGCGCCTTCTTGACCGGATCGTCGCCGGAGAAATCCTCGCCGGAAACGCGAGCCGGCGGAACGGAATCGTCCGCATTGCCGCGAAGGTCGGCAAGCAGGCCGCTCGTCTGCACCCACCAGGCGAGCGCGCCGAAGGCGGCGATCAGCGTGGCGACGACCAGCAGGAAGGAAAAGAGGCGGCCGCGGCGCCTGCGCGCCTTCGCCACCCTTTCCGGCCGGATGTCCGCCGCCCCGGCCGAAGCCTTGCCGGATACCGGCGCCGCCCCGGCGCCGCCGGCGGAAAAGCCGTCGGCGCGCTCCGGGCGGATGGCGCCGATATCGCCGGCCGCGCCCACGGGCTGGCCGGCATCGCCGCGCCGTTCGCCCTCCAGCGTCGGCTCGGGCCGCTCGGCGCGCAGCACGGGCTCGGCCCGCGGTTCGGCCGCCGGCTCGGCGCGGACCTCGCTTGCGGCGGCGAGGCGGGCGCGCTCCTCCGTCTCGATCTCGCGGATCGTCGCCTCCAGCCGGTGGCGCTGGGCGGCCATCGTCTCGGGATCGTTGATTTCCTGCTTGCGCAAGCCGGCTTCGAGCGCGTGGCGCGCCGACTGGTAGATCCGCGCCCGCACTTCGGCATTGGCGCGCTCGGAGCGCGCCAGCGCGTTCCTGATTGCCGTTTCCAGTCCGCTCACATCCGACCCTTCTGCGGGAGCCGCCCCATGGCCGCTACGATACACCTGTGGAAAGAGCCCTGCTTTCCGGCTTTTGTTAGGTTTTGCGTAACGTTTGGCGGGAATTTGCGCAAGCCTCCCGACCGAAACCGCCCTGCCTTCCCGGGGGAAAAGCGCGCGCCCGGCACGGCCGGGATCGCGCCGGCACGGATCGGCGACCCGTCTTGCCGGCCTCCCGGGGCGATCACGAGAAACGATCCACCCGCCCCTGCCCGGTCCATCGCGCCTGCTGGATCGCCGAAGCACGCCCTCTCCCCGCATAGCCTCTTTTCAGGCCCGCTTCCCGCTGCTATGATTTTGACGTTTTCGTAAACGTCAAAACAGACAGGATTTCCCCTCCATGGCCCTGCCCGCGATCCTCAAGGACAAGCTGCGCCTGCCCGTCGTCGGCGCGCCGCTCTTCATCGTCTCGCATCCCGCGCTGACGCTTGCGCAATGCAAGGCCGGCGTCATCGGCGCCTTCCCGGCGCTGAATGCCCGGCCCGAATCGCAGCTCGACGAATGGCTGGCGGAGATCACGGAAGGCCTTGCCGCGCACGATGCGAAGAACCCGGACCGTCCGGCAGCCCCCTTCGCCGTCAACCAGATCGTCCACCGCTCCAACAGGCGGCTGGAGCACGACCTTGCGATGTGCGTGAAGTACAAGGTGCCGGTCGTCATCTCCTCGCTCGGCGCGGTGCCGGAGGTGAATGCGGCGATCCATTCCTATGGCGGCATCGTGCTGCATGACGTCATCAACAACCGCCATGCCAGTTCGGCGATCCGCAAGGGCGCGGACGGGCTGATCGCGGTCGCAGCCGGCGCCGGCGGCCATGCCGGCACGCTCTCGCCCTTCGCGCTCGTCCAGGAGATCCGCGAATGGTTCGACGGGCCTCTCCTCCTTTCCGGCGCGATCGCCACCGGCGGGGCGATCCTGGCGGCTGAGGCGATGGGCGCGGACATGGCCTATATCGGCTCGCCCTTCATCGCGACGGAGGAGGCGCGCACGAGCGATGCCTACAAGCAGATGATCGTCGACAGCGCCGCCGCCGACATCGTCTATTCCAACTATTTCACCGGCATCCACGGCAACTACCTGAAGCCTTCCATCACCGCCGCCGGCATGGACCCCGACCACCTGCCGGAAGCCGACCCCTCCAAGATGGATTTCGACAAGGCGACAACCGGCGCCAAGGCCTGGAAGGACATCTGGGGCTGCGGACAGGGCATCGGCGCCGTCAAGGCGATCGGCCCGGTGGAAGACCTCGTCGCGCGCCTCGAGCGCGAATACATCGCGGCAAAGGCCCGCATCGCGGCCGGCTGAACCGGCAATTTCGCTGCACCGCACGGGAAAAATGCGGAAGTTCAAACTCCCCGCTTGAAATCTCCCGCCATTGCGGTTATCAGCGCACCCATTCCGGTCCCGACACGCTTCGGGACCCTCAAGGGCCGCTTTAGCTCAGTCGGTAGAGCACATCATTCGTAATGATGGGGTCAGGTGTTCGAGTCACCTAAGCGGCACCACTTCCTTTCCGATCTCCCCGCCTTGACCGCCCGTCGCGACTCACGACATTCCTGCGCCATGAAATTCTTGGCACTTTCGGGAAGCGCGCGGCGGGCGTCCACCAATACGGCGATGCTGCGCGCCTTGCAGGCAGCGGCGGGGGCGGACCATTCGGTCGTGCTTTATGACAGGGTCGGCGGCCTGCCGGTCTTTTCGCCCGACCTCGAGGGCGAGTTCCTGCCGGCGCCGGTCGCCGCGCTTGCCCGGGCCGTGGCGGAGGCGGACGGGGTGATCATCGCCAGTCCCGAATATGTGCGCTCCATTCCCGGCGGCATGAAGAACGCCATCGACTGGCTGGTCTCGCGCGAGGAGCTGGTCGCCAAGCCCATCGTGCTCGCCCATGCCTCCCATCGCGGCGACGACATGCTGCAGCAGTTGCGCATCGTGCTCGCCACGGTGAGCGCGCGGTTCAACGAGGAGATATTCCTGCGGTTCCGGCTGATGGCGCTCTCGCCGGAGGAGATTGCCGAACGCCTTGCGCAAGAAGCGGCGGTCGGCGAGATGCGCGCCTTTCTGGACAATTTTTCCCGTTTCTGCGCGGAAGGCTGACGCGGTCAGCCGACGTTGCGTTCCGGGTCGCGCCGCGCGGGCAGGTCCGTCGCCTCGTCGAGGAGGATGGTCGGCTGGTCGCTGGACTCCAGATCGCGGATCCATTCGCGCCAGATCGCGACCAGCAGGGCCATCAGCACGGGACCGATGAACAGGCCGACGAAGCCCATGGTCTTCACCCCGCCGATGAGGCCGAAGAAGGTGGGCAGGAACGGCAGCTTGATCGGGCCGCCGACAAGCCGGGGCCGCAGCGTCTTGTCCACGACGAAGAGCTCGACCGATCCCCAGGCGAGCAGGCCGAGGCCGGCGACGAGCGAGCCGCTGGAGACGAGATAGAGCGAGACCAGCGTGAAGGAGAGCGGCGCGCCGCCGGGAAAGAGCGCCATCACGCCCGTCAGCACGCCGAGCGTGACGGCCGAGGGCACGCCGGCGATCCAGTAGGCGGTGCCGAGCACGATGCCCTCGCCGATGGCGATCAGCGTCATGCCCGTGACGGTCGAGCTGATCGTCGCCGGCACGATGCGGGAGAAGCGCTCCCAGCGCATCGGCAGGATGCGCTCGCCGAGCCGGTCCACCTGGGCGGCGAAGGACTGGCCGTCGCGATAGATGAAGAACAGCGCGATCAGCATGAAGACCATGGCGAGCAGGAGGTTGAACGCCTTGCCCCCGGCCGCCAGCGCGACACGGTAGATATTGCCGATCTGCGCGCCGCTGACGATCTGCGTCAGTTCGCCGATCGCGCCGGGATGGTCGAGGAAACGCGTCCATTGCATGTCGAGCCAGCCGCCGACGACGGGCAGCGCGCGGATCCAGCCGGGCGTGGGCGCGCCGATGCGGTTCGTCTGCGCCGCCCAGCCGATCCAGTCGCGGATCTCGTGGAAGGCATAGGTGGAGGCAAAGAGGATCGGCCCGATGATGAAGGCGAGGATGAGAAGGATGGCGATGGTGGCCGCCAGCGTGCGATTGCCGTTCACCCGCGCAAGCAGGCGCGTATAGAGCGGCCAGCTCGCAAAGGCGATGACGAGCGCGGCCAGCACCGGCACGACGAAGCCGTGGAAGAAGTAGATGCCGGCGAGAACAACGAGGACGAGCAGCCAGCGCGCAGCCGAGACGGGCGATACCAGCGCCGCTCCGCTTGCGCGCGCGGCGCCGAGGAGCCGGGGCTCATTTCTACGATGATCCGAATGCAGCAAATGCGTCTACTCCTTGAGGCCGGCACCCCAAGGCCGGGGTGCCAAGATAAGGTGTAACTGAAGAATGTTAAACAGATGCGCGCCCTTTTTATGGTTCGGCGCGCTGAGACGTCGCAGGACGGGGAGCCACGGCGCACATCACGGATGATTGACGTTTACGTTAATGTAAGATAGCGATGGTGCTTGATGATGCACGGCAAAAGCATCATCCTGTCCGGATCGGCGGGTTGGAGGACCTTCCGGTGCCGCGCAGGACGGAAGGGTCAGCACCCATCGAGGAGGAGAGACATGTCGGCCACAGTTCAGGACCCTTCCACGCAGCCGGCCGGCCGTTTCTGGCTCGCCTCCTATCCCGAGGGCGTGGCGTCCGATCTCGCGCCCCTGCCCCATCCGTCGATCGGCGCGCTGGTCGAGAGCTGCTGCGCGCAATATGCCGACCGCCCCGCCTTCACCAGCATGGGCAAGACGCTGACCTTCCGCGAATTCGAGGCGGCATCGGCGAGCGTCGCCACCTGGCTGCAGGCGAAGGGCCTTCAAAAGGGCGACCGGGTCGCCGTGATGATGCCGAACATCCTGCAGAACCCGGTCATCATCTTCGGCATCCTGCGCGCCGGCCTCGTCGTGGTGAACGTCAACCCGCTCTACACGCCGCGCGAACTGGAGCACCAACTGAAGGACGCCGGCGCCAAGGCCCTCTTCGTGCTGGAGAACTTCGCGAGCACCGTCGCGCAGGTCGTCTCGCGCACCGCCGTCAAGCACGTCGTCGTCGCCACGATGGGCGACATGCTCGGCCTCAAGGGCCTCATCGTCAATCTCGTCGTGCGGCGCGTGAAGAAGCTCGTGCCCGCATGGTCGCTGCCCGGCCACGTCCCCTTCAGGCAGGTGATGGCCGAGGGCGCGGGCGGCCGCTTGAAGGATGCCGGCGTGAAGCCCGGCGACACCGCCTTCCTGCAATATACCGGCGGCACGACGGGCGTTTCGAAGGGCGCGGTGCTGACCCACGCCAACCTTCTTTCCAACATGGAGCAGATCAAGCTGTGGATCGAGCCGATCTTCCACGTCAAGAAGCGGCCGGAACAGCTCGTCTTCATCTGCGCGCTGCCGCTCTACCATATCTTCGCGCTGACGGTGAACGGCCTGATGGGCATCGCGCTCGGCGGCCATAACGTGCTGATCGCCAATCCGCGCGACATTCCCGCCTTCGTCAAGGAATTGGGAAAATACCGCATCCACATCTTCCCGGGGCTCAACACGCTGTTCAACGCGCTGATGAACAATCCGGACTTCGCAAAGCTCGATCTTTCCGGCCTGTTGCTGACGCTCGGCGGCGGCATGGCGGTGCAGCGCCCGGTCGCCGAACGCTGGCAGGCGATGACGGGCTGCGCGATCACCGAGGGCTACGGCCTTTCGGAAACCTCGCCCGTCGCCACCGCCAACCGCTTCGACAGGCCGGAATTCACCGGCACGATCGGCCTGCCGCTTCCCTCCACCGAGATCGATATCCGCGACGATGAAGGCAACACGCTGCCGCTCGGCGAGGTGGGCGAGATCTGCATCCGCGGGCCGCAGGTCATGGCCGGCTACTGGCAGCGGCCGGACGAGACGGCGAAGGTCATGACGGCGGACGGCTTCTTCCGCTCCGGCGACATCGGCTTCATGACGCCGGAAGGCTTCACCAAGATCGTCGACCGCAAGAAGGACATGATCCTCGTTTCCGGCTTCAACGTCTTCCCCAACGAGGTGGAGGAGGTGGCGATGTCGCATCCGGGCGTGCTCGAATGCGCGGCGATCGGCGTGCCGGACACCCATTCCGGCGAGGCGGTCAAGCTCTTCGTGGTCAAGAAGGACCCCGCCCTGACGGAGGCCGACGTGAAGGCCCATTGCGCGGCGAACCTGACGAACTACAAGCGGCCGAAGTTCATCGAATTCCGCGACGAATTGCCGAAATCCAATGTCGGCAAGATCCTGCGCAAGGACCTGCGCGGCTGAGGATGCGGCAATTAAACCGATTTAATTTTTTCTGCCGAGTCCCATTTGCGGGCTTGATTTGCGGGGGGCAAAGCGACTAGCTAGCGGCATCGTCCAAAGGCCGAAGGAATACGCCGATGAAAGCGCTTGTCGAAAAGCTGAAATCCATCGTTCGCGACACCAATGCCACAGACATACGGGCGGCGTTTTCGGCCGATCCCGCGCGCTTCTCCCGCTACAGCGCCACGCTCGACGACCTCCTGTTCGACTATTCTAAATGCGCGGTGAACGACGCCGTGCTGGACGGCCTCGAGGCGCTGGCGAAGGAAGCGGGCGTCGAGAAGAAGCGCGACGCGATGTTCGCCGGCGAAATCATCAATATCACCGAGGAACGCGCCGTGCTGCACACGGCGCTGCGCAACCGCGCCAACACGCCGGTGCTCGTCGACGGCGTTGACGTCATGCCGGACGTCAACGCCGTGCTCGACGCCATGGGCGCCTTTTCCGACGGCATCCGCTCCGGTGCGCTCAAGGGCGCGACGGGCAGGAAGATCACCGACGTCGTCAATATCGGCATCGGCGGCTCGGACCTCGGCCCGGTCATGGCGACGCTGGCGCTCGCGCCCTACCATGACGGCCCGCGCCTGCACTTCGTCTCCAATATCGACGGCGCGCACATCGCCGACACGCTGAAATTGCTGGAGGCCGAAACGACGCTCTTCATCGTCGCCTCGAAGACCTTCACAACCATCGAGACGATGACGAATGCCGCGACGGCCCGCCGCTTCATCGCCGACGCGCTCGGCGAAGCGGCCGTCGGCAGCCATTTCTGCGCGGTCTCCACGGCGCTCGACAAGGTTTCCGCCTTCGGCATCGACGGCAGCCGCGTCTTCGGCTTCTGGGACTGGGTCGGCGGGCGCTATTCCATCTGGTCGGCCATCGGCCTGCCGCTGATGATCGCCATCGGCAAGGAGAATTTCGCGGAATTCCTCGCCGGCGGCCATGCCGTCGACAACCACTTCCGCACCGCGCCGGTCCGGCAGAACATCCCGATGCTGCTCGGCCTCATCGGCTTCTACCACCGCAACGTGCTGAATTATCCCTCACGCGCCATCCTGCCCTATGACCAGCGGCTGTCGCGTTTCCCGGCCTATCTCCAGCAGCTCGACATGGAATCGAACGGCAAGTCGGTGACGGTGGAGTCCGAGCCCGTCGAGTTCAAGACCGGCCCGGTCGTCTGGGGCGAGCCCGGCACCAACGGCCAGCATGCCTTCTACCAGCTCATCCACCAGGGCACCTCGATCATCCCGACCGAGTTCATGATCGCGGCGAACGGCCACGAGAAGAACCTTCGCCACCAGCACGAACTGCTGATCGCCAATTGCCTGGCGCAGTCGGAAGCGCTGATGAAGGGCCGCACGCTCGAAGAGGCCAAGGCCCAGCTCACCGCCAAGGGCATGGACGCGAAGAAGGCCGACAGGATCGCGCCCCACCGGGTCTTTTCCGGCAACCGCCCGTCGATCACCATGGTCTACGACAGCCTGACGCCCTTCGCGCTCGGCCGGCTGATCGCGCTCTACGAGCACCGCGTCTTCGTCGAGGGCGCGCTCTTCGACATCAATTCCTTCGACCAGTGGGGCGTGGAGCTCGGCAAGGAACTGGCGACCGGCCTCCTGCCGGTGGTGGAAGGCAAGGAAAGCGCCGCCGGCCACGATTCCTCGACGGCCGGGCTTGTCGCCGCGCTGCTGAAGGCGGCGAAGTAGGCCTCAGCGCAGGCTGAGGCGGCGTGCCGCGAAGGCATCGCGCGGCACGCGCGTAAGATTGCCCAGGAATTCCCGCACACAGGCGCGCCAGCTATAGGCCATGGCGCGGCCCCGGGCGACATCCTTCGGGATATCGAGCGCGGCGAGCGCCGCTTCGCGCAGGTCTTCCGACAGCGCGCCCGCCTCGCCGAGCACATCGCGCGGCGCGGTGACCGGGAAGGCAGCGACGGGAATGCCGCTCGCCAGCGCCTCCAGCATGACATTGCCGAACGTATCGGTGCGGCTCGGGAAGACGAAGACGTCGGCCGAGGCATAGAGGGCGGCAAGCGCCTCACCGGTCTTGCGGCCGAGGAAATGCACGTCCGGATAGCGCTCGCGCAGCATGGCAAGGTCCGGCCCGTCACCGACGACGACCTTGCTGCCCGGCAGGTCGAGACCGAGGAAGGCCGGCAGGTTCTTTTCCACCGCCACGCGCCCGACATTGAGGAAGACCGGCCGCGGCAGGCCGAGGTCGCGGCGTCTTGCCGGGTCGAACAGCACCGTATCCACCCCGCGCGACCAGCGCTTGACGCGGCGGAAGCCGCGTGCGGCCATTTCCGCGCCGAGCGAACGCGTCGCCACCATCATGCCCTCGCCGGCATTGTGAAAGCGCCGCAGCCACCAGTAGCTCCAGCTTTCCGGAATGGGCAGGCGCGCGCGGATGAATTCGGGAAAGCGCGTGTGATAGGCCGTGGTGAAGGGCAGCCGGCGCCGCAGGCAGGCGCGCCGCGCCGCAAGGCCGAGCGGCCCTTCGGTGGCGATGTGGATATAGTCGGGCGCGACCGCGTCGATCTCGGCAAGCACCTGGCGCGCGGAGGCGATGGCGAGGCGGATTTCCGGATAGGACGGCAGCGGCACCGTCGCGAACTTCTCCGGCGTCAGGAAGACGATCTCCACGCCCTCCTCCGCCGCCGAGCGCGCCAGTTCCTCCAGCGTGTGTACCACGCCGTTCAGCTGCGGCCGCCAGGCATCCGTGACGACGAGAACGACGGGCGCCCGTCCATCGGGGCGGGCCGGAAGGAGCGAGTCGAGGGCGGTCTGGTCGAGCATGGCCCCTTTGACCATGCGGCGATGACAGGCGGATGAAGGAGGCGGTTGGGCTTTTCGCCTACGGCCTCTTGCCTGTGGCCTTGCCCTTCACCGCCCTACGCCGCGGCGTCTCTTATTCCCGCAGTTTTCCGGCACCGTAGCCGCCCCACCCTTCGCCGTTTTCTTTCACCATCCTCGGGCTTGACCCGATGATGAAGACCTGGCGCGGTTATGCCAGCCCGATCTCCTTCGCCCAGGGCGGATTGGCGCCGGCGCGCGAGACGGTGACGGCGGCGGCCCTGGCGCCGAGCGCGAGGGTCTTGGCGATCTGCTCCTCGGAGAGTTTCGCCACCTGCTGCTTGGTGAGGAGGTTCTGCATCTTCAGCGAGGCAAGGACGCCGGCATCGAAGGTGTCACCGGCCCCGACGGTGTCGACCACCGTGACGCGCTCGCTCGGCACCGTGACCTTGTGGTCCGCCGTATAACCGACCGCGCCTTCCGCGCCGCGCGTGACGACGACGAGCTTCGCGCCGTGGTGCAGCCAGTGGCGGGCCAGCGCATCCTCGTCGCCCTCGAGGCCGAACCAGGCGAGGTCCTCGTCGGAGAATTTCACGATGTCCGACATGGCGGCCATGCGGCGGATGCGGGCCATGTGGGCATCCTTGTCCTTGATGAAGCCGGGGCGGATGTTCGGGTCGAGCGAGATGACCCGCGTTTCGTGCTCGCGCTTCAAAAGCGCCTCGTAGGTCGAGCCGCAGGGCTCGGGAATGAGGCTGATCGCGCCGAAATGGATGGCCTCGCAATCTTCGCCCAGCGCCGGCAGTTCGGCCTCGGTGATCATGCGGCCGGCGGTGCCCTCGTCGTAGAAGGCATAGGTCGCGTGGCCGTCGACCAGCTTGACGAAGGCGACGGTGGTGGGGCGCGAGAGCGTTGCGCAATAGCTGTAGTCGACGCCGCTTTCGCCGAGCGTCTTGCGCAGGATATCGCCCATCATGTCGTCGGAAAGGCCGGTGAAGAAGCCGGTCGGCACGCCGAGGCGGCCGAGCGCGATCGCCGTGTTGAAGATCGCCCCACCGGCATAGGGCGCATAGGCGTCCTCGCCGAGCGTCGTCGTCCGCGGCAGCATGTCGATCAGCGCTTCACCACAACACAGGATCATCGTCAGTCCCCCATCGATTTTCAATCGATTTAATCGATCACGGCCAAAAGTACCAGAGGCTTTTACGACGTCGGCAGTTCCGCGACGCCGCCATGGGCGGCCGACCAGGCGAGCGGTGCATCGAAGAAGGCTTCGACCGAGGCGAGCGTCGCGTCGTCGAAGAGCTTTTCCGCCCGCGCCGCGGCCAGCACGTTGCGCCAGGTGGCGACGTGGTGCAGCCTGACGCCGCCGTTGGCATAGCGGGCCTCGGCCTCCTTGAAGATGCCGTAGTAGAAGAGCGCCATGCCGTGGTCGACCACGCCGCCGGCCGCGCGGATGGCGTCGATGAAGGTGAACATGGAGCCGCCGACCGTCACGAGGTCCTCGATGACGAGGACGCGCGCGCCCTCGGCCATCACGCCCTCGATCTGCGCGTTGCGCCCGTGCCCCTTCGGCTTCTTGCGCACATAGACCATCGGCAGGCCGAGCCGGTCGGCAAGCAGCGCCGCGAAGGGAATGCCCGCCGTCTCGCCGCCAGCGATGACGTCGAAGCGCTCGAAGCCGGCCTCGCGGGTGATGGTCGCGGCGGCGAAATCCATGATCGCCGAGCGGATGCGCGGATAGGAGAGCAGCTTGCGGCAATCCATGTAGACCGGGGAGGCCATGCCGGAGGCGAGCTTGTAGGGCTCCTCGGGACGGAAGTGCACCGCCCTGATCTCCCACAGCATGCGGGCCATCAGCTCCGCCATCACCTCTTTGTCCGGAAAGGAATTGGAAAACATCGGCATCTCCCGCTGGCTGTCTTTCCGAGCGCATAGCAGCAAGAGCGGCGGCTTTCCAGCATCCCGGCAACGAAAAACCCTCCCCGGCGGGCCGGGAAGGGTTTCTGGAGGATCGGAAGATTGCCGGCGCTCTCAGGCGGCGCGGCGAGCATCCACCGAGATGGAGCCGGGGCCGAAGGCGGCGAGCGCGAGGAAGCCGCCGGCGATCGTGATGTTCTTCCACATCATCAGGCTGTTGAAGACGGTCAGCAGGCCGTTGGCGCCTTCCGGGAAATCCGGAACGTTGATCGCGCCGCTGTGGAAGACGAGGGCGGTGAAGACGCAGAAGACGGCGAGAAGATAAGCGGTGATCTTCGTCTGGAAGCCGACGAGGATGAAGAGGCCGGTGACGAGTTCGAAAATGCCGGCGAGATAGGCGAGCGCGGTGGCGGACGGCAGGCCGGCGCCGGCGATCATGCCGGCCGTGCCGGACGGATCGACGAGCTTGGGAAAGCCGGACATGAGGAACATGAGGGCGAGGAGGATACGTCCGACGAGGACGACGGCGTTCTGGGGCATGGATGGCTCCTGGTTTCAGGCGTTTGCGTTGACCGGAGAAATAGCAGCTTTCCATCGTCAAGATAGATGGCCAGTCGAGCAACAGATCGTTCTCTTTTTGTGAACGATGCCGTACCGCTCTTTTCTGTTGCAAGCGCCGGATGGCTGGGCGAAGATTTCCGCCGAGCGGCCCGCTGGCGGCGGCCGGGGGAAACCGGATATGCACGAGATCAACAAGAGTGCCGCGTTCTGGCGATCTTTTCCGATTTTCGAAGGCTTCGGCAAGGACACGATCGGCGAGATCGCGACCATTGCAACCTACCGCAAATGGCCGGCCGGCACGGTGATCTTCCAGCGCGGCGACGAGGGCACCTATCTCATCGTGCTCGTCTCCGGCCGCATCAAGCTCTCGCTCATCACGCCGCAGGGCAAGGAACTGTCGCTGCGCCAGCTAGAACCGGGCGCCGTGCTCGGCGAGATGGCGATCCTCGACGGCCAGCCGCGCTCGGCGGACGCCACCGCGGCCGTGGCGACGGAAGGCTATATCATCGCCAAGCGCGACTTCCTCGATCTTCTGGCACGCAACCCTTCCGCCGCGCTCGCCACCATCCATTATCTCTGCACCAAGCTGCGCGAGACGACGGAGCAACTGGAGACCATCGCGCTCTACGACCTCGACGCGCGCGTCGCGCGGTTCTTCCTCTCGACGCTGCGCTCCATACACGGCGAGGACCTGCCGGAGAGCGCCAATCTCCAGCTGCCGCTGAGCCAGACCGAGATCGCCGGCATCCTCGGCGCCAGCCGGCCGAAGATCAACCGCTCCATCCTCGCGCTGGAGGAGGCCGGCGCCATCCGCCGCAACGACGGCATCGTCCATTGCCATATCGGCCGGCTCCAGGGCATTGCCGAACCGGACGACGACTAGGCGCGGCGGCCATGATCGCCAAGCGACAAAGACCCCTTGCCGCCGGCCTCGTGGCAAGCCTTGCCGGCGCGGCGGCGCTCTTCTTCCTGGGAGAGAATGCGCTGGAGCGGCAGCGCGAATATTATTTCGATGCTCTCACCCAGGCCGTCCCGGCGCCGGTGAGCGAGCAGATCGCCGTCGTCGATATCGACCGCAAGGCTTTCCAGAACGCACCGGAAAAGGAATGGACGCGGGCGCAGACCGCCGGCCTGATCGACAGGCTCGCCGCCGCAAAGCCGGCGGCCATCGCCTTCGATTTCATCTTCAGCACCGATTGCAGGCCCGACGAGCCGGCCAATGCCGCCCTTGCCGAAGCCGTGGGCAAGGTGCCGACCGTGCTCGGCTTCCTGATCGGCGAGACGCCGGATGCCGCTCCGCGCCCCGTCCCGAGGCTCGCCCTGCAGCGGCCGGTCGTCGCGCCGGACCTCTGGTTCATCGACGGCACGGAAAGCTCCTGCGCCTTCCTTCAGGAGAAATCCGCAGCCGCGGCCGCCGCCTTCCTCGTCGGCGACGAGGACGCGGTGGTGCGCCGGGTGCAGGCCTACGCCATCCTCGGCAATGCGGCCTATCCAACGCTCGGCGTCGAAGCCGCGCGGCTTGCGGCCGGGGTGCATACGCCGATCCTCGGCGGCAATCCGCCGTGGCTGAGGCAGGATTCGCGAGTCATCCGGCTCGACGAGGACGGGAGCCTGCGCTTCGTGGCAAGCGGGGCGGCGGGCATCAGCGCGCGCACCCTTTCGGCCGCCGACGTGGTCGCCGGACGCGTGCCGGCGGAGAGGATCGCCGGCAAGGTCGTGCTGATCGGCAGCAGCCTGCCCAATCTCGGCGGCCTTCGCACCAGCGCCTCCATGCCACTCGAACCGTCCGTGCAGATCCATGCGGATGTCGCGACCGCGATCCTTGCCGACCGCATCCCGATGCGCGATGCCGCCCTGCCGCCGTTCGAGGCGGGCTTTGCCGCCGTCATGGGGGCGCTTGCCGCCTACGCGGCCTCACGGCTGCGGCCCATCGGCGCGGCGCTTGCCGGCATCGGCCTTGTCGGCCTCGTCTTCGCGGCCTCGGTGCTGCTCTATATCCGCACGGCGCTGCTTGCCGATGCGCCCGGCGTCGCGCTCATCGTCGCGACCTCGGCACTCCTGACCGGGCTCCTGCAATATGCCCATGTGCGCCGGGCCGAGGCGACGGCGCGCCAGCGCTTTGCGCAATACCTGCCGCAGTCGGTCGTCTCGCGTTATATCGACAATCCGGAAATGGAACGGGTCGCGGGCGAGGAACGGCAGGTGACGGCGCTCTTCACCGATATCGAGGGCTTTTCCGCGCTCGCCCAGAAGATCGGCCCGCACGACCTTGTCAAGCTGCTCGATATCTACTTTGCCGAAGTGAACGCGCTCGTCGCAAGGCATGGCGGCATGGTGGACAAGGTGGTGGGCGACGCCGTCCACGCGCTCTTCAACGCGCCGGACGACCTCGACCGGCATGTCGACAAGGCGATCGCCTGCGCCGACGAGATCCGCGCGCTCACCGAGGAGATGCGCCGCCGCCCCCTCTTCCGCGACAAAGATTTCGGCCGCACGCGTATCGGCGTGGAGACCGGCATGGCCGTGCTGGGGGAAGTGGGTGCCGGCGGCAAGCTCGACTATACGGCCCATGGCGACGCGGTGAACCTCGCCGCCCGGCTTCAGGACGCCAACAAGTTCCTCGGCACGCAGATCTGCATCGGCCCGCGCGCGGCGGCGGAGACAGGCCGGACGCCCCGCGCCATCGGCAGCCACGAGATCCGCGGCTTCGGCACGATGGAGCTTTTCACCTTGGATTAGTGCAAGGGGATTAGCGGATGCCGGCGCTGGCATAGGCCTCGCGGATGCGGACCTTGCCCCATTGCGTGACGGCGCCGGGGGCCGCGCCCGGCGTTTTGATCTCCACCCCCTCGCCGCGGCCGACCTCCTTCGTCACGCCGCCGCCGGTGACCGTGACACGGCCATGCTCGACGAAGACGGCGAAGACGCCGCGATTGGGACCGGCGAAGAATTTCGTGCCGCGCACGCCGATCATGCCGAAGGCCGTGCGCATGGAAAGATCGATCTTGGCAAGGCCCTCCGGCCGGTCGAAGACCATCTGGCCCATGCCGAGCTCGATGGTGCCGCCCTGCCCGGCGATGAAGCTGTCGATGAGCAGTTCCGTCTCGCTGCCGAGCAGAAGGCTCGTGTCGTCACCGAGCGCAAGTTCCGCAAAGCTCTCCCGGCCCGTCGCGACGAAATCGTGGTCCATCAGGCTCGCACCCGCCGTCAGCCCCTCCAGACGGTCCGCCTGCCGGCGGGTGACCTCGCCGGTGACATCGACGGCCTTGCCGATGACGGCATTGGCGCGGGTCGCGCCGATGCCGAGGCCCGTCAGGGCGAGCACGCCGCCGGTGACGAAGAGCCTGCGGCTGAGAAAGAGCGGCTGGAGAGCATCGAGCGTTCGCATCGTCGTGCCTTTCACGGAACGGGCCGGAAACGGATTGGACCTCAGGCAGGCCCGCGCGTCAATCGTGGGCCTGTCATCCGGGCATTCTATGCGCCGCTCTTCTCCCGCCGCTGTTCCCTGCGAAACAGGTCAGCGGATCTCGCCGGCCTGCGGGCCCCAGGTATCCGTCATGGCAAAGCCGTTGGCCAGCGGATCGCTCGGGTCGAGGGCGATCTGGTGCAGGCCGAAGGTCCAGCCGCGGCCGGTGATGGTGGGAATGATCGCCTTGCGGCCGGCGACCATGGTTTCGGCGGCAAGCCCCACCTCGAACTCCGAGCCGATGATCGAGCGCGAGCGGAACGTATCGCCGACCTTGGCAAGGCCGCGCGCGTGGAGCGTCGCGAGATTGGCGGAATTGCCCGTGCCGCAGGGCGAGCGGTCGACGCGGCCCGGCCACATAGTCGTGGCGGTGCGCACGAGGCCGTCCGGGTCGCGGTCGCGGAACATGACATAGGCGATGCCGCTGATCTCCGGGATTTCCGGATGCACGATCGTCATCGACTTGTTGATGAGGTCCTTCAGCGCCATGCCGGCATCGACCAGCGCCCGGGCATTGGCCTTCTCGATCTTCGTGCCGATCTGGTCGACGTCGACCAGCGCATAGAAGATGCCGCCGTAGGAGATGTCGAAGCGCACGCGGCCCCAGTGGGGCGTGTCGATCTCCACGTCCAGCGCCTCGACGAAGGAAGGCACCATGGTGAGCTTGACCTTCTCGCAGCGCCCGTCGCGGCAGGTCGCCGTCGCCTTGACGAGGCCAGCGGCGGTATCGAGCACGACGACCGTTTCCGGCTCCTTCATCTCGACGATGCCCGATTCGAGGAGCGCCGTGGTGACACAGATCGAGTTGGAGCCAGAGGAGGCATGCGCCTGGTCGGCCTGCAGGATGATGAAGCCGGCATCCGCCTCGGGCCGCTTGGCCGGCACGAGGAGGTTCACCGAGCCCGTCGCGGCAGCGCGCGGCTCAAGGCACAGGAAGCGGCGCAGGCTGTCGTCCACCGTGTTGATGTGGTTCAGCTGCTCGGCGATGGTGTTGCCGGGGATCTTCGGCACGCCGCCGATCGCCACCTTGCCGATCTCGCCTTCGCAATGAACGTCCAGCAACTGGATCGTGCGCTTCCATCTCATGTCGTATCGCTCCGTTCTCGCCGACCGCCCGGCTCTTCCGTCTCTGATATATCAGGTTGCGGGCCGTTCCAACAGCTTTTCATGCGGCACGTCGGCGCGCTACGAAAAGACATCCGCCGGCCCGGCGGACGCATCCCGCCCGAGAGACCTTTCCATGACCAAGCTCATCGTCTTCACAGACCTGCATATGGTGCCCGAGGGCACGACGATCATCGGCCTCGATCCGTACAAGAGGCTGCTCGCCGGCATCGAGCACGTCAACCACTATCACGCCGATGCCGACCGGGTGATCTTCACCGGGGACCTGACGCACCGCGCCGACACGCTGTCCTACGAGCGCCTGCGCGATCTTCTCTCCCTTCTCGTGCCGCCCGCCGCCATCACCATCGGCAACCACGACTACCGCGAGCGCTTCCTCGAGACCTTTTCCCATGTCGTGCCGGACGAGGACGGCTTCGTGCAGCAGGTCATCGACTTTGACGATTGCCGCGCGGTGGTGCTCGATACGCTGTTCGCCCCGCCCTACGACTATCCGATGAGCCATGCCGGCTATCTGTGCGAGAAGCGCCTCTCATGGCTCGACCGGGCGCTGGCGACGGCGAACGGCAAGCCGGTCCTTCTCTTCATGCACCATCCGCCGCACAAGACGGGCTTTACCGGCATGGATGCGATCCGTCTCGGCAACGAGGACGCCTTCTACGATCTGGTGCTGCGGCACGGCAATGTCCGCCATATCTTCGCCGGCCATGTGCATCGCACGATCGGCGGCTCGCATCGCGGCATCCCCTTCTCGATCTTCAAAAGCCCGGTGCACCAGCAGCCCATGCCCTTCGACATGCCCAACGCCTCGCTCTCGGTGGACGAGCCGGGGGCCTACGGCATCGTCGTCGTGACGGAAGAGGGCCTGCAGGTGCACAACGAGGACTACGAGATCGCCCGGCGCGACCCGGCGATCGCCTGACGAGGATTAACGGGCGTCATACTTCGTGATGCCCGGTCCTCGGGAACAGTGCCCGGCATCGCCCGTTGTCTTCGCCGAAGGGGTGGGAAACCAACTTTCGAAGGAGAAGACCATGCGTAAGATTCTGATCGCCGGCGCGGCCCTTGCCCTTGTCGGCGCCGCCGCTGCCCATGCCGACGACCGCGACAAGAAAGCCTTCGGCGGCGTTGCCGGCGGGGCTGCGGGCGCTGCGGCGGGTGCGGTCCTCGGCGGTCCGGTCGGCGCCGTCGTCGGGGGCGTTGCCGGCGCTGCCATCGGCGCGGAAACCGCCGTCCCGGACGACGCCCGCGTCTATGTGATGAACAATCCGACGCCGCCCGTGGTGCTGGAAGGTCCCGTCAGCGTCGATACCCGCTTCGACGATACCGTCGCGCTGACGCCGATCCCGGACCATCCGGACCTCGCCTATGTCTATGTCGACAACCGCCCGATCATCGTCAGGGCCGACAGCCGGCAGGTGATCTACGCGCCCGACATGGGCACGACGGCCAGCATCTCGTCAGACATTCCGGAAACGACCATCACCTATGTCGAGCGCCATCCCGTCGATCCCGTCGTGCTGGAGGGCCCGGTGGAGGCCGGCATGACCGTTCCCGACACGGTGCAGATCGTCGAGGTGCCGGAAAGCCCGAGCTACGGCTACATCTATGTCGACCGGCGCCCGGTCCTCGTCGACCGCGGCACGCGGCAGGTCATCTGGGTGCGGTGAACCATGAAGAGGCGGCCTTGCGGGGCCGCTTTTTCTCACTGGCCGATGGCGGTGACGGTCGTGTCCTCGACCGAATTGCCGAGGCGCCGCCACTGGTCGTCATAGTTCTTGCGCGTCACCGGATCGAAGACGGCGATCGGCGTGGAGACGACGATGCTGGCGGCGCTGCCCACCGTCTGGGCCGTGCCGAGCGCGACGGCGCCGAGCCGTTCGCCGAGGCCCACCTGTGAATCCGTCACGGCCTGCCCGTCGATCAGCCGGTTGCCGATGAGGCGCACCACTTCGGGGCTTTCGGCGAACTTGCCGTGGTTCAGCCGGTCACCGGATTTCAGCGCCGTCAGGTCGATGACGGTGATACCCTGATTTTCCAGCATGCTGCGATAGGGTTCCTCCGCCGGGTTGATCTGGCCCAGCCGGTCGACATTGCCGGAAATGCGGCGCGACAGCGTCAGCGCCCGGTCGTCCCGCGAGACGAACAGGGTGAAATGCGGCCTGTCCTTGCCGATGGCGCGCAGCTGCTGGCCGAAGACGTCGACGTCGAGATCGGGCGAAGCGAGGATGACCTGCTGGATCTTCTTCGGCACATGCCCGTCACGGATCGCCATCTGCCGCAAGGTCTCGACCGCCAGCCATGTGCCCATCGAATGGGCCATGACGGTGACCTCGCCCACCTCCGGCTTGGCGACCACCGCGCGCAGCAGTTCCTCCAGCGCGTCGCGCGAATAGTTGGTGCTTTCCTTGTCGTAGGAATAGTCGAAGATGCTGGCGCGCGAGGGCCAGGTGAAGATCACCGGCGCCGCGTCCGTCTTGGAATCGTGCACGATCTGCGCAAAGCGGTAGACGGCGTCCTCGTAGCGGTTGTTGAAGCCGTGGACGAAGACGAGCACGCGCCGGCTCTTCGGCAGGTTGCGGTCGAGCCAGACCCGCCCGGCCCGCGCCGCATCGAGCGGCTCGACGCTGACGGTCGAAAAATCCTTCATCGGATCGGCCGGCAGCTTCGAGGGCCATTGTACCTGACCGACCTTGCGGTTCGCGTCCGGCGGGATGGAGACGGTGATCTCGCGCAGCTCGATGTCCGAGCCGCGCTCGCCGGAGAAGAGGACGCCCGGCACGCGCGAGGGCGCGCGCGTCGTCGCCACGAGGAGGTCGACGGTGGAAACGCCCGGCGCCACCTTGCCGCTCGGCACCAGCACGCCTTCCGGCCGGCCGGCACATCCGGCCAGCGCCAGCAGCCCGGCGAAGATCACGCGATACAATACGCGCGGCATCCGGCGGTTCATCATGGCCCGCGTCCTTCCGCTAACCCGTTTTTCCCTGCTTAGCCGAGCGGCGGCGGGTTTTGAAGGCAAGCGGCGCGATTGGCGGGCCGGCGTGGCATATCGGTCACGCCGGATCGGTCATGCGGTCGCGGCCGACGCGGATGACGTTCTCCATGGCGCGGCGCGCGCCCTCCTCGTCGCGGCGGCGGATTTCCTCGACGATGCGCATGTGGCTCGCCGCCACATCGCCGATCTTGCCGCGGTCGGCATCCGGCGAGCTCAGCTTGAAGACGCCGGCGAGCGCCGCCTCGATCAGGCTGCCGACCGTGCGCATGAAGGGATTGCGCGAAGCCTCCATGACGGCAAGATGGAAGCGCAGGTCCGCGAGCGCCAGCGTCTCGGCCGTATGGTCCGGATCGCCCATGGCGACGGCGAGCAGCATCATCTGGTTGATGTCCGCCTCGCCCGCATGGCGGGCGGCGAGCGCGGCGGCCTGCGGCTCGAAGCCGAGGCGGATTTCGCTCAAATGCAGCAGGAAGCCCTGGTCGACGCCGACGGCGAAATGCCAGGTGAGGATATCGCTGTCGAAGAGATTCCACTGGTCCTTCGGCGTCACGCGGGTGCCGATGCGGGCGCGCGGCACGACGAGGCCCTTGGCGGCCAGCGTCTTCATCGCCTCGCGCAGCACGGTGCGGGAAACGCCGAAGCGCGCCTCCAGCTCCTGGTCGCCCGGAAGCGTCGCACCGACCGGGAACTCGCCGGAAACGATGGCCTTGCCGAGTTCGTGGACGACCTGCGAATGGCTGGTGCGCGCCCCCGTTCCGCTCATCATCGTTTCGATCAGGCCTTTCCTGCGCACCGGCCTGCCCTCCTAGTCCAGAACCGCGTCAGGCATGTCGCCTCCGCCGGTTGGTGAAGTGGATGAGCCCCTTCTGCAGAAGGATGAAGGCGAAGAGCAGCAGGCCGATGAGGATCTTCGTCCACCAGCTCGACAGCGATCCGTCGAAGGTGATGTAGGTCTGGATCAGGCCCTGGATGAGGATGCCGACCAGCGTGCCGGCGACGAAGCCGGACCCGCCCGTCAGCAACGTGCCGCCGATGACGACCGCGGCGATGGCGTCGAGCTCCACGCCCACGGTCGCCAGCGAATAGCCGGCCGACGTATAGAGCGAGAAGACGATGCCGGAGAGCCCCGCGAGGAAACCCGAAAGGGCGTAGATGAGGATCGTCGTGCGGCCGATCGGCACGCCCATCAGCCGGGCCGTCGGCGCGCCGCCGCCGAGCGCATAGACATTGGCGCCGAAGCGGGTGCGGTGGGCGATCAGGATGCCGGCCGCGAAGACGAGCAGCATCAGCCCGCCGATGAAGGTGATGCGCCCGCCGCCGGGCAGCTTGTAATAGATGCTCTTCAGCGTCGCGTAGAACGGATGCTTGACCGGGATCGAATCGATCGACAGCACGAAGGCCATGCCGCGCGCCAGGAACATGCCGGCGAGCGTGACGATGAAGGGCGGCATTTCGAGGTGATGGATGATCGCTCCCATCAGAGCGCCGAAGGCCGTGGTGATGGCCAGCGCGAGCGCGAAGGCGACGAGCGGGTGGATCGACGTCTTTTCCAAAAGGACGGCGAGGAAAACGCCCGTGAAGGCGATGACCGCGCCGATGGAGAGGTCGATGCCGCCCGACAGGATCACGAAGGTCATGCCGACGGCGGCGATGCCGAGGAAGGCGTTGTCCGTCAGGAGGTTGCCGATCACCCGCGTCGACAGCATGTTGGGGTACTGGCCGATGCAGATCGCATAGGCGACGAGGAAGATCGCGACCGTTGCGGCGAGCGGAAAATAGCGCGGGTTCATTTCGCTTCCTCTCCGCTCGTTGCTGCCTTCTGCCGCGAACGGGACAGGAAGACGAAGGCAGACTGCGCGCGCGGCGACTGGATGACGAGGATCAGGACGATGATCGCCGCCTTGATGATGAGGTTGAATTCCGGCGGGAAGCCCGACAGCAGGATGCCCGTGTTGACCGACTGGATGATCAGGGCGCCGAGCAGCGAGGCGGCGATGGAAAAGCGCCCGCCGAGCAGCGAATTGCCGCCGACGACGACCGCCAGGATCGCATCGAGCTCCAGCCAGAGGCCGGCATTGTTGGCGTCCGCCCCACGGATGTCGGCGGCCGCGATGGTGCCGGCGATGGCGGCGCACAGGCCCGACAGCACATAGGCGGCGATCAGGAGCACGCCGGTCGAAACGCCCGACAGCATGGAGGCGCGCCGGTTGATGCCGAGCGCCTCGATGAGCATGCCGAGCGCCGAGCGGCGCACGACGAGCGCGACGACGATGCCGAAGACGAGCCAGATGACGACCGGCATGGGCAGGCCGAAGAAGGAGCCGCCGCCGATGAAGATGAGGCCGGGATCGTTGAAGGTGAGGATCGCCCCCTCGGTGATGAGCTGGGCGATGCCGCGCCCGGCGACCATCAGCACCAGCGTGGCGATGATCGGCTGGATGTCGAGCACGGCGACGAGGATGCCGTTCCAAAGGCCGCACAGGATGCCCGTGCCGAGCGTGACGAGCAGCGTTGCCACCAGGCCGTAGCCGGAGGTGATGGCGGCGGCGGCGACCGCCCCGCAGATCGCCATCACCGCGCCGACCGAAAGGTCGATGCCGCCGGTGGCGATCACCACGGTCATGCCGATGGCGAGCAGCGCCACGGGCGCGCCGCGGTTGAGGATGTCGATCAGGCTGCCGTAGAGGCGCCCGTTCTGCATCTCGATCCGGAAGAAGTCGGGAAAGGCGAACGACACCATCAGCAGGATGACGACGAGGGCTGCGACCTGCGGAAAGAGCCGGACGGCATAGGTCTTCAGGGTCGAGCTCATGCGTCCGCCCTCCCGGCCGAGGTGGCGATCGCCTCGACGATGCCCGCCGTGGTGACCTCTTCGCCGACGAGTTCGGCCACATGCGCCCGGTCGCGCAGCACGATGACGCGATGCGAATAGGCGACCAGTTCTTCCAGTTCCGAGGAGATGACGATCAGCGACATGCCTTTCTCGCACAGGGATTCGATGAGGCGGATGATTTCCGCATGCGCGCCGACGTCGATGCCGCGCGTCGGCTCGTCGAGGATGAGGAAATCCGGGTTGGTGGCCAGCCACCGGGCGAGGATCGCCTTCTGCTGGTTGCCGCCGGAGAGAAGCTTGATCGGCTTTTCCCGATCCGAGGTGCGGATGTCGAGCGCCTTGATGTACTGGTCGGCGAGCCGGTCCTGCTCGGCGCGGCTGATCGGCCGCGCCCAGCCCTGCCGGGCCTGGAGGGCAAGCGCGATGTTCTCGCGAACGGAGAGGTCGCCGACGATGCCGTCGACCTTGCGGTCCTCCGGGCAGAAGCCGAATTTCTCGCGGATCGCGCTGCGGGGCGAGGAGAGGTCGAGCGGCCGGCCGCCGGCTTCGGCGGTGCCGCTGTCGGCGCGCTCGGCGCCGAAGAGGATTTCGGCCGTCTCGGTGCGCCCCGAGCCGAGCAGGCCGGCAATGCCGACCACCTCGCCGGCGCGCACGTCGAGGTCGAAGGGCTCGATATGGCCCTTGCGGCCGAAGCCGCGGAAGCGGAACCGAACCTCGCCGCCCGCCGCCTTGGCGACGTGCTCCGTCGCCACCTCCTCGACCAGCTCGCGGCCGAGCATCATGGCGATGAGGTCGCGGCGCGGCAGGTCGGCCGTCTCGCGCGTGCCGACGAGCTGGCCGTTGCGCAGCACGGTGATACGGTCGGAAAGGTCGTAGACCTGCTCGAGGAAATGGGTGATGAACACGATGCCGAGGCCGCGCTCGCGAAGACGGCGAACGATGCGGAACAGCATCTCCACCTCATGCGCGTCGAGGCTGGCGGTCGGCTCGTCGAGGATCAGCACCTTGCCGGAAAGATCGACGGCACGGGCAATGGCGACGACCTGCTGCACGGCCACGGAATAGGCGGCAAGCTCGGCGGTGACGTCGATGTCGAGTTCGTATTCGGACAGGAGCGCGCGGGCGCGCCGGTTCATCTCGCGCGCGTCGACGAGGCCGAAGCGCTTCGGCTGGCGGCCGAGGAAGAGGTTTTCGGCGACCGTCAGGTTCGGCAGGAGGTTCACCTCCTGGTAGACCGTGCCGATACCGAGGTTCTGCGCCTCGAGCGTGCTCTGCGGATCGATATCCGCGCCATCGAGCAGGATGCGCCCGCCGTCGCGGCGATAGGCGCCGGTCAGGCACTTGACCAGCGTGGACTTGCCCGCGCCGTTTTCGCCGAGCAGGGCATGAACCTCGCCGCGCCGCAGGGAAAAATCGACGCGGTTCAGCGCCCTGGCGCCCGGGAAGATCTTGTCGATCCCCGTCGCCGAAAGAACATAGGAACTCACCGGCTGCATGACCCCCACCCATATGACGTTTGCCGCGCGCCGCCTCCACGGGGAAGGCGGCACGCAAGGCGGACAGCTTGCGCCGGATCACGAGCCGGCCGCAAGCCTCCGGGAGAGATCAGTAGCCGAGGTCCTTCTTGGCCTCGTAGACCTTCATCGGGTCGTCGGCCTGGGTGTAGAGCTTGGATTCGGTCTGGATCCACTTCGGCGGCGCCTTGCCGTCCTTGCGGTAGGCGTCGAGCGCGTCGAAGGCGGGGCCGGCCATGTTCGGCGTCAGCTCGACCGTGGCGTTCGCCTCGCCCGCGGCCATCGCCTGGAAGATATCCGGAACCGAATCGATGGAGACGACGAGGATGTCCTTGCCCGGCTTCAGGCCCGCTTCCTTGATCGCCTGGATGGCGCCGACGGCCATGTCGTCGTTATGGGCGTAGAGCGCGCAGATGTTCTTGCCGCCGTCTTCCGCCTTCAGGAAGCTTTCCATGACTTCCTTGCCCTTGGTGCGCGTGAAGTCGCCGGTCTGGCTGCGGACGATCTTCAGGTTGTCGTGGCCGGCGATCGCTTCCTCGAAGCCCTTCTTGCGGTCGATGGCCGGCGAGGAGCCCGTCGTGCCCTGAAGCTCGACGACGTTGCACGGCTTGCCGGCAACCGTGTCCACCAGCCACTGGCCGGCGACCTTGCCTTCGTGGACGGTGTCGGAGGTAACGGCGGTCAGGTAGAGGTCTTCCGACGCGTCGACCTTGCGGTCGAGCAGGATGACGGGAATGTCGGCGTCCTTGGCTTCCTGCAGCACTTCGTCCCAGCCCGTGGCCACGACCGGCGCCATCAGGATGGCGTCGACGCCCTGGGCGATGAACGAGCGCAGCGCCTTGATCTGGTTTTCCTGCTTCTGCTGGGCATCGGCGAACTTCAGGTCGATGCCGCGCGCTTCGGCCTGCTGCTTGGTCAGCGTCGTCTCGGCGGCGCGCCAGCCGGACTCGGAACCGATCTGCGAGAAGCCGACCGTCAGGTCGGCCGCGGATGCGGCGCCGAACATCGAGGCGGCAAGGATCGTGGCACTGGCAAGTGCGAGTTTGAATGTCATGATATCCTCCCAAAGAAAGCTGCTTGTCAGCAGCGTGGGTAAAACATCATATTATATTACTATTGTAAACCGGCAAAATTCGGCCTTTGTCATTTTTTAGGCCGGGCTGGACCTGCGCGCCTACGCCGCGACCGAACGGATGGCGGCAAGGATGTCGCCGGCCACGGTCTTCCAGGTGCGAAGGCGCGGCCTGGCCTCGGCGATCCGCTGGCGCAGGCCCTCGCGGTAGGCCGGGTCCTGCATCAGCCTGTCGACGATGGCCGCCAGCGCGCCGGCATCGTCCGGATCGAAATAGAGCCCGAGGTCGCCGCAGACCTCGCGGAAGATCGGCGCCGTCGAGCATATCGCGGGCGTTCCGCACCACAGGGCCTCTCCGGCGGGAAGTCCCCAACCCTCGATCCGGCTCGGCATGACGAGCGCGAGGGCATTGGCGTAGAGCCGCACGAGGTCGGTCTGGCTGGGATTCTCGGCGAAAACGATATGTTCGCGGATCGAACCCAGCGCCGGACGCTCGACATAGCGCCGCAGCCTCCTGCGCGGGGCGCCGGCGATGACGAGGACCGGGATGGCCTGCCCCTCGCTTTTCATGCGAAGCAGGGCTTCCAGCACCACCTCGATATTCTTGCGGCCGAGGTTGAGCCCGACCGTGAGCAGGTAAGGCGCCACCGGCAGGTCGATTTCCGGCGCTTCCATGCCCTGCGGGCAATGATGCACAAGCGGAACGGCGGCGACGGGTCCCGGCGCAGGCAACAGCCCCGCGCCTGCAAAGCGCTCCAGCTCCTCGCGCGTGAACTGCGAATTGGTGAGCACAAGCTGCGCGTGCCCGATGACGAAGCGGTTGTCATGAAGGAAATTACGGATGAACCGGCGGAAGTGATTGCCCACGTCGCCGTGCAGCGGCATGAAGTCGTGGAGCAGCGGCACGACGGCTGCCCTGGAGCCCTGGCGCCTCAGCGCCCCGATCATGTCCACGATCAGCTTCGGCCGCGCCGCGGAAACGAAAATCCCCTCCGACATGTCGATCCCGGCAAGGCGCTTCGCCTTGCTTTCCCAGGCACGCCGGTTGCGCGAGGCAACCGGCGCGCTCAAGAGGCGTGCGAAGCGCGAGAACAGGGCAGATCCGCCGTAATAGGTCCTGAGCCAGCGCTGCCCGACATCCTGCGGCAGATCGAAGACGATGCCGCCGTCGGGCGCCCTTTGCCATGCCACCTCGTAGAAGGATTGATCTCCGAAGGAAAAGACGACGAAGCGGACGTCACCGTCGAGGGCGGCAGTCTCCTTGCCGGTTTCGATCACCGTGCGCGCAATGCCGTAATATTGCACGCGGCGCGTCGTTGCGGACAGCAGAGCCTCGGTGAGGTCGAAAAAAACGGCATCCTGCGGCATCACGTACTCGTTTTCAGGGAAGGTGACCCGCCATATCACAGAGAGGACAAAAGGAAAGTCGAGCGGAAAAGACAGGGACCGGCTTGCGCGACCGGCCGATCATTGCGGACACCAATGCGCGCACGATATGACGTCATGGGAAGGGGTAGTAAAATGGCGCACCCGAAGAGATTCGAACTCCTGACCCCCAGATTCGTAGTCTGGTGCTCTATCCAGCTGAGCTACGGGTGCGCTGGCAGTGGCGGGGCGTTGTGCCCGGCTGCGAGGCGGTTCTCTAAAGGGTGCGCGGGGTTATTGCAAGCGCCTTTCGGAGAAAAAGTGCACTTTTTTCATCGCGCCGTCCTGATGCCGGACGGTCAGGCGCGGTGGCGGAAGGCATCGAGCGGGACGGGACGGTCGGGCAGCTCGATGCGGAAGAGCGTGCCGGGCGTCGCCTTCTCGACCAGCGCGATCGTGCCGCCATGGGCGAGCACCAGCTCGCGGGCGATGGCAAGGCCGAGGCCCGTGCCGCCCGAGCGCGCCGAGCCGCGGAAGGCCGCAAAGAGGTTTTCCCGTGCCTTTTCCGGCATGCCGGGGCCGTTGTCCTCGATGGCGATGGACACCACGCTGCCGGTGCGAAGCCCGCTCACCAGCACGGCGCGCCGCTCGATGCCGGGATCCTGCGAAAGCGCCTCCACGGCGTTGCGGCAGAGGTTGTGGATGACGCGGAAGAGCTGTTCGCCATCCGCATCGACCTCGAGGCCCGGCTCGATCTGCGCGACAAAGGCGATGTCGCCGCGCGCATCGAGCGACAGAACCTCGGAGACCTCCTGCACCAGCGGGCGCAAGGCCACGAACCTGCGGCGCGGCTCGGGCTCGCGCATGCGCCCGTAGGACAGCACCTCGTTCGTATAGCCGACCGCCCGGTCGATGCTGCGCAGGAGCTTCGGCGCGACGCGCTTGACCACCGGGTCGTCGACATCCGACAGGCGGTCCGACATCAGCTGGGCCGAGGAAAGGATGTTGCGCATGTCGTGGTTGATCTTGGAGACGGCAAGGCCGAGATCGGCGAGGTTTTTCTGCTCCTTCAGCGTGCGCTGCAGCGTCTGCTGCATGGCGGCGAGATGAATGCCGGCGACGGCGATCTCGTCGCGCCCGCCGGACGGCTCCAGCACGCGGGCGGGGTTGGAAGGATCGGCGGCGAACTGGCGGATATTGGCGGTCATGCCGCGGATGGGGCGGATCAGAAGCCGGTTGAGCGCGAAGAAGATCGGGCTTGCGGTGATCAGCGAGATGACCATGGAGATGATGAAGATGTTGCGCGCATAGCGCAGCATGGCGCGCCTGAGCGGGCTTTCGTCGAGCAGCAGCTCGATGCGCGTCGTCGTCTCGCCGACCGGCCCGTAGACGCGGATGACGCGCTCGCCGCCGAAGAGCAGCGTGTCGAAGGCGTCGTAGATCGACGTGGGCAGCGAGACGTCGGAAAGGTCGTATTGCGCATCGACGCTCGGCGGCATGTCGACGGCGGCGACCATGCGCGAGGCGTCGGCCTTCTTCAGCACGATCGCCTTCGTGCCGGTCGCCAGCAGCGTCTCCTCCTGCACGGGACGGGGCAGCTCCTGGTCGGGCAGTCCCTCGATGACGACGCTGGCGGCGGCGGCGGTGTTCAGCCGGTCGCGCAGCCACATCAGCCGCATGTTGGCGACCGAGGGCACGAAGATCAGCACTTCCGCGATCATCACGAAGACGGCGGTGAGCAGGAGCAGCTTGCCCGACAGGCCGGAGAAGAAGCCGACCGCCGGCACCGGCGTCTCTGTCGGGAAGGGCGTCGCGTCTGTGTCCATCATCGTTCAACTCCCGGACATGCCGCCCGCGGCGCCCGGCAGATGCGGCAGGCGCCCTCGGCCATGGCCGACAGCCGATTATAGGAGATTGCGGCGCATTTTCCAACGCGGGCGCAAGAGGGCGGGCGAAACGAAAACGCGGCGGTCCTTCGACCGCCGCGCCGGGTCCGGCAATACCGGCGTTCTCAGAATTCTTCCCAGTTCTCCTGCGCCGCCGCGGCGGAGCCGCCGCCGAAGGCACGGGCGACATTGCCCATCATGCGGCGGGCGGGCGATTCGACCGGGCGGGTCTCGGCGCGCGCAACCGCGACGCGCTGGACGGTTTCGCCGGTGCGGAAGCGCGCGACGAGATCGGCCAGGGCATCGGCCTCGCCCTTCAGCTTGTGGGTGGCCGCCGAGGTCTCCTCGACCATCGCGGCATTGTGCTGCGTCACCTGGTCCATCTGGTTGATGGCGGTGCTGACCTCCTGGAGGCCCGTCGCCTGCTCGCGCGCGGCCGTGGCGATCGCGTGGATACGGTCGTTGATGGTGACGACGCGGCTTTCGATGTCCGACAGCGCCGTTCCCGTCTCCTGCACGTACTTGACGCCGACCGAGACCTCGCTGCCCGACTTGGTGATGAGGCCCTTGATGTCCTTGGCGGCGCTGGCGGCCCGCTGGGCGAGCTCACGCACTTCCTGCGCGACGACGGCGAAGCCCTTGCCGGCCTCGCCCGCGCGGGCGGCCTCGACACCGGCGTTGAGGGCCAGCAGGTTCGTCTGGAAGGCGATCTCGTCGATCACCGAGATGATCTGGCTGATCTCGCTGGAGGCCTGCTCGATGCGGCCCATGGCGTCGATGGCGTTGCGCACGATGGCGCCGGACTGCTTGGCGCTCTGCGTCGCCTCGCCGACCATGACGCTCGCCTCGTTCGCCCGCTCGGTCGAATTCTTGACGGCGGCGGTGATCTCCTCCAGCGCGGCGGAGGTTTCCTCGAGGGCGGCCGCCTGCTGCTCGGTGCGCTTGGAAAGGTCGTCCGAGGCCGTGCGCAGCTCGCCGGAATTGGCGTTGATCGCATCGGTCGACACGCGCACCTCGCGCATGGTGCGCTGGAGGTTGGCGAGCGTCGTGTTGACGTTCTGCTGCAGTTCGGCGAAGGCGCCGCGGAAACTGCCCTCCATGGTCTGCGTCAGGTCGCCTTCGGAAAGGGCGCCGATGACGCGGCGGGTTTCGGCAATGCCCTCCTCGACGCCCGAGACCAGTTCGTTGACGGAACGGGCGAAGCGGTTGAGGTCTTCGTTCTGGTAGTCCTTGCCGATGCGCGAGGAGAAATCGCCGGCCGCGGCGGCATGGACGACAGCCGCGATGGAGGACTGCAGGTCCGCACTCTTCTCGCGCAGGACCTCCTCCTGCGCGTTGAGGTCACGCACGGTGATGGCGTTCTGGCGGAAGACGGCGACGGCCTCGGCCATCTCGCCGATCTCGTCCTTGCGGCCGGCATAGGGCACCTCGGTTTCGAGGTCGCCGCCGGCAAGCCGCTTCATCGTGTCGGTGACGTTGCGGATCGGGCGGCTGAGCTCGTTGGTGGCGATATAGAAGGCAATGCCGCCGCCGAGCACGAGGCCGGCGCCGATGGTGCCGAGCACCAGCATCAGCATCGTCGTCTCGAAGGCGGCGACATCCGCCTTGATCGCCGTCAGGTTCTCGGTGTCCGTGGCGACGACGGCGTCGATCTCCTTCTGGAAGGCCTTGCGGTTGGCGCGGTTGCCCTCGTTGTTGCCCTGCTCGTTGGCGGCAGTCGGGGAGACCTGCGTACCCAGACGCGCGGTCTCGGCGCGGAAGGTGCGGAATTCGGCGGCGCGCGCGACGACGGCGTCGAAAGCGGCCTTCTGCGCCTCCGGCACGAGCGGGCGCCATTCTGCCAGCGTGCGGTCGATGCCGTCGAGCTCCTTGGCGATGCCTTCGGCGAACTTGGAGGCGCCTTCGGTGTCCTTGGAGGCATAGACGCCGCGCGCTTCCATCACCACGGCCGTGACCTGCCGGTTGAGATGCTCGCCGAGGAAGGCGCGGTCCGCGGCATTCTCGTAAAGGCGCAGCTTCTCGCTGTATTCCGAAACCACATGGACGGCGATACCGCCGATGAGGACGGAAATGAGGCCCATGACGCCCACGATGAGGTAAATCTTGCCGCGTATCTTCACGTCGCACTCCAAAGGCAGGAAAGAGGTGGCGAAGCGGCCCAGCCATTCGCCTTGGAGCGGAAAGGTAAATGACAAAAGTTAATTAGATTTTGACGGGTTCGTGACGCCGTCAAGCATATGCTTTATCTCTAATTTTTCCTACCCGGAAGAACCCTCAGGATTTCAAGGCCTTGTCCTTACCTTACGTGAGGCAAGCATCGCGCCCTGCCCGCAGCGGCGGGCCCGTGACGCGGGGCGCGCGTTAACGACTATGACGGCGATGGGGCGCAAAGACGGGTGCGATTGACTTTCGGCCGTCTTTGCCCTTATAAGCCGCGCACGTTCGGAAAGCCCGCCTTCCCGTGAGGGCAAGGCTATGCCGGACTGTAACGCTCCTTGCTTAAGCGCAAACCCAAGAAGGGCCGCACACCGCGGTATTAAATAAATGTCGAAGCGTACCTACCAGCCTTCCAAACTCGTCCGCAAGCGCCGTCACGGCTTCCGCGCCCGCATGGCAACGAAGGGCGGCCGCAAGGTTCTTTCCGCTCGCCGCGCCCGCGGCCGCGCGCGTCTGTCGGCCTAAGGCCGGCTTGCCCGAACAGAGGCGGCGGGCAAATGACCAAACCTGTTGAAAAACCTGCTGTCGGACGGCTGAAAAGCCGTCCGCAGTTTCTTTTTGTGCGCGAGGGCGAGAAGCGCAAGGGGCCACTCTTCCTTCTCGAAGTGCGTGACCGGCAGATGCCGGAGGAACCGCCCCGCGTCGGCTTCACCGTCACCAAGAAGCACGGCAATGCCGTGGAACGCAATCGCATGCGCCGGCGCCTGAAAGAGGCGGTGCGGCTATCGGCCGGGTTTGCAATGGAGCCCGGACACGACTATGTGATTGTCGCCAGACGGGACGTGCTCGGCGCGTCCTTCAAGAAGCTGACAGCCGGTCTCAAGGACAGGATCGCGACAGGCAGCAAACAGAAGCAGCAGCGCCCTGCTGCTCCCGGGAAAGAATGATGGAAAAAAATCGCAATTATTTCGTGGCGATCGCGCTGTCCGTGCTGATCCTCATCGCCTGGCAGTTCCTCTATGTGAATCCCAAGCTGGAGAGGGACCGCGCCACGCTGGAGGCCCAGCAGGCCGCCCAGACGCAGCAGACGACCGCTGCCGGCGGCCAGACAGCCGGAACGACGGCGGATGCGGGCAAGGCCGCCGGAACGAACGGGGCGCCGCCGGCCGGAACGGCGACGGAGACGGAGACGCGCGAGGCCGCGCTTGCCAAGTCGGCCCGCGTCGAGATCGACACGCCCGCCCTTGCCGGCTCCATCAACCTGACGGGCGCCCGCTTCGACGACCTGAAGCTGAAAGGCTTCCACGAGACCGTCGACAAGACGAGCCCGATCATCACGCTGCTGAGCCCCGCCGAGACCGAGCACGGCTACTTCGCCGAGATCGGCTATGTCGGCAACGAGGCGGCCGGCCAGGTGCCCGGCCCGCAGACCGTCTGGACGCAGGAAGGCACGGGCAAGCTCACGCAGGCGAGCCCGGTGAAGCTCACCTTCACCAACGACAAGGGCGTCACCTTCACCCGTACGATCTCCGTCGACGACCACTACATGTTCACGATCGACGACAGCATCGAGAACCGCTCGCAGGCTCCGGTCGCGCTGGCGCCCTACGGCCGCTCGACCCGCTTCTTCAAGTCAACCGATCCCACCACCTACGTGCTGCACGAAGGCTTCATCGGCGTGCTCGGCGACCTCGGCCTCCAGGAAGTCAAGTACAAGGACGCCGAGAAGGAAACGACCGTCGCGCCGGGCAAGGCGACGGGCGGCTGGCTCGGCATCACCGACAAGTACTGGGCGACCGCGCTCGTGCCGCCGCAGGCGAGCCCCTACGAGACGCGCTTCTCCCATTTCGAGGACGGACGCCCGCGCTACCAGGCCGACTATCGCCAGGACGACATCACCCTTGCGCCGGGCCAGACGGTCGAGGTCAAGAACCTCTTCTTCGGCGGCGCCAAGGAAGTGCCGATCATCGACGGATACAAGACCACCTATTCCATCCCGCATTTCGACCTGATGATCGACTGGGGCTGGTTCTGGTTCTTCACCAAGCCGATGTTCCAGCTGATGGACTTCTTCTTCCGCTATTTCGGCAATTTCGGCATCGCGATCCTCATCACCACGATCGTCGTCAAGGCCCTCTTCTTCCCGCTTGCCAGCAAGCAGTACGCCTCCATGGCGAACATGAAGAAGGTCCAGCCGAAGATGGAGGAGCTGAAGGCCAAGTTCGGCGACGACCGCATGGGGCTGCAACAGGCGATGATGCAGCTCTACAAGGAAGAGAAGATCAATCCCATCGCGGGCTGCTGGCCGGTCCTTCTGCAGGTTCCCGTGTTCTTCGCGCTCTACAAGGTGATCTACGTCACCATCGAGATGCGCCATGCGCCGTTCTTCGGCTGGATCCGCGACCTTTCCGCGCCCGACCCGACGTCGCTCTTCAACCTGTTCGGCCTTCTGCCCTATGACGTGCCGCACGCCCTGATGATCGGCGTCTGGCCCCTCATCATGGGCGTCACCATGTTCCTGCAGATGCGCATGAACCCGACGCCGCCGGACCCGACCCAGGCGATGATCTTCACCTGGATGCCGGTCGTCTTCACCTTCATGCTGGCGGCCTTCCCGGCCGGCCTCGTGATCTACTGGGCCTGGAACAACACGCTCTCCATCACCCAGCAGGCGATCATCATGAAGCGCCACGGCGTGAAGATCGAGCTCTTCAACAACCTGAAGGGCCTGTTCGGCAAGAAGACCAAACCATCCTGACGCATCGTCAGGCGACATCGAGAACCCCGGCCCCGCGCCGGGGTTTTCTTTTGCGACATCGGCCCGTCGCTGGCGCGGAAGCGACAGGGACCTGCCGATGGCATGCTGCCACCAACTCCGTCTTCCGAGCGCTTCATGTCCGCTTCCTCGCTTCCGGCCGCCCCCATCCTTCCGGACAGCCGGGGACAGGGCTATGGCGCGGCCCTCGTGCTCGGCTCCGCCGTCGTCTGGAGCTTCGGCGGCACGCTGGCACGCTTCCTTTCCATCGAGGACGGCTGGACGGTCGTTTTCTGGCGCTCGCTCTTCGCCGCCCTCTTCCTGCTCGGCTTCATGCTCCTGCGCGACGGGCCGCGCGGCACGGTGCGCCTCTTCGGCGGCATGGGGCTGGCCGGGATCGCCGTCGGCGTCTGCTTCGCCACCGCCTCTACTTCCTTCATCCTGGCGCTTGCCTATACGACCGTCGCCAATGTGGTGCTGATCCAGGCCGGCGTGCCGCTGATCGCCGCGCTCATGGCCTGGCTGCTCTTTCGCGAGAGAATCTCCGGCCAGACCTGGCTCGCCATCGCTGCGGTAATCGGCGGCGTCGCCATCATGGTCTCCGAATCGCTCGGCGGGCGCGTCTCCATGGTCGGCGATGCGCTTGCGATGCTGATCGCCTTCGTCTTCGCCGCCGCGACGATCATCACCCGGCGCTTCGCCCATGTCCGCATGACGCCCGCCGTCTTCCTCGGCACGGTGATCGCGGGCACGGTCGCGGCGAGCCAGGCGTCCGGCTTTACCGTCACCGGACAGGAACTCTTCGTCCTCGTCATCTTCGGCGCCCTCAACTTCGGCCTCGGCCTTGCGCTCTTCGTCACGGGCGCCCGGCTCGTCCCCTCCGCGCTCGCAGCGCTCCTCGGCACGGCCGAGCCCGTGCTGGCGCCGCTCTGGGCGGCGCTCTTCCACGGTGAGATCCCCGGCGCGCGCACCGTCCTCGGCGGCGCCATCGTGCTTGCGGCGCTGCTTGTCTACCTCGGCGCCGAGCTCTGGCGGCAGCGGCGCGCTTGACTTTCCCGGCCAAAACCGGGAAGCGAAGGGCCTGACAACGAAGGCAGGACGCAATGACCGAGACGACCCCCGGCGAAAAGCCGCTGTTCGGCCGGCCGTGGATCTTCATCCGCGGCGTGCCGGCCATGAAATTCCTGCCGCCGGAAGGCCCGCCGGAAATCGCCTTTGCCGGCCGCTCGAATGTCGGCAAATCGTCGCTGATCAATGCGCTCGTCGGCCACAAGGGCCTTGCCCGCACGTCGAACACGCCCGGCCGCACGCAGGAACTCAACTATTTCGTGCCGGACGGCTTTTCCGGCGCGGACGGCGACCTGCCGCCGATGGCGCTCGTCGACATGCCGGGCTACGGCTATGCGCAGGCGCCGAAGGAACAGGTGGACGCCTGGACCAAGCTCGTCTTCGACTATCTGCGCGGCCGCTCGACGCTGAAGCGCGTCTACGTGCTGATCGACAGCCGCCACGGCATCAAGAAGAACGACGAGGAGGTCTTCGCCCTGCTCGACAAGGCGGCGGTCTCCTACCAGATCGTGCTGACGAAGACGGACAAGATCAAGGATGCCGGCGTGCCGCGCCTCATCGAGGAAACCCGGTTGAAGATCGTCAAGCGTCCCGCCGCCTATCCGGACGTGCTCGCGACCTCGTCGGAAAAGGGCCGCGGGCTCGACGAATTGCGCAGCGCCATCCTTACGGCAATCGCGCGCTGACCGCATCGGCGCGCGCGGCGCCCGAGGCGATGACCGGCCCGCTGACGCCGCCGGCCGGCGCGCCGCCCATGGGCTCGAGGCTGACGGAAAGCACCGCGCCCTCGACGAGGCGGTCGCGCAGCGCCGCCGGCACCGCCAGCTCGCCCTCGCCCGTCTGCGGCAGAACGCCGAGCGAGACGGGCGCCTTGCCCTTCTCGTTCAGCCAGATCTCCAGCGATTTCTTCCGGCCCGCACCGCCGGCGACGGGCGTTACATGCAGCGCGCCGCGCGCCTCGTCATAGCGCGCGACGAGGCCGACCGCCGTGCCGGCGCCGGCAAGGTTGGCGACGAGCCGCCCGCTGCCCGAGCGGGGTGCAAGCAGCGTGCCGACGGAAAGGGCAAGGCCGGCCGCGACGGCGAGCGAAGCCACCGCCACCGCCCGCCAGAGCGCCAGCGAATGCCAGCAGCCGCCGGCAACCCTACCGGAAAAGACGGCATCGCATGGCGTGGCGCGGGGAAGCGGCCTGCCGAAGGCGGACCGTGCACCCGGCGGCAGGTGCAACGCCTCGTCGTCTCCGAAGGTGGAAAGGTTCTCCGCCCAGCGGCTGACCATGGCGGCGAAGGATCGGTCCTTCGCCAGCCGGGCCTCGACCTTCAGCCGCTCCGCCTCGGAAAGGACGCCCAGCACATATTCGCCGGCGATCACCTCGTCGCAGCAGGGTTGCCTCATCTCTCGGTCGGACGCCGTCATCGGCTCATGCACTTTCCCGGTTGGACAATGCCCATGCGAGGGCTCACGCCTCCTATATAAGGATGCCGACGCGGCTTTGCACGGGTCGATGCCATCATAGCGCCCATCGGCGTTCCGCGCCACCGATCCGGCGGTAAACCGTTTCTTCGATTGTGGCCGGCGGATCATTCCATCGTCACGAAACATGCGTTAAACAGGCCCGCACGAATTTCCACGAGGCCGCCATGTCCCTATCCGAAAGCGAAACCCAAGCCCGCCTTCTCGCCCAGGCCCTGCCCTACATGCAGCGCTACGAGAACAAGACCATCGTGGTGAAATACGGCGGCCATGCCATGGGCAATCCGGAACTGGGCAAGGCCTTCGCCAGCGACATCGCGCTTCTCAAGCAGTCCGGCGTCAACCCCATCGTCGTGCACGGCGGCGGCCCGCAGATCGGCGCGATGCTCACCAAGATGGGCATCGAATCGAAATTCGAGGGCGGGCTTCGCGTCACCGACCAGAAGACGGTCGAGATCGTCGAGATGGTGCTGGCCGGCTCGATCAACAAGGAGATCGTCGCGCTCATCAACCAGACGGGTGAATGGGCGATCGGCCTGTGCGGCAAGGACGGCAACATGGTCTTCGCCGAGAAGGCCAGGAAGACCGTCATCGACCCCGACAGCAATATCGAGCGCATCCTCGACCTCGGCTTCGTCGGCGAGGTGGTGGAGGTCGACCGGACCCTCATCGACCTTCTCGCCAAGTCCGAGATGATCCCGGTCATCGCGCCGGTGGCGCCGGGCCGCGACGGCCACACCTACAACATCAACGCCGACACCTTCGCCGGCGCCATCGCAGGGGCGCTGAGCGCCACGCGCCTGCTCTTCCTCACGGACGTTCCGGGCGTGCTCGACAGACAGGGCAAGCTCATCAAGGAGCTTTCCGTCGCCGAGGCCCGCGCACTCATCAAGGACGGCACGATCTCCGGCGGCATGATCCCGAAGGTCGAGACCTGCATCGACGCCATCAAGGCGGGCGTTCAGGGCGTCGTCATCCTCAACGGCAAGACCGCCCATTCCGTGCTGCTGGAAATCTTCACCGAGCACGGCGCCGGCACGCTCATCGTGCCCTAAGGCGCTTCAGCCATAGGCGATGAGCGCCAGAACACCGACGACGATGAGCGCGCAGCCGGCGATTTCCAGCCGGTTGATGCGCTCCTTGAAGACGAAGACGGTGGAGGCGAAGGTGAAGAGCATTTCCACCTGCGCCAGGGCCTTCACCACCGCCGCCTGCTGGAGCGTCATGGCCATGAACCAGCCGAAGGAGGCCGTCGCGCCGACGAAGCCGACCACCAGCGCCGGCCGCCAGGCAGCCGCGATGCGCGGCAGCTCCGCGCGCTCGCGCAGGAGGATCCAGCCGAGCATCACAAGCGTCTGGAGCACGATCACGAAAGCCAGCGTATAGCTCGCCTGCACCATGTAGTCCGGCGCCGGCAGCGTCGGGGCGAGCGCCAGCGAGGCGGAGCGGTAGGCGACGGCCGAAATGCCGAAGAAGGTGCCGGACAGAAGCCCCGTGCCCGCCGTGCGGGTGAGGAGCGATGTGAAGAGCGTGCGCGGCGACACGACGCTGCGGGCGACCGAGATGATCATGACGCCCGCGACGGAGATGGCGATCGCGACAAGGGTTCCGGGCGAGGCTCTCTCGCCGAGGAAGACGAGCGCGAACAGCGCCGCCTGCGCCGGCTCGGTGCGCGAATAGGCCGTCCCCACCGCGAAGTTGCGGAAGGAGAAGAGGTGGACGAGCAGGAAGGTCGCGGAAATCTGCGAAAGTCCCCCGACGACCGCCCAGAGGAAAAAGGCCGGGCTGGGCACCGGCATCGGCCGGCCCAGCACGAAGGCGAGAATCGCCATGTAGGAAAGCGCGAAGGGCACGCCGAAGCCGAAGCGCACGAATGTGGCGCCCGTCGTGCCCATGCGGCCCTTCAGGTGTTTCTGCATGGCGGAGCGGACATTCTGCAGGAAGGCCGCGGCGATGGTGATGAGAACCCAGATTTCCATGCCTGCCCGCTAGCACGGGGCCGGTTGCAAATCCATCGCCCGGCGATGCCGGCGCGGAAAATTCCGTTTCCCTTGCAGGACGCCCGTGCCATAAGACGGGCCATGACCGACCTTCCGAACAAAGCCGATTTCACAAGCGTGCGCGACTGGGTCTTCGACCTCGACAACACGCTCTATCCGCACCATGTCGACCTCTTCGCCCAGATCGACAAGAACATGACGGCTTATGTCGCGGCCCTCCTCGGCCTCTCGCGCGAGGAAGCGCGCGCGCTGCAGAAGCAATATTACTTCGATCACGGCACCACGCTGAAGGGGCTGATGATCCATCATCACATCGACCCCGTCGACTTCCTGGAGAAGGCCCATGCGATCGACTACGGCGTGCTTTCGCCGGACCTTTCGCTCGGCGAGGCGATCCAGGCGCTGCCGGGCCGCAAGTTCATCTTCACCAACGGCAGCGTCAAGCACGCCGAGATGGCGGCCAAGGCCCTCGGCATCCTCCACCATTTCGACGACGTCTTCGATATCGTGGCGGCCGACTACGTGCCGAAGCCCGCGGGCGCGACCTACGACAAGTTCATGGCACTGCACCGGGTCGACACGCAGCATGCCGTCATGTTCGAGGACCTGCCGCGCAACCTCGTTGTGCCCAAGACCCTTGGCATGAAGACCGTCCTCCTCGTGCCGCAGGACGAGCATCACGAATTCACCGACGCGTGGGAAAAGCGCTCCGAGAATGACGAGCATATCGACTATGCCACGTCGAACCTCACCGCCTTCCTCAACGCGCTCCTCTAGCAGGACACAATCCCGACACGGAAAAATCCCTTTCCAGTCAAAAGGTTGAATTACCAATTTGTAACTGGTGCCGGCCGGCGTTCCCTCTATCCTGCCCCTCAAAGGGACAATGATGGAAAGGAACGACCATGGCTAAAAAGGAACTTCTTCTCGGCACTGTGGCGGCCGGCCTCATTCTCTCGGCCGCCGCCATCCCGGCTTTCGCCGCCAAGGGCGAGGGCAGGCATCATCACCGCCACGGCGCGATGATCGAACGGCTCGACACCGACAAGAACGGCAAGGTCTCACTCGACGAGGTCAAGGCCAATGCCTCCGCCGCCTTCAAGGCCTTCGACGCGGACGGCAACGGCGCGGTCTCGAAGGACGAGATCAAGGCCCGCCACGCCGCCTTCAAGGAGGCCCGCAAGGCCGTTCGCGATGCGGCCGACGCCGACAAGGACAAGGCCCGCGAGGCGCTGCGCGCCGGCGGCCCCTACAGGCTGCCGGGCGCCGGCAAGATGTTCGACCGGACCGATACGGACAAGAGCGGCACGCTTTCCAAGGCCGAGGTGCTGGCGAGCGCCGAGAAGATGTTCGAGCGCCGCGACAGCAACAAGGACGGCGTCATCGACAAGGCCGATGCCCGCCCCGGCAAGGGCGAGTGGCGTCACGGCAAGCATGGCGAAAAGCGCGCCGAACAGATGCTGAAGCGCCTCGACACGGACAAGGACGGCAAGGTCTCGAAGGACGAGATGCTGGCCCATGCCACGCAGACCTTCCAGAAGCGCGACCGCAACGGCGACGGCTTCATCACCGCCGACGAAATGGGCCGGTACCACGAGAAGTGACGCGTCCGATGGAAGCGCCCCGGCCTCGCCGGGGCGTCGCCCCTCTTACCCGTGCGCCACGGACGCCGCGTGCTCGGCTTCGAGGTTCTCGTAGAACTTCACGATGATGTCCCAGGCCTCGTCGGCCGTTTCGACGAATTGCAGCAGGTCGACGTCGCCCGGCGCGATGGTGCCGAAGGCGGCCAGCGCCTCGAAATCGATGATCTTGTGCCAGAACTCCCGGCCGAACAGGATGAGCGGCACCAGCGCCATGCGCCCCGTCTGCATCAGCGTCACCGTCTCGAACAGCTCGTCCAGCGTGCCGAAGCCGCCCGGAAACACCGTCACGGCCTTGGCGCGCAGCAGGAAATGCATCTTGCGGATCGCGAAATAGTGGAAGTTGAAGCTGAGCTCCGGCGTGACATAGGAATTCGGCGCCTGCTCGTGCGGCAGCACGATGTTGAGGCCGATCGACGGCGCGCCGATATCGGCCGCCCCGCGGTTGCCCGCCTCCATGACGCCCGGCCCGCCGCCGGTGACGACGACATATTCCTTGAAGTCGAGCTCGGCCGATTTTTCCGAGCACATGCGGGCGAACTTGCGCGCCTCCTCGTAATAGACCGAGGCGGCCTCCAGGTTCGTGCGCTGCGTCTCGTTGCGCGCCGCCCAGGCCTCCTGGCCGGGGGCGGGAATGCGCGCGCCGCCGAACATGACGACGGTGGACTTGATGCCGCGCTCGGCGAGCATCATCTCGACCTTCAGCAATTCGAGCTGGAGGCGCACGGGGCGCAACTCCTCGCGGCAGAGGAAATCGTCGTCGGCATAGGCAAGCCGATAGGCGGGATTTGCCGATTGCGGCGTCTGCGGCACCACGGCGGCGCGGTGCTTGTCCTGCGCGCTGTCGGCGAGCGGATCCCAGACGCCATCCTTGCGGCGCAGATTCTTCTTCTTCAGTCTTGCCATGTCACTTTCCTGCCTTCTGGCCTGCTTTCCGTCCCGCGGGATTACCATTTCGCCCGTGCGACAGTATCTGCCGGAAAGGGGCTTCATCTTTCCCGGCACTTGCTCTAGAGCATCTTTCCGATTGATGAAATCGACCTTCCGGCATCCCGACAATCGAAAATAAGCCTCGAAGTTTAAGGAATTCCGATGACCACGTCCCAGCTGTCCGCCTTGTCCGCCACCATCGACCGCGCCTTCGAGGAACGCGAGAGCGTCAACACCGGAACGCGCGGGGAAGTGCGCGACGCGGTGGAGAGCGCGCTGAACCTGCTCGACAGCGGCAAGGCCCGCGTCGCAGAGCGCGGCGAGGACGGCAACTGGACGGTCAACCAGTGGCTCAAGAAGGCCGTTCTCCTCTCCTTCCGCCTCAACCCGATGGAAATCGTCAAGGGCGGCCCCGGCGAGTCCTCCTGGTGGGACAAGGTGCCCTCCAAGTTCGACGGCTGGAGCGTCAACGAATTCGAGAAGGCCGGCTTCCGCGCCGTGCCGAACTGCGTTGTTCGCCGCTCGGCCTATATCGCGCCGAACGCCATCCTGATGCCCTCCTTCGTCAACCTCGGCGCCTATGTCGGCGAGGGCACGATGGTCGACACCTGGGCGACGGTCGGCTCCTGCGCGCAGATCGGCAAGCATGTGCATCTTTCCGGCGGCGTCGGCATCGGCGGCGTCCTGGAGCCGATGCAGGCCGGCCCGACGATCATCGAGGACAATTGCTTCATCGGCGCCCGCTCGGAAGTCGTGGAAGGCTGCATCGTGCGCGAGGGCTCCGTGCTCGGCATGGGCGTCTTCATCGGCAAGTCGACCAAGATCGTCGACCGCGCCACCGGCGAAGTGACCTATGGCGAAGTGCCGCCCTATTCCGTCGTCGTCGCAGGCTCGCTGCCCTCCGACAAGACCATGCCGAACGGCCAGCCGGCCCCCAGCCTCTACTGCGCGGTCATCGTCAAGCGCGTCGATGCGCAGACCCGCTCGAAGACCGGCATCAACGAACTGCTGCGCGACTGACATGGCGACGGCCGGCGAGACACGCGGGCCGAACCTTGCCTGGCTCTTCTTCGGCTGGTCGGGCCGGCTGAGCCGGGCGCCCTTCGCGCTCGGCTGGGCGTTCTGGCTCATGCTGCTGTCCGCGGCGCTCGCGCGCATCGTCATCGTGCCGAAGGAGGACCCGTCCTTCCTTTTCTGGGCCTTCGTCTTCTTCGGTACCGGCATCGTCTCGACGATCTCCTGCCTGATGCTGTCGATCAAGCGGCTGCACGACTTGAACCTGCCGGCGCTGGTGGTCGCCTGCCTCTTCTTTCCCGTCGTCTCCATCGTCGCCCTCCTCGCCTTGCTGTTCTGGCCGGGAACGGACGGGCCCAACGACCACGGACGCCTTACCGACCGGCCGAAGGACTGACGCCGACCCCTCCTGGCGTGACAGGCCATCGGGGATCGGCTACATCTTCGATTCTCCCGTCTCCTATGCCGCGATCCCCGTATCCATGACCTCTTCCGATCCCATCCAAAACCTCGCAACGCTCATCCGCTGCCCCTCCGTGACGCCCGCCGAAGGCGGCGCGCTGACGGCGCTTGCCGCCATGCTGGAGCCGCTCGGCTTTAACGTCGAGCGGATGACCGCCAGCGAACCCGGCATGCCCGACATCGAGAACCTCTATGCCCGCATCGGCACGGAGGGCCCGCACCTGATGTTCGCCGGCCATACGGACGTGGTGCCCGTGGGCGACGAGGCGGCCTGGACGCATGCGCCCTTCGGCGCGGAAATCGCAGGGGGCGAGATGTTCGGCCGCGGGGCGGTGGACATGAAGGGCGGCATCGCCTGCTTCGTCGCCGCCGTCGCGCGGCATATCGAACGACACGGCCCGCCGAAGGGCTCCGTCTCCTTCCTCATTACCGGCGACGAGGAAGGCCCCGCCGTCAACGGCACGATCAAGCTGCTCGAATGGGCCGCCGCGCGCGGCGAGCGCTGGGATGCCTGCCTCGTCGGCGAGCCGACCAATCCGGACCGGCTCGGCGACATGATCAAGATCGGCCGGCGCGGCTCCGTCTCGGGCGCCATCACTGTCCATGGCGTGCAGGGCCATGCGGCCTATCCGCACCTTGCCGACAATGCCGTGCGCGGCGTGATCGCCCTGACGGACGCGCTGATGCACCCTCCTTTCGACGCCGGCACGGAGAATTTCCAGCCGTCGAACCTCGAAGTGACGACCATCGACATCGGCAATCCGGCCACCAACGTCGTACCCGGCAAGGCGAGCGCCAGCTTCAACATCCGCTTCAACGACACCTGGACCGCCGAGACCGTGATGGCCGAGATCGTGCGCCGGCTCGACGCCGCCGCGCGCGACGAAAAGCTGCGGCCCGGCCGCGCGCCCGTGCGCTACGACATCAGGTGGGCCGAGCGGCCGAGCCATGTCTTCCTCACGCGCAACAACCAGCTGATCTCCTCGCTCTCGGGCGCCGTGGAGGCCGTCACCGGCCTCGCCCCGAAACTGTCGACGACCGGCGGCACGTCCGATGCGCGCTTCATCAAGGATTATTGCCCGGTGGTGGAATTCGGCCTCGTCGGCCAGACCATGCACATGGTGGACGAGCGGGTGGCGGTGGCCGACCTCGAGACGCTCACCGTGATCTACGAGACCTTCATCGCGCGCTGGTTCGGCGATGCCGTGGCTTGACGAGGTCCTGCACTATATCAACGGCGTCTACCTGCTCGTGCGCCAGAAGCAGGAAGGCTTCGGCTGGCTGGACCTGACGCCGCGCGGGCTTGCCCGCTCCTTCTGGGCCTTCGTCTGGTGCCTGCCGGCCTTCGCCGTCATCTGGGCCTCCTGGCGGCTCTACTATATCGCCGGCATGCCGGCGGGCACCGCCGCCGGGCCCGCCTTCCTGGTCAAGCTGCTGGTCATCGACGTGCTCGGCTGGCTGCTGCCGCTCGCGCTCGTCACCGCGCTTGCGCCGATGCTCGGCTACGGCAAGCATCTTCTCGTCCTGCTGACGGCGAGCAACTGGGTCTCCGTGCCCTTCACCTATGCCGCGGCGCTGCCCTTTGCGCTGTCGCTGGTCCTGCCGGCCATGGCGCCCTTCGCGGGGCTCCTGCTCTATGCCGTCTTCGGCGCGAGCGTGATGCTGCAGTTCCGCCTTCTGTGGATGTGCCTCGGCAAGCAGACGCTGCTGTCAGCCGCCATCACGGCGCTCTTCGTGCTGCCGCCGATGATCGTCGGACAGGAGCTGCAGCGCCTTCTCGGCACGCTGCCGGGCTGACGTTTTTCTCAGTAGTCGACGGCGAGGAAATAAAGGCCGTCCGGCGGGGCGACGGGGCCGCAGGCCTTACGGTCGCACGCTTCCAGCGCCGTGCGCACGTCCTCCACCGACCATTTGCCCTCGCCCGCCAGCTTCAGCGTGCCGGCGAAGGAACGGATCTGGTTGTGCAGGAAGCTCTGCGCCGAAACGCGGATCTCGATGAGGTCGCCGCTGCGCGTCACGTCCAGCCGGTCGATGGTGCGCACAGGGCTGTTCGCCTGGCACTGGGCGGCGCGGAAGGTGGTGAAATCGTGCCTGCCGACGAGAACCTGGCCAGCCGCGTGCATCGCTTCATGATCCAGATCTCTGGCGACGAACCATGCGCGATTTGCCTCCAGCGCCAGCGGCGCCTTGCGCGAGATGATGCGGTAGAGATAGTGCCGCTTCTTCGCGGAGAAGCGCGCGTCGAAATCCTCCGGCACTTCGGCCGCGTCGAGAATGGCGACCCGTTCTCCCGCCATGCCGAGATGCGCGTTGAGGGCGTTGCGGAGCGTGTGCTCCTTCCACTGCCGCGACAGGTCGGCGTGGGCGACCTGCCCCATAGCATGGACGCCGGAATCCGTGCGCCCCGCGCCGCGGATCGAGACGGTCTCGCCCGTCAGCGACAGGATCGCCGCCTCGATGGCGCCCTGCACGGAAGGGCCGTTCTCCTGCCGCTGCCAGCCGACATAGGGCGTGCCGTCATATTCGATCAGCAGGCGATAGCGCGGCATCAGGAAAGGACCGCGCCGGGCGCAACCGGCGTGCCGCGCAGGAAATCGGCCGCATCGAGCGCCTTGCCGCCGGCCTTCTGCAAGCGCAGGAGCCGCACGGCGCCCTCACCGCAGGCGACCGTCAGGCGGTCGTCGAGCACGGTGCCGGCCGGTGCCGTTCCGCCCGCCCGTTCGCTCGCCAGCACCTTCACGCGCTCGGCCTTGCCGGCGACCGACAACTCGAACCAGGCGCCCGGCGCGGGCGAGAGGCCGCGGATATGGTTGTGGACGTCCCGTGCAGGACGGGAGAAATCGATGCGGGTCTCGGCCTTGTCGATCTTGGCGGCGTAGACGACGCCCTCTTCCGCCTGCGGCGTCAGCGGCAGGTCGCCGGCCTCCAGCTTCGCCATCGCCTCGGCCATCAGCGCGCCGCCGGCCGCCATCAGCGCGTCGTGCAGCTCGCCCGCGGTCATCTCTTCCGGGATCGCCACGCGGCGGGTAAGCGCGACGGGGCCGGTATCGAGGCCCTTGTCCATCCGCATCACCATCATGCCGGTCTCGCCGTCGCCCGCCATGATCGCCCGCTGGATGGGCGCGGCGCCCCGCCAGCGCGGCAACAGCGAGGCATGGCCGTTGTAGCAGCCGAGCCGCGTGCCGGTGAGGATCGCTTCCGGCAGGAGGAGGCCGTAGGCGACGACCACGGCGACGTCCGCCTTCAACGCGCGGAAGGCTTCCCGGTCTTCCTCGGCACGGAAATTGACCGGCGTGAAGACGGGGATGCCGCGCCGTTCGGCTTCCTGATGGACGGGGGATTTCACCAGTTCGAGGCCGCGGCGGCCGGCCGGGCGCGGCGGCTGCGAATAGACGGCGACGATCTCATGGCCGGCCTCGGCAAGTGCCGTCAGCGTCGGAACGGAAAAGGCCGGCGTGCCCATGAAGATGATGCGAAGGGCCATCGGTCAGCCTCCGTGATGGGAAAGCGGCAGTGCCCCTCAGAGCGCCTTGCTTCCGCGCAGCTTCGCCGCCTTGGTGAACTTGCGGATCACCATTTCGCGCTTCAGCTTGGAAATATGGTCGATGAACAGGATGCCGTTCAGATGATCGATCTCGTGCTGGAGACAGGTCGCGAGCAGCCCGTCGGCCTCCGTCACCTGCGCCCGGCCCTCGGCGTCGAGGTGCCTGACCGTGATCTTCGCCGGACGCTCGACCTCGGCATAGTAATCCGGGATCGAAAGGCAGCCTTCCTCGTAGACCGAGCGCTCGTCGGAGGACGCGACGACCTCCGGATTGATGAAGACGAGCGGCGCCTTGTCGTCGCCCTCCTTGGAAACGTCCAGCACCAGCATGCGGCGCGGCACGCCGATCTGGATGGCGGCAAGGCCGATGCCCGGCGCGTCGTACATCGTCTCCAGCATGTCGGCAGCGAGTTTCTTGACGTCGCCGTCCACGGTCTCGATGGGTTTCGAGGCCTGGCGGAGGATCGGATCGGGAAGGATAATCAGCGGCTTGATGGTCATGCGCCTCCTTAGCGCGCTTTGCCGGCGCTTTCAATCGACTTCGCCCGTTTCGCCGGCAATCTGTTCACGGTATGATCTGGTTTTCGCCGCAATCCGTGCTATGGTCGCCGCATGATCGATCCCGCGTCCGACGCCTTCCTCGCCTCCCTTCCCGACCGGCTCGGCGGCCTGCTGCCGGCCTTCGTCCTGCTCGCAGCCGGCATCCTCGCCGTCTTCGGCCTGCTTTCCGCCCGCCGCAGCCATGCCCGGCAGCGGCAGGCGGCAACCATGGCGGAGCTGCGCTTTGCCGAGCTCCTCAAGGCGCAGACCGAGATGCAGGGCCGCGTCGCCGCCATGGCGGAGGTGTTCGGCACCAGGCAATCGGAGACCAACCAGGCGATCAACGCCCGGCTCGACGGACTGACGCAGCGGCTCGGCCAGTCGATCTCCGAGCAGACGCGCGCCACGCACGAGAACCTGCGCCGCCTGCAGGAGCGCCTTGCCGTGATCGACAATGCGCAGACCAACATCCAGTCGCTGGCAAAAGACGTGGTCGGGCTCCAGGCGATCCTCTCCAACAAGCAGACGCGCGGCGCCTTCGGCCAGTCGCGCATGGAGACGATCATCGCCGACGCGCTGCCGGCGGGCGCCTACCAGTTCCAGGCGCAGCTTTCCAACGGGGTCAGGCCCGACTGCACGATCCGCATGCCGAACGGCCAGCCGCCGCTCGTCGTCGACGCGAAATTCCCGCTGGAGGCGTGGAACGCCCTGTCGGACGGCCGCTCGCCCGAGGCGGCGAAGACCGCCGCCCAGCAGTTCCGCCGCGACATGGAGGTGCATATCCGCGATATCTCGGAAAAATACCTCATCGCCGGCGAGACGCAGGACACCGCCTTCCTCTTCGTGCCGTCGGAATCGATCTTCGCCGGCATCCACGAGAATTTCGAGGCCGTCGTGCAGCGGGCGCACCGTGCGCGCATCGTCATCGTCTCGCCCTCGCTGCTGATGCTCTCCGTGCAGGTGCTCCAGGCGCTCCTGAAGGACCAGCGCATGCGCGAGCAGGCCCATGTCATCCAGGGCGAGGTCGTGCGGCTGATGGACGACCTCTCGCGGCTCGACGAGCGGGTGCGCAAGCTTGCCGGCCACTTCACCGCCGCGCAGAAGGACGTCGACCTCATCCTCACCTCGACGGAGAAGATCACGCGCCGCGGCGCGCGCATCGGCGACATGGAATTCGAGCCCGCCGCGCCCCTCTCCCCGCCTTCGGAGAAGGCCGCCGAGAGCCGGACGGGCCAGTTGCGGCTGAGGGTAGTTGACGAGGACTGACCGCCTCGGGCATCGTCCGGCGGAAACGACAAGGAATCCTTTCATGATCACCGTCTTCGGCTCCGTCAACATGGACCTCATCGCCACGCCAGAACGCCTGCCGAAGCCGGGCGAGACGGTGACGGGCACCAGCTTCACCACCGCCGCCGGAGGCAAGGGCGCCAACCAGGCGCTCGCCGCCCGCCGCGCAGGCGCCATGGTGCACATGGCCGGCGCCGTCGGCGACGACCGGATGGCGAGCCAGGCGCTGGCGCTCCTCGCCGATGCCGCCGTCGACCTCAATGCCGTGCGCTCGGCCGCCGAAGCGACGGGCACCGCCCATATCCTCGTCGCCGCGGACGGCGAGAACGTCATCGTCGTCGTGCCCGGCGCCAACGGCTCGGTCACGGACGAGGATGCCCGGCGCACGGTCGCGGCCATGTCGCGCGGCGACTATCTGATGCTGCAGTTCGAGATCCCCGATGCCGCCATTGAGGCGGCGCTTGCAAGCGCCAAGGCAAAGGGCGTCATCTCGATCGTCAACATCGCCCCCTTCGGGCCCGAGACGCGGCGGATCGGCGCGATGGCCGACATCCTCGTCGCCAACGAGACGGAATTCGACCTCTTCGTCGGCAAGGGAGAGCTTACGGAAGAGGCGCGCGAGGCGACCATGCGGGCGCTGCATGCCGAAAGCGGACAGACGATCATCGTAACGCTCGGCGCGGACGGTGTCATCGCCATCCACAGGAACGAGGTGCACCGCGCCGCGGGCCTTGCCATCGAGCCGGTCGATACGGTCGGTGCCGGCGATACGTTCTGCGGCTATCTCGCCGCCTCGCTCGATGCGGGCCTCACCTTCGGCAAGGCGCTGCGCCGGGCGGCCGTCGCGGGCTCGCTCGCCTGCCTCAAGCCCGGCGCGCAGCCTTCCATTCCCTTCGCCCGCGCCGTCGACGCGAAAATCCAGAACGCATGAGGCCCTCGCGCCGCCTGTCGTGTCGCATGTTGCAAACTCGCCGTCGCAGGGGCGCAAGGCCTGAAAATTCAGCCGCTTGGAGCGACATCCGGCTCCCCGACTTGGCTATTTATTAATATTTTATCGGTTACTGAAGTCCCCAGACTTCCTCGCTCCCTCCGGGGCGCGGCCCGTCTCTGGCGCTGGTCGCGCGCCCCGCCCTCCATGATGGAGACCACCCCGCAAAAGAATGTGCCTCTTCGCGGCCGCCGGCCGCGAGCGTCTTTCATCGTGAGGATTTCATGTTCCAGTTCAAGGCCAAGTCGCTCGCGACGAAGCTCATCGCGGTCACCGGCGGCACGATCGCCCTGGTGATGCTCGCCTCCAATACCGTCCTGATCGGCGAAACCCAGAGCCGCGTCTCCGACCTCGTCTACGCGCAGGCCGATTCCGAGGCCAAGGCCATCGCCTCGGACGTCGCAACGGATATCGGCCAGCTGGCGAGCGCGGCACGGTCCATGGCGGGCGTCATCGAGGAAGGCCATGCCGGCGGCCATTTCGACCGCAGGGAAGTGGTCGACATCATCAAGGCGAACGCCGAGAAGAACAGCTTCGCGCTCGGCAGCTGGTTCGCCGAGGAGCCGAACGCCTTCGACGGCAAGTCCCGCGAACTTCCCGAGAACACCGAGACCGGCACCTACAAGGACGGCTCGTTCAACCCCTACTGGACGAAGCGCAAGGACGGCTCGATCGCGCTGTCGACCTTCGCCTCCGACTACAAGGCCGAGTGGTACGCGCTCGCCGCCGAGAGCGGCAAGGGCGCGATGAGCCAGCCCTACCAGGAAACCTCGACCGGCGAAGGCTTCACCATGGCCTCCATCGCCTATCCGGTCACGGTGGACGGCAAGCGCATCGGCGTCACCGGCGTCGACGTCTCGCTGAAGACGCTCTACGAAAAGCTCAGCCAGTTGCGGCCGTTCGGCGAGGGCCGCGTCCTCCTCCTGTCGCAGACCGGCAAGTGGATCGTCGCGCCGACCACCGATCTCCTGATGAAGGAATATGACGGCGCGGGCCTCGACATCGTCAAGCAGGCGGTTTCCAGCGGCAAGCCGGGGCGCATCGAGAACCTCAGCTTCGACGAGCTCGCCGCCTTCGACCGCGTCGTCTATCCCTTCGCACTGCCCGATATCAACACGACCTGGGTTGTGCTGGTCGACGTGCCGCGCGCAGCGATCAACGCGCCGGTTCGCGACCAGACCTACATCATGATTGCCGGCGGCCTGATCGTTCTCGCCACGGTGCTCGCGGGTCTCTACTTCGCCGTCCGCTTCTTCGTCCAGAAGCCGCTCGCCGGCCTCGTATCGGATGTCGACACGCTCAGCAACGGCACTTACACCCAACCCATCGCGGGGCAGGACCGCTCGGACGAGACGGGCTCGGTTGCAAAGGCCCTGGAGGGCTTCCGTCACCAGCTCGCCGACACCAAGCGCCTGGAGGCCGAGGCCGACAACCAGCGCCAGCTGACCGAAGCCGAACGCAACCGCTCGGAGGCCGAGCGCGCCGAATCGGGCGCCCTCCAGCGCGATATCGTCGCCCGCCTCGGCGACGGCCTCGCCCAGCTTTCGGCCGGCAACCTGACCTTCCGTCTTTCCGGCGATTTCCCCGGCGAGTACGGCAAGCTGAAGACCGACTTCAACTCGGCCATCGCCAGCCTTGAGGAGACGATCCAGACGGTCAACGCCTCGGTCGGCAATATCGGCGGCGGCACCGGCGAAATCTCCCGGGGCGCGGCCGACCTGTCGCACCGCACCGAGCAGCAGGCGGCGAGCCTCGAAGAGACCGCGGCAGCCCTCGACGAGCTCACCTCGCAGGTCAATTCCAGCGCGGAGAATGCCCGCGTCGCCGCGAAGTCGGTGGAGACGGCGAACGACGACGCCAGCAAGTCCGGCGAGGTGGTGCAGAAGGCGATCAACGCCATGCGCGGCATCGAAAGCTCCTCGCGCGAGATCTCCAACATCATCGGCGTAATCGACGACATCGCCTTCCAGACCAACCTCCTCGCCCTCAATGCGGGCGTCGAAGCGGCACGCGCCGGGGAAGCCGGCAAGGGCTTTGCGGTCGTGGCGCAGGAAGTGCGCGAGCTTGCCCAGCGGTCGGCCAACGCCGCCAAGGAGATCAAGACGCTGATCAACACCTCCGAGGGCCAGGTGCGCGAAGGCGTCGACCTCGTCGGCAAGGCCGGCGGCGCGCTGGAGAACATCGCCGAGCAGGTCAACCAGATCAACGGCCTCATCCGCCAGATCTCCTCCTCGGCCTCCGAACAGGCCGTCGGCCTCAAGGAGATCAACGCCGCCGTCAACCAGATGGACCAGGTGACCCAGCAGAACGCCGCGATGGTGGAGGAAACCACTGCCGCCTCGATGGCGCTCAACGACGAGGCCCAGACGCTGAAGTCGCTCGTCGCCCGCTTCCGCGCCGGTGCGGCCGCCATGGCCGCCGCCCAGCCGGCGCAGCAGCAGGCCGCCGTCCGCCGCGACGTCCAGCCCCAGCGCAGCGCCTACCAGGCCCCGCGCACGGCCGCCCGCGCGACGCCGCAGGTCGCCGGCAACACGGCCCTCGCGCAGGACGACTGGGAAGAGTTCTGAGCCACGGCTCAGGGAAAATGGAAAGGCCGGCGGAAACGCCGGCCTTTTCGTTTGGCAGCTGCCGCTTCGTGGCCATGCCTTGCGGCAGCATCGCCGTCCGCTACTTCCGTTCCGAAGGCTGCGCCTGCAGGCGGCCGCGCGAGCGGGAGCGGGTGGCGTTTGCGAGGCGCTGGGTGGCTTCCTTCAGCTCCGCCTCCGAGAAGAGGGGCCGGTATTCGGGTCGCAGCATCAGCGCTTCCATGGAAAGCTCCGGCTTGCCCGCATCGAGCAGGCGTTCCAGCCCGGTGGTGCCGGGCTTGAAGACGAGTTCCCGCGCCGCCGCGACGCCGCCGTTGAGCAGGACGAAACGGCGCAGCAGAACGGGCCGGAAGCCGATTTCCGCGAAGCGGCCGTAGAGCGCCGTCATCTCCGCATGGAAGCGGGCTTCGGCGCCCTTCCCGGCAATGCGGGGGCCGCGCATCAAAGGCGCCCGACGCGCTCGGTGAGCAGCGTGAAGAAGCCGTCGGCATCGACGTCCTTCATCACCAGCGCATTGTGGTTGCGGCCGGTGACCTGCCACCAGTCCACCACTGTCATGCCCGCCGTCAGCGGCGAAGCCGTCTCGACCTCGACATTGCAGTTGCGGCCGGAGAAGAGCTCGGGCTTGAGCAGATAGGCGATGACCGTCGGATCGTGCAGCGGGCCGCCGTCGGAGCCGTATTTCTCCACGTCGAAGCGCTCGAAGAAATCGAGCATCTCGACGAGGGCCTTGGCCGGCCGGCTGCCGATGGCGCGCAGCGCCTCGACGCGGCTCTTCAGCGTCAGCACTTTATGGGTAACGTCGAGCGGCATCATGACGATGGGAATACCCGCCCTGAAGACGGCGGCTGCGGCCTCCGGATCGACATAGATGTTGAATTCGGCGGCGGGCGTGATGTTGCCGCCCTCGAAGAAACCGCCGCCCATCATGACGAGCTCGCGCACACGCCCCGCGATCTCCGGGGCCTTTTCGAGGGCGAGCGCGATGTTCGTGAGCGGGCCGAGGGTGCAGAGCGTCACCGTGCCGACCGGCTCGCGCTTCAGCGTCTCGACAATGAAATCGACGGCATGCTGGGCCTGGAGCGGCATCTGCGGCTCGTGCAGCTGCGGGCCGTCGAGGCCGGTCTTGCCGTGCACGTGCTCGGCGGTGATCAGCGGACGGGCGATCGGCCTGTCGGCGCCGGCGAAGACCTTCACCTCCGGCCTGGAGCAGAACTCGAGGATGATGCGGGCATTGGTGGAGGTGCGCGAGAGCGGCACGTTGCCGGCGACGGTGGTGATGCCGAGGATGTCGAGCTCCGGGCTGCCGAGCGCCAGCATGATCGCGGCGGCATCGTCCTGGCCGGGGTCCGTGTCTATGATGATTTTCCTTGCCTCAGCCATGCTGTCCCGTCCCTTCGCTTCTTTCGTTCTTGGCCCGCGCGACGCAGGCGAAGCGGCGACTATATTTGCGAAATCCCGCTTCGCAAGCGTCTTGCGCGCCAAGCCGGCAATCACCATATTGCAGCCATCGGGATGCCGAAGCCGGGTCCTGCCAAAGTCGCTTGAAGCCAAGGACTGGATCGATGTCACGCATGCCCACTTTCACGAGCCCGCTGCTGCTGGGTTTCGACGCCATGGAAAAGACCCTTGAGCGCATCGCCAAGGGCAATGACGGTTACCCCCCCTACAATATCGAGCGGCTGCGGCCGGACGGCGAGACGGGCGAGCCCGACCGCCTGCGCATCACGCTCGCCGTCGCGGGGTTCTCCGAGGAGGACCTGGAAGTGACGACGGAGGAGAACCAGCTCGTCATCCGCGGACGCCAGAGCGAAAGCGGCGAACGCGACTATCTTTACCGCGGCATTGCCGCACGCCAGTTCCAGCGCACCTTCGTGCTTGCCGACGGCATGCGCGTTTCGGGCGCCGAGCTGAGGAACGGCCTCCTGTCGGTCGACCTGATCCGGCCGGAGCCGGCGCGCATGGTAAAGAAAATTAACATTTCCGTACCAGACTAGGGCAAGAGCCGTTCCTGCGGGAACACCCGCCGGACCGTTTCGCGCATAACCTGATTGCCGAGCGACCGATGGGCCATGGTGGCCGTTGGCGTCGGCGGCCGGCGGATACCGGCATTGCCATGGAGGCAAAAATGGGCCTGAAAACCATGACCCCCACCGTTTCGAAGGCGGATCTCGCGCATCTGGGCGAAGGCGAGGTCGGCTATATCCGCAAGATGAAGGCCGACGAGGTCTCGCGCGTCTTCCCGGAAGCTCCCGAGATCGACCCGAGCCTCGACCTGTGGGCGCTGTTCGGCGCGGACGGCACGCCGATCCTTCTGACCGACAACCGTTCGAGCACCTTCTACAAGGCGGCCGAGGACGAGTTGCGCACCGTCAGCCTGCACTGAGCCGGACAAAGCTTTCCGTCAGGAACGGCGGAAGGTGAGGTAAGCCGACTTGCGGCCTTCGCGCCTGGCTTTTGCCTCATAGCGCGTGCCCGGCCAGCCGGCAAAGGGCGTCAGCCAGTCGGCCGCGTTCTCCGCGGTCCACGCGAAGGCGGGATGCCCCCCGCAATGCGTCAGCGTCCAGTTGACATAGGTGTCGATGTCGGACGCAAAGCAGAAGAGCCCGCCCGGCTTCAGCACCCGGGCAAAGCGGTCGAGGTTGACCTTCGAGACGAACCGCCGCTTCCAGTGCTTCTTCTTCGGCCATGGATCCGGATAGAGAAGATCGATCTGATCGATCGAGGCCGCCGGCAGCCAATCCAGCAATTCCGTCGCATCGTCGTCATAAAGCAGGATATTCCGCGCGCCCGTCTCCTCGACGCGGCCGATCAGCTTGGCCATGGAGTTGACGAAGGGCTCGACGCCGATAAAGGCGGTGTCGGGCGTCTCCAGCGCCCGATGGATGAGATGCTCGCCGCCGCCGAAGCCGATTTCGAGCCGGAGGCGGGCGGGCGTGAAATCGTAGAGCGCGGCGATATCCGCCGGCGCCGGGGTCGAAAGATCGACCTTCAGCGCCGGCAGCAGGGTTTCCAGATGCTGCGCCTGCCGCTCGCGCAGCGGCTTTCCCTTGCGGCGACCGAAAAAGGCTTCGCTCGCGCGGCTGCGGCGCTCTGCATCGCTCATGTCGGCCTCAGCTCTTCAGCGCTTCCTTGAGAGCCTTGACGAGGTCGAGGCGTTCCCAGGAGAACGAGCCGTCGCGGCCGGCCTTGCGGCCGAAATGACCGTAGGCGGCCGTCTTGGCGTAGATCGGCTTGTTGAGGTCGAGATGGCGGCGGATGCCGGAGGGCGAGAGGTCCATGACCTTGCGGATCGCCGCTTCCACCGCGTCTTCGCTCACCTTGCCGGTGCCGTGCAGGTCGACATAGATCGACAGCGGCTGGGCGACGCCGATGGCGTAGGAAAGCTGGATCGTGCAACGGTCGGCAAGGCCGGCGGCAACCACGTTCTTGGCGAGGTAGCGGGCGGCATAGGCGGCCGAGCGGTCTACCTTGGTCGTGTCCTTGCCGGAGAAGGCGCCGCCGCCATGGGGGGCCGCGCCGCCATAGGTGTCGACGATGATCTTGCGGCCGGTGAGGCCGGCATCGCCGTCCGGGCCGCCGATGACGAACTTGCCGGTCGGGTTGATGTACCAGGAGCAATCGTCGGCGATCTTCAGGTCGCCGAGAGCCTCGCGGATATAGGGCTCGACGACTTCGCGAACCTTTTTCGAATCCCAGCCCGCATCGAGATGCTGCGTGGAAAGGACGATCGAGGCGACGTCGGCGGGCTTGCCGTCGACATAGCGCACGGTCACCTGGCTCTTGGCGTCCGGACCGAGCTTGGCCGCTTCGCCCTCGCCCTTCTTGCGGGCATCGGCGAGGAGCTGGAGGATACGGTGCGAATAATAAAGCGGGGCCGGCATCAGCTCGGCGGTCTCGCGGCAGGCATAGCCGAACATGATGCCCTGGTCGCCCGCGCCCTCGTCGCCCTGCTTGTCGGCGGCGTTGTCGACGCCCTGGGCGATGTCGGCGGACTGGGAGTGCAGCAGGACGTCGATCTTCGCGGTCTTCCAGTGGAAACCGTCCTGCTCATAGCCGATGTCGCGGATCGCCTTGCGGGCGGCCGACTTGAACTTGGCGGGATTGATGACGTCCTTGCCGTCCTTGTCCTTCTTCATCAGGCTCGCCGGCAAGCGCACTTCACCGGCGATCACCACGCGATTGGTCGTCGCCAGCGTCTCGCAGGCAATGCGGACCGACCAGGGATCGACCTTCGACTTTACGGCCTCGCGGTAGACGAGATCGACGATCTCGTCGGAGATGCGGTCGCAAACCTTGTCCGGATGGCCTTCGGCGACGGACTCGCTGGTGAAGAGATAACTGCTGCGCATGCGGGAATTCCCCTCAAAGAAAATGGACTTCGACGTTGTTATTCAGTTCGCTGCCCGATGACAAGCGCACAAGGACATAAGAATATCTTTATGTCCCCCTCACGCGGCGTTTTGCCGTCGCTGTCGCCGGGGCGCTACAGCACGCCGTCACGAAAAACGGCCCCGCAGGGCCGTTCTTCATTCCTTCGCAAAGGATCGGGTCACTCCGTCTCGGTCTCGGCTGCGAGCGCCTTGACGAGATCGACGAGTTTGCGGCGCACCTTCGGATCGCCGATCTTGACGAAGGCGCGGTTGAGCTGGAGGCCCTCGGAGGACGACAGGAAGTCGACCACGTAGTTGGAGCTGGAGGCTTCGGCAAAGCCGGCCTGGCTGTCTGCCGCCTCGCCCGGCGCGTCCTCGAAGAAGAAGGAGACCGGCACGTTGAGAATGCTCGAAATGTTCTGCAGGCGGCTGGCGCCGACGCGGTTCGTGCCCTTCTCGTATTTCTGAATCTGCTGGAAGGTGATGCCGAGGCTTTCGCCCAGCTTCTCCTGGCTCATTCCGAGCATGGTCCTGCGAAGCCGTATCCGGCTGCCGACATGAATATCGATCGGATTCGGCTTCTTCTTGTTTTCCATCATCACTTTCGTCCTAACGCGAAATGGCCCAGCCGCCGCAATCCCGAACGGTATCCTAACGTTACGTTGTATCCGCAAACCGTGAAGGTCGCCACAATACAGGAGAACGGCCGGCGGAGGGCACTATGCTATTTTAGGGGTTTTTGGTCAATTCGCCCTGTTTCTAAAACCAATGCGAGAAATGCCCGCGATAGCAAGGAAAGCGGCGAGAAGGATCGGAAACGCGCGGCCCTGCCATTTCAGCCACTCGCCCGGCGCAAACCTTCCCGGAAGGGTTGCGTCCACGACGCCCGCGGCATCGTATGCGAGGCCGGATACCACCCTGCCCTTCGCATCCACCACGGCCGAGATTCCGTTGTTGGCACCGCGAATCAGCGGCAGGCCGCGCTCGACGGCTGTAAGACGCGCCTGGAGGAAATGCTGGTACGGGCCGGGCGAATTGCCGAACCAGGCATCGTTGGTGACGTTGAGAAGCACCGAGGCCCCGTCGGCGGCATCGCCGATCTCGGCCGGGAAGATCGCCTCGTAGCAGATCAGCGGATAGAAGCCCTTGCCGGCCGCCGTCAGGAGCTGGTGGTCGCGGGCGGCCGAGAAGCCCCCCGGCATGGCGACCGGCGAGACGCCGAGGCTTTCGAACACGTCGGCGAAGGGCATGTATTCGCCGAAGGGAACGAGATGGACCTTGTCGGCCGCGCCGATGATCTGGCCCTTGCCGTCGATGGCGTAGATCGAATTGTAGTAGCGCGGCGCCTTGCCCGAACCCGCACCCTCGGTGCGAACCGCCCCGGCGAGAAGCACCTGGTCATCGTCGAACACGGTGGCGATGCGGGCGAGCGCATCGGGATTGTCCGTCAGGATGAAGGGAATGGAGGTTTCCGGCCAGACGATGATGTCGGGCCGCTTGCCGTCGCCCTCGGGCTTGGCCGCGCTCAACGCCAGATGCCGCTCGAAGATCTCGGCGCGGGCGGAATCGTCGAGCTTCATCGCCTGGTCGATCACCGGCTGGACGAGGCGGACGACCTTGTCTTGGCTCGCGGGCTCCGGAACGACCTCGAGCGCATACCAGCCGTAGCCGACATGGGCGGCGAAGAGGAGCGCGGCGAGCGTGAGCCCGGGCACGCGGCCACGCCGCGTGCCGAGGAGGGCGGGCGCGGCGAAGACGAAGACGGCGAGCGCATTGAGGCCCGAAATGCCGACGATGCCGGCGGACTGCATGAGGAGCGGCACAGGGGCCGCGCCGTAGCCGACGGCGTTCCACGGAAAGCCGGTGATTAGCGTGGCGCGCAGCCACTCGCCGACACCGAAGGCGAAAGCGAGCGCGGCGATGCGGCCCATGCCGTCGGACCAGAGGAGCCGGGCAAGCGTGGCGGCAAGCCCGTAGTAGAGCGCGAGGAAGGCTGGCAGACCGAGGACGGCGAAGGGCAGCGCCCAGGCGAAATCGTCCGCCTCGACGAGCAGCGCATTGCCGAGCCACCAGAGGCCGCCGACGAAATAGCCGAAGCCGAAGAACCAGCCGATACGGAAGGCGGGCGCAAGGCGCCCAAGGAAACCCGCTTCGGGCGCGCCTGTCGCGCCGTCGATGAGCCAGACGAGCAGGGTGAAGGAGACGAACAGCGCCGCGAAGAAACCGAAGGGCGGCAGCGCCAGGACGCCGATCAGGCCCGCAAGAAATGCCGCAAGCGCCCGTCTTGTCCCAGACAGGAGCATGACCTTGCCCGCAAGCCCCTCCATACCGTCCCCTTCGTTCCCCGAATCAGCCGCGCCAGTCTTCCAAAAAAGCGGCGCGTTGTCCCCCTCTTACGGCGTGGCAATTGCGTGAGGCGGGAAAGACCCTCTCTGCCTGCCGGCATCTCCCCCCACAAGGAGGGAGAATGCTGGGGGCATGCTTTTCCCGAAATTTTCCCGCTGAGAGCGCCGCAAGCTAAGTCCCTCCGCCTTGCGGGGAGGGGTTGGGGAGGGGTCTGGCTACTCCGCCCCTGCCCCGTCGTTCTGCTGTTCGGGGTGCTTGGCGCGCTCGCCGGGGGCGGTCTCGCCTTCCGGCCTGCGTTGGCGGCGCACGGCGGCGGCGCGCTTGCGGGTAACGCGCACGCGCTTGACGCGGCGCGGGTCGGCGTCGAGGACGTGGAACTCGAAGCCGGGCACGGCCTGCACCACCTCGCCGCGCACCGGAATGCGGCCGAGCGAGGCGAAGATGAGGCCACCGAGCGTGTCGGCGTCTTCCAATTGCTCGCGAATGTCGAAATCGGGGCCGATGGCCTCGGCAAGCTCTTCCAGCTCGACGCGGGCATCGGCGATGAAGACGTCGTCGCTGACGCGCTGGATCATCGCCTCTTCGTCGTCGTGCTCGTCCTCGATGTCGCCGACGACCATCTCGACGATGTCCTCCAGCGAGGCGAGGCCGTCCGTGCCGCCGTATTCGTCGATGACGAGGGCCATCTGCGTGCGGTCGGCCTGCATGCGCGCCATCAGGTCCGCGGCAAGCATGGAGGGCGGCACGAAGAGCACCTGGCGGATGATGCCGGCCTCGGCGACGGTCTTGGAAAGGTCGACGCGGGCAAGGTCGAAATCCGCCTTGGGCGCGCGGGCGGGCTTCTCGCCGGCCGCCGCGGCGTTTGCCTTGTTGCCGGTGCGGCGCTTGTTGCGGGCCTGCTTGGTGACATAGGCGAGGAGGTCGCGGATATGCACCATGCCGCGCGGATCATCGAGGCTCTCGCAATAGACCGGCATGCGCGAGCGGCCGGAATCCTCGAAGATCACCATCAGCTCGGCGATCGTGATATCCTGGTCGACGGCCTCGATATCGGCGCGCGGCACCATAACGTCCTCGACGCGCACCTCGCGGAAGCGGAGAATGTTGTGCAGCATCGCCCGCTCTTCGGGCAGGAAGGCCGGCTCGCCGCCCGCCTCTTCCGTCATCAGGGCCTCGGCGAGGTCCTTGCGCAGGCTGGAGGCACCCGTCATGCGCCAAAGCTTGGCGGCACGGGACCAGAAGGATGACCGGCCCCCGCCTTCCTGCCTCGGCGCGCTGCTACTACTGCCCGCCTCGTCCTGGCTGGAGGCGTCCGCCTCGTTTCGTTCCGGCGTCGCCGACTGGTTCTTGAAGTCGCTCATTGGTCCAAACTATTCTTCGGGGCTGTCCCCATAGGGGTCAGATAGGCCAAGCTCGGCCAGAATGCGAGTCTCCAGCCCCTCCATTGTCTCCGCTTCGTCCTCGTCCATGTGATCATAGCCGAAGAGGTGGAGAAATCCATGCACCATCAGGTGCGTGAGGTGATCGTCGAAGGACTTGCCGAGTTCGCCCGCCTCGCGGGTCAGGGTCTCCTCGGCAAAGATGATGTCTCCGAGCATCGGGCCCGGCATTTTTCCGGGCGTCAGCGGAAAGGCGGGGAAGGAGAGCACGTTGGTCGGCTTGTCCTGGCCGCGCCATTCGGCATTGATGCTGCGGATTTCCGCATCGTTGGTGAAGACCAGCGAGACTTCCGGCGCACCCGCCTCCGGAAAGGGCTGCTCCTCTTGGCGCTGCAGGAACGCCGCCGCCGCGCCGAGCACGCGCCCGCTCATCTCGTGCAGGCGTTCCTCGGAGGGCCAAGCCCCTTCTTCGACGGAAATCTGGATATCGAGTTCGCTCATGGTGCCCGGATCGCCTCAGCGGTCGATCTGCTCGCTTTCGTCCGGAACGGCGGTCTGGGCCTCGTAGGCCCGAACGATGCGCGCGACCATCGGGTGGCGCACGACATCCGCATCCTTGAAGCGCACGACCGAAACGCCCTCCACGCCCTTCAATATCTGCAGGGCCTCGACGAGGCCGGACTTGACGCCGCGCGGCAGGTCGACCTGGCTCGGGTCGCCCGTGACGATCATGCGGCCGTTCTCGCCGAGGCGCGTCAGGAACATCTTCATCTGCATCGAGGTCGTGTTCTGCGCCTCGTCGAGAATGACGGCGGCGTTCGCCAGCGTGCGGCCGCGCATGAAGGCGAGCGGCGCGATCTCGATGACGCCGGCGGTGATGGCGCGTTCGACCTTGTCGCCCGGCATCATGTCGTAGAGAGCATCGTAGAGCGGGCGGAGGTATGGATCGACCTTCTCCTTCATGTCGCCGGGCAGGAAGCCGAGGCGCTCGCCGGCTTCCACGGCCGGGCGCGAGAGGATGATGCGGTCGACCGCGCCGCGCTCCAGGAGCTGGGCGGCATAGGCGACGGCAAGGTACGTCTTGCCCGTACCGGCCGGGCCCACGCCGAAGACGAGCTCGGAGCGCTCCAGCGCGCGGATATAGGTATCCTGCGTCGGCGTGCGGGCAACGATCGTCTTCTTGCGGGTGGAAATCTGCGACATGGTGAGCTTGGCCTTGCGCTCCATCGTGGGGAGCGACAACTGGTCGTCCGCGGCGATCGCCATGCGGATCGCGCCTTCCACGTCGGAAAGCTCGATGGAGCCGCCCTTCTGGAGCCGGTCGTAGAGATAATCGAGCGCCCGGCGCGCCTGGTTGGTCGCCACCACGTCGCCGGAGATGGAGACGGAATTGCCCCGCGCCCGCGCATCGACGCTGAGGCGCTGCTCCAGCAGCTTCAGGTTCTGGTCGAACTGGCCGAAGAGCTCGCTTGCGTACCGATTGTTCTCGAAGGTCAGCACGAAATGATTGGCGTCGGTCTCGGTCTTCGACTGGCGCGGCGATGACGTCGTCAATTCGTGTCCGTTCAAGCGGTCAGGCTCCTTGCGATCCGTCCGTCAGCCCGTCGCTTGCGCGAAGAGGCTGTTGGCGCCGGCATCCGTGATTCGTACCCGGATAATGTCACCGATTTCAGAACCTTTTGCATCAATATTCACAGGCTGCAGCCAGGGCGAGCGGCCGACGAGCTGGCCGGGCAGGCGGCCGGGCTTTTCCAGAAGCAGGTCGATCTCCTTGCCGATGCAGCCGCGCGCGAAGTCGTGCTGCTGGCGGAAGAGCAAAGCCTGCAATCTTTCAAGGCGTTCGGCCTTCACGTCTTCCGCGACATGGCCATCCATCTCGGCGCCCGGCGTGCCGGGGCGGATGGAATACTTGAAGGAAAATGCCTGTGCATAACCGACCGTCTCGACGAGGCGCATCGTCGCCTCGAAGTCCGCGTCGCTCTCGCCGGGGAAGCCGACGATGAAATCGCCGGAAATGGCCAGATCCGGCTGGACGGCGCGGATACGCTCGATGAGGGCGACGTATTCGGCCGCCGTGTGGCGCCGGTTCATGGCCTTCAGGATGCGGTCGGAGCCCGCCTGCACCGGCAGGTGCAGGTAGGGCATCAGCTTCGGCAGGTCGCGGTGCGCCTCGATGAGGCGGTCGTCCATGTCGCGCGGGTGGCTGGTCGTATACCGCAGGCGGGCAAGGCCCTCGATTTCCGCGAGGCGGTGGAGGAGGTCGCCGAGGCCCCATTCGCGCCCGTCCGGGCCGAGGCCGTGCCAGGCGTTGACGTTCTGGCCGAGCAGGGTGATCTCGCGCACGCCCGCCTCGACGAGGCGTTCGGCTTCGGAAAGAATCTGCGAGACGGGGCGGGAGACCTCCGAGCCGCGCGTATAGGGCACCACGCAGAAGGTGCAGAACTTGTCGCAGCCCTCCTGCACGGTGAGGAAGGCGGTGACGCCGCGGGCGCGCGTCCTTGCCCTTTCCGGCGCGGGCAGGTGCTCGAACTTGTCCTCGATGGCATAGTCCGTCTCCACGACGCGCTCGCCGTCCTTGGCGCGGCGGAGCGCCTCCGGCAGACGGTGATAGGTCTGCGGGCCCACCACAAGATCGACGGCGGGCGCGCGGCGAAGAATCTCCCGGCCCTCGGCCTGCGCGACGCAGCCGGTGACGCCGATCGTCATCTCCCGGCCGTCCTTGGCCCGCGCCTTCTTCATCTCGCGCAGGCGCCCCAGCTCGGAATAGACCTTCTCGGCGGCCTTCTCGCGGATATGACAGGTGTTGAGGAGAACGAGATCGGCCTCTTCCAGTACGTCCGTCGCCTGATAGCCGTCCCTGGCAAGCGCATCCGTCATGCGCTCGCTGTCGTAGACGTTCATCTGGCAGCCGTAGGTCTTGACGAAGACCTTGCGGGTGTTGGGCGTGGAAAAGGGTTGCTGGCTCATGGCGTTTCCATAGTGGAAAAGCCCCCGCAATTGAAGCCTTATCTGCCGCGCAGCCGCGCGCCGAGCATGGCGCGGATGCGCGCCTCGACGGTGCGGCTCACCGCCTTGCGGTTGCTCGTCCGCGTATAGTCGACGCGCTCGCCGAAATCGATATCGACATCCATCGCCCCCGTGCGCACGACGCCGAGGAGATGCGGCAGGAGCGCGATATCGCCCGGCCAGGCGGCAAGCGGGCGATGGTAGCGGCCCATCGCCATGCCGTGGAGACCCGTATAGGCGATGGAAACGGGCTGGATATGCACGACGCCCTCCGGCGCATGGGAAACGGCGGCCGCGGCCGCGCCGAACAGCGAGGTCTTGATCTCCAGCAGGCGGTTGCCGTCCGAGGTCGTTCCCTCCGGGAAGAGCACGACGATCTCGCCGTCCGTCAGGCGGCGGGCGATCTCGTCCACCTGGTCGCCGGTCTTGCGGCGCTGCTCGCGCTCGACGAAGATCGTCGCCTGGAGGCGGGCGAGGATGCCGAAGACCGGCCAGTCCCGCACCTCGGCCTTGGCGATGTAGACGACGTCGGCGATGGCGCCGAGCACCATGATATCCTGCCAGGAAGCATGGTTGGCGGCGACGAGCAGCGGGCGGTGCGGTTCCGGCGTGCCATGCACCCGCAGCTTCAGCCCCAGCACGCGGCAGGCAAGGCGATGCCACAGGCGCGGCAGGCGGCGGCGGACCTTCAGATTGAAACGGAGGCCGACGAGCTGCACCGGCAGGAGAACGAGGGTCACCGCGAAGAGGACGGTGAAGCCGACGAGGATGCGCAGCCAGGCGATCACGCGCGCACCGGAACGAGAGCTACGGTTGAAGTTGCAGAGCACCCCCCTCTGCCCTGCCGGGCATCTCCCCCACAAGGGGGGAGATCGGCGAGGGGCAAGGCAGTGCCACAATCAATCTCCCCCCTTGTGGGGGAGATGCCCGGCAGGGCAGAGGGGGGTAGCCCCAATGCCGGATGCCGATCAGTAGCTACGTCCCGCCTCACTCGCCCTCCTTGAGCGGAACGCCGTAGAGCTCCAGGCGATGATCGACGAGGCGGAAGCCGTGCTCGCGGGCGATACGCTCCTGCAGGGCCTCGATTTCCGGGGAATGGAACTCGATGACCTCGCCGCTCTTCAGGTCGATCAGGTGGTCGTGGTGTTCGTCCGGCACGGTCTCGTAGCGCGAGCGGCCGTCGCGGAAATCGTGGCGCTCGATGATGCCGGCATCCTCGAAGAGCTTGACCGTGCGATAGACCGTGGAGATGGAGATGCGCGCGTCGACGGCGGAGGAGCGGCGGTAGAGTTCTTCCACGTCCGGATGGTCGGCGGACGATTCCAGCACGCGGGCGATCACCCGGCGCTGCTCCGTCATGCGCATGCCGCGCTCGACACAAAGCTCTTCCAGCGATTTCTCGACATCCGCCATGCGACCGGCCCTCGTTCGTTCAGCCCCCCGAAGGGGACTAGCGAAGATCGCGCCGCATGACAAGCGCCGTGGACCGGCTGCCATCCGCAGCGGTATAGTAGGCCTTGCGCTCACCGACCTTGGTAAAGCCGAGCTTGGCATAGAGCCCGCGCGCGGCGGCATTGCCCTCGTCGACCTCGAGAAAGATATCCTCCGCCCCGCGCATCTTCGCCTCCTGCAGCGCGGCCAGCATCAGCCGCCAGCCGAGGCCGGCGCGCGAAAAGCGCTCGTCGACGCCGATGGTCAGGATTTCCGCCTCGCCCGCCGTCGCACGGGCCAGCACGAAACCGCCCGCCACCCGGCCGGGAACGCCCTGCCGCAACGCCAGGAAGCCGAAGACCGGCGGCTGGGAGAGCAGGGAATGGAATTCGCCGTCGTTCCACGGCCGGGAAAACCGCGCGTGGTGCAGCGCGGCGGCGATGCCGGCATCGTCGGTCTGGAGCGGGAAGATATCGAAGACGGGCTTGCGGGCGAAATAGTCGGTGAAGGACATTCACGCTCTCCGGATCGCGAAACCCGCCTGCGGCTTGGCATCGGGGCCGCGCAGATAGAGCGGCCGGGGCAGATGGCCCTGCGGATCGAGGCGCGCGCCGAGGCGGGCGACCGTCGCGATGGAAACGCCGTCCGTCTCCTGCGGCGCATCCGCGCGCAAGAGCGCGGCGGCCGAGCCGGCAAGGGCGCCCTCATGGCCGGCGGCAATGCCGCGTGCCGCGTCGAGGCTGGCAAGGGCGGGCGGCGACAAGGCCTGTCCGTCGGCTGCGAAGGCCTGCCAGTAGACCTCGCCGCGCTTGGCATCCATCGCCACCAGAAGGGGCGTGCCGGCCTGCCGGTCGGCGGCAAGCGCTGCGAGCGAGGAGACGCCGACGGCAGGCACGCCGAGCGCCAGCGCAAGGCCGCGCGCGGCGGCGACGCCGACGCGGATGCCGGTGAAGGAGCCGGGGCCGACGGTGACGGCGATGCGTTCGACGGAGGGCAGGTCGAGCCCCGATGCGGCAAGCGCGCCGTCGACGAATTCCATCAGCCGCTCGGCATGGCCGCGGCCGATATCGGCGCCGGCGGCGCCGAGGACGGTATCCGTGCCGGAATCGTAGAGCGCCGCATGGCAGCCGGTGCCGGCCGTATCGATCGCAAGAACGATCATGCCGGGCACCCGTCCGCGGCGGAGGCCTTACATGATGGCTTCAACTTCCTGCACTTCCGGTACGAAATGGCGAAGGAGGTTCTGCACGCCATGCTTGAGCGTCGCGGTGGAGGACGGGCAGCCCGAGCAGGCGCCCTTCATGTTGAGGTAGACGACGCCGTCGCGGAAACCCTTGAAGGTGATGTCGCCGCCGTCCTGGGCCACGGCCGGGCGCACGCGCGTGTCGAGCAGTTCCTTGATCGTGGCAACGATCGTCTCGTCGCCCTCATCGAAGAATTCGCCGTCCGGCTCGTCGCCGCCGCCGAGCGCGCCGCTCGCGATGATCGGCTGGCCGGACATGAAGTGTTCCATGATGTTGCCGAGGATGGCCGGCTTCATGTGCTGCCAGTCGGCGCCATCCTTGGTGACGGTGATGAAGTCGTAGCCGAGGAACACGCCCTTGACGCCCGGAATGGAAAAGAGCCGGGCGGCGAGCGGAGAGGCCGCGCGCGCTTCCGTCTCGTCGCGGAATTCGGCCGTGCCGTTCTCCAGCACCACCTTGCCCGGCAGGAACTTCAGGGTCGACGGATTCGGTGTCGCTTCGGTCTGGATGAACATCTTTCTCTCCGTGCGGCCGGGCGCTCGCCGATCGGCCGGAATATTTAGAACAATTCAAAAGAAGATAGGCCTTTGCCGGCCTCTCTTCAATAGCGCGCCGTCAACTGAGCGCGTCGAGTTCCTCGTCGCTGAGCGAATCGGGAATGACCGTCACGGGAATGGGGAAGGCCTGCGCGCGGCTGGCCAGCGAGGAGACGAGCGGACCCGGCCCCTCCTTGGCGGAACCGGCGGCGAGCACGAGGATCGCCACGTCCCGGTCCTCCTCGATCAGCCCGTTGATCTCTTCGCTCGCGACCCCTTCGCGGATCACCATTTCCGGCTCGATGCCGATGGCCTCGCGCAGCGCCTGCGAGGCCTTGGCGAGCACGGCTTCCGCCTCCTCGCGCGCCTCGGCCCGCATGATCTCCTCCACGCCCAGCCATTGCTGGAAATCGCGGTTGGCGATCACGTAGAGCAGGACGACGCCGCCGCTGGAATTCTTCGCGCGCATTCCCGCGTAACGGGCGGCACGCTGGCATTCCGGCGTGTCGTCGATCACCGCCAGGAATTTCCGGCGGTGCCCCTCAAGGCGGGAAAGTCGTCGAGAAACCATGCGGCCCCCTCGTGCAAGGTCTGAATGCGGCGACCTTACTGCACAAAACCGATGATGTCGCGAACTTCCTTCATGGTTTTTTCCGCCCGCGCCCGCGCCCTTTCGCCGCCGTCCCTAAGGATCGCGTCGATATGGCTAGTGTCGTCCATCAGGCGGCGCATCTCCCCGGTGATCGGCGAGAGGACGGTGACGGCAAGCTCGACCAGCGCCGGCTTGAAGACCGAGAACTGCTGGCCGCCGAACTCGGAAAGGACCTCGGCCTTCGTCCTGTCCGACAGGGCCGCGTAGATGCCGACGAGGTTTTCCGCCTCGGGGCGGCCCTTGAGGCCTTCGGCTTCGCTCGGCAGGGCGTCCGGGTCGGTCTTGGCCTTGCGGATCTTCTTGGAGATCGTGTCGGCGTCGTCGAGGAGGTTGATGCGCGAAAGATCGGAGGCATCCGACTTCGACATCTTCTTCGTGCCGTCGCGAAGGCTCATGACGCGCGGCGCCGGGCCGCCGATCAGCGGCTCGACCATCGGGAAATAGGCATGCACCGGCTCCTCGCCGACGAGGATGTCGACACCCGTTCCGGCCTTGCGGATATGGTTGCCGAAGTCGATGTTGAACTTCTGCGCGATGTCGCGCGTCAGCTCCAGGTGCTGCTTCTGGTCGTCGCCGACCGGAACGTGGGTCGCGCGATAGACGAGGATGTCGGCCGCCATCAGGCTCGGATAGGCGAGAAGCCCGAGCGAGACCTGCTCGGCGTTCTTGCCGCCGGCCTTGTCCTTGAACTGGGTCATGCGCTCCATCCAGCCGATGCGCGCCACGCAGTTGAAGATCCAGGCAAGCTCGGAATGCTGCGGCACGGCGGACTGGTTGAAGACGATGTGCTTCTTCGGGTCGATGCCGGAGGCGATGAAGGCGGCCGCGATGGAGCGGATCTGGTTCCGCATGTCCTCGTGCACGAGCTGGGCGGTCAGCGCATGCAGGTCGACGACGCAGTAGATGCAGTCGTTGTCGGCCTGGAGCGCCACGAACTTGCGGATCGCGCCGAGATAGTTGCCGAGGTGGAGGTTGCCGGTCGGCTGGACGCCGGAGAAGACGAGAGGCTTGAATGCGCTCATGACGGTGTTTCCTTCAGGCGGGTGGAGGGCCTGTCCATTGTGGGTATCGCGCGCTTATGCACGGCGCGCGGGCGTCGATCAAGAGGCTGGCCCTCAAGCCTTTTGCGCCTTGTCGCCGCGCTTGAGGTTGCGCCGGATCATGCCGAGATTCGCCCCGCCGATGAGGAAGGCGACGGAGAAGTAGACGACCATGGCGAAGACGACCAGGAGGCCGAGGGCGGATACCCGCTCGAGGATCGGCGAGCCCGGCGCGAGGCGGTCGGCGAGGTAACCGGAAGCGTATTCGAGCGAGACCGCCATGACGACGGTGGCGACGAGAAGGCGCGCGATGCGCCACAGCAGCGCCCTTTCCAGCGGCCAGTGGCCGCGGCGCACCAGCGTGACGAAGAGCATCAGCGCCGTCAGCCAGCCGGAAACGGCCTCTGCGGTGGCGATGCCGCGCTCGTGGAAGATCGGAAAGAGCGTGACGGCGAGGATGCAGTTGACGACGACCGAGACGAGCGTGATGCGCATCGGCGTCTTGGTGTCCTCGCGGGCGAAGAAGCCGGGATTGAGCGCCTTGATCATAACGAAGCCCGGCAGGCCGAGGCCGTAGATGGCGAGCGTGCCGGCGACGACGGATGTGGTCTGAGGGCTGAAGGCGCCGCGCTCGTAGAGGACGCGGACGATCTCGTCGGAGATGACCCAGAGGGCGCCTGCGGCCGGCAGCGTCAGGAACAGCACGAATTCCAGCGAGCGGTTCTGCAGGTTGCCCGCCTCGCGCTCGTGGCCGGATTTCAGCGCGCGGGCAAGCTCCGGCAGCAGCACCACGCCGACGGCGATGCCGACGACGCCGAGCGGCAGCTGGTAGACGCGGTCGGCATATTGCAGGGCGGCGATGGCACCGTCCTTGGTGGAGGCAATCATCTGGCCGATGAGCTGGTTGATCTGGGTGATGCCGCCGGTGACGGCGGCCGGCAGGGCGAGCCATAGCAGCCGGCGGACATTGTCCGTCATGCGCGGGCGGCGGAAGCCGATGCGCATGCCGGCATAGCGCACGCCGGCATAGAGCACCGCCATCTGCAGAAGGCCCGCCGCAAGCACGCCCCAGGAGAGATACCAGGCGGTATCGAGCGGCGAGGCGCCCTGCCAGAGCGCGTAGCCGAGCGCGCCGATCAGCACGAAGTTGAGGAAGACCGGCGCGACGGCGGCGGCGAAATAGTGATGCAGCGAATTGAGCATGCCCGAGAGCATCGCCGTCAGCGACATGCACATGAGGTAGGGGAACATGACGATGGCGAGCTTGACCGTCACGTCGAACTTTTCCGTATCCCCCACGAAGCCCGGCGCGATGATCCAGGCGACGATGAGCGGCATGGCGAATTCCATCGCCACCGTCAGCATGAAGAGCACGGTGAAGAGGACGCCGAAGACCTCCTCGGAGAAGCGCTTGGCCCCGTCGAGGCCGCCGGCCTCGATCTCCTTGGCGAAGAGCGGCACGAAGGCGGCGTTGAAGGCGCCCTCGGCGAAGAGGCGGCGGAAGAGGTTGGGGAAGCGGAAGGCGGCGTAGAAGGCGTCGGCCATCGGCCCAGTACCGAGTGCTGCTGCCATCAGCGTCTCGCGCGCGAAGCCGAGCACGCGGCTGCCGAGCGTGGCACCGCCCACCGTCACGAATTTCTTGACGAGACTCATTGTTCTGCCCTGATCCTTTTCGCCGCGGCGGGCGCGGGCGCGATCATGCCGGGCGGCATGCGGTCGCGCGCCTCGTCCCCCTCGTCCGCCATGACGGCCTTCAGCCGCGCGACGATATTGGCCTGCCGGTTCTCGGCGGTGACCTTCTGGCCGACGAGATCGGTGATGTAGAACGTGTCGATGACCTTCTCGCCGAAGGTGGTGATATGGGCCGAGGCGATGTCGAGCGAGAGGTCGGAAAGCACGGCGGTCACTTCCGACAAAAGACCCGGCCGGTCAAGGCACTCGATCTCGATCACGGTGAACTTGTTCGACAGCGTGTTGGAAATGGTGACCGCCGGCGAGACGGTGAAGGCGCGGCTGCGCTTGCGGCCCTTCGTGCGGTTGGCGATCACCTCCGGCAGGCGCTTGCGGCCGGACAGCACGTCCTCGATCATCCGGCCGATGGTGCCGGCGCGGCGCATCTCGTCGGCATCGTTCGGGAACTCGCGGTTGACGAGGATCGTGTCCAGCGCCCGCCCGTCCGAGGTCGTGAAGATCTGCGCGTCGACGATGTTGGCGCCGGCCGCCGCGCAGGCCCCGGCGATCACCGTCAGGAGGCGCGGATGGTCGGGCGAGAGCACCGTGATCTCGGTGATGGCATGGAAGGAATGGGTGCGCACCATGGTCGCCAGCGTCTGGCGCGCCCGGTCCGCCTCGCGGATGAAGGCGGCGTGGCGCACCTGGTCCTCCAGCGAGACCGTGAGGAGATAGGGATCGTAGTGCAGCTTCGTATAGGTCTTGCGGTCCTTCTGGCTCCAGTCGGCGGGCAGCGCCCCGGAGAGCGTGTCGCGCGCGGCCTGCGCGCGCTCCTTGCGCGAAAGCTCGGAGAAGCCGCCGGAGATCAGAAGCTCCGTCTCGTAGTAGAGCGTGCGCAGGAGCTGGCCCTTCCAGCCGTTCCACACGCCCGGGCCGACGGCGCGGATGTCGCAGACCGTCAGCACCAGCAGCATCTTCAGCCGCTCCATCGACTGCACCTTGTCGGCGAAGTCCACGATCGTCTTGCGGTCGTTGAGGTCGCGGGTCTGCGCGACCATGGACATGGTCAGGTGCTCCTCGATCAGCCAGACGACCAGCTCCGTCTGCTTCGGCGTCAGCCCGAAGCGCGGGCAGAGTTTGCGCGCGACCCTGGCGCCCGCCACGGAATGGTCCTCCGGCCGGCCCTTGGCGATATCGTGCAGCAGAACGGCGACGTAGAGCGGGATGCGGTCCTCGATGCCCGGCATCAACTGGTAGCTCAGCGGGTGCGCGTCTTTCTCGCGGCCCTGGTCGATGTCGGAGAGGATGCCGACGGAGCGGATCAGGTGTTCGTCGACCGTATAGTGGTGATACATGTTGAACTGCATCATCGCGACGATCTTGCCGAAATCGGGGATGAAACGGCCGAGCACACCCGACTCGTTCATGCGGCGCAGGATAAGGGCCGGGTCGCGCGGCGAGGTGAGGACGGAGAGGAAGAGCCGGTTCGCCTCCTCGTTCTCGCGCAGCGCCCCGTTGATGAGCTTCAGCGAGCGCGTCACCTGCTTCAGCGCGTCGGGGTGGAATTCCAGATTGTTGATATCGGCGATGTGGAAGAGGCGGATGAGGTTCACCGGATCGCGCCTGAAGACGTCCGGGTCGGCGATGGTGATGCGGCCGCGATCCTCCAGGAAGTCCAGCGTGCCGGCAATCTTGCGGGTGCGGCGCGTGAAGCGGCTGATGACGGCGGTGAGGCCGGGGGCTTCCTTGGCCTGCTGGTCTTCCAGCGTGGCGCAGAAGATACGCGTCAAATCCCCGACGTCCTTGGCGACGAGGAAATAGTGCTTCATGAAGCGCTCGACGGCGGACAGGCCCGGATGCGGCTGGTAGCCGAGGCATTCGGCGATCTCGCGCTGGATATCGAAGGAGAGCCGCTCCTCCGCCTTGCCCGTCAGGAAATGCATGTGGCAGCGCACGGCCCAGAGGAAATCGTCGGCCTTGCGGAAGAGCTTGTATTCCTGCCGCGACAGGACGCCGAGCTTCACCAGATCGGCCGGGTCGCGGATATGGTAGAAATACTTGGCGATCCAGAAGAGCGTGTGCAGGTCGCGAAGCCCGCCCTTGCCTTCCTTGACGTTCGGCTCGACGAGATAGCGCGTGTCGCCCGCCTTGCGGTGGCGCTCGTCGCGCTCGGCGAGCTTGGCGGCGATGAACTGCGGGCCGGTGCCGCGCATGATCTCGCGGTCGAAGCGAAGCCCGAGTTCTTCGAACAGCGCGGCCGAGCCGCTGATGTAGCGCGCCTCGAGGATCGCCGTGCGGATCGTCATGTCGCCCTTGGAAAGCTGGATGCATTCCTCCAGGTTGCGCGTGGCGTGGCCGACCTTGAAGCCGATATCCCATAGGATATAGAGCATGAACTCGATGGCCGGCTCGCTCCAGGCGGCCGGCTTTTCCGGCAGCAGGAAGAGCAGGTCGATATCCGAGCCCGGCGCCAGCGTGCCGCGGCCGTAGCCGCCGACGGCGGTGACGGTGATGCGCGCGGCGGGCGGGGCCTGGCCGGCGCTGAAGACATGGTTGAGCGTGAAATCGTGCAGGACCGAAATCAGCTGGTCCTGCAGCCAGGAGATGCGCGCGGCGCATTGCAGGCCGCTGCCGTCTTCGAAAAGCAATTCGCGGGCGCGCTCGCGGCCCGCCGCATTGACCTTCTTGAACTCTGCCAGAAGCTCGCGGCGCATCCGGTCGCGGTAGTCGGCATTGGTACTGGCGATGAACTCGCACCGGGCGCGCAGCGCCGCAACGTCGAGGAGGCCGGATTCGGCCGGCGCCAGGAGCTTTTTTTCCATCGGATGCCGGCCCGCGTCCCGCTTGTCGTCCACCGCCCGTTCGGTTCGCATGCCTATAGACCCTTTCAGCACGCGAGGACAGGACCCTAGCGGCTAGCGGTTGCCAAGTTCTTTCTTCAGCGCATAGAGCGCGTCGAGCGCCTCGCGCGGCGTCATGTCATCCGGGTTGAGGCCCTTCACCAGTTCCTCCACCTTCGAGGGGCCGGAGCTTCGCTCGGCCTCTGCGCGGCGCACCGCCACCTGGAAAAGCGGCAGGTCGTCGATGAGCTGGCTTGCCGGGTTCTTGCGGTCCGCATCCTCCAGCTTGGCGAGCACGTCGCGCGCGCGCGCCACGACGGAGGGCGGAAGGCCGGCAAGGCGCGCCACCTGGATGCCGTAGGAGCGGTCCGCCGCCCCCGGGCCGACCTCGTGCAGGAAGATCACGTCGCCGTCCCACTCCTTGACGCGCATTGTGGCGTTGGAAAGGCGGGAAAGCTTCTCCGAAAGCACGGTCAGTTCGTGGAAATGGGTGGCGAAGAGGCCGCGGCAGCGGTTGGCCTCGTGCAGGTGCTCGACGGCCGCCCAGGCGATGGACAGGCCGTCGAACGTGGCGGTGCCGCGGCCGATCTCGTCGAGGATGACGAGCGAGCGGTCCGTCGCTTGGTTGAGGATCGCCGCCGTCTCGACCATCTCGACCATGAAGGTGGAGCGGCCGCGGGCCAGATCGTCCGACGCGCCAACGCGCGAGAAGAGCCGGTCGACGACGCCGATATGGGCGCTTTCGGCCGGAACGTAGGCGCCCATCTGCGCGAGGATGGCGATGAGGGCGTTCTGGCGCAGGAACGTCGACTTACCGCCCATGTTGGGGCCGGTCAGCAGCCAGATCGCGCCGTGGCCCTTGCCGTCGGCCGGCGAGAGGTCACAGGAATTGGCGACGAAGGCGGCGGCCTGCTGGCGGCGCAATGCCTGCTCGACGACCGGATGGCGCCCGCCGACGATGGCGAACATGGTGGAATTGTCGACGCCCGGCCGGCAATAGGCCTGCTCCTCGGCAAGCGCGGCGAGCCCGACGGAAACGTCGACGACGGCAAGCGCCCGCGCCGCCGCCTTGATGGCCTCGGCCTCCGAGACGACCGCCTCGACGAGCCCGTCAAAGGCGGCAAGCTCGATGGCGAGCGCCCGGTCGGCGGCATTGGCGATCTTGGTCTCCAGCTCGGACAGCACGGTCGTGGTGAAGCGCATGGCGCCCGCCATGGTCTGGCGGTGGATGAAGCGCGCCTTCGCCTCGTCGCCGTCCGTCAGCGCCGAGGCGTTGCCGGCGGAAACCTCGATGAAATAGCCGAGCACGTTGTTGTGCTTGATCTTCAGCGACTTGACGCCCGTTTCCTCGGCATATTGCAGTTGCAGGCCGGCGATGACGCGGCGGGACTGGTCGCGCAGCGCCCGCATCTCGTCGAGCTCGCCATCGGTCGCCTCGCGGATGAAGCCGCCGTCGCGCTTCAAAAGCGGCAGTTCGTCGGCGAGCATGAAGGACAGACGGTGCGACAGGTCGACCGGCAGCGCCGCGACGGCGGTGCGAGCAGCAGCAAGCTCGCCGTCGAGGTCCTGCCCTGCCATCAGCCGCGCGATCTCCGCGGAGGCGGAAAGACCCTGCAGGATGGCGCCGAGGTCGCGCGGGCCGCCGCGGCCGAGCGCGATGCGCGACAGCGCGCGCGGCATGTCGGGTATCTGCTTCAGCGTCCGGCGCAGGTCCTCGCAGAAGGAGGGACGGTCGGCGAGCATGGAGATGGAATCGAGCCGGGCGTTGATCGCATCGGGATCGGTGAGCGGCGACATCAGCCGCTCGGCGAGAAGGCGCGCGCCGCCGCTCGTGACCGTGCGGTCGATGGCCTTCAGCAGCGTGCCGTTGCGCTCGCCGGAAAGCGTGCGCACCAGTTCGAGATTGGCGCGGGTCGCCGGGTCGATGAAGAGCGTGGAGGCCGAGCTTTCCCGCTCCGGCCGGCCGAGCGGCGGGCGCTCGGCGATCTGCGTCTTCTCGACATAGGCGACGGCGGCAGAAGCGGCGGCAAGCTCGGCGCGCGAGAAGGTGCCGAAGCCGTCGAGCGTCGAGACGGCGAAATAGCGGGCGATACGGCCTTCCGCCGTCGCGCTGTCGAAGAGCACGGCCGGCTGCGGGACGGCGACACGCCCGACGACGTCGAGGACGGGGCGGAATTCTGGATCGTGGAACAGCGTGTCCGGCACGATCAGCTCGCGCGGATCGATGCGCAGGATATCGGCGAGGAGCTGGCCCTGCGCCGTCTCGGACAGGCGGAAGATGCCGGTGGAAATGTCGATCCAGGCGAGCGCCATCGACGGCTCGGCCCCGCCGCGGATGCGTGCGACGGCCATCAGGTAGTTGGCGTCGGACGGCGAGAGGAGCTTTTCCTCGGTCAGCGTGCCGGGCGTGACGAGGCGCACGACATCGCGGCGCACGACGGATTTCGAGCCGCGCTTCTTGGCCTCCGCCGGGTCCTCGACCTGCTCGCAGACCGCGACGCGGAAGCCGACGGCGATCAGCTTCTGGAGGTAATCGTCCGCCGCATGGACCGGCACGCCGCACATCGGGATATCGAGGCCCATGTGCTGGCCGCGCTTCGTCAGCGTGATGCCGAGCGCGCGCGAGGCGTCCACCGCGTCCTGGAAGAACAGTTCGTAGAAATCCCCCATGCGGTAGAACAGCATGCTGTCGGGGTTGGCCGCCTTGATCTCGATATACTGCTCCATCATCGGCGTCGCCGATGCGCGGCTTTCGTCGCTGGCGAGGTCCGCCGTCGACAGGATATCGTTCGGGCGCGCACTATGATCGTTCACGGAGATACTGTTTCTTCCAAAACGGAGGGTCTGTTCTTTCCAAAAAAGAGGTGCCACCCTAGCCGCGCGGCGATATAGAAAACAACAGGCGTTGAGACGCTACGGGCCTATCGCCCACAGGAGTGTGAAGGGGGGAGCATGCCGGGAACCGACAAATCCGATCGCCAGAGGGCAAGTGTCACGGACAAGGAGGCGCTGGACTTCCACGCCAACGGCCGTCCCGGCAAGCTCGAAATCACGCCGACCAAGCCGATGGCGACGCAGCGGGACCTCTCGCTCGCCTATTCGCCGGGCGTCGCCGTTCCGGTGAAGGCCATCGCCGAAGACCCGGCGACCGCCTACGACTACACGACGCGCGGCAACATGGTCGCGGTCATCTCCAACGGCACCGCCATCCTCGGCCTCGGCAATCTCGGGGCGCTGGCCTCCAAGCCCGTGATGGAAGGCAAGTCCGTCCTCTTCAAGCGCTTCGCCGACGTCGATTCCATCGACCTCGAGGTCGACACGGAGAATGTCGACGAGTTCATCAACTGCGTGCGCTATCTCGGCCCCTCCTTCGGCGGCATCAACCTGGAAGACATCAAGGCGCCCGACTGTTTCATCATCGAGCAGCGCCTGCGCGAACTGATGGACATCCCCGTCTTCCACGACGACCAGCACGGCACCGCCATCATCGCCGCCGCCGGCCTCATCAACGCGCTGGCGCTGACGGGCCGCGACTTCAAGACGACGAAGCTCGTGTGCAACGGCGCGGGCGCGGCCGCCATCGCCTGCATCGAACTCATCAAGTCGATGGGCTTCGCACCCGAGAACGTCATCCTCTGCGACACCAAGGGCGTGATCTACCAGGGCCGCGAAGAGGGCATGAACCAGTGGAAGTCGGCCCATGCGGTCAAGACCGACCGCCGCACGCTCGCCGACGCGCTCGACGGCGCGGACGTCGTCTTCGGCCTTTCTGCCAAGGGCGCCTTCTCCGAGGAGATGATCCGCTCCATGGCGCCGCGGCCGATCATCTTCGCCATGGCCAATCCCGACCCGGAAATCACCCCGGAAGAGGTCGCCCGCATTCGTGACGACGCCATCGTCGCCACCGGCCGATCGGACTATCCGAACCAGGTTAACAACGTGCTGGGCTTCCCCTACATCTTCCGCGGCGCGCTCGACGTGCGCGCCTCGACGATCAACGACGCGATGAAGATCGCCGCGGCCGAGGCTCTGGCCCATCTTGCCAAGGAAGACGTGCCGGACGACGTGGCCGCCGCCTACCAGGGCGTGCGTCCGCGCTTCGGGGCGCAATACATCATCCCCGTGCCGTTCGATCCGCGCCTCATCTCGGCGATCCCCGTCGCCGTCGCGAAGGCCGCGATGGAAACCGGCGTCGCGCGCAAGAACATCCCGGACCTCGACGCCTATGCGCGCGACCTCAAGGCCCGGCGCGACCCCATCGCCTCGACGCTCCAGCAGATCTATGCCCGGGTGCGCCGCCAGCCCAAGCGCGTCGTCTTCGCCGAGGGCGAGGAAGAGCAGATGATGCGCGCCGCCGTCTCCTATGCCAACCAGCAGCTCGGAACGGCAATCCTCGTCGGCCGCGACGACCGGATGCGGCAGGTCGCCGAGCGCGCCGGCATCGACCTCGACCGGCCGGGCATCGAACTGCTCAACGCGCGCATCTCCACGCGCAACGACGCCTATATCGACTATCTCTATGCCCGCCTGCAGCGGAAGGGCTTCCTCTACCGCGATGCCCAGCGCCTGATCCACAACGACCGCAACCATTTCGCGGCCTGCATGGTGGCGCTCGGCGATGCGGACGCAATGGTGACGGGCCTGACCCGCAACTATTCGACCGCGCTGGAGGACGTGCGCCGCTGCATCGACGCCAAGCCCGGCCACCGGGTCATCGGCGCCTCGCTCGCGCTCTGCCGCGGCAGGGCCGTGCTCGTCGCCGATACCGCCGTGCACGACATGCCGACGTCCGAGGAGCTGGCGGATATCGCGGACGAGGCCGCCGGCCTTGCCCGCCGCCTCGGCTACGAGCCGCGCGTCGCCATGCTCGCCTACTCGACCTTCGGCCATCCTTCGGGCGAGCGCTCGGAGCGGGTGCGCGAAGCCGTGAAGATCCTCGACCGCCGCCGCGTCGATTTCGAATATGACGGCGAGATGGCGGCCGATGTCGCGCTCAATCCGCGCATCATGGAGCAATATCCGTTCTGCCGCCTCTCCGGCCCCGGCAACGTGCTCGTCATGCCGGCGTTCCACTCGGCGTCCATCTCGACCAAGATGCTCCAGGAACTCGGCGGCTCGACGGTCATCGGCCCGCTGCTCGTCGGCCTCGACAAGTCGGTGCAGATCGTCTCGATGGGCGCGAAGGACAGCGACATCGTCAACATGGCGGCGCTGGCCGCCTATAATTCCGGCGTCTGAAGCCGACAAAAAAGCCGCCCGTCCGGAGGCCTCGGACGGGCGGCAAATCGAATTCCGGCGACCTCGCTCAGCTGGCGAAGCGCCCGGCGTCGGCACCGTAATAGTTGAGGTAGCGGCCGGAGATCTTGCCGATCGGCAGGACGATCAGCACGTCCGTCGTGTTGAAGGCATGGTCGACGACGGCGCCCTCGCCGATCATCGCGCCGAGGCGCAGATATCCCTTGACCAGCGGCGGCATGGCGGTGAGCGCCTTGCGCGCATCGACCCCTTCGGCCGGCATCAGGTCCATGGTGCGCAGGAGCTCCGGCCGTGCCGCAACGCTCCACTCGTCCTTCGCCTTAACATTGTGATGCAGGAAGGAGAGCGCCAGCGCATGCTCCTCCGGCACCGTGCCGTGGAAGGAGGCGCAGCCGAACATGACGTCGATGCCGTGCTTCAGCGAATAGGCCCATGCGCCCTGCCAGAGCAGTTCCACCGTGCGCTTCGTGCGGTAGGCCGGAAGGACACAGGAGCGGCCGAGCTCCATGAAGCGCTTGTCCGGATGGCGGACGATCAGCGCGTCGACGTCGAATTCCGACTGGGAATAGAAGCCGCCGGAGGTGGCGGCCACCTCCTGCCGCAGGAGGCGGTAGGTGCCGACGATCTGTTCCTCTGCATCCCCCTCGATGGAGGTGTCCAGCACGAGGAGATGGTCGCAGACCATGTCCCAGGCATCGACGTCACGCTTGCGGCGCACGGCATCCGGCGAGAGCCTCGCGTTCATCTCCTCGGCGAAGACGCGGTAGCGCACGGCCTGCGCGGCGTCGATCTCCGCCGACGAGCGGGCAAGCCGGGTTTCCAGGTTGCCGATGCGGCCGAGAACGTCGGTTGCCGCCGGGGCCGGTCCGGAAGCGGGCGTCTCGGCAATCTCCGCCGTCGCGGCGGTCTGGGCGAGGTCGAGGGTCATGGCAATCTACCCGTTGAGCGAAACTACGTGGTTCTAAACCACGATTCTGCAACAGGATAATGACGTAAAGCGGGCTTGGATAGCCAAAACGCCGCGGCGTGCCGTCAGGCCCTGGCGCGGCGGGCGCACCGGGCGACCTCGGCCGCGAGCCGCGCGGGATCGGCCGGCTTGGCCAGCACGGCGGCGGCGCCGGCGGCCAGAAGCTCTCCGGCAAGGCCGGCGCGGCTGTCGGCCGTCAGGACGATGACCGGCAGGCGCGTGCCGGCGATCCGCTCGATCGTCCCGGCTCCCTCGCCGCCCGGCATGCCGAGATCGGTAACGACGAGGTCGATGCCGGAGGCGCCCTCCAGCGCGGCAAGGAGGCCGGCATAGTCCGGCACATGCCGCACCGCGTGGCCTGCGCGCTCCAGCATGGCGCGCACCAGCATGGCGTTCACCGGATCGTCCTCGGCCAGCAGGATGCTGAGCCCCGTCGTTGCAGGCAGGACCGGCTCCGGCGCGGACGGCGGCGGGTCCTTCAGGATCGGCCGGTTGTCGTTGATCGCGTCGCGCACTTCGATGCCCTTCATGCGGCCGCGCAACACCTCGACCAGCGAGCGCTCGCGCAGCGGGCGGATAAGCCAGGAATCGTAGCCTTCGCCGTTGCCGAGGGCCCGGCCGCCGCGCTCCTCGGGATTGACGAGGTAGATGCGCCGCGCCGCGCTCTTGTGGAAGAAGGCGAGGTCGGCAAGCTCCCGGCGGAAGGCGCCGGCAAGGCGGTTGTCGACGATCATGTCCGTCAGCTCGGTGCCGCTGACGGCAAGGCGCCGGGCGATATCGGCGGCATCGGCGATGGAGGACGCCGCATGGCAGGCCCCGCCGAGCGCCTCGATCGTGCGCACGAGCGCAGCGGAGGCCGGACCGTCCGGCGCCAGGAGGAAGACGCGGCTGCCCTTGAGCACGCTCCTGCGCGACCCGGCCTCGCCCGCACCCTTGCGGGCATCGACCGGCATGCGGATGGTGAAGGTGCTGCCCCTGCCGGGCGTGCTTTCGAGCGTCAGCGCACCGCCGGCCTCGGCGAGGATGCGGGCGGAGATGGCAAGGCCGAGGCCGGTGCCGCCGCTGCGCTGGGCCGCGCTTCCCGTCTGCTCGAATTCCTCGAAGATGCGGGCCTGCTCCTCGGCATTCATGCCGGGGCCGGTATCGGTGACGCGGATGACGACGGCGCCGCGCTCCAGCGTGGTCTCCAGTAAGACGCCGCCCGCATGGGTGAACTTCACCGCATTGCCGACGACGTTGTAGAGCACCTGGCGCAGGCGCGGCGCGTCATAGGTCAGGAGCCCCGGCACCTCGGGCGAGACGAAGGAGCCGATCTCGATGCCCTTCTCATGGGCGCGGCTGGAGAGCATCTCCACCACGCTTTCCAGCATGGGCCGCACGGTCTCCTGCGTGGGACGGAGCTGGAAGCGGCCGGCCTCGATGGTGGAGAAGTCGAGAAGGTCGTCGACGAGCTGGACGAGGGCATGGCCGGACTGGCGGATGCCGGAAAGATAGTTCTTCTGCTCGGCCGAAAGCCGCGTCTGGCCGATGAGGTGCGACATGCCGAGGATGCCGGAAAGCGGCGTGCGGATCTCGTGGCTGACGGTGGCGAGCAGGCGCGATTTCGCGGCGCTCGCCTCTTCCGCGCGCTGGCGGGCGCGCTCGCGCTCGCCCTCGGCGCGGCGCTCCTCCGTCACGTCGCGGGCGATGGAGTGGATGACGAGGTCGCCGGAAGCGGGATCGCGCACCGTGACGTCGTGCCAGGAATAGACGCGCGGGCCGGCCGGGCCGTTCACCTCGACGTCGTAGCGGTGGGCGGCCGCCTGAGAGCGGAAGGAAAGGCCGAGCGCCTCGCAGGTCCGCCCTTCCACGGTGGCCGTGCCCGTCAGGTCGCCGAGCACCGCATTGGCGCGGAGGATGCGCCCGTCGAGCGCGCGCGTGACGACGATGTCGCCGAGCACGTCATGGATGGCCGAGAGGATCTGCGAGGTCTCGCTGCGCTCCCAGGAGCGGTCCTCAGACGTCTCGCGGGCGGGCGAGCGCCCGGCCCGCCAGAAAAGAAGTCCCCCGGCGATGCCGGCAAGGCCGAGGCCGGCCGCGGCGGCATAGAAGCCGGCCGCCGCGCCGGCCGCAAGCACCAGCGCGGCAAAGAGGAAAGCCGTGACGGCAAGAAGGGCGAGCGGACCGGCCTGCCCGCGCGCAGGCGCCGCAGTGGCCACAGCCTCGTCACGGGCCGGTGCAGCGGCCGGCGGAGGGACGGGGCGCCTGTCGGAAAATTCGGTCTCGAGCCGGTTCTGTAGCTTGGCGGGTTCGCTCATGAGGCCCGCTTACCATGCGGACCGTTCAAATCGGCTTCAGCAAGTCGTTCGAATTTTAACGACCGCGGCGGCGCAGCAGGACGAGTTCGTCGAGGACGACGAGGGCCGCGCCGACCGTGATGAAACTGTCGGCAAGATTGAAGACGGCAAAGGACCACGTCTCGGTGTGGAAGAGCACGTAGTCGATCACGTAGCCGAACAGCGCCCGGTCGATGAGGTTGCCGAAGGCGCCTGCTATGATGAAGGCATAACCGGCATGGGCAAGCCCGCGCTCCTTGGGCGTCTGGCGCCACAGCCAGATGACGAAGCCGACGACGAAGAGACGGAGCGTGACGATGAACCAGCCCTCCATGCCCGAAAGCATGGAGAAGGCGACGCCGTAATTGTAGGTGCGGTAGAGCGCCAGCATGGGCATCACCGGCACCGCTTCCTGGAAGGGAAGGAAGCCCTCGACGGCGAATTTCACCGCCTGGTCGAGCAGCAGCGCCAGGAGGATGAAGACGGTCACCGGCACCGGCCGGGACAGGAGCGGAACGCGATCGCTCATGCGCGTTCTTCCAGCGTCAGCAGGTGGCGGCGCGCCTCGAAGAGCATGATGCCGGTGGCGATGGCGAGATTCAGCGAATCGGCGCGGCCGGCCTGCGGGATGCGGGCGAGCGCATCGGCCTCGCGGGCAAGCTCCTCCGGCAGGCCGGACTGCTCGTTGCCCATGAGAAGCACGACGGGCTTCTTTTTATAATCGATCGTCCGGTAGTCGACGGCGCCGGCAAGATGGGTGGCGACGACGGAAACGCCCGCCCCCTTCTTCCAGGCGAGGAAATCGGCGGGACTTGCCTTCACCAGCGGCAGGGCGAAGACCGAGCCCATCGTGGCGCGCACGGTTTCCATCGAATAGGGGTCGGTCGTCTCGCCGACGAGGATGACGCCGCTCGCGCCCGCCGCATCGGCCGTGCGGATGATCGTGCCGAGATTGCCGGGGTCGCGCACGCGGTCGAGCGCCACATAGGTCTCATCCGCCTTCGGGCGGATATCCCGCAGGTTCGCCCAGCGCTGGGTGAAGATGCCGACCACCATCTGCGGGTTGTCGCGCCTCGTGATCGAGGAAAGCACCTTCTCGCTCACCTCCAGCACCAGCCCGCCGCGCGCCACCGTCTTCGTCGCGCATTGCACGACCTGCGGCTTGTCCTTGACGTTCTTGGCATAGACCAGCGTTTTGATCTCGAAGCCGAGCTCCAGCGCGTCGATGACGAGCTTCAGGCCCTCGGCCATGAAGCTCTTCGTCTCGTCGCGCTCCTTCTTGTTCGACAGCGCCTTGATGTCCTTGACGATCGGGTTGGAAAGGCTCGTGACCTCCTTTACCTGACCGACGCGGCGGCTCCCGTGATGTTCGTGGCTCATGCGCTGATCCATCGGCTGAAGAGGGAGGTGGAAAGCGCGCGGCCGGCATCCCGGCCCTCGCCGCTCTCGCGGATGACGAGCTCGCCCGATTCCACCGTGCCGCCCGCCCCGCGCATCGTCTCGCGCATCAGTTCGTGGATGGAATAGAAGCTCGCGCGGATCGAATAGGCCGTCAGCACGAGGCCGATGGCCTTCGGCGACAGGATCTCCCGGCAGATGTCGAGCATCAGCGGCAGGTGGTCGAAGAGGTGCCAGACCTCGCCGTTGGGACCTCGGCCGAATTTCGGCGGGTCGGTGAGGATGATGTCGTATTTGCTGCCGCGGCGCTCCTCGCGCTGGATGAACTTCATCGCATCCTCGCAGATCCAGCGGATCGGCAGCTTTTCCATGCGGCCGAGCGCCTGGTTCTCGCGCGCCCAGCCGATGGCCTTCTTCGAGGCGTCGACATGGGTGACCTCAGCGCCGGCGGAGGCGGCAACCAGCGAGGCGACGCCGGTATAGCCGAAGAGGTTCAGCACCTTGACCGGCCGGCCGGCCGTCTCGACCTTCTCCTTCATCCAGCGCCAGTGGGCGAGCTGTTCGGGGAAGACGCCGACATGGCGGAAGGCGGTGAAGCGGCCGTGGAAATCGACGCCGAGGAGCTGCATCGGCCAGGTCTCGCCGAGCGCCGCCCTGGGGAACTTCCAGCGCCCCATGCCGTCCTCGTCCGTGTCGCCGGTGAAGATCGCGTCGGCCTTGTCCCAGACGCTCGCCGGCAGGCTGCGCTGCCAGAGCGCCTGCGCCTCGGGGCGCACGATGTGGTAGGGGCCGTACTGCTCCAGCTTCTCGCCGGCGCCGCTGTCGATCAGGCGGTACGCGTCGGAGCCCGCCGTTTCGAGGATGACGGGCACGCGCTCGACGGGTTTTTCGCCCTCGCGGCGCATCAGGGGGCGGGCGGGCGCTTCCGGCGCCGGACGCTGTTCCTTCTTCGCAAGCGGGGGCTTTGCGGGCTGGGCCTTGACTGCCGGCCTTTCGGCGCGCGCCCTTGCGGGCGCGGCGGGGCCGTTCTTCGGCCGGCGATTCCTGTCCTTCACGATCGATCGTCCGTCGTCGGTTGAAACTTGCCGGCAGCGCCGGGAGCAAGCGGTCCCCATACCATCCCTCCCCCACTTGGCAAAGCGCTTTCCGATTGCGATAGTTTCGGTCCGACGAGGGAGGATCGATCATGGACATGTCCGGCGAAGAACGCATTGCCGCGCCGCGCGAGGCCGTCTGGGCGGCGCTCAACGACCCGGAGGTGCTGAAGGCCTGCATTCCCGGCTGTCAGTCGCTGACCATGAAATCGCCGAACGAGCTGGAGGCGACGGTGAAGATCAAGATCGGCCCCGTCTCGGCCACCTTCAACGGCGAGGTGACGCTTTCCAACCTCAACCCGCCGGAAAGCTACACGATATCGGGCGAGGGCAAGGGCGGCATCGCGGGCTTCGCCAAGGGCGGCGCGGATGTGCGCCTCACCGAGGACGGCGGCGAGACGATCCTTGCCTATGACGTGAAGGCGCAGATCGGCGGCAAGCTCGCCCAGCTCGGCTCGCGCCTCATCGATTCGACCTCGAAGAAGCTCGCCGCGCAGTTCTTCTCCGATCTCGGCGAGAAACTGAACGGCGGCGCGGCCTAGATCATTTTCCGGGAGAGGGCAGCACGGCCTGCGAGGCGATCGTCTCGGCGCGGGTGCGGTGCTTTTCGGCTTCCGTGTGCCACTTGACCGCCTCGCTCGCCTCGATGCGGGCGCGCTTGCGGTGCTTGCCCTGGGTGAACCAGGTGGCCAGCGAGCCGACGACGAGGCCGAAAATCACGGCGAGGAAGAGATAGACGAAGAAGGGCGCGGTGACGGAGAGGACGCTGTCCTCCGGCCGGAACGGATTGAGCGCCAGCGTCACGGATTGCCGGTTCGCCACCGACAGCACGATGAGCACGATGCCGATCGGGATGAGGACGAGGACGTTGACGATTTTCTTGATCATGGGGTCACCCTGTCGGCGCAACGGCCTCAATCGTCCTGATCGGCCTGGCCGGGATTGAGGCGTTCACGCAGTTCCTTGCCCGTCTTGAAGAAGGGAACCCACTTCTCCTCGACGAAGACGGCATCGCCCGTGCGCGGGTTGCGGCCCGAGCGCGAGGGACGGTTCTTGACGGAAAAGGCGCCGAAGCCGCGCAATTCGACGCGGTTGCCGGCCGCCAGCGCATCGGTGATCTCGTCGAGGACCGCGTTGACGATGTTCTCGACGTCGCGGTGATAGAGATGGGGATTGCGGGCGGCGACGATCTGAACCAGTTCCGACTTGATCACGGTATCCCCCTAAAAGTTCTTGTTTTTCAATCGCGATCAACCTGCCAAACCGAGACCAGACCGTCAAGAAACAACTTTTCGCCGGTCAGCTTTTCGATGGTCGGCTGGAGGTCGATGGAAAGGCCCAGCACGGAGCGGGCGAATTCGTGCAGGCTGGCGCCGAGGAACGGGAAACCGGAACGGCGTACCGGCTCGTAGTCGACGACGGGCAGGTCGGCCTTCACCTTGCGCCCCTCCAGATAGGCGCGGATCGCCTCGGGTCCGCCGAGCGTGTCGACCAGCTTGTTGGCGAGCGCCTGGCGGCCGGTGAAGATGCTGCCGTCAGCAAGGCGCAGCACCTCGCTGCGCGGCAGCTTGCGGCGCTCGGCGACGAGGTCGACGAACCAGTCGTAGCTGTCCATCACCATGGCGCGGATCATCGCCTTGGCGTCCTCGCTCGCCGGATGGAAGGGCGAGGGTTCGGCCTTCAGCGGTGCGGACTTGATCTCCTCCAGCGAGACGCCGATCTTGTCCATCAGCTCCTTAATCTGCGGATACTGGAAGAGGACACCGATGGAGCCGGTGATCGAGCTTTCGCCGGCGACGATCGTGTCGCCGGCCGTCGCGATCATGTAGCCGGCGGAAGCGGCGAGCGTGCGCACGTCGGAGACGACAGGCTTCTTTTCCGCCACCTTGCGCAGCGCCTTGAAGATGACCTCGCCGCCATAGGTGGTGCCGCCGGGCGAGGCAATCGTCACGACGAGGGCTTTCGCCCGGTCGTTGCGGGCGATGCGGTCGAGGCGCTCCAGGAGCTCGGCATCGTCCTGGATGATGCCGGAAATTTTCACCCGCGCGATATGGTCGCCCGTCTCGCCGCCCGGCCAGCGCCAGGCGACGGCGGCAAAGACGGCCGCAAGCGCGATAACGATGGCCGCGACACGCCAGAAGGTGAGCTTGCGCCGCAGCTGCCGGCGGTCGGCGATGGCGGATTGGTCCATGTCCTGTCCCTTGTCCTCGATGGCGGCCCCTTGCACCGGGGTGGCTTGCCGAAGCCCCTATCGATATGGCATTCCCCGTGGCAATGGCAATTCGTCGCTGAACTTTCTTGGGCCTCCATTGTTTGTTCAGGAATAATCGCCATATGGAGCCCGTTACCGACGCAACCCGTGATATATGCTGCGTAGGGCAAGCTGGACATTCAAGCAGGCAGGATGCTGGAAAGCGTGACAGACGCGCCCACGGGCGCACCGGGTATGGGTGTTTCCGCCGAGGCGTATCGCCGCGCGGCGCGGCATTCCGCGCGCGTGCGCATCCTCAAGATCGCCCTGCCGGCCGCAGCCGTCGTCATCGCCGCCGTCTTCGCGGTCGTGTCGATCGTGCGCACCTACCTGCCCTCGGACCTGCATGTGGAAAGCGCCTCCATCGAGGACGGCAAGATCGTCATGCAGAGCCCGGCGATCGCCGGGCGCAACAAGGACGGCATCAGCTATTCGATGAAGGCGGAGCGGGCACTCCAGGACATCAAGCAGCCCGACGTCATCACGCTCGAGAACATCACCGCGAAAATGCCGGTCAACGAGAAGACCGTCGCCGAAGTGATCGCCAAGACCGGCATCTACGACCGCGGCCGCAACCTGCTCGACATGGTCGCTCCCTTCACCATCAACCTCAACACCGGCCTGACGGCCGCTTTCCAGGCGGCCCACCTCGACATCAACGGCGGCACCATGTCCACCGACAAGCCGGTTTCCATTCATTCCCGGGCCGCATCCATTGTTGCGCAGTCGCTGCGAATGACGGATAAAGGCCGTGTCATCGTCTTCGAGGGCAAGGTCGTCGTCGACGTCGATCCTGCCGCCATCCGCAACAAAGAGCAGTAAGAGCGCCATGTCCGCCATCCTTTCCGCCTCTGCCCGGGCTGCCGGCCTCCTGGCCCTTGCCGCAGGCTTTATGCTTTCCGCCGGTTCCGCCGGCGCCCAGACCGAGAGCAAGATGACGGGCCTGCAGCTTTCGAACGACCAGCCGATCCAGATCCAGAGCGACAAGCTGGAGGTCCACGACCAGGAGCGCCAGGCCGTCTTCACCGGCAACGTCAAGGTCGTGCAGGGCACCACGACGCTCCAGGCCGGCAGGATGGTCGTCTACTACACCTCGGGCGGCGGCTCGGTGGCGAGCGGCGATGCCGATATCGAGAAGATCGACGTCTTCAACAAGGTCTACCTGAAGTCCCAGACGCAGGAGGCGACCGCCGACACCGGCACCTTCAACATGGTCAACCAGACGCTGCTCCTGAAGGGCGACAAGGTGGTGCTTTCCGAAGGCGAGAACGTCTTCGTCGGCTGCCAGCTGACCGTGGCCATGAACACGGGCGAAGCCAAGCTCGACGCCTGCGGCGGGCGCGTCATGATCCAGCTCGATCCGAAGTCCCGCAAGAAAACGAACTGAGTAGCGCTCCCATCGTGACTTCTTCCCTGTTCAACCGTCTGACGCGTCGCCCCCGGAAGACCGTGCAGGAGCCGCAGCGCAGCGCCGACATCTCGCGCTACGAGGGCACGCTGATTGCCCGCGGGCTGACGAAAGCCTATCGCGACCGCCGCGTCGTCGACGGCGTCTCGCTGGTCGTGCGGCGCGGCGAGGCCGTCGGCTTGCTCGGCCCGAACGGCGCCGGCAAGACGACCTGTTTCTACATGATCACAGGCCTCGTGCCGGTCGACGAGGGCTCGATCGAGATCAACGGCCATGACGTGACGACCATGCCGATGTACCGCCGCGCGCGGCTCGGCGTCGGCTACCTGCCGCAGGAAGCATCGATCTTCCGCGGCCTCACGGTGGAGGAGAACATCCGCGCCGTGCTCGAGGTTCATGACAAGGACAAGGCGCGCCGCGAGGAAAAGCTCGACAGCCTGCTTGCCGAATTCTCGATCTCGCATCTTCGCAAGTCGCCGGCCGTCGCGCTTTCGGGCGGCGAGCGCCGGCGCCTCGAAATCGCCCGCGCGCTGGCCACCGACCCGACCTTCATGCTGCTCGACGAGCCCTTCGCCGGCGTCGACCCGATCTCCGTCGCCGACATCCAGGCGCTGGTGCGCCACCTGACCTCGCGCGGCATCGGCGTGCTTATCACCGACCACAACGTGCGCGAGACGCTCGGCCTCATCGACCGCGCCTACATCATCCACGCCGGCGAGGTGCTGACGCACGGGCGGGCGAACGACATCGTCAACAATGCCGACGTGCGCCGCCTCTATCTCGGCGACAATTTCAGCCTCTGAGGCAGCGGCGGGCCGCGATCTTCACCATGGTCGCGGCTGGCGCTTGACCAAACCTTTCAAAAAAGCAATTTTCGGGCCAGTTGGATTTTCTCGCCCCGATGACCGGGGCGCCTCTTCGGGAGCCGATCGTCCGCATGGCCCTTGCCGCCAGCCTTTTCCTGCGCCAGAGCCAGTCGCTGGTCATGACGCCCCAGCTCATGCAGTCGATCCAGCTCCTGCAGATGACGCATCTGGAGCTGACGCGCTTCATCGAGCAGGAGGTCGAGAAGAACCCGCTCCTGGAGATCGCCGCGAACGATGACGGCCCGCGGGAAGACGGGCGCGCCGCGGCGGACGAGGCGGCGGACGCCGGCCCCGGCGAGGAGGCACCCCAGCTTGACCTTTACGATTCGGCCACCGGCGGGACGGCCTCCGACACGTTCGACGGCGGCCTCGACAACGTCTTTCCCGACGACGCCGGCCCGCGCGCGGCCGATGCGCCGGAACTTCTCGGCCAGTGGAAATCCATGCCCGGCGGCGGAGACGACGGCGAGGGCTACGACCTCGATGCGTTCGTTGCGGGCCGCAAGACGCTGCGCGACGTTCTCGGCGAGCAGATCCCCTTCCTGCTCGCCGCCCCCGCCGACCGGCTGATCGCCCAGCATCTCGTCGACCAGCTGGACGAGGCCGGCTATCTCCAGGGCAGCGTGGCGGAAACGGCAGCAAGGCTCGGCGTGTCCGCGCAGACGGCGGAGCGCGTGCTGTCGCGCCTGCAGGAGCTCGACCCGCCGGGGGTCTTCGCCCGATCGCTCAGCGAATGCCTTGCCATCCAGCTCAAGGCCCTCGACCGGCTCGACCCGGCCATGGCCGTCCTTATCGACAATCTCGACCTGCTCGCCCGGCGCGATTTCGCCACGCTCAAGAAGCTGTGCGGCGTCGGCGAGGACGACCTTCTCGACATGCTGGCGGAAATCCGCAAGCTCGATCCCAAGCCGGGGGCACGCTACGAGGCGAGCGGCGCGGAGGCCGTGGTGCCGGACATCGTCGTGCGTGCCGCCCCCGACGGAAGCTGGCTCGTCGAGCTCAATCCCGACACGCTGCCGCGCGTCCTCGTCAACCGCGACTACTATGCCAGCGTCTCCGCCCGCACGAGCCGCGACAGCGCGGACTACGGCTTCCTCAACGAGTGCCTGCAGACCGCCAACTGGCTGACCCGCAGCCTGGACCAGCGTGCCCGCACCATCATGAAGGTGGCAAGCGAGATCGTACGCCAGCAGGACGCCTTCCTCCTCCACGGCGTCGATCACCTGCGCCCGCTCAACCTCAAGACCGTCGCCGAGGCGATCAGGATGCATGAATCGACGGTCAGCCGCGTGACCTCGAACAAATACATGCTGACGCCGCGCGGGCTCTTCGAGCTGAAATATTTCTTCACCGTCTCCATCGGCTCGGCGGAGGGGGGAGACGCCCATTCGGCCGAGGCGGTGCGCCACCGCATCCGCGCCCTGATCGTCGAGGAGGCGGCCGACGCGGTGCTGTCCGACGACGACATCGTGGAGGCCCTGCGCAAGGGCGGCGTGGAGCTTGCCCGCCGCACGGTCGCCAAGTACCGCGAGGCGATGGGCATCGCCTCCTCGGTGCAGCGGCGGCGGGAAAAGCGGGCCCTGGCAAAAGCCTCCGGCGCCTGAAACAAAGCCGGGGAAATCGGCGTTGCTCCTTGAGAGACGTCAACAATGCTTGAACCGAACGATTGACTTCACCGGCTGGACCGGCTAATGCGCGCCCCAATTCCGAAGGGAAGACAGGCCGGAATTCCAGGGATATCCCCGCTTTTCTCTTTCATGCGACGCACAAGAGGGTGCCTCATGTGAAACGCTTGGAACGCGGATGAGGTTGGAATAGACTGTTGCACGCAAATCACGAAAGAGAGGTAACCTCCATGAGTGTGCGTGTATCCGGTAAACATATGGAAATCGGCGACAGTTTCCGCCAGCGCATTGAAGAGCAGGTGGAAGAGGCCGTAACCAAATATTTCGACGGAGGATATTCGAGCCAGGTCACCGTGGAAAAAGCGGGATCGCGGTACAGCGCCGACTGCAAGATCCATCTCGATACGGGCATGGCCTTGCAGGCGAATGGCGAAGCGAACGATCCGCTGGCATCCTTCCAGGCTGCCGCGGAGCGGATCGAGAAACGCCTGCGCCGGTACAAGCGCAAACTCAAGGCACACCACAACGGCACCAGCCAGGACGGCTTTGCCGAAGTGGCCTACACGGTGATGGATTCGGTCCCCGACGAAGACGACGAGCTTCCCGAGGACTACGCACCGACCATCGTTGCGGAAAGCACGAAGAAACTTCGGACCATGTCCGTGGCAAGCGCCGTCATGGCGCTCGACATGACGGACGAGCCGGTTCTTCTCTTCCGCAGCAGCGGCTCGGAGCAGCTCAATATCGTCTACCGACGCAACGACGGAAATATTGGCTGGATCGATGCGGCCAGTATCAAAAGCTGAGTGACGGGAGCGTGGTGCCGGGACGGGCACCACGCTTCTTCAAACCCTTCACGCGGCGACGAGGACAAAAGCATGGCATTGGCAGGTTTGCTGCAGCAGAGTGCGATTATTCCGGCGATGAAGGCCAATTCCAAGAAGCAGCTGCTTCAGGAGCTGGCGGCGAAAGCGGCAAAGATCACGGGGCTTCCCGAACGAGAGATCTTCGACGTCATCCTTCAGCGTGAACGGCTCGGTTCGACCGGCGTGGGCAATGGCATCGCCATCCCGCACGGCAAGCTGAAGGCGCTCACGCAGATCACCGGCCTTTTCGCAAGGCTCGAGACCCCCGTGGACTTCGAGGCCCTGGACGACCAGCCGGTCGACCTCGTCTTCCTGCTCCTGGCCCCGGAAGGTGCCGGCGCAGATCACCTGAAGGCCCTTTCGCGCATTGCGCGCGTGCTGCGCGACCCCGCAATGGTCGCAAAGCTGCGCGCTTCCGACAGCGAAAGCGCCATCTACGCCTGCCTCAGCGAAGAGCACGCATCCAACGCCGCCTGAGGCGCTTTCAAGCGAACATGAAAAAGCCGGCGGTCCCTTGGGCCGCCGGCTTTTCCTTGCTCAGTTGCCTGTCGATCAGGCCTGTGCGGCGTTCGCCTCGCCGGCCGGGGCCTTGGGGCCGCCCTTGGCGACGCCGACCATGGCGGGGCGCAGGACCCGGTCGCCGATGACGTAGCCGGCCTGCACGACCTGCACGACCGTGCCGTTGGGCACGTCCGGGTTCGGGACTTCGAACATGGCCTGGTGGAAGTTCGGGTCGAACTTCTCGCCGATCGGGTCGAGCTTGCGCACGCCGTGGCGTTCCAGCGCGGTGAGCATGGAGCGCTCGGTCATTTCCACGCCTTCGGCAAGCGCCTTCAGGCCCGCCTCGCCGGCTTCGAGCGCCTCGGCCGGAATGGCCTCCAGCGCCCGGTTCAGGTTGTCGGACACGGCCAGCATGTCGCGCGCGAAGGAGGCGACGGAGTAGGATTTCGCATCCTTCACGTCACGCTCGGTGCGGCGGCGCAGGTTGTCCATTTCGGCGGCAAGGCGCAGATACCTGTCCCTGAGGTCGGCATTTTCCGCGCGCAGCGCCTCGATCGGGTCCGGTTCGGCCGGGGCCTCCGCTTCGGCGGTGTCCTGGGGTGCGGATGCTTCCGCGGCGAAATCCTTTTGCGCCGCTTCGTCAGGTCCGTGTTTCTTGGTCTCGTCGGTCATGACGTACTCCGAATTGCATTTTCCGAGGTTTGGGCCCGATATCGAGGTTTGGTCCTGAAAAATCAAGGGCCGACGGCCTTGATGGCCGCATTCAGCGCGAAAGCCGCGTCATGAGCTGGGCGGTGTAGTCCACCATCGGCACGATACGGGAATAATTGAGCCGTGTCGGCCCGATGACGCCGACCGCACCGACGATCTTCTCGTCGCCGTCGCGGTAGGGCGCGACGATGAGCGAGGAGCCGGACAGCGAGAACAGCTTGTTCTCCGAGCCGATGAAGATGCGCACGCCCGGCCCCGCCTCGGCAAGACTCAGGAGCTCGATCAGCCCGTCCTTGCGTTCGAGGTCGTCGAAAAGCATGCGCAGGCGGTCGATATCTTCCGCCCCGGCGACGCCTTCGAGCAGGTTCGCCCGGCCGCGCACGATGAGCTGCGTCGGCTTGCCGTCGTCGAAGCTGCCGGACCAGACCGCAAGGCCCCTCTCGACGAGGTCCTGCGAGAGCCTATCCAGTTCGTGGCTGATCTGGCCGCGCAGCCGCTGGAGCTGCGCGCGCGCTTCCAGCAGCGTATTGCCGGCCAGATGCGCGTTGAGGAAGTTGGCCGCCTCCGTGAGCTGCGAGCCCGTGACGCCCGCCGGCAGCTCGATGATGCGGTTTTCCACCTGATCGTGGTCGCCGACCAGCACGACGAGCGCCTTGGTCGGCTCCAGCCGGATGAACTCGACATGCTTGAGGACGGCATCGTTCTTCGTGGTGAGGACGAGGCCCGCGCCGCGCGACATGCCGGACAGCGCCTGGCTCGCCTCGTTCATCATGGTCTCGACGGCCGAATGCTTCTCGCCGTGCGGACGCATGTGACGGTCGAGGGAGGCGCGGTCCTCCGCCGAGATGTTGCCGACCTGCATGAAGGCATCGACGAAGAAGCGAAGGCCGAGCTGCGTGGGCAGCCGGCCCGCGCTGACATGGGGCGAATAGATGAGGCCGAGGTCTTCCAGGTCGCTCATCACGTTGCGCACCGAGGCGGGCGAGAGCGACATGGGCAGGATGCGCGAGAGGCTGCGCGAGCCGAGCGGCTCGCCGCTTTCCAGATAGCTTTCCACGATGCGGCGGAAAATCTCGCCCGACCGCTCGTCGAGCGCCGCCTGACTGTCAGGACCCGAAGGCCGCTTCAAAACCATCTTCCAACCGAAACCCTGTTATCCGACAGGAATATAGTGTTTTCGCCCGGCGGCGCAAAACGGATTTTCCATCCCCTCTCCCCCTGGCCATTCCCTCGCCCGGCGAAACGGTCTAAAGCACTCCCCACCTGTTTCAACGAGGAGTTCGCGATGCGGCCGTCCGGCAGAAAAACCGATCAGATGCGCAAGGTTTCCTTCGAGCGCAACATTTCCAAGCATGCCGAGGGCTCCTGTCTCGTCAAGTTCGGCGACACGCACGTGCTCGTGACCGCCAGCCTTGAGGACAAGACCCCGCCGTGGCTGCGCAACAGCGGCAAGGGCTGGGTGACGGCAGAATACGGCATGCTGCCACGCGCCACCGGCGACCGCATGAAGCGCGAGGCCGCAAGCGGCAAGCAGGGCGGCCGCACGCAGGAGATCCAGCGCCTCATCGGCCGGTCGCTGCGCGCCGTCGTCGATCTCGAAGCACTCGGCGAGCGCCAGATCACCGTCGACTGCGACGTCATCCAGGCCGACGGCGGCACGCGCACGGCCTCCATCACCGGCGCCTGGATCGCACTCCATGACTGCCTGAAGTGGATGGAAGCCCGCTCCATGATCAAGGTGGAGAAGGTGCTGAAGGATCATGTCGCCGCGATCTCCTGCGGAATCTTCGCCGCCCAGTCGGTCATCGACCTCGACTATCTGGAGGACTCGGCCGCCGAGACCGACGCCAATTTCGTCATGACCGGCTCGGGCGGCATCGTCGAGATCCAGGGCACTGCCGAGGGCAAGCCGTTCACGGAGGAGGAATTCACCGGCCTCCTGGCGCTCGCCCGCGCCGGCATTGCCGATCTCGTCGCCCTGCAGAAGCAGGCCGTCGCCTGAGGAAGGCATCGCCATGGCCGCCGCGATCGAAGGCATTCTGGAAACCGCGCTCTATGCGGAAGACCTCGACGCGGCGGAAGCCTTCTACGGCGGCATTCTCGGGCTCCAAAGGATCACGCGGCAGAAGGATCGCCACGTCTTCTTCCGCTGCGGGGCCGGCGTCCTCCTGATCTTCAATCCGAAGGAGACGGTCCATCCGCCGCCGCCCGGAGCCTTTCCCGTGCCGGCCCACGGCGCGAACGGGCCGGGGCATGCCTGCTTCCGCGTGCCGGGGCCGGACCTTGATTTCTGGGTGAAAAAGCTCGAAGAAGCCGGCATCGCCATCGAAGCGGATTTCCGCTGGCCGAACGGCGCCCGCTCCATCTATTTCCGCGACCCCGCCGGCAACAGCCTCGAATGTGCCGAGCCGGGCCTGTGGAACATCGCTTGAGGATACCCATGCGCAAGCTCGATACCAAGACGATCATCGTCGCCAGCCACAATGCCGGGAAGATCCGCGAGATCGAGGAACTGATCGGCCCCTTCGGCTTTTCCGCGAAATCCGCCGCCGAGCTGAACTTCGAGGAGCCGGACGAGACCGGCACGACCTTCGAGGAGAACGCCACGATCAAGGCGCTCGCCTCGGCGAAGGCCTCGGGCCTGCCGGCCCTTTCGGACGATTCCGGCCTCGTTATCGACGCGCTGGATGGCGCCCCCGGCGTCTACACCGCCAACTGGGCGGAGACGGCGGACGGCACGCGCGACTTCTCCATGGCCATGGAGAAGGTGGAAAAGGCGCTTACCGAGAAGGGCGCGACGGAGGCCAGGGACCGCACGGCCCGCTTCGTCTCGGTGCTCTGCCTTGCCTGGCCGGACGGCCATACCGAGCTTTTCCGCGGCGAGGTGGAAGGCCATGTCGTCTGGCCGCCGCGCGGGCAGAAGGGTTTCGGTTATGACCCCGTCTTCCAGCCGGAAGGCTACGAGACGACCTTCGGCGAGATGAGCGCGGAGGAAAAGCACGGCTGGAAGCCCGGCGATGCGGCGGCGCTCTCGCACCGCGCCCGCGCCTTCAAGATCTTCGTCGAAACCTGCCTGAAGGCCTGACGCACGATGACGGCGGTGCCCTTCGATATGCGGCAGACCCCGGGAGCGGATGTGTTCGATCCCGGTTTCGGCATCTATGTGCACTGGCCCTTCTGTGCCGCCAAATGCCCCTATTGCGACTTCAACAGCCATGTGCGCCACCAGCCGGTCGACCAGCCGCGCTTCGTACAGGCTTTTCTCAGGGAAATGGCGGCGATGCGCCGCCTTACCGGCTCGCGCACCGTCACCAGCATCTTCATGGGCGGCGGCACGCCCTCGCTGATGGCGCCGGAGACGGTGGATGCGATCCTCAACGGCATCGCCCGCCACTGGCATGTGCCGGACGGCATCGAGATCACCATGGAGGCCAATCCCTCCAGCGTGGAGGCGGAGCGCTTCCGTGGCTATCGCGCGGCCGGAGTCAACCGCGTCTCGCTCGGCGTGCAGGCGCTGAACGATCGGGACCTGAAATTCCTCGGCCGGCTGCACGACGTCGCCGACGCCCTCAAGGCCATCCGCCTCGCGCGCGACATCTTCCCGCGCATGTCCTTCGACCTCATCTATGCCCGGCCGAACCAGACGGTGGCGGACTGGGACCGCGAATTGAAGGAGGCGATTTCCTATGCGGTCGACCACCTCTCGCTCTACCAGCTCACCATCGAGGAGGGCACGCCCTTCTACGGCCTCCACAAGGCCGGCAAGCTCATCGTGCCGGACGACGAACACGCCGCCGTGCTCTACGAGGCGACGCAGGAGATCACTGGGCGGGAGGGCATGCCGGCCTACGAGGTCTCCAACCACGCCCGCCCGGGCGCGGAAAGCCGGCACAACCTAACCTACTGGCGCTATGGCGACTATGTCGGCATCGGCCCCGGCGCGCACGGTCGCCTGACGGCCGGCGGCGCGAAGATCGCCACCGCCACGGAACGCCGGCCGGAGAGCTGGCTGGCGCTCGTCGAGGCGGAGGGCCACGGCATGGTCGACCAGGAGCTCCTGGAGCGCGAGGCGCAGGCCGACGAACTGCTGCTGATGGGATTGCGCCTCAGGGAGGGCGTCGACCTTGCCCGCTGGCAGACCCTTTCAGGCCGCGACCCGGACCCCGAACGCGAACGCTTCCTGATCGAGCACGGCTTCATCGAGCGCCTCGGCAATTCCCGCCTGCGCTGCACGCCCGCCGGCATGCTGATCCTCGACGCGGTGGTGGCGGATTTGGCGTGCTGAGGCCTGGCGCCCCAGTTTTGAAGACGAACATCACCCCCATACACCACCGTCATCCCCGGGCTTGACCCGAGGATCCACGTCCCACGGCAAGACGTTACTTGCGGCATGGATGCTCGGGCCAAGCCCGAGCATGACGGGGGAGAAGGTAGCGGCAGCGGAGAGGTTACAGCAATCCATTCGCCCAGACTGAAAAGGGGCCTTTCGGCCCCTTTCCTCTATTCGTTGATCAGCCGCTTCAGAAGCTCGATCTCGTGGCTGAGCTTGGTGTCGCCCGAAATCAGCTCCTCGATCTTGCGCACGGCATGCAGCACGGTCGTGTGGTCTCGTCCGCCGAAGCGGCGGCCGATCTCCGGGAAGGAGCGCGGCGTCAGGGTCTTCGACAGATACATGGCGATCTGGCGCGGCTTGACGATGACGCGGGTGCGGCGGTTGGAGACCAGCTCCTGGCGCGAGACGTTGTAGTGCTTGGCGACGACGCGCTGGATGTCCTCGATGCGCACGCGGCGCGGCTCGCCGGCCGCCACCAGGTGGCCGAGCAGCTCGTCGACCCGCTCGATCGTCAGGTTCGGCTCGAAGGAGCGGCGGAAGAGCAGCTGGTTGAAGGCGCCTTCCAGTTCGCGCCCGCTGGCCGTGATGTTGCGCGCGACGTGGCTGAGGATTTCCAGCGGGATATCGAGCGAGCCGTCTTCCTGCTGTGCGGCGGCGAGCCGGCGCTTGAGGATTTCGAGACGCATCTCGTAGTCGGGCGCCTCCATCTCGATGGCAACGCCCCCTTGGAGGCGCGAACGCACCCGCGGATCGAGCGATTCCAGCTCCCACGGCGCGCGGTCGGCGGCGACGACGACCTGCCTGGCGGAATCGAGCAGCATGTTCAGGAGATGGCAGAACTCGTTCTGGATCGAGTTGCCCTGCAGGAACTGCATGTCGTCGATGATCAGGAGGTCGATGTTGCGCAGCGTCTCCTTGAGGGAGAGCGCATCGTTGTCGCGGATGGCGGTGGCGAAACGCCACATGAAATATTCGGCCGTCAGGTAGACGACGCGCGGGTTGCGGGCGCTAGAAAGGGCACCGAGCGCGATCGCCTGCAGGAGATGCGTCTTGCCGAGGCCGACGCTGGAATGGATGAACAGCGGATTGAAGCGCACGGCACCGGCACCGGCTTCCGCGATGGTGCGGGCGGCGGCGAGCGCCACGCGGTTCGACGTGCCCTCGACAAAGGCGTCGAACGTATAGCGCGGATCGAGCGGCGAGCCGAAGAGCGGACCGGACGGCGTGCGCGGCTGCACGGCGGGCGTCGCAGCGGCGACGAGGCCGGCGACCGGCTGCGGGCCGCTTGCCGCACGGCGCGGCTGGGCCTGCGGCGCGGGCTCGGCGGACACGCTTTCCTCGGCAGTGGCGCGAATGCCGCGGGTGGCGGTGCGCACCAGGATTTCCACCTTGAGGATTTCCGCGTCTTCCTGCTGGAAGAGGCTGGTGATGAGGTCGAGGTAACGGTTGTTGATCCAGGACTTCAGGAAGGTCGTCGGCACCGAGAGGCGCACGACGCTCTTGGAGACGGAATGGAGCTTCAGCCGGCCGAACCAGCTCGCGAAGACGTCCGGGCCGACCTGCGCCTTCAGGCGCGCACTGACCCGTTCGAAAAGCGCGTCCTGCTTCATCTCCGATGGAACCCCCGCCGCCTGTGCCCCTTCTTGCGGGAGCGCCTTTACTGCATTTTCCCCGTTCGCGAATGCACCAGCCGCTCTGGCCGTATTCATCTGCATCTTGCCGCCTTTCATGCTTCCTTCGCCACGTCGGCATTCCTGCCGGCGCCTTTCATGTTTGCCATCTCCCGGCCGTGCCGAGCCATCGCCCGGTCCGGGATCTGGGTGTCCCGGTCGCATCGGCCCCCTACCTCCGACACAACCCTTTTCCCAAACACAATTCGGTCCCGCCGATCCGGCGTCATACCCGATCATGCGTTTCCGTCTGTGGCCGCGCCACTCGCTCCCTCGTCGAGCGCGGGCGGGCATGCTCCATTCATCGGGCCATTTCCATGGCTGCAACCGGCGCAACCGAAAGTCGCAAAAACACTTACCAGAATGCCGGGAGGCATCTGGGGCAAGCGTTGCCGGTTTGATGATTTTACGAAGCGGAGCCGCTTCGCCACAGGAGACAAACAATCACCGCTGCCTTTGTGAGACAGTCTTGTCGGCAACCGTTTCAGGCTGTTTCCGTGCCCCCTGTGGAAAGCATTTAGGCAGGATCAGTCCCCAAGATCAATCACGAATTTTACGCAAAATTAAGGGGCGGGCGTTGACTCGCAAGGCCGTTTTTGACTCGGAATCGCCCCTTCCCAAGAGAATCCGTTAGGAATCAATGGCTTTGTTTTCGGGTCCTTTTCGAGACCGCCGGAAAACGAAAAAAATAAAAATTCGCTTGACTCAGAATGCTGTCAAACTCCCGCAACGAAAGGATGGCGAAGGCGGGATAACCTCCAGCAAGTAACTGATTTTAAATGATTTTTCACGTCATTCTTTTGACATGATCCAGCCTTGCACGTTAACCATAGCAAGGTCGAAAAAGCAAAGAAAAAGCCCGGCGCGAGCGCCGGGCTTTTACTAATATTGCATAGCTCTTGGAAGGGCTGATCAGGCCGTCATCGCCTTCACGCGGCCGGCAAGGCGCGAGACCTTGCGGGAAGCCGTGTTGGAATGCAGCACGCCCTTGGTGGCGGCGCGCATCAGTTCCGGCTGGGCAGCCTTGAGGGCGGCGGCAGCGACAGCCTGGTCGCCGGAGGCGATGGCCTCTTCGACCTTGCGGATGAAGTTGCGGACGCGCGAGCGGCGCGACTTGTTGACTGCGGTGCGCGCGGCGATCTTGCGGGTCGCCTTCTTTGCCGAGGTTGTATTGGCCATGTATGCCTCTCTTCAGAAATCTGACACAAACTCCACCTTCGCCGTGCCGGGTCACGCGACCTGTCATCAAAGCAATTCGGGAGCAATATCGGAAAACCTCAGAATTCGGCTTTCCAAACTGTGGGCGGCGTATAGCCGGAAACCATGGGCTCGTCAACGCGGATTCTGCAAGAAACGCCGCCTGGCAGCCTCAACGGTTGCGGAAGGCCGGCTTGCGCTTCTCGATGAAGGCCGCCATGCCCTCCTTCTGGTCCTCGGTGGCGAAGAGCGCGTGGAACAGCCGGCGCTCGGCGCGCATGCCTTCCGACAGCACCGTCTCGTGGGCACGGACGACCGCCTCCTTGGCCATCATGGTGGCCGGCATGGAGAAACCGGCGATCTTCTCCGCTGCCGCCAGCGCCTCCTCCATCAGCCTTTCGGGCGCCACCACGCGGGCGACGAGGCCGGAGCGCTCGGCCTCGGCCGCATCCATCATGCGGCCGGTAAGCACGAGGTCCATGGCCTTGGCCTTGCCGACGGCGCGCGTCAGGCGCTGCGTGCCGCCCATGCCGGGCAGGATGCCGAGCGTGATTTCCGGCTGGCCGAACTTCGCCGTCTCGGAGGCGATGATGAAGTCGCACATCATGGCGAGCTCGCAGCCCCCGCCGAGCGCAAAGCCGCTGACGGCCGCGATCATCGGCTTGCGGAAGGCGGCGACCTCGTCCCAGCCGGCGGCAAGGTCCTCGACCATCGCTTCGGCAAAGCCGTAGGGCTGCATCTCCTTGATGTCCGCGCCGGCCGCGAAGGCCTTTTCAGAGCCCGTGATGACAACCGCGCCGATGCCGGCATCCGCCTCGAAGACGGCGAGCGCTGCCTTCAGCTCTTCGAGCAGCTGGCGGTTCAGGGCGTTCAGCGCCTGCGGCCGGTTGAGCGTGACGAGGCCGACGCGCCCGCGCGTCTCCACTAGCAGGGTTTCGTAGGCCATTCTTCTGTCTCCTCTGTTCTCTTACTTCTGGCAGGCGGCGCAATAGAAGGTCGAGCGGCCGGACTGCACGATACGGCCGATCGTGCCCGTGCAGCCGGGCGTGCGGCAAGCCTCCTTCTCGCGATCGTAGACGGAGAAGGAATGCTGGAAATAGCCGAGCGAGCCATCGGCGCGGATATGGTCGCGCAGCGTCGAGCCGCCCGCGGCGATGGCATCCGCGATGACCTCGCGGATCGCCCCGGTGAGCGTGACGAGTTCCTTCTTCGGCTTGCCCGCCGCCGTCACCAGCGTGCCGGCGAGGCGCTCGGGCGAAAGGTGGGCGCGCCACAGCGCCTCGCAGACATAGATATTGCCGAGACCGGCAATGTTCTTCTGGTCGAGGAGCGCCGCCTTCAGCGGCGTCTGGCGGCCGCGGAACTTCGCGGCGATATAGTCCGCATCGAGCGTGTTGCCGGTCGGCTCGGCGCCGAGATCGCGGAAGAAGGCGTGGCCGGCGATGTCCTCGCGGCGGGCAAGGTCCATGAAGCCGAAGCGGCGCGGATCGTTGTAGACGACGCGGCGCTCGCCCTCAGGCGTCTCCAGGTGGAAGACGACGTGGTCGTGGCGCGGGTCCTTGCCGCGCGGCCGGTGGAAGTCGCCGGGGGTCTCGTCGGCCTCCGCGCCCTCCACGCGGAAGGAACCGGACATGCCGAGATGGGCGATCACCACGTCGCCGCCGTCGAGGTCGATGAGAAGATATTTCGCGCGCCGGCCGAGGGAGAGGACCCGCCGTCCTTCCAGCGCGCCGGCAAAACCGGAGGGGAAGGGAAAACGCAGGTCCGGGCGGCGCAGCTCCGCCCGGCGGATCAGCGACCCTTCCATGACGGGGGCGAGGCCGCGCCGCACCGTCTCCACTTCCGGCAATTCCGGCATGTCGTTCTCCTTGAAGGGGATTTAACCTTGGGCGCATTTGCCGCGCCCGGGCATTTCCCTCTCGGCAATCTATGTCCTATATACGCGGCGAAGCGTTCAGATAGCGCGCCAGACGGCAATTCGCTATGGTCTTTGCGGCAATCCGGCTGCGACAGACAGGCCCACGGAGACGACGATGACGGAACAGCGCACATCCGCAGACGGCGGGATGGAGACCTCCTACGGCTTCCGCGAGGTGCGGCAGGGCGAGAAGCAGGCGCTCGTCAACGACGTGTTCCACAAGGTCGCCAAGCGCTACGACATCATGAACGACGTCATGTCCGCAGGCCTGCACCGGGCCTGGAAGGACGCGATGATCGCCAGCCTCAACCCGCGCAAGGACCCGTCCTACAAGGTGCTGGACGTTGCCGGCGGCACGGGCGACATCGCCTTCCGCATCGTGGAGGCCTCCGGCCGGCTGGCGCATGCGACCGTCCTCGACATCAACGGCTCGATGCTCTCCGTCGGCGCCGACCGGGCGGCCAAGAAGGGCCTTTCCGCCAATCTCGACTTCGTCGAGGCCAATGCCGAGGAACTGCCCTTCGAGGCGAACAGCTTCGACGCCTATACGATCGCCTTCGGCATCCGCAACGTGCCGCGCATCGATGTCGCACTGTCGGAAGCCTATCGCGTCCTCAAGCGCGGCGGGCGCCTCCTGGTGCTGGAATTCTCCGAAGTGGAGATGCCGCTCCTCGACAGGTTCTACGACGCCTGGTCGTTCAAGGCGATCCCGCAGTTCGGCAAGATGATCACGGGCGATGCCGAGCCCTACCAGTATCTCGTGGAATCGATCCGCAAGTTCCCGGGCCAGGAGGACTTCGCGGCGATGATCCGCAAAGCCGGCTTCTCGCGCGTCACCTACACCAACTATACCGGCGGCATCGCGGCGCTGCACTCCGGCTGGAAGCTCTGAATGAGCGTCATCGGCGCCTATTTCCGCCTCGCCCGGGTGGGCTGGGTCCTCATGCGCGAGGGCGTCGTCTCGGCGCTGCCGGCCGACGGCATGCCGCCGCTCGCCCGCACGGGCAAGGCCATTGCCGGCCTCTTCGAGCGCCGCAAGGCCGCACGCATCGGGCGCGGCGACAACCTTGCCCGCGCCATCGAGCGCCTCGGCCCTTCCTATGTGAAGATGGGCCAGTTCCTGGCGACCCGCCCCGACGTCGTCGGCGCGGAGATCGCCGTCGAACTTTCGGCGTTGCAGGACCGTATGGCGACCTTCCCGAAGGAGGCCGCGGTGGCGACGGTGGAAGGCTCGCTCGGCCGCCCGCTCGACGACCTCTACGCCAGCTTCGGCGATCCGATCGCCGCCGCCTCCATCGCGCAGGTCCATCCCGCGACGGTCAAGGATGCGAACGGCGAGCGGCGTGTCGCCGTCAAGGTCATCCGCCCGGGCGTGCGCCAGCGCTTCGGCCATGACCTCGAGGCCATGTATGCGGCCGCGCGCCTGCAGGAGAAGATCCTGCCGAACACTCGCCGGCTGAAGCCGGTGGAGGTGACGCGCACGCTGGAGCAGACGACGAAGGTGGAGATGGACCTGCGGCTGGAGGCCGCCGCCCTTTCCGAGCTCGGCGAGAACACCAAGGACGATCCCGGCTTCCGCGTGCCGACGGTCGACTGGGAGCGCACGGGCCGCGACGTCGTCACCATGGAATGGATCGACGGCATCAAGATGTCGGACGTCGAGGGCCTTCGCGCCGCCGGCCACGACCTCGACCGGCTCGCCGACACGCTGATCCAGTCGTTCCTGCGCCACACGCTGCGCGACGGTTTCTTCCATGCCGACATGCACCAGGGCAACCTCTTCGTCGATCCCGCGGGCGTCGTCGTCGCGGTCGACATGGGCATCGTCGGGCGGCTCGGCAAGAAGGAGCGCCGCTTCCTCGCCGAGATCCTCTACGGCTTCATCACGCGCGACTACCAGCGCGTGGCGGACGTCCATTTCGAGGCCGGCTACGTGCCTTCGCACCACGACACGGCGAGCTTCGCCCAGGCGATCCGCGCCATCGGCGAACCGATCCACGGCCAGCCGGCCGAGACGATCTCCATGGCCAAGCTGCTCACCCTGCTCTTCGAGGTGACGGAGCTCTTCGACATGGAGACCCGCACCGAGCTCGTCATGCTGCAGAAGACCATGGTGGTGGTGGAGGGCGTCGCGCGCACGCTCAATCCGCGCTTCAACATGTGGAAGGCCTCCGAGGGGGTCGTCGGCGACTGGATCCGCGACAATCTCGGCCCCAAGCGGCTGCTCGCGGACCTGCGCGACGGCGCGCATGCCGCCCTCAGGCTGGCGGAAGCCGCCCCGGAGATTGCCGCCAAGGCGGAAAAGTTCTCGCAGGACCTGACCGCCATGGCCGAAAAGGGCCTGCGCTTCGATGCGGAGACGGCGGAAGCGATCGGCCGTTCCGAGGCGCGCCACAGCCGTTCGGGGCGCCTCGCGCTCTGGGTCATCGCGGCAACGCTGGTCTACATCGCCTGGAAGCTCACCTGAGCTTGACCGGCGCCTTCCCGGCGCTAGTCTCCCCGTCATGACCGACACGCAGCCGAGCGACACAGAACCGCAAACCACCCTCGAACGGCTGCGCCGGCAATTGCGCGGGCTCTATTTCGGCCGGGACCGGGAGGCGATCCGCTTCCAGGTGGCGATGCTGCTGGTCGATATCGCGATCCTCGTCTTCTTCATCACGGGGCCTTACCTGCGCGCCGGCTCGGCCTATGTGGCGGTCGACCTCGCCATCGCCGCCGTCATCGCCTTCGAGCTTGCCGCGCGGGCGCTGATCGCGCCGAACCTGCGCTACTGGCTGATGCGGCCAATGACCTGGGTGGACCTCGTCATCCTCGCCACGCTGCTCGTTCCGAGCCACCTGCACAATTTCGCCTTCCTGCGGGTATTGCGCATCTGGGCGATCAGCCAGAGCAAGCTCGTCACCCTGATGCTCTACCGCACGGGCAACGGCGACAAGGAAGACATCATCGAGGCCTGCGCGAACTTCCTCGTCTTCCTCTTTCTCGTCACCGGCTTCGTCTACAGCAACTTCTTCTACGGCGCGGACGGCTTTGCCGGCTTCGTCGACGCCCTCTACTTCTCCGTTGCCACCGTCACCACCACCGGCTTCGGCGACATCACGCTGCCCGGCACGCTCGGCAAGCTCACCTCCATCGTCACCATGATCATCGGCATCTCGCTCTTCGTGCGGCTCGCACAGGCGATCGTCCGGCCTTACAAGGTGACCTTCCCCTGCCCGCAATGCGGCCTCTCGCGCCATGAGGCGGACGCCGTGCATTGCAAGGCCTGCGGCCATGTGCTGAACATTCCCGACGAGGGCGCCTGAGCGCTTCTGCCCGAAACGGCTTGGAAAAGCCTTTTCAAAGGGATAGGAGGAAAGGGCACCATGCGCCTCACGAGCCCGGAACCCGCCATGCCGCTTGCAGGAAAACGCATCCTCCTCGTCATCTCCGGCGGCATCGCCGCCTACAAGAGCCTCGACCTCATCCGGCGCCTGCGCGAGCGGGGCGCAGAGGTTCGTCCCATCATGACCGCCGGGGCGCAGGAATTCGTGACGCCGCTCGCCGTCGGGGCGCTCTCCTCCGGCCATGTCTATACGGATCTCTTTTCCCGCGAGGATGAGCAGGATGTCGGCCATATCCGGCTGGCGCGCGATTGCGATCTCGTCGTCGTCGCACCCGCCACCGCCGACCTGATGGCGAAGATGGCGAACGGCCTTGCCGGCGACCTCGCCTCCGCCGTCCTCATCGCCACCGACCGGCCGGTGCTGCTCGCACCCGCCATGAACCCGAAGATGTGGGCCAATCCCGCCACCCGCCGCAATGTCGAGACGCTGCGCGCCGACGGCCATGCCTTCATCGGTCCCAATACCGGCGAGATGGCGGAAGGCGGCGAGGCCGGTACCGGCCGCATGGCCGAGCCGCTGGAGATCGTCGCGGCCGCTGAAACCCTGCTCGACGGCGGCGCGAGGCCGCTTGCCGGGCGCAGGGCTGTCGTCACCTCCGGCCCGACGCATGAGCCGATCGACCCGGTGCGCTATATCGCCAACCGCTCCTCCGGCCGGCAGGGACATGCCATTGCCGCAGCGCTCGCCCGGCTCGGCGCGGACGTCACCCTCGTTTCCGGCCCGGTCACCCTCCCCGACCCGCCGGGCGTGCGCGTGGTCAGGGTGGAGCGAGCCGAGGAGATGCTTCAGGCAGTGCTCTCCGCGCTGCCGGCGGACATCGCCGTGATGGTCGCGGCCGTCGCCGACTGGCGCGCGGCGGCGCCGAACGCGGAAAAGATCAAGAAGCAGCCGGGCGAAGGCCCGCCGCCGCTGATGCTGACGGAGAACCCGGATATCCTGAAGACCGTCGGCCACCACGCGGACCGCCCGAAGGTCGTCGTCGGCTTTGCCGCCGAGACGCAGGACGTCGAGAAGAACGGCCGGGTCAAGCTCAAGAAGAAGGGCGCGGACCTCATCGTTGCCAACGACGTCTCGCCCGAGACCGGCATCATGGGCGGCACGCGCAACAGCGTGAAGCTGATCACCGAGGCCGGCATTGCGGCCTGGCCGGACCTTTCCAAGGACGAGGTCGCAGATCGCCTTGCCGGCTGGATCGCCGAACGGCTTACCTGACGAGGGCGAGCTTGGCTTCCATTCCGCCCGCCGGACGACCGGCAGGCGAGAAGATACGCACGTCGACGCCGTTTTCCCCGAGCACGACGGCGCTGCCGTCCGGGATTTCCACCCAGGCTTCCACCTCGTCGTTCAGCGGCTCGGACACGAGGCAATAGCCGCCGGTCTCGCCCATCGGCGCGGCATAGAGCGTGGGCGCGGCAAAGTCCGTCGCATAGCGCACGGCATAAAGCTGTTTGCCATCGGAGAAGGCCGCCGTGAAGCGCACGAGCACGCGGCGCTCCAGATGCGCGGCAAGCCGCTCGACGAAGGCGATCGTCTCGGCCATCGCGCCGAGCGGGTCGCGCTCCAGGCCGAATTGCAGGGCCAGCAGGAAGAGCAGTTCGGAATCCGTCGAACCGGTGCGGGAATTGTAGAGGTCGTTGTCGAGCATGGTTTCGAGCGGCCGGCGCAGGTGCTCGAAATCGGCGATCTGGCCATTGTGCATGAAGGACCAGATGCCGTGGACGAAGGGATGGCAATTGTCGCGCCGCGTGCCGCCGCCCGTCGCCGCACGCACATGGGCAAGAAACAGCGGCGAGCGGACCTGCCGGGCGATGCTCCTAAGGTTGCAGTCGGACCAGGCGGGCAGGATATCGCGGTAGAGGCCGGGCTCCGGCCTTTCGCCGTACCATGCAACACCGAAGCCGTCTCCGTTCGTCGCCGTCTTGGCGCGGGTGGCGCAATGGGATTGCTCGATCAGCGAATGGGCGGGCGAGGACACCAGTTCCTCGAGATAAAGCGGCTCCCCGCGATAGGCTGCCCAACGGCACATGACGCACTTCCCGCTTCAAAAGGCCGGCGCGAACCGGCGTTAAACCCGACGCATTAACCATGGCACTGCCCGGATTTTCAACGCAAATGGGTAAAAATGCGTTAACGAATGTAAACGGGCCGAGACCATTCGTGTCATTATGGCGCATGTCGCGCAGCACGCGGTTTCCCACGGAACAGATTGCGCATTGACCGCACCGCGCGGATGCCGAAAGATCGCACCCATGGCCAACGGGCGCTTCCAGATACTCAAAACGCCGGTCGACGGCATCGAGGCGGTCTTCGCCGACAGCCGGCTGAGCTTCGCGCGCCATACGCACGAGACCTACGGCATCGGCCTCATCGAGCGCGGCGCGCAGAAATCGGCGAGCGGGCGCGGCCTCGTCGAAGCGGAGGCCGGCGACACGATCACCGTCAATCCCGGCGAGGTGCATGACGGCGCGCCGCTCGGCGAAGGGCCGCGCGCCTGGCGCATGCTCTACCTGCGGCCGGCCTTCGTCGCGGTGGCGGCCACCGATATTTTCGAGGGGCGGCCGCGTGAGGAATTTTACGCGCCGGTGCTGAGGGACGGGCGTATCGCCCGCCTCGTTTCGGCAAGCCTTGCCGTGCTGCTCTCGGGCGATGCCGCGCCGCTTGCCGGCGAAGAACGGCTTCTCCTGCTGCTTGCCGCCGTTCTGAGGGAGGAGAGGCCGCGGCGGGAAGCGGCGGCCGCGATAGCCCGGGCCTGCGAGAGGATCGACGCCGATCCGGCCGCGGCGGTGACGCTCCAGGACCTTGCCGACGATTGCGGCGTCGGCCGTTTCCGCCTGCTGCGCGATTTCGCCCGCCTCACCGGCCTGACGCCACATGCCTACCAGCTCCAGCGCCGCACCGACCTTGCCCGGCGGATGATCGCCATCGGCACGCCGCTTGCCGAGGCAGCCACGGCGGCGGGCTTTGCCGACCAGAGCCACATGACGCGCAATTTCACCCGGCGCTACGGCTATACGCCCGGCGCCTATCTTTCCGCCCGCGCCTGATCTTCCCCGCAATTTCGTTCAAGACCGGCAACGGCCTTCCGGTGTTCCCTGCCGCTTTCTCCAGCCACGGGAACCCCCATGACCGCCGAATTCCTCATCACCTCGCTCGTCGTCATCCTCCTGCCGGGCACCGGCGTGCTCTACACGCTGGCGCTCGGCATGGGCGGAGGCTTCCGCGCCGGCCTCCTTGCCGCCTTCGGCTGCACGCTCGGCATCGTGCCGCATATCCTTGCCAGCGTCGCCGGCCTTGCCGCGCTGCTCCATGCGAGCGCGCTCGCCTTCGAGGCGCTGCGGTATCTCGGCGTCGCTTATCTCCTTTTCATCGCATGGAGCCTGCTGCGGCAGGGCGAGGCGCTGGATCCCGGGCCGGCGCAGCCGGCGGGACGCGCCTTCTCCATCCTGCGCAAGGGTATCCTTACCAATATCCTCAACCCGAAGCTCTCGCTGTTCTTCCTCGCCTTCCTGCCGCAATTCGTGCCGGCACAGGCGCCCGACGCGACGGTGCGGATGCTCTTCCTCGGCGGCGTCTTCATGGCGCTTACCTTCCTGGTTTTCGCGCTCTATGCCGCGCTTGCAGCGGGGCTGCGCCGGCAGGTGCTGGGCCGGCCGAAGGTGATGCTGTGGACCCAGCGCAGCTTTGCCGCCGCCCTCGGCCTGATGGGCCTGCGGCTGGCGCTCGCCGACCGCTGACGCCTATCGCCAGAGCGCGTGGAAATGGTGCAGCGGGCCGTGCCCGGAGCCGACGGAAAGCGCATCCGCCCCACGCACCGCACCGGCGACGAAACGCTTCGCCGTCGCCACGGCCTCGGCAAGCGGCCAGCCCTTGCCGAGCACCGCCGCAAGGGCGCTCGACAGGGAGCACCCGGTGCCGTGCGTGTTGCGCGTCTGCACCCGCACGCCTTCGAGCCAGCGCACGCCCTCCGCCGTCGCCAGCACGTCCGGGCTCTCGGCCCCCGGCAGGTGCCCGCCCTTGAGCAGAACCGCCTTCGGGCCGAGCGCAAGCAGGCGCCGCGCCTGATCCTCCATGCCGGCCCGGTCCACAGCTTCCGCCTCTCCGAGAAGGACGGCGGCTTCCGGCAGGTTGGGCGTCAATACGCTCGCAAGCGGCAGCAGCCGGCGCGTGAGGACCGAAACGGCCTCCGCCGCCAGCAGCGGGGAGCCGCCCTTGGCGATCATCACCGGATCGAGCACGACGGGAATCGCGCAATGCGGCGCGAGCGCATCCGCCACCGCCCCGGCGATCTCCGCCGAGGCGATCATGCCGATCTTCACCGCATCGACGCGGATATCGCGGAAGACATCGCCGACCTGCGCCGCCACGAAGGCGGGCGGCACCGGATGGACGGCGAACACCCCTTGCGTGTTCTGTGCCGTCAAGGCGGTGAGCGCCGCCATGCCGTAGGTGCCGCAGGCGGCGAAGGTCTTGAGGTCGGCCTGGATGCCGGCGCCGCCGGAGGGATCGGACCCCGCGATGGAAAGGATGTTGGCAATCGTCTCGCCCATAGCGCCTCCCTTGGGCGGAGACGGCCTTCGGGCTGCGCGAAACGACACCCCTGCGACTCCCTCCGCCGGCATGATCCGGTTCAGGTTCAAAGGGTGCTTCTCAGCCCGCCTGATGGCGGACGCCCCTGTCCGGGGAGGGTTGTCGCAGATGGGGGCGCGCGTGTCACGGGGAAAGTCGCGGATGGAAGGTTGCCCCTCACCCTAGCCCTCTCCCCGCGAGCGGGGAGAGGGAACGTGCCCTACGAGCGGTTATTGCCTGGGGAAGCCGGTCCGGCATATCCCCTTCGCCCCGCCTGCGGGGAGAAGGTGCCGGCAGGCGGATGAGGGGCAAATCGACGCCCACCGCCTCACGCCTTGGCGACGTGATACTCCTTGACGGCCACCATCTTGATCGCCGGGTAGCGCTCCGCCTCGTAGCGCAGCGAGAAGGAATCCTGTGCGAGGAAGACCGGGTCGCCGTCGAGGTCGCGGGCGATGTCGCCGCGGCGCTGGGTGACGAACTTGTCGAGTTCGGCCGCGCTGTCGGACGAGATCCAGCGGCAGACGGAAAAGCGCGACATCTCGAAGGAGACCGGCAGGCCGTACTCGGCCGAAAGCCGCTCCTTCAGCACGTCGAGCTGCAGCGCGCCGACGACGCCGACGATGGCGGGCGAGCCGTCTTCCGGCGAAAAGAGCTGCACGACGCCCTCCTCCGCCATCTGCTGGAGCGCTTCCTTCAGCTTCTTGGCCTTCATGGCGTCTTCCAGCCGCACGCGGCGCAGGATTTCCGGCGCGAAGTTCGGCACGCCCTCGAAGACCAGCGCCTCGCCCTCGGTCAGCGTGTCACCGATGCGGAGCGTGCCGTGGTTCGGGATGCCCACCACGTCGCCAGCATAGGCCGTGTCGGCAAGCTGGCGCTGCGAGGCGAAGAAGAACTGCGGCGCCGAAAGGCCGATCGTCTTGCCCGTGCGGGCAAGGCGCACCTTCATGCCGCGCTCCAGCATGCCGGAGCAGACGCGGGCAAAGGCGATGCGGTCGCGGTGGTTCGGGTCCATGTTGGCCTGAATCTTGAAGACGAAGGCCGTCATCCTGTCTTCGGCGGCATGGACCTTGCGCACGTCCGCCACCTGATCGCGCGGCGGCGGCGCGAAGGCGCCGAGCGCGTCGATGAGGTCGCGCACGCCGAAATTGCGCAGCGCCGAGCCGAAGAACACCGGCGTCAGGTGGCCTTCGAGGAAGGCTTCGCGGTCGAACGGGCGGCAGGCCTCGCGCGCCAGTTCCATCTCCTCGATGAAGGCCTCGCGCTCGTTTTCCGGCAGGTGCTTCGCCACCTCGGCGGCGTCGTCCATCCTCGTCGGCTGGACCTGCGTGTCCGAGCCGCGGAAGGTGCGGTCGGCCAGGTGGTAGGAGCCGCAGAAGCTCTTGGAGCGGCCGACCGGCCAGGTGACCGGGGCGGTGTCGAGCGCCAGCTTCTCCTCCACCTCGTCGAGGATCTCGAATGGGTCGCGGCTCTCGCGGTCCATCTTGTTGACGAAAGTGATGATCGGGATGTCGCGCAGGCGGCAGACCTCGAAGAGCTTCAGCGTGCGCGGCTCGATGCCCTTGGCGGCGTCGATGACCATGACGGCGGCATCCACCGCCGTCAGCGTGCGGTAGGTGTCGTCGGCGAAGTCTTCGTGGCCGGGCGTGTCGAGGATGTTGAAGACGTTGCCGTCATATTCGAAGGTCATCACCGAGGTGACGACGGAGATGCCGCGCTCGCGCTCGATCTTCATCCAGTCCGAACGGGTCTGGATACGGTCCTTCTTCGCCTTGACCTCGCCGGCGAGCTGGATGGCGCCGCCGAAGAGCAGGAGCTTTTCCGTGAGGGTGGTTTTACCGGCGTCCGGGTGCGCGATGATCGCGAAGGTGCGGCGGCGGGAGACCGCCTCGGCAAGGGTTTCGGCCATGTTCAAGCAATATCCTGTGAGTTGCCGCGTCTTTACAGGCTCCGCCGGGAAAGTGCAATTGACGCGCACCCGCGCCGGCCGGCTTATGGGCCGCATGCAGACAAAGCCCGCCCTCCTCCTCGTCCGCCTGCCGCACGGCGCGGATATCGCGCTTCCCGCCTACGAGACCGAAGGCGCGGCCGGCATGGACCTGCGCGCCGCCGTCGAGGCCCCCATGACGCTCGAACCCGGCAAGCGCGCGCTGGTGCCGACCGGCTTCGTCTTCGAGATTCCGCACGGCTACGAGGGGCAGGTGCGCCCGCGCTCCGGCCTTGCCTTCAAGCACGGCATCACCTGCCTCAACACGCCCGGCACCGTCGACAGCGACTACCGCGGCGAGGTGAAGGTGCTGCTCGTCAATCTCGGCGAGGAGGCGTTCGCCATCGAGCGCGGCATGCGCATCGCGCAGATGATCATCGCCCCCGTGACGCAGGTGGCGGTGAACGAGGCAGCGCAGGCGAGCGAGACGGCGCGCGGGGCCGGCGGCTTCGGCTCCACCGGCGTGCGCTGAGGCCATGCCCGGCCGAAGCGGCCTCATCTTCCGGCAGGATTATTTCGGCGATACCGCCGCCTGGCGTACGCTTGCGGCTCTCCTCGAAAGCACGTTCGGCATCGACGTGACGGCCATGGACCGGCTCGGCGGGCCCGATCCGTCGAGCGTCCCCTTCGCCTTCTTCGATACCGCCGGCGCCTGCATCGCCAATATCACCGCCTTCTCGCTGCCGCTCGTCGTGGACGGCGCCTTCGTGCGCGCCGCCGGCCTGCAATCGGGCGCGGTGCGGCCGGATTTTCGCGGACGCGGCCTCTATCGTACGGTCATGGAAACGGCACTCGACCATTGCGACGCCGAGGGTTTCGAGGCCGTCGCGCTCCTCACCGACACCCCGGAGCTTTATCGACGCTACGGCTTCCGCCCGCTGGCGCTGCATCGCTTTACCGGGCCTGCGCCTTCCGGCGGAGAGGCCGGCCCGGTGCGGCGGCTGGACATGGCGAGCGAGGCCGACGTCACGCTGCTCGCCCGCCTGCTGGAGGGCCGCCGGCCGGTCTCGGACCGTTTCGCGCCGCTGCGGCAGAAGGAGATGTTCCTTTTCAATGCCGCGCTTGATGCGCATCTGCGGCTCGACCTGATGGAGGAGGACAATACCGTCATCGCCTGGCGACACGAGGAAGACGGCACCTTCGCCCTCGTCGATATCGTCGGCGCGCGCATTCCCCGCCTCGCGGATATCCTTGCAAGTCTGCGGGTGACGCCGCCGCATGTCACCGTGCATTTCGCGCCGGATCATCTCGGCTGGGAGGGGCGGGCCGTAGCGGACACGGAACGTCTCGTCCTGATGCTGCGCGCGGCGGAAGACATCCAGCCGGCGCTCCCCTTCGGCCTGCCGCCGACAGCGGAATTCTGACCCGGCCCGGTCATTGCCGCCACCGTGCAGGGACGATAGAAAGACGGCTCGAAGGAGCCTCCCATGACCCTTGCCGTTCTTCTTGCCTATTGCGGTGCGCTATTCATCGCCGCCGTCATTCCCGGTCCCGGCATCACGGCGATCGTCGCCCGCGCGCTCGGCTCGGGCTTCCGGCCGACCTTCTTCATGGGACTCGGCCTCATCCTCGGCGACATGCTCTATCTCACGGCGGTCGTCCTCGGTCTTGCCTTCATCGCGCAGACCTTCACCACGGCCTTCCTTCTCATCAAGATCGCCGGCGCGCTCTATCTCGGCTACATCGCCTGGAAGCTCTGGACGACCGGCCTCCTGCCGCAGAACATCGAGGCGAAGGGCTCGACGAGCCTTGCCATGTCGTTCCTCTCCGGGCTGTTCGTGACGCTCGGCAATCCCAAGACCATGCTCTTCTACGTGGCGCTGGTGCCAACGCTGGTCGATCTTGGCGCCGTCGGGCTCAGGGACTACGGCGTGCTGCTGGCAGCGACCTTCATCGTGCTCCTCGCCGTGCTCGTTCCCTATATCGCGCTCGCCTCGCGGGCGCGGCTTCTCATGCGCCAGCCGAAGGCGCTGCGGCGGCTGAACCGGCTGGCGGCGGGCGTCCTTGCCGGCACGGCGGCCTATATCGCCACCCGCGCGGCATAGGCAGCCCGCGGCCTGCGGCTTTTTGCCGGATCGATCCGGACTCGCCCAAGGCCGCATTCCCTCCTATGGTCTTGCCGGAAGAACCAAGGAGCACCTGATGACCGACACACGAAAGCCCGGCCGCGGCCGCGTCTATGCCTCCATCACCGAGACCGTGGGCGACACGCCGCTCGTCCGGCTCGACAAGTTCGCCAGGGAGAAGGGTGTCGTGGCGACCCTGCTCGCCAAGCTCGAATTCTTCAACCCCATCGCCTCCGTGAAGGACCGCATCGGCGTGGCGATGATCGAATGGCTCGAGGCGAACGGCAAGATCACGCCCGGCAAGTCGACGCTCATCGAGCCGACCTCGGGCAATACCGGCATCGCGCTCGCCTTCGCCGCCGCAGCCAAGGGCTATCGCCTTATCCTCACCATGCCGGAGACGATGTCGGTCGAGCGGCGCAAGATGCTGCTGCTGCTCGGCGCCGAACTGGTGCTGACCGAAGGGCCGAAGGGCATGAAGGGCGCCATCGCCAAGGCCGAGGAGCTGGCGGCCAGTATCCCGGACGCCGTCATTCCCCAGCAGTTCGAGAACCCGGCCAATCCCGACATCCATCGCCGCACGACGGCCGAGGAAATCTGGAACGACACGGACGGCGCTGCCGACATCCTCGTTTCCGGCATCGGCACCGGAGGCACCATCACGGGCGCCGGCCAGGTGCTGAAAGCCAGGAAACCCGGCTTCAAGGTCGTCGCCGTCGAGCCGGCGGACAGCCCGATCCTTTCCGGCGGCGCGCCCGGCCCGCACAAGATCCAGGGCCTTGGCGCGGGCTTTGCGCCCGCCGTCCTCGACACGGGCGTCTATGACGAGGTCGTCACCGTCACCAACGACGAAGCCTTCGAGAATGCCCGTCTCGTGGCGCGCCTCGAGGGCGTGCCCGTCGGCATTTCCTCCGGTGCGGCGCTCGCCGCCGCCGCCAAGGTGGGCAGCCGGCCGGAAAACGCCGGCAAGGTCATCGTCGTCATCATCCCTTCCTTCGCTGAACGCTATCTTTCCACGGCGCTCTTCGAAGGTCTCGGAAGCTGAGAAGCCGCCCGCCGTGCCGAGGGTGCGGCGGGCCTTTCCATCGACGCCTATGCCGCGACCAGCCGCTCGCCCGCGATGCGATAGGAAATCGCCTCCGCCAGATGGATGCGGCCGACGGTCGGGGCCTCGTCGAGATCGGCGAGCGTACGGGCAACCTTCAGGACGCGGTGATAGCCGCGGGCCGAAAAGCGCATCTTTTCCGCCGCATCGCGCAAAAGCTGGAGGCCGCCCGGATCGGGCTCGGCGACCTTTTCGACGATTGCGGTCGAGGCGCGGGCATTGCTCGTGACCGAGGCCATGCCGAGGCGGGCGAACCGATCGACCTGCAGGGCCCGGGCACGGGCGACGCGGCGGGCGATGGCCTCGCTGCGTTCGGACGTGCCGGGGCGCAGGAGATCGGCCGCCGAGACGGCCGGCACGTCGATACGGATATCGATGCGGTCGAGCAGCGGGCCGGAGATGCGCGCCTGATAATCGCTGACGCAGCGCGGCCCCCGCGCGCAGCTTCGGCCCGGCTCGCCCGCCATGCCGCAGCGGCAGGGGTTCATCGCCGCGACCAGCTGCACGGCGGCGGGATAGCTGACGCGGTGATTGGCCCTTGCGATGATGCATTCGCCCGTTTCGAGCGGCTGGCGCAGCGCATCGAGCGCCTGCGGCGAAAATTCCGGCAGTTCGTCGAGGAAGAGCACGCCGTTATGGGCGAGCGAGGCCTCGCCCGGCCGGGCGCGCGGGCCGCCGCCGATGAGCGCGGCCATGGTGGCCGAATGGTGCGGCGCGCGGAACGGCCGCCGGTCGGAGAGCCGCCCGCCGGAAAGCTGGCCGGCGACGGAATGGATCATCGAGACCTCCAGCAGCTCGGCCGGGGAAAGCGGCGGCAGGATGGCGGCAAGGCGGGCGGCCAGCATGGATTTTCCCGAGCCGGGCGGGCCGACCATCAGAAGATTGTGGTTTCCCGCGGCCGCCACCTCCAGCGCGCGCTTGGCGCTCTCCTGGCCGCGGATATCGGCAAGGTCCGGCATGTCGGGTGCTGCCGCCCGGATCGCCGGCGCGGGGCGGGAAAGGACCTGGCTTCCCTTGAAATGGTTGACGAGCGCGATCAGGCTGCGCGGGGCGAGGATATCGAGGCCGCCGCCGGCCCAGGCGGCTTCCGCGCCGTTCTCCGCCGGGCAGACGAGGCCCTTACCGAGCGCATTGGCGGCCATGGCGGCGGGCAGCGCGCCGGCGACGGACGCGATCGTGCCGTCGAGGTTCAATTCGCCGATGACGAGATAGCCGTCGAGCGCATCGCCCGGCACGGCGCCGAGCGCCGTCATCAGGCCGAGCGCGATGGCAAGGTCGTAATGGCTGCCTTCCTTGGGAAGATCGGCCGGGGCGAGGTTGACCGTCACCCGCTTGGGCGGCAGCGAAAGCCCGGAGGCATGAAGGGCCGCCTGCACCCGCTCGCGGCTCTCGGCCACCGCCTTGTCCGCAAGGCCGACGATCTGCATGCCGACCTTGCCGGGCGCCACCATGACCTGCACGTCGACGGGCACGCCCTCGATGCCCTGGAATGCAATCGTACCGACCCGCGCCACCATGCCTGCCCCCGCCTGCCTCGATGCGCCGCGCCGTTCATGGCGCGGAAAAACGCCGCGACACGTTCCTGCCGAAATCCGTGCCGGCAACCGCCCCTGGGTTGCGCCCGGAAATCTGGCACGGAACGCGGAATGAAACAAGAACAATTATAGAACTGTCGGGCGATTTTTCCGCGCTTCGGTTGCATGCGGTTGTATTTGCGGAACGAAGCGGGACATCCGCGAACGGAACGTCCCGCTGGAGGCTTGCCCGCGCGTCAGCGCTTGGCCTCGATGGCGTCCCACAGCAGCGCCGCGATGTCGGCGCCGCCGAAGCGCTTGACCTCGCGAAGGCCGGTCGGGGAGGTCACGTTGATCTCGGTCATGTAGTCGCCGATGACGTCGATGCCGACGAGGAGGAAGCCGCGCTTGCGCAGCGCCGGGCCGATGCGCGCGCAGATCTCCTTCTCGCGCGCCGTCAGTTCCGTCGCCTCGGCCCGTCCGCCGACATGCATGTTGGAGCGGCTGTCATGCTCGGCGGGCACGCGGTTGATGGCGCCGACCGGCTCGCCGTCGACGAGCAGGATGCGCTTGTCGCCCTTGCGCACGTCCGGCAGGTATTGCTGGGCGATGAAGGGCTCGCGGAAGAGCTGGCCGAACATCTCGAGCAGGGACGAGAGGTTGCGGTCGTCACGGGTGGAATGGAAGACGCCGGCCCCGCCGTTGCCGTAGAGGGGTTTCAGGATGATGTCGCCCATCTCCTCGCGGAAGCGGCGGATCTCGCCCGGATCGCGGGTGATGAGGGTCGCCGGCATCAGGTCGGCGAATTCGGTGACGAAGATCTTCTCCGGCGAGTTGCGCACCCAGGCCGGATCGTTGACCACGAGCGTCTTCGGATGGATGCGCTCCAGAAGGTGCGTCGAGGTGATATAGGCCATGTCGAAGGGCGGGTCCTGGCGCAGCAGCACCACGTCCATCGTGGAAAGGTCGACGCGCTCGGGCGCGCCGAGCGTGAAGTGGTCGCCCTTGACGTCGCGCAGCTCCATCGGCTCGACGGTGGCATAGACCTTGCCGTCGCGCAGGCTGAGCTGGTCGGGCGTGTAGTGGAAGAGCCTGCAGCCGCGGCTCTGCGCCTCGAGACTCATGGCGAAGGTGGAATCGCCGGCAATGTTGATAGTCGAGACGTGGTCCATCTGGACCGCGACGTTCTTGATCTTGGCCATGAAAAGTCCCCTCAGGAATGCCCGACACATGTAAGGGGCCGCAGGCCCGAAGGCAACGGGCGCCGCACCTGCCGGCACGGCGCCCGTGGAGATTTCCGCCGCCCGGCCGGTTCAGTTCAGGCGGCAAGGCCCCGCGGCTCGGCGGTGCGGCGCAGCCGGTCGCGCAGCTTCAGCGCCATGCTGAAGGGCGCGGGAAATTCCTTGCGGCAGAAAGCGAGCTTGCGCACATAGGTCTCGACATGCCAGGTCGACCAGCTCTTGGCCGGGAAATAGGCGACGTCGCCGGCCCTCAACAGCCGCTCGCTGCCGTCCTCGGCGGTCACCCGCACCTCGCCCTCGAGGATCATCACCGTCTCCTCCCAGCCGAAATACCAGCGGAAGGCGCCGGCCGTGCAATCCCACACCGCCGTCGTCGCCTTGTCGTCATAGGCGCGCGAATGCACCGAAAGCCGGGCCTGCGGATCGCCTTCGACGACAAGCGACGGATCGATTGGCGCGGGCGCCATTTCAAGCTCGTCCAGCGCGGCGCTGACAGGCGAGCGCGGCGTCTCCATATCCCGGCTGGAGCGAATGGCGGCGGCGGCCATGGTGGCGAGCATCAGTTTCAGGACCATCTTATCCCCCTTGCATTGCGGCGGCAGCCTAGCGGCAAGGGAGTAACGACGAGGTTCAGGCGATCGCTCGCATTTTATGCATCCGCGATTTCAGAACGCATCCGCAAGGTGGCGGGGCAGCCGCCAGGGCAGCACCGCGACGATATCGTAGCGGAGCGACAGGCGGTCGGCATCCGGCTGGCGGGAGAGCCAGATCGCGCTTGCCGCGCGGATGCGCCGCTGCGCGGTGCCGGTGACGGCGAAGACGGCGCTGTCGACATCGCGCCGCGCCTTCACCTCCACGCAGAGGACGAGATCCCCCCGCCGGGCGATGATGTCGATCTCGCCGAGCTTCGTGCGGTAGCGGATGGCGCGAATGCGGAAGCCCTTGGCGAGAAGATAGAGCGCGGCGCAATATTCGGAGACATGCCCGCGGCGGAAGGCCCTTTGCCTGTCGCGGTTCGCCGCCCTGTTACGCATCGGCGCCCTTGAGGTCGAGAAGGCGCTGGTAGAGCTCCTTGCGCGGCAGGCCCGTCTGCCGTGCCGCCTCGGTCGCCGCCTTGCCGGCCGGCATGTCCTTCGCAAGCATGGAGAGCAGCCGGTCGACATCCGCCGCCTCGGGGGCGGCGGCCGCGCCCGGCGGGCCGACGACGAAGACGATCTCGCCCTTGACGGCATGCCCGTCGCCATAGTGGGCGACAAGCTCGCCGAGCGTGCCGCGGCGGAACTCCTCGAAGGTCTTGGTCAGCTCCCGGCACACGCAGGCGGCGCGCTCCTCGCCGAGCACCTCGGCGGCGGCAGCCACGGTCGCGGCGATACGATGCGGGGATTCGAAGAAGAGGAGCGTCGCCGGCACGCCGGAAAGCGCGGAAAGCCGGTCGCGGCGCGCCTTGTCCTTCGAAGGCAGGAAGCCGGCGAAGAAGAAGGCCTCGTTCGGCAGGCCCGAGCCGACGAGGGCGGCGAGCGGGGCGGAGGCGCCGGGGATGGGCACGACCCGGTGGCCGGCGGCGATGGCGAGCAGCGCGAGACGATAGCCGGGATCGGAGACGAGCGGCGTGCCGGCGTCGGAAACGAGCGCCACGGATTTCCCCGCATCGAGCGCGGCGATGAGACGGGGGCCGACCTCGTCCGCATTGTGCTCGTGATAGGCATAGGGCCGGCCCACAATGCCGTAGCGGTCGAGGAGCACGCGGGTGACGCGCGTATCCTCGCAGGCGAGCACGTCGGCGCCGGCCAGCGTTTCCAGCGCCCGCAGGGTGATGTCGGAAAGATTGCCGATGGGCGTCGCCACGAGATAGAGCGCCGGCTCCAGCGGCCGGGCCGGGATCACGGCATTGTGCAGGCGGAATGTCCTGCCGCCCTCGCCCGTCCCGCCTGCCGCCCCGCTCGCCGCATCGTTGCTCTGCATCGCCGCCGCCTTTCTTTTCCTCCTTATGGGCGAGCGGGAAGGCCCTCGCAAGGTCCAGCGGTTGAGGAACGTCGGCTGCGCACCGTTAGCACTTGCAATCCTGCTTGAACTTCTGCCATTTTGCCCGTCCACATCCCTCCGGCGCCTGCCGGAAATCCAAGGCAATGCCGCGCCGGCGTCCGGCGCGCCAGCGGTCGAAAGCGGTACAGTTCATGCGCATCACACTCGAGCGATCCAATCTCCTGAAGTCGTTGAATCACGTCCATCGCGTGGTGGAGCGGCGCAACACGATCCCGATCCTCTCGAACGTGCTCCTGCGGGCGGAGGGCGCGAGCCTCGACATGAAGGCGACCGACCTCGACCTCGAGATCACCGAGGCGACGCCCGCGCAGGTCGAGCAGGCCGGCGCGACGACCGTTCCCGCGCATCTTCTCTACGACATCGTGCGCAAGCTGCCCGACGGATCGGAAGTGCTGCTCGCCACCAGCGCCGACGGCGCCTCGATGACGGTCGCCTCCGGCCGCTCGAAATTCTCGCTGCAATGCCTGCCGCAGTCCGATTTCCCGGACCTCACCGCCGGCAGCTTCTCGCACACGTTCCGTCTCAAGGCGACGGACCTGAAGATGCTGATCGATCGCACCCAGTTCGCGATCTCGACGGAGGAGACCCGCTACTATCTCAACGGCATCTTCATCCACACGATCGAGAGCAAGGGCGACCTGAAACTGAGGGCCGTCGCCACCGATGGCCATCGCCTCGCCCGCGCCGACGTCGATGCCCCCTCCGGCTCGGAAGGCATGCCGGGCATCATCATCCCGCGCAAGACGGTCGGCGAGCTGCAGAAGCTGGTGGACAATCCGGACCTCACCGTCACCGTGGAGGTCTCGGACGCCAAGATCCGCTTCACCATCGGCTCGATCGTTCTGACCTCCAAGCTGATCGACGGCACCTTCCCCGATTACCAGCGCGTCATCCCGGCCAACAACGACAAGGAGCTGAAGATCGACTGCCAGTCCTTCGCCCAGGCCGTCGACCGCGTCTCCACCATCTCCTCCGAGCGCGGCCGCGCGGTGAAGCTGGCGCTTTCCGACGGCCAGCTGACGCTGACGGTCAACAATCCGGATTCGGGCAGCGCGACGGAAGAGCTGGCCGTGGGCTACGAGAACGACCCGCTCGAGATCGGCTTCAACGCGAAATACCTGCTCGACATCACCGCGCAGCTTTCCGGCTCGGAGGCCGTCTTCATGCTGGCCGATCCCGGCTCGCCGACGCTGGTGCGCGACCTTGCCGGCGACGACGCGCTCTACGTGCTGATGCCGATGCGGGTATAGCCGCCGGCAACAGCGAACGCGCTCCAGAAACCCGCCGGCCTTCCGGCGGGTTCTTTTTTAGCTGCCCGTGATAATACGGATATCGGCGGCGCAATCAGACTTGTTTTTGACGCAAACCGCGTCACATATACAGCCGGCCGGACGAATCGCGCGGAAGGACCGCCGCCAGAACCGGAAACACGACCTGAGGGGGACGGCATGACGCTGCGCGTGAAAGTGAAGGAACGGCTCGGCAAGAAGTTTGACGAGGAAATCCGCTTCTTCAAGGGCTGGGTGAGCAACACCAAGGCGGTCGGCGCCATCATCCCGACATCGTCCGTGACCGCGCGCCGCATGGCGAGCATCGTCGATCCCGCCTCCGGCCTGCCGGTTCTCGAACTCGGTCCCGGCACCGGCGTCATTACCAGGGCGATCCTCGAAACCGGCCTGCCGCCGGAAAAACTCTGCGCAGTGGAATTTTCCACCGACTTCTACAATCATCTCGTCGAGCGCTTCTCCGGCGTCAATTTCATCAACGGCGATGCCTTCGACCTCGATAGGACGCTGGGAGACCTGCGCGACACGACCTTCGATAGCGTCGTCTCCGCCGTGCCGCTCCTCAATTTCCCGATGCACCGGCGCGTGGCGCTGATCGAGGACCTGCTTGCCCGCATTCCGGTCGGCCGGCCCGTGGTGCAGATCTCCTACGGCCCGCTCTCGCCCGTCGTCGCCATGCCCGACCGTTACCAGATCAGCCATCTCGACTTCGTCGTGCGCAACATTCCGCCGGCGCAGCTCTGGACCTACCGCCGCACCCATTGAGGGGCGGCGATGTTCGCGCTCTACATCACCCATCCCCAGGTCGCGATGGACCCGGCCGTGCCGGTGCCGGACTGGGGGCTTTCCGAACGCGGCCGCGCGCGGGCGCGGCTTGCGGCCTCTGCCGCCTGGCCGCGGCGGATCGGGCGCTTCCTCGCCAGCACCGAGCGAAAGGCGATCGAGACGGCGGAAATCCTCTCGGGCGGCCGCCTTGCCGTCGAGACGGACCATGCCATGGGCGAGAACGACCGTTCCGCCACCGGCTTCCTGCCGCCCGATGCTTTCGAGACGGCGGCCGACTTGTTCTTCGCCCACCCGCAGGAGAGCTTCGAGGGCTGGGAGCGGGCGGCGGATGCACAGGCGCGGATCGTCGCGGCGGTCGGGCGGGTGCTGGCAGACCATGACCCGGCGGTCCCCATCGCCTTCGTCGGCCATGGCGGGGTCGGCACGCTGCTGAAATGCCACCTGAAAGGCGTTCCCATTGCCCGCGACGGCGACCAGCCGGCCGGCGGCGGCAATCTTTTCGCTTTCCGGCTTGCGGACCGCAGCCTGGCATGCGACTGGACGGCAATGGAATCTTGGAAGGGGATGTGACCATGTCCGCGCGCGACCGCCTGATCGTTGGCCTCGATGTACCGACCATCGCGGAGGCCGGGAAGGTGGTCGAAACGCTCGGCGAAGACGTCCTCTTCTACAAGATCGGCTACCAGCTGGTCTTTGCCGGCGGGCTGGAATTCGCCCGCGACCTTGCCAGGGACGGCAAGAAGGTCTTCCTCGACATGAAGCTGCTCGACATCGACAACACGGTGGCCAAGGGCGTCGAGAACATCGTCAAGATGGGCATGTCCATGCTGACGCTGCACGCCTATCCGAAGGCCATGGCCGCCGCCGTCTCCGCGGCGAAGGGCTCCGGCCTCTGCCTGCTCGGCGTGACGGTGCTGACCTCCATGGACGCCAAGGACGTCATCGACGCCGGCTACGAATACGATCCGCACACGCTGGTGCTGCGCCGCGCCGAACAGGCGCGCATCGCCGGCATGGGCGGCGTCGTCTGTTCGGCCGAGGAGGCGAAGGCCGTGCGCAAGATCGTCGGGCCGGACATGGCCATCGTCACGCCCGGCATCCGCCCTGCCGGCGCCGCCCTCGGAGACCAGAAGCGCGTGATGACGCCGGCCGATGCGCTGAAGGCCGGTTCCAGCCACCTCGTCGTCGCCCGGCCCATCGTCAAGGCGGGCGATCCGCTCGCCGCCGCACGGGCGATCCTCGCCGAGATGGACGGCGCGCTTACCGCTTGAAAACAGGGAGAGAACGATGCCCAAGGGCTACTGGATCGCACGGGTCGATGTCCGCGACGCCGAGCGCTACAAGGACTACGTCGCGGCCGCCAAGCCGGCCTTCGAGAAATACGGCGCGAACTTCCTTGCCCGCGGCGGCCCGTTCGAACGGCTTGAAGGTGACGTGCGCGCGCGCAACGTGGTGATCGAGTTCCCCTCGTTCCAGGCAGCCGTCGACTGTTACAACTCGCCGGAATACCAGATCGCCGCCGCCATCCGCCAGGAAGTGGCGGACGCCGAGATGGTGGTCGTCGAAGGCGTCTGACGGCATCGTTTCAGGCCGGCAGCAGGAAGGCGCGGGAGACGCTTCGCCGCGCTTCACCTTGCCGGCAGTTTGGGCTATGTAGGCGCTAAAGACCGACCATTCTCTTCAGGAGCATCCCATGACCTTGTCCAACCTTCCGCCGCTCGTCACCGTCTTCGGCGGCTCGGGCTTCGTCGGGCGTCATGTGGTGCGGGCGCTGGCACGCCGCGGCTACCGCATCCGCGTCGCCGTGCGCCGGCCGGACCTTGCCGGCTTCCTCCAGCCGATCGGCGGCGTCGGCCAGATCTCCTTCGTGCAGGCGAACCTGCGCTACCGCCAGTCGGTCGACCGCGCGGTCGAGGGCGCAGACCATGTCGTCAACTGCGTCGGCGTGCTCTTCGAGACCGGCCGCAACACCTTCGACGCCGTGCAGGATTTTGGCGCGCGCGCGGTGGCGGAAGCCGCCCGTGCGGCCGGTGCGAAGCTGACGCACATCTCCGCCATCGGCGCGGACGAGAATTCCGGCTCGACCTATGCCCGCACCAAGGCGCGCGGCGAGGCGGCCGTGCGGCGCACGGTTCCCGATGCGGTCATCCTGCGGCCCTCCATCGTCTTCGGCCCGGAAGACGGCTTCTTCAACAAGTTCGCCACCATGGCGCGCTATGCGCCCGTCCTGCCGCTGATCGGCGGCGGCCACACGAAGCTCCAGCCGGTCTATGTCGCCGATGTCGCCGAGGCGGTCGCCCGCTCGGTGGACGGCACGATCGCGCGCGGGCGCATCTACGAGCTCGGCGGCCCGGAAATACTGACCTTCCGCCAGTGTCTCGAAACCATGCTGCGCATCGTCGACCGCAAGAACCCGCTCGTCTCGCTGCCCTTCGCGGTCGCGTCGCTGATCGGCTCGCTCGCCTCGCTGATCCCCTTCGTCAAGCCGCCGCTGACGGCCGACCAGGTAATGCTGCTGCGCACCGACAACATCGTCTCCGAAGCCGCCCGCGCCGAGGGCCGCACGCTGGAAGCCATCGGCATCGAGCCGGCGCTCGTCGAGGTCATCCTGCCGAGCTATCTCGTGCGCTACCGCACGCAGGGCCAGTTCACCAAGATCGACCGCGCGGCCTGATTTTTCCGCATCGAAGCCGGCCGCCGCAGGCACGTTCCGCGGCGGCCGGTTCCTTTTTCGCAAGCGCTTCGGATGCGCTGTTGCACTTATGCAGCGGTTAAAAAATGCGTTGCGGCATTTACGCGCGATTCAGCATGTCGCGATATTGATTGTGGCGGGACCTGCGAATAAACACCGCACCCGCCGCGTCATGCACAAAGAAGCAGAAGCGGCGCATTTCAGCACTTTGAGAGGCTTCCGGCGCAAATGGGCAAGGCAATTGCAATCTTCTTCGGGTTTTCGGCTCTGATCATCGTGGCCGGATCCTTCGCAGCGCCCTCGACGGTCTCCGCCAGCAAGCACGGCTGCTCGCCGGCCTACGGCATCGACCCCTGCACGACCGCATCGGTCAAGTAAGCCCCGGCCGGCCGCAACGACCGGCCGAAGCCATCTTCTCATCCCCAGACCAGCAGGCCGACGAGGCCGAGCACGCCCACGACGATGCGCCAGATGGCGAAGAGCGTGAAGCCGCGGCGCGACACATAGTCGAGCAGCGAGCGCACGACGAAGAGGCCGGCGACGAAGGCGGCCGCAAAGCCGATGCCGATGACGAGAAGGTCGTCGGAGGAGAGCGCGTCGCGATTCTTGTAGAGATCGAGCGCGAAGGCGCCGACCATGGTGGGCATGGCGAGGAAGAACGAGAACTCCGCCGCAGAGCGCTTGTCCGTGCCCATCAGCAGCGCACCGGCGATGGTCGCGCCCGAGCGCGAGGTGCCGGGGATCATGGCGAGGCACTGGCAGAGGCCGATCTTGAAGGCGAGCGACGGCGGATAGGTCATCGCGTCCGTATAGCGGGGCTTCAGCGGCATGCGGTCGATCACGTAGAGGATGACGCCGCCGACGATCAGCACGACGCAGATCAGCATGGGCGTTTCGAACAGCACCGTCTTGATGAAATCATGCGCCAGCGCGCCGATGACCGCGGCCGGCAGGAAAGCGAGAAGGATGCTGAAGACGAAGCGGCGCGCCTGCGGGCTCGAGGGCAGCGCGAAGGCGATGCGCAGCAGCTTTGCCGCATAGACGGAGAGGATGGCGAGGATCGCGCCGAGCTGGATCAGCACGGCGAAGGTGTTGCCCGGCGACTTGAAGCCGAGAAAATGGCCGGCAAGCAGGATATGGCCGGTGGAGGAAACCGGGATGAATTCTGTCAGGCCCTCGATGAGGCCGAGGATGAGGGCGCTGACGATGGACTGGTCTGCCATGAAAGGTCCTTGAGAGTGGAGGAGGAACGGCACGAATCGAAGCGGATATGCGGCAAAAGGCCCGATTCGCTTGTGTTTGTACCACCAAATTTCTATAGGTTCGTCAAATCAGCCGTGGCCAAATCAGTTCCGCATGAGGCGGCAGGCCCGGCACGCCCCCTTCCGCAATCCGAGTAAAGCAGCGTTCATGCCCACACTCTACCATCACTCCATGTCCTCCGCCTCGCGCTTCGTGCGCCTGATCCTGGCGGAATACGGCTTCCAGGCGGAACTGGCCGAGGAACAGCCCTGGGAGAACCGGCGCGATTTCCTCGCCCTCAACCCGGCCGGCACGCTTCCCGTCTATGTCGACGACAGCATGCGCGCGCTCTGCGGCGCGGCGATCATCTCCGAATATCTCGACGAGACGCACGGCGTGCTCAAGCGCGACCGGCGGCTTCTGGCGGAAGATCCGTTCCAGCGCGCGGAGATCCGCCGCCTCACCGAATGGTTCCTGCAGAAGATGGAGCAGGACGTGACGCGCCCCCTGGTGCGCGAGCGCATCTTCAAGCTGCAGATGACGTCTGACCAGGGCGGCGGGCCGCCGGACAGCAAGATCCTGCGCAATTCGCGCGCCAATATCCGCCAGCACATGAAGTATCTCTCGTGGCTTGCCGGCTCGCGCACCTATCTTGCCGGCGATCGCCTCAGCTATGCCGACCTTGCCGCCGCCGCCTCGCTCTCCGTGCTCGACTATATGGGCGAGATCAACTGGACGGAGGCGCCGCAGGCCAAGGACTGGTACCAGCGGCTGAAGTCCCGCCCCTCGTTCCGCCCGCTGCTTGCCGAGCGCGTGCGCGGCGTCACGCCGGTCTCGCATTACGCGGACCTCGACTTCTGAGGATGGGGCCATGCCGGAGGACGACAGGCACCGCCGCCGCCTGACGGATTTCCTGAAGGCCGAGGCCGCCGACAAGGGCTTCGATCTCTGTCGCATCACCAGCCCCGACGCCATTCCGCAGGCGCCGGCGCGGCTCGCCGATTTCCTCGCCGCCGACTATCACGGCACCATGGAATGGATGGCCGAGACGGAGGCCCGCCGGGCCGATCCGCGCGTCCTGTGGAGCGACGTGCGCTCCGTCGTGCTCTTCGGCATGAACTACGGGCCGGAGCACGATCCGCGCGACGTGCTCGCCATGCCGGACCGCGCGGCGATCTCCGTCTATGCGCAGAACCGCGACTATCACGACCTGATCAAGGGCCGGCTCAAGGAGGTGGCGACGCGCTTTGCCGCGCGCGGCGGGGAGGACGTGAAGGTCTTCGTCGACACCGCGCCGGTCATGGAAAAGCCGCTCGCCGCCGCCGCCGGGCTCGGCTGGCAGGGCAAGCACACCAACCTCGTCAGCCGCACGCACGGCTCCTGGCTCTTCCTCGGCAGCCTCTTCACCACCGCCGACCTTTTGCGCGACGAGCCGGAGCGCGACCATTGCGGCTCCTGCCGCGCTTGCCTCGACGCCTGCCCGACGGACGCCTTTCCGGCACCCTACAAGCTCGATGCGCGGCGCTGCATCTCCTATCTCACCATCGAGCACAAGGGGCCGATCGAACCGCATTTCCGCGAGAAGATCGGCAATCGCATCTACGGCTGCGACGATTGCCTTGCCGCCTGTCCCTGGAACAAGTTCGCCGCCCTCGCCTCCGAAATGAAGCTCGTCGCGCGCGACGACCTGAAGGCGCCCAGGATCGCCGATCTCCTGACGCTCGACGATCCCACCTTCCGCACGCATTTCTCCGGCTCGCCGGTCAAACGCATCGGCCGCGACCGTTTCGTGCGCAACGTGCTGATCGCCGCCGGCAATTCCGGCGACCGCAGCCTCATCGCCCCGTGCGTCCGGCTTGCCGACGATGCCGCCCCCGTGGTGCGCGGCATGGCCGCCTGGGCGCTCTCCCGCCTGATGGAGGCTTCCGAATTCGAGCGATTTGCGGCAGGAAGGGCGGAAGACGCGGACGAGGACGTGCGCGCGGAATATGAGCGAGCAAAGGCGAACGGACAATGAAGCACCTCCTGATCCTCGGCGCCGGCTTTTCCGGCAGGGCCATCGGCGACACCTTCCGGCAAGCCGGCTTTTCCGTCTCCGGCACGACGCGCTCGGGCGAAAAGGCGGAGAGCCTGCGCGCCCTCGGCATCGAGCCCATCCTTTATGACGGCGGCGCGATTTCGGACGATCTTGCCGCCGTGATGGCGCGCGCCACGCATGTCGTGCAGTCGATCGCCCCCGGCAAGGACGGCGATCCCCTGTTCCGCACCGGCATGCCCGCGCCTTCCACGCTGATGCCGAAGCTCGAATGGGCCGGCTATCTCTCCACCGTCGGCGTCTACGGCGACCACAAGGGCAGCTGGGTGGATGAGGAAACGATGCTCAATCCCGTCTCCGTCCGCTCCATCGAGCGGGTCGAGGCGGAGAACCACTGGCTCGCCTTCGGCGCGGCCTCGGGCCTTCCCGTCGCGGTGCTGCGCCTTGCCGGCATCTACGGACCGGGCCGCAACGCCTTGCGCAACATGGAGGAGGGCACCGCCCGCCGCCTCGTCAAGAAGGACCAGGTGTTCAACCGCATCCGTGTCGAGGATATCGGCCGCTCGACGCTCTTTCTTGCCGAGCGCCGTCTCGGCGGCGTCTGGAACATCACCGACGACGAGCCGGGCCCGCCGCAGGACGTCGTCGCCGAGGCCGCCCGGCTGATGGGTCTCCCCGTTCCGCCCGACATTCCGTTCGAGACGGCGGAACTTTCTCCCATGGCACGGTCTTTCTATGCGGAGAACAAGCGCGTCTCGAACGCGAAACTGAAGGCTGCGGGCTTCGAATTCCGCTTCCCGAACTACCGTCTCTCGCTCGGAGAACTCCATGCTTCCGGGCGCTGGCGGGGCTGAGGGGGCGAAGGCCGCAGGCTGGGCTTTTGCGATTTAATGCAACTTATAAGGTAGTCGCCCCATTTTCGCCGCCGAATTACTGCGCAGCACTTGCTAATATTGAAAGTTTTTTCCGAAAATTTGCGACATGCGCGGATTGCCATTCTCCGTTTTTGGCAAATCCAGTTTAACGACTGATTCGGAAGAATTTTTTCCGACTCGCTTACCGTGCTTAAAAATCCATCGTGGGCGATGGACTGTATATCCGGGCGGTTCCGGCGGGCGATTGCGGCCGGTTGAGGCACGTTTTCGCCATTTTTGCTTCCTCATAGGGCGGCCATCACAGCGGAAGTTCACAACTTGCCCGGAAGGTCATCCGATACATGATGCTCAAGCTCTCCAGCCTCGCTCTTGCCTCGCTCATTGCCGCCTCCTCCTCCTTCGTTACTTTTTCCGATGCACAGGCCGCCGGCTGCGGCCGCGCCTCGTGGTATGCGCTGCACTCGCGCACGGCATCCGGCGAACGGATGAACCCGAACCTGCTGACGGCCGCCCACCGCAGCCTGCGCTTCGGCACCAAGGTGAAGGTCACCAATGCCAACAACGGCAAGAGCGTCGTGGTGCGTATCAACGATCGCGGCCCGTTCGTGCGCGGCCGTGTGCTGGACCTGTCCAAGGCCGCCGCCTCCAACATCGGCATGATCCGCTCCGGCCACGCGAAGATCTGCTACGAAGTCATCGGCTGATCCCGATTCTGTCCGTGCCGGCTTGCTCTTCCCGCATTCCGCCGCTACCACGACGCAAAACGGAGTAGACGGATGCGATTGGGTGGGCGGCTCTCGGGGGCCATCGAGGTTCTGACGGATATCGAGACGCGGCGGCGCCCCGTCGCCGATGCGCTCAAGGACTGGGGCCTCTCCCATCGGTTCGCCGGCTCCGGCGACCGCGCCGCGATCGGCAATATCGTCTACGACGCGCTGCGCATGAAACTGTCGCACGCCTTCCTGATGGACGACGACAGCCCCACCGCCCTCGGCTATGCCGTTCTCCTGCGCCAATGGGGCCTTTCGCCGGACGCGCTTGCCGGTGAATTCGACGGCGACCGCTTCGCCCCGCCGCCGCTTTCCGGAGAGAGGCTCGCCGCCTTCCATTCTCGCACGCTCGATGCGGCGGCGCCCCATGTGCAGGGCGACATTCCCGAATGGGTGCAGCCTTCCTTCGAAGCCAATTTCGGCGGTGAATGGCTGGCTGAGGCCAAGGCCCTTGCCGGAAGGCCGACGCTCGATCTTCGCGCCAACACGCTGAAGGCGAGCCGCGACAAGGTGCTGAAGGCGCTGGAGCGCAACGGCGCCGTCGCCTCCGCCATCGCCCGGCAGGGCATCCGCATTCCCGCCGGCGAAGGCCCCTCGCGCCTGCCGAACGTCACGGCCGACCTTGCCTTCCAGAAGGGCTGGTTCGAGGTGCAGGACGAGGGCTCGCAGATCGTCGCCGACCTCGTCGTGCCCGCCGAGGGCGACCAGGTGCTGGATTTTTGCGCGGGCGGCGGCGGCAAGACGCTCGCCATGGCCGCGGCGATGCACAACAAGGGCCAGGTCCATGCCTACGACACGGACCGCAAGCGTCTCGCCCCGATCATCGAGCGGCTGAAGCGCGCCGGCACCCGCAACGTGCAGGTCCACGAGGACCTTTCCAGCCTTTCGCCGCTTGCCGGCCGGTTCGACCGCGTGCTGGTCGATGCCCCCTGCACCGGCACCGGCACCTGGCGGCGCCGGCCGGACACGAAATGGCGCCTCACCGAGAAGAACCTCGAGGAACGCCTTGCCCAGCAGCAGCAGGCGCTTGCCAATGCCGGCGCCTTCGTGCGGCCCGGCGGCACGCTCTTCTACGTCACCTGTTCCATCCTGCCGCAGGAGAACGAGGAGCAGGTGCACGGCTTCTGCAAGGCCAATCCGGACTTCGCCCTCCAGCCCGCCACCGAAACCTGGCGCAAGCTCTTCGGCGACGGCACGCCGCAGCCCCGCTCGCGCGACGGCAGCACCGTGACGCTGACGCCCGCCTCGACGGATACGGACGGCTTCTTCTTTTGCGCCATGGCCCGCAAGGCCTGATCCTTGCGCCCGCGCGGCGGGAGAACTTGAAACAGTTCTAAACTATACACTTTGACACCAGTTTTTATTTGGTCCATGACGGTGTGCCTGAATTATCCCGAGCCCGGCGCCTGCCGGGCATCCGGACTGCGGCCTGCCTGACGGCGGGTTGCGGCGTCCGGTGTCGGGGGGACACGACAACAGGACACCAGGAGACGTCATGACCACTTCCTTCCTTCGCGCCGCCGTCTTTGCGCTCGCGGCCGCGACATCGAGCCTTGCCGTCGGCTCCGCCCACGCGGCAGCCGATCCGGCGGCCATCGTCAAGCACTATGCCGAAATCGCCCATGCCAAGTATTCCGACGCGCTCGACGCCGCCAAGGCGCTGGACGCGGCGGTCGATGCCTTCCTCGCCAAGCCGGGCGACGACACGCTGAAGGCCGCGCGCACGGCGTGGCTGAAGTCGCGCGTTCCCTACCAGCAGACGGAAGCTTACCGCTTCGGCAACCCGATCGTCGACGACTGGGAAGGCAAGGTGAACGCCTGGCCGCTGGACGAAGGCCTGATCGACTATGTCGACCCGAGCTACGGCACGGAAAGCGACGAGAACGCCCTCTTCGTCGGCAATGTCATCGCCAATCCGAAGCTGGAGATCGGCGGCAAGACCATCGACGCCACGACGATCACGCCGGAAGTCCTGCAGGAACTGCACGAGGCGGGCGGCGTCGAGGCGAACGTCGCCACCGGCTACCACGCCATCGAATTCCTGCTGTGGGGCCAGGACCTGAACGGCACCGGCCCGGGCGCCGGCAACCGCCCGGCGAGCGACTACGACACGGCCAATTGCACCCACGGCAATTGCGACCGCCGCGCCGCCTACCTGAAGGCCGCGACCTCGCTGCTCGTCTCCGACCTACAGGACATGGTGACGACCTGGGCGCCGGACGGCGAAGCCGCAAAGACCGTGACCGCCGATCCGAAGGCCGGCATCACCGCCATGCTGACCGGCATGGGCTCGCTCTCCTACGGCGAGCTGGCCGGCGAGCGCATGAAGCTCGGCCTGCTGCTGCACGATCCGGAAGAAGAGCACGATTGCTTCTCCGACAACACCCACAACTCGCACTACTATGACGTCATGGGCATCCAGACCGTCTACACGGGCGAATACACCCGTCCGGACGGCACCAAGATGACCGGCCCGTCGCTCCACGAGCTCGTCGCCGAAAAGGACGCCGCGCTCGACAAGGAAATGACGGAAAAGCTCGACGCCAGCCACACCGCCTTCAAGGCGCTGGTCGACCGCGCCGAAGGGGGCGAGGCCTACGACCAGATGATCGGCGAAGGCAACACGGAAGGCAACAAGGTCGTCCAGACCGCCATCGACAGCCTGATCGACCAGACCAAGACCATCGAGCGCGTCATCACGTCGCTCGACCTCGGCAAGATCGAGCTTGAAGGCTCCGACAGCCTGGATAATCCTAGCGCCGTCTTCAAATGATAGAAGGCGGGCCGCTATCCTCTTCGGACGGCGGCCCGGTTCCTCGATGATCGAACGTCCCGCCCGTCGCCTGCTCGCGGTCTCCGCGCTTGCCGTCACGGCGGGCGTTCTCGTTCTCGGTGCCGCCCATTCGGCCGGGCGGGAACGCGACGACCTTTCGCCGAAGGACCTGAAGCGCGTCGCAGCCGTCACGAGGCCAGCGACCGATTTCTCCAGGGCCGAGCAATACGAGGCGATGTCGGCCGGCGCGACGACCTCGCTTGCCGAAATCGACGGCAAGAGCTTTTCCCACTTTTCGGAAAACATCACCTTCGAGGAGCGCGAGACGTTCAAGCTCGGCAACGCACTGTTCCAGAAGCTCTGGGTCTCCTCGCCCTCTTCCACGCAGGCTTCCGACGGGCTCGGGCCACTCTACAATGCGCGCGCCTGCCAGTCCTGCCATATCAAGGACGGCCGTGGCCATCCGCCGGAAGGGGCGGACGATGCCACCTCGATGTTCCTGCGCCTTGCCCGTGCGGCGAAGACGCCGGCGGAAGAGGCCGCGCTTGCCGGCTTCGCCGCGATGAGCCTGCCGGACCCGGTCTACGGCCGGCAGCTTCAGGACCAGGCCATTCCCGGCCTCAAGGCCGAGGGGCGCATGGTGATCGACTATCGCGAGGAGCCGGTGACGCTTGCCGGCGGCGAGGTCGCGACGTTGCGCCGACCCAGCTATTCCGTCGCCAGCCTTGCTTTCGGCGCGCTCGATCCCACGACCACCCTCTCGCCGCGCGTCACCCAGCCGATGCTCGGCCTCGGCCTTGTCGAGGCGATCCACGAAGCGGATATCCTTGCCCTCGCCGACCCTGACGACGCCAACGGCGACGGCATCAGCGGCAAGGCCGCGGTCGCCATCGACCCGGCGACCGGCAGGAAGGCGCTCGGCCGCTTCGGCTGGAAGGCACAGGCCGCGACCGTCCGCCAGCAGAGCGCCGAGGCCTTCGCCTTCGACATCGGCATCTCGACGCCCGAAGTACCCTTGCCGCAGGGCGATTGCACCGCGGCCGAGACGGCCTGCATGGAGCGCCCGAACGGCGTGCAGGCCCGCCTCGGCGATGCGGAGGCACCGCCGCCGGTGATGGACCTCGTCACGTTCTACGCGGAAAACCTCGCCGTGCCGGCGCGGCGCAAGGCGAGCTTTCCCGAAACGCTCGCCGGCAAGCGCGTCTTCTACGAGACGGGCTGCGTTTCCTGCCACCACCCGAAATTCGTGACGCGGCGCGACGCCGCCAACAAGGCCCAGGCCTTCCAGCTCATCTGGCCCTATTCCGATTTCCTGCTGCACGACATGGGCGAAGGCCTTGCCGACGGGCAGACGGTGGGGGTGGCGAGCGGCCGGGAGTGGCGCACGCCGCCGCTCTGGGGTATCGGCCTTACGAAAACCGTCAACGGCCATACGTTCTTCCTGCACGACGGCCGCGCCCGCAACCTCACCGAGGCCATCCTCTGGCATGGCGGCGAGGGACAGGCGGCGCGCGACCGCTTCGCCGCGCTGGAAAAACACGACCGCGACGCCCTACTCACCTTCCTGGAGAGCCTCTGATGACCCGGCGCCTACCCTTCCTCCGCTTCGTCTCCTTCCTTGCGGCCGGCTTCATGCTTTCCGCTCCCCTTCCCGCCCTTGCACAGGAAGCGCCGCCGGAGCTGACGGACGCCAATGTCGGCGCCGTGATGGCGCAGGCGGTGGACGACGTCATCCGGCCGGGCTACCGCGCCTTCCATGCTTCCGCCGGAGCGCTCGCCAAGGCGACCGCGGCCTTCTGCAAGGCGCCCTCGGAGGACTCGCGCAAGACGCTGGACGCGGCCTTCCGGCAGGCGGTGACCGACTGGGGCCGCATCGAGATCGTGCGCATCGGCCCGGTGCTCGACGACAACCGCTTCGAACGCATCCTCTTCTATCCCGACCGCAAGAGCACGGGCCTCAAGCAGGTGCAGGCGCTGCTGCAGAAGCAGGACGAGGCCGACACCGACCCCGCCAACATGGCCGGCAAGAGCGTGGCGATCCAGGGTTTTGGCGCGCTCGAATTCGTGCTTTACGGCACGGGCTCGGAGGCGCTGATGGCGGCACCGGAAAACTTCCGCTGCCGCTACGGCGCGGCCGTCGCGACCCATATCGAGACGACCGCAGGCCAGCTCGCCGCCGCGTGGGATGCGCCGGATGGCGTGCAGCAGGACTGGAAGCATCCCGGCCCGCAGAACCCCGTCTTCCGCACCGGCAAGGAGGCGATGACCGCCCTGCTCGGCATTCTCGTCCACGGCGCGGAGGCGGTGCGCGACCAGCGCATCGAGACCTTCTACCGCAACGGCGGCACCGCGCGGCCGAAATCGGCCGTCTTCTGGCGCTCCGGCAACACATGGATGTCGATCGACGCCAATTTCGAAGGCCTTCAGGCCCTGTTCGACAAATCCGGCGTCGCCGAATTCGTCGATCCCGGCCACACCTCGCTCAGCGGCAATGTCGACTTCGTGCTGACGGCGTTGCGCAACGTCGTCCGGACCGCCGATCCCGATATCCAGAAGGCCGTCACGACGCCCGACGAGCAGCAGAAGATCGCCTTCCTGCTCGTCAACACGCGCGACCTGATCGTCAGCCTCAACGGCGATTTCGGCGGTGCCATCGGCCTTGGCGCCGGCTTCTCCTTCGCGGACGGCGACTGATGCGCGCGGCCGCAACGGCAAGCGTTCTCCTCGACCGCCGCGCCTTCCTGCGCATGGCGGGCGCGGCGTGGCTGGCGACGCTCGGCCCCCGCGCCGCCTTCGCGCTTGCCCGTGCCGATGCGGTCTTCGCCTCCGGCTACATGGACCATGAAGGGCGTTTCGGTATCGCGGTGCTTTCGGAAAACGGCACGGTGATCGACCGCACGCCACTACCGGCCCGCAGCCACGGCATGGCGTATTCTCCCGCGACGAACCATCTCGTCGCCTTCGCCCGGCGGCCGGGCACCTTCGCCCTCGTCATCGACCGCAGCGGCAAGACAGCGCCCGTCACCATCGCCGCCGCCGAGGACCGGCATTTCTTCGGCCATGGCTGCTTTTCGCCGGACGGACGCCTGCTCTATGCCAGCGAGAACGATTTCGACGCCAACCGCGGCGTGATCGGCCTTTACGACGCCCGCGACGGCTATCGCCGCATCGGCGAATACTCGACCTACGGCATCGGCACGCACGACCTTTCCGTCAGCGACGACGGCCGGCTGCTGATCGCGGCGAACGGCGGCATCGAGACCCATCCGGATTTCGGCCGCACCAAGCTCAACCTCGACCATATGGAGCCCTCGCTCGCCCTCATCGACGCGGCGACGGGCGGGCTCGTCCAGCGGCACGCGCTGCCGGAAAAGCTGCGACAGCTCTCCACCCGCCATGTCGACCTCGACAAAAAGGGCCGGGTCTGGTTCGCCTGCCAATACGAAGGGCCGCGCAACGACCTGCCGCCGCTCGTCGGCCATTTCGGCAAGGGCGAGGACCTGACCTTCCTCTCCCTGCCGGAGGAGACCACCATCGGCCTTGCGAACTATGTCGGGGCCATCGCCGTCAATCGCCGCGAGGGGCTGGTCGGCCTCACCTCGCCAAACGGCGGGCGCTTCGTCGTGCTCGATGCGGCGAGCGGCCGCGTCCTTCGCGAGGAGAACGTGCCGGATGCCGCCGGCATCGCCGCCGCGCCGCACGGCTTTGCGGTCTCCTCCTACGAGGGGCGCTTTGCCGGGCGCAGGGAGGATGTCGCCTGGGACCAGCACATCATCGGCCTTGCCGCAAACAGGGAGATTGCCGGATGAGCCCGACCATTAAAACCGTGGGTACGCAACACATCCTCTATGTCATGGCGGTGGATGCCGAATACGGCCCGCACCTCAAGGCCCGCATCACGCCGTTCATGACCGGCATCGGCCCCGTCGAGGCGGCGGTGCAGCTGACGCTTGCCCTCTGCCATCTCGAGGCGGAGGGAAGCCTTCCCGATATCGTCGTCTCGCTCGGCTCCGCCGGCTCGGCGAGCCTCGAACAGACGGGCATCTACCAGGCGGCCTCCATCTCCTATCGCGACATGGATGCCTCTCCGCTCGGTTTCACCAAGGGCGCGACACCGCTCCTCGACCTGCCGGTGGAGGTGCCGCTGCCGCTGCGCGTTCCCGGCCTTCCGGCCGCGCGGCTTTCGACGGGGGCGAATATCGTCTCCGGCACGGCCTATGACGCGATCGACGCCGACATGGTGGACATGGAGACCTTCGCGGCGCTGCGCGCCTGCCAGGCCTTCGACATTCCGCTCATCGGCCTTCGCGGCATTTCCGACGGCAAGGACGACGTCACCCATATCGGCGACTGGACGGCCTATCTCCATGTGATCGACGAGAAGCTCGCCGCCGCGGTCGACATGCTGGAGGCGGCCGTCGCCGACGGGAGCCTCGTGCGGGGCGGCTGAAAATCCGGCAATCCCCCGTTGCGCGCCGCGCGGATATTCTTTAAAGGCTCGCCATGACCCAGACAGCCCATCCCGACAGCGTTCTCATCATCGATTTCGGCAGCCAGGTGACCCAGCTCATCGGGCGGCGCGTGCGCGAAGCCGGCGTCTATTGCGAGATCATCCCCTTCCAGTCGGCGGAGGAAGCCTTCCACCGCATGAAGCCGAAGGCGGTCATCTTCTCCGGCGGCCCGGCCTCTGTGCTCGACGAGGGCAGCCCCCGCGCACCTGAGGTCGTCTTCGATTCGGGCCTTCCCATCCTCGGCATCTGCTACGGCCAGCAGACGCTCGCCACCCAGCTCGGCGGCACCGTCGAGGGCGGCCATGCCCGCGAATTCGGTCGTGCCGACGTGGAGATCCTGAAGGCAAGCCCGCTCTTCGACGGCTTCTGGGAAGTCGGCAGGAAATACCCGGTCTGGATGAGCCACGGCGACCGCGTCACCGTCGCGCCGGAAGGTTTCGAGATCATCGGCGTTTCGGAAAACGCCCCCTTCGCCATCTGCGTCAACGAGGCGAAACGCTATTACACGACCATGTTCCACCCGGAAGTGGTGCACACGCCGGACGGCGCGAAGCTGCTCTCCAACTTCGTGCACAAGATCGCCGGCATCAAGGGCGACTGGTCGATGGCGGCCTACCGCGCGCGCGCCGTGGAAGCGATCCGCGAGCAGGTCGGCGACAAGCGCGTCATCTGCGCCCTTTCGGGCGGCGTCGACAGTTCCGTCGCGGCCCTCCTCATCCATGAGGCGGTAGGCAGCCAGCTCACCTGCATCCTCGTCGACCACGGCCTGATGCGCAAGAACGAGGCGGCCGACGTCGTCGCCATGTTCCGCGAGCACTACAACCTGCACCTCATCCATGTCGATGCCGCCGACCGCTTCATCGGCGAACTGGAGGGCGTCTCGGACCCCGAGACCAAGCGCAAGATCATCGGCCGCCTGTTCATCGAGGTCTTCGAGGACGAGGCCAGGAAGCTCGGCGGCGCGGAATTCCTCGCCCAGGGCACGCTCTATCCCGACGTCATCGAGAGCGTCTCCTTCACCGGCGGCCCCTCGGTCACGATCAAGTCGCACCACAATGTCGGCGGCCTGCCCGAGCGCATGAACATGCAGCTCGTCGAGCCGCTGCGCGAGCTCTTCAAGGACGAGGTGCGCGCGCTCGGCCGCGAGCTCGGCCTGCCGGACAGCTTCATCGGCCGCCACCCCTTCCCGGGGCCCGGCCTTGCCATCCGCTGCCCGGGCGGCATTTCCCGCGAGAAGCTGGAGATCCTGCGCGAAGCCGACGCCATCTATCTCGACGAAATCCGCAAGGCCGGCCTCTACGACGAGATCTGGCAGGCCTTCGCCGTCTTGCTGCCGGTCCAGACGGTCGGCGTGATGGGCGACGGGCGCACCTACGAGTTCGTTTGCGCGCTGCGCGCCGTCACCTCCGTCGACGGCATGACCGCCGACTTCTACCACTACGACATGAACTTCCTCGGCCGCGCGGCAACCCGCATCATCAACGAGGTGCGCGGCATCAACCGCGTCGTCTACGACGTGACGAGCAAGCCGCCGGGCACGATCGAGTGGGAATGATCCAGACACCATGAATGTGTTGACGGCCGCTATCCGGGATAGCGGCCGTTTTTTCTTGCGGTCTCGAAAAATCTTCGACCACGCGATCCGTTTGCGCCGCGCGGATCGTCCTTGGCATATCCGAAACAAAAGGAGACATGCCATGTCCGATCCCGTCACTCTCATCAACGTGCTGAAGGTTGAGCCTGCGAAGCAGGAGGCGCTGATCGCGCTCCTGAAGGAAAACACCGAGGCGGTGATCCGCACACTGGCCGGCTGGAAGACGACGCGGCTGATCGCGGCGCAGGACGGCGCAAGCGTCGTCATCTATTCCGAATGGGAAAACCCTGCCGCCGTCGCGGCGATGCGCGAGGACCCGCGCATGAAGGCCTATTTTCCGAGGATCCGGGAACTGGCGAGCCTGGATTCGATCATGGGAGCGCCGGTAAGCGACGTCAGGCACGGGTAAACGCATCCACCGGAACGGGGCTGCAGCGAGGCATGGACATGGACGACTTCGAGGATCGCCTGACAGCGCTGCGGCCGCGCCTTCACCGCTACTGCGCGCGCATGACGGGCTCGGCCATCAGCGGCGAGGACGTCCTGCAGGACGCCCTCGTCAAGGTCCTTCACGCGCGAAGCCAGGGGGTCGAGGTGGACAATCTCGAAGGCTGGCTGTTCCGCATCGCCCACAATGCAAGCCTCGATTTCCTGCGCGGGAAGGCCCGGGCCACGGTCGTCGCCCTCACCGATGACATGGAAGCTGCGCCCATGCCCGAGGCGGACATCGTCGCGATCGGCTTCCGGACATTCCTGCAGCTTCCGGAACTTCAGCGTTGCGCGGTCATCCTCAAGGACGTTCTCGGCCATTCCGTCGAGGAGATCGCGGGCATTGCCGGGTGCTCCCCCGCCGCGGCCAAATCGGCGCTCCAGCGCGGGCGAACCGCGCTGCGGGAACTGGCGAAGACGCCCGAGGACACCCGGCTGCCGCTGATGTCCGACGCGGACCGGCGCAGGATCGCCGCCTATGTCGACCTCTTCCGCGGCGGCGACTTCGACACGATCCGCACGATGCTGGCTGGCGACGTGAAGCTGGAGCTTGTGAACCGGCTCCAGTGGCAGGGGCGCGAAAAGACCGGCGCCTATTTCACGCGCTATGCGCAGGAGACGAAGTGGCGCTTCGCCCTCGGCGCGGTCGAAGGGCGGCCGGCCATGCTGGTCTTCGACGGCACCGGCCCGATGGAGAGGCCCGCGCATTTCGTCCTGATCGGCTGGTCGGACAACCGGATCGCCGAAATCCGCGATTTCCTCTTCGCGCCCTATGTGCTCGAGGCGGTGGACTGGATGCGGCTCGGCTGACGGGCGCTCCCGTCAGGCATTGCCGATGAGGATGCCGGCGGCGAGCACGAGGCTGCCGCCGAGCACGACCTGGAGGACCGCGCGCAGGAACGGCGTTTCCATGTAGCGGTTCTGGATGAAGGCGATGGCCCAGAGCTCCACGAAGACGACGATGACCGCGATGGAGGTCGCCAGCATGAAGTTCGGGATGAGATAGGGCAGCGCGTGGCCGAGGCCGCCGAGCGCCGTCATGATGCCCGAGGCAAGGCCGCGCCTTATCGGCGAGCCGCGGCCGGAGAGCTTGCCGTCGTCATGGGCGGCCTCGGTGAAGCCCATCGAGATGCCCGCGCCGACGGAGGCCGAGAGGCCGACGAGGAAGGTCTGCCAGGTATCCTGCGTGGCGAAGGCGGCGGCGAAGATCGGCGCGAGCGTGGAGACCGAGCCGTCCATCAGGCCGGCAAGGCCCGGCTGCACGTAGGTCAGCACGAACTGCCGGCGCGCCGTCTCGTCCTCATCCGCCTTCACGTCCTGCGGCGTATGCGTCTCGCCGAGCCGCCGTGCGAGCGATTCATGCGACTTTTCCGCAAGGGCGAGGTCGCCGAGCAGCTTTCGCGTCGCCGCATCCTGCGTTCGCGCTGCCGCCTCCAGATAGAAGCGGTGGGCGGCCGCCTCCATCGCCTCGGCCTGCGCGCGGATCGTCTCGAGCGGCATGTTGCGGATCAGCCAATCGGGCTTTCGCTCGGGAAAATCGCGGACATATTCGCGCCGGACGAGCGGGATGCGCTCGCCGAAACGGGCGACGTGCCGGTCGATCAGCAGCTGGCGGTGATGGCTCTCCTCCGCCGCCATCTCCTCGAAGACGCGGGCGGAATGCGGATAGGCCTCGCGCAACGCATCGGCATAGGCAAGGTAGATGCGCCCGTCATCCTCCTCCGAGGAAATGGCGAGCGCCAGGATCTCCTGCTCACTCAGGGATTCGAGGCTGCGTTTGCCGGTGCGGGAGAAGCGGAAGAACATCATGGGCAATCCAGTTTAGAATTATTCTAAATATAGGAGCTGTCCGCGCATGGTCAACCTCGACAGCAAGCCTTGCGTGCGGTTAGAGTGGCGGCCGATGGATGCAAGGGACGAGACGTGACCGCAGGACTGAAGCCGCTTTCCGCAAGCCGCGACACGCTTCTCGACCGCCTCGGCCGCCGACTTGCCGACAAGCTGCAGAGCCAGACCTCCGGCTACGAGCCCTATACGCCCTCCGATCCCGAAACGCTGGCGCGCACGCTCAGGCCCGGCGACGTGCTGCTCGTCGAAGGCAACCAGAAGGTCTCGGCGGCGATCAAGTATCTCACGCAGTCGACATGGTCCCATGCCGCGCTCTTCGTCGGCGAGGCAGCGCCGCTGACGCTCGACCAGGCCGCGCTTCCGGCAACGGAGCGCCCGCAGCTCATCGAGGTGAATATCGGCGACGGCTGCATCGCCGTGCCGCTCACCAAGTACCGTACCTACAACACGCGCATCTGCCGGCCGGTCGGCCTGACGCCGGACGACCGCGATACGCTTCTCTCCTTCATGGTCTCGCGGCTCGGGCTCAAATACGACCTGAAGAACATCACGGACATGCTGCGCTATTTCCTGCCGACGCCGCCCGTGCCGGTGCGCTGGCGGCGGCGGCTGATCGCCTTCGGCTCGGGCGATCCGACGCGGGCGATCTGCTCGACGCTGATCGCCGAAGCCTTCCAGACGATCGGCTATCCCGTCCTGCCGAACATCACCTATGCGCCGGGGCACGCCTCGGCGACCTCGACCTATTCACGCGAGGAAATCCTGCATATCCGCCATCACTCGCTCTACACGCCGCGCGACTTCGACCTCTCGCCCTATTTCGAGATCGTCAAGCCGACGCTGAAATACGGGTTCGACTACAAGCGGCTGGAATGGGCCCCCGCCCGCGAGGGCCCGTAGAGGACGGTCAACCCTGGCGCAGCGGCGAGATGGAGATTTCCACGCGCCGGTTCTGCGCACGGCCCATCTCGGTCGCATTGGAGGCGATCGGGCGTTCGAGGCCGTAGCCCATGGCCGACATGCGCCGCGGGTCGACGCCGCGCGAGGCGAGGTAGTTGGCGACCGAGTTGGCGCGGCGGTTGGAAAGATCCATGTTGTAGCCGGCATTGCCGACGGAATCGGTGTGGCCGTCGACGTCGATCAGCGTCTTGTCGAACTTGCGCAGCACGATCGCCACGGAATCGAGCGTCGGGTAGAAGGGCGGGATGACCTGGTCCTGGTCCGTCGCGAAGGTGACGTTGGACGGCATGTTGAGGACGATGCGGTCGCCGACGCGCGTGACCGAGACGCCCGTGCCCTGGAGCTGCGCGCGCAGCTCGGACTCCTGGGTGTCCATGTAGTTGCCGATGGCGCCGCCCGCGAGCGCGCCGACACCGGCGCCGATCAGCGCGGCATTGCGGCGCTGCACGGGATTGTTGCCGATCAGGAGGCCCGCGACCGCCCCCATGCCGGCGCCGATGGCCGCGCCCCCGGCCGTGTTGGAGACCTTCTGTTCCCCCGTATAGGGATCGGTCGTCGTGCAGGCGGAAAGATAGGCCGCGGCGATCGCGACAAGAGCGCATTTCTTGTACATGGAGGGTCCCCGGATACGTCGATGATTCTGCTTCAACCTAGCGATTGCGGCAGGAACATGAAAGAGGCGGCCGCCTTGCCCCGCTTTCCCCCTCCGCGCCGGTAACGATACCGGCACCCGGCTCACTTCGAGGGCGTCGGGGCGCCGAAGACGAAGCGGGAATAGCCGAGGAACGAAAAGGCCATCGCGGCAAGCGAGGCGATGGCGACGGCAAGAACCGGCCAGAGCGCCGGGAAGACGAGAAGCAGCGCCGAATAGACGGCATAGTTCAGCCCCGCGGCGGCGGTGCCGACCCCGCCGTAGCGCGCGCCCTCCGCCGCCAGCGCCCTTGCGCTGCGGCCGAAGGTGAAGGTGCGGTTGAGCCAGAAGGTGAAGAGCATCGCCGCGGCGATGGCGAAGAGGCGCGCGGCGAAGGGGCCGAGCGCCGTGACCTTCAGGAGCAGCGCAAGAACGCCGGCATCGACGAGAAAGCCCGCGCCGCCCGCAAGGACGAAAAGGACGAGGCGCCTCATGGCGGCTTCAGGCCGCGCGCGAGCGCGCCGGCGCGTCCTCGGCGGCCCGGGCGCGGCGATGGTGGCCGGCGTGGCGCGCCGGCAGCGTCATGTAGTGGATGCGCAACTGCTCGGCCCGCGCGCGGGCAAGCGAATCGAGGATCATGCCGGCGGAGAAGACGAGGAAGGAGATCATCATCAGCACCAGCGAGAAAACCCAGGTCGGCATGCGATCGACGAGACCGGTCCGGAAATAGGCGGCCAGAACCGGTGCCATGAAGACGAGGCTCGCCGCCATGAAGGCGCCGCTGATCGCGCCGAAGAAGGCGAAGGGCCGCGTCTCCTTCATCAGCATGGCGAACATCCAGAGGATGCGGCCGCCGTCGCGGAAGGTGGAGAGCTTGGAATGGGAGCCTTCCGGCCGGCGGCCGTAGTCCAGCTCCAGCTCGGCGACGGGCATGCGCAGCCGCGAGGCATGCACCGACATTTCCGTCTCGATCTCGAAGCCGCCGGAAACGGCCGGGAAGCTCTTGGCGAAACGGCGCGAGAAAGCGCGGTAGCCCGAGAAGATATCGGAGAAATCGTTGCCGAACAGCGCGCGGAACAGGGTGTTGAAGATGCGGTTGCCGAAGGCGTGGCCCTGGCGGCCGGCATCGGCATGGACGCCGCGGCGCGTGCCCACCACCATGTCGGCGCCCTCGGTGATGAGCGTGCGCACGAGCTCGGGCGCATCGGCGGCCGAATAGGTGCCGTCGCCGTCTGCCATCACGTAGATGTCCGCCTCGATGTCGGAGAACATGCGGCGCACCACATTGCCCTTGCCCTGTCGGCGCTCGCGCACCACCGTGGCGCCGGCGAGCGCGGCGCGCAGCGCCGTGGAATCGGTGGAATTGTTGTCGTAGACGTAGATGCGCGCGGACGGCAGCGCGGCGCGGAAGCCGGCGACGACGTCGCCGATGGTCTGCGCCTCGTTGTAGCAGGGCAGCAGGACGGCGATGTCGAGGTTTTCCAGCAAGGCTTCCGTCATGGCGGCGCGATCTCCCGTGGCCAGCCCGTGCGGCCGCCGGTTTTACTATTTCTTGAGAAGGTTAAGGCTAGGTTTCGGCTGACCTGGAACAGCGGACGAAAGGGCAGACCGTGTCGAAATCCATGCCTGCGGTGCTGCCGCTCGCCCGCCCGCAAACCACGCGCTCCCGGCAGGGGATGACGCCGGGTGTCCTCGCCTTCTATTCCCTCATCGCCATCGGCCTGCTGCTGGCGGTCTCGCTGCCCTTTGCGACCGACTATGTCGGCGCCGACAACGACGACACGATGCGGCTCGTCATGGTGCGCGACCTTCTCGCCGGCCAGAGCTGGTTCGACACGACGCAATACCGCCTCGGCCTTGCCGGCGGCACGCTGATGCACTGGTCGCGCTTCGTCGACCTGCCGATTGCCAACCTCATCGACATCTTTTCGTTCTTCACCGGCCGCGAACGGGCCGAGGCGCTGGCGCTGGCGGTCTGGCCGCTCTCGCTGACCATTCCGGTGATCCTCGGCATGGGGCTTGCCGGCTTCCGGCTGGGCGGCAAGGGCGCCATGCATGCCGCGCTCGTGCTGACGGTGCTGTTCCTCGTCTCGCTCAACCGCTTCCAGCCGGGCGCGATCGACCATCACAACGTCCAGCTCGCGCTCGTCGCCTGCATCGCCGCCATGCTGCTCGATCCCTTCATGCGGGCGCGCGACCATGCCATTGCCGGCGTGCTGGCCGGCCTTGCCATCGCCATCGGCGCGGAGACGACGCCGCTGATCGCCGCCGTCTGCCTCGTCGTCTCGCTGCGCTGGGTCTGGCACGGCCCGGCCTTCCGCACGGCCGCCGCAGCCTTCGGGCTTGCGCTGGCCGCGACGGTGACCTTCGCCTTCTTCGCGACCGTCGCGCCCTCCCGCTACGGCCAAGTGACCTGCGACAGCCTCTCCTACGGTTTCTATGCGCTGGCGACCTTCGGCGGCGGCGCGCTCTTCCTGGCGGCCTCGCTGGCGAGCGGACGGTCGCTTGCCGGCCGGCTCGCCGTCATCGGCGCGGCCGGCGCCGTCGTCGGCGCCGCGGTCCTCCTCATCGCGCCCGGATGCCTTGCCAATCCGCTCGACACGCTCGATCCGCTGCTGAAGACCTTCTGGCTCTCCGGCGTCATCGAGGCGCAGTCGGCGCTGGAACAGTTCCACCGCGAGCCCGCCTCCATGGGCACGTTCTACGCGCCGGGTCTCCTTGCCATTCTCGCCTGCCTGTGGCGCATCCGGCGCGGGGAAGCACGCGAGGCGCATGGCGTACTCCTCGCCCTTATCGCCGTCTCCTATGCCGTGACGCTGATCCAGATCCGCGGCGCGATCTTCTCCAACCTGCTCTCGGCCCTGCCGCTCGGCGTCCTCATCGCGGACCTGCGCAATGCGGCGAACGCCGAACCGGGGAATATCCGGCGCGCGGGCGCCTTCTTCCTCGTCACGCTCGCTTCCGCTCCGGCAAGCTGGGCGCTGGCCGGCGCGCTCGTGCCCGGCCGTTCGCAGGCCCTGCTGGCCGAAGGCCTTTCGGCGAAGGCCGCGGCACGCGCTTCCTGCACGGACGCGGCCTCGATCCGGCCGCTTGCCGGGGAGCCCGTCGGGGTCGTCGCCGGCCCGTCCAACCTCGGGGCGTCGATCCTGCGCTATACCGGCCACCGCGTCCTCTCCGCCCCCTATCACCGCAACCAGGGCGGCATGCTGACGGAGCTGCATATCGGCCTTTCCAACCCGCAGCAGGCCGAGGCCTTCCTGCGCGGGGCGCATGTGACGCTGCTCGCCTTCTGCCCGGACGACACCCAGACCGTCGACCTTGCCGGGGCCGAGCCGGCGGGCCTTTACGCCGATCTCTTGAAGGGCGAGGTGCCGGCCTATCTGGAGCCGGTTGCCGGCACCGAGGGCGCGGTGCTGGGGCTCTACCGGGTGAGGCCGGAATAGCCCCACGCTTCTGGGGACGCCCGGCGGCACGCCCTGTCTTCGGCGCGCAAACCGGCTAGACTTGGCGCATGAGCTTCTTTTCCGACGGCGATTCGCCCAGCAACCTTGCCGAATATTCCGTTTCGGAGCTGTCCGGCTCCATCAAGCGTACGGTCGAGCAGGCCTTCGACCAGGTGCGCGTGCGCGGCGAAGTCTCCGGCTATCGCGGCCCGCATTCCTCGGGGCACGCCTATTTCTCGCTGAAGGACGAGCGGGCGCGCATCGACGCGGTGATCTGGAAGGGCAGCTTCTCGCGCCTGCGCTTCAAGCCGGAAGAGGGCATGGAGGTGATCGCCACCGGCAAGATCACCACCTTCCCCGGCTCCTCGAAATACCAGATCGTCATCGAGACGCTGGAGCCGGCAGGCGCCGGCGCGCTGATGGCGCTGCTGGAAGAGCGCCGCCGCAAGCTTGCCGCCGAGGGCCTGTTCGATGCCGGCCGCAAGAAGCCGCTGCCGTTCCTGCCGAGGGTGATCGGCGTCGTCACCTCGCCGACCGGCGCGGTCATCCGCGATATCCTCCACCGCATATCCGACCGCTTCCCGGTCCATGTCGTCGTCTGGCCCGTCAAGGTGCAGGGCGAAGGCTCGGGCGAGGAGGTGGCCGCCGCCATTACAGGCTTCAACGCGGTGGAGCCGGGCGGGGCGATCGCGCGGCCGGACGTTCTGATCGTCGCGCGCGGCGGGGGAAGCCTCGAGGACCTCTGGAGCTTCAACGACGAGATCGTCGTGCGCGCGGCGGCGGCCTCGCGCATCCCGCTGATCTCGGCCGTCGGCCACGAGACGGACTGGACGCTGATCGACCATGCCGCCGACCGGCGCGCGCCAACCCCGACCGGGGCCGCCGAGATGGCGGTGCCCGTGAAGGCCGACCTTGCGGCCGAGGTCGCCTCGCTTGCCGCGCGCCTTTCCGGCGCGACGGCCCGCCAGATGGAAAACCGCCGGCAGGGCGTGCGGGCGCTCGCAAGAGCCCTTCCCTCGCTCGACCAGCTGCTGGCGCTGCCGCACCGCCGGTTCGACGAGGCGGCGGCCGGGCTCGGCCGGGGCCTGCAGATGAACACGGTGGGCAAGCGCCGTGCCTTCGAGCGCACCGCCGCGCATCTGCGACCGGACATGCTGCTGACCCGCATCGCCGAGCGGCGCCAGCGCGTGGCGGACCGGGTGCTGCGGGCCGAGCGCATCGTCGAGCGCCGGCTCGACCAGTTGCGCGCCCGGCTCTCCGCCTTCGACGTCTCGCTGCGGGCGACGCCCGCCCGCGTCAAGACCCACACGGAGCGCTGCCGCGAGAAGCTGGCGAGCCTGACGCTGCGGGCCGAGAGTGCACTGACGGGCGACCTTTCCCGCCGCCGCGCGCTGCTGCTCGCGCAGGACCGCGTGCTGCAATCGCTCTCCTACCGCAACGTCTTGAAACGCGGCTATGCGCTGGTGCGCGACGAGGACGGCGTGCCGGTGAAGGGCGCGGCAAGCCTCGGCCCCGGCCGCGCGATCGGCATCGAGTTCGCCGACGGCACGGTGGAGGCCGTCACCGGCTCGGGCGGCGGCACGCCCCGGAAAAAGGCGCCTGCCAAGCCGGAGGCGGAGAAGCCCGCCCCCCGGCAGGGTTCGCTGTTCTAGCTATGCCCACTCGCCCGCACGCATGACGGGCACGCGGCTGCCGTCGGCGGCGATGCCGTCGATATCGACCTTGTCGGAGCCGATCATCCAGTCGATGTGGATCAGGCTTTCATTGCCGCCCTGCGCGCGAATCTGCTCCGGCGAAAGGCTCGCCCCGTCGAGGAAGCACTTCGAATAGCACTGGCCGAGCGCGATGTGGCAGGAGGCGTTCTCGTCGAACAGCGTGTTGTAGAAGAGGATGCCGCTCGCCGAGATCGGCGAGGAATGCGGCACCAGGGCCACTTCGCCGAGCCGGCGCGCGCCCTCGTCGGTGTCCAGCACCTTGTTCAGTACCGCCTCGCCTTTCGACGCCTTCGCCTCGACGATGCGGCCGCCCTCGAAGCGCACCTGGATATCGTCGATCAGCGTGCCCTGATGCGAGAGCGGCTTGGTGGAGGAGACGTGGCCCTCGACGCGCAGCGCATGGGGCGTCGTGAAGACCTCCTCCGTCGGGATGTTCGGATTGCAGGTGATGCCGTTCTTCGCCGTGGAGGCGCCGCCGTGCCATTCGTGGCCGTCGGCAAGGCCGACCGTCAGGTCCGTGCCCGGCCCCTTGAAGTGGAGGGCTGCGAAGCGCTTACCGTTGAGCCAGGTCGAGCGCTTGGCGAGATTGGCATTGTGCTCCGCCCAGGCGGCGACCGGATCGGCGACGTCGACGCGCGAGGCGGCGAAGATGGCATTGGCGAGCTTTTCGACCGCGACGTCCTCGGGATCGTTCGGGAAGACCTGCTTTGCCCAGGAGGGGTTCGGGTAGGAGACGATGTTCCAGTTGATGTCGAAATTGGCGATCTTCTCCAGCGCCGGCTTGTAGGCCGTGGAATTGGCCTTGTTGGCGCGGGCGACCTTGGCCGGATCCTCGCCGGAGAGCAGCATCGGATTGTCGCCGGAAACGGCAAGGCGCGCCGCGCCGTTCGCATAGGCCTTGGCCATGCCCTCGTAGAGCCAGTCGGTGGCGCGGTCGAAGCTCTCGTCCGGCGCGTAGCGGTAGCGGGCAAGCGTCGCTTCCTCGTCGGCATAGAAGGTGCTGACGAGGCCGGCGCCGGCCATATAGGCGTGCTTGGTGATGAGGCGGACGAGCGGCAGGGCGGCGACCGGCGCGGTCATCACGAGGTCCTGCCCCCTCTGGAGCTGGAGGCCGACGCGCACGGCGACTTCGGCAAGTTTTTCGAGCTTTTGCGGATCGACGGACGGATGGGTCATGGGAACCTGCTTTCTGGAAATCGATACGGGAAACGTAGTGCGCCGGACGGGCGATGAGAAGGTCAGGCGATGACCGGCGCGACGATCGCCTTCAGCGCCGCCGCCGCATCGCGCGGGGAAAGCCGCACCTGAAGGCCGCGCTGGCCGCCGTTCATATAGACCGCCTCGTGCGCGAGCGCGGCCTCCTCGATGGCGGTCGGCACCTGCTTCTTCTGCCCGAAGGGGCTGATGCCGCCGACGACGAAGCCGGTCAGCCGCTCGGCATCCGCCGGCTTCATCATGCTGGCCGACTTGCCGCCGAAGGCGCTCGCCAGCTTCTTCATGCTGACTTCCTCGTCGGAAGGCACGATGACGCAGACCGGCTTGCCGTCCACCTCCGCCATCAGCGTCTTGAGGACGCGCGACGGGTGCTCCCCGATGGCCTCGGCCGCCTGGAGGCCGACGCGCTCGGCACCGGGATCGTAGTCATAGGTGTGGACGGTGAAGGAAACGCCGGCCTTGGAAAGGGCCTGGGTGGCGCGGGTGGTCTTGGACATGGCGGGCCGTCATTGCTGCGGAAGTTCGGCCCGCATGGGTGCAGGAGGAGGCCCCGCCTGTCAATGCGCTTCCTCTCCACCGACACGCTTGTAGAAGAACGTCGTGCCACAATAGCGCCCGTCCGGGTAAAGCGCATAATCCGGGACGACGCCGACGCGCTGCCAGCCGAGGCGCTGGTAGATGCTCTCGGCGGGGCTTCCGGTCGCCGTGTCGAGCACCAGCACCGTCTTGCCGCGCCGGCCCGCCTCGTCCTCCGCCGCGGCCATCAGCGCGCGGGCAAGGCCGCGGCCGCGCTCGCTCGTCCTGACCAGAAGCTTCTTCACATCCGCCCGGTGCGGCTGGTTCGGCATCTGGCTCATGCCGACCTGCACCGTGCCGACGATGCGGCCTTCCCGTTCGGCGGCGAAGAGCAGCACCGCGCCCTCCCCCACCGCCGCGACGACGCCCTCCCAGAAGGGCAGCGCGTCAGCCGGCCCATAGGGCGCCATGAAGCCGACGGAAGCGCCGTCCGTCACGCAATCGGCAAGCACCTCGGCCAGCTCCCCGATGCGGGCGCGGGCTTCGTTCGTATCGAGCAGGCGTATGTCGCTCATCGCTTCCTCTCGTTCAGCGCCCGCGGTCCAGCACCACGGCATAGCGGGCCGGCGTGTCGCCGGGATTTTCGAAGATGTGGCCCTCAGTGATGCTCATGTAGAGGCAGTCGCCGGGGCAAAGGTCGTGCACCGTGCCGGCGACCGTCAGGCGCAGCGCGCCGGAGAACAGCCAGACATGCTGCGTCATGCCGGCCTTGGCCGTTTCCGGCGGATAGGCGAGGCGCGCGCCGGCGGGAAATTCCACCTCCACCACGTCGACGCGCGCGCCGGTGTTGGGCGGAGAGACCGCACGGCGCTGGTAGCCCGTTTCCGGATCGCGCCAGACGACCTGCGCCTCCCGCCGCGACAGCGGTTCGCCGCTCTCCTGCGAAAAGGCGAAGAAAGCCGACAGCGTCAGGTCCAGCGCCGCGCAGAGCCTTGCCAGGAGCTGCGCCGTCGGGCTCGCCTCGCCGCGCTCGATGCGCGAGATCATTGCCCGGCTGACGCCGGAGGCGGACGCGAGGTCGTCGAGCGTCTGGCCGCGCGCCATGCGCAGCGTCCGCACCCGCTCGCCGATGGCGCTTTCCAAGGGGTCCGTCTCTTTTTCCATTATCATGGAATAATTCTCCCTTATCATGGAGTCAACGACTACACCGCCCTTCGGAAAATAAATTTCCGCCATGCCGCTCCGGCGACAATGCGACACCGCCCGGCCGGATAAGGTGGCGCCGCACGGGGGATATCCAGATGACAGGGGAAGCGCAGCGGGCATCCTCGCTTTTTTCCATTACCGCCATCGTCGTTTCGATGACGCTGGTTGCCGTCGGCAACGGCATCATGCTGGCCTACGTGCCCTATGTGCTCTCCCTGAGCGGAGCGCCCCAATGGACGCCGGGCGCGGCGGTCACCGCCATCGCCTTCGGCGGGCTTATCGGCTGCGTCATCGCCGGCCCCGTCATCCGCCGCGTCGGCCATGCCCGCGCCTTCTCCTGCTCGCTGGCGCTGGTCATCATCGCCGCCTTCCTCGTGGCGCTCGGCATCCATCCGCTGCTGTGGGTCTTCGCACGCGGGGTCTACGGCGTTGCCGGCAACTTCAACTTCATCATCGCCCAGAGCTGGCTGAACCACGCGAGCGACAACCGCTGGCGCGGCAAGGCCATGTCCTTCTTCTACATGGCCTATGTGCTGGGGCTCGGCATCGGGGCGTGGCTCTTCGGCCGCATGCCGGCGGACGGCAACCTCGCCCCGCTCGTCACCATCTTCGTCACCACCGTCGCGCTGCTGCCGATCGGCCTCACCCGGCTGCCGACCCCGCCGCCGCCGGCCCGCGTCAATGTCGATTTCGCCATGGCCTGGCGCAATTCGCCGGTCGCGCTGATCGGCGTGCTGGCGGCCGGCGGACTTTCCATGGTCGTGCAGGGCTTCACGCCGATCTATGCCGCCCGCCACGACATCGGCCAGAGCGACGTCGCGCTCCTGATGTTCGTCATGCAGTTCGGCCTTCTCTTCGTGCAGTATCCGCTCGGCACGCTGTCGGACCGCCTCGACCGGCGCGTCGTGCTGATCGGCACCTGCCTCCTGATCGCCGGCACCGCCGTCGCCGCGCTCTTCGTCTCCTTCAAGGCCTTCGCGGTGCTGATGATCGTCTTCGCGATCTGGGCGGGCGCGGTCGAAAGCGTCTATTCCATCGCCAATGCCCATGCCAACGACCGGACGGAGCCGGAGGATTTCGTGCCGCTCGCCTCCACGCTGCTCGTCGCCTGGTCCGCCGCGGCCACGCTCGTGCCGCTTGGCGTCACCGCGCTTACGCCCGTCTTCGGCGACAAGACCTTCATCTATGCCGTGATGGCGGTTGCGCTCCTCTATGCGGCCTTCGTCGCCCATCGCCTGCGCCTTCGCGAAACCGTGCCGCCGGAGGCGCGCGAGACCTTCGAGCTCCGCAGCGCGCAGGTGCCCAATGCCGGCGCGCTGGTGGAAGGCGCAAAAGCCCCGGAATAGCGGCGCTTGCGGCCGGGAAACCCTTCATTTACCGCTTTGCGGGAATCCGCCCCGCTGCTATATGGCGCGCATGAGCACCAATAATTCGACGCCCCTCGACCATATCCGCAATTTCTCGATCGTGGCCCATATCGACCACGGCAAGTCGACGCTCGCCGACCGGCTGATCCAGTCGACCGGCGGCCTTGCCGACCGCGAGATGAGCGAACAGGTCCTCGACAACATGGAGATCGAGCGCGAGCGCGGCATCACCATCAAGGCCCAGACCGTGCGCCTGCACTACAAGGCGAAGGACGGCGAGACCTATGTGCTGAACCTCATCGACACGCCCGGCCACGTCGACTTCGCCTACGAGGTCTCGCGCTCGCTGTCGGCCTGCGAAGGCTCGCTCCTCGTCGTCGACGCCTCTCAAGGCGTGGAAGCGCAGACGCTCGCCAACGTCTACCAGGCGATCGACAACAACCACGAGCTGGTGACGGTCCTCAACAAGATCGACCTGCCGGCGGCCGAGCCCGACCGCATCAAGGAGCAGATCGAGGAGGTGATCGGCATCGACGCCTCCGACGCCGTGCTGATCTCCGCCAAGACGGGCCTCGGCATCCCCGACGTGCTGGAAGCCATCGTCACCCGCCTGCCCGCGCCGAAAAGCGAGGGCGGCGAGAAGGCGCCGCTAAAGGCGCTGCTCGTCGACAGCTGGTACGACACCTATCTCGGCGTCATGGTGCTCGTGCGCATCATCGAGGGCCGGCTCACCAAGGGCCAGGTCATCCGCATGATGGGCACCGACGCCAAATACACCGTCGAGCGCGTCGGCGTGCTGACGCCGAAGATGGTGGCGATGGATAGCCTCGGCCCCGGCGAGATCGGCTTCATCACCGCATCCATCAAGGAAGTTGCAGACACCCGCGTCGGCGACACGATCACCGAGGACAAGCGGCCCACCGCCTCGGCCCTGCCCGGCTTCAAGCCGGCCCAGCCGGTCGTCTTCTGCGGCCTCTTCCCGGTCGATGCGGCCGACTTCGAGGAACTGCGCTCGGCGATGGGCAAGCTGCGCCTCAACGACGCCTCGTTCTCCTTCGAGATGGAAAGCTCCGCAGCCCTCGGCTTCGGCTTCCGCTGCGGCTTCCTCGGCCTCCTGCACCTCGAGATCATCCAGGAGCGCCTGTCCCGCGAATTCGACCTCGACCTGATCGCGACGGCGCCCTCGGTGGTCTACCAGCTCACCATGACGGACGGCACCGAGAAGGAGCTGCACAACCCGGCGGACATGCCGGACGTCGTGAAGATCGAGGAATTCCGCGAGCCGTGGATCAAGGCGACGATCCTGACGCCGGACGAATATCTCGGCGGCATCCTCAAGCTATGCCAGGACCGCCGCGGCATCCAGACGGAGCTTACCTATGTCGGCAACCGCGCGATGCTGACCTACGAACTGCCGCTCAACGAAGTGGTCTTCGACTTCTACGACCGCCTGAAGTCGATCTCCAAGGGCTATGCCTCCTTCGACTACAACCTGCACGGCTACCGCGAGAGCGACCTCGTCAAGATGTCGATCCTCGTCAATGCCGAGCCGGTCGACGCGCTCTCCATGCTGGTCCACCGCTCGGCGGCGGAAAAGCGCGGCCGCGTCATGTGCGAGAAGCTGAAGGATCTCATCCCGCAGCACATGTTCCAGATTCCGATCCAGGCCGCCATCGGCGGGCGCATCATCGCCCGCGAGACGGTGCGCGCGCTGCGCAAGGACGTGACCGCCAAGTGCTACGGGGGCGACGCCACCCGCAAGCGCAAGCTCCTGGACAAGCAGAAGGAAGGCAAGAAGCGCATGCGCCAGTTCGGCAAGGTGGAGATTCCGCAGGAAGCCTTCATCGCCGCGCTCAAGATGGGCGACGAATGACGGACGAGGGGAGGCGCTGCCTCCCCTTTTCATTTGGGGCTCACACCGTCTCCCAGCCGTCCTTCTCGCTGGCGCGGTAGATGGCGTCGATGAACTTCTGGTTGGCGACGGAGCTTTCCAGCGTCACCACCTCCTCCTTCTCGCCCAATGCGGCGCGCGTGAAGGCCTCAACCTCGCGGCGGTACTGGCGTGCGTCCTGGAAGCGGAAATTCTGGCTTTCGCTGTGGCTCTGGTTGGTGAGCTCGATCTCCTCCGCGCCGTAGCGGTCGGCATTGAAGGGGGACTTGACCTCGATGAACCCCTTGTCGCCGTGGAACACCATGACCTGGCGGTGGGCGAGCTGGGTGGAGATGTAGAAGCTGAGTTCGAAATCGCCGAAATCGGCGCGCACGCTCGAATAGATGTCCGTGCCGAAGTCCGGGTCGCGGTCGGTGCTCGCCTGCACGCGCAGCGGCTCCTTGCCGGTGGCGAAGCGCGTGGTGATCGTCGGGTAGACGCCGATATCCGGCAGGCCGCCGCCGCCGAGTGCCGGCACGTTGCGCATGTTGCCGGGATCGCGGTTGAAATAGGTGAAGGCGCCCTGCACATGGCGCAGCCGGCCGATGGCGCCCTCGGCGATGAGCGCGCGCACCTTGCGCCAGACGGGGCTGTAGGTGACCATGTAGGCTTCCGAGATGAGCACCCTGTTGCGGTCGCGCGCCGAAATCAGCGCGGAAATCTCGCCGGCATCGAGCGCGATCGGCTTTTCGCAGAGCACATGCTTGCCGGCATCGGCCGCCTTGACCGACCATTCGACATGCTGCGAGGTCGGCAGCGGAATATAGACGGCATCGATCGTGTCGGAGGCCAGCATCTCCTCGTAGGAGCCGAAGGCATGCGGCACGGAGAAGCGGTCGGCCATGGCGCGGGCTTTGGCAAGGTCGCGGCTGGCGACGGCGGTGACGACGCAATTCTCCGCATCCTGGATAGCCGGCACGACGAGTTCGCGGCCGATCTTGGCCGTCGACAGGATTCCGAAACGCAGCATGATGGTCCTCCTTGATCCGGCCGGAGACTAGCGGCGAGGTACGTTCCTCGCAAGCGCCTCGACGCGTATCAATCCCGGTAGCGGAAGAAATCGACGAAGGCGCGAAGGGCCGGGCGCATCTGCCGGCGCGAGGGATAGTAGATCGAAAAACCGTCGAAGGCCGGGCACCAGTCCTCCAGCACCGGCACGAGCCGGCCGGCGCAAATGTCCTCGGCGACGCGCTGGTCGAAGACATAGGCAAGGCCCGCCCCGTCGATGGCGGCGACGCGCATCAGCCGCTGGTCGGAGACGATCAGCGGACCGTCGACGTCGACCGTCACCTGCCGCCCCTCCTTCTCCAGTTCCCAGCGGTAGATGCGCCCGCTGGAAAAGCGCCGGCGGATGCAGCGGTGCTGCATGAGGTCGCGCGGCTGGAGGGGCTTTTCGTGCTGCTCGAAATAGGCGGGCGCGCCGACGACGAGGCCACGCCAGGGGCCGCTCGCCCTGACCGCGATCATGTCCGCCTCCAGATGCTCGCCGAGCCTGAGGCCCGCATCGAAGCCCTTCTCGACGATATCCTCGAAACGGTCGTCCGTGCGAAGGTCCAGCTCGATGTCCGGATAGGCCCGGAGGAACGCGCCGAGCCGCGGCATGACGATCTCCTCGGCGGCGATCAGCGGCATGGTGATCCGCAGCGGCCCGGCGGGGCGGCCCTGCCGGTCGGCCAGCGCCTCCATGACGGTGCCGATATCGGCAAGCGCTGGCGCGAGCGTATCGAGCAGCAAACGCCCCTCCTCCGTCGGCGCGACGGAGCGGGTGGTGCGCGCGAGAAGGCGCACGCCAAGGCTCGCCTCCAGCGCCGAGACGGCATGGCTGACGGCCGAGGGCGCGACGGCAAGTTCCGCGGCCGCCTTGCGGAAGGAACGCGCCTCCGCGACGACGGCCAGCACGGCGAGCTGGGAAAGCTGGGTCCGGTTCATTGTTCGAATAGATAGAACAAGCCGTTGGCTTTTGCAGCAATTTTCAGATGAGGCGGCAGGCTCTAGATTGCGTCTCACCGGATGACGGCGGATCGCCCGCCGCCCGGCCTCCATTTCCGCCTTCCAGAAGGATTTCGCCATGAAGCACAGACATCTCGGCAGCCTCGACGTTTCCGCCCTCGGCCTCGGCTGCATGGGCATGAGCCACGCCTACGGCGCCACCCATGACGAGGCCGCCGCCATCGCCACGCTGCACCGGGCGGTCGACCTCGGCATCACGCTCTTCGACACGGCCGAGGTCTACGGCCCCTATGCCAACGAGATACTCGTCGGCAAGGCGCTGAAGCCGATGCGGGGCAAGGTGGCCATCGCCACCAAGTTCGGCTTCCGCATCGATCCGTCCAAGCCGTCCGCCGAGATGATCACCGGCACCGACAGCCGGCCGGAGAACGTCAAGGCCGTCGCCGAGGCCTCGCTGAAGCGGCTCGGTACCGACGTCATCGACCTCTACTACCAGCATCGCGTCGACCCGGCCGTGCCGATCGAGGAGACGGTGGGCGCCATGGCCGACCTCGTGCGCGAGGGCAAGGTGAAGGCGCTCGGCCTTTCGGAAGCCGGTGCCGAGACGATCCGCCGGGCCCATGCCGTGCACCCGATCGCCGCCGTCCAGAGCGAATATTCCCTGTGGACCCGCGACGTGGAGGAGAACGGCGTGCTGGAGGCCTGCCGCAGCCTCGGCATCGGCTTCGTGCCCTTCAGCCCGCTCGGCCGCGGCGTGCTGACGGGCGCGCTCAAGACGCTCGACGGGCTTTCCGACACGGACTTCCGCCGCTCGCTGCCGCGTTTCGCGGCGGAGAATTTTGACGCCAACCTGGCGCTGGTCTCGCTGCTGGAGGAGATGGCCACGCAAAAGGGCGTCGCCCCGGCCCAGCTCGCGCTCGCCTGGGTGCTGGCGCAGGGCGACTTCATCGTGCCGATCCCCGGGGCCAGCAAGGTGGCGCACCTGGAGCAGAACGCCGCGGCCGCGGACGTGAGCCTGACAGGGGAGGAAGCAGCCCGCCTCGGCGATCTCCTTGCCCCGGGAAAGGTGGCGGGCGGGCGCTATTCCGAGCGCATGGCGGCGATGGCCAGCAAGTAAAGCAAAAGGCCGCGGAGCGATCCGCGGCCTTCTCGAATTCCGATGCCGGTTGCTTACTGGCCGACCGAGGACACCATGACGGCGTCGCCGTTCTCGATCGACACCCAGCGGCCGGCATTGAACGAGGCCTGCCGCTTGAGATAGCGATAGGGCGTCTCGGTCCACAGCTTCACCTCGTCGTTGAGGTTGTCGAGGATATAGTCGCCCTCGGTGGTGCGCAGCGTCAGCACCGCATGGCCCTCGCCGTCCGGCTTGCGCACGACGGTAATGAGCAGGTCACCCGCCGAAAAACCCTTCTGCATCAGCTTGCGGCGCTTGAGGAGAACGAAGTCCTCGCAATCGCCGGCCTTGTCGGGATAGGCCCAGAACTCGTCCTTGCCGTAGAGGTCCTTGTCCGTCATCGGCGCGATGTCGCGGTTGACGCCGGCATTGATCTGGCGAACGACCGTCCAGCCGAACGGCGTGACCTTGGCGGCCGCCTGGTTGCGCACGCCGGGGCGGCATTCGGCCCTGTGGGTCTGGCAGAATTCATAGTGGCCGATCGGCTGCGAGGTCACCGCGCCGGTCCGCATGGAAAGCGCCGAGGACGGCGCCGTAAAAGCCGAGGAAGAAGAAACGAGGAGAGCGAGCACCGCTGCAGCCCCGGCCTTTGCACCAGTCATTCGTGCCATGAAACGTCCCCTCATCGTTAACAAAGAGTTAACGACCACGGAGACCTTTCGTCAATCATCAGTTTTGGCGATGGCGCATTATGGTTAAGACGCGGCCTTACGGCGCGCCGGCAAGAGCCTGCGCGGCCTCCAGGATCTTGGCGATATCCTGCGGGCGCGACAGGCGGTGATCGCCGTCGCGGATCATCGTCAGCACCACGTCGTCGCCGGCAAGATGCTCCATCAGCCGCACCGCATGGGCGTAAGGCACGTCCGGATCGGCCATGCCCTGCAGGATATGCACGGGGCAGCCCGTCTCGATGACGCCGTCGAGCACCCGGTTCCGCCGCCCGTCCTCGATGAGCTTCAAAGTATAGATGTTCGGGTCGGGGCCATAGGGCGTCGGTTCCTCGAACTGGCCGCGCTCGGCAAGCGCCGTGCGCTCGGCCTCCGTCAGGTTGGGCTCGATCAGCTCCGAGGTGAAATCCGGCGCAGGCGCGATGAGGACGAGGCCGACGGCGTCGATGCCGCCGCTCCTGGCAAGCTCCGCAACAGCGCGCAGCGCGATCCAGCCGCCCATGGAAGAGCCGACCAGCACGGCGCGGCGCGTGCCGATGGTTTTCGCCGCATGGTCGATCACGGCAAGGGCCTCCTCCAGCCAGCGCGAGATCGTGCCGTCGGCGAAGGCCCCGCCCGAGGCGCCGTGGCCGGAATAGTCGAAGCGCACGCAGCCGGTGCCGAGACGGGCGGCAAGGCCGGCGAGCTCCACCGCCTTGGTGCCCGACATGTCGGAACGGTAGCCGCCGAGCCAGACGAAATGGGCAAGGCCGTTGCCGGCTGCGGGGCGCTGGAGCGAAACGGCGATCCCGCGCGCATCCCCGCCCGTGCCGACCGTGATGAATTCCACCGCGTCCCCGTTGCCGTTCGCCGTCGCCATGCCTATCTCCCTGTCGTGCGCCGCGCCGGAAAACAGCCCGGCCGCCCCTTTCGGCCCCGTCCTAGACCAGATTCGCAACCGCAAGGACAGGTGGTGATTTTTTCCACGCTCCATGCTATTGACTTCGGAAGCGCGATCAACACATTGCCGACAGGCGCCGCAGGGTGGCAAGTACGGCCCGATCGACGCACGCTATCGTACCAGTCGAAACAGTTCGAGGAGAACACGACCATTCGCAGACCATTCAAAGCGGAAGCCCCCGTCAAGGACGGCCCGCGCTCCAACAGGGAAATCCGGGTTCCCCGGATCCAGCTCATCGATGCCGAAGGCCACAACCACGGCACCGTCCCCACCGATCAGGCGCTCCGCATGGCCGAGGAAGCCGGCCTCGATCTCGTGGAGATCGCACCGAATTCCGAGCCGCCCGTCTGCAAGATCCTTGACCTCGGCAAGCTGAAATACGCCAACCAGAAGAAGGCGGCCGAAGCGCGCAAGAAGCAGAAGATCGTCGAGATCAAGGAAATCAAGATGCGCCCGAACATCGACACCCATGACTATGAGGTGAAGATGAAGGCGATGAACCGTTTCTTCGACGAAGGCGACAAGGTCAAGGTGACGCTGAAGTTCCGCGGCCGTGAAATGGCCCACCAGGAACTCGGCATGAAGCTCCTGCAGCAGGTCAAGGAAGACACCCAGACCATCGCCAAGGTCGAAGCCGAGCCGAAGCTCGAAGGCCGCCAGATGATGATGGTGCTCGCGCCGCGGTAAGTCTTCCGGCTTGCGCCCTTACGGATCAAGCCGCTTTTCGGGGCGGCTTTTCCATTTTCGCCCGCAAACCGGCCTTTCCGCGGAATCCGGTTGCGCTTTTGAGGGACTTCGGTTACAAGCCGCCGTCCGAACGGTCCGGCAGGGCATGCCGTGGCCGTTCTTTACGCTGGAGACGCGCCTCGTCAGCCGTCTCGAATTCAAGAAGAATGGAGTAGCAAAATGCCCAAGATGAAGACGAAGTCGTCTGCCAAGAAGCGGTTCAAGATCACCGCGACCGGCAAGGTCGTCGCTGCCGCCGCCGGCAAGCGCCACGGCATGATCAAGCGTACCAACAAGTTCATTCGCGACGCGCGTGGAACCATGGTTCTCGCCGAGCCCGACGGCAAGAAGGTCGTCAAGAACTACCTGCCGAACGGTCTCTGAGACTTCTCGAGCAAATTGATACGTTAAGGAGATCATGACATGGCACGTGTAAAACGCGGCGTAACCTCCCACGCCAAGCACAAGAAGACGCTGAAGGCAGCCAAGGGCTTCTACGGTCGTCGCAAGAACACCATCCGCGCCGCCAAGGCAGCGGTCGATCGTTCCAAGCAGTTCGCCTACCGCGACCGCAAGGCCAACAAGCGCAACTTCCGCGCCCTGTGGATCCAGCGCATCAACGCTGCCGTCCGCGAGCATGGCCTGACCTATGGCCGCTTCATCGACGGCCTCAACAAGGCCGGCATCGAAGTCGACCGCAAGGTGCTTTCCGACATGGCGATCCATGAGACCGCAGCTTTCGGCGCGCTCGTCGCAGCCGCCAAGAAGGCGCTGGAATACCTCAAGGAAGCCGGCACGCAGAACGAGTTTGAGGCCGCCGTCAACTAACCGGCGCTCACAACCATTCCTGCTTCGTTGTGAAACCCGCGCCGGGGAACCGGGGCGGGTTTTGTTTTGATCCGGGCGAGGACCCGCAAGAGGACCATGGACGCAAGGCTCGCCGCGCTCGGCGCGATCCCCGAGATGACCGATGCGGACATCCGCACGCTGCTTGCCGCGCTCACCCGCGAGGCGCGACGCGTGGAGCGCGTGGAGCTTTCCTTCGGCGCCGTCTGGATCAAGCGCTACGGCACGGAGCGCCCGCCGGTCTGGACGAAGGCGCAGAACCTCCTCGCCCGCCTTTTCGGCCAGCCGTTCCTGCGCCCCTCGCCCGCTCTCGACAGCAAAGGCATGATCGCCCGCGAGATCCGTCGCATCGAGACTTTTGCCGCAAGCGGCGTGCCGGTGCCGAGGGTGCTCTATTCCTCCGGCGGCGCGCTCGTCCTTTCCGATGTCGCGCCGACCGTGACGGCGCGGCTCGATGCCTTGCGCGACACCGACCCCGCCGCCCATGACGACCTGCTGGTCGCCTGCGCGGCCGATCTCGGCGCGCTCCACGCCAGGGGCCTCTGCCACGGCAGGCCGCATCCGCGCGATTTCTTCCTTGCCGGAGGGCGCATCGGCTTCATGGATTTCGAGGAGGAGCCCGAGGCGGCCATGCCGCTCGCCGCCGCGCAGGCGCGCGACCTGTGGCTGCTCTTCCTCCAGCTCGCCGACCGCGCGCGCCTCGGCGAGGCGACGACGGCGCGGGCCTATGCCGCATGGCGGGCCGCCGCGCCCGCCGAAACCGAAGCCGAACTGCGGCGGATGGTGCGGTTCCTCGCCAAGTTTTTGTCTCCCACCCGATTGATCGGGCGCGTCCACATGGGTAGTGATCTGCGACGCTTCCTCGCCGCAACCCGCTATCTCTCCGAGGTTCTCCTGCCTCCCCGCCCGGCCGACGCAAGCAAAGCAGGTAAAGATGACTGAACTCGACACACTGGAAGAACAGCTCCTGTCCGACGTTGCCGCGGCCTCCGACGAGGCGGCGATCGAGGCCGTGCGCGTTTCCGCGCTCGGCAAGAAGGGCTCCGTCTCCGAGCTCCTGAAGACGCTCGGCACCATGTCGCCGGAAGAGCGCCAGACGCGCGGGGCAGCGATCAACGCGCTGAAGACGCGCCTGACCGACGCCATCGCTGAGCGCAAGAGCGCGCTGCGCGAGGCCGCCATCGAGGCGCGCCTTGCCGCCGAGAAGGTCGATGTCAGCCTGCCGGTCCGCTCCTCGCCGGCCGAGCGCGGCCGCATCCATCCGATCAGCCAGATCGTCGACGAGATCACCGCGATCTTCGGCGACATGGGCTTCTCGATTGCCGAGGGCCCGGATGTCGAGACGGACTACTACAACTTCACGGCACTGAACTTTCCCGAGGGCCATCCTGCCCGCGAGATGCACGACACGTTCTTCTTCCCCGCCGACGAGAACGGCGAGCGCAAGGTGCTGCGCACGCACACCTCGCCCGTGCAGGTGCGCACGATGGAGGCGCAGAAGCCGCCGATCCGCATCATCATCCCCGGCAAGACCTACCGGCAGGACAGTGACGCGACGCATTCGCCCATGTTCCACCAGGTGGAAGGCCTCGTGGTCGACACGAAGGCCAACGTCGCCAACATGCGCTGGGTGCTGGAGGAATTCTGCAAGGCCTTCTTCGAGGTCGACAGCGTCACCATGCGCTTCCGCCCGTCCTTCTTCCCCTTCACCGAGCCGTCCTTCGAGGTCGACATCCAGTGCGACCGCTCGTCGGGCCCGATCGTCAAGTTCGGCGAAGGCACGGACTGGATGGAAATCCTCGGCTGCGGCATGGTCCATCCGAACGTGCTGCGCGCCGGCGGGCTCGATCCCGACGAATACCAGGGCTTTGCCTGGGGCATGGGCCTCGACCGCATCGCCATGCTGAAATACGGCATGCCGGACCTGCGCGACTTCTTCAACGCCGACGTCCGCTGGCTGAGCCACTACGGCTTCCGCCCGCTCGACATGCCGACTTTGTTCGGCGGCCTCAGCGCGTAACCGGCATCCAAGGAGAAATTTGTCATGAAATTCACGCTCTCCTGGCTGAAGGACCATCTCGACACCGACGCCACGCTCGAAGAGATCTGCGGCAAGCTGACGGCGATCGGCCTCGAGGTGGAAGACGTCGACGACAAGGCGGCCTTCAAGCCCTTCGTCATCGCCAAGGTCGTTTCCGCCGAGCAGCATCCGAACGCCGACAAGCTGCGCGTGCTGATGGTCGACATCGGCAAGGGCGACCCGGTCCAGGTCGTCTGCGGCGCGCCGAACGCACGCGCAGGCCTCATCGGCGCCTTCGCGGCCCCCGGCACCTATGTTCCCGGCATCGACGTCACGCTTTCCGTCGGCACTATCCGCGGCGTCGAGAGCCGCGGCATGATGTGCTCGGAAAAGGAACTGGAAATCTCCGACAACCATGACGGCATCATCGACCTGCCGGCCGACGCGCCGGTCGGCGCGAGCTATGCCGGCTATGCCGGCCTCGACGATCCGGTCATCGAGATCAACCTGACGCCGAACCGCCCCGACTGCACGAGCATCTACGGCATCGCCCGCGATCTTGCCGCCGCCGGCCTCGGCACGCTCAAGGCACCGAAGGCGCCGTCCTTCAAGGTGGAAGGCGAAACGCCGGTCAAGGTGAAGCTGGAGCTTGGCGGCGATGACCACTTCTGCCCCGGCTTCGCGCTTCGCCTCGTGCGCGGCGTGAAGAACGGCCCGAGCCCGCGCTGGATGCAGCAGCGGCTTCTCGCCATCGGCCTTCGCCCGATCAACGCGCTGGTCGACATTACCAACTACATGACCTTCGACCAGGGCCGCCCGCTGCACGTCTTCGACGCGGCCAAGGTCAAGGGCAATCTCGTCGTGCGGCGCGCGGCCGAGGGCGAAAAGGTGCTGGCGCTCGATACGCGCGAATACACGCTCAACCCGTCCAACGTCGTCATTGCCGACGACAACGGCGTCGAATCCATCGGCGGCATCATGGGCGGCGAGCATTCGGGCTGCGACGAAAACACCGTCGACGTGCTGATCGAATCGGCCCTCTGGGACCCGATGAACGTCGCCAAGACCGGCCGCGCGCACGGCATCATCACCGATGCCCGCTACCGCTTCGAGCGCGGCGTCGACCCGGAATATATGGTGCCGGGCCTCGAACGCGCCACGGAGCTGGTGCTGGAGCTTTGCGGCGGCACGGCTGCCAAGGCTGATGTCGTCGGCTACAAGGGTTATACACCCAAGGTCGTCGATTTCCCGTTCTCCGAAGTCCGGCGCCTGACGGGCCTCGACGTCTCGGAAGCCGAAAGCACCAACATCCTCACCCGCCTCGGCTTCACCGTGACAGGCGCGGGCGAGCGCGTTTCGGTCGCGGTTCCCTCCTGGCGCCCGGACGTCGACGGCAAGGCGGACCTCGTGGAAGAGGTCATGCGCATCCACGGCGTCGACAACATCCGCCCGGCACCGCTCGAAAGCCACGGCGCGGTCAACGGCCGTATCCTCACCACACTGCAGATCCGCTCGCGGCTCGCCCGGCGGGCGCTTGCCGCGCGCGGCATGCTGGAGGCCGTCACCTGGTCCTTCATCCCGAAGGCCCATGCCGAGCTCTTCGGCGGCGGCACGGCCTCGCTCGCCCTATCGAACCCGATCGCGGCCGACATGTCGGACATGCGCCCCTCGCTGCTGCCGGGCCTGCTTTCGGCCGCGCAGCGCAATGCCGACAAGGGGCATAGTGACGTCGCACTCTTCGAGGTCTCCGGCACCTATGAGAGCGACCGGCCGGAAGGCCAGCGGCGCGTCGCCGGCGGCATCCGCCGCGGCACGGCCTCGCTTTCGGGCTCCGGCCGCCTCTGGTCGAACGCCGCCAAGGGCGGCGGCAAGCCGGTCGACGTCTACGACGCCAAGGCCGACGCGCTCGCCGTGATCGAGGCCTGCGGCCTGCCGATGGGCAATGTGCAGATCGAGCCCGGCGCGCCCGGCTGGTATCATCCGGGTCGCTCCGGCACGATCAAGATGGGCCCGAAGATCGTTCTCGGCTATTTCGGCGAGTTCCATCCGAAGGCCCTCGGCGCGCTCGACGTCTCCGGCGCGCTCTGCGGCTTCGAGATCTTCGTCGACGCCATGCCGGAACCGAAGAAGAAGGCGACCCGCACCAAGCCGGCGCTCGACCTCTCGCCCTTCCAGGCCGTCAAGCGCGACTTCGCCTTCGTCGTCGACAAGACGGTGGAAGCGGGCGCGATCGTCCGCGCGGCCACCGGCGCGGACCGCAAGCTGATCGCCGCCGTCAACGTCTTCGACGTCTTCGAGGGCGCTTCGCTCGGCGAGGGCCGCAAGTCGGTCGCCATCGAGGTCGTCATCCAGCCGGTCGACAAGACGCTGACGGACGAGGATTTCGAGGCCCTGACCGCCAAGATCGTCGGCAATGTCATTAAGACGACCGGCGGGACGCTGCGGGCCTAACCTCTTCAGAATCCGAACGATTGCTGCGCCGGCTCCGGCGTAGCAAGTGAAATACCCTCCAGCGCCAGCATCTTCAGCTTCGATGACGCCCCGCCGGGCGCGGAGAAACCGCCGACCTTGCCGCCGGCGGCGAGTACACGATGGCAGGGGATGATGAGGGCGACGGGGTTTTTCGCCATGGCCTGACCCACCTCGCGGGCGGCCTCCGGCCCGGCGCCGAGTTCGCGGGCGAGCGTGCCGTAGGTCGTCGTCTCGCCCCAGTGGACGCGTCGCGCCGCCGCATAGACCTCCAGGAAGAAATCGCTCTGGCCGGCAAGATCGAGCGGCACGTCGGAGAAATCCGCCGCTTCACCGGCGAAATAGCGCTTCGCCCCGGCGATAGCCTTCGCGACGGCCGGCGGCGGTTCGGCCGGTTCCGCCTCGGGCAGATGGCGCAGCAGCAGGCGGCGCGTGGTCTCTGCATTCTCGCCGGGAAGCTGGAAACGCAGGACGCCGGCTTCGCTCCAGGCGATACCGCACGGACCGGCCTCGGTTTCGAAGATCAGATAGTACGTCTTGTGGGCCATGCCCGGCTCCCGTTCCCGTTTTGTCACAAGATCGGGCTTTGCCCGGCGACTTTCAACCCGTTTCTTGCCGGGGCTTGCGCCATGCGCGGGCAATTCGCATAACCCACGGCAAACGATTCAGGAGGAGACGGCATGGAACGGTCCGAGATCATCATCGGCGGAGATACGGCAGGCATCGAATGGCGCGTACCGCTCTACCGCTTCAAGGGCAGCGATGCGGCGGCGCCCTCCGTCTATATCCAGGCGGCGCTGCATTCCAACGAGCTGCCCGGCACCGCCCTCCTTCATTTCCTCCTCGAGCGGCTGCGCAAGGCCGATGGCGAAGGCGCGATCCGCGGCGATATCACCGTCGTGCCGCAGGCGAACCCGATCGGGCTCGCGCAGTCGCATTTCGGCGAAATGCAGGGCCGCTTCGACCTCGGCTCGCGGACCAATTTCAACCGCGACTTCCCGCTGGTGGCGCTCGCCGAACGCGACGGCCTGCTTGAAGGCCTGGAGCGCCGGAGCGCCGCCGACCGGCTGAAGCGCACGCTGCTGCACACCGCGCTCGGCGCCGATCTCGTGCTCGACCTGCACTGCGACGACGAATCCCTGCAATATGCCTATATCGACGAGGCCTTCTGGCCGGAGGCGGCCGACCTTGCCTCAAGCCTCGACATGCAGGCCGTGTTCCTCTCGGACGGCGAAAGCACCGCCTTCGAGGAGGCCGTCGGCCATGCCTTCAAACACCAGGGCGGCGAAAAGCTGAAGAGTGTTCCCGGCCGGCTCTCGACGACCGTGGAACTGCGCGGCCGGCGCGACGTCTATCCCGACATGGCGAAACGCGATGCGGACGGGCTCTTCGCCTTCCTCGCCGGCCGCGGCATCGTCGCCGACCCGGCCCATCGCGCGGCGGCCTATGCCGGCCCTGCCGTGCCGCTCGACAATATCGAGATGGTGCGCGCGCCGGAGCCGGGCACGATCCTCTTCCACCGCGACATCGGCGAGGAGGTGAAGGCCGGCGACCTGCTGGCGACGCTGATCGTACGGCCCGGCGAGGCGGACGGCACGCTTGGCGTGACGGCACGCCACGACGGGCTGGTCGCCACGCGCAGCTCGGCACGCCATGCCCGGCGCGGCGACGACCTGATGAAGATCGCCTGCCACGAGGCGACCCGCAAGGACCGCAAGCCCGGCACGCTGGAGGACTGACGGCCGGCGGCGAAAATCTTTCGCCGCGCGGGCTCCTCCCCCTCGCATTCGCATCATCCCGGGCAATATATAGAGGCACAATGGCTGCCGGCCTGGGATGATCCGCACGCATCATGTTTGAGACGCTCTCGGCCTATTGGCCCCACATCCTCGTCGTCCTGTCGATCGCCCTCGGCGTTCCGGCCGCAATCCACGCGACGATGACGAAGGAAGAGGTCCGCGCGGCCATCGGCTGGGTCGGCGTCATCATGCTTTCGCCCGTCGTCGGCCCGCTGATCTACGCCGTCGGCGGGATCAACCGCATCCGCCGCAAGACGCTGAACCTCGGCCGCGAGGGGCTGCTTGCCGCCGGCTGGCATCACCTCGATGAATACGACGCCTCGGACGAGGACGTGCAGGCGGTCTATGGCGAGGCGCTTGCGGCCATGCAGCGGCTCGGCGATACGGTCGGGCGCTGCAAGCTCACCTCCGGCAACCGCATCGACCTGCTTTCGACCGGCGACGAGGCCTATGCCGCCATGCTCGCCGCCATCGACGCCGCCAGGCGCTCCATCCTGCTCGAAACCTATATCTTCGACCGCGACGATGCCGGCAGGCGCTTCGTCGCCGCACTTTCGGCGGCCGTGGCGCGGGGCGTCGCGGTCCGCGTGCTGATCGATGCGGTCGGCGCGCGCTATTCCATCCCCTCCGTCGTCTCGGACCTCAAGCGGGCGAAGGTGCCGGCGGATGTCTTCAACGGCAACATCGTCATGGGGCTGCGCCTGCCCTATGCGAACCTGCGCACCCACCGAAAGATCCTCGTCGTCGACGGCAGCCTCGCCTTCACCGGCGGGCTCAACATCCGCTCGGGCTTCTGCACGGAATTCTCCGGCAAGGCTGCCACGCTCGACACCCATTTCCGCCTGACCGGCCCCGTCGTCGGCGATCTCTTCCGCATCGCCTACGAGGACTGGCGCTTTTCCGGCGGCGACGAACTTTCGGGCGAGACCTGGCAGATCGCCCCGCCGCCGGACGCCCCCGGCAGCGGCATGCTCGCCCGTGTCGTCCCCTCCGGGCCGGACAAGAGCCTGGAGACCAACCACCGCATGCTGATGGGCGCCGTCTCGGTCGCCAAGCGGCATATCCGCATCATGTCGCCCTATTTCCTGCCGGACCGCGAACTGATCAGCGCCATCGTGACGGCGGCGCGGCGCGGGGTGGCGATCGATATCGTCGTGCCCTCGTCCAACAACCTGAAGCTCGTCGACCTCGCCATGACAGCGCAGTTCGACCAGCTCCTGAAATACGGCTGCCGCATCTGGCGCGCCTCGGGCGTCTTCAACCATTCCAAGCTTGCGGTCGTCGACGGCGCCTGGTCCTATGTCGGCTCGTCCAACATGGACCCGCGCTCGCTGCGGCTGAACTTCGAGGTGGATATCGAGGTGATCGACGCGGGTTTCGCCGATCTCATCGGCCGGCGTATCGCCGCCGCGCTGTCGAGCGCCGGGGAGGTGAAGCTCGAAGACCTCAAGGCCCGGCCCTTCGCCCAGCGCCTCGTCGAGCGCATCACATGGCTCGGCTCGCCGTATCTCTAGGCGCCGCGGCCCGCTCCGAGACGACCTTGAGGTCGATATGCGCCTTGATCGGCAGGTGATCGGAAGCAAGGCGCGCCAGCGGCGTGTCGTGTACCTCCACGGAGGTGACGAGGTCGTGCGGATGGCCGAGCGCCCGGTCGAGCGCCAGCACGGGAAAACGCGAGGGGAAGCTCGGCACCGCGCCGGAGGCCGGGTCGAAGGTCGGCTGGAGGCGGGCGAGCGAGGACCGCCGGCCGACACGCCACTCGTTGAGGTCGCCGACGAGCAGGGTCGGCATCTCCTCTTCCTGCGCCACCGAGGCGAGGATCGCCATCGCCTGCTGCTCGCGCGAGCGCTTGAGGAGGCCGAAATGCGCCGCCACGAGCCGCAGCTTGCCGAGCGGCAGGTCGAGCGTCACGACCAGCGCGCCGCGCGGCTCGACGCCCGGCAGCTTCAACTGCCGCACGCCGCCGACCGCCCCCTTGCGGATCATGATCATGTTGCCGTGCCAGCCGTGGCCGGTCGAGGAAAGCGCGGCGATCGGCACCGGCACGAGGCCGCAGTCGCGCTCCAGCGCTTCGAGGTCCAGGAGGCCGGAACGCTCGCCGAACCGCTTGTCGGCCTCCTGCACGGCGATGATGTCCGCATCGATCTCGGCGATCACGCTCGCCGTGCGCTCGGGATCGAAGCGCCGGTCGACGCCCACGCATTTGTGCACGTTGTAGGACGCGATCACGGTGTCGCCCGGGCGATTGTTCTCCGGCGGCCGGTGGCCGCGGCGGTTGCGGATGGCCGTCAGCAACGCGGCCTGTGCGATCTTGGCATTCCTGTCCAACGGACCTTCCTCATGGCATCCTCCATCATATGGGGGCCGCCGTCCTTCCGGCAACCGCCTCGCGGCAGGAAGGTTCCGCAAATGTCAGGGCAGCGCGCTCACCTGCATCTTCGGGCTGTCGAGCAGGATGGTCGAGCGCAGCGTCTTGATCTCGCCGATCCGCTCGAACTCGCTCCACAGCAGCCGCCGGTAATCGGCCACGTCCTTGACGGCGATCTTGAGGAGGAAATCGAAATCGCCGGCGACCGTGTGGCACTCCACCACCTCCGGCATGCGCCGGATGAGGTCGACGAAGCGCTCGCCGACGCGCGGCGCCGTGCGCTCCAGCGTCACCTCCAGGAAGGCCTGGAAACCGATGCCGGCGGCGCGAGGATCGACGATGACGGTATGGCGGATGATGCCCGCCGCCTCCAGCCGCGCCAGCCGGCGCGAGAGGGGCGCGGGGGAGAGGCCGACCTTCTCGGCCAGCCGGTTGTTGGAAAGGCCGGCATCCTCGACGAGCAGGCGGATGATGCGCCGGTCCGTCTGGTCCAGCATCATTTCCTCGCCCGTCTGCCGCTCCATGCCCACCCCCGCGCAAAAACCTGCATCAATCTAGCAAGGGACGGCAAGAAGACAAAGGTTTCTTGCGCTTCTTCCGCAATATCGTTGTCGATTTTGCGAGGGCTTTGGCCTAAACCGCTTGCACCACAGACCCCGCACAGGAACCCCGGCCATGTTCGACGCCCTCGCCCCCCAGCCCGACGACCCGCTGCTCGCCCTCATCGGCCTCTACCGCGCCGATACGCGCCCCGGCAAGGTGGACCTCGGCGTCGGCGTCTATCGCGACGAGACGGGCGCGACGCCGATCTTCCGCGCGGTGAAGGAAGCGGAGCGCCGCCTCGTCGAGACGCAGCCGACCAAGGCCTATGTCGGCCCGGAAGGCGATCCCGTCTTCCTCGAACGCCTCTGGGGCCTGACGGCGGGCGAAGCCGGACGCGGCCGCGCCGTCGCCGGCCTGCAGACGCCGGGCGGCTCCGGTGCGCTGCGCATCGGCGGCGACCTCCTCACGCGCCTCGGCGTCAAGCGCATCTGGCTCGGCATGCCGACCTGGCCGAACCATGCCAGCATCTTCCAGGCCGCGGGCCTGGAGATCGCCACCTATCCCTTCTTCGACATCCCCTCGCAGACCGTGCTCTTCGAGCGCATGGTGGAGGCGCTTTCGGGCGCCGCGCCGGGCGACGCCGTGCTGCTGCACGCGAGCTGCCACAATCCGACGGGCGCGAACCTTTCCGCCGAGCAGTGGCGCGCCGTCACCGACCTCATCGCCGCGCGCGGCCTGATGCCGCTCGTCGACATCGCCTACCAGGGCTACGGCCACGGCCTCGATCAAGACGCCGCGGGCCTGCGCATGCTGCTTGCCGCCGTACCGGAAATGCTGGTCGCCGTCTCCTGCTCGAAGTCCTTCGGGCTCTACCGCGAGCGCGCGGGCGCGATCTATGCCGCCTGCGGCAATGCCGATGCCGTGCCGGCGCTGCGCAGCAACCTCGCGGCGCTCGCCCGCGTCAACTATTCCATGCCGCCGGACCACGGCTCGGCCATCGTCAGCACGATCCTCGGCGACGATGCGCTGAAGGCGGACTGGATGGCGGAGCTCGAATCCATGCGCCTTCGCATCACCGCCATCCGCGAACGCCTCGCCGCCGGCCTTTCCCGCCGCTGGCAGGTGGCAACGGCCATCCGCGAGCAGGAAGGCATGTTCTCGCTGCTGCCGCTGGAGGCGGCGGACGTCCTGAAGCTGCGCGCCGAGCAGGCGATCTACATGCCGACCTCCGGCCGCATCAACATCGCCGGCCTGAAGACGGCCGAGGTCGATGCCGTCATCGAGAAATTCCTGAGCCTTTGAGATGACGATGCCGGCCGAAACCGCAGGCGGGGTCGAACGCCATTCCGCCGTCGAGGACATCATCGCCATCCTCGTCGGCACGATGTTCGTGGCGCTCGGCGTGGTGATCTACACCAAGGCGGTGCTGCTTGCCGGCAGCACGGCGGGCCTTGCGCTGCTCCTGCAATATGCGACCGGCATCGGCTTCTGGTGGCTGTTCTCCGCGGTGAACCTGCCCTTCTACGTGCTCGCCGTGAAGAAACTCGGCTGGGCCTTCACGCTGCGCACCTTCGCGGCCGTCACACTCGTCTCGGTGCTGACGCGGCTTACCTCCAGCCTCGTCTCCTTCTCCCATCTCGATCCGCTCTATGCGGCGCTGATGGGCGGGGCGCTTACCGGCACGGGCCTGCTCATCCTCTTCCGCCACCGCACCGGGCTCGGCGGCATCAACGTGCTGGCAATCTACCTGCAGGACCGCTTCGGCCTGCGCGCCGGCTATTTCCAGCTTGCCGTCGACCTTGCGATCCTCGCGGCCGCCTTCTTCGTCATCCCGGCGGACCGGCTGGCGCTTTCCGTGCTCGGCGCGATCGTCGTCAACATGACGCTCGCCATCAACCATCGCCCCGGCCGCTATCTCGGGGTGACGTGAGGCCCCTGCCGGTCTATGAGGACAGGGCAAGGGCATGAGGAGAGGCGCGTGACCGTCACGATCTACGGCATCAAGAACTGCGACACGATGAAGAAGGCGCGCGCCTGGCTGGACGCACGGGGCATCGCCTACCGTTTCCACGACTACAAGACGCAAGGCATCGACGCGACGAGCCTTGCCCGCTTCGTCGACGCGCTCGGCTGGGAAACCGTGCTGAACCGCGCCGGCACCACCTTCCGCGCCCTGCCGGACGCCGACAAACAGGACCTCGACGCCGAAAAGGCCATCGCCTTGATGCAGGCGCAGCCCTCGATGATCAAACGCCCCGTCCTCGACCGCGACGGCGCGCTGACCGCCGGCTTCAAGCCGGAAATCTACGAAACCCTTTTCTGACCGGACCGCACCGGCCTGCCTCACCCCGCCGCCTTCCGCGACGGGGCGCGGATTCGGCTGCGCGCGTGCGCTTTCCCCATCCTTCTTGTCGCCTTGCTGCCCGGCGGGCTTGACGGCGCTTTCGCCGGAAGGCCACTTAAAACGATTGATAGCGCCGACGGAGAATTGTATTTCTTTTGTCGACAAGAGGATTTTCCATGACCAAAACCGATTCCCCTTCCCTGCCCGAACGCAAGCGTGGCTCCGGCGTGAAGATGGTCTACGACCTCCTGCGCGACCAGATCCTCGACCTGAAGCTCGCCCCCGGCAGCCCGATCGACGAGGTACAGCTTGCCGAACGGTTCAAGATGTCGCGCACGCCGATCCGCGAGGCGCTGGTACGGCTCGCCGGCGAGGGCCTGATCGAGACCCTGCCGAACCGCTCGACCATGGTGTCGAACATCGACTTCCTCAACCTCCATACCTTCTTCGACGCGCTGGTGCTGATGTACCGGGTGACGACGCGGCTTGCCGCGCAGAACCAACGGCCGGAGGACCTCGCCGTCATCCGCGGCTTTCACGAGGACTATGCGGCGGCGGTCGAATCGCGCGACTCGATCCGCATGATCGCGACCAACGCGGCCTTCCACGCCGCCATCGCGGAGGCCGGGCGCAACCCCTATTTCACCAGCCTCTTCCGCCGGCTGCTCGACGAGGGCCGGCGTATCCTGCAGCTCTACTACCAGTCCTACGAAGAACATTTCCCCCAGCGCTTCGTCGACGAGCATGCGGAAATCCTCGCCGCGATTGCGGCCCGTAACGTCGAGGAAGCGGACCGGCTCGGCAAGGCCCATGCCGAGCAGATCGTCGCCCAGGTGCAGAAGCTCTTCAGCCGCAACGAGAGGCTCGACATCGCGCTGTAGGCACCGCTGTATTTTTCTTGTCGACAAGTAAAATACAAGATGCTATACCCATCGTCGAGAGAGGGGGAGGCCATGCATTGCCGACCGCCCGACCGAACCCGCCATAGGAGATCGACATGAAGGCCAAGATTTTTTCCGGTGTCATTCCCGCCCTGATGACCCCCTGCAAGGACGACCGCACGCCCGACTTCGACGCGCTGGTGCGCAAGGGCAAGGAACTGATCGAAAAGGGCATGTCCGCCGTCGTCTATTGCGGCTCGATGGGTGACTGGCCGCTGCTGACGGACGAGCAGCGCATGGAAGGCGTCGAACGCCTCGTGAAGGCCGGCATCCCGGTCATCGTCGGCACGGGCGCCGTCAACACCGCCTCGGCCGTCGCCCATGCCGCCCACGCCCAGAAGGTCGGCGCGCAGGGCCTCATGGTCATTCCGCGCGTTCTTTCCCGCGGCTCCGTCATCGCCGCCCAGAAGAACCACTTCAAGGCGATCCTTTCGGCGGCTCCCGATCTTCCGGCCGTCATCTACAACAGCCCCTATTACGGCTTCGCCACGCGCGCCGACCTCTTCTTCGCGCTGCGCCAGGACCACAAGAACCTCGTCGGCTTCAAGGAATTCGGCGGCGCCGCCGACATGCGCTATGCGGCCGAGAACATCACCAGCCGCGACGATGACGTCTCGCTGATGATCGGCGTCGACACCTGCGTCTTCCACGGCTTCGTCAATTGCGGCGCCGTCGGCGCGATCACCGGCATCGGCTGCGTGCTGCCGAAGGAAGTCCTCCACATGTGCAACCTCGCCCAGGCAGCCGCCAGGGGCGACGCGGATGCCCGCGCCCGCGCGCTGGAACTGGAATCGGCCCTCGGCGTTCTCTCCTCCTTCGACGAAGGCCCGGACCTCGTCCTCTACTTCAAGCACATGATGGTGCTGAAGGGCGACAAGGAATACACGCTGCACTTCAACGAGACCGACGCGCTCTCCGACAGCCAGCGCGGCTATGTCGAAAGCCAGCTGAAGCTCTTCGACACCTGGTATGCCGAATGGAGCAAGCTGCCCGGCGCCGTGCAGACCTACAAGGCGTAAGCTTCACACGCCTCCCAGGCGAAAGGCCCTCCGCAAGGAGGGCCTTTTTGTTTTTGAGGATTTCCCCACCTCTCTTCCGTCATGCCGGACTTGATCCGGGGCGACGGAGGAGAGATGGCGGTGCGTTTGCCGCGATCAGTCGACCGCGTCCAGCCCCTTTTCCAGCAGGCGGTCGAGTTGTTCCGCCTCGGCGGCCGTCAGCGTGATGCCTTCGCTCTCCGATTTCCCGCGCGCCACGAAGCGGCGCTGGGAAGGCAGGCGCGCACCGCCGCCGACGATGGCTTCGAAGAGCGCTTCGGCGCGGGCGAAGGGATCGCCCGGGCGACCCTTGGCGAAGGCTTCCGGCGACATGGCGATGATAAGTTCGCCGTGGAAGGGAGCAAGCGCCGTCGTACCAAGATAGTCGAGGACTTCCGGGCTCGTCAGGTCGCCGATCATGACGCCGGCGAGAAGCTCGATCATCGTGCCGATGGCGGACCCCTTGTGGCCGCCGAAGGGCAGCATGGCGCCGGCCAGCGCCGCTTCCGGGTCGGTCGTCGGCTTGCCGCCGGCATCGATCGCCCAGCCCTCGGGAAGCGGCTTTCCGGCGCGCCGGTGCAGCTCGATCTCACCGCGGGCGGCGACCGAGGTGGCGAAGTCGAAGACGTAGGGCGGGGCATCCCTGCGCGGCCAGCCGAAGGCGAAGGGGTTGGTGCCGAGCAGCGGCTTGCTGCCGCCCGCAGGCGCCACGGCCGAATAGCTCGGGCACATGACGAGGGCGGCAAGTCCTTCCTTCGTCACCGCCTCCACCTCCGGCCAGAGGGCCGAGAAATGCGTGCAGTCGTTGATGGCGAGCGCGGCGATGCCGAGCTTGCGGGCGCGCTCGGCAAGAGCCGGCACGCCGAGCTCGAAGGCGGGATTGGCAAAGCCACCCTTCGCATCGACCTTGACAATGGCGGTGCCTTCGTTCAGGTCCAGTTCCGGAACGGCGTCAGGCTTGACCTTGCCGGCCTTGACGGTGCGCAGCGCCCCCTCGATGCGATAGATGCCGTGCGACTTGCAGGCATCGCGCTCGCCGGCAACGATGACGCGGGCAAGCGCCCCGGCCTGCACCGCGTTGAGGCCGGCCTTCAGGAAGATCGCTTCGACACGCGCGAAAAGGGCGGCGATCGTCAGGGGGGAGCTTTGCGTCATCTTTCGTCTCGTCAGGTTGGCCGACCATGGCAGGTTGGCGATTGATCATTTGCATACATAGAGTATACAAGATTTCGACAAGTGCAATTCGCTCCGTTCTTCCCAGGGAGCGAATCCCTATCCCGCGAGAAAGGTACGTCAAATGGCTTTCACTCCCAACGGTAAACACCTCGTCGCCGGACAATGGCTGGACGGCAACGGCACGTTCACCTCCTCTCCCGCCCACGGCCCGGCGCATGCCTTCGCCGTCGGCACGGTCGAGCTGGTGAACCGCGCCGCGGAAGCCGCGGAGGAAGCCTTCCTCAGCTACGGTTATTCCTCCCGCGCGACGCGTGCCGCCTTCCTGCGCGCCATCGCCGACGAGATCGAGGCCCGCGCAGAGGCCATCACCGAGATCGGCACGCAGGAGACCGGCCTGCCGGTCGCGCGCCTCCAGGGCGAGCGCGGCCGCACGACCGGCCAGCTTCGCCTCTTTGCCGACCATATCGAGAAGGGCGATTATCTAGACCGCCGCTTCGACGCCGCCCTGCCCGACCGCCAGCCGGCGCCGCGCCCGGAGATCCGCCTGATCCAGCGGCCGATCGGCCCGGTCGCCGTCTTCGGCGCCTCGAACTTCCCGCTCGCCTTCTCGACGGCCGGCGGCGACACGGCCGCCGCGCTTGCCGCCGGTTGCCCCGTCGTCGTCAAGGGGCATTCCGCCCATCCGGGCACGGGCGAGATCGTCGCCGAGGCTATCCTTGCCGCCATCGAGAAGACCGGCGTGCATCCGGGCGTCTTCTCGCTGATCCAGGGCGGCAACCGCCAGGTCGGCGAAGCCGTCGTGCAGCATCCGCTGATCAAGGCCGTGGGCTTCACCGGCTCGCTGGCCGGCGGGCGCGCCCTCTTCAACCTGTGCGCCGCCCGTCCGGAGCCGATCCCGTTCTTCGGCGAGCTCGGCTCGGTCAACCCGATGTTCCTGCTGCCGGAGGCCATGCAGGCCCGCGCGGAAGGGCTCGGCCAGGGCTGGGCGGGCTCGCTCACCATGGGCGCCGGCCAGTTCTGCACCAATCCGGGCATCGCCGTCGTCAAGGACGGCGCGGATGCCGACCGCTTCACGGCCGCCGCCGTCGAGGCGCTTTCCAAGGTCGGCGCGCAGACCATGCTGACCGACGGCATCGCCAAGGCCTATCACGACGGCCAGGCGCGCTTTGAAAGCCGCAACACGGTCAAGCCGCTCTTCACGACCGGCTCCTCCGGCCGCGAGGCGCTGCCGAACCTCTTCGAAATCTCCGGCGAACAGTTCCTCGCCGACCATGCGCTCTCCGAAGAAGTCTTCGGCCCGCTCGGCCTTGTCGTGCGCGTTTCCTCGGTCGACGAGATGGAGAAGCTCGCCCGCAATTTCGAGGGCCAGCTGACGGCGACGATCCACATGGACGCCGGCGACCTCGACGACGCCAGGCGCCTGCGCCCGGTGCTGGAGCGCAAGGCCGGCCGCGTGCTGGTCAACGGCTTCCCGACGGGCGTTGAAGTGGTGGATTCCATGGTGCATGGCGGGCCCTATCCGGCCTCGACGAATTTCGGCGCCACCAGCGTCGGCACGATGTCGATCCGCCGATTCCTGCGGCCGGTTTCCTACCAGAACATGCCCGAAGGTCTGTTGCCGGACGATTTCCTCAACTGATTCAAGGGTTCATGCTTTGGCGAGAGCCGGCTCCTCCGCAAGGAGGGGCCGGCTCTTTTTTTGCATACGTACTATATACTTTTTGCATATTTCTTGTATTTTATGGTGGATTTATCCTGCCGGCGTAGGACGGACCTGCGCCCGCGTAAATCGACAGACCAACCTTGGGAGAGAGTTATGAAGAAGTCCTCGGTCCTCGCCTTCGGCCTCGTTGCCGCTACCGCCCTGACCAGCCCGGCCAAGGCCGACAAGCTGGACGATATCATCTCGTCCGGCACGCTGCGCTGCGCCGTCGTCCTCGACTTCCCGCCGATGGGCTCGCGCGACGAGAACAACAACCCGATCGGTTTCGACGTCGACTATTGCAACGACCTCGCCAAGGCGCTCGGCGTCACGGCCGAGATCGTCGAAACGCCCTTCCCCGAGCGCATCCCGGCCCTGATGTCCGGCCGCGTCGACGTCGGCGTCGCCTCGACCTCCGACACGCTGGAACGCGCCAAGACCGTCGGCATGACGATCCCCTACTTCGCCTTCGAGATGGCCGTCACCGCCAACGACAAGTCGGGCATCAAGTCCTTCGAGGACATGAAGGGCAAGACCGTCGGCGCCACGGCCGGCACCTTCGAGGCCATCGCGCTCGAAAAGCAGGTCAAGGAATGGGGCGCCGGTGAATTCCGTCCGTACCAGACCCAGGCCGACGTCTTCCTTGCGCTCAGCCAGGGCCAGATCGACGCCACCGTCTCGACCTCGACGGTCGCCCAGGCCAATGTGAAGACCGGCAAGTTCCCCGGCATCTCCGTCGTCGGCAAGGCGCCGTTCGACATCGACTACGTCTCGCTCTTCGCCAACCGCGAAGAGTACGGCCTCATCAACTACCTGAACCTCTTCATCAACCAGCAGGTCCGCACCGGCCGCTACGCCGAGCTTTACGAGAAGTGGGTCGGCGGCGACCTTCCGGCCCTGTCGGTCAACGGCGTTTACCGCTAATCTGCCGTTTCCCGGCGGCGCGGGACGATGTTCCGCGCCGCCGATCGTTTCCGAAGGGTGAGACGGCAATGATCAGTTATTCCTTCCACTGGAACCAGGCGTTCAAGGCGCTGCCGCAGATGCTGGACGGCGCGCTGGTCACGTTGCAGATCGCGATCCTGTCCATGGTCATCGGCCTTGCCGTTGCGCTGGCGCTGACGCTCTTCCGCCTGTCCGGCAACCGGGCCTTGAGCGGCTTCGCCACGGGCTGGGTCGAGATCGCGCGCAACACGCCGGCGCTCTTCCAGATCTACATGGCCCATTTCGGCCTCGGCAATTTCGGCATCCACCTCAGCCCCTACATGGCGCTGCTCGTCGGCATCGCCTTCAACAATGCCGGCTATCTCGCGGAGAACTTCCGCGGCGCGCTGAAGGCGATCCCGGACACGCAGACGCGGGCCGGCCGCTCGCTCGGCATGACCCCGCTGCAGGCCTTCCGCTATATCGTGCTGCCGCAGATGCTGCGCGTCGCCTTCCTGCCGGCCACCAACCAGATGGTCTGGGCGATCCTGATGACCTCGCTCGGCGTCACCGTCGGCATGAACACGGACCTCGCCGGCATCACGCAGGAGCTGAACGCCCGCTCCTTCCGCACCTTCGAATTCTTCGCCATCGCGGCGGTGATCTACTATGTCATCGCCAAGGCCGTGACGCTGGCCGCGCGTCTCGCGGCCGCGCGCATGTTCCGCTACTGAGAGGGGTAAGCCATGTTCGACACCTCCCTCACCTGGGCCGATCTCGGCTTCCTCGCGCAGGGCGCGGCCATGACGCTCGCCGTCACCGCCGTCTCCGTCATCGCGGGCACCATCCTCGGCATCGTCTTCGGCGTCATCCGCAACCAGGCCGGTCCCTACTGGTCGATGCCGCTGACCTTCCTGCTCGACGTCTTCCGCTCCGTGCCGCTGCTCATCCAGCTCGTGCTCGGCAATGCGGCGCAGTCGATCTTCAAGCTCGGCTGGCCGCCCTTCACCACCTCCTGCGTGGTGCTGTCGCTCTATACGGCCGCCTACTGCACCGAGATCGTGCGCGGCGGCATCTCCTCCGTGCCGGCGACGACCCGCCGCGCGGCCCGATCGCTGGGCCTCACCTGGTGGCAGGACATGCGCTACATCGTGGCCCCGCTCGCCACGCGCGTCTCGCTGCCCGCCTGGATCGGCCTGACGCTCGGCGTCATGAAGGATTCGGCGCTCGTGCTCTGGCTCGGCCTCATCGAACTCCTGCGCGCCTCGCAGATCCTCGTCACGCGTCTTCAGGAGCCGCTGTTCATCCTCATCATCTGCGGCGCCATCTACTTCATCATCTCCTTCCCAGTCGCCCGGCTTGGCGGGTATCTCGAAAAACGGTGGTCCCCCAATGATTGAGATCGAAAACGTCCGCAAATCCTTCGGCCAGCTCGAAGTCCTCAAGGGGATCAACCTCACCGTGAAGAAGGGCGAGGTGCTGACCATCATCGGCGGCTCGGGCTCGGGCAAGTCGACGCTGCTGACCTGCATCAACGGCCTTGAGACCATCGATGCCGGCCGCATCGTCGTCGACGGCACCGACGTCCATGCCAAAGGCACGGACCTCAACAAGCTGCGCCGCAAGCTCGGCATCGTCTTCCAGCAGTTCAACGCCTTCCCGCACCTGACCGTGCTGGAGAACGTCATGCTGGCGCCGGTCAAGGTGCTCGGCCAGTCGAAGGCCGAGGCTGAAGCCATGGCCGTCAAGCAGCTCAGCCATGTCGGCCTCGGCGACAAGCTGAAGGTCTATCCGAGCCGCATGTCCGGCGGCCAGCAGCAGCGCATGGCGATCGCCCGCGCGCTTGCCATGTCGCCGGCCTACATGCTGTTCGACGAAGTGACCTCGGCGCTCGATCCGCAGCTCGTCGGCGAAGTGCTCGACACGCTGCGCATGCTCGCCTCCGAGGGCATGACGATGATCTGCGTGACGCACGAAATGAAGTTCGCCCGCGAGGTCTCCGATCGCGTCGCCTTCTTCCACAAGGGCGTGATGGCCGAGATCGCCCCGCCGGAAGAGCTGTTCGACGCGCCGAAGGACCCCGAGCTGCAAAACTTCCTCGCCGCAACGCACTGAGGCCATCATGAAGAGTGAAATCGAACCCGGCGTCGTCGTCATCGGCGCCGGCGTCGTCGGCCTGTCCGCTGCCATCGCGCTTGCAGCGCGCGGCCTTGCCGTCACCGTCCTCGAACGCGAGGCCCCCGCCGCCGGCGCCTCCGCCGGGAACGCAGGCGCCTTCGCCTTCACCGACATCCTGCCGCTGGCTTCCCCCGGCATCCTCCGGAAGGCGCCGAAATGGCTGCTCGACCCGCTCGGGCCGCTCAGCATCCCGCCGTCCTATGCCATGCAGATCGCGCCGTGGATGTTCCGCTTCTGGCGCGCCTGCTCGGCGAGCCGGGTGGCCCATTCCACCGCCGCGCAGACGGCGCTGATGGACCTTTCCAGGGCAGAACTCGAGCCGTTCCTCACCGAGACCGGCACGGCGTCCATGCTGCGCAAGGAAGGCAATCTCCAGGTCTATGAGAGCCAGGCCGAGCTTGACGCCTCGCTGCCCGGCTGGAAGGCCCGTGCGGAACACGGCATCGAGTTCCGCCACCTGGACGCCGCCGGAATGGCGGAGATCCAGCCCGGCCTCGCCCCGCGCTTCACGCACGGCACCTTCACGCCCGGCTGGTATTCCATCGCCGACCCGAAGCTCTACACGCTGGCGCTTGCTGATCATTTCCGCGCCAGGGGCGGCGCGATCGAGCGCGCCGAGGTCTCCGGCCTGAAGGCCGTCGACGGCGGCGTGGAGATCACCACGAAGGACGGCCGCACGCGGCGCGTGGAACGGGTCGTGCTGGCGGCCGGCGCCTTCTCGCACCTTCTTGCGCGCGGCCTCGGCGAAAACATCCCGCTCGAAACCGAGCGCGGCTACAACACGACGCTGCCGCTTGACGCCTTCGACCTGCGCACGCAGGTCACCTTCGGCGGCCACGGCTTCGTCGTCACCCGGCTTTCGACCGGCATCCGCGTTGGCGGCGCGGTGGAGCTCGGCGGACTGAAGCTACCGCCGAACTTCCGCCGGTCGGAAGCCATGCTGGAAAAGGCGAGGCGCTTCCTGCCCGGCCTGAAGCCGGACGGCGGCGTGCAATGGATGGGTTTCCGCCCCTCCATGCCCGACAGCCTGCCGGCCATCGGCCGCGCCCGCGCGACGGCGAACGTCGTCTATGCCTTCGGCCACGGCCATCTCGGCCTCACCCAGTCGGCCGGCACCGCCCGCCTCGTCGCCGACCTCCTGACGGGGCAGCCGACGAGCATCGACCTCGCCCCCTTCTCCCCGCAGCGCTTCTAGGAGCCATCCCATGGCCGACCTTTCCGCCCGCAGCATCCTCGCCGGCACCGCCGCCGGCCCGATCATCGCGGCGGGAGAGGCGCTGAGCTTCTGGGGCGGCGTCGATCCGGCGACCGGCAGGGTCATCGACGTGCACCATCCGCTGCACGGCAAAACGATCACCGGCGGCATCCTGATGATGCCGTCGAGCCGCGGTTCCTGCACCGGCTCCGGCGTGCTGCTCGACCTGGCGCTGACCGGCCGCGCACCCGCGGCCCTCATCTTCAGCGAGGCGGAAGACGTGCTGACGCTCGGCGCGCTCATCGCCGCCGAGATGTTCGGCAAGCCGCTGCCGGTGCTGCGCCTCTCGCACGACGCCTTCGACGCGCTCTGTCGCGCGAAGACGGCAAGGATAAGCGACACGGCCATCGAGGCCGACGGCCTGACGATCCCCGTTTCACCGCCCGCTACCGCCGCGCTCGACCTCACCGACGACGACCGCGCCATGCTGGAAGGACGCGACGGCATCGCCGTGCAGCTCGCGATGCGCATCACGACCGCCATGGCCGCCCAGCAGGGCGCGGAAAGGCTCGTCGACGTGGTGCAGGGCCATATCGACGGCTGCATCTATGCCAGCCCCGCCAACCTGACCTTCGCCGAGAAGATGGCGGACATGGGCGCGAAGGTGCGCGTGCCGACCACGATGAACGCCATTTCCGTCGACCGCGCCAATTGGGAAAGGCAGGGCGTGCCGCACGATTTCGGCGATCCGGCCGCCCGGCTTGCCGACGCCTATGTGCGCATGGGCTGCCGGCCGACCTTCACCTGCTCGCCCTACCTGCTCGACAGCGCGCCGAAGGCGGGCGAGGCGATCGCCTGGGCCGAATCCAATGCCGTGATCTTCGCCAACACCGTGCTCGGCGCCCGCACGGCCAAACATCCCGATTTCCTCGACCTCTGCATCGCGCTCACCGGCCGCGCGCCGCTCTCCGGCGTCTATCTTTCCGAACACCGCAAGGCGAGCCGCGTCATCGCCGTCGAGCTTCCCGAGAATGTCGACGACGCCTTCTGGCCGCTCGTCGGCTATCTCGCCGGCCGCGCCGCACCGGACCGCATCCCTCTTCTCACCGGCCTTGCCGATGCGAAACCGACGCGGGACGACCTCAAGGCCCTCTGCGCCGCTTTCGGCACCACCTCGGCCGCACCCATGCTGCATATCGAGGGCGTGACGCCCGAGGCCGAGGGCGCCGCCGCGCAGGATGCCGACCGCGCGGCGATCACCCGCGCCGACATGGCCGAGGTCTGGACGATGTTCAACGACGGCCCCGAAGAAGTCGAGCTCGTCGCCATCGGCAGCCCGCATGCCTCGGCCTCCGAATGCCGCGCCTTCGCCGACGCGCTTGCCGGCCGCAAGCGCCACGGGGACGTCACCGTGATCGTCACGGCGGGACGCGACGTCATGGCCGAAGCCGGCGACGTCCTTGCCCGGCTTCGGGAAAGCGGCGTGCAGGTGCTGCCGGACCTCTGCTGGTGCTCGATCTCCGAGCCCATCTTCCCGACGAAGACGCGGGCGCTCATCACCAATTCCGGCAAATACGCCCACTACGGCCCGGGCCTTTCCGGCCGCACCGTGCGCTTCGGCAACCTTGCCGACTGCGTCGAGGCCGCGCTGACCGGCCGCGTACCGCCCCGCCTGCCGGTCTGGCTCGCCTGAGGGCAGCCTGTAAGATTAGTATTACTAATTCTTCATTTTGCTGTGCGACCTTGCCTGCGTGCATATATGGGACACCGCGAAATGACGCTCAAGCTACGCCAGATCCTGTCCGACAGGCAGGGGAATTTCGGAATCCTCACCGCAGTCATCATGGTTCCGCTGCTCGGCTGCGCGGGCCTTGCCATCGATATGACGAATGCCCTGCGCATCCGCTCCCAATTGATGGATGCGGCCGATTCGGCGGCCCTCGGCGCCATCACGGAACAGTCGAAGGGCGTCGCGGCGGCGGTCAAGATGGCGGCGAACGGCAATGTTCCGATCGCGGAGGCGGACGGGCGCCAGCTTTTCCAGTCCCAGAGCAGCGATGCCTTCCTGCAGACGCCGGTGGACGTTTCCGTCGCGGTCAACAAGGCGGGCAACAACCTCACGTCCGAGGTCCGTTTCTCGGCCGAGGTGCCGACGACCTTCCTGCGGATTCTCGGCCACCAGACCATTTCCATCAGCGGCACGGCCTCGGCCGTCTACCAGACGGAAAGTTTTACCGATTTCTACATGCTGCTCGACAACACGCCGTCGATGGGCGTGGGGGCGACGCCCGCCGACGTGGCGAAGATGGTGGCCGCGACGTCCGACAAGTGCGCCTTTGCCTGTCATATCGTCAAGGATGGCGTCGACAATCCGAACAGCTACTACAACCTCGCCCGGAAGATCGGGGCGACCATCCGCATCGACGTGGTGGCCAAGGCAACGGCGGCGCTGATGGACGAGGCCATCGCCACGCAGAAATATGCGAGCCAGTTCCGCATCGCCGCCTACACGTTCGGCGAAGCGGCGACCGACGTGAAGCTGTTCCCGGTCTCCAGGCTCACTTCGGACCTCAACGCGCTGAAGAAGGCGGCATCGAACATCAAGCTCATGAGCATTCCCGAGCAGGGCTACAACAACGACCAGCAGACCAGTTTCGACGACGCGCTTACCAAGATCGGCGCCGAAATCGACACGCCCGGCGACGGCAGCAGCACGGCGAGCCGGGAAAAGATCGTCTTCTTCGTCGCCGACGGCGTGGGAGACAGCTACAAGCCCAAGGGCTGCACGAAGAAGCTGACCGGAAGCCGCTGCCAGGAGCCGATCGACACGAAATATTGCCAGGCCCTGAAGGATCGCGGCATCCGCATCGCCGTCCTCTACACGACCTACCTGCCGCTTCCCACCAACAACTGGTACAACGACTGGATCTCACCCTTCCAGAACGAGATCGGCAACCGGATGAAGGATTGCGCCAGCGACGGCCTCTATTTCGAGGTGAGCCCCACCGAAGGCATCGAGGCCGCAATGAAGGCCCTCTTCCTCAAAGCCGTGAAATCCCCGCGTCTCGCAAGCTGAGAGGGGGCGTCGGCAACCAGTCTCCGCTATCCGGTGCTTTGCTCCTTGGGGATTTCGCCCATTGCCGGCAATTGATGGATACTTACCTCAATCCCGCTTCCGCCAATCCCCTGATCCAGAGGTCCATCATCCAGTCGCGCGCCATCCGGCTACGGCGCGCGAGGCTGAGGCTGTAATCCGGCTGAATCTCCAGAATGCGCGACAGGACGGCATGGGCGTCCTCCTTTTGCCCCGAAAGGGCAAGTGCGGCGGCAAGGAATCGATGGGCGATGATATGAGAGGGCGATTCCAGGATAATTCTCCTCGACAAGGCAATCGTCTCTTCGAAATTCTTCAGAAAGAAGTTGGCTCCCGCCAGTCCCAGTAGGAAGAAGTAGCTGCGCGGATCAAGGGGACTAAGCTTGCGGGCTGCCTCGAACTGCTCGATGGCACGTCGGCACTGGCCCGTATAAACGAAGACCCAGCCGCAATAAGAACGGATTGCGGGCGTGTCCGAGTGAAGTGCCAGCGCCCGATCGGCCAACTCAGCCGCACGCTCGAATTTCTCTCCAAACATGGCCGAGGCCCATGCGGCGGCGGCAAGCGCGCCAGGATGTTCCGGGTCGGCCAGGACGGCGCACTCGGCAAGGTGGCAGCTTTCCGCATAGGCTCCCTCAACATCATCGAGCCAGCCGTTGAGGGCCATCCGGCCGACGCAATCGGCAAGAGCGGCGAGAGCATCAACATAGTTTTGGTCTTGCCTTAGCGCCGCACGCAGCAAGGTTTCGGCTTCTGCGAAGCCTTTGCGCGTATAGGCGTGAAAAAGAGGCAGCGAGCGAAGATAGAGGTCATAGGCGCCAAGATCGCCGGTCCGCTTATTCCTTGCCTTCTCGATTTCCGCCGCTTGAAGGTTCGGCTCGATGGCAAGTGTCACTTCCTTCGCGATCCGGTCCTGAAGATCAAAGACATCCGTAAGGTCGCCCTCGAACCGGGCGGCCCAGATTTGCCGGCAGGTTTCGGCCTCGATCAGTCGGGCGGTCAGCCGCAGGCGCATGCCGTCCCGGCGCAAGGTGCCGTCGAGAATGTAATGCGCCCCTAGATTCCGCCCGATTCGGCGAATGTCGTCATCCTCGTTTCGAACGGCAAAGGAGGAGTTTCGGCCGACGACATGGAACCAGCGAATACGGCTGAGCGTGACGATGAGGTCGTCCGCGATCCCGAGGGCGAAGTAGGCTTGATCGGCATTGCCGGTCACGTCGGTAAACGGCAGGACCGCCAGAAAGGGTTTCTCCGCGCCACGGAGACCTTCGGTCGACCTGTTGACGGATTCCAGCTGAACGCTGTTTCCTCGTTCGGTCTTCACGCCCTCCAGCAGATAGCCACGCCCCGGAAAGGTGCGCAGATTGTGCCGGTGCTTCGCCCCGAGTGCTCCGCGTATATCCGAGATGCAGCGCGCGAGCGACTCGTCGCTTGCTGTGACATTTGGCCAGTTGGCTTGAATCAGGGCTTCCTTGGAGACGATCTCTCCGACGTTCTCAGCCAGCAGCATCAGCAGATTGAACGAGCGGCGACGCAGCTCTACGCGCCGCCCTTCCTCGTCACGCACTTCACGCTGCTCGATCAGAATCATCATCGTTTTTGCTTTGGCCCGGGATCGAATTTCAAGAAGATTTCAAACCGTTTTCACGACACCTGTCCACCCGCCACCTAAGCTTGTTTGATGCTGTGCTTCGTCGCGGCCGATTGTTCCGAATAACGCGAAGGAAGCCGACATGCAGCGCCTGCAATCGCTCGTCGTTTCGATCTGCCTACTCGCAGTAGCGCCTTTGCCAGCGGCGGGGGGAGATCACATCGAGGTGGACGCTGCCATCGTTTTCGCCGTCGACAGTTCCACATCGATTGATCCGGAGCGCGCCGACAGGCAGAGGATCGGGCATGCCGAAGCCCTGCGCTCCCGCGAGGTTATTACCGCGATCACGAGCGGCCCTACGGGCTGCATAGCCGTCACCTATTTCGAATGGGCAAGTGTCGGCAGCCTGCGCACCATCCTGCCCTGGCAGATTGTCTGCAACGAGGCGCAGGCCCGCGCCGCCGCGCAGACGATAGAAGATTACGGCGATACAGGCCACGGACGTAGTCGCGGCGGACGCACATCGATTTCCTTTGCGATCGATGCGGCGAGCCTTTCGCTTCGCGCCTGGAGCGGCAAGGCGGCACGAACGGTAATCGATATCTCCGTGAACGGAACGAACAATGACGGCTTGCCCGTCGAGATCAGCCGGAGACAAGCTTTGGCCGAAGGTCATGTCATCAACGCAATTACCCTCGATCGCGTGGAAGAGGGTGTGACGGATGATCTTGCCGGCTATCTGCATGAGGCAGTCATCGGAGGGCCCGGGGCCTTCGTGTCGATGACAAACAACCCGGCCGACTATGCGCGGGCATTGCGCCGGAAGCTGGCCCTCGAAATCAGCGGCCGCGCTTTGCCGACGGACGCGGCAACGGCGGTCTATGTGCGATGAGGCCGCAATTTTTCATGCCCGGGTTCGTTCCGGCCAAGCCGGTCGGAAGCGTGCTCCTCGCGATCCTCCTCGCCGTGGCGACGATGCTTCAGGCCCATGCGGCGGGCTCGGCGCTCGAACGCATCCAGGAGAAGGGAACCCTCACCGTCGCAATGTTCGGCGAGGACGTACCGCCGTTCTTCTACACGGACGACGCAGGCGAACTCGCCGGCATCGATCCGAGCCTTGCGCGCGACATCGCAGCCAAACTCGGCGTGCGGTTGGTCTTCGACAGGTCGGCGACGACTTTCGATGGCGTCGTGGATAAGGTGCGGACGGGCGATGCCGACATCGCTATCAGCCTGCTCAGCGATACGCTGGAGCGTGCGGCCCGTGTCAGCTTCAGCCGGAGCTATGTCAGCGTCCGGCAGTTCATGCTGATCAACCGGCTGGAATTTGCCAAGCTCACCGCGACGCGTGGTGCCGGCGGTGCCGCCGTTCCACTCGCGAAGCTGCTTGACGATCCCGCCGCGCATATCGGCGTTGTCAGCGGCACCTCCTATGTCGGCTTCCTTGGCCAGGATTTCCCCAGGGCGAAGATGGTCGAGTTCACCGACTGGAACACGATGCTCGCCGCCGTGAAGGCCGGTAGGCTGGTCGCGCTCATGTATGACGAGATCGAGATCGGTAACTGGCGTCACGCCGATCCGGCCGGCTCGCTCGACCTTCGGCCTTTCCATCTCGCCGGTCACCCGGACACGATCGCTATCGCGATGAGCCGGGAAGACCAGGACCTGAAGGCCTGGATCGACCTCTATCTCGGCAAGGTCAGCGAGAGCGGTTTCCTGCCGTCCCTTCTGGATACCTACCTTTATTCCGCCGACACGGGGCTCACCAATGATTGAAACCGTCAGACGCCGCCTCGCCGCCATTCTGCTGCATCCCGCCAGTGTGTTTGCCGGCCTGCTTTCAGGCGGCCTTTACGGGTGGCTCGATACTGGCGCCGCGCCGCTTGTCGAGTTCATCGGGCATCTCTACCTGCGGCTCTTGCAGATGTGCGTCATTCCCCTCCTGTTCTCGGCGGTGGTCATGGGGCTCGCCAAACTCTTCTCCAGCGGTTCGGCACGCAAATATGTCGGGCGTCTCGCCGGTCTGTTCGCCACTGGATTGCTGCTTGCCGGTGGCCTCGGCCTGTTTCTCGGTAAGGTGGGCCAGCCGGGTGCAAACCTCCAGGGCGGGGCGCGGCAGGTGATCGGCGAGGCCGTCTTTCGAGCCGAGGCGACGAGCGGGGCTACGGCCGGAACCAGCTTGCGGGATATCGCCATCGGCATCGTGCCTGAAAATATCTTCATGGCCTTCAGCAGCGGCAACATGCTGGCCATCCTGTTCTTCGCCTTGCTTTTCGGCGTGGCGCTCGGCTCGCTCGACGCCGACAAATCCGAGCGGGCGATCCTCCTTTTCGAAAGTGTCTATGAGACGCTGACGACGATCATCGGCTGGCTCGTTTATCTTCTTCCGGCCGGCCTTTTCTGCCTGGCCTACAGCCAGGTGTCGGCGGTCGGCCTGCCGATCCTGAGCGCAATGCTCAAGCTCGTGCTGCTGATCTATGCCGGCGGACTGTTCCTTGCGCTCGTTTGCACGCTCGCGGTCTGGTGGCGGCTCGGTGGCGATGTCCGCCGCCCGGTTTCGGCATTGCGCGAGGCGACCTTCGTGGCCTTCGGGACCGCGAGCAGCTTCGCCGCCCTGCCGGCGGCGTTGCGCGGGTTAAAGGCCGGCCTCGGCATGGACCGCCATGTGGTCGATCTCGTTCTGCCGCTCGGCATCACGCTCAATCCGCCGGGCTCGGTGTTCCATTTCGCGATCGCGACCGTCTTCCTCGCCAATCTCTACGGTGTCGATCTCGACATGGGCCAGATGGCCTTCGTTCTGGTGGCCTCGGTCCTGGCAGGGCTCGCTGCGGCGGGTGCGCCCGGCGTGGCGGCACTTTCCATGATGTCGCTGATCCTCATTCCGCTCGGCCTGCCGGTTGAGGTGGCGATTATCCTGCTTGTGGCCATCGATCCGATCGTCGACCCTGTGTTGACGGTGGTGAACGTCCAGGCGAATGCTGCGACGACCATCCTTCTTGCCGGTTCGGACGATCAGGGAAACCGTATTCAATCGGATCACGGGGTTTTGAGGCAGCCATGACGAGAAACACGACAAGCGCCGGACACGAAGCCAGCAACGCAGGATGGCTCGATCTGCATTTCGAGTCCTCCCGGCCAGAATATGAAGCGGCATTGGAAAAGGTCGGCATCAGACAAGGATGGAACGTACTTGACGCGGGGTGCGGGAGCGGCGGTTTCCTGCCGCAGATTGCCGAACTTGTCGGCGAGGCTGGTACGCTCGTCGCCCTCGATCTTGCTCCCGAGAATGTCGAGATGGCCGGTACTTTGCTTGCCGGAACGGGATTGGGTGAAAATGCCAGCGTTCATATTGGAAACGTTCTGGCGCTACCCTTTACGGATGCGACGTTCGACTGCGTCTGGTCCGCGAATGTCATGCAGTACCTAACGCCCGCCGAATTTCGACAGGCTGCCGCCGAGGCGAGGCGCGTGCTGAAACCGGGCGGATTATATGCAGTCAAGGAATTCGATTCGACATCCCTGCAAATACGGCCAATCGATTACGGCATCTTCACCCGTTTCATGGCGGCCCGGATGGAGACGTTTCGCAAGAAGGATGTGCTCGGAACGGATTGCGGTTCCCGCGTGCCGGCGTTGCTGGAACAGGCAGGTTGGGAAATTGTCTGGCGGAGGGGCTGGATGGTGGAGCGGTGGAGCCCTGTTGATATTCGCACGCGGAATTATCTACTCGACCTTATTTCGTATTTCGCAAACGTCGCCACGGACTATGACCTGCCAGCCGACGATCATCGCTATTGGCGGGAACTGGCCAGCGCTCCCGACCATCTGCTGGACGGTCCTGAATTCTGCTACAGGGAATTTTTCTCCGTCACCGTCTGCCGATAGCTTGGATACGTCGGCAGTAATGAATGGGAGAAGCCCACATAATATCGTGGCTGCAGGCGGTTAGTAACGAACGGCAGCGGGATGATACGCTTCAATTTTCCGCGTAAATCCGTGGGTTTAGGCGGTCCTTAGTGAATAAGGTGAATGAGAAAATGGCGGAGGAGAGGAAACCGGATACGAACGCTCTGCTCGGGTTCGTGCGCAGCAGATCGTAGTTGCACGAAATTCTGCTTTTCCAAACGGTCATAGTCGGGCCGGTAAGATGAACTCGACGCTTTCTCTCCTGCTTGTCTTCCTGGCCGGTTTTCCGCACCCCGGCACAACACATAGATGAGGCTTCTCAACGCCGCTGAAGGGCAACTCGATAGCTATATGGCGCGACCTCTTCGACCGTCACCATATCCCCGGCGCACACGCCGTGTCGTTCGAAGAATTCTCGGATCCAGCCGCGCTTGCGGAAGAACCGTTTCGCGCCATCGAGGTCGGTCATCACGATAGCGCCGCCGCCCCAGTCGACGGCAATCTCGCGGTGGGCTGCGGATGCACGGTTCGATCCACCGATTGCATCGGCAGGGAACTTCTCAAAGAAGCTCCTGAGATAGATGTGGTTATTGTCGATATTGCCCTGCGTGATCTCGGTCGTGCCGATGTGGCGCCCCACATGCCGGTGCGGGATCGGACCTGACGGCATCAGTGCCGCTGTAGACTCGGGTACAACAATCACGATGTCATCGCCCCCCTCGATCAGATCGAAGCCCTCGTCGGCCGCATTGGGAATTCGACGCAACTGAACCGGACTCAGCGCGCGGACGGGCTGAATGCCCTCGGCGCGCAGGACCACCTCTGCCGCCGCGCGGGCATCCTCGCCCGCGTCGTGGTGGTCGAACACGAGGCCAAGATGCTGCTTGAGACTTGCGAGTCCATGGCCACCGTTGCCCCGCAACTCAGGCCAGGCGGCGCGAGCGAGCTGAACGCTATCGCGCCAGTCCCACTGCGTGATCGGCAGGCCGCAGTTTCTACAAGCGGCTGCGATCGCGATGCGGTCAAAGCCCGAGTGCTGATAGACAGTCATACCCTGCAAGGCATCCTGCAGGACCGGCAGGACTTCGGCAAAGGTCGGAGCGCCCTGAACCGTGCGAGCGCTAATCCCGTGTAGCGAGGTGAACACCCAGCGATCCACCTGCGGATCAACATAGGTCACCCAGGCCTCGATGGAATTGTCGGGGCGCACGCAGGCCACGCCGATCTGGCAGATGCTCCCGCGGTCATTGTTCGCCGTCTCCACATCCAGCGCGAAGAAGCGGAACGGCCCCTTCGGAAAGGGGGCAACACGGGTCTGCCGAATGGACGGGGGCTTTGCCGCGGGGGCCGCGATGAGACTAGCCATCGCAGAAAGGAAGCGCATGCGCTGCCGCTCGATGGCTGCAAGTTCGCGTGCGCCCCATCCAAGGCGGCGCAGCGTGGCTTCAACCAGATCAGCCGGTTCGTCATAGGCCTGCATCCGACGCCGGTTCCAGGCGATGGCGTGCTCGGGTGCAAGAGAAAGCACCTCGGCCTCCAGCCGGGCGATATCCACCGTGTCGGGCAAGGGAATCCAGACCGCGCGGCAGTGATCGACGACGAATTCGTTGCGCAACGCCTTGGCTACATCGCCATCGGCCTTGGTCAGCGCATCCTTACGGTCGCGCCACATCCGGCCGGTGTTGTACATCTGCGCGAAGTAGTGGCTCATGCCCTCCGAGCCGGTGCGATGGCGCTGGTGGATCCGCTCGTAGAAGGTTTGATCGGTCGAACTGGTCGATCCGATGTAACGCAGATCACCAAGATGATCGACGAGACCGTAAAGTCCGCGCGCATCGCGCGGCGCCTGAACGGTCGGGCGAGGCGCCGCCTCGATAAGAGCGGAAAGCAGATCTTCGGCAGAGAAACGCATCATCAAATGCCAAGACTGAACACCTAGTTTGTGCGCAACGGATCGCACTTGCGCGCAATTCGGCGCAAGTGGCGGACAGAGAGGGATTCGAACCCTCGATAGAGTTTCCCCTATACACGCGTTCCAGGCGTGCGCCTTCAACCACTCGGCCACCTGTCCATCCGCTCGCTGCCGGCGGTCAGCCCGGCGCGGTTCGCTTTCCTGTTTCCATTCCGGCGAGACGGCGCGATATATACCGAGGTTTGCAGCCGGATCAACCGCTTTCTGACAGAAACTTGAAGGATTTCCCGCGCTGCGGCGAAGGATTGCGCAAGGCCGGCCGTGTTCCTATCTATAGGCAGGAAGAAAGCGGGGCGGAATTGCCGCCCGCGGGCTGCGCCGGGAGGGCGCGATGATACGGTTCGTCCTCAAGGCCATCAGCCTTTTCGCCCTCGTCGTCGCCATCATGGCCGGCACGATCGACGCGATCCAGTCGGTCTCGGCTTCCGAGCCGGTGCTGACGCCGCTTGCCGTCGCCTGGAGCACGGCGAGCCCCGATACGATCGCCCTCGTCGCCGACAGCATCATGCGCAACTTCCCCTATGCCTGGGACCCGGCGGCCATGTGGGTGCTTTCGCAGCCGGCCTTCGCCGTGCTGCTCATCGTTTCGCTGTTCTTCTGGGTGATCGCCTACCGGCGCCCGCCCGTCGCGGGCCGCTTCACCGCTTAAGGCCCGTTTCTCCAAGTCCGGCCAGGGAGGCCAGAATGTTCCTGATCGACATGTTCAACAAGAAAACCGCCATGCCCGCGCCCGAGGCAGCCCTGCCGGGCCGCGGCGAGCCCATCGCGACATCCGAGACCCACTTTGTGAACGGCCACCCGCTGAAAGGGCCCTATCCCGTGGGCTACCGCACCGTGCTCCTCGGCATGGGCTGCTTCTGGGGCGCCGAGCGGCTGCTCTGGCAGATCCCCGGCGTCTGGGTGACGGCATCGGGCTATTCCGGCGGCTTCACGCCGAACCCCACCTACCACGAGACGACGACGGGGCTCACCGGCCATGCCGAAGTCGTGCTCGTCGTCTACGATCCGGCCACGGTCTCGCTCGAGGCCCTGCTGAAGGCCTTCTTCGAGGCGCACGACCCGACGCAGGGCATGCGCCAGGGCAACGACATCGGCACGACCTACCGCTCGGCGATCTATGCCGAGGACGAGGCGGACCTTGAAACGGCGCGCCGCGTACGCGATGCCTACCAGGCGGCGCTGACGGCGGCCGGGCGCACGGACCGCATCACCACCGAGATCGCCGAGGCCGGCCCGTTCTACTTCGCCGAGGAGGCGCACCAGCAGTACCTCGCCAAGAATCCGGGTGGCTATTGCGGCCTGCGCGGCACGGGCGTTTCCTGCGCCATCGGTGGATAGCATCGTCATTTCAACGCGCTAGGGCCGCCGCAAGAAGGGTTCTCTTCCTTTGCCCGCGGGGCCCCATATTTTTTACCAACTGAAAAATTTCTGGTGAATTTTTCCAGCAGCCGTGCAAGGATGCCGCCAGCCTGACCCGAGGGAAAGGGGTCGGTGGCTCCGTGCGCGCCGTTCCACGCGCCGCCCGGAAGGTCCCTATAAGATCAATAGCGAACAGGGCTGCACAATGAAGAAAACCCTTCTCACCCTTCTTGCCACCGCTGCGATGTCGGCCAGCGCGCTCGCCGCGGACATCAAGCCGGCCATCATCTACGACCTCGGCGGCAAGTTCGACAAGTCGTTCAACGAGGCAGCCTTCAACGGCGCGGAAAAGTTCAAGACCGAGACCGGCATCGAATACCGCGACTTCGAAATCGCCAACGACGCCCAGCGCGAGCAGGCGCTGCGCCGCTTTGCCGGCGACGGCAACAACCCCATCGTGATGGCCGGCTTCTCCTGGTCCGCAGCGCTTGAGAAGGTCGCCGCGGAATATCCGGACACCAAGTTCGCCATCATCGACATGGTGCTCGACAAGCCGAACGTCCGCTCGGTCGTCTTCAAGGAAGAAGAAGGCTCGTGGCTCGCCGGCATCCTGGCCGGCATGGCCTCCAAGTCGAAGACCGTCTCCTTCGTCGGCGGCATGGACATTCCGCTGATCCACAAGTTCGCCTGCGGCTATATCGGCGGCGCCAAGTCGCTCGGCCCGGACTATAACGTGCTCGAAGCCTATACGGGCACGACGCCGGACGCCTGGAACGACCCGGTCAAGGGCGGCGAGATCGCCAAGTCGCAGTTCGACCAGGGCTCCGACGTCGTCTATCACGCCGCCGGCGGCACGGGCGTCGGCGTCCTGCAGGCTGCGGCCGACGCGGGCAAGCTTGGCATCGGCGTCGATTCCAACCAGAACGGCCTGCAGCCCGGCAAGGTGCTGACCTCGATGGTCAAACGCGTGGACGTCGCCGTCTACGACGCCTTTATGTCGGCCAAGAACGACACGTTCCAGCCCGGCATCAACGTGCTCGGCCTCAAGGAAGGTGGCGTCGACGTCGCCATGGACGAGAACAACGCGCCGCTCATCACCCCGGAAATGAAGGCCGCCATCGACAAGGCACGCGCCGACATCATCGCCGGCACGGTGCAGGTCCACGACTACATGTCGGACGAGACCTGCCCCTACTAAGCGGCATCGGCCAGATCACCGGCCCGTCTGCGCAAGCAGGCGGGCCGATTCCGTCTCGCGGCCTCAATAATGCGGGGGACGGGTGATGGCCGGGGCCTCCAGCGACCCTTCTTCCAGCACGAGGAACCGTTCCGTCAGCCGGTCGAGCTTTGTGCGAAGCTGCTCGACCACGCGCCATTGTTCGGCGAGCTGGTCGGAAAGCTCCTCGATCGTGTTGGCCTGGTGGGCGACGTGCTCCTCCAGGCGGGCGATGCGTTCGGCCTGGGTTTCTTCGGAACGGTCGGGCATGGGCATGGTCCTCCTTGCCGGTCAGAGGCGGCGGCACGAGCTATAGCGGCGCGGGCCCCTGCCCGCAATCGGGCTGGACAAGAGCGGCGGAAGCAACAAGACTACGAGCCGATAGGCCGGAAGCGCGGCCCTTCGGCCCCAAATCCCCGTAAGAGCGGATCGTCATGAGCGAATTGGCAATCGAACTGAAGGGCATCGACAAGAGCTTCGGCCTCGTCCACGCCAACCGGAACATCAACCTGAAGGTCCGTAAGGGCACCATTCACGGCATCATCGGCGAGAACGGCGCCGGCAAATCCACCCTCATGTCGATCCTCTACGGCTTCTACCAGGCCGACCATGGCGACATCCTGATCGACGGCAGCAAGGTCGACATCCGCGACCCGAACGCGGCCATCGCCGCCGGCATCGGCATGGTGCACCAGCACTTCATGCTGGTCGAGAACTTCACCGTGCTGGAAAACATCATGCTCGGCGCAGAGGAAAGCCAGATCCTCAATGCCGGCATCACCAAGGCGCGCGCGGAACTGAAGCGGCTCGAAAAGGAATATGCGCTGGAGGTCGATCCGGACGCCGTGATCGAGGAGCTGCCGGTCGGCATCCAGCAGCGCGTGGAAATCCTGAAGGCCCTCTACCGCAGGGCCGATATCCTCATCCTCGACGAGCCGACGGGCGTGCTGACGCCGGCGGAGGCCGACCACCTCTTCCGCATCCTCCGGCAGCTCAAGGAGCAGGGAAAGACCGTCATCCTCATCACCCACAAGCTGCGCGAGATCATGGCGATCACCGACGAGGTCTCCGTCATGCGCCGCGGCGAGATGGTGGCGACGCGCACGACGAAGGAAACCTCGGTGGAGGAGCTGGCCGAGCTGATGGTCGGCCGCCGCGTGCTGCTGCGCGTGGAAAAGGGCGAGGCGAAGCCCGCCGACGTCAAGCTCTCCGTCCGCAACCTCACGGTGCGCGACAGCCGCGGCGTCACCATGGTGGACGACGTCTCCTTCGACATCCGCGCCGGCGAGATCGTCGGCATCGCCGGGGTTGCCGGCAACGGCCAGTCGGAACTGCTGGAGGCGATCTCCGGCATCCGCCGGGCGGCCTCGGGCACCGTGCTCCTGTCCGGCAGCGCAATCGACGTGACGGGCGACGCGGACCCGGCGGAACTGCGCAAGCGCGGCCTTGCCCATGTGCCGGAGGACCGCCACCATGTCGGCCTCGTCCTGAAGTTCGACGAGAGCGAGAACGCCATCCTCGGCTACCACGACGATCCGAAATACCGGAAGGGCTTCCTGCTCGACGTCGACGCGATCCGGGCGGACGCGGAAGAGAAGATCGCCGCCTACGACATCCGCCCGCCGAACCCGCGCCTCAAGACCGCCAACTTCTCCGGCGGCAACCAGCAGAAGATCGTGCTGGCGCGCGAGATGGAGCGGGGACCCGAAGTGCTGATCATCGGCCAGCCGACGCGCGGCGTCGATGTCGGCGCCATCGAATTCATCCACAAGCGCATTATCGAGATGCGCGACCAGGGCAAGGCGGTGCTGCTCGTCTCGGTGGAGCTGGACGAGATCCGCGCACTGTCGGACCGCATCCTCGTCATGTTCGCCGGCCGCATCGTCGGCGAGCGCACGCCCGAGGCATCCGAAGGTGAACTCGGCCTGCTGATGGCCGGCGTGGAAGGCCCGAAGGAGGCCGCGGAATGAGCGTACCCTATGCGAAACTGCCGGCCTGGGCCGAATACGGCCTGATCCCGCTCGTCAACCTCATCGTCGCCTTCCTGATCTCCGGCCTCGTCGTGCTCATCGTCGGCGAAAGCCCGCTGGAAGCGGCCTACCACATGATCAACGGCGCCTTCGGGCGCGGCGAATATATCGGCTTCACGCTCTACTACACGACGACCTTCATCTTCACCGGCCTTTCCGTGGCGGTCGCCTTCCATTGCGGCCTCTTCAACATCGGCACGGAAGGCCAGGCCTATATCGGCGGCATCGGCGTGGCGCTCGCCTGCCTCGCCTTCGACCGGACGCTGCCCTGGTATCTCGTCTTCCCGATCGCCATCGTCGGCGCCTCGTTCTTCGGCGCGCTCTGGGCGCTCATTCCCGGCTGGCTGCAGGCCAAGCGCGGCAGCCATATCGTCATCACGACGATCATGTTCAACTTCATCGCCGCCAGCCTCATGAACTACCTGCTCAACAAGGTGTTCAAGCCGCTCGGCTCCATGTCGCTCGAAACCCGCACCTTCGATGCCGGCGGGCAGCTTCCCAAGCTCGACTGGCTGATGTCGATCTTCGGCCTTTCCGTCGGCTCGGCGCCGTTCAACATCTCCTTCCTTCTGGCGCTTGTCGTCTCCTTCGGCGTCTGGGTGCTGATCTGGCGCACCAAGCTCGGCTACGAGATGCGCACCATGGGCCACAGCCCCGCCGCCGCGCGCTATGCCGGCATCAAGGAGGCGAAGATCATCGTCATCACCATGATGCTCTCCGGCGCGCTCGCCGGCATGATGGCGCTGAACCCGATCATGGGCGAGCAGTTCCGCATGCAGCTCGATTTCGTTCAGGGCGCCGGCTTCGTCGGCATCGCCGTGGCGCTGATGGGCCGCTCGCATCCGGCGGGCATCATCCCGGCCGCCCTCCTCTTCGGCATGCTCTACCAGGGGGGCGCGGAAATCTCCTTCGAGATGCCCTCCATCTCGCGCGACATGATCGTCATCATCCAGGGCCTCGTGATCCTGTTTGCCGGCGCACTGGAGCACATGTTCCGCCCGGCCATCACGCGCATCGTCCTCGGCCTCTCGCCGAAGACCCGCGACGTCGCCGCCACCAAGGGAGCCTGAACCATGGAACTCTTTCAGGTCTTCATCGAGCTTGCGCAGTCGACCGTCCGCGTCTCGACGCCGCTGATCCTCGCCGCGCTCGCCGGCCTCTTCACCGAGCGGGCGGGCGTCTTCGACATCGGCCTCGAGGGCAAGATGCTGGGCGCGGCCTTCGCCGCCGGCGCCGTCGCCTACATCACCCAGTCCGTGATGATGGGACTGCTTGCCGCCATCCTCATCTCCGTGCTGCTCTCGCTGGTGCACGGCTATGCCTCGATCACCCAGCGCGGCAACCAGATCGTCTCGGGCGTCGCCATCAACTTCGTCGTCGCCGGCGCCACCGTCATCCTCGGCCAGGCCTGGTTCAAGCAGGGCGGGCGCACGCCTGCCCTTTCGGCGGACGGCCGCTTCGGCACGATCAAGCTGCCCTTCGCCGACAGCCTGCGCGACGTGCCGATCCTCGGGCAGGTCTATTCCGACCTCCTCTCCGGCCATTCGCCCCTTACCTACCTCGCCTTCCTGATGGTGCCGGCGAGCTGGTGGATCCTCTACCGCACGCGCTTCGGCCTTCGCCTTCGCGCCGTCGGGGAAAATCCGGGCGCGGTCGACACCGCCGGCATCTCCGTCGTCTGGCTGCGCTACCGCGCCGTCATCTGCTGCGGCATCCTGTGCGGCGTGGCGGGCGCCTATCTCTCGCTTGCGGCCAATGCCGGCTTCACCAAGGGCATGACGGCGGGCAAGGGCTATATCGCGCTCGCCGCCCTCATCTTCGCCAAGTGGCAGCCGAAGAACATCCTCTTCGCCTGCCTGCTCTTCGGCTTCCTCGATGCCTTCGCCATCCGCTACCAGGGCTATGCCTTCCCGCTGATCGGCAAGGTGCCGGTGCAGCTCATGCAGGCGCTGCCCTATATCCTCACGGTGATCCTGCTCGCAGGCTTCATCGGCAAGGCCATCCCGCCGAAGGCCGGCGGCGTGCCCTACGTCAAGGAGCGCTAAAAATGTCCCACGACCTCTTCGAGGCGGCACGCGCGGCGATGGCCCACGCCTATGCGCCCTATTCGAAATTCCCCGTCGGCGCGGCGATCCGCGCCGAGGACGGGAAGATCTATGCCGGCGCCAATATCGAGAACATCTCCTTCCCGCAGGGCTGGTGCGCCGAACCCACCGCCATCAGCCACATGATCATGGCCGGCGCGACGAAGATCGTCGAGATGGCGGTGATTGCCGAGAAGCTGCCGCTCTGCCCGCCCTGCGGCGGCTGCCGGCAGAAGATCGCCGAATTCGCCTCGGCGAAAACGCCGATCTATCTCTGCGACGAGACCGGCGTGAAGAAGACCATGACGATGGAAGAGCTTCTGCCGCACGGCTTTGCGACGGATGTGATCGGATGAGCGCTGCCACGACCGACCTTCTCGTCTCGCGCCTCGGCGGCGTCGCGCCGCGCCACGGCATCGTGCTCGGCTCCGGCCTCGGCTCGCTGGTGGAGGCGATTACCGACCCGCTGCGCATTCCCTATTCCGACCTGCCGAGCTTTCCGGTCAGCGCCGTCTCGGGCCATGCCGGCGAGCTCGTCATCGGCCATCTGGGCGCCGTCCCCGTCATCGTCCTCTCCGGCCGCGTGCATTACTACGAAAGCGGCGACGCCAATGCCATGCGCACGCCGATCGAGGTGCTGAAGGGCCTCGGCGTCACCTCGCTGATCCTCACCAATTCGGCAGGATCGCTGCGGGACGACATGCCGCCCGGCTCGGTGATGCGCATTGCCGATCACATCAACTTCTCCGGCACCAATCCGCTCATCGGCCTTGCCGGCGACGACCGCTTCGTCGGCATGACCAATGCCTACGATGCCGGACTTGCCGCAAGCATGGAGCGGGCGGCGGAAAAGCTCGGCATCCCGCTTTCCTCCGGCGTCTACATGTGGTTCTCCGGCCCGAGCTTCGAGACGCCGGCGGAAATCCGCATGGCGCGCGTGCTCGGCGCCGATGCGGTCGGCATGTCGACCGTGCCGGAAGTGCTGATCGCCCGCCATCTCGGCCTCAGGGTCGCGGCCGCCTCGGTCATCACCAATTTCGGCGCCGGCATGACGGGCGGCGAACTCAGCCATCACGAAACCAAGGACATGGCCCCGGTCGGCGGAAAGCGGCTTGCCGCGATCCTCGCCGAGATGATCGCGGGCGGAGACGACGACCATGCATGAGGCCATCGCCAAGAAAACGCTTTCAATGCTCGACCTGACCGATCTGACGGACACCTGCGATGCGGCGGCCATCGAAAAGCTCTGCAGGCAGGCGCAGACGCCCTTCGGGCCGACCGCCGCCATCTGCATCTGGCCGCGCTTCGTGGCGCAGGCCCGCGCCATCCTCGGCAAGGGGCATGCGGTGAGGATCGCCACCGTCGTCAACTTCCCCTCCGGCGACATGGCTGTTGCCGATGTCGTCGCTGAGACGAAGCAGGCGATTGCCGACGGCGCGGACGAGATCGACCTCGTCATCCCCTATCGCGACTTCATCGCCGGCGACGAGGAGGCCGTGACGGAGATGGTAACGGCCGTGAGGGCCGCCTGCCCGCCGCCCGTCACGCTGAAGACCATCCTGGAGACCGGCGAACTCAAGGATCCGGCGCTGATCCGCGAAGCCTCGGACCTCGCCATTGCCGCCGGCACGGATTTCATCAAGACCTCGACCGGCAAGGTCTCCGTCAACGCCACCCTGCAGGCCGCAGAGATCATGCTGAATGCCATCAAGACGAGCGGCAAGCCGGTCGGCTTCAAGCCGGCGGGCGGCGTGCGCACGGTAGGCGATGCCGGCGAATACCTGGCGCTCGCCGCCTCGATCCTTGGCGAAGGCTGGGCGACGCCGGAAACCTTCCGCTTCGGCGCCTCGGGGCTGCTGGGCGACATTCTCGCCGTGCTCGGCGGCCAGGCCGCACCCGCCGCGCCGGCAAGCTACTGAGATGCTGCCGCAGGAGACAATCCGCCGCAAGCGGAACGGCGAGCCCCTCTCCCGCGAGGAGATCGCCCGCCTCGTTGCCGGCGTGACGGACGGCAGCGTCTCCGAGGGGCAGGTCGCCGCCTTCGCCATGGCCGTCTGGTTCAACGGCATGGCGCGCGAGGAAACCGTGGCGCTGACATTGGCCATGCGCGATTCGGGCGACGTGCTCGACTGGTCGGACCTCGACCGGCCGGTCGCCGACAAGCATTCGACCGGCGGCGTCGGCGACAATATCTCGCTGATGCTCGCGCCCATCGCGGCCGCCTGCGGGCTTGCCGTGCCGATGATCTCCGGGCGCGGCCTCGGCCATACCGGCGGCACGCTCGACAAGCTGGAATCGATCCCCGGCTATACGATCATGCCGTCCGCCGACGCCTTCCGCCGCACGGTGAAGGAGGTCGGCTGCGCGATCATCGGCCAGACGGCAGACCTCGCGCCGGCCGACAAGCGCATCTACGCCATCCGCGACGTGACGGCGACGGTCGATTCCGTGCCGCTGATCACCGCCTCGATCCTCTCCAAGAAGCTCGCCGCCGGCCTGCAATCGCTGGTGCTGGACGTGAAGGTCGGCAACGGCGCCTTCATGACGGAGATGGCGGAGGCCGAGGCGCTCGCCCGCTCTCTGGTCGAGGTGGCGAACGGGGCGGGCGTGAAGACGTCCGCGCTCATCACCGACATGAACCAGCCTTTGGCGGACGCCGCCGGCAACGCCGTCGAGATTGCAAACTGCATCGCCTTCCTCAAGGGCGGGAAGGCCGGCACGCGGCTGGAGCGCATCGTGCTTGCCTTCGCCGCCGAGATGCTGGCGCTGTCCGGGCTGGAAGCCGATCCCGCGGCGGCCCTCGCGCGGGCGACGAAGGCGCTCACGAGCGGGGCGGCGGCGGAGACTTTCGGACGCATGGTGCACGCCCTCGGCGGGCCGGCCGATATCGTCGAGCGGCCGGCAGCCTATCTTGCGCCCGCGCCGGTCATCCGCCCGGTCCTTGCCGCGGAGGCCGGCTATATCGCCGCCTGCGACACGCGGGGCATCGGCCTTGCCGTCATCGGACTCGGCGGCGGACGCAGCCGGCCGAACGATACCGTCGACCATCGGGTCGGCTTCGACCGCCTGCTGCCGCTCGGCACGAAGGTGGAAAAGGGCATGGAGATCGGCCGCGTCCATGCGGCGCATGCGGACGATGCCATAGAGGCGGCAACGCAGCTTGCCGCGCTCTACCGGATCGCTCCGGAAGCACCGGCCGCCGCGCCGGAAATCCTTGAGGCCATCAGCGCGTGAGGTGCAGCTTGCCGTCCTCGACCTTGTAGGACGACAGCCCCTTCAGGAAGCTCATGCCGATCAGGGTGCCGGAAAGCGCCTTGTCCTCCAGCACCATGGCGCCGACCTTCTCCATATGCACCGGGCCGATCTCGACCCTGTCGAGGCGGATATAGGCGGCACGCGCCTTGCCGTTGGCGGTGTCGACCGCATAGCGGAAATCGAGGTCCGCCTTGTCGATACCGAGGCGCTGGGCGGTGGAGACATTGAGGGCGACCATGCTGGCGCCCGTATCCACCAGACCTTCCTCCTTGCGGCCGTTGATGGAGAAGAGGCCGGTGAAATGGCCGGCCGCATCGGCGGCGATGACCGCGCTGCGGTTGCCGGTATAGCGGGCCGCATCCTGCCCCGCCGCAACCGAAGCCTTCTCGATCTTCGCAGGCGGCGTGCCGGCCGCGGTCGATTCGAGATAGCGCGTCGCAAGACCGGGCACGAAGGCGGCCGCGGCGGCGACGGACCCGACGACAAGAACGAGGCTGCGAAGGAACATGGGACGGTCTCCGGAAGGATCTGTCCCGAAATAGCACGCCGCCGGCTAACGGACGGCAAAAGGGGCGCCACAGGGCGCCCCGGTCCACGATCTTCGAAAGGCGTGGTAAACGGTCGGTTAATGCGCGCCGGACATGTCGCCGAGCACGTCCTTGGACTTCACGGTGGAATCGGCGTTCAGCACGTAGACCATCGGCACGCCGGTGGCGAGGTTGAGCTTCAGGATCTCTTCCTTCGAAAGCCGGTCGAGCACCATGACCAGCGAGCGCAGCGAATTGCCGTGGGCGGCGACGAGCACCTTCTCGCCGCGCAGCACGCGGGGCAGTATCTCCGTCAGGTAATAGGGCCAGACACGCGCGCCGGTATCGCGCAGGCTCTCGCCGCCCGGCGGCGGCACGTCGTAGGAACGGCGCCAGATATGCACCTGCTCCTCGCCCCACTTGGCGCGGGCGTCGTCCTTGTTGAGGCCGGAGAGGTCGCCGTAGTCGCGCTCGTTCAACGCCTCGTCGCGGATCGTTTCGAGGCCCGGCTGGCCGATCTCGTCGAGGATGATCTTCAGCGTCTTCTGCGCGCGCGACAGCGCGGAGGTGAAGGCGACGTCGAACTTGATGCCGGTCTCGGCGAGCGCCTTGCCGCCGGTCGTGGCTTCCTCGATGCCGAGCGCGGTGAGGTCCGGGTCGCGCCAGCCGGTGAAGAGGTTCTTCAGATTCCATTCGCTCTGGCCGTGGCGAACGAGGACGAGGGTTCCGCTCATGGGATATATCTCCTGATATTGATCAGCTGAGCCCGAGCACGTCGAGCATGGAATAGAGGCCGGGCTTGCGATCGCGCGCCCAGAGCGCCGCGTGCACCGCACCACGGGCGAAGATCGAGCGGTCCGCCGCGCTGTGCGAGAGCGTCACCGTCTCGCCTTCGCCGGCCAGCATGACCGAATGCTCGCCGATGACCGAACCGCCGCGCAACGTGGCAAAGCCGATGGCGCCGGACGGCCGCGGGCCGGTATGGCCGTCACGCGTGCGCACCGAATTCTCCGCGAGCGAAATGCCGCGGCCCTTCGCGGCGGCGTTCCCGAGCAGCAGCGCCGTGCCGGAGGGCGCGTCGACCTTGTGCTTGTGGTGCATCTCGAGGATCTCGATGTCCCAGTCGGCCGGGCCGAGCGCGCGGGCGGCCGTCTCCGTCAGGACGCCGAGCAGGTTGACGCCGAGGCTCATATTGCCGGACTTGACGATCCGCGCATGGCGGGCGGCGGCGGCGATCTTCTCGTCGTCGGCCGGCGCGCAGCCGGTGGTGCCGACCACATGGACGATGCGCGCCTGGGCGGCAAGGCCGGCGAACTCGACGGTGGCGGCGGGCGCGGTGAAATCGAGCACGCCTTCGGCTTCGAGGAAGGCTTCCAGCGGCTTGTCGGTGACCGGAACGCCGATCGGCCCGAGGCCGGCAAGCTCGCCCGCATCGCGGCCGACGAAGGGCGAGCCCTCGCGCTCGACGGCGGCGAACACGGCCGCGCCCTCCATGGCGTGGATGGTGCGGATCAGCGTCTGGCCCATGCGGCCTGCGGCGCCGACGACGACCAGCTTCATTGCGGTGCCGCTCATCTTTCCCTCGTCCCTATGCTATTTGCCCGCGCTGCCGGCGGGCGCCTGAAGATTGTTGAGGCGAGCGTAAAGACCGTTCTCGCGGGCCGCAAGCTCCTCGTGCGTGCCTTCCTCGACGACCTTTCCGTCCTGCATCGCGACGATCTTGTCCGCCCGCACCACCGTGGAGAGGCGGTGGGCGATGACGACGACGGTGCGCCCGCTCATCGCCTCGTCGAGCGCTTTCTGCACGGCCTGCTCCGATTCGGTGTCGAGCGCGGAGGTGGCCTCGTCGAGGAGGAGGATCGGCGCGTTGCGCACCAGCGCGCGGGCGATGGAAAGCCGCTGGCGCTGGCCGCCGGAAAGCGTCACCCCGTTCTCGCCGACGGGCGTGTCGTAGCCGAGCGGCTGGGCGAGGATGAAATCGTGCGCATAGGCATGCCGCGCGGCGGCCTCCACCTCGGCGTCGCTCGCGTCGGGCCGGCCGTAGCGGATGTTGTCGCGGATCGTGCCCTCGAAGAGGTAGGGCTGCTGCGAGACATAGGCGATGGCGTTGCGCAGCGACTGCTTGGTGACATGGGCGATGTCCTGCCCGTCGATCAGGATTTCGCCCTCGGCCGGGTCGTAGAAGCGCGGAATGAGGCTGATGACGGTCGACTTGCCGGCGCCGGACGGGCCGACGAGCGCCGTCGTGCGCCCGCCCTCGGCCGTCAGGCTCACGCCCTTGAGGATCGTCTCGCTTTCCGAATAGCCGAAGCGGACATTGCGGAAGGCGATCGTCGCATCGGTGATTTCGAGCGGCTTCGCATCGGCAAGGTCGGCCTGGCGCGGCTTCAGGTCGAGGATCTCGTAGATCATGCGCGCATTGACGGCCGCGCGCTCCAGCGAGACCTGGAGGCGGGCAAGCCGGCGCGCCGGATCGTAGGCCATCAGGAGGGCGGCGACGAAGGAGAAGAAGGCGCCCGGCATCACGCCGCTGTAGATCGAGCGGTAGGCCGCATAGGCAAGCACGCCGGAAATGGCGAAGCCAGCGAAGGTCTCCGTCATCGGCGCGGTGCGTTCGGTCAGCCGCGCGATGCGGTTGGAGCGGTGCTCGGCCTCGTCGATGATCGCCTCGACCTTGCCGCGAAGCTGGTCCTCCATGGTGAAGGCCTTGACGATGGTGATGCCCTGGATCGTCTCCTGCATGGCGCCGAGCACGTGGCTGTTGAGCTCCACGGCCTCGCGCGTCGCGCTGCGCAGGCGCTTGGAGACATAACGAAGGCCGAGAAGCAGCGGCGGGGCGACGACGAAGACGATGAGGGTGAGCAGCCAGTCCTTGGAGATCATCACGCCGATGAGCGCGATGAGGGTAAGCACGTCGCGGGCGAGCGACGTCACCGTCATGTTGAGTACGTCGCGGATACCGGTGACGTTCTGGCTGATCTGGGCGGCGAGATAGGCCGAGCGCGATTCGCTGAAGAAGCCGACGCTGAGCGCCATCAGGTGCGAATAGAGCCGGCGCTGGTAGCGCGCGACGATGTTGTTGCCGATCTTCGACAGGATGACGGCTTCGTAGTAGGTGGCAAAGCCGCGCAGCACGAAGGCGAGGAAGATCGCGCCGCAGATGATCATGACGAGGTCGGCGCGCTTGTTGGCGAAGGCTTCGTTGACGACCGATTCCATGATCCAGGCGGTAAAGGCCGTCGTCAGCGCAACCACGGCAAGGCAGGCGATCGCCGTGATATAGCCGCGCAGGTGCTCGCGGCCGTTTTCGGCGATGACGCGCTTGAGCACGGCGGCGACGGTGTCGGAGCTGACGGGCGGGCGCTCGGTTCGACTTTTATCGGCCAATAAACTGACTTTCCTGCACGGTCTCGACAGCGGCCGGCGGACCGGCCCGTAGGCCGCTCTATAGGGGCTCGGCCGCGTTTTGGCGAGTCCGCGGCGCCGGACGGCCCCGCGAAAGGCTCACCTTTTCCAGCGGCGTCCCTCGGTTGCAACACCGAAACGCTCCGGCATGCGCGCGAAGGCGGCAAGGCCCGCGAGCGCGGCCATGGGATGGGTGACCACATAGGTGGGGATGGAGCGCAGCAGCGCGCTGTGCGGGGCCTTGTCCTCGAAGGCGGCGCGGAATTCCGGCCCGCGCAGCGCCGGGAGGATCTTCTGCGAGATACCGCCGGCAAGGAAGACGCCGCCCCTTGCCATGAAGATCATCGCCATGTCGCCGGCCACGCGACCGAGATAGGTGGAAAACAGCGAGACCGTCTCGATCGCCGCGCGGTCTTCCTGCGCGAGCGCCGCGGCCGTCACGTCGGCGGGGGTTTCAAGCGGCGCATCGACGCCGTCGGCCGCCGAAACGGCACGGTAGATGTTCATGATGCCGCGCCCGCACAGGAGCTGCTCGGCGGACATGCGCCCCTCGATGGGCTCGAGGAAGGGCCAGATCTGGTAGTCGCGCTCGCTGCGCGGGCCGACGTCGACATGGCCGCCCTCGCCCGGAACGGGAATCCAGCTCTGGCGGGCATGGACGAGGCCGGCAACGCCGAGGCCCGTGCCAGGGCCTAGCACGGTGCGCGAGGCCGAATGGCGCTCGATGCCGGAGCCGATCTTCTCGCAGTCCCCGTCGCCGAGCGAGGCGACGGCGAGCGCCTGCGCCTCGAAATCGTTGACCAGCAGCACATCCTCGAAGCCGAGATTGGCGATCATGTCACGCGGGCGCACCACCCAGGGGCAATTGGTCAGCGGCACCTCGTCGCCCTCGATGGGGCCGGCGAGCGCCAGGATCGCCGAACGCGGCTGCACCGAGGACTTGTCGAGGATGCATTGCTGCAGGGCGTCGTCGATGTTCGGATAGTCGGCGGTCTGCACGACGGGAAACTGCTTCGGCTCGGCGAAGGCATCCACCAGCAGCGCGAAGCGCGCATTGGTGCCGCCGATATCGCCGACGAGGATGGGAAAGGGGAAATGCGTGTCGTTGTCGTTCGGCCTTACCATCGGACTGTCCCGTTCCTTCGCTTGAATGGACCTGTTTCGCCTCGTCCACGCCCAAGGTGGCGTCAATCGCCTGCAAAGTCGAGCAGGCTTTCGGCCGTGGCGCGGTTGAGCGCCATCGGAATGTCGTAGACGATGGCAAGCCGCATCAAGGCCTTGACGTCGACATCGTGCGGCATGGGCGTCAGCGGATCGACGAAGAAGATCAGCAGGTCCACCTCGCCCGTGGCGATCAGCGCGCCGATCTGCTGGTCGCCGCCGAGCGGACCGCTCTTCAGCCGCGTCACGTCGAGGCCGGGACAGGCTTCCAGCACCCGTCCGCCCGTCGTGCCGGTGGCGACGATGCGGGCCTCGGCCAGCACGCGCTCGTTCTCGGCGGCGAAGGCCGCCATGTCGTCCTTCTTCTCGTCATGGGCGATGAGGGCGATGCATTTGCGGCGCGACATGGACTTTCCTTGCGGCTCGGCGGGAGTTTTAAATCGATTTGAAAGCCTTATACAAAAGCGCCGCCGCCTTGAAAAGCCCGCTCAGGCACGCTGGCCGCGCAGGAACGCCACCAGCGAGCGGCCGGCATCGAGGATGTGGTCGCGCGTCAGACGCGAGGCGAGGTCGCCGTCGCCCTTCTTGCAGGCCGCAAGGATCGCCTCGTGCTCGCGCCCGGCCCGCGGCACGCCGTCGGTAAAGGTCAACTGGGCGCGCAGGTAGCGGTCGATCCGGTCCAGCGAGGCGCGCACGTTCTGGAGATAATAGGGGCGGTGCGAGGCCTCGTAGAGGGTGTAATGGAACATCCGGTTGATCTCGCCCCAGCGGTGCGGGTCCGTCTCCCGGTCGAAGGCGTCGCGATAGGCCTGCGCGCGCTCCAGCGTCTCGCGGTCGAGATTGGGCACGGCAAGCCGCATGACCTCCGCCTCGATCAGCGCGCGGAACTGGAAGATCTCCTCGATCTCCTCGATGGAGAGGCCGGCGACGACGGCGCCCTTGTAGCGCTGGGTGGTGATGAGGCCGTGCTGCTCCAGCCGCGACAGCGCCTCGCGCACGGGAATGCGGCTGACGTTGAACATCTGCGCGATCTGGTCCTGCCGCAGGTTCTCGCCCTCGGCAAGGTCACCCTCGATGATCGCCCTGCGCAGCGCCTCGTAGACGATGTCGGCCGCCGAAGCGGCCTGCCTGACATCGACGGCAGCAAATTTCATCACGTCCAACCCCCTTGAATGGAGCCATGGTCATAGGTCGAAACCGGCAGCGGGGCAACCGAGCGGCGGAACGCGCCCCGTTGCTGAAGAAATGGATTGTATATTGGATCCAATCTTTCTATGACATAGGGAATGCGGTCGCGCATCCGGGCGCAGCCGAGCCACGAAGCGGAGAAGCGCCATGCGCAGCAGCAAGGTCATCCATATCGTCTCCTGCCACGCCGAGGGCGAGGTGGGCGATGTCATCGTCGGCGGCGTCGCCCCGCCGCCCGGCAAGACGCTGTGGGAACAGCGCAAGTTCATCGCCGAGGACAAGACGCTCCGCAACTTCGTGCTGAACGAGCCGCGCGGCGGCGTCTTCCGCCACATCAACCTTCTCGTGCCGCCGAAGGACCCGCGCGCCGACATGGGCTTCATCATCATGGAGCCGGAGGATACGCCGCCGATGTCCGGCTCCAACTCGATTTGCGTATCGACCGTGCTGCTCGACAGCGGCATCATCCCGATGGTGGAGCCGGAGACGCGCATGGTGCTGGAAGCGCCGGGCGGCCTCGTCAACGTCGTCGCCACCTGCCGCAACGGCAAGGCCGAGCGCATCGCCGTCACCAACGTGCCCTCCTTCGCCGACAGGCTGGACGCGAAACTGGAGGTGGAAGGCCTCGGCACACTCACCGTCGATACAGCCTATGGCGGCGACAGCTTCGTCTTGACCGACGCCCGCGCGCTCGGCTTTTCCGTGACGCCCGACGAGGCGCGGGAACTCGCAGAGACCGGCATCCGCATCACGAAAGCGGCCAACGAACAGCTCGGCTTCACCCATCCGGAGAACCCGGACTGGAACCACATCTCCTTCTGCCAGCTCACCCTTCCGGTCGAGGAGCGGGACGGCGCGCTGCACGGCCGCAACACGGTCGTCATCCAGCCGGCCAAGCTCGACCGCTCGCCGACAGGCACCGGCTGCTCGGCCCGCATGGCGGTGCTGCACGCCCGCGGCCAGATCAAGGTCGGGCAATCCTTCTCCGGCTACTCGATCCTCGATTCGCGCTTCGACTGCCGCATCGTCGGCGAAACCACGGTGGGCGGGCGCCCCGCCGTCGTGCCGGAAATCTCCGGCCGCGCCTGGGTCACCGGCACGAGCCAGGTCATGCTCGATCCGGACGATCCGTGGCCGGCCGGCTACCGCCTCGCCGACACCTGGCCGCGCAAGCAGTAACGCGCCTTCATCGGTCGGGCCCGATGCGGCCCGGCCGATTCCGTTTGACGGCGCATGCAAAGGAGAATAGTCATAAAGTCATCCGATGACTTTATGATTTATACCATGAACCCCCTCAACAAGACGAACCTCGCCGACAACGCCGTCGAGGCGATCCGCGGCGAAATCCTCGCGCACCGCTGGGCGGTGGGCGAGAAGCTGCCGAACGAGGCGAGGCTCTCGGCCATGCTCTCCGTCAGCCGCGGCACGGTGCGCGAGGCCGTGCGCGCCCTCGTCTCGCAGGGCTATCTCGAAACGCGGCAGGGCTCCGGCACCTATGTGGTTTCCGCCGCCGACACGCTCGGCCCGCTCACCATGGCGCGCCGCGCCGGCCTTCGCGACCAGTACGAGGCGCGCCTTGCGCTCGACGCGCAGGCGGCGCGGCTGGCGGCGCTGCGCCGCACGCCGGAGACGGTCGCGCACCTGCGCATGCTTCTGGCCGAGCGTGGAAACGCGCAGGGCGACAAGGCGGGGTTCATCACCCGCGACTTCGCCTTCCACCGGGCGGTGATCGCCGCTTCGCAGAATGCCGTTCTCGTCGGCATGTACGATTTCTTCTCCACGCTGATTGCCGAAACCATCGAGGCGAGCCTCAGCGAAGAGCTGCCCGAACCCGACGCCGCCGCCCATGCCGCGATCGTCGACGCCATCGAAAGCGGCGATCCGCAGGCGGCCGACACCGCCGTGCGCCGCTTCATGGCCCCCGTCCTTTCCGCTCTCGACCGGATGCTTCTTCCATGACCCTTTCCCCCTCCCCCGAAAACGATCCCGGCGCCATCGACCTCATCGACGCCGAGGCCGATAGCGTGCCCGCGCCCGAGCCGCACCGGCCGAAGAGCGCGGCGGCGCGGTTCCTGCTCGGCGCGAGCCTCGTCCTCATCGCCTTCAACCTGCGCCCGGTCTTCTCCAGCGCCTCCGCGCTGCTGCCGGAGATCCGCGAGACGCTCGGCCTTTCCGCCACCGGCGCCAGCCTGCTGACGACGCTCCCCGTCGTCTGCCTCGGCCTGTTCTCGCCGCTGGCGGCACCCCTTGCCCAGCGCATGGGCACGGAGCGCACGCTGCTCGCCGTCGTTACCCTGCTGACGGTCGGCACGGCGATGCGCGGCCTGTCCTCCATTCCGCTGCTCTTCCTCGGCACCGCGCTTGCCGGCGCGGCCATCGCCGTCGGCAACGTGCTGCTGCCGGGCCTCGTCAAGCGCGATTTCCCCGACAAGGCCGCGCTGATGACCGGCTGCTACACGATGGCGCTCTGCGCGGGCGCTGCGGGCGCGGCCGGCCTGACGCTGCCCATCGAGCAGGCGCTCGGCGGCTCGCTCGGCGGGGCGCTCGCCGCCTGGGCTGTGCCGGCCCTTCTCGTCGGCCTGCTCTGGCTGCCGCAGGTGCTCGCCACGCGCAGCCAGGCCAAGCGCGCCGGCTTCCGCGTCGAAGGGCTCTGGCGCGACCGGCTCGCCTGGCACGTCACGCTCTTCATGGGCCTGCAATCGGCGCTTGCCTATTGCGTCTTCGGCTGGCTGGTGCCGATCCTGCGCGAACGCGGGCTCGACGGCGTCACCGCCGGGGCCATCGTCTCGGTCTCGGTGATGGTGCAGGCGGGCGCCTGCCTCGTCGCCCCGCACCTTGCCGTGCGCGGCAGGGACCAGCGGCTGATCAACGTCGTGCTCTGCGGCTTTGCGACCGTCGCGCTGCTCGGCCTCCTCTTCGCACCGCTCTGGTCGGTCTGGTTCTGGGCCGTGATCCAGGGGATCGGACAGGGCGGGCTGATCGCCGTCGCGCTCACCGTCATCGTGCTGCGCACGCGCGACCCGCATATGGCGGCGCATCTTTCCGGCATGGCGCAATGCGTCGGCTACCTGCTCGCCGCCATCGGGCCGCTGATCGTCGGCCTCATCCGCGGCTGGACCGGCAGCTTCGCCTGGAGCGCGGTGCTGATCGTGCTGCTCGGCCTCGGCGCGGCGGTCAACGGTTGGTTCGCCGGCCGGGCGCTCTACGTCAACGCGCGCACGGTCGAATCCTGAGGCCTAACGGTGCAGGCCTCCGTCACGATCATGTCCATCGGGATATCGTGCAGCTGCGGATAGATCGTCGCAAGCCGCGCGCTCCTGTAGCCGATGCCGATGACGCGCGGGCGCTCTCCCATCGCCGCCAGCGTGCGGTCGAAGAAGCCGCCGCCATAGCCGAGCCGGTAGCAGGCCGGGTCGTAGCCGACGACGGGCGCGATGACGATATCGGGCCGGCAGAGGTTCGCCGCCGCCGGCACGGGAATGTTCCAGACGCCACGCGACAATGCCTCGCCCGCCTGCCAGAGATGGAATTCCAGCGGCCGCCCCTTCTCGACGACGACGGGCAGCGCCGTGCGCCCGCCGCGCCGCGCGACCTCCTCCATGAAGGGCCGGAAATCCGGCTCGCCGCGGAACGGCCAGTAGGCGCTGACGACAAGCCCCTCGACATCGCCGATCTCGGCGAGGACCCGGGCGGCGATGGCCTCGCCGTGGCCCGCACGCACCTCGGCGGGAACGGCAAGGCGCTCGGCGAGGAGGCGTTCGCGCTCGCTCTTGCGCCAGCGGTTCACATCCCGCCAGGCCTGGAGGTCGAGCGGGCCGGGAAGTCCCGCATAGACCGGGTCGATCTCGTGCAGGAAGCAGGCCGGGGAAGCGAAGGTTGCGGGTCTGTCGTCGTCGTCATCCATACTATTTGGCCTCCCTGCGTGATCTTGAAGGATCGCGCCGTTTTCCCTCCCAAGCAAACGAATTCACGCCGCCGGCGTCTCGTCGAGGATACCGGCAAGCACCACCGCCTGGTTCCTCTTCTCGTCGCGCGCGCCGTAGAGCAGCGTCACCGTTCCCGCCGCCGCGCGCCGCCTGAGGTCGTCCAGCAGGGGATTGCCCTTCAGCTCCTGCCGGTAGCGCGCCAGGAATTCCTCCCAGCGCTCCGGCCTGTGGCCGAACCACTGGCGAAGGGCCGGCGTCGGCGCGATGTCCTTCATCCATTCGTCGAGATGCGCCTTTTCCTTGGAAAGGCCGCGCGGCCAGAGGCGGTCGACGAGGATGCGCTCGCCGTCCTCCTTTGACGGTGCATCGTAGACGCGCTTGATCCTGACGGGCATCTATCCCTCCCGGTTTCCCCTGACGGTGCAATTGAGGTTGGAGAGAAGGCCGTCCTTCAGGCCGTAGACCCAACCGTGGATGGCGACCTCCCGGCCCTCCTGCCAGGCGGTCTGGATGGTCGGCGTGCGCGCGAGGCGCTCGACCTGCGCGATGACGGAAGCCTCGCAGAGCCGGTCGAGATCCGGCTCGCTCCACGCCCCGCATTCGCGGCATTCGAAGTTGCGGTCGGCGACGTCGCGCACCGGCTGGAGCCAATGGTCGATAAGGCCGAAGCGCTCGCCGCTGACGGCCGCGCGGATGCCGCCGCAGCCGTAGTGCCCGCAGATGATGATATGCTTCACGCCGAGCTGGCGCACGGCATATTCGACCACCGAGAGCATGTTGAGGTCGGTCGGATGGATGAGGTTGGAGACGTTGCGGTGGACGAAGACCTCGCCCGGCTCGAGGCCGGCGATGACGTTTGCCGGCACGCGGCTGTCGGAACAGCCGATCCAGAGATATTCCGGCTCCTGCAGCTTGGCCAGACGGTCGAAGTAATCCGCCTTTTCCGCCTTCCGCTCGGCGGACCAGGCACGGTTGTTGGCAAACAGACTATCGATCATCGGCAGCACTCCATTCTTAAGGGATAGCCGAGCTATCGACCCTGAACTGGCTTCTGTCAAACCGCCAGTCGGTCGCAGGGCCTCCCGCTTGACTTTATCACCGCCAGCGGCCCATCATGGGGCATGACGACGACGCTCTCCATCGCCCGGTTTCTGAAGCGGCTGTTTCCTCTCGCAGGACACTAGCCCCCGGCCCGGTCGCGTCGCGCCCCGGCCGTGGGGCGAAAGCGGTTCCGTTTCTCCAGACGAACCGCACAGGACAAGCGCGACACCATCCCCTTGTTTTCATTTCCTGCCCGCGCCCAGAGGCTGCGGGAGCCCATGAGGTTTTCCATGACCGCCACCAAGACCAGGGCCGGCCGCCTGCCCGCCATCACCGTCGCCCGCTCCGAGCATGCGCGGCTCTCCAACCTTGCCGACATGCTGGCCGAGCGCGACCCTCACGCCGCCGAACAGCTCGCCGCCGAGCTCGACCGCGCCAGGATCGTCGACGACGCGCGCATGGCGCCCGGCATCGTGCGCATGGGCTCGATCGTCGAATTCCGCATCGACGACGAGGCCCCGCAGACCGCCGAGCTCGTCTTCCCGAAGGATGCCGACATCTCCCGCCAGCGCATCTCCGTGCTGACGCCGGTGGGCGCGGCGCTTCTCGGCATGTCCGCCGGCCAGGCGATCGAATGGGCCGCGCGCGACGGCAGGGGCCGGCGCCTCAGCGTGATCGCCGTGCACGAAGCCGCAGCCGATGCGGTCCGCGCTTCCTGAGGCATCGGCCGCCATGAAATTCCTCTCCTTCTTCCAGTCCGGGCGCATCGGAGGTTGCCTCGTCGCAGGATCCTGACCCCCTGCGCCGCATCCGCGGCCAGGGGGCGTCTCCATGATGGATGTCGAATGCCCCGCTCCTGGAAAGCGGGCAGGATGGAGAATGCGATGAGACAGGATCCCGCAATGCTGACGGCAAGGGACGGCTATGTACTGGAAAGGATGCGGCGCGACTGGTCGCCGCTGACGCCGGAATGGCTCGCGCTGCTCGAACGGAAACTCACGGCGCGCCGCCTGCCGGCCGAGGGCCGCATCCCCGCCGATCTCGCAGCCATCGACGCGCGCGTCACGTTCCGCTGCGCAAGCGGGCTCACCGATACCCGCACGATCTGCCTTCCCGGCACCTATGCGCCGGGCGGCGTCTTCCTGCCGATCACCACCTTCTACGGCCTTGCGCTTGTCGGCCTTCGCGAGGGCGAGACCATGACCTTCGACCGGCCGGAGGGTATTGGCGACTGGGTGGCGCTGGAGAAGGTGCATTTCCAGGCGGGAAGCCGAGCCTCCTCTTCCGGCGACGCCCGCCCGGTCTTCAAGCTGATTGCCGGCGGCCTTGCCGGGCGCGCCTTCACCGCGGCCAACGAAAACGGCCCCGGACCGGGTCCGGGGCCGTCAGCGGCATGACGATCGGCAGGTGCGATCAGATGACGCCCTGCGCGCGCATGGCCTCGGCCACGCGGATGAAGCCGGCGATGTTGGCACCGAGCACGTAATTGCCCTTGGCGCCGTATTCCTCGGCCGTCTCGGCGCAGCGGTCGTGGATGCCCTGCATGATCTGGCCGAGCCGTTCGCGCGTCTGCTCGAAGCTCCAGCTGTCACGGCTGGCGTTCTGCTGCATTTCGAGCGCCGAGGTGGCGACGCCGCCGGCATTGGCCGCCTTGCCGGGCCCGAAGAGCACGCCGGCGGCCTGGAAGGCATGCACGGCCTCCGGCGTCGAGGGCATGTTGGCGCCCTCGGCGACGGCGATGACGCCGTTGGCGATCAGCGTCTTGGCGTCCTTGCCGGACAGTTCGTTCTGCGTGGCGCAGGGCAGCGCCACGTCGCACGGCACATCCCAGATCGAGCCCTTGCCGGCCGGGATGAAATGCACGCCCTTCGTCTTGGCGCGGGCATATTCCGACAGACGCTCGCGGCGCACTTCCTTGATCTCCTTGACAAGGGCGAGGTCGATGCCCTCCTCGTCGACAAGATAGCCGCTGCTGTCGGAGCAGGCGACGACCTTGGCACCGTAGCTCAGCGCCTGCTCGATGGCATAGATCGCCACGTTGCCGGAGCCCGAGACGGTGACGCGCTTGCCCGCAAAATCCGTGCCCTTGGTGGAGAGCATGGCGCGGGTGAAGTAGACGGCGCCGTAGCCGGTCGCTTCCTTGCGCACCAGCGAGCCGCCGTAGCTGAGGCCCTTGCCGGTGAAGACGCCCGCCTCGAAGCGGTTGGTCAGGCGCTTGTACTGGCCGAACATCCAGCCGATCTCGCGCCCGCTGACGCCGATGTCACCGGCCGGAACGTCGGTGTACTCGCCGAGATGACGGTGCAGCTCCGTCATGAAGGACTGGCAGAAGCGCATGATCTCGCCGTCCGACTTGCCCTTGGGGTCGAAGTCCGAGCCGCCCTTGCCGCCGCCGATCGGCAGGCCCGTCAGCGCGTTCTTGAAGATCTGCTCGAAGCCGAGGAACTTGATGATGCCGAGGTTGACGGAGGGATGGAGGCGAAGGCCGCCCTTGTAGGGGCCGAGCGCCGAGTTGAACTGCACGCGGAAGCCGCGGTTGATGCGCACCTGGCCCTTGTCGTCGACCCACGGCACGCGGAAGATGATCTGGCGCTCCGGCTCGCAGATGCGCTCGATCAGCGCGTCGGCAAGGTAATCGGGATGCTTGGAGACGACGAGGCCGAGGCTTTCCAGGACCTCGCGCACCGCCTGATGGAATTCCGGCTCGGCAGGATTGCGCTGCAGGACCTGGGCAAGGACGGGTTCGAGCTTTTCGTCGACAGTCGCCATTCTAATACTCCTTCATCTTTCATGCTTTCTGGAAAACTTGCGGGGCCGGCCTTTCAGATGCCCTGCCCGTGGCCGGCCATCATGGGAATGAGGCTGGTCTGGGAGAGGCTCCTGGCGAGTGTCGCCAGAAGGTCGGTCTGGGAAATGACGCCGATGGCGCGGTGCTCGTCGTCGACCACCACGACGGCGTGGATCGTGCCGTCCGTCAGGCGCGGCACGAGGCCGATGGCCGGCTCGGATGCCGTCGCCGTCGCAGCCCGGGAGACGGGCAGCGGCGCCTCCGGCATGGCGGCGGCAAGCTCGCGCAGGCCCACCGTGCCGAGAAGGCGGCCGGCGCCGTCGAGCACGGGCAGCGTGCGGATGTCGTGCGCGAGCAGCAGGCCGCGCGCGGTGTCGGCGCTGGCATCGGCCGGAACCGTCACCACGTCGCGGGACATGACGTCGGCGCAGGTGACTTCGCCGCGCTGGCGCAGCAGGGCCTGAAGCTCGACCTGCCGCAGCAGCGTATCGAGGTCGGAGCGGCTGATGTCGAGGGTCTCGTTCAGGCTGGCGATGGCCGCATCGATATCGGCCGTGTTGAAGCCGACGCGGAAGGCGGCCGGCGGATCGGCGGTCTTGTGCGGATTGACCGGGCTGACCGCCTGCCGGTGCGGATATTGCCGCCCCGAAAGCCTGTGGAACAGCATGCCGACGCCGACGAGGAGCAGCGAATTGGCCGCAACCGGAACGAAGGGAAACCAGAAGCCGGACCGGGCGACGGCCGCCCCGCCGATGACCGCGGTAAGCGCTGCCGCGCCCCCCGGCGGATGCAGCGAGCGGGTGAGCGACATGGCCAGGATGGCAAGCGCCACGGCAAGGCCGATGGCGAGCATCGGATCGGTGACGAGGGCCGCAACGCTGACGCCCACCAGCGCCGAAATGGTGTTGCCGCCGACGATGGACCAGGGCTGGGCCAGCGGGCTGGCGGGCACGGCGAAAAGCAGCACGGCCGAGGCGCCGACGGGGGCGACGATGAAGGGAAGATGCGGATCGTCGCCCATGGCAAGACCGCAGACGAGGCCGGTGAGGCCGATGCCGATCAGGGCCCCGATGCAGCCGATCAGGCGCTCCTTGAGCGTGGCGCCGGCCAGGATGGGAACAAACAGCCGATATTTCGACCAAAAGCCCGTTTTACGGGCATCGTTCTGTGGGGCGGCCACGATGATCCTGATGAGAAAAGAAGCAGATGAACGTTTTGTGGCTTATGTGCCCATCATGCGGGCGGCGCAAGAGTGCGTTCGAAAGATTCTGTTTCAGGAAAAGCCGGGAGGAAAAGCAGGCAACAAAAAAGCCCGGCAAGCCGGGCTTTTTTGGCATATTCCGGAAGGACCGGAACGGATTTGGTGCCAGAAGAGGCGTCAAAAACTTTTCCTATCATTTTGATTTTAAAGAAATAAGAAAATTTATTTCTATTGCCATACCAATAAATATACCAAAATATGGAAAGTGTGACGTTCAAACTAGCTATCTGGATGCCCATCCAAACTAAGATCAGTTCACTCTTGGAATGAGTTCACCAACCCTCTTTCACCAGTTTTGCACCTATACAAATGGCAGCTTTGCGCCGTCGTTTCGGTCGTCGAAGCCATCATCGCGCCTGCCTAGAAGCGGACATCATGTTGGCAGCGGCGGAAGGTCGCCTGTGCGCCTTCATATCGGCCGTTCAACGCTCGGCGAACCGTTCCCGAAGGCGGGCATGTGCCAGCAGCCGACTAAACCGCTTCCAAGCCGAAATGGTCTGGAATGGCCCACGCCGGTAAGCTTGACCGGCAGTCGTGTGCTCGTATGGCCTAAGGTCTATCCCGGCGGTTTGGCGGCCCAATTCGCCATGTTGGATCAAACTCGCCTTTCCATGGCAGCAAGGCCTTATGGGCATAGTGGGCGGTGCGTCTATTTAGTGCCGCCCGGTGGCCTTTGGACTAGCGTCCAAGCGTTAACCGATACTGCAAATAGAGCGGCGGCAATGTGCTAGTTCCAACTCCGGCTCGCGATATTGTTGGTCAGAAGGTGCCGTTGTATAGGCAGTTAACCAGCGATTTGGGTACAGAATTGAGTTCTACGATCACCGACAGGTCTGCCGTTCCCAGCCTCAATTCGCCTTGTCAAAGGCGGCCGCACAATAATGTTAGGTGAACATGTCCTTGTCTACCGACCAACTTGCATACTTTGCGCAAACTACCCGTCGCTCGGCGATCGATCTCTTGTTCGAGCAATCCTGGGTGAAGCTCTATCGCTGTGATGACGATGAAGCGTGGTTTAGCGGCCTTCTTGCGCCCGACCAGGTTGGCAAGGCGCTGGGTGACATCACATGGGATCTCCACTGGCACAACATGCGTCCGTCGATCGTGACCTATGGGTCTGGCCCCGGTGCGCGCGTCGAATATCAGCGGTTTCAAGACGAAGGCATCGAACCCATCGTCATCGTGCGTGAGCGTGGGAAAGGGCCATTCTTCGTAGAGCTGGCTGAGGATATACGCCTTTATCTCAACCTCTATCCGGGCGAGGATGGGGCGCTAATCCGGCATGGTGTGAGTGGCGAGGCCGAGGTGGCCGCAAGAGTCAATGCACATGAGGTTCGTATCCGCAAAGGACCGTTGCTCCAATATCTTTCCGCGCGCCAGATGTATCTCGCCATCTATTTCGACCATGTCGTGACGCTCAAAGGCGAGGTCTCCAATCCGCTGCCGGAGGCCGAGCGCTATGTCGACGTTCGTGAGCATGACCGAAGCTGGAGCTTTGGATCGCTCGATAATATCGGGGAACCTCTTTCGCGGCTCTGCGGCAAGCGGGTGCTCGCTCCACCGCCAAGATCCCACGCTGACGATCGAAATGAGGAAGATGAGCGCTGCGCCTCGTTCATCATCCGCGAGGACGATCTAGGTTGCCCGGTCGAACATTCGGCCGATCCGAAAGCGCTGGCCAATCTGTTCGGCGCCAATTCCGAGGCACCGGACTATCTGACGCCGGTTTATTTCCGACGGGACGTGCTCGATCGCTATTTCCACAATCCCGGGCGCTACGAGGTAAGTGATGGCGTCGTGCGCTGCGACCCGCATTGGGTGCTGCGCATGGACGATGATCATCGCGAACGCGTGATCGTGTTCTTGGGCGATCTCGGCCGTGACCTGCCTTATACTGAACAGCTTCATTGGCGGGCGCACAACATCCTGCCAGATGGTGGGCTGAGCTTGACGGCACGGGCACGAAGTTTTGACGCGCAATTCGCCGATGGCGAGCAGACTGAGCACCGTTTCAAATTCGCCTATCGACGCTTTTGTAATCGCTGGCTTGACGCGCATGGCTGGCCGCTGTTCAGGCCGCTTGCGAGGGGAGATGAGCATCTTTTGACGAAGCTGCATGTGCCCACCAGCGACAATCCTGCCGAACTCGATGCCCAGTTGCTGGGTCTCGCCAAGATACTCGTTGACAGCCTCAACGATGGGGCGCTCGACGCTGCGCTGGGTGAGGTCGAGGCGGATGAGCGCAGCCTCGGAAAGCTCCAGCGCTTTCTTGACGCGCGCGGCTATCTCCATGTCGCGCGCGATCTTGCGACGCTCCGGGCGATCCAGTCCCTGCGCTCGACTGGTGCGGCGCATGGACGTGGATCAGGCTATACAAAGGCCCTGAAGCGTTTGGGTCTCGACGGCAAGCCAGCCCCGGCAATCGTAGCCACATTGGTCGAGCAGGCAATCCTCATGCTGGATGGGCTCGCCGATGCTGCTGACGGTCTGGCTGCTGTGCCAACAATATAGACGCTTGCCTAGTATAGGCCGAATCATTTTGTGACGCTGTACGGACAGTGACGATACATGCGCACGATGCGCCCGCATTTCGGTCATTCTGCAACACCCGCTGAGTTCCTGAAAGCCGTCCGTCCGCTTTGCTAATGTGGCCACGTCCGGAAGCGCGCTAGAAGTGGACGTCAGCGACCTCACCCGTGATGTCGACGCTCCCCCTGGAATCTGTGGATACCCCGCGGGATATTACTCGGCTGAAACGAGATGAATTTTTTGGAACTGCAATCTTAGAACGTGGACTTTAAGCTGCTCTTGCGGTAGCTTCGCCGAAGGCGGGAGATTTTACTAAGTGACTGAAGTTAAAGAACAAGATACTGTTGCCAAAGCGAATCCTTCGAAGAGCTTTTTATTGCCATGCTCACTATAGGGATATCGACCTAGTGGATTGCATACTCGACCTACTAGACAATTCCGTTGATGGAATTAGCGAAGCTGCACGTCGTGCTGGTATCGAGCTCGACCCCGTGAAGCCATTTAATGGTCATGTCGTGGAAATTTCCTACGATAAAGATTTCTTCCAAATCCTAGATCGATCTGGCGGCATACCCGTGACTGTAGCAGAAGAGTATGCGTTTCGGTTCGGTCGCCCGGATGACGCGCCAGAGCTCAAGGACGGTACCATCGGGCTTTATGGTATTGGAATGAAACGCGCGATGTTCAAGATGGGGAACATCGTCAACATGGTATCTAGTACTGGCGTTGAATCTTTCTCACTATCGCTAGATGTCGATAAATGGCGCCGCGATCCGCAAATAAACAAAGATGCCGATGGTAATGAGCGGGTCGAGTGGTCGTTTCCCATGACCAACATCGTCTCAGCGAATACGTTGGTGCCGGTTGGGACAAAGATTCTAATCACCGAACTTTATGATGGCGTCTCTCGTCAGTTTGCTAACAGCGCATTTACTGATCGGTTACAACGAATGGTGTCCCGCGATTATGCATTTATCTTGAGCCGCGGGCTCGAAGTGCAAATCAATGGCAAGGCGGTAAAGCCGCAAATGCCGGTGATGAAGGAAAGCACGGAGTTTGCACCTTTCAAACATGTTGAAGAAATTGATGGCGTTCGCATCGAAATATCTGCCGGCTTAGCAGACCCGCCTCCGGACGACACATCCGCAACCGCCCGCAACCCAGATAGCGGGGTTTATGGTTGGTACATCGTCTGTAACGACCGCGTCGTAGTGAGCGCAGATAAATCCAGCGATACCGGATGGGGGTTGAGACCTGTTCCAGCTTGGCACCCGCAATACATAGGGTTTATGGGAGTAGCTAGGTTCGATAGCGACGAGCCGACTAAATTACCTTGGGAAACAACGAAGCGTGACGTTGAATCTAGCAACACGTTCTATTTGCGTGCATTGCCTATTATGATGCGCGCTACTAAGAAGCTCACCGACTACACTAACGCACGCCGGGCAGAGGCAAAGCGACTTAAGAAAATCGAGAAGGCTGCTGTTGCCAAGCCGGTCGCACGGATTACAGCCAGTGCGCCGATGAAACTCCCTCAAACAACGGTGAAGGATCTAGTCACCATCGAATATGTTCGTGAAGCGGCTGACGTCCAGGCGGTAGCTGATGCCTTGGGGATGATTGGATCATCGCCATCAGAGGTGGGCATTAAGACCTTCGAATACTTCTTCACGCGAGAAGTTGCCAAGTGACTAAACGATCATTCGAGTCTATCAACTACATGATCCGGCCGAATAAAAACGTGGAGCGTAAGCTCATACTCGCCACTCTGAACCGTTTGCGGCTCCAGTTTTCCATTGCAGACTATCGCTACGTTGGTTTCGGCTCGATGTGGTTTTCAGATTTCGTTCTGATGCATAAGGCTCTGGGAATCAGCGATATGGTGACGATTGAAAATCAAAAAAGTCGCGCAAAAAGGGTGGAATTCAACAAGCCATTTGGTTGCATCGCGGTAAAAATGGAAGATGCAACAACAGCGCTGGGCGAGGTCCTAGATGACAAACAAAGTATAGTTTGGCTAGACTATGACGGGCCACTAAAAAACGCCGTAACAGGAGACATAGAAACCGCGATAGGGGCGATGTCTCCCGGAAGCATGTTTCTTGTAACCATCAATGCAATGGTCGAGCAACTCCGGGGCCATAAAAATGAAGATGACGAAGAACTCTCGATGATTGATTATCTCGTCGACGTTTGCGAAGATGAAAGCCTTCGCTCGCGCGAGAACGAGATTACGCGCGTTCAGTTTCCTGAATTCGCTGCAAGCATCTTACATGAACGGATCAAATCCGCTGTACTCGAAAAGAAGCCTGGTTGCGAGTACCAACCTATCTGGTGTTATAGGTACGCCGACGACGCTGAAATGATAACGGTAGGCGGGATGATTGTCGACAAGCCTGCGAGACAGAAGTTCGTCGATAGCGGAGCCGGTGAATTAGCTCATGTCACTGGTGAAGCTCTATTTCACATCGAATTGCCCATCCTTACGGAAAAGGAAAAACGAGCGCTCGACAAGCGGCTTCCTTCTGCAACACCTCTAAAACTTAAGGACATTGAGTTCGAGCTTCGGCCATCAGAACTGGAGGCTTACCAGCGTTTTTACCTCGAATACCCGGTGTTCGGTGAGATGTCCGCATGAATACGGTGTGGGAGACTTACCTATCGCACACCGCTGGAATGGAACGAGGCTGGCTACCATGACCCTCGTCGATTTGTTTTGCGGATGTGGCGGCTTTTCTCTCGGAGCCCACAAGGCGGGTTTCAAAGTGGGCGCGGCATTTGATATTGATCCCGTGCTCACGTCCTCTTTTACTCAAAATTTCCGCGACACGAAGCTATATCTTCGGGATGTTTCGCTGCTAACAGGCGCAGAAATATCAAAGCTGGTTCGCTCTTCCGTTACCGGAGTCTTCGGCGGCCCTCCATGTCAAGGTTTCAGCGATATCGGAAGAAGAGATGCGTCCGACCCACGCAGACAACTCCTGGGCCACTTTTTCAGAATCGTAAGCGAAATAAAGCCTCTGTTTTTCGTTATGGAGAATGTCAAAGGACTCGCGTACTCGGACGCGAAAGAGGTTCTCGACGCCGCACTCTGCCATGTGAGCCACGACTTTAACATATTTGGTCCTCACATATTCGATGCAGCAGATTTTGGGGCAGCTACGAAAGGAAGGCGCTTGTTCGTCATTGGCTTCAACAAGCAGCTTGGCCTTGAGTTTAGTCTTAATGATCTAAAGCCTTATCAACAGGGACCATCCTCCGTCCGAGCCGCGATCGAGGATTTAGGGCAAGCAAAATTTCTAGCAATTGACGACAAAGACTTCGACGTCTGGCGGATAACCAAACGAGGTCGCCCGTTCGACTACGCTCGCAAAATGCGGAATGCCAATGGCTGTTTTACTGGGCATCGCATGGTGGAACATAAGCCGGACGTCGTGAAACGCTTTGCCTCCGTCCTACCAGGCCAGACCGATAAGGTCGGCCGTCATCCGCGGCTGGATTGGACAAAACAATGCGCCACTCTACGAGCAGGCACGGGGGCGGACAAGGGTTCGCGTCAAGCAGTGCGCCCAATACATCCATCCGAAAACCGGGTGATTACAGTCCGCGAAGCCGCAAGACTTCAAGGCTTCCCTGATCGACACGTTTTCCACCCGACCATCTGGCACAGCTTTCGGATGATTGGGAACAGCGTATCTCCAATAATCGCAGAAGCGATCTTTTCTGCAATTAAGGCGAAGATCGACGGCTATCAGGAGACACCCATAGCAGCGGAATAGTTATGACCGACCGCCTAACCCCGGAAAAGCGATCATGGTTGATGTCGCAGGTAAAAAGCCGCGACACGACACCGGAAATTGCGGTTAGGAAGGCAGCTTTCTCATTGGGGCTGCGATTTAGACTGCACACGTCTAAACTTCCGGGCAGACCCGACCTCATTTTCCCTCGATGGAAGAAGGTGATTTTCGTCCACGGTTGCTTTTGGCACCGCCATCCTGGTTGCCGCAAGGCGACCACACCGAAGTCTAATGAGGCATTTTGGGAAGACAAGTTCCGTCGGAATGTCGACCGAGATAAACGGGTGTTGCACGAGGTTGCGAAGCTTGGATGGGAACCTTTAGTAATTTGGTAATGTCAAACTAAAAACCCTTCCGAATTGAGACAGCGCCTTATGTCGTTCTTCCAGATAGATTCTTCAAATTCGCCAGATAACGGAGAATAATGTTTAAATGCTTGGTCTTTTATATATCGTTAGTTATTATTTGTGTGATAATTAAAATTTAATAACGCTATCACTTTCGGCAGAAATACTTATCGATATCCGGAAGTCTGCTCTCGAACCTGTCGAGGTATAGAATTTGGCCAAGAGCATTTGAATTGAAGTGCGTAACCTACGCCACTCGGAAAAAGCTTCTTCCTTTGTCATAGCTTTCAGCTTGGCCGAGCCGGACCAGAGATTGAAGCACGTCGCGGACCTCGGCCACGGTCTTGTCCGGCGACGTGAACGTAACGGCGATTTCCTCTGGGGACAGAGGCGCTTTTGCACGAGCCATAAGATCCAAGACGACTCGGGCCTGGTCCAGCCCCGCGGTTGGGAATGGCGTCTTCTTTGCCTTGACCTTGGTCGCCAAGATCGCCTGGACGCGGTCGCTACGATGTGCCAGCGGACCGATCTTGTCGATCTGATATTCAGGGCGCAGCCACTTGATGAAGCCCCGGCGCTCCTCTGCGGCCCGGACTTCGTTGAGCTGGACTAGGCTGTCGAGAATCTGCTCAGCGTCAATATCGGCGCGCCACCCGTAGGATTGCACGACGGCGGCGTCCAGCCGATCATGAAGCTCCCGCAGGATCAGAATAAGGCCACGGTTTCGGATGTCTTGGTCCTTGTGTGAAAGTTCATTACCCGTTCGAACTGCTTCGAGAACATTGTACAGCGTGGTCAAAGTCAGATCGGGATGCTCGGCAAGAACTCGCTTGCGCGTCGCATCTAGTTCTTCGACAATGCTACCTATTTCAGCACGAGCTGATGCACTTGCGTCGGGAAACGGGAAGGGATCAAAGCACCGGGATTTAGAATACCTTGGATCGTTCCCAACGCCCTGCCGTCCTCCGGTGCGCAAAGCCCAGCCCACATGTACCTTCGAAGACAGCACGCCAAGATGAAAAGAATCGTCCGATGCAATTGCGACCAGCATGTTGTCTGGAAGCACCTCAGCCTCCATGAACTGGAAGACGCGATGCTTCATAGTTTCGACCGTAGCGATGTAGCGGTGCAGCCCATCCATTGCTGGCCGAAGTTCTCGTCGAGGCTCGCCGAACCACCACCATTTCTCTCGATATGAGGCTCGATTATTCCGGTCCCGTTCTGGCTTCACCGTACCCAACAGGTGCTGGTAGACTTCGGGGAACTCTCGTCTGACCTGATCAGCGGCTATACCGAACAGGTCGAGAACCATCACCCCACGCGGTCGTGATGTCAGATCCCTACCGTTTCGGTATTCGCGGATATATCGATCAAGGCCCGGCCGCTTTCCAAGGCCGAGCTCAAAGACTTTTTCCCGCGTGATGATGAAGCCATCACCATGGAGCTTCACGCCCGGCGAGCAGATCGCATCGTTGGCAACTAGTGCCTTCGCTTTAGTGACATCCACGCCGATCGTAAGATCGGGATTGATCTTCCCTTCGTGTTCAGCGAACTCGACCAGGGGCTCATCGGTATCGAGGTCTGCCTCTCTCGTCACAATGCGCACAACGCCATCCCGTTCGCCGGCTTCAGCTACGGTCATGGCAATCCTGACCGCGGCGGCATCCTTTGACGCTTTGGTCCAAGGATGGTCCGGAATGGCGAGCACCAAAGAAACGGGCGAAGTGCCTGCCAGATGTCGCTCAAGGACTCGCCGCTGGAACACCTGCGTTATCGAGTTCGTGGTGACGAAGCCGAAGCGGCGCAGCCGGGTTCCCTTCTTTACGAGCAGATCGGCTGATCGATCCCACCAGTACATCACGAAGTCCGCCGCAGGATTCATTTGCCGGTTGGCACTCCACAAGGCTTCGGCGTAACCCGCGCCAAGGCGCCCACGGATATCCTTCCCGCCGATGAACGGAGGATTCCCTACGATGAAGTCAGCCTCTGGCCAGTCGGCGTTGACCGCATTCGGGTAGACGTAAGTTTCGTTGCCTTGACTATCGGGCACGGGTTTACCCAGCGCATTGCGCTTGAGTTGCGGATGCGGATAGCCCGACCAGGTGATGAGCGCATCCTTCGTGTGAACATGATCACTGCTGCCCAAGACCGGCTCGGAAGGCACGGTGGACCGGGTCCTCATGTGCCACTGGATGTATCCTATCCAGAGCACCAGTTCGGCAATCTCGACGGCCCGCTTGTTAAGTTCCATGCCGAAGAACTGCTCCGGCTTCACCGAAATATCCGCGACGCGTGCAACCGCCTCTTCGCCGCCGATATCCTGCAATTGCTTGAGCGCTTCACCTTCCAACTGCTTCATCCGTCGGAGGGCGACGTATAGGAAATTCCCCGTACCACATGCTGGATCGAGCACACGCACCGATGCCAAGTGTCTCAAGAAGTCTTCAACCTCGCGGATGGCGGCCGCCGTCGATCCGTTGCGGATCGCACGCTCGGCGGCCGATTGATGGCCGATCCAATCTTCAGTGAGTGGCTCTATGATGGTGGTGTCGACAACTCGCTCCACATAAACTCGGGGCGTGTAGTGCGCTCCGAGACGCCTGCGCTCGATGGGATTCAGCGCCTGTTCGAACAGGGTGCCAAATATTGCGGGTTCCAGATCACGCCAATCGGCATCCGAGGCATCGCGAAGAAGGCGTATCTCGTCCTTGGTCAAAGGAAGCGACGTGGCATTCTTGAAGAGCTTGCCGTTGAAACGAAGCAGTCTCTCGCCGATTCCGGGCGAATAGTCCCCGCGATCCATGTGCCGCCAGAGATCGTCGATCTCGAAGGTGAATCGAGTGGGGTTGTCGAGGCACTTTGTCAGAAGCTCCGTGAACCCCTTCTTGCGAAGCAGGCCCACGTCCTCGACGAACATCGTGAAGAGGCACCGCATGAGGAAAACTGCCACGCTGCGAGCCTCGAAACCTCGACCTTCGAGTGCCTTCGAGATTTCCGCCAACTGCCCGGCAATCTCTCTCGTGACCTTGGCCGTCTTCTGTGCGGGATCCAGGGATTGAGGCCGTTCCCATACCGCGCGTAGCAGTTCTCGGATATCCTGGCTCGCCAACTGGCTGAGTTCGATACGGAATTGCTGCGCATCCGGAAACTGAGCGTAGTGACGTCCGTGGCCGGAAAAATCAGCATATAGCTCGATGGCCCGCCCCACATCGCACGCGATGATGAAAGGCGGATATGGATGGTCGGGAGGCAATGACGCAGCATATCGCTCGGCCTGCCGGCGCGCTTGGACCATGATGTGATCGAGGCCGGGTACTGCCGTATCGGCAGGTCCTCGTTCCGCCGTAGCGAATAGGTCTGCCTGGCCTTCTAGCAGCACTTTCTTGCCGCCACGGAGACGACTCTGCTTTGCCTCGAGGATAAAGCACCCTCGCTTATAAAGATCGATGCGCCCAGCTTCGGCCTTCCCGTCTGGACGTTTTCTCTCGACGCGACGTTCGAACACGTAGTCATTGAAGTCGTGAGCAGCCAATGCGGGATCGGGCCGGCTGACCTCAATTACATCGCAAAGCTCTGCCAAGAAAAGGGAGTAGTTCGCCCGCTCTTGACCACCGTCAAGATTGGACCATCGCCTGATGAAATCAGCAATTGGTAATTCTCTATTAATATTTTCCCATTTTCCCATGCAATAATCTGACATTGCATAGTTACTAAACAGATAAGGGGATTCATTCAGACAGTGAGATAGTATTGATCCAGATTCTGGTGACGCAGTCTTTTCATCGAAATAAAGCGATGCAGACGGTGAGCCGCCGCTCGCGAGCATATAGTTAGACCGCTTTTTATGAAACCACCTTGAAGCGGACCGTCCGCTGTCGGCCCCAAATTTGCCATCCGGCGATCACCGCGTGCACGACCGCTTCGTGTTCGCATATCCAGCGTCAAAATTTATTAGTCTACCTCGAAAGACTGATATTGCCTATGAAGCATCAGAGTGCCAGGCGCTACTTTGACAAAGCATACCCCTGCGCGATGCACCAAACACCATCGTTTTCACACTAGCGTTGCTTACTACGCCAATCTTCTAATATGCCTGCCGCCGACCGTTTTCAGGCTGGAGGCTGAGAGTCCACAATTGGGTTGCAGCGAGCGATAGCTGCTGATTATTTATTTGTCGATATAGCGGCATTCAACGCAGAAGCGGTTCTTCCGGAACAAATCCTCCTCCGCTCGTCCTAGTGTACTTATACACATGATCGGAACCGAAGGTTGGTGAAGCCGTGACACGTCAAATATCGAGATTCATGCACGTTGTTTGCCATCAATGGTGGATGAGCCGCGTGGGTGTTGCGGAACTGCATGGTGTAGCTGACCTGTGCCACCAGCGCAGGTACGCAAAGACTCTGCGGTGCCGCTAATGCCATAGCGCTGCCATTCGGATATCATTCGCCTTAGAACGTCCGAACAGTTGGTTCCGAGAATGGATGCGACATTATCCAGAAATTCGCGTTCGTTTTCACTGAGGCGCGTATTCTGATTACGCGTCTTCTTAGGCATAGCCCCCCTCACGATACTGCTGGCAGTGCTTCGCGGGCGCCGCCGCGGTTCCGCCATGTCAAGAGTTGTATCGGTCGATCTTCGCGATAAGCGTTCCATGCTTTGATGCTGATCGCAACGCGCTCTGCTTCTGCCAGGCGTACACGATGCGATGATCTCGTTCGAATGAGGCGCTCACGTAGATGTCTGATCGGGCTGTGTTCGGCGAGTTGTACCCCGTCAATCAGGCGCGCGAAAAACTCATCAGCTCGTAGCGTATCCTTGTCAGCAAATGTGCGGTGGAGCGCAGCAGCAATGCCGCTTCCCATAATCTCGCGAATAGCAGAGACCTTCTTAATACTCGCCCTAACCTCGGGGTGGCAGTTCAAGACTTCCAACAGTTCGCCGTTGGTGGGGGAAGAGTTTGCTGCTAGAATTACTCCATTTTCGATCATCCATAGCCAGCGCAAAGCCGAAGCCAGGATTGTTGTGTGGCTCTCACCCCGATCGCGTAGGACATCGCTGACAGATCGCCGTCGCCCGATATCCAAAGAGGCGAATATTTCGGATGCTAAACCTTCAACAACAATTGCAGGGAAGGAGCATTTGGCTTTCTTAGCCGCTTCAAGACGATGCTGACCATCGAGCAACCGTCCATCCTTACTAATCTTGATGGTTTGTCCATTCAGGCGCCACCGCCCCGCCAGCATGTCGCGTGCATATTTGTTGATGACAGGAAGAGAAACATGGCGATTCGGTCCACGATTGGAGAGCATCAGCTCCGCCATTTCCGGCGTAATGAGTGCGACTTGAACCTTCAGACTTCCGATGGATTGCTGAGATTTTGGTACATGCAGCGTTTCGCGGATATCGCCCAGTGGCCCCCATCGGCTGTCAGGTTCGAAACGGGGGAAACCTTCACGCTCTGCACCGAACCGCAAATGTTTGATCCGCTTGCCTTGGCTAAATGCATTCCAAGCCTTGATAGCAATCGCGAGTATGTAAGTTTGCTTCCGTGTTCCTCCTTGTCCGCGGAGAGTCGTTAAAGCGTTGCGCAGTTGAACGACTGGATCGTCGGCCGCCGTCGAGACCGGCTCTCCAATCTGAGCAATAAACTGATCAGCTTTTTCGGGGCTCGTGCGGCTGGCAAGATAATGCAGCGCGATCCCGCACCCCTGTGGTAAGAGCGGCATGGCTCGGAGAGCAGGCAGGATGCTGTCACGGATTTCCGGTGCTTGCTCAAGGATCGATAGAAGAGCCGTCGTTCCCGGTCCCTTTGCGCCGCCTGGAGTGAGCCCGGCCTGATAGCTCCAGATAATGCGTAGCGCGGCCCCAAGAGAACGGCCATGCACTTCCCTACGAATGGAAAGAACATCCGCCAACGTCCGTTTTCTGATGGAATCAATTGTTTCAAAGGCTGAGCTGCTGACGCCTCTGACAACTAATGTCTGGAAGGGCGATTTAGATTTGACGCAAGCGTGCAACCTGGCTCTACCGTCCAGCAGCAAGCCGGGGCTCGATAAAACGATCGGCGCACCATTCAGTACCCATCGTCCAGCAGACATGTCTTTCTCGAAGGATGCCAGCGCTGATTGATCCACGTGTCCGCTCGCATGGACATGGCTCAGCATTTCCGCAGCGATCGATGGAGTAATTTCCGCTATTTCCCAAGCAATCTCATTCAGATCATCCATAATTGCCTCCTTGTCATATCTTATCGAGCACGACGGGAGAGCGGCAGACAGAATCGTGTTTGACGTGAAGTCGGCAATTTTTGTCCAAGGAAGTTTAGCGACGGCGAAGCTTTACGAGAGCCTTCGTTATGAGAGCCGGATTATCACGGCCTCTCTTCAACCTCGCCGAAAGCGATTGTTCTTCGTCGCTTAGTGGCGAGAAACGAAGACGTAAAACACTGCCATCCTGCTATTGGGCGCTCAAATCTCTGCAGCGTCAGCTAGAGGCGCGGCAGAATCTTCGTGTAGTGCGGCATCGCGGAGTTTTTTAGGTGCGGATACGGACCAGAAAGCGGAACATCGCAACGTTGAAGGAGCGCGGCGCCATTTCCTCCACCGGCACCGGGCGATGTAGACGATACCACCCTTTGATGTAAGCAGCGCTGGGGCCGATCGGAGATCATAGGTTGCCGCCCTGTCTAGCCGAAATAGAAAAATGGCCCCTATAGATGAACCGGACGGCGTTACAGTCCGAATACCAGCTCGGGCAGAACAACGTCCCACGCTTCACGGCGAAGCTTGCGGTGAAATTCTTCTGCATTATCAAGTTTACGCCAATGGATGATGGCAGCGGCCTCACCTCGGATGAAGCGCAAACCCACGGGGAGACGGTAGCTTTGGGCCATGCGTCCGATGACGACGCCCTCGCCGTTGCGGATCAGCCAGCGGCCGTCGATTTCCACGAGGTCGATCGGATCGCCGGTCTGTATTCGCGTGAGCGCCTGGTGGGCTGGGTTGCTCGTCGTCTGTCGACCCGCCCAGGATAAATCCACCATGTGGGGGTCTGCCACCTGATAGCGCAGGCCGCAATCAGCCTGTGCGGCTTCGTCTGCAACGATGGATCGTTGCAGCAGGGTCTCCGCGGTGTCCAGTATAATCGGGTGCCGGTCCTGCATCGAAACGATCGCGAGACTGCGCTTTGCCCGCGTCATGGCGACGTAGAACAATCGCCGAGGGGCATCGCGGTCTTCGCCCTTCGATACCCGATCCCACCCCCCGTCGAGGATGATGACGTCGTCGAATTCCAGTCCTTTGGCACGATGCGCCGTCAAAAGCAGTAAACCGCGCTGCTTCTGACGGGAATCCCGGGTCCATTCGGCCAGCAGTTCGATGGTCTCGCCAACCGGAATCGCCTTGTCGCCCCAATCTGTTTCGAGCGCCGCAATGGCGTCCAGGATCAGGATCCACCAGCGGTTTACAGGCTGGCTTGCGATAAAAGCCTTCATGGCGCTGACGGTCAGCATCTTCCCCGGAGCCGCCCTGAGGAAGGCAAGGAAGGCCTGGACTTCCCGCAACCGCCAGAGCGGTGGCATTGTCTCGCTTGCAAGCTGCACCGGTATGCCCTGCGCCTCGCAATAGCTGCGTACGGGTTCGAGAAAACGCCATTCCCGTGCGATGATCGCGGCGCCGGACCATGACCAGTCCGGCACGAGTCGGGAGAGCCGGATCAGCTCGTCGATGGCGGCGCTGGCCTGCGCCTCGAGGCTCCGCCCGGTGCACAAGAATTGGACCCGGCCCTGCACGACGGGATCCAGCCTAGCCAGTACCCCGCCTTCCGGAGCGCGCCGACGGGCGTGGTTGACGATGATGTCGCGGTTGGCCTTCATCCGGTTGGCCGCCGGCGCGATCACGCGATTGGCCGCGGCGATGATCGCCGCTGTCGAGCGATAGTTCTCGACCAGATAGCTGGGCTTGGCGGTGTAGTCCTCCTCGAAGCGGCGGATGAACTCGATGGAGGCGCCCGCGAAGGCATAGATGTTCTGATCGTCGTCACCCACCGCGAAAAGGCCCATCCGCTGGTCCGGGTCTTCGAGCGAGCGGCCCGCCACGGCGGCGATGAGCGCGTATTCCTCGGCCCCGATATCCTGGTATTCATCCACGAGAATCCACCGAAAACCCTGGATCAGGGTTTCGCGCAGCGCCTCGGCTTCGACCTTCGACAGGCCTTCGCCCTTCAGGAGGGTGACCGCCTCCATCACGATTCCGTCGAAGTTGCGCGGTTGATCGGCCTCGGCCTGTCCGATGAAGCTCATACCCACGAGCCGCATGGCCAGCGCATGGCAGGTCGAGACCGTCACGCCCTGCGCATCCTCGCCGATCAGCTCCTTCAGCCGTTTGCGGATCTCGACGGCGGCATGGCGGTTGTAGGTCAGCACGAGGATACCGTGCGGATCCTCGCGCCGAACGCGGACCAGATAGGCGATGCGGTGCACGAGCACCCGTGTCTTTCCAGAACCCGGACCCGCGAGCACCAGCACGTTCGTCTGTTCGCGATCGTCGGCGACGATCTTCGACTGCGTGGTGTTGCGCAGGCTGTCGACGATCTGCCGCCAGCTCTCCGGCGTGGTCTGGCGGCGCATCTCGCCTGCGCGACCCTGCATCCAGCGCCTCAGGAACGCTTCCTTGTCGAGCTGGAAATAGTCCTGCGACAGCCGTTCGGCCTCTTCCATCGAGACGAGGCCGCGCGCGGCATAGGCCGCCATGATATGGGTCTGGATGGTCTGCTCACCGTAATGCTCTTCCAGCGGCTGGAAGTCCTTTTGCAGGAACTGTCCACCGTCCGGGCGCAGGTGAATGGTAATCGCGGGGCGGAAGATCGTCAGGCCGCGGCCAAGCGTGGCCACATTCTGCTCATGCAGCCACATCAGCGCGCGGTCGAGCAGTTTCGTCACGTCCCGCACCGCATTCTTCAGGAAGACGTCTTCCATCACGGCGGCCTGCATCTTGCCGAGTGTGGTCTCGACGCGGATATCCTTGCCGCGCGTGCCCTTTGTGACCAGTCCTTCAAGATGCCCGAGCACAAGTTCCGCCGCGCGGCGTCGCAGCTCCGCCGTCCGGCCCAGCACGTCCCAGGAGCGTTGTAGCCGCACGATGCAGGTGCCCCGATCCCTCTTGCGCAGATGAATGTTGCCGCGACCGCCTTCCTCGTCGCGCCCGTCCTGCGCGAAGCTACGCAGGTGCGCCTCGATCAGGTCGGGACGCACGCCGGCATGGCCCTGGTCGCGCAGCATCTGGCATGCTGCCGCGAGATGGAGGGGATAGGCCTCGCCATCCCCCGCATCGGGCGCACTTTCGCTAAGGGCCAAGATCAGCGCGGTCTCCAGCGCAGATGCGGCCTGGAACCTTTGCCGCGATGCCCCCTCGACCCCAACATGGACGAAGATCGTGATGGCCGTGTCATCGGTTGCAATACCGAGGGCCTCTAAATCGGACAAAGCCCTGCGCAGCGCACCACCTGTCAGGCTGCTCGCGCCGGAAAGCTCATCGGTCGATACCCCGGCATCGGGCGAGGCCGTCATCAGGTGCCGCACCAGATCGAGAAGCTGCTTGCGCCGGCTTCCGGTGATCCCCGCCTTCGAGAGAATGTCTGCTGCCTCTTCCATGGTACGGATGCGCAAGGAGGAGGGGAAGACCTGGACGCGGTTTTCCTCGCGGGTGAGCAGGGTGGCTTCCTCCAGCCAGGCGATGGCGGTCTTCACCCTTGTATCGTCGGTGGCGCTGTCGCGCTCGAACTCCTCCGCGGATTCCTCCCGCACGATCTCGCCCGGCGTGGCGACGACCGCGCCACGATGCTTCGCCCGCGTGTCCAGCCGGCGTAGCGCCTTCAGGATCGCGCTGATCTCATGGCGCGCGAGCCGCGAGCGGGCGCTGAGCGAGAATTGTCGCTCGACATCCTCGGTGCTGAAGAGGAGCACGCAGGCCGCGGGGGCGCGGTCACGTCCGGCGCGGCCTGCCTCCTGAAGGTAGTTCTCAAGCGAGCCCGGAATATCGCCATGCACTACCAGCCGGATATCGGGCTTGTCGATGCCCATGCCGAAGGCATTCGTCGCAGCGATGACGCGCAATTCGCCGGTGCGGAAACGCTCCTGCACCTCCTGCTTCCGCTCCGGCGTCAAGCCGGCGTGGAAGTAGTCGGCGGCCAAACCCTGCTGCTGGAGGAAGTCGGCCACGCGCTCCGTCGCCGAGCGCGTGGCACAATAGACCACGGCCCCCGAGACACCCTCGCGCGGCAGGGCGCGTTCGATCGTCTCGAAAATATGGGGGAGCTTGCGGCTGCGGTGGGTCTCCTGCACCTCGAAGGTGAGGTTGTCGCGGGTCGCGCCGCCGTCGAGCAACAGGAGATCCATCCCGAGGCGGGCACGGAAGTGATCGCGGATATCGCGCACGACTTCCGGCTTGGCGGTTGCGGTGAGGCAGACCACGGGGGCAGGCTCACGATCGCCGGAATATTCGCGGATGAAGCGCGAGATATAGCGGTAATCCGGCCGGAAATCGTGTCCCCATTTCGAGACGCAATGGGCTTCGTCCAAGATCCAGTAGCCGACTTCGCGCTGCGTAAGGACGGAGCGCACTGAGGGATTGCGCAATTGCTCGGGCGAGATCAGCACCATGGCCGCGTCGCCCATGCGGATCTGGTCGAGCGCGGCATGGCGCTCCGGCAGCGAAAGAAGCCCGTTGATCGTCACGCAGCCGCTGATCCCATGACGCGCGAGACCCTGCACCTGATCGGCCATCAGCGCGACCAGAGGCGAGATGACGACGGACAGCGCGCCGATCTTGTCGAAGCGCGCTAATGCCGGAATCTGGTAGCAGACGGACTTGCCCGTGCCGGTTGGCAGGATGCCGAGGACGGACTTGCCGGTCATTGCCTCGGCAACGATCCGTTCCTGCAGCGGGCGGCCGGCGTCGTCCTTCGGTTCGGGCCGGAAGCCGTCGAAGCCGAACCAGCGCGAAAGCGCCTTCCTCGGATCGTTCTTCTCGCGGCACCAGTGGCAACCCGGATCGTCGCAGGCGTTGTCGCGGAGATTGCGGACGATCTGCGACGCTTCCCGGAACTGCGCCCGCACCCAGGGCGGCATGACGGAATCCCCGCCGGCTACCGAGATCCAGGCAAGCGCATAGGCCATCGGCCAGCCAAGCTCCGGGGACGAGAGACGATCGAGAGCCTCCCGGCTACGTGTGGGGCACGCCTGACCGTCGAGCAGCTTCATGATCGTTGCCCCCGCCTCGATCGTGCTCGGACGGGGCTTCTTGCGCATGGCCGTAAACAGCGCGTCGAACCCATCGTTTCCCGGTGCACAGGTGGTCAGGTAATGATAGGCGTCGAGAACGGCGGGCGCCTCTTTGGCTAGCCTTGTGAAGGCCGCGATCTGGTTTGCCAGAACCTTGAGGACGAGTCGCGCGTCCAGTTCGGGGTCGTTGACGTGGCCGGCCTGCAAGCGCCCGTCGTGATGGTGCTTGACCAAGTGATGATAGGGATTGCGCGGGAACGCCAGCGGGTTCAGCCAGAGCGTATCGATCGGCTTGGCCGCAAGTTCTGCGAGGCGGGGCCGCACGGCCGCCAGATGCGGAAGATCGAAGCGGATGATGTTATGGCCGAGCAGGAAATCGGCCTCCGAAGCAAGCTGTTCCAGCCGGTCAAGAGCGACTTCTCTGTTTCCACCCTTGAAAACCGACTTCCCCTGATCTTTGCGGCGAACGGCGGCAAAGGCGAAAATCCTTGCCTCACCCGGATCAACTTCAAGATCAATCGACAGGCAACGGTCGACGAGTGAATCGTCAATGTAACCGCTCTCAGTTCCATCCATGCCGTCAGTCTTCGTCCTCGATATCGGCGCCTCGTTACGTAAATAAGCACGCGAGAAGGCTGCGCACCAGAGAGGAGAAGCTTTATCGAACTCCAGCAGACAGCATTCCTACGTTGCGGGAACCGCACCGGCGCGGAAATAATTTCCTCCTACCGGTTCAATTCGGCGATCACCACTCGCCAAGAATACGGAATCCTGCGCCGCGATATGCAGTCCGAGCTGGGTCGGTCCTGGCGCGAGTTCATCCGCGAGTTCCGCATGAACCGCGTGACAGAGAAGTTGTGCAAATATCGCTTATCGATTACCGAAACCGCCTTCGAGGTTGGATTCTCCAGCCGCTCCGCTTTCCAAGGCGTTCGTGGACTGTGTGGGCAAATCGCCATCAGCCTACGCGCTGCTATCGCGGCGCGGAGGAGTAGGAAAGTCGTCCCTTCCGGCTTAAATACGTCGTCCGATTTCGAAGGCTCGCTCACGATGAGCGTCGGCATCGTTGTTTGTTTTGTCTGCTTAGAAAGTGCCGGTGGCAATGTGCTGGTCGTCAGCGAAGTCTTAGAGATAGATCGTCGCCTACGGGATGATGCGTTCCGCCCGCAAGCGATCAAAAACGTCGATGAAAGAAAGCTCGGTATCTTGCGTCTCAGCGAAGCCACGACCGGCTGGAACGGGTCAGCGATGCCCGTATCCGCATGAGCCTTCAATTGCAGCAGGCGTTCGGCCTGCGCCGGGAAGAAAGCATCAAGTTCCAGCCGCGTTATGCCGATCGCGGCGACCATATCGCGCTGAAGGGTTCCTGGACCAAGGGCGGAAGGGAAGGGAACGGAACGTTCCGATCACCACAGACGAGCAGCGTGCGGTGCTGGACCAGACCTATGTATTGACGGAAGCCGGATCGCTGATCCCGGTGCACCTATATCCAGCAGCGCCATGTCTATGACGGGCAATGCAAGGCGGCCGGCCTCAGCTACATGCATGGGCTGCGCCATCGCTACGCCAAGCAACGCTACGAGGTTCTGACGGGCTGGAAGCCACCGGCAGCCGGCGGCCCTGCGGTCAAGCAACTAACGCCGGAACAGCGTCTCATCGATCTTGAGGCAAGCCAGCAGATCAGTTGGGAACTGGGCCACGAGCGCATTCAGATCACGTCCGTCTATCTCGGGCGGTGATGCTGCCGTTTTTCATGTTCCGAAGCACTATCTGGCGCTTAGTTGGAAGTCGAAGATATAGCGTCCGGAAACGTGAGGATGGTCGGTCAGCTGAGTGTCGTAACGCAAGCCTTCTCGCAGCACCACACTCTGCAACTGATCATATGTCCGGCGCTGTCCTTCCCGGCCGAAAGCGCCTTCGAACATGTCGCGCGTCACCGTTCCGTTACGTTGCAGAAGCGCACGCAGCCGGCGTCGAAATTCTTCGTCCGGCTCCAGCGCGCGCAGATCTTCCAAGCTGAACCCGTTCGCGTCGGTCAGGCAGTATCCGATGCCGCGCTCGCCGAGCTGGCTGGCCGCGGCCTCCGCCTTGGCGAGCGTCGTCCGGTCCGCCAGCTGCGGTCTCGCCTTGACCTCTATGACGAAATAGAGATCGGTATCGGTTCTGACCAGCAGATCGGGGATGTAGATGCGGTTCCGGCCGTCGAGCCGGTAGGCGATCCTTACAGGCTGCTCGGTGAATTCGGTGACGATCGTGCCGATGTCCAGCGCCCGGATCAGCCGCTTTTCTCCGCAGCTGTCAAAACTGACAAGACGCTGAAGCGTCTTGGAATAGTAAGGCCGTTCGTATCTGCAATCCCGCAGCGGAGGAAGCCCGGCGAGATCGATTGGCCGCCCGTTCAGCCGGTTCGGCCACATGGCATTCTTCAATATGCCGAGAACAAAGTCGTTCGCTCCCTGTGCCTGCTCCGATATGTCGTCACTCGCCTCGTACTGGCGCCTGTCGGACGCCTCCGTGCGCCTCATACCCAGCAGGGAAGGCATGGCCTGCTCGACCAGCCTGCGGGCTTCTTTTGGAGGAACCCCGCTGCACCCGAGAAAAGCCATGAACATGAATTCGATGAATGCCGTGTGGCAATTCTGCTTGGCGAGTTCGGCTCCGAACCAGGACAGGGGCGCATGCGCCTGATCGTCGGGCACGGCGTTCTCCACCTCTTTCAAGACCTGTGCCGTAAGGCTGCCCTTGCGCTGGACACGCCCGGCCAGCCGCTGCAATGCCTTGGTCTGAACCTGCCGGATGCGCTCCCTGGTGACGCCATACTTACGGCCCAACTCTTCCAGCGTTGCCGCCGGATGAAAATCGTCTGTGGGGGTGAGGCGAGCAAAAACGATACTGATTGCACGTTCGGCCAAGGTATCGGGCTGGCGGCCTCCCGCCAGCAGGGCATGCGTGTCATGGCGCAACGCATGCCAAAGTTGCTCGATCCAGTCGCCGTCCTGGGGGAAGTCCGGCGGCCAGGCGATAGATTCCACCGAGGGCGCGGTCGTTGTCGATTGCTCCCGGCGTGCTCCACTCGCCACACGCAGTACGCTTGAAGCAGGGCGCCTTCGGCGACGGCGTCTCGACGATGGCGTGTCCGGCTGGACCTTTGCCTGGTCTTCCGGTTTCTGCTCTCCCTTGGGACGCAGGGCGGACCGGAATTCCGGCAGAGGCGTAATCAACGTCCCGGCTTTATCCCTCAGTCCCATGTGCTTCTGGCGCGCTCTGATGGAGCCGGTCGTGCGGTCATGCGCCGCCGCAATATCGGCAACGGGCATGCCCTTGCTCGTTTCATCATAGAGGCGCTTTTCCTCTTCAATCGTCCATGAAGCACCGGCATTGATGGGGAGCATGATTTCCTCCTTACCACATCACGCTGACTGGCCGTTCTTGCCTGAGCACAAGTGCATCAAAAACCCATCGGTGAATGTTGCGCCATATCTCAAAACGTCACAGAAAAGGTCTGAAGGAAAGGGTAAGGAAAGGAACAGGGAAGAGTAACCAAAGGAAATGGCCTTATCCGAAAAGGATCAAAAGGCTCTCCTCCTAATAGCGCCTTCCAGCGCTTCAGCCACCACGCATAAGATCAATCTCGTCCGCCCACCATTGCTGCATCCGAACACGCTTTCCCAATATTGAGCACGGTGATAGGCACGGCGCACCTCGTCGGCTCCCATGCGTGATTGCTCGACCTCGATGGCATCAGGGTTCCACTTGCCGCTTTCGTTGAGAAGCGAGTTAGCCGAGGCGCGAAAGCCGTGGCTGGTCATTTCGTCCTTCGTGAAGCCAAGCCTGCGCAAGGCACCGTTCAGGGTATTCTCTGAAATCGGCCTAATGCGCGATTTGATCGATGGAAACACATAACGGCCATCACCTGTCAGTTCTTTCTGCGCACGGAACAGCTCGATGGCCTGTCGAGGAAGCGGCTTCTTATGCTCCCTTCTCATCTTCATCCGACTACCGGGGATCGTCCATATTGCCGCGTCGAGATTCAATTCAGGCCACTCCGCCAACCGCAACTCGCCCGGTCGTGTGTGGAGATAGGCCATCAGTTTGAGCGCGGCCTGAGTCTCTGCCGAGCCTTCATAGGCCCATATGGCGCGGAGTAGTCCGGCGAAGGCCTCCCGTTCCGTCAGGGCGGCTCTATGCGTCACTTTGGGAGTGGTGAGCGCGCCGCGCAGCCCGAATGTCGGATCGTTCTCCGTGCGAGCCGTTGCGATGGCGTATCGAAAAACCTGCCCAATGGTAGATCGCAAACGGCGAGCGGCTTCATAGTTGCCGGCGGTCTCGACCTGGCGTAGCGGCGCAAGAATTTCGATAGCGGAAATCTCGGCAATCGGCCGATCCCCGAAGCTGGCCCGCGCCATGTCCAGCAACCATCGCTTCTTGACGAGCGTGGCCTCGGCCTTGCCGTCAAGTTCAGCCTTGGCGAGCAATTCGTCGGCAACGGCGCTGAATGTGTTTTCGGCAGCGATCTTTCTGGTGATCTTGTCGAGCCTTACGCGCTCGGACGGGTCGATGCCGCTGGCTATGGGCTTCTTCGCCTCGTCGCGCTTCTGTCGGGCCTCGGAAAGCGAGATTATGGGGTACTTTCCGAACGACAGCGTCTTCTACTTGTTGAGGAACGTGTACTGCATCCGCCAGAGTTTCGAGCCCGTCGGTTCGACTCGCAGATGGAGACCACCGCCATCAGCGTATTTTTTCACCTTCTCCTGCGACTTCACAGATCGCGTAAACGCTTCTGTCAGCGGCATTTTTCCGGCCTCCCTTGGTACTTTTTTCGCCGCCAAGGCGGGAAACTTGGTGCATGCCCGGAAAAATGCCAAAAAAAGCGCTGGATACCAAGAGATGGCCTTGGCTGCCCATGGACGGCCAGATAAAGAAAAAGCCCGGAAAACCGGGCTTTTTTGGATGTCTATGGACATCTATATACGGAATCTTGGTGCCCAGAAGAGGACTCGAACCTCCACACCCTTTCGAGTACCAGCACCTGAAGCTGGCGCGTCTACCAATTCCGCCATCTGGGCGACGGAGACGCATGTAGAAGGAGCGCCCTCCGGTGTCAACAGGCTTTTTGAAGTTTTCGCAACGACTTGGCGAAAAGCCGCCGCGGCGCATGGGTCAGCGGCTCACCGCCCAGGCGTGGATGCGCGAAAGCCCCGCCTCCAGGAGGCGTGCGGCGGCGGCCTCGTCGGCGGCTTCCACATAGCAGCGCATTTCCGGCGCGTTGCCGGAGGGGCGGAAATGGATGACGCTTGCGTCCTCCAGCGTCACGCGCAGCCCGTCGATGTCGCTCGTCTTCGCCGGCACGCCGATCGGCGCGAGGAAGGCGGCAAGCGGGCCCGGGCCGGAGCGCAGCTCGGCCATCAGCGCGGCGCTCGTTTCGACCGGGAAATTCTCCAGCCGGTCGCTGGCGGCGGCCGGCAGGGCGAAGCCGCGCGCGACCTGCGAAAGCGGTGCCCGGCCGCTTGCGGCAAGCGAAAGGACGGCGAGGATCGGCATCAGGCTGTCGCGGGTCGGCAGCGGGGTGAGTGCCTGTCCGTTGACGGCGAAGGGGGTGGCGGTCAGCGTGCCGCCGTTCGCCTCGAAACCCATCACCGCCGTCTCGCCCGCGGCGACCGCCTCGTTCATGGCGGCGATCACGAAGGGCGAGCCGACGCGGGTGCGCAGCACCCTGGCCGAGACGGCCGCCTCGATGCCGGAATTGGAGGTAACGGGCGTCGCCACCACCTGCGCACCGAGGAAGCGGGCGGCGATCAGCCCGACAAGGTCGCCGCGAAGGGGCATGCCCGTCTCGTCGGCGACGAGCGGCCGGTCGCCGTCGCCATCGGCCGAGACGATCGCATTAAGCCCATGCTCCAGCGCCCAGCCCTCAAGCAGCGCGACGGTCTCGGCGGAGACCGCCTCGGTATCCACCGGGATGAAGGTTTGCGAGCGGCCGAGCGCCACGACATCCGCGCCGTAATGGGCAAGCACCGAGACGAAGAGATCGCGCGCCACGGTGGAATGCTGGTAGACGCCGACCCGCAGGCCCGCAAGGCTGCCCTCCGGCAGGAGCGCGCGGTTACGGGCCTCGTAAAGCGCGATGGCGGCAGCGCCGAAGTCTTCCGCGCTCTCCTGCGCGGCGCCAGGCATGCCTTCGGCGCGGATCGCCGCGGCGGCGGCGGTGATCGCGGCCTCGTCAGCCTTGTCGATCTCGCCGTCCGGCCGGTAGAATTTTATGCCGTTGCGGTCGGCGGGGATATGCGAGCCGGTCACCATCAGCGCCGCCGCGCCGCGCTCGAGGCCGAGCAGGGCGAGCGCGGGCGTCGGCAGCGTGCCGCAGTCGCGCGGGGCGAGGCCGGCCTTGCGCAAGGCGGCGATGGCGATAGCCGAAATGGCGGGGCTCGACGCGCGGAAATCGCGGCCGACGAGGACCGCGTCGCCCGGCCGGGCAAGGCCGGCATCCAGCAGGTGGCGGGCGAAAGCGGCCGCGTAGAGCGCCGTCGCCGGCCCTTCGAGGTCCACCGACAGGCCCCTCAGGCCGCTGGTTCCGAATTTCAGGCTCATGCACGCTTCTCCTGCCTCTTGCGGACGGCGTCCCGTGCCATAGATACGTTCCACCACGAATAAAACAAAAAGTGTGCCCGTAATACGCGATAGGGACGTGACGAGGGAAATATCCCGCAAGGATAGTGAGGATCAACATGTCGAAGATTCGAAATCTTGTTTTCGGTTGCGCAATGGGAATCGCCTCCGCCGTCGCGCCCATGGGCACGGCCGGGGCCGTTCCGCTGGCCGTGCCGGATATGAACGTCCAGACGAAGAGCGACGTCACGCAGGCGCAGGTGGAATTCTGCGTCGGCTATGCCTGCCGGCCGCGCTATCACCACCGCCGCGATTTTCGCCCGCACTACGGCTATGAACGGCGCTACTATCGCCCGCGCTGGGAGCGGCCGCGCCACTACGGCGGAGGCCGGTCGCATGTGAGCTGGTGCCTCAGCCGCTACCGGACCTACGACCCCGCGACCAACCGCTACCATGCAGGCGGCGGCGTCTACCGGGTCTGCCACTCGCCCTATCGGTGAGCGGCCGGCAAGGATGCGAACGACGGCGGGCTTCGGCCCGCCGTCTTCGTTTCAGCCCTGCGCGTGGTCCGCTCGGTCCGTATGGCCAAGGTCCCGGCCCGGCTCGATGACATCGCGCACGCGCTGCTTCAGCTCCTTGGGGCCGGGAAAGCCGCCGTCGCGCTTGCGCTCCCATATGAGCGCGTCGCCGACGCGGATCTCGAAATTGCCGCCGGTTCCGGGAATCAGCGCGACCTCACCGAGCGCATCGGAAAAGGTCGACAAAAGCTCCTGCGCCATCCAGCCGGCCCGCAGCAGCCAGTTGCACTGGGTACAATAGAGGATTGTAACGCGCGGCTTTTCTTCGGACATGACGGTTCTCCATGGCTGGCGGAAAAGCATAAAGCAGGCCGCGCCGTTTGGCACGCGGCGGATTGCGATCCGCTCACGGAAAAGTCAACTTATTTTATCATATTTTATGGGCGACCGTCTTGCCCCCGCCACCGGCCTGCCGGAGAGAGGAGGAAACGTAACCTTCCGACAGGAGATTCCATGACCGAGTTCGCCACCGACCGTCCCCGCCTTATCGTGCCCGCGCTCGGGCACGTCTATTCGGCGCTGTCAGAAGGGGCGGAAACGCTGCTGCGCGTCGCCGCGGGCCTGCTGCTCGCCACGCACGGCTACGGCAAGATCCTCGACCCGTTCGGCGCCAGCGGCATGGTGGAAAGCCTCGGCTTCTATCCGGGCGCGTTCTGGTCGCCGCTGCTGTCGGCGACCGAGTTCTTCGGCGGCATCCTCATCGCCATCGGCCTCCTCACCCGGCCGGCCGCGTTTGCCGGCATGATCGTGCTCGCCGTCACCGTCTATTTCCACGGCATCGTCCAGGACCAGGGCCTGATGGGCGCGGAGAAATCCATCCTGTGGACGCTGATCCTCTTCTTCTTCGCCGTGCGCGGCGCCAACCGCCATTCGGTCGACGCCAGGCTCGGCCGTCAGTTCTGATCCGCCGTCCCGGGCGGCTGCGGCCTTTGCCGCAGCCGCGCCTTGACGAGGGCGGCAAGCGTCTCCGCCTCGAAGGGTTTCATCACGACGGGAACGACTTCGAAACCGGCAACGCCTTCGCGCTGGGCCTCCGAGATGGTCGTCAAAAGCAGCGGCACGCCCTTGTCGACCAGCCGCCGGATGCGCGCGCGCGTTTCCTCGTTTTCGCCCGGCACGTCGAGCAGGCAGAGATCGACATCGGCAAGCGCCGTCGAATCCCACTGGTCGACCTGTTCGGGCCGCTGCAGGGTGATGCGGCAATCGAGTGCCGCCTTGATCAGATATTCCGCGTCGAGCGCGATCAGGAATTCGGGCTCGGCGATCAAGATGTGCGGAAGATCGGTCGTCATGGTGCCGCACTCCTATCCATAGCGAACCGCCGCAAGCCGCGGCGGTTCGAGAGGCGGACTGTGTGTCCGGGCCGTTTCGCTGTCATTTAAAAAAGACATAGCGGCAACGGGAACAAGGACGATCCCGCCACGTTCCCTCCGCCAGCGGGGGAAGCGAGGAACGGGGCACGATGGCAGGCGAGACGACGCGCGGGCAGCAGACCAAGTGGCAAACGCCCTGCCAGCAATGTCCCCTCAGGAGCCTTCCGTCCTTCCGGGATTTTTCAGCGAAGGAGCTCGACTTCGTCGCGCAGTTCAAGCGCGGAGAGCTATCGGTCGAGCGCGGCGCGACGATCCTGGTGGAGGGCATGCACAGCGCCCACCTCTTCACCCTGCTGTCGGGCTGGGCCTTCCGCTACAAGCTGCTACCGGACGGGCGGCGGCAGATCATGAACTATGTGCTGCCGGGCGACCTCGTCGGGCTGCAGGGCAGCCTGATGGACGAGATGGACCATTCCGTCGAGGCGCTGACGCCGGTGACGCTGTGCGTCTTCGAGCGCGCCCAGCTCGGCCGCCTCTTCGAGCGCCACGCCTCGCTCGCCTACGACCTCACCTGGATTGCCGCGCATGAGGAAACCATCCTCGACGAACACCTGCTCAGCATCGGCCGGCGCACGGCGCTGGAGCGCACCGCCTATCTCCTCTCCTTCATCCACCAGCGGGCCCGCTCGGCCGGCATCGTCGGCGGCCGGCGCGTCATGCCGATCACCCAGCAGCATATCGCCGACACGCTCGGCCTCTCGCTCGTCCACACGAACAAGACGTTGCGCAAGCTCGCCGACCGCAAGCTGATGCGCTGGCAGGACCGGGGCTGCGAGATCCTCGATGCGGAAGGGCTGCTCGACCTGTCGGGATGGGAAGGGCTGAAGCGCAAGACGCAACCCTTCATCTGATCCTCATGCGACGTCCCAGTGGAGCGGGAACATCGGGTCGAACACCGTCACCGGCCCCGCGCCCGTCTCGATCTTCGCCGGGAAGGAAACCGGCTCGGCGCGCCGGACGAGGCGGATCGTCTCCTCGTTCGCCGGCAGGCCGTACCAGGCCGGGCCGTTCAGCGAGGCGAAGGCCTCCAGCCGGGCAAGCGCGCCCTCCTCCTCGAAGACATGGGCAAGGCAGCTCATCGTGTTGATCGAGGTGTAGATGCCGGCGCAGCCGCAGGCGCATTCCTTGAGCGGATCGACATGGGGAGCCGAATCCGTACCGAGGAAGAAGCGCGTGTCGCCGGAGGTGGCGGCTGCGCGCAACGCCAGCCGGTGCTCCTCCCGCTTGGCGACGGGCAGACAGTAATAATGCGGCTTGATGCCGCCGACGAGGATGGCGTTGCGGTTGATGATCAGGTGATGCGTGGTGATCGAGCCGGCGAGGTTCGCGCTCGACGCCTTGATGTAGTCGACGCCGTTCTTCGTCGTGACGTGCTCCATGGTCACGCGCAGCTCCGGCAGGCGCCGGCGCAGCGGGTCGAGCACCGTCTCGATGAACACGGCTTCGCGGTCGAAGATGTCGACCTCCGGTGTCGTCACCTCGCCGTGCACGCAGAGCGTCAGGCCGATCTCCGCCATGTGTTCCAGCACGGGCATGGCCTTTTCGATGTCGCGCACGCCGCCGTGCGAATTGGTCGTCGCGCCGGCCGGGTAGAGTTTCACCGCGCGGATCAGGCCGCTGCGGAAGCCGACTTCCACGTCGTCCGGGTCGGTATGCTCGGTGAGGTAGAGCGTCATCAGCGGCTCGAAGCGGTCGCCCTTCGGCAGCGCGGCGAGGATGCGGTCACGATAGGCGCTCGCGTCAGCGGTGGTGACGACCGGCGGCACGAGGTTCGGCATGATGATCGCGCGGGCGAAATGGCGGCTCGTGTCGCCGACCACGCCCTCCAGCATGGCTCCGTCGCGCAGATGCAGGTGCCAGTCGTCCGGCCGGCGGATGATGAATTCTGTGGTCATGGCGTCGCTTCCTATCTTCACGGCTGCGATAGCACCCGCAACGACGAAGGACAATCGCCTCAGAAAAGGTCGAGATGAAGGTCCGCGGGCCGGGAATTCTCGAGGATGCGCTTTCCGTTCGGCAGGTCGTTGCCGTAGAGCTTCCACTGGATCTCGTCCTCGGGAAGCGCATAGCCCAGCCAGCGCTGGCGCAGCCGCTCCTCCAGCACCTCGTAGGGCGGGCCGACGAAGATGGTGAAGTCGAAGAGGCCGTCGAGCCTGTCCCAGGGCGCATCCCTGAAGAGCAGGTAGTTGCCTTCCGCAAGGACGAAGCGGGTTTCCTGCGCGATGGCACGGGCAGCGTTGATGGCAAGCTCGCGCGAGCGGTCGAAGACCGGCACCAGCACCTCGCCGTCGGCGCGCTTCAGCGCATTGACGATATCGACGAAGCCGCGGCCGTCGAAGCTCTCCGGCACGCCCTTGCGCTGCAGCAGGCCGCGCTCGGCGAGGATGGCATTGTCCATGTGGAAGCCGTCCATCGGCAGGATCTCGGCGCTCTCGCCGCGGGCGAGGAGGTTTTCTCGCAGCGCCTCGGCGAGCGTCGACTTGCCGGCGGCCGGCGGGCCGGCGAGGCCGACGAGGAAGCGGCGCGCGTTCCCCGCGCGCCGCTGGAGTGCATCCACGATCGTGGCAGGCGATATCATGCGGCAACGGCCTCCGAGGGCGCCTTTGCGCCGGTCATGAAGGCGACGGCGTCGGACATGGTGTAGTCCTTCGGGTTGATGACGGTCAACCGCCGGCCGAGTCGGTGGATATGGATGCGGTCGGCCACCTCGAAGACATGCGGCATGTTGTGCGAGATGAGCACGATGGGGATGCCGCGCCGGCGCACGTCGAGGATGAGTTCCAGAACGCGCCGGCTTTCCTTGACGCCGAGCGCGGCCGTCGGTTCGTCGAGGATGATGACCTTCGAGCCGAAGGCCGCCGCGCGCGCCACGGCCACGCCCTGGCGCTGGCCGCCCGAGAGGGTTTCCACCGCCTGGTTGATGTTCTGGATCGTCATCAGGCCGAGCTCGGAGAGCTTGTCGCGGGCGAATTTCTCCATCGCGCCGCGGTCGAGCTTGCGGAAGACGCTGCCCATGACGCCGGGCTTCCTGATCTCGCGGCCGAGGAACATGTTGTCGGCGATCGAGAGCGCCGGCGATAGCGCGAGGTTCTGGTAGACGGTCTCGATGCCGGCGCTGCGCGCCTCGATGGGCGAGCGGAAGCTGACCGGCTTGCCCTCGAGCCGGATTTCCCCCTCGTCCGGCGTGATGGCGCCGGAGATCGCCTTGATCATCGAGGACTTGCCTGCGCCGTTGTCGCCGATCACGGCGAGGATCTCGCCCGGATAGAGGTCGAAATCCGCATTGTCGAGGGCGGTGACGCGGCCGTAGCGCTTGACGAGGCCCCGGGCGGAAAGAATGGGTTCCTGTGCCATCAGCCTGCTACCTTTCTGATCCACTGGTCGATTGCGACTGCCGAGATGATGAGGACGCCGATCAGGAGATAGGTCCATTGCGGGTCCGTGCCGACGAGGCGAAGGCCGAGCGAGAAGACGCCGACGATGAGCGCGCCGAACAGCATGCCGAGGATGGAACCGCGCCCGCCGAAGAGCGAGAGGCCGCCGATCACCACGGCGGTGATCGATTCGATGTTGGCGAACTGGCCGGCGGTGGGCGAGACCGAGCCGATGCGGCCGATGAGCGCCCAGCCGGCCAGCGCGCAGATGACGCCGGAGAGCGTGTAGATCGAGATGAGCATGCGCTTGACGTTGACGCCGGCAAGCTCCGCCGCGTCCGGATCGTCGCCGACCGCGTAGACGTGGCGGCCCCAGGCCGTGTGGTTGAGCACGTACCAGAGGACGGCGACGAGCAGCACCATGGCGACGACGCCGTAGGTGAGGACGGCGTTTCCGAGGCGCAGGTTCTGGCCGAAGAGCTGCAGGAGCGGGGCCTGCGAGGAGATGTCCTGCGAGCGGATCGTCTCGTTGGCCGAATAGAGGAAGTTCGAGGCGAGGATGATCTGCCACATGCCGAGCGTGACGATGAAGGGCGGCAGCTTCATGCGGGCGACGAGGATGCCGTTGATGTAGCCGCAGAGCGCGCCGCAGGCAAAGCCGCAGAGCACCGCGAGCGACGGCGGCAGGCCGTAGCGGAAGGTGAACTGGCCCATGACAACCGAGGTCAGCACCATGATCGCGCCGACCGAAAGGTCGATGCCGGCCGTCAGGATCACCAGCGTCTGCGCCGCGCCGACGATGCCGGTGATGGCCACTTGCTGCAGGATGAGCGTCAGCGTGAAGGCGGAGAAGAACTTGCCGCCGAGCAGGCCGCCGAACACCGCCACCGAGATGACGAGCACGATCAGCGGCACGGCCGCCGGGCTCGAATGCAGGAAATGCTGGAATTTCTGGATGGGCGTCTTGTCGTGGGTATCGAAGGACGCGACCTGCGTGGAACTGCCGGTCAGCACCTTTTCGAATTCCTGCGCGGGTTGCGAACCCTGCGAGGGCTGCGAGGGCTGCGAGCCCTGCGAGGCCGTCGTTGTCTCGCTCATGATCCTGTTCCTCCCCTTCCGTCTGCCGACCGTCGCGGCATCTGCGGATGAAATGATACACGGACGCATCGCCGGTGCCGCTTTGCGCGCACCCGCCGCGGTGTGCGGCCACTCCTCCCCTTGCGGAGGGATGCGGCTCGCCGCCGTCCCCCGCCCTGGAAAGGTGCCCACGTCTTTTCGCGATTGTCAAAACAAAGGGTTCGTCTGCGGGGCCGTTCGCCCGCGCCACCCGATCCGTCCGTGGCGGATGGCCGGCCCGGTCATGCCGGGCCGGCCGGAGGCATCAGCCCCAGCACTTGTCCTTGCCGGTCTTGGTGTCGATGGATTCGACGCCGGCTGCGGGCTTGTCGGTCACGAGCGCGACGCCCGTGTCGAAGAAGTTCTTGCCTTCGGTGGCCTGCGGCTTCTCGCCGGTGTCGGCGAACTTCTTGATGGCCTCGATGCCGAGGGCCGCCATTATCAGCGGGTACTGCTGCGAGGTCGCGCCGATGACGCCGTCGATGACGTTCTGCACGCCCGGGCAACCGCCGTCGACCGATACGATCAGCACGTCCTTCTCCTTGCCGACGGCCTTCAGCGCTTCATAGGCGCCGGCAGCGGCCGGTTCGTTGATGGTGTGCACGACGTTGATGGACGGATCCTTCTGCAGGAGGTTTTCCATGGCGGTGCGGCCGCCTTCCTCGTTGCCGTTGGTCACGTCGTGGCCGACGATGCGCGGATCGTCCTCGTCGCCGATCTTGTTGATGTCCTTCACGTCGATGCCGAAGCCCTTCATGAAGCCCTGGTCGCGCAGCACGTCGACGGTCGGCTGGCTCGGCGTCAGGTCGAGGAAGGCGACCTTGGCGTCCTTGGCGGCATCGCCCAGCGTGGCGGCGGCCCACTTGCCGATCAGTTCGCCGGCCAGCAGGTTGTCGGTGGCGAAGGTCATGTCGGCGGCGTCGATCGGCTCCAGCGGCGTGTCGAGGGCGATGACGAGCAGGCCCGCGTCACGCGCCTTCTGGACCGTCGGGACGATGCCCTTCGTGTCGGAGGCGGTGATCAGGATACCCTTGGCGCCGTCGGCGATGCAGGTCTCGATGGCGGCGACCTGGCTTTCCGAATCGCCGTCGATCTTGCCGGCATAGGCCTTCAGCGTGACGCCGAGTTCCTTGGCTTTCGCTTCGGCGCCTTCCTTCATCTTGACGAAGAAGGGATTGGTGTCGGTCTTGGTGATGAGGCAGGCGCTGACATCGGCGGCCGAAGCCGGCGAAGCAAAGGCCACGCCAAGCGCAAGCGCGCCGAGAGCGGCGGAAACGATGGTCTTCTTCATGTGATCCTCCCAAGGACAAAACGGGATGCGCCCCTCTCCTGGGGCCATCCGGTCGCAAGGGCCGCAGGTCTCCTCCTGCCAGCCGTGCTTCCGGGGTTAAAAAAAGCACCAAAGGAAATGCCTGTCAATAAATAAATCGAGTTGAATTATTAATTCGATATGGCATGCTTTCACGAAACGGTGGCGAAAAGCCAGGGCTGTGACGTTTCCGGTGGAAGAGGCGGGCGCCAGCCAATAGAAGACCCGAGGGGCGCCGAACGCCCCAGACGGCACGGGAGGAGACGATGACGAAGAATGCCGCGACGGCACCCGCCGCGACGGCCGAAATCCTCGACCCGAGCGGGGGCGCCAACCAGGTGCGCGTGCGCGCCTACAACGAGCGCCTCGTCATGTCGCTGGTGCGCCGGCACGGCAGCCTTTCCAAGGCCGACATCGCCCGGCGCAGCGGCCTTTCCGCCCAGACCGTCACCGTCATCATGCGCGCGCTGGAGGCCGAGGGGCTGCTGACGCGCGGCGAGCCGATGCGCGGGCGGGTCGGCCAACCCTCCGTGCCGATGCGGCTCAACCCGGACGCCGTCTATTCGCTGGGCCTGAAGATCGGACGGCGCAGCGCCGACCTCGTCCTCATGGATTTCGTCGGCGGCATCCGCCGGCGGGTGCGCCGCACCTTCTCCCATCCCATGCCCGGCCCGCTGCTCGCCTTCGTGGAGGAAGGACTTGCCGAGATGGAAGCCTCGATCACGCCGGAGGAGCGTCAACGCATCGCCGGGCTCGGCGTCGCCGCACCCTTCGAGTTGTGGAGCTGGGCGAGCGAAGTCGGCGCGCCGCAGGCCGAGATGGACCAGTGGCGCGGCTTCGACCTCGAAGCGGAGATCGCCGCGCGGGTGCCCTATCCCGTGGTGTTGCAGAACGATGCGACGAGCGCCTGCGCGGCCGAGCTCGTCTTCGGCCGCGGCCCGCAATATCCCGATTTCCTCTATCTCTTCATCGGCTCCTTCATCGGCGGCGGGGTGGTGCTCAATTCGGCGCTCTTCACCGGGCGCACCGGCACGGCCGGCGCCGTCGGCCCGCTGCCTGTGCAAGGCCGCGACGGCCAGACGGTGCAGCTTCTCAAGATCGCCTCGATCTACCGGCTGGAAAACCTGCTGCGCGAGCACGGCGCCGACCCCAAGCCGCTCTGGTATTCGCCCGACGACTGGATCGATTTCGGCGCGCCGCTGGAGCTGTGGATCGAGGACAGCGCCGCCGCGCTCGCCCAGGCGGTCGTCGCCTCCGCCTCGGTCATCGACTTTTCCGCCGTCGTCATCGACGGCGGCTTTCCCGCCTGGGTGCGCGCGCGCCTCGTCGCCGCGACGCAGGCCGCCGTCGCCCGGCTCGACCTGCAGGGCGTCACCCTGCCCGAGATCGTCGAGGGCGCGGTCGGCAGCAGCGCCCGCTCGATCGGCGGGGCGAGCCTGCCGCTCTTCTCCCGCTATCTTCCGGACCAGAACGTCCTCTTCAAGGAGCTTGCCTGATGCTGAAAGGGATCGATCCCATCCTGAGCCCCGAACTGCTTTCGACGCTGCGCGCCATGGGCCATGGCGACGAGATCGCCATCGTCGACGGCAACTATCCCGGTGTCGAGCACGCCCGCCGGCTCGTCCGCCTCGACGGGGTTGCGCTGCTTCCCGTGCTGAACGCCATCCTCTCGGTGATGCCCGTCGACGATTTCGTCGAGGAGGCGATCTTCCGCTCCACCTTCCGCCAGGAGCGCGACAGGCTGGAGCCCGTCCACCGCGAGATGATCGACTGCTGCGCCCGCCACGAGCCGGACCGCAAGGTCGTGCCCCTCGTCGGCGCCGACTTCTACAACCGCGTTCGCGCCGCCCATACGCTGGTGCAGACGAGCGAGCCGCGGCTCTACGCCAACATCATCCTGCGCAAGGGGGTCATCTATCCCTGACCTGTTCCGTGCGGAACAGCGGGCGGCGGGGCGATGTGGGACATTCTGATCACCGGATGAGAGAGGCTCATCCCGAAGAGATCAGGAGAGACCCCATGCGCAAGATCATCGTTTCCGCCACCGTCGCCCTCATTGCCGCCGTTTCCTTCGCCGCCCCCTCCGAGGCCGGCTACTACAGCTACGGCTACCAGCAGCAGTGCTTCGTCAAGAAGATCATCTCCTACGACTACTACGGCAACCTCGTCGTCAAGAAGATCCGCGTCTGCCGCTGATTTCCTCCGCGCCGATCCCCGTTGCCAGGCCCGGCTCGAAAGAGCCGGGCTTTTCCCGTCCCTGGACCTTCGCGGCCATTGCGGCGAACCGTGCGGCGGCGGCCTGCAGCACCTCCGGCGCGAAGCCGGAAAAGCCGACGACGAGACCCTGCCTTGCCGGCTCCGTGACCGCCATGGCCGACAGCGCCCGTGCACCGAGCCCCGCCGCACGCGCCATCTCTACCGCCGTCATGTCGTCGAGGGCGGCGGGCAGGCCGGTGACGAGGTGAAGGCCCTGATCCGGTATGCTCACCGTCAGGTTTCCCGCCACCGCGAGCCCTGCGACCAGCGCATCGCGCGCAGCTTCGGCGCGCCGCCGCGCCCGGCGCAGATGGGCGGCGAAATGGCCCTCGCGGAGAAGATCGGCCAGCGCCGCCTCGGGCAGGGTCGGCGGGCCGCGGTCGCTGCGGGCGCGCAGCGCCACCAGCGGTTCGAGCAGCGCATCGGGCAGCACGGCATAGCCGAGCCGCAGCCCCGGGAAGAGCACCTTGGAGAAGGTGCCGAGATAGACGACCCGGCCGCTATCATCCATGCCCTGCATGGCGGCGAGCGGGGGACCGGCGAAGCGGAACTCGCTGTCGTAGTCGTCCTCGACGATCCAGCCGCCCGTCTCGCGCGCCCAGTCGATGAGGGCAAGGCGCCGGCGCATGCTCATCGTCACGCCGAGCGGGAACTGGTGCGAGGGCGTGACATAGACGGCGCGCGCGCCGGGCACCGCCCGGGCGATATCCGCCCCCTCCCCATCCACCGCAAGGCCCGAGACGGCAAGGCTGTTGCCGGAAAACGCGGCGCGGGCGCTCGGATAGCAGGGATCCTCGATCATCACCCGGTCGCCGGGGGAAAGCGCGGTGCGGATGAAGAGGTCGATACCCTGCTGCGTGCCCGTGGTGATGACCACCGAGCGCGCTTCGCAGCGCACGCCGCGCGCCTGGCGCAGATAGGCCGCGACCGCCTCGCGCAGGCCGATACTGCCGCGCGCATCGCCATAGGAGAAATGCTCCGGCCCCGGACGGGCGAGGTGGCGCGCCATCAGCGTGCGGAAGAGGCCGAGCGTGCGCGCATCGGCTATGGCGACGCCGAGCGTGCCGGGCAGCGGCGCCTTCGGCTCGCTGCTTTCCGCCGCGATGGGCGCGGCCGGCTTCAGGATGGGCACGCGGTCGGCGACGAAGGTGCCGGCGCCGGTGCGGGCGACGGCATAGCCCTCGGCGATCAGCGTCTCGAAGGCGGCGACCACGCTGCCGCGCGAGGTCTTCAGCCGTTGGGCGAGGTCACGCGACGGCGGCAGCTTGCTGCCGGGCGGCACGGCGCCCGTCTCGATCAGCCGGCGCAGTTCGCGGTAGAGCGCGGGCGTGCGCCTGCCCGCCTCGGGCAGCACGGGCATGAGCGCTGACCAATCCGGCATATTGGTCCGGATTTTTCCATCGTTATTGGTGCTTTTATGATCCAATGTCATGGCGCACCATGGCGGCACCATTCCAGAAAGGCAAGCCCCGCATGACCACCGATACCGCCTACCCCGTCACCCCGCGCAACCGCGTCAAGCGCCTCCACGAGCGCGCCAGCTACGACCGCGCCGCCGTCCACGCCATCCTCGACGCCGCCATGCTCTGCCACGTCGCCTATGTCATCGACGGCCAGCCCTATGCGACGCCGACGCTGTTCTGGCGCCGGGACGATACGCTCTACTGGCACGGCTCGTCCGCAAGCCGCATGCTGCGGCACCTGAAGGCCGGCACGCCCGCCTGCCTCACCGTCGCCCATTTCGACGGGCTGGTGCTCGCCCGCTCCGGCTTCAACCATTCGGCCAATTACCGTTCCGCCATGTGCTTCGGCACCGCGCGGCTCGTCGAGGACCCGGAAGAGAAGATCGAGGCGATGCGCGACGTCGTCGACCGCTTCTATCCCGGCCGCAGCGCGCTACTGCGCCCCCTCACCGCGCAGGAGGCCAAGGCGACGACGATCATCGAGATGCCCATAGAGGAGGCGGCCGCCAAGGTGCGCGCCAAGGGCGTCGGCGACGACGAGGACGATTTCGCCCTACCGATCTGGGCCGGCGTCATTCCCGTGACGACCGTGCTCGGCGCGGCCGAGACCTGTCCGCGGCTCGTCGACGGCGTCGGGAAGCCGGAGACGCTGTCGATCTTCCCCGAGGGCGGGCGGCTCGACGAGGCCTTGCGGGAAGGCCAGCGCCGCTACGAGGAGGCGTGAACTACTGGGTGGGACGCGGGATCGGGATCGGCACGATGGCAGGCAGGCCCGCTGCCGCATCCGTCGCCATGCCGGCGGCAAGGCCCGCATCGTCCGCCCCGGCGGTGAAAGCGAGCGCCGTGGAGGCGCCGCCGTTGCCGCGATAGGTCACCTCCGCCTCGGAAGCCGGCGAATCGCTCGCCAGCACTGTCCGGCACGCCTTCGGCAGGTCGGAGAGCATGACGAAGCGCGGCTTGACGGGCTTGGCGTCCGTCTTCGGCTTGGGCTTTGCCCAAGGCTCCTTGGTGAACCACCAGGCAAGCGAGGCGTCGCAGCCGTCGCCCGGCGGCACCTTGGCCTGCGGCTTGCAGCCGGCCGCGCCCTCCGGGCACTTGATTCGGATGTGGAAATGCTCGTCATGGCCATAGATCGGCCGCACCTTGCCGAGCGCCGAGCGGTCGCCCTGCCAGGTCTCGCAGAGCTTCTTCTTGATCGCCGGGTTGACGAAGACGCGCTCGACCTCTGGGTAGCTCGCCGCCATCATGACGAGCTGCGCCCGGCTCTCGGTCCAGCGACGCGGATCGACCGTCAGGAACCTGCTCTTGTCGAGCATGGAGGTGAAGGGCAGCGCCTCCCGCTCGGCGGCGGACATACGGTGGTCCGGCATCGGCGTGAACCAAATGTCGGCATCGAGGCCCACCTGGTGGGAGGCATGGCCGTTCAGCATCGGCCCGCCGCGCGGCTGGGAGATGTCACCGAGCAGAAGCCCCGGCCAGCCGATCTTGCTGCGCGCATCCTGCGAGAAGCGCTCGATGAGCGCGATCATGGCCGGATGGCCCCAGCGGCGGTTGCGCGAAAGGCGCATCGCCTGCCAGGTCGGCCCGTCCGTCGGGATCGCCACCGCGCCGGCAATGCAGCCCTTCGCGTAGGAGCCATAGGGGCTCGTGACCATCTTCGCCGGCAGGCGCTGGGCGCCGAAGAGCTCCTTGGCGGGACGCTCCTCTGCCGCAAGCGGGCTTGCGAGGGTCGCGAGCGCCAGGGCGGCGGCAAGGGAGGTTTTCAGGCGGGAAAAGGGAAGATGCGCAGGCATTGTCCGGTCTCGAAAGTCGCAATCGTTGCGAAAGGTTAAAGGATCATCCTTTCGCAGTCGTGAATCGGCCCCCATAGGCGCGGCAAAAACCGCCGCTTTGATGGCAGGCTGTCAATTGCCCGGATTTTGCCTATTCTCTCGCCCATGCTTCGGCATCGCAACGAAAGGGAACGGGCATATGCAGGCAGCCTTCGCACGAGTCGTATTCGCGGTCGCCCTCGGGCTTTGCGCCACGGGGACACAGGGCGCGAGGGCCGAGGATGCGACGCCCGCCTGGCGCACCGGCATTTCCACGATCGGCGAACTGAAGCACCCGGACGGCTTTGCCCATTTCGACTATGTCGATCCCGACGCGCCGAAGGGCGGCGAGCTGAAGCTTTCGGAAACCGGCACCTACGACACGTTCAACCCGATCCTCGCCAAGGGCGAGGCGGCGACGGGCGTTACTTCCCTCGTCTTCGACACGCTGCTGAAATCGGCCGAGGATGAGGTCACCGCCGCCTATGGCCTGCTTGCCGAGGGCGTTTCCTATCCCGACGACATCTCCTCCGCCACCTTCCGCCTTCGGGCGGAGGCGAAATGGGCGGACGGCGCGCCGGTGACGCCCGAGGACGTCGTCTATTCTTTCGATATGGTGAAGGAGCACAATCCGCTCTTCGCCAATTATTACCGCCACGTCGTTTCCGCGGAAAAGACCGGCGAGCGCGACGTCACCTTCCGCTTCGACGAGAAGAACAACCACGAGCTGCCCAACATCCTCGGCCAGTTCCCGATCATCCCGAAACACTGGTGGGAAGGCACGGACGCCAAGGGCAACAAGCGCGACATCGCCCGCACGACGCTGGAGCCGGTGATGGGCTCCGGGCCGTACAGGATCGCATCCTTCCAGGCCGGCGGCTCCATCCGCTTCGAGCTGCGCGACGACTATTGGGGCAAGGACATCAACGTGAATGTCGGCCAGAACAATTTCCGCACGATCACCTATACGTTCTTCGGCGACAAGAACGTGGAGTTCGAGGCCTTCCGCGCCGGAAACGTCGATTTCTACCAGGACAACAGCGCCAGCCACTGGGCGACGGCCTATGACTTCCCGGCCATGCAGGACGGGCGCGTGGTGCGCGAGCAGATCGAGAACCCGCGCCGCGCCACCGGCGTCATGCAGGCCTTCGTGCCGAACCTGAGGCGCGAGCAGTTCAAGGACCAGCGCGTGCGCGAGGCGCTGAACTACGCCTTCGACTTCGAGGACCTCAACCGCAACCTCGCCCACAACGCCTACCAGCGCGTCGACAGCTATTTCTGGGGCACGGAACTCGCCTCGTCCGGCCTGCCGGAGGGCCGCGAGAAGGAAATCCTCGAAGGGCTGAAGGACAAGGTTCCCGCCGAGGTCTTCACGACGCCCTACACAAACCCCGTCAACGGCGACCCGCAGAAGGTGCGCGAGAACCTGCGCAAGGCGCTCACGCTCTTCAAGGAGGCCGGCTACGAACTCAAGGGCAACAAGCTGGTGGAGACGAAGACGGGAAAACCGTTCGGCTTCGAGATCCTGCTCTCCAATCCCTCCTTCGAGCGCACGGTGACGCCCTTCGTCAACAGCGTGAAGAAGATCGGCATCGATGCGCGCATCCGCACGGTCGACGCCTCGCAATACACCAACCGCGTGCGCAGCTTCGACTATGACATGATCTACGGCATATGGGCGCAATCGCTGGTGCCCGGCAACGAGCAGAGCGACTACTGGGGTTCCTCTTCGGTCGGCCAGGAAGGCTCGAAGAACTATGCCGGCATCGCCGATCCGGCCATCGACGAGCTGATCAGGAAGATCGTCTTCGCGCCGAACCGCGACGAGCTGGTGGCGACGACCCATGCGCTCGACCGCGTCCTCCTCGCCCACCACTACGTCATCCCGCTCTTCTATTCCAAGACGGTCAACATCGCCTACTGGAACCACCTCGCCCGGCCGCAGGAGCTGCCCTATTACGGGCTCGGCTTCCCGGACGTCTGGTGGTCGAAGAACGCCGGCAAATGAGCCGGGACTTGCGCCGTGCCGCATCCTCGGCTCCATATGGGCGGGAACGAATCACCGCCGCCTGCCGCGGCGGCAGAACGGAAGGGTTGGGCTTGACCGACTGCACGAGTCCAGGACGGAAAGACCGGCGGCACGCGCCGGCGGGCGGGCGCTGATGGGCGCCTATATCCTGCGCCGCCTGCTGCTGATGATCCCGACGATCTTCGGCATCATGGCGATCTCGTTCGCCATCGTGCAGTTCGCGCCGGGCGGCCCCGTCGAGCAGGTCATCGCCGACCTCACCAGCCAGGGCTCCGGCGACCGGCTCTCCGGCGGCACGGACATGACGCAGGATACCGGAGGGGACGGCGCCTATCGCGGCGCGCGCGGCCTCGACCCGGAATTCATCGCCAAGCTGGAAAAGCAGTTCGGCTTCGACAAGCCGCCGCTCGAGCGCTTCTTCACGATGATGTGGGACTATATGCGCTTCGACTTCGGCGAGAGCTTCTTCCGCAACACCTCGGTCGTCGACCTCATCGCGCAGAAGATGCCGGTCTCCATCTCGCTCGGCGTGTGGATCCTCATCTTCTCCTACGCCATCTCCATTCCGCTCGGCATCAGGAAGGCGGTGAAGGACGGCTCGGCCTTCGACGTGTGGACCTCCGGCATCATCATCGTCGGCTATGCCGTGCCGAGCTTCCTCTTCGGCATCCTGCTCATCGTGCTCTTCGCCGGTGGCTCCTTCCTCGACTGGTTCCCGCTGCGCGGCATCGTCTCGGACAATTTCGACAGCCTTTCCTGGTGGCAGAAGCCGCTCGACTACATGTGGCACATGACGCTGCCGCTGATCACGCTCCTGCTCTCGGCCTTCGCGACGACGACGCTTCTGACGAAGAATTCCTTCATCGACGAGATCAAGAAGCAATATGTCACGACGGCGCGCGCGAAAGGCCTCACCGAGAGCCAGGTGCTCTACCGCCACGTTTTCCGCAACGCCATGCTGATCATCATCGCCGGCTTTCCGGGCGCCTTCATCTCGGCCTTCTTCACCGGATCGCTGCTCATCGAATACATCTTCTCGCTCGACGGGCTCGGCCGGCTCGGCTACGATTCCATCGTCCGGCGCGACTATCCCATCGTCTTCGCCACGCTCTTCATCTTCTCGCTGATGGGCCTCGTCGTCTCCCTCGTCTCCGACCTCATCTACACCTGGGTCGATCCGCGCATCGACTTCGAGCGGAGGGACGTGTGATGAGCACCGTCGCCCACACGCCCCCCATCGCCCCGCCGCGCAAGGGCCTGCTCTCGCCGACCAACAGGCGGCGCTGGGAGAATTTCCGGGCGAACCGGCGCGGCTACTGGTCGCTCTGGATCTTCCTCGTCATCTTCGTCCTCAGCCTCTTTGCCGAGTTCATCGCCAACGACCGGCCGATCCTCGCCTCCTACAAGGGCGAGCTGCTCTTCCCCGTCGTCATCGACTACCCGGAGGAGAAGTTCGGCGGGTTCCTCGCGGAGACCGACTACCGCTCCGACTTCATCACCGACGAGATCGAGGCAAACGGCTGGATGATCTGGCCGCCGATCCGCTATTCCTACGGCACCACCAATTCCAACATCCCCCATTCCGCGCCGACGCCGCCCTTCTGGCTGATGGGCGGAGAGGAGCGCTGCTCGGGCTATCCTGACGGGGCGGCGGACCCGAACTGCAACTGGCACAACCTCAACTGGCTCGGCACCGACGACCAGGCGCGCGACGTCTTCGCCCGCGTCATCTACGGCTTCCGCATCTCGGTGCTCTTCGGCCTGGCGCTGACGATCTGCTCGGCGATCGTCGGCGTCTCGGCGGGCGCCGTGCAGGGCTATTTCGGCGGCTGGACCGACCTTTTGATGCAGCGCTTCATCGAGATATGGTCCTCGATGCCGGTGCTCTATATCCTCCTCATCATCGCCGCCATCCTGCCGCCCGGCTTCTGGATCCTGCTCGGCATCATGCTGCTCTTCTCCTGGGTCGGCTTCGTCGGCGTGGTACGCGCCGAATTCCTGCGCGCGCGCAATTTCGAATATGTGCGGGCGGCGCGGGCGCTCGGCGTCGGCAATGCGACGATCATGTACCGGCACCTCCTGCCGAACGCGATGGTGGCGACACTGACCTTCCTGCCCTTCATCCTCTCCGGCTCGATCACCACGCTGACCTCGCTCGATTTCCTCGGCTTCGGCATGCCGCCGGGCTCGCCTTCGCTCGGCGAACTGATCGCGCAGGGCAAGGAGAACCTCCAGGCGCCGTGGCTCGGCCTGACCGCCTTCGTCGTCATGTCCCTCATGCTGTCGCTACTGATCTTCGTCGGCGAGGCGACGCGCGACGCCTTCGATCCGAGGAAGACCTTCCGGTGAGCGCTCCCGAAACCATCCTCTCCGTCAAGGACCTGTCGGTCGCCTTCCACCAGGGCGGCGACACGTCGCTCGCCGTCGACCGCGTCTCCTTCGACATCCGGCGCGGCGAGGTCGTGGCGCTGGTCGGCGAATCGGGCTCCGGCAAGTCGGTGACGGCGAACTCGATCCTGAAGCTCCTGCCCTATCCCGCGGCGAGCCATCCATCCGGCGAGATCGTCTTCAACGGCAAGGACCTGCTTGCCGCCTCGGATGCGCAGCTGCGCGGCGTGCGCGGCAACGACATCACCATGATCTTCCAGGAGCCGATGACCTCGCTCAATCCGCTGCACTCCATCGAGCGGCAGATCGGCGAAATCCTGAAACTGCACCAGGGCATCGAGGGCGCGGCGGCGCGCACCCGCATTCTGGAACTCCTCAACCAGGTCGGCATCCGGGAGCCGGAAAAGCGGCTCGCGGCCTATCCGCACGAGCTTTCCGGCGGCCAGCGCCAGCGCGTGATGATCGCCATGGCGCTCGCCAACCGCCCGGAGCTGCTGATCGCCGACGAGCCGACCACGGCGCTCGACGTCACCGTGCAGGCGCAGATCCTCGAACTCCTGAAGAACCTCAAGGAAGAGCACGGCATGTCCATGCTCTTCATCACCCACGACCTCGGCATCGTGCGCAAGTTCGCCGACCGGGTCTGCGTGATGACCAAGGGCAGGATCGTCGAGACGGGATCGGTCGAGGACATCTTCACCAATCCGCAGCATGCCTATACGCGCCATCTCCTCGCTTCCGAGCCGAAGGGCGCGCCGCGACCCGCCGACGACAGCCAGCCCGTCGTCATCGAGGCGGAGGACGTAAAAGTCTGGTTTCCGATCAAGGCGGGTTTTCTCCGCCGCGTGGTGGACCATGTAAAGGCTGTCGACGGCATCGACCTGAAGCTGCGCGCCGGCCATACGCTCGGCGTCGTCGGCGAATCGGGCTCCGGCAAGACGACGCTCGGCCTCGCGCTGACGCGGCTCATCTCCTCGAAGGGCCGCATTGCCTTCGTCGGGCAGGACATCGCCGGCCGTTCCTTCGCCGAGATGCGGCCGTTGCGCCGGCGCATGCAGATCGTCTTCCAGGACCCCTACGGCTCGCTCTCCCCGCGCATGTCCGTCGCCGACATCGTGGCGGAGGGCCTGAAGATCCACGAGCCGTCGCTCTCCGAGGCCGAGCGCGACCGCCGCGTCGCCTCAGCGCTTGAGGAGACCGGCCTCGACCCCACAACCCGCTGGCGCTACCCGCACGAATTTTCCGGCGGCCAGCGCCAGCGCATCGCGATCGCCCGCGCCATGGTGCTGAAGCCCGAATTCGTGATGCTGGACGAGCCGACCTCGGCACTCGACATGAGCGTGCAGGCGCAGGTCGTCGAGCTCCTGCGCGACCTCCAGGCGAGGCATAACCTTGCCTATCTCTTCATCAGCCACGACCTCAAGGTGGTTCGCGCGCTCGCCAACGACATCATCGTCATGCGCAGCGGGCGCGTGGTGGAGAAGGGATCGGCGAAGGACATCATCGAACGGCCGACGGAAGCCTATACGAAGGCCCTGATGGCCGCCGCCTTCAACCTCGAAGCCGTCCGCGGCGAGACGATCAGCCAATAGCAGGAACCAGCATGCCGACGAAAAGCCCGGTCATCATCGACCTCAAGTTCGACCAGGAGCAGGTGGCAGCCGCGCTGAAGGGCGCCTTCCCGGACCGCGAGGTGATCAACCTCCTCCATCCCGCCAATCGCAACCGCGACCTTTCCGGCATCGACTATGCCGTGGTCTGGAAGCCGGGCGCCGATCTCTTTTCCCGGGCGAAGGACTTGAAGGTGGTCTTTTCCGGCGGCGCGGGCGTCGACCATGTGCTGACGCTGCCCGGCCTGCCGGACGCGCCGCTGGTGCGCTTCGTCGATCCCTCGTTGACGATGCGCATGAGCGAATGGGTCGCCCTGCAATGCCTCCTTCACCTGCGCCAGCACCAGGCCTACGAGGCGCAGCGGGAAAAGCGCGTCTGGCGCGAGCTCGCCCAGCCGGAAGCGAAGAGCTTCACGGTCGGCTTCATGGGTTTCGGCGTGCTCGGGCAGGATGCGGCGGCGAAGCTGAAGACGCTCGGCTTCAACGTCATCGGCTGGTCGAAGAGCGGCCGCAAGGTCGAGGGTTTCGAGACCTATGACGAAAGGAACCTCGACGCCTTCCTGGCGAAGACCGACATCCTCGTCGGCCTGCTGCCGCTGACGCCGGAGACGAAGGGCATCTTCAACACCGGCCTCTTCACGCGCCTTTCCCACAAGGGGCCGTTCGGCGCGCCGGTCTTCATCAATGCCGGGCGCGGCGGCAGCCAGGTCGAAGCCGACATCGTCGCCTCGGTCAACGACGGGACGCTGCATGGCGCCTCGCTCGACGTTTTCGAACAGGAGCCGCTGCCGCTCGAAAGCCCGTTCTGGTCGATGGACAAGGTCTTCATGACACCCCACGCCTCCGCCGCCTCGGACGTCGCCGCCCTCTTCCGCCATGTCGGACAGCAGATCGAACGGCTGGAAAGCGGCAAGCCGCTGGAATATCTCGTCGACCGCGGCGCGGGTTACTGAACCCCTTCAGGGCCGGCAGTAGCCGGTCGGCCGCTCGTAGAGCCAGCCGATGCGCTCGATCGCGGCATCCAGCCCTTCGCGCGCCACGCTCATCGTGTGGCCGTTGGCGTGGAGGATGGTGCTCTCGTCCTCCATGATCGCCACATGGCCCTTCCAGAAGGCGAGGTCGCCGCGACGCAGCTCGCCACGCTCGACGGGCGTGCCGAGGCCGGCGGCCTGCATGTCGGAATCGCGCGGCGCCGTGCGGCCGGCCATCATCATGGAAAGCTGCACGAGGGCCGAGCAGTCGATGCCGAAGCCGGAGCGGCCGCCCCACAGATAGGGCGTTTCGAGGAAGCGCGCGGCGAGGGCGACATAGTCCGCGCCCGCGGGCGCCTCGACCGGCAGGCAATGGCCGGCGACGACCGACTGGCCGCCTTCCAGCGTCAGGTAGCGCGTGCCGCGCGTCTCGCTCTCGCCGACGACCGTTAGCCGGCTTCCGATCGACAGGGGAAAAGCGACGGGCGTGCGCAGGTCCGGCCCCGTATAGGCGAAGGTGCGGGGAACCGCGACCCGGTGGGTGGCGCTGCCGGGCGCGGCCAGCGCCGTTTCCGGCAGATAGCCGACATAACCGTCGAAATCCGCCTTCACCCAGGCCCAGCCGTCCGCCCGGTCGAGGACGCGCACGGCCTCGCCGAACAGAAGCTCGGTATCGATACCGGAGCCCGCATCCGGGCGCGGCCGAAGGCCGGCGACGGGAACGGCGATGCGCGCCGGCGTGCCGGAAACATAGCGGGCCGCCTCGACGACACCTTTCAGGGTCTCGTCGGCAAGGTCGGGACGGTAGGCGTTGAGGCGGCGGTCGGGCAGAGCGGTCATGGTCTTCTCACGGAGCGAGCTTGCGGCCCCCGGCGATGATGAGATCGCCGAGGCGTTCGAGATAGAGCGCGCCTTCCACGGTGCGCTTGATGACGACGTTGCGGCGGTCTCGCTCGTCGCGCAGGCGCGTCACCAGCCCCTGCTCGCCCATCGTGTCGAGCGCGCGGGTGATGACCGGCTTGGTGACGCCGAGCCTCGCCGCCAGTCCCCGCACCGTATGCGGCGGCGGCACGAGGTAGATCTCCAGCAGGATCGCGAGCTGGCGCAGCGTCAGGTCGCGACCGTCCTCGTGGACCTGCTGCAGGGCCACCTCATGCCAGAGGCCGAGCGCCTGCGATGGGGTGAGATCTACCGGCACGGCTCCTCCGGGCAAATGGGTGTCGTTACGCTACCGTATCGTTTCCCCGAAGGAAAGCACCCCGATCAAGCCGTCGCCTTGCGCAGGTGATGGTAGAGCGCGCGGATCGCCTGCGCCTCGCCGCCGACCGGCGAATGCGGCCGCTCGGCCTGCGCCCAGGCGTAGATGTCGAAATGCACCCAGCGCCGGTTGCGCGTGACGAAGCGCTTGAGGAAGAGCGCCGCGGTGATCGAGCCCGCCATGCCGCCCGAAGGCGCGTTGGTGAGGTCGGCGATGCGGGCGGAGACGTCCTTGTCGTAGCCCATGTAGAGCGGCATGCGCCACATCGGGTCGTCCACCGAAAGGCTCGCCTCGGTCAGGTCGTGGGCAAGGTCGTCGTCGTCGGTGAAGAAGGGCGGAAGGTCCGGGCCGAGCGCGACACGCGCCGCGCCCGTCAGCGTCGCCATGTCGACGATGAGGTCGGCCTCCTCCTCGTCCGCATAGGCGAGCGCATCGGCGAGGATCAGCCGGCCCTCGGCGTCGGTATTGTCGATCTGCACGGTCAGGCCCTTGCGGCTCCTGTAGATATCGCCGGGGCGGAAGGCATTCGCCGAGATGGAGTTCTCGACGACGGGGACGAGCACGCGCAGGTCCACCTTCAGCTTGGCATCCATGATCATCAGGGCAAGGCCGAGCACGTTGGCCGCCCCACCCATGTCCTTCTTCATCAGGAGCATGGAAGAGGCCGGCTTGATGTCGAGGCCGCCGGTGTCGAAGCAGACGCCCTTGCCGACGAGCGTGACGCGCTTGTGGCCCTTCTTGCCCCAGGTGAGCTCGAGAAGGCGCGGTGCCTGCGCGGAGGCGCGGCCGACGGTATGGACGAGCGGGAAATTCTCCTTGAGGAGATCGTCGCCCGAAATGACGGAGACCTTCGCCTTGTAGTGCTCGCCGAGCGCGCGGAAGACGTCCTCCAGCGCGTCCGGGCCCATATCGTTGGTCGGCGTATTGATGAGGTCGCGGGCAAGGAACACGCCGGCAAGCTGGCGCTTGATGTCGGCGGCATCCGCATCGGCAGGGATCAGGAGGGTCGGCGCCTCGGCGGCGGCGGCCTTGTAGCGCTCGAAGCGATAGCTGCCGAGGCCGTAGCCGAGCGCGAGGCGATTGGCCGTCAGCGGCGCGGTCTCGATATGCCAGTCGCCGGCCGGCAGCGAGCGGGCGAGCTTGCCCGTGAGGAACGGTGCGTCGGACGGATTCTTGCCGAGGCCGAAGAGGGCGCCGCCGAGGTGCCCGTCCGCCGTCGGCACCATCAGGAGCGCGCCCGTCTCGGCCTTGAAGCCGGCCTTCTTCGCCCAGTCGAGGGCGATCGGGTCGATCGTTCCCGTCTCGATATGGGCAGGTGTGATCGCGAAGATCGGCAGCGTCTTGCCGCCCTTCGTGCTGAAGGGAGAGGGCCGGTCGATGAACTGGAAGGGGGCCATGGCGGAACCTTTGGAGAGAACCTTGAGAATCGGGCAATTAACACTCTGTTAGGGTTAACAGATTATTGCTGGAGTGGAGATTGCGGCGTGATTCCGCCGCGACAGGCAGGAAATCGCTTCGGGGACTGATCATGGCCGTTTGCCCTAAGGGTTCGTCACTTCGTCCACCGCTCCTTGCGGGCGCGGCGCTGCTTGCCATAGGCCTTGCCGCCGCGGGCTGCGCCGGCAAGAGCACCATGACCACCGGGTCCGTTTCCCGCGCGCCCGAGCCGGTCGCCACCATGAACGCGACGGAGTTGCGCGCGGCCGCCGACCGGATCGGCGCGGCCTACGAGAAGAACCCGAAGGACCGCGGTATCGGCATCCAGTACGCGAGCGTCCTGCGCATGAACGGGCGCAACGACCAGGCACTTGCCGTCATGCAGCAGGTCGCCATCGCCAATCCGGACGACCGCGAGGTGCTCGCCGCCTACGGAAAGGCGCAGGCGGCCGCCGGCCAGCTCCAGCAGGCGCTGGACACGATCCTGCGCGCCCAGACGCCGGACCGGCCCGACTGGCGGCTGAAATCGGCCGAAGGGGCGATCCTCGACCAGCTCGGCCGCTCGGCCGAGGCACGCCAGCGCTACCGCACGGCGCTCGACATCCAGCCGAACGAGCCTTCGGTGCTCTCCAATCTCGGCATGTCCTATCTTCTGACGCGCGACCTGAAGACGGCCGAGACCTACCTGCGCTCGGCCGCCCGGCAACCCGGCGCCGACAGCAGCGTGCGGCAGAACCTCGCGCTCGCCGTCGGCCTTCAGGGCCGCTTCCAGGAAGCCGAGACCATCGCCCGGCAGGAGCTGACCGCCCAGCAGGCCGAAGCCAACGTCGCCTACCTGCGCGCCATGCTGAGCCAGCAGAACGCCTGGAAGAAGCTCGCCGCCGAGGACAGCGGCACCAACTGACCGTCGATTTCCAAGCGTCCCTCCCAAGACGCCGACGCCCCGGCCGAAACCCTCGGCCGGGGCGTTTTCCGTCCTGTGTTGCGGGGACTGCTCAGAAGCGGTCTGAGACCTGGATGCCGGCGGGGCCGAGGATGACGGCGACGAGCACCGGCAGGAAGAACAGGATCATCGGCACGGTCAGCTTCGGCGGCAGGGCGGCGGCCTTCTTTTCCGCCTCGTTCATGCGCTGGTCGCGGCATTCCTGCGCGAGCACGCGCAGCGCCTGGGCGAGCGGGGTGCCGTAGCGCTCGGCCTGGATAAGGGCCTGCGTCACCGATTTCACCGTGTCGAGGCCGATGCGCGTGCCGAGGTTCTCATAGGCCTGCCGGCGCTCCTGCAGGAAGGAGAGCTCCGCCGTGGTCAGCACCAGCTCCTCGGCAAGCTCGGGGGAGGCCATGGCGATCTCGTCGGCCACGCGCTTGAAGGCGACCTCGATGGAAATGCCCGATTCCACGCAGATCAGCATGAGGTCGAGCGCATCCGGCCAGGCGCGGCGGATCGATTTCTGCCGCTTCGTCACCTGGTTGGAGACGAAGATGTTCGGCGAATAAAAGCCGATATAGGCGATGACGACGGTGGCGAGAATGCGCATCGGCAGCGGCTTCTCGCCGAGGAAGCCGAGATAGAAGATGTAGAAGACGGCGAGCGCCAGGAAGACGAAGGGCAGCACGAAGCGGGCGAAGAGGAAGATGTTCAGCGCGTTCTGCGAACGGTAGCCGGCCTGGCGCAGGCGGTTGACCGTGTTGGCGTCGACCAGCGCCTCGCGCAGGTTCAGCCGCTCGACCACCTGCCGCACGGAGGTGTTGTGCTGGGCGCGCAGCGACGCCTTGCTCTGGTTCGCCTCGGCATTGAGGCGCGCGCGCTCGCGCGCCCGCATCTGCTCGCGCTCCAGGGCCACCGCCTTCATGCGCTTGTTGAGGTCGCCGCGCTCGAAATAGGGCGCGGCCAGCGTGTAGAAGGTCGCCAGCACCGCGATCATCACGAAGGCGGGAAGCAGGATGGCCGGATCGGTAAGCATTTCAACCATGGCCGTCCCCTAGATGTCGAAGTTGATCATGTTGCGCATCACCAGGATGCCGATGGACATCCAGATGCCCGAGATGCCGAGGATGAGATGGCCGCGCGGATCCTGGAAGAGGATCATGATGTATTCCGGCGAGGTCAGGTAGACGAGGAAGGCGACGAGGAAGGGCAGCGCGCCGATGATGGCGGCCGAGGCCTTGGCCTCCATCGACAGGGCATTGACCTTGGCGCGCATCTTGCGCCGTTCGCGCAGCACGCGCGACAGGTTGCCGAGCGCTTCGGAGAGGTTGCCGCCCGCCTGGCTCTGGATGGCGATGACGATGGAGAAGAAATTGACTTCCTGCAGCGGGATGTTGGTGAACATGCGCGCGCAGGCCTCCGGCACGCTGAGGCCGACCTGCTGGGCCTCCACGATACGGCGGAATTCCGAGCGGACCGGCTCCTGGCCCTCGGCGGCGATCAGCCGGAGGGCATCGGTGAGCGGCAGGCCCGACTTGATGGAGCGGACCATGACGTCGAGCGAATTGGGGAATTCCTCGAGAAACTTGTTGAGCCGCCGCTTGACGAGGAAGCCGACGAGCCAGCGCGGCAGCCCCGCCGCGACGATGAAGGCGGCACCGAGCGAGACGAGAAGCCCGGCGCCCGCCACAAGCGTCAGCACGAAGGTGAAGAGGCCGAAGATCGCGCTGAAGATGTAGAATTTCGTGACGGTGAGCGACAGGCCGGCCTGCGACAGCCGCGCCTTCATCGTGGTGGCGACGCGCTTGGTCTGCTCCCGTTGCTTCTTCTCGAGGTCCTTCAGGGAATCCTGCACCGACTTGCGGCGCTTGGACAATTCCTGCATGCGGTCGCGCGCGGCCTTGGCCTTGCCCTGGTCGGTCTCGGCCGACTGCACGCGGCGCACGCGGCTTTCCGTCTTCTTCTGCGCCTCGATGCGCGAGAAGAGGACGCCATAGGCAAGGCCGGCGGTGGAGAGCGCCGCCAGCGCGAAGATCGCAACGATGTTGATATCGACCCCGAACATCCGCGCGCCTATCTGCCCTTACGGCTTTTCCATCGCGTCGAGCGTTGCCGCAAGGCGCTTGTCCTCGTTGAAATAGCGGGCGCGATCCCAGAAATGCGGCTTGCCGATGCCGGTGCCCGTGTGCTGGCCGATGATGCGGCCATTGGCGTCCTCGCCCTGCATCTCGAAGCGCATCAGGTCCTGCGTGACGATGACGTCGCCTTCCATGCCGATCACCTCGGTGATGTGGGTGATGCGGCGCGAACCGTCGCGCAGGCGCGAGGCCTGGATGATGACGTCGATGGAGCCGGCGATGATCTCGCGCACGGTCTTGGCGGGCAGCGTATAGCCGCCCATGGCGATCATGGACTCCATGCGCGACAGGCATTCGCGCGGCGTGTTGGCGTGGATCGTGCCCATCGAGCCGTCGTGGCCGGTGTTCATCGCCTGCAGCAGGTCGAAGACCTCCGGTCCGCGCACTTCGCCGACGATGATGCGCTCGGGACGCATGCGCAGGCAGTTCTTGATGAGGTCGCGCATGGTGATCTCGCCCTCGCCCTCGATGTTCGGCGGGCGGGTTTCGAGGCGCACCACATGCGGCTGCTGGAGCTGGAGTTCGGCCGAGTCCTCGCAGGTGATCACCCGCTCGTCCCGGTCGATATAGTTGGTGAGGCAGTTGAGCAGCGTCGTCTTGCCCGAGCCGGTGCCGCCGGAGATCACGAGGTTGCAACGCACGCGGCCGATGATCTGGAGGAGCGTCGCGCCTTCCGGCGTGATCGAGCCGAAGCGCACGAGCTGGTCGAGCGTCAGCTTGTCCTTCTTGAATTTTCGGATGGTGAGCGCGGTGCCGTCGATGGCGAGCGGCGGGGCGATGACGTTGACGCGCGAGCCGTCGGGAAGGCGCGCGTCGCAGATCGGGCTCGATTCGTCGACGCGCCGGCCGACCTGGCTGACGATGCGCTGGCAGATGGACAGGAGCTGCGCATTGTCGCGGAAGCGGATCTCCGATTCCTGCACCTTGCCGGCGACTTCGATATAGGTCTTGCCGGCACCGTTGACCATGATGTCGGCGATGTCGTCGCGCGCCAGCAGCGGCTCCAGCGGGCCGTAGCCGAGAACGTCGTTGCAGATGTCGTCGAGCAGTTCCTCCTGCTCGGAGATCGACATCGCGAAGTTCTTGATCGTGATGATGTCGTTGACGATGTCGCGGATTTCCTCGCGCGCGCTCTCGGTATCGAGCTTGGCGAGCTGCGACAGGTCGATCGTGTCGATGAGCGCGGAGAAGACCTGGCTCTTCGTGTCGTAGTAATCCTCGGTGCGCGTCACGCGGCGGCGCGCGGAGGCCGGCGCCGCGGCTGGAGCCGGGGTCGCGACCGGCGCGGGCGCCGGCTCGAAGACGGGCTGCGCGGGCGTGGCGGCCGCCGGCCGCTCCGCCGTCACGGTCGTGGCGGCAACGGGCATGGCGACGGGCGCCTGGCCCGCCGTACCGCTCTTGCCGAAACCTTCATTGCCCCGTTTGCCGAACATGCCGTTTCATCCAGTCTGTTGCGCCGCGGACGCGGCTTACTTGCGGCCGAGAAGGCCCAGCATCTTGCCGAGCCCGGCCTTCTTGGCCTTCTTCATCGTCACGCGGCCCGTCACCAGATGGGCGATCTGCGAGAAGGTCTCCGCGGTCGGCGACTTCTTGTCCATCTCCGCGATCATGCGGCCGCTGTTGGCCGCGCCGCCGAAGAGCTGGGCGTCGAAGGGAATGATCGCCACCGGCTCCACGCCCAGCGGCTCGCAGAAATCGGCAGGGGCGATTTCGGGGCGCTTGGGCATGCCGACCTGGTTGAGCACCAGGTGCGGCGGCTTGTCGTTCGGCCGGAGCTTCTTCAGCGCGTCGAGCATGTTCTTGGTGTTGCGCAGGTTCGCAAGGTCCGGCACCGCCGTGATGACCAGCTCGTCCGCCTCCGACAGGAGCGTGCGCGTCCATTCCGACCAGGCATGCGGCACGTCGAGCACCGTCACCGGCGCGCTGCGCTGGAGCACTTCCAGCACCGGCTGGAAGGAGCCGCGCTCCAGGTCGTAGGCGCGGTCGAGCATCGAGGGCGCCGCCAGCAGCGACAGATGATCGGAGCATTTCGTCAGCAGGCGGTCGAGGAAGACCTCGTCGAGCCGTTCCGGTGCGTAGATCGCCTCGGAAATGCCCTGCGGCGGGTCCTGGTCGAAATCGATATTGGCCGTGCCGTAGGGCAGGTCGAGGTCGGCGAGGATAACCTCCGTCTGGAAGAGGCTGGAAATGTCGAAGGCGCAATTGTGCGCGATGGTCGAGGAGCCCGCGCCGCCTTTTGCGCCGATGAAGGCGACCGAGCGGCCGAGCGGCTCGGCCTCCGGGTCGACGAAGATCGCCGACATGGCGTTCAGCACGTCGGCCATGCCGACGGGGCCGACCATGTATTCGGAAATGCCGTTGCGGATGAGCTCGCGGTAGAGCGGGATATCGTTGTAGCGCCCCACGATGATGACCTTGGTGGACGGATCGCACACCTCGGCGAGCGGGGCGAGCTCCTCCATGATGCCGTGCGGCTCGGTCGCGGTCTCCAGGATGAGCAGGTTCGGCGTCGGCGCGGAGGCGAACATGTTGGCGGCCGCCGCGATGCTGGCGCTCGATATGCGAAGGCTCACCTTGGCCATGCGGCGGTCCTGCCCGCAGCGCTCCATGACGCGCGCCATCGCCTCGCTCTCGCAGAAGGCATGGACGGAGATGCGCGGCAGGGGGCGAACGGCCTCCAATTCCGCCGGGCGAACGGCCTCGTCCGCCGCTTCCGGCAGAGCCTGGCTGGTGAAGCTATAGTCAACCGTGCTCATGGCCTCACATGTCCTTCAGTTCGGTATAGGCACCGCGATAGCGCTCCATCGCGTTGCCGCGCTGGGTGGCGTCAACCGACGTCATGCGCCGCGGACCGAGGAGGTCGTTGGGATCGGCGATCTGGGCCGCCAGGTTGTTCTGCGTGGCGCAGCCGAAATTGTAGTAGTTCTTGTTGGCGGACGTGTTGACCACCAGGTCCTCCGGCCATTGCCCGCAGGCCGACGTCGAGGCGGCGATCGCATAGTAGCTGAGGCGGATGGGCGCTGCCTCCGACGGATCGCCGGCGACATAGCTTTCCATGACGATCTTGCGGGCGGGAACGCCGTTGCGCGCGACGAGCCTGCGGATTTCCCGGCTCGTCACGGCCGTCGCGGCCGCGTTGCGCGCATCGCTCGGAACGAGGATGCGGAAGATGCCTGAGGCGCCCGTCGCATAGCCGTCCACGAACCCGGCGATCACCTCGCTCTGCCCGCGCGTCAGGCGGGACGCGCCCGTGGCGATCGGGATGTCGATCGTCTTTTCCTGCTCGCCCACGACGATGGGATGGCGCGTGCGGTAGTCGTCCGGCAGCGCGCCGGTCGCTGCCCTGTCGGGGCTCGCGCAGCCCGCGGCGAGCGCGGCGACGAGCGCCATCGCCAGGAGCGCGGCGGTGCGACCGGTCTTGCTGGTGCTTTCCATTTCGTTTGCCATTGGCTGGGCCCGTCCCTTCGTCATCGCACCGATCATTTGTAGATGAAGCCCACGCTGCCTTCGTAGCGCTGTGCGGGCAGGCCGGTCTTGCGGCCGTAAATCTGGTTGACCTGGCCGAGGAAGACGCTGGCCGCGTCGTTGGCCGGGTTGAAATTGTCGTCCGGCCGCGCGAGCGCGTTGCGGTTCACCGGCTTGACGAGATAGGGCGTGGCGATGATCACCAGTTCCGTCTCGTTGCGCTCGATGGACTTCTGGCGGAAAAGCGCGCCGAGGATCGGCACCTTCGAGGCGCCCGGCGTGCCGCTCATCGACTGCTGCACGTCGTCGCGGATGAGGCCGGCAAGCGCGATGGAGCCGCCGGAGGGCAGTTCCACGACCGTCTCGGCATCGCGCCGGCGGTATTCCGCCCCGCCCGTCGCCGTGGTCGGCTCGGACACCTTCGTCTGGATCCTGAGGCTGATGCGGCCGGAGGAAAGGACCGTCGGCGTGAAACCGAGCGAAATGCCGTACTGGTAGGTGGTCGTCGAGTAGCCGCCATTGCCGTCCGAGACGGTATAGAGGCGCTCGCCGCCGGAATTGAACGTCGCCGACTGGCCGGAAACGGCCGTCAGCGTCGGCTCGGCCAGCGTGCGGATCGCCTTTGCCTGTTCGAGCGCGCTGAGGACAGTCTCGATGCCGAGCTTGCCGATATTGCCGGCGACCGTGCCGGTCAGGCCGGTCGAGGCGGCGTTGAAGGTGAGCACGTCGAGATTGGAGCCGGACGCGCCGGCAACGCGGCTGAACGTATTGTCGAAGCCGAGCTGCTTCAGCACCTCGCGGCGGATCTCGGCGACCGTCACCTTGAGCGTGACCTGGTCCTCGCCCTCGACCTGGAGCATGTTGACGACCTGCGAGCGCTGGCGCGCCTCGCCGAAGATGGCCGCATCGCCGTTGTTGCCCTGCGCCGTGATGTTGCGCGTCGTCGCCTCGCCGCCCTTCAGGAAGATGCCGGCGATTTCCTCGGCGCGCTTGGCGTCCTGCGCGGTGCGCACGGAGCCGCTGAGGACGATATTGTCGGAGATGATCTCGACCTGGATATTGGAATCGGGGATGAAGCGGCGCAGGTTCGCCTCGAGCCCGCTGACGTCGCGCTCCACGCTGAGGTCGATGGCGACGATCTCCTCGCCGTTCGGGCCGAAGACGAAGATATTGGTCTGGCCGACCTCCTTGCCGAAAAGGTAGATGCGCCGCGAGGTGCGGGTGACGGCATCCGCCTTGCCCGGATCGGCCACGAGGATGTCGTGCGCATCGCTCGGAAGATCGATGACGAGCGCCTTGTTGAGGCCGAGCTTCAGCGACTTGCGCGTGCCGGGGCCGCTCTCGTCGATGCGCACGATGGAGGAGCCGGCCGCCTCGGCGACCGAGACGGGCGCGCCGGTGACGATCGCCGCCGGCAGGCCGGAAAATGCGAGGCAGAAGCTCGCACCGCCTGCGACAGAAGCCCGAAAAGTCCTTGCGATTCCAAACACGGGGTCAGCTCCTGGTCATTTCTGCGTTGCGGACGTGGCGCCGGTGACGATCTCGCCGGTCTTGATCACCTGCACGACCGGCGCGCCGTCGCCGCCCGAAAGCAGGTAGTCGGCTGCCGTGGTGTCGGGTTCCTGGGCGTCGGCCACGCTGCGCAGCGCGAGCGACAGGCGCTCGGCCATCTGCTGGGCGACGGCCATCACCTTGGTCTGCTCCGGCGTCAGCTCGAGCGTGGCGGTGGTGCCGACGACGGCCTTGGAGCCGTCCGGGTTTTCCTGGATCTGCTGGTCGATCGCCAGCACGCGGACGTTGGAAAGCACGGTCTCGGTGAGATAGGCGCCGGCGCTGCCCTTGCGCACCATGTTCACGTCGACGCGGTCGTTCGGCAGGATGAAGCCGCCGGCGCCGGTAGCGACGGAGATTTCCGTCGCGACGGCGCGTTTGCCGGCCGGCAGCAGCGAGGACATGATGCGGCTCGACGAATCGGCGATCTTCTCCTGGCGGATCGGCTCGCCGTTGAAGATGGGCATGCGCGCGATGGCGCCGTTCAGCTTGTCCACGGCGTCGGGCCGGTTCTGGTCGGTGATGAAGCCCTCGACGATGGAGCCTTGCGGCCAGGGCGCCCAGGCGACGACGTCCGGATTGAGCCGCGCGCCGACCGGCAGGCTTTCCTTGGCGACGAGCACGTTGATCGTCGGCTCGCGCTCAACGACCGTCTGCATCTCGATCGACGGTCCGCCGCCACGGGCGATCTGAAGGGCGAGCAGCCCTGCCACGCCCGCCGAAACGACGGCTACTGCCAGAATGATGATTCGCGCCGGTTTCATGTGGTTTCCCTGAGCTGCGGAGTCTCCTGTCAGCCCACATTGACCGGCAATGGTGTAATTATGGTTAATAAGCGCCTTACGGCTATGGTTAACGTCCGGTTGACGTCAGTTTCCGAGGACCGCCAGCATCAGCGGGGACGACGGATAGACCATGAAGGCCGCGATGCCGATGGCGATGCCGTAGGGCACCTTCTTTGCCATCAGGAGATGCTGGGGGACCGGCAGGCCGGTCGCAAGGATGGTGTTGGTGTGCGCCCGCAGCGACAGGACGGCGAGCGTCAGCAGGCCGCCGATGAAGGACACGGATATCAGGAATTCGACAAGCGAGAAGGTGAGGCCGAACCAGACGGCGCTCGCCGTGAGGAGCTTCGCATCGCCCCCGCCCATAACGTTGATGGCGAAAAGTGCAAAGCACGCCGCAAAGACCGCAGCCCCCGCCGCAAGATGCATCGCGATCTCCGTCAGGCCGAGACCGGCGAGCGGCGCGACGATGAGGAAGGCAGCGATGAGGATGGCCGGCACCCGGTTGGGGATGAGCATCGTCAGGAAATCGGAACAGGCGGCCAGCGCAAGGCAGAGCGGAAAAACCACGAAGATGATGGCCTGGGTCACGACGATCTCCTGAAACGGAAAGCCGCCCGTAAAGGCGGCTTTCTCATCAAGCAAATTTCGTTCAGTTGGTGGGAGCGGTGCCGGTCGTGCCGTCCGCTTTGATGTTCATTTTCTTCGAGAGGCCGGTGAACTGGTTGTTCAGCGAGCCGCCGAGCGCACTGGCGCCGGTGATGAGGGCGACGGAAATCAGGGCTGCGATCAGGCCGTATTCGATGGCGGTTGCGCCAGACTCATCCTTCATAAGGCGAGCGAAAATCTTGGTCATGGTATTCTCCTAGCTCCACGATGTTGGTTCAGCACGTCCGCCAACTGTTTCCGTTGTTCGGATGACTGCAACCTACAGGCAGGCCATTTCCATCGGCTTAAGGAAGTGGGTTAACATGACACTAACGCCGGAAGGCCCGATTTACGGTTACCATCCGGTCAATTCCGCTTTATATGCGCGTTTTCGGGGGTTTTTGCCGTCCTCATGCCTTCATCCCGCCAATGAGCGCCAAAGTTGAAATGGGAATACCGGCCCCCGCCTTAAACCTTCATTCACCATTCCCGGCGATGCTGTCTGCAATTCATTGTCGGGATGACTGTTTATGGGACGCCACTGGACATTCGCTGCGGGGGCAGCAACGCTTGCGACGGCCGCTCTTGCCGTGCTTTCCGGCACGGGCGCAGCATCGGCCGAGGACCAATTCATGCGCGTCTATATGGATCACGCGCGCGTGCTCAAGCTCGACCGGCCGGTCAGCAAGGTGATCGTCGGCAATGCCGATGTCGCCGATGCCACCGTGGCCGATGCGCACACCATCGTGCTCACGGGCCGCAACTTCGGCACCACCAACCTCGTCCTGCTCGATGCCGACGGCAATGCCATCGTCGACGAGCGCGTCCTCGTCTCCATCGACGAGGGCAACACGGTGCGCGTCTTCCGCCAGACGGAGCGTTCGGTCCTGTCCTGCACGCCGAACTGCGAGCAGCACGCCAGCAAGGCCGGCAGCGGCAACTGAAACCTGTCCCGCGCCGGACGTGCAAAACCGGGAAACCGTTCAATTCTTCGCGGACCCGCACACGAAATGTAAAGGGTCTGCCGGCTAGTCTTGCCGTATCCAGGATTTGGGAACGCATCGCGATGCCGCTCGATCATGACGCAACGTCCCCCCGCCGGCCGATGAAGGGCCTGCGCGACCGCTTCCTCGCCAGTCGCGAGGGCTCGGCGGCGATCGAGTTCGCGATCCTCGCCCTGCCCTTCTTCATCATGGTCTTCGCCTCCATCGAGACCTTCGTGGCCTTCACCGGCGAGCAGCTTCTCGCCAACGCCACCGACACGATGGCGCGCAGGATCCGCACCGGCGAAATCACCGCCGCCACGTCCAAGCAGGATTTCCGCAAGGCCTTCTGCGAGGAGATCAAGATCCTGATGCCCTGCTCGGCGAGCGAGGCGGCCACGCCCGACAAGCTCTTCATCGACGTGCGCAGCTTCACCAGCTACGCGGACATCCCGAAGGCCGTTCCCATCACCGACGGCGACCTCGACACCACATCCTTCAAGTTCGAGCCCGGCGGCAAGAAGACGATCAATATCGTGCGCGCCTACTACCGCTGGGACGTGGTGACCGACCTCGTGCGGCCCATGCTTTCCAACGTCCGCACCGCGGACGGCTCCCGGCAGAACTACCTGATGGTCGCAACGGCCATCGTCCAGAACGAGGACTACTAGCGATGGGTCCCTTGCCGCAAACCGGACGAGCCGGAAGGACGCTGCCGGGCGGCGGCCTCCTCCTGCGGCTGCGCCGCTTCGTCGACGACCGCAGCGGCGTCGGCGCCATCGAGTTCGCCATCGTCGCGCCGCTTCTCATCATGGCCTATATCGGCGCCTTCGAGGTTTCCGTCGCCGTCGCCACCTCGCGCAAGGTCAGCCGGGCGGCGAGCACCATCTCCGACCTCCTGACCCAGAACAAGACGACGACGAAGGCGACGCTGGACACGATGAAGGAGGTGGCCAAGAACGTGCTCGCCCCCTATTCCATCACCGGCTACACGATGAAGATCACCGGCATCGCGGTCGATGCCGACGGCAATGCGAAGGTCGCCTGGTCGCGCAACGAGAGCGCCGGCACGCCCTATACGTCCGGCGATCCCGTCGCGCTTCCCTCGAGCATGGATGCCAAGAGCACCTTCATCGTGCGCACGGAGCTTACGGTGCCGCATTCGATCCTGCTCATGACGCCGGGGCTCGATTCGAACCTCACGACGATCAACCTTTCCAAGACGAGCTATTTCCGCCAGCGCGTGGGCGACGCCATCACCTGCAGCAACTGCTGAGGCACCCGGCCGGCGGCGATTTTCCTTGAACCGCCCGCCGGGGCCGTGCGATGTCACGCGGATGCGGACAGTCGACAGGTGAACCATGGCGCGGGCCTTCCTCTTCGTTCTCGATTCCTTCGGCATCGGCGGGGCGCCGGATGCGGCCGCCTTCGGCGACCTCGGCGCCGACACGCTCGGCCATATCGCGGAATTCTGCGCGGCGGGCGCCGCCGACCGGCCGGGCCTCAGGCAGGGACCGCTGAAGCTGCCCAACATGTCGGCCCTCGGCCTGCTGCATGCCGCGCGCGCCGCCACCGGCCGCTTTCCGCCCGGCATGGACGTGCCGCAGCGCGTCTTCGGCTATCACGGGGCGGCAAGCGAGGTCTCCAACGGCAAGGACACGCCCTCCGGCCACTGGGAGATCGCCGGAACGCCCGTCACCTTCGACTGGGGCTATTTTCCCGCCGAGGGCGACGCCTTCGAGCCGGAACTGGTGGAGGCGATCGCAACGCAGGGCAACGTGCCCGGCATTCTCGGCAATTGCCACGCCTCGGGCACGGACATCATCGCCCGCCACGGGCTGGAGCACATCCGCAGCGGAAAGCCGATCTGCTACACCTCCTCCGATTCGGTCTTCCAGATCGCCGCGCATGAAACTCATTTCGGCCTCGACCGGCTGCTTTCCTTCTGCGAGACGGTGCGGAAAATCCTCGACGAGCGGCCGGGCGGGCGCATCGGGCGGGTCATCGCCCGGCCCTTCCTCGGCGAGACGCCGCAGACCTTCGAGCGCACCGGCAACCGGCGCGACTATTCCGTGCTGCCGCCCGAGCCGACCCTCATCGACCGGCTGACGGCGGCCGGCCGCACGGTGCACGCCGTCGGCAAGATCGGCGACATCTTCGCCCACCAGGGCATCGGCACGCTCACCAAGGCGAACGGCAACATGGCCCTCTTCGACGCGACGCTGCGCGTGATGGACGAGGCGAAGGACGGCGACCTCGTCTTCACCAATTTCGTCGATTTCGACATGCTCTACGGCCACCGCCGCGACGTTCCCGGCTATGCCGCGGCGCTCGAAGCCTTCGACCGGCGCCTGCCGGAGGTGGACCGCAAGCTGAAGCCCGGCGATATCGTCATCCTCACCGCCGACCACGGCTGCGACCCCACCTGGCGCGGCACCGACCATACGCGCGAGCGCGTGCCGATCATGAGCTTCGGCCCCGGCATCCGCTCGCGCCTCATCGAAACGCGCACCACCTTCGCCGATATCGGCGAGACCGTCGCCCGCCATCTCGGCATCGCGCCCGGCCCGCACGGAAGGAGCTTCCTGTGACGAAAACCATGCCCAAGGCGGAGCTGCATTGCCATATCGAAGGCGCGACCCCGCCGGCCCTCGCGCTGGCGCAGGCGGAGCGCTACGGCGTCGACACCTCCGCTTTCATCCGGAACGGCGAATATGCCTGGCACGACTTCACCAGCTTCGTGCAGAGCTATGACGCGACCGCCAACCTCTTCCGCACGGAGGAGGACTATGCGCTGCTCGCCGAGACCTATCTTGCGGAAATCGCCGAAGCCGGCGCGATCTACAGCGAGCTGATCGTCTCGCCCGACCAGGGCGATGCCGTCGGCATCGGCGCGGACGCCTATGTGCGCGGCCTTGCCGAAGGCGCCGAGCGGGCGAAGGCGAAGACCGGCATCGAGACGCGGCTTCTCATCGTCGGCATCCGCCATTTCGGTCCTGAGCGGGTGGTGAAGGCCGCCGAGTATGCCGCGCGCCGGCCGCATCCGCTCGTCACCGGCTTCAACCTCGCCGGCGAGGAGCGCATGCACCGCGTCGCCGATTTCGCCCGCGCCTTTGACATCGCCCGCGACGCCGGCCTCGGCATCACCATCCATGCGGGGGAACTTGCCGGCGCCTTCAGCGTGCGCGACGCGCTCGACCATGTCCGCCCGTCGCGCATCAGCCACGGCGTGCGCGCCATCGAGGATGCCGACCTCGTGAAGCGGCTGGCGGACGAGGGCACGGTGCTGGAGGTCTGCCCCGGCTCGAACGTCGCGCTCAAGGTCTTTGCCGATTTCGGGAGCCATCCCCTGAGGGCGCTCCATGCGGCGGGCGTGCGCGTCACGCTCAATTCCGACGACCCGCCCTTCTTCCACACCTCGCTCGCCCGCGAATACGAGGTCGCCTCCAGCGTGATGGGCTTCAGCGATGCGGACATTCTCGGCATGACGCGCACGGCCATCGAGGCGGCCTTCGTCGACGAGCCGACGCGGCAGAGGCTGCTTTCCGCCCTCTAGCTGGGGATGTTGCCCTCTGCGGGCTCTCCTCTCTTGCGAGGGGCCGCCGTTCCGTGGAAAAAGAGGCGTTTACTCAATTTCGGAAGGTTGGCCATGGACGGCGTCACAGTCATCGATCACCCGCTCGTGCAGCACAAGCTGACCATCATGCGCAAGAAGGAAACGTCGACCGGCAGTTTCCGCCGCCTGCTGCGCGAAATCTCGACGCTCCTCTGCTACGAGGTGACCCGCGACCTCGAATTGACGACCGCGCGCATCGAGACGCCGCTGGAGGAGATCGACGCACCGGTCCTCGAAGGCAAGAAGCTGGTCTTCGCCTCGATCCTGCGCGCCGGCAACGGCCTTCTCGAAGGCATGCTGGAGCTGGTGCCGTCCGCCCGCGTCTCGCATATCGGCGTCTACCGCGACCACGAGACGCTGGAAGCGGTGGAATATTTCTTCAAGGCACCCGACAGCATCGCCGAGCGCCTCGTCATCGTCGTCGACCCGATGCTGGCGACCGGCAACTCGGCCATCGCCGCCATCGACACGCTGAAGAGCCGCGGCGCGACCAACATCCGCTTCCTCTGCCTGCTCGCCGCGCCGGAAGGCATCAGGAGCTTCCGCGCCCATCACCCGGACGTGCCGGTCTACACAGCCTCCATCGACCGCCAGCTCAACGAGAAGGGCTATATCGTGCCCGGCCTCGGGGACGCGGGCGACCGCATGTACGGCACGAAATGAAAAAAGGCCGGCTTTCGCCGGCCTTTTCCATTGCGGGTTTTGCGGTGCGGCCGATGGGCGCCGCCCACATCGCGCCTTCTCAGAATTCTTCCCAGTCCCCGTCGGTCCCCGTCTCCTGCCGCACGCCGAGCGCGCCGGCAAGCTTCTCGCTGAGGGCGAGGGCCGGGGAGCCGACCGGGCGGGAGGTGTTCGAGGCGGGCTTGACGTTCCACTGGCCGGCGGACTTGCGGGCGACCTTCGGCTCCGGTGCGGCAGGCGGCTGCGCCGGGGCAGCGGAGACGACGTGGAGGTGCGGCGCATGCATCGTGCGCCCGGCCACAGTGCCGGCACCGACATTGAAGCGGCCGATCAGCGCGTTCAGCGCCTGCACTTCCGAGGCGAGGCCGTGGCTTGCCGCCGTCGTCTCCTCGACCATGGCGGCGTTCTTCTGCGTGCCCTGGTCCATGGTGTTGACGGCGGTGTTGATCTCCTGAAGGCCGGTCGACTGCTCGCGGGCCGCCTCGACGATCGCCTGGACGTGGCCGTTGATCTCCTGCACCTCGGTCACGATGGTCTGGAGCGCGCGGCCCGTATCGCCGACAAGCGAGACGCCGCTCTTGACCTGATCGCCGGAGGTGGTGATCAGCGCCTTGATCTCCTTGGCGGCCTGCGCGGAGCGCTGGGCAAGCTCACGGACTTCCTGCGCGACGACGGCGAAGCCCTTGCCGGCATCCCCTGCACGGGCAGCCTCGACACCGGCGTTGAGCGCCAGCAGGTTCGTCTGGAAGGCGATCTCGTCGATCACGCCGATGATGTTGGTGATCTCGCTGGAGGACTTCTCGATCTCCTGCATGGCCGCGACGGCGCGGCGGACGATCTCGCCGGACTTTTCCGCGCCCGAACGGGTACGGGCGACGAGGGCGCCGGCCTCTTCCGCCCGCTTGGTGGAATCCTTGACGGTCGTGGTGATCTCTTCCAGCGCGGCGGCGGTCTCCTCGACGGAGGCGGCCTGCTGCTCCGTGCGGCGCGACAGGTCGTCGGCAGCCGCGCGGATCTGGCTGGCGCCGGCATCGATCGCCCTTGCATTCTCGCCGACCTCGCGCAGCGCGTCGCTGAGATGCGAGACGGAGGCGTTGAAGTCCTCGCGCAGGCGGTCGAGATCGCCGTCGAACGGCTTTTCGATGCGGCAGGTCATGTCGCCGGAGGCGAGCTTTCCGAGCGCTTCGGCAAGGCTCGCGACGGCCTCCTGCACGCGGCCGCTGTCGCGCGTGCGCTCGGCCTCGCGGGCCTGGCGCTCGCCGTCGGCGCGGCGCCGGTCGTCCTCGCCCTGGCGCTCGAGGCGCTGGCGTTCGGCGGCATTGTCGCGGAAGACGGCGACGGTGCCGGCCATCTCGCCGATCTCGTCCTTGCGGTCGGCATGGGGAATGGCGGTCGCCGTGTCGCCCGCGGCGAGGCGCTTCATGGCGCCGGCAAGACCGTCGAGCGGCTTCACGACACGGCGGTTGACGAGGAAGATCGCGGCGATCGCGATACCCATGGCGGCGGCGAGCGAGGCCCAGGTGAGCCCGAAAGCGGAGCCTTCCTCGGCGCGAGCCTCGAGGATCGCCTCTTCCGTCACCTTCTGCGTGCGGGCGACGAGATCGTTGAGCGAGGCGGTGATCGCATCCGCGCTCGCCTGCATCGGCCCCTTGTAGACCTCCAGCGCCGGCCCCTTGGCGGCGATGGCGGAGAACTGGATGAGCTTTGCGGATTCGTCGAGATAGGTCTTCAGGGCCGCCTTGATGCCGTCGATCTCGGCGGCCGCGTCCGCATCGCCGCCATTGGCCGCGGCGTAGGAATCGATCATGCCGGTAAAGGCGTCCGCCCGCTCCTTGATGCGCGCCTCGATGCGGCCGATCTCGTCCGGGTCCATGGACAGGAGATGCTCGGAATAGGTCGCGTTCAGTTCGGCGAAGGCATGGCTCAGTTGCAGGATGCCGTTCATCTGCGGCATGCGCTCGCTGCCGATCCGCTCGATCGAGCCGGTCATCGCCGAGAGCGAGCGGAAGGCGACGAGGCCCTGGACGCCACCCAGCACCACCATTAGGAGGAAGAGCGCGGGCAAGAGCCTGCTGATCCGGACATTGCGCATGACGGGTTCCCTGATTTTTGGCCCGCACGGTTGCGGGCGTGTGTGCGCGCGAGTCTAGAAGCGGCGGTTTAACGCCCGCTTAATGGGGACTGTCGCCGCCTGCCTTGCCGGTCGCTTTTCCGCATCCTACATGCTGGACGAACAGGAGTTTTCCATGATCCTCGATGCCGCGCGGCTTTCGCTCGCCAATCTCTTCGCCCCCGAGACGCGACGCGTCTTCTGGAAGGTGCTTGGGCTCACCGTGCTCGCCCTCGCCGTCATCTGGTTCGCACTCCGGGAAAGCTTCATCGCCTTCGCCTGGCCGTGGCTGGAGGGCATGTTCCTGCCGGACCTGCCGCAATGGGCGGGCTGGCTCACCTTCGTCTTCGGCATCCTTGCCAGCATCGGGCTGGCGCTCGGCCTCGCGCTGCTGCTGGCGCCGGTGACGGCGATCATCGCCGGTTTCTTCCTCGACGACGTCGCCGAGGTCATCGAGAAGCGCGACTATCCGGCAGACAGGCCCGGCACGGCGCTGCCCCTCGGCCCGGCCGTGCTGGGATCGCTGAAATTCCTCGGCATCGTCATCGCCGGCAACCTCCTCGCGCTTTTCCTGCTGTTCGTGCCGGGCGTGAACCTCATCGCCTTCTTCGTCGTCAACGGCTACCTGCTCGGCCGGGAGTTCTTCGAATTCGCGGCGATGCGCCACCGCCCGCCGGCAGAGGCGCGCCTGTTCCGCGCCAAGCATGCGGCGACGGTCCTTCTTGCCGGCCTCGTGATCGCGGCGTTCCTCGCGATCCCCGTCGTCAACCTCCTGACGCCGCTCTTCGCCGCCGGCCTCATGGTGCATCTCCACAAGGCGCTCTCCCTCAAGGATCCGGGCTTTACGGCCGTCAGGTCGTAGCCCCGACCGTCTGCGGCGGCAGCTCGACGAGCGGCGCGGGCACGTCTGAGGTCTTCTCCGGCGACTTGCAGAGATCGGCGATAATACAGTGCTCGCATTCCGGCCGGCGCGCCTTGCAACAGTAGCGCCCGTGCAGGATCAGCCAATGGTGGGCGTGGTAGAGATATTCGTCCGGGATGATGCGGATCAGCTTCTCCTCCACCTCGTCCGGCGTCTTGCCGGGGGCGAGCCGCAGCCGGTTGGCGATGCGGAAGATATGGGTGTCGACGGCGAGCGTCGCCTGACCGAAGGCCATGGAAAGCACGACATTGGCCGTCTTGCGGCCGACGCCCGGCAGCATGACCAGCTCCTCGCGGGTGCGCGGCACCTCGCCGCCGAACCTCTCCACCAGCATCCGGCTGAGCGCGATGACGTTCCTGGCCTTGTTGCGGTAAAGGCCGATCGTCTTGATATAGTCGCGGACCTTTTCTTCGCCGAGCGCCAGCATCTTCTCCGGCGTGTCGGCGACCTTGAAGAGGGCGCGCGTCGCCTTGTTGACGCCGGCGTCCGTCGCCTGGGCGGAGAGCGCCACGGCGACGACCAGCGTGAACGGATTGACGTGCTCCAGCTCGCCCTTCGGCTCCGGCCGCTGGATGGAGAAGCGGCGGAAGATCTCCTTCAGCTCGTCCTCGGAATAGAGACACTTCGGCCGCGTCGGGGCCTTGCGGGACCCTGCTGCGGCGGGCGTTTTCTTTTTGGTCTTTCCGTTTTCCATGATGCTTCTATAGTCATTCGTCATGACGCAAGGCAACGCCGACTTCTCGATGAACGACCGTCCGGTCTTCTCCGCCGAGCTGCACCCCTACCGCTCGCTCGGGCGCAACGGGCACCGTGTCTTCTTCCTCATCGCCGGTGCGCTCAGCCTCGCGCACATGGCCGTCTTCATGCTGTCCGGCGCCTGGCCGATCGTCCTGTTCTTCGGCGCGGATTTCCTCATCCTCTTCGGCGCCTTCTGGCTGAACAACCGCGCAGCAAAGGCCCGCGAGATCGTCTCGCTCTCGCGCACCAACATCTCGATCCGCAAGATCAGCCCTTCCGGCCGCGAGACGGAACATGTCTTCAACCCGTTCTGGGCGCGTTTCCTCGTCTCGCGCAAGCCGAAGATCGGCATCACCGCCATGCATGTGCGCGGCAACGGGCACGAGACCGATGTGGGCACCTTCCTGCCGCTCGACGACCGCGAGCGCTTCGCCACCGCCTTTTCCGGCGCGCTCGCCCGGGTAAAGCGCGGCTACTAGCACGCGTGCAGGAAACGGGTGGCAGGCGCGCCGCCCTCGTGCTTTTCTGGCGGCACAGGAGAAAACCGATGAACATTGCCGCGACCTTGAAAACCGACATCACGCCCGAAGGCGACGACTACTCGACCGTCCGCCGGGTCATCGAGATGATCACCGAGGACTACCGCGAGCAGCCGGGGCTGGACGACATTGCCGGCCGGCTCGGCCAGTCGCCGACGCAGCTCCAGAAGACTTTCACCCGCTGGGCGGGCCTTTCGCCGAAGGCCTTCCTGCAGGCCGTCACGCTCGACCATGCCAAGCGGCTCCTGCGCCAGGAGGAACTGCCGTTGCTGGAGACGAGCTTCGAGGTCGGGCTCTCCGGCCCCGGCCGCCTGCACGACCTCTTCGTCACGCACGAGGCCATGTCGCCCGGCGAATGGAAGGCGCGCGGGGCCGGCCTGACGATCCGCTACGGCCTGCACCCCTCGCCCTTCGGCGGCGCGCTCGTCATGATCACCGACCGGGGCCTTGCCGGCCTCGCCTTCACCGACGAGCCGGACGGCGGGGACGCCTTCGCGGACATGTCCTCCCGCTGGCCGAACGCGCATTACGTCGAGGACCAGGAGGCGACCGCCGCCTATGCCGAGCGCATCTTCGACCCGGAGCGCTGGGACCCGAAGGCGCCCCTGCGCGTCGTTCTGATCGGCTCGGATTTCCAGGTCCGCGTCTGGGAGGCGCTGCTGCGCATCCCCATGGGCTGCGCCGTCACCTATTCCTCCATCGCCGAAAGGCTCGGCCAGCCGACCGCCTCGCGCGCGGTGGGCGCCGCCGTCGGCCGCAATCCCATCTCCTTCGTCGTGCCCTGTCACCGCGCGCTCGGCAAGAGCGGGGCGCTGACCGGCTACCATTGGGGCCTCACGCGCAAGCGCGCGATGCTCGGCTGGGAATCGGGCAAGGCCTGAAGAGGAGGCCGGCGCTAGGCCACCCCCTCCTCCGGCGGATAGACATGCGTTCCGCCGCGGAAATCGCGCAGCCGGAAGCAGCCGTCGTCCGCCTCCTCGACCGCCGTGGAATCCGCCCGCACCTTGCCGTGACCGCCCGGGATATCGAGGATATAGGCCGGCTGGCAGAGACCGGAAATACGGCCGCGCAGGCTCTCGACCAGCGCCCGGCCCTCGGCGAGCGTAAGGCGGAAATGCGCGGTGCCCGGCGCAAGGTCCGGATGGTGCAGGTAATAGGGTTTCACCCGGTTCTCGACGAAGGCGCGCATCAGGTCGGCAAGCACCGCCGTATCGTCGTTGACGCCCTTCAGCAGCACCGTCTGGCTGATCATCGCAATGCCGGCATCGACGATACGGGCGACCGCGGCGCGGGCCGTGTCGGTGAATTCGCGCGGATGGTTGGCATGGAGCGCCACATAGGTCGCCTTGCCGGACGCCTTCAGGGCCTCGACCAGCGCGGCGTCGACCCGGCCGGGGTCGACCACCGGCACGCGGGTATGGAAGCGCACGACCTTGACATGCGGGATGGCGGAAAGCCGTTCCATGATGGCCTGGAGGCGGCGCGGCGAAAGGACGAGCGGATCGCCGCCCGTCAGGATCACTTCCCATATTTCCGGCCGCCCGGCGATATAGCCGATGGCCGCGTCGAGCGCCGCCGCCGAAAGCGTGCCGAGCCCTTCCGGCCCCACCATCTCGCGGCGGAAGCAGAAGCGGCAATAGACCGGGCAGACATGCACGGCCTTCAAAAGCACGCGGTCCGGGTAGCGATGCACGATGCCCTCGACGGGACTGTGCGAGAGGTCGCCGATCGGGTCCGCTCGCTCTTCCGGCAGGGTGGCGAGTTCGGCCGCATCGGGAACGAACTGGCGAGCGATGGGGTCGTGCGGATCGTCGCCGTCGATCAGCGAGACGAGCGCCGGGGTGACGGCAACGGCATAGCGCGCGGCGACCGCGGCCATGCCGGCCTGCTTCTCCTCGGGAACGAGGCCGGCGGCGGCCAGTTCGCCGATCGTCGTCAGGCTCCGCGCGGCGGTCACGGCACCGTCTCCGGAACGGGCGCCCAGAGCACCTGGTCGATGCGCGAGGCCCCCGTCGCCAGCATGACGAGCCGGTCGAAGCCGAGCGCGATGCCGCTCGCCTCGGGCATGACGGCGAGCGCGGCCAGGAAATCCTCGTCGAGCGGATAGGTCTCGCCATAGACGCGGGCCTTCTCCGCCATTTCCAGCTCGAAGCGGCGGCGCTGTTCGGCGGCGTCCGTCAATTCGCCGAAGGCATTCGCCAGTTCCACGCCGCAGGCGTAGAGCTCGAAACGCTCGGCGACGCGCCGGTCATGCGGGGCGGGGCGGGCAAGCGCAGCCTCGGCCACCGGATATTCGCAAAGGATCGTCGCCCGGCCGAAGCCGAGCTCCGGCTCTACCTTCTCCACCAGAACCCGGCTGAAGAGATCGGCCCAGGTGTCGTCCTCCGCGACGCGGAGGTTTGCCGCCCGCATGGCGGCGGCAAGGCGGCCGCGATCCGTCGAACCGTCCGGCTCTATCGTCGCGAGAAGGTCGATGCCAGCATGGCGCCGGAAGGCCTCGGCCACCGTCAGCCGCTCCGGCACAAGCGCGGGATCGCAGGTCGCGCCGCGGAAGGCGAGCACGGATGCGCCGGTCACAGAGGCGGCGAGCGCAAGCATTTCCGCGCAATCGGCCATCAGCACGTCATAGGCCTCGCCCGCGCGATACCATTCCAGCATGGTGAATTCGGGATGGTGCAAGGGCCCGCGCTCGCGGTTGCGGTAGACATGGGCGAAGCAGGCGATGCGCCGCTCGCCGGCGGCCAGCAGCTTCTTGCAGGCGAACTCCGGCGAAGTGTGGAGATAGAGCGGCGTCTTCGTGCCGGCATGGCCGACGGCAGCCGTCTCGAAGGCGTGCAGATGCGCCTCGTTGCCGGGCGAGACCTGGAGGGTCGCCGTGTCCACCTCGACGAAATCGCGTGCCGCGAACCAGCCGCGCAACGCCGTCTGGAGGCGGTTCCTTGCCAGCAGGAACGGCCGGCGGTCGGCATGGACATCGGGCGTCCACCAGGGCGAGGGCTTGGGGTTCATGGCTTTTCCGTGACAGGTTTCTTCCGCCGGGCCGGCGGTAAGACTGGTCTTTTGCCGGAATATAGGGTAGTTGCGGCCCCGAAAACGCTTTTTCAGCGTTCGGGAAGACGCTTTGCGAGGGTCCTCTACGACGCGATCCATCCAGTTACAAGGAAGACTTATGGTAAAGATCATCGCTTCTTCCGTCCGCAAGGGCAACGTGCTCGACGTCGACGGCAAGCTCTATGTCGTGCTGACGGCGCAGAATTTCCATCCGGGCAAGGGCACGCCGGTCACCCAGATCGACATGCGCCGCATCTCCGACGGCACCAAGGTCTCCGAACGCTACCGCACGACCGAGCAGGTCGAGCGCGCCTTCGTGGAAGACCGCGAGCACAACTACCTCTATGAAGACGGCGACGGCTTCCACTTCATGAACCCGGAGACCTACGACCAGCTCACCATGTCCTCCGAGGACATCGGCGACCTGAAGGTCTATCTCCAGGAAGGCATGACGGTGGTTCTTTCGGTGCACGAGGGCATCGCCATCGCCATCGACCTGCCGCGCCACGTCACGCTCGAGATCACCGAGACCGAGCCGGTCGTCAAGGGCCAGACGGCCTCCTCCTCCTACAAGCCCGCGATCCTTTCGAACGGCGTTCGCACGCTGGTGCCGCCGCACATCACCGCCGGCACGCGCGTCGTCATCGCGACCGAAGACGGCTCCTATGTGGAACGCGCCAAGGACTGAGAACGTCTTCGGACGATACGAAAGCCGCCCGCCGGAAACGGCCGGGCGGCTTTTTTCTTCCAACTTGCGGAAAATCCGTTAAGACCGGTGACCGGCTCTCACAACGGATACGGAATCCCCTCATGACGAAATTCGACGTGCTGACGGTCGGCAACGCCATCGTCGACATCATCGCGCGCTGCGAAGACAGCTTCATTGCGGACAACGGCATCATCAAGGGTGCGATGAACCTCATCGACGCGGAGCGGGCGGAACTGCTCTATTCGCGCATGGGCCCGGCGCTCGAAGCCTCCGGCGGCAGCGCCGGCAACACCGCCTCGGGCATTGCCAGCTTCGGCGGGCGCGCGGCCTATTTCGGCAAGGTCGCCGGCGACCAGCTCGGCGACATCTTCATCCACGACATCCGCGCGCAGGGCGTGCACTTCGAGACGAAGCCGCTCGCGGGCACGCCGCCGACCGCCCGTTCGATGATCTTCGTGACGCCGGACGGCGAGCGCTCGATGAACACCTATCTCGGCGCCTGCGTGGAGCTCGGGCCGGAGGACGTGGAGGAAGAGGTCGTCGCCGAGGCCAAGGTCACCTATTTCGAGGGCTATCTCTGGGACCCGCCGCGGGCCAAGGACGCGATCCGCGAATGCGCCCGCATCGCCCATGCCCACGGGCGGGAAATGTCGATGACGCTTTCCGACAGTTTCTGCGTCAACCGCTACCGCGGCGAATTCCTCGACCTCATGCGCTCGGGGACGGTCGACATCGTCTTCGCCAACAAGGCCGAGGCGCTTGCGCTCTACGAGACGGAGGATTTCGAGGAGGCGCTGGCGCGCATCTCGCAGGATTGCCGGCTCGCGGCCGTGACGATGAGCGAGGAAGGCTCGGTCATCCTGTCGAAGGGCGAGCGCACGAAGGTGGAGGCGATCAGCGTGCCGAGCGTCGTGGACACGACGGGCGCGGGCGACCTTTACGCCGCCGGCTTCCTCTACGGCTACACGGCCGGGCGGTCGCTTGCCGATTGCGGCCGGCTGGGAAGCCTTGCCGCCGGCCTCGTCATCCAGCAGGTCGGCCCCCGCCCGCTGCTCTCGCTGTCGGAAGAGGGCCGCAAGGCGGGCCTTATTTGAAGGCTTCGCCCGGATAGGCGCCCCATATCTCGGCCTGTGCGACCCAGCCGCTCGTGCCGTCCACCTCGGCGCGGCACCAGTCGCCGTTGCATTCGCCGACCTTGATGACGACGCCGGGCTGCAGCTTGGCGACGACGGCGCTGTTTGCCGAAGCCTCGCGGCGCATGTTGACGAAGACGTCCTCGCCCTTGCCGCGCATCCACGGCGCGGCGAGCGCGGTACGTTCACCGGACAGGAGCGCCTGGTTGACCCAGCCTTCCGTGCCGTCCGCATCGCGCACGCGGCGCCAGTTGTCGTATTCCTGGACGATTTCCATCGGCACGCCGGACTTGAGGTAGCGCCAGGCCACCGCATAGTCGACGCTGGGCCCGACGCGCAGGTTGACGCTCTTCGCCTTGAGGCTGACGAAGCGGGGCAGCGGCAGCCCGCTCGGCCCCTTGGCGGCCTGCGCATGGGCGAATTCGATGCCCGCGACGGAAACGAGGATGCCCGCAAGGGCGGCGAGGCTGAGACGCACGACGAGGTTACGCATGAAAAATCCGCACTAGACCGAAGAAGGGCATCAGCCTGCCGGGCCGGCCAGCGATGGCAAATCGCGCGAACCGCCAGAGGGCGGATTGTCTTCGCGACCGGGTCTGGTAGAAAATGCCCCTGATGAAGCAATCCTTGCCCAACTTGGTTAAGGACCCGTCAACAGCACGCCGGAACATCCCATGACGCAGAAGAAAAAACCGAAGGTCTACATCACGCGCCGCCTGCCCGAGGTGGTGGAGACCCGGATGCGCGAGCTGTTCGACGCCGAACTCAACATCGACGACACCCCACGCAGCCAGCCCGAGCTGGTCGCCGCCGTCAAGAGCGCGGACGTGCTGGTGCCGACTTTGACCGACCGGATCGACGCCGCGCTGATCGAGCAGGCCGGGCCGCAACTGAAGCTGATCGCCTGCTTTTCCAACGGCGTCGACAACGTCGACGTGGAGGCGGCGGCACGCAAGGGCATCACCGTCACCAACACGCCGAACGTGCTCACCGAGGACACGGCCGACATGACCATGGCGCTGATGCTCGCCGTGCCGCGCCGGCTCGCCGAGGGCGCGCGCATCCTGACCGACCGCAAGGGCGAATGGGCGGGCTGGTCGCCGACCTGGATGCTCGGCCGGCGCATCTCGGGAAAGCGGCTCGGCATCGTCGGCATGGGCCGCATCGGCACGGCCGTCGCCAAGCGTGCCAAGGCCTTCGGCCTCTCCATCCACTACCATAACCGGAACCGCGTGCACCCGGATACCGAGGACGCGCTGGAGGCGACCTACTGGGACAGCCTCGACCAGATGCTCGCCCGCGTCGACATCGTCTCCGTCAACTGCCCCTCGACGCCGGCGACCTTTCACCTGCTCTCGGCCCGGCGGCTCGAGCTGATGCAGCCGACGAGCTATATCGTCAACACGGCGCGCGGCGGCATCATCGACCAGACGGCGCTGATCAAATGCCTGCGCGAGGGCCGCATCGCCGGAGCGGGCCTCGATGTCTTCGAGCACGAGCCCGCGGTCGATCCCAAGCTCCTGAAGCTCGCCTCGGAGGGCAAGGTCGTGTTGCTGCCGCACATGAGCTCGGCGACGATCGAAGGCCGCATCGACATGGGCGAGAAGGTGGTGATCAACATCCGCACCTTCTTCGACGGCCACCGCCCGCCGGACCGCGTGCTGCCGGGGCGGGTATAAGAAAGCCCTCCCCAACCCCTCCCCACAAGGGAAGAGCAAGCCTCTGGCGTTCTCCTCCCTTGTGGGGGAGATGCCCGCAGGCAGAGAGGGTCTTTAACTCTTCCGCCGCCTGTACTTCAGCGTCTCGAACCGCGTCGCCAGGCCGTCGTAAAGCAGTAGCCGGCCGATGAGCGGTTCCCCCGCACCCGTGACCAGCTTGATCGCCTCCATAGCCATCAATGTGCCGATGACGCCGGTGAGCGCGCCGACGATGCCGGCTTCCGCACAGGCGGGCACGGTGCCGGGCGGCGGCGCGGTCGGGAAGAGGTCACGGTAGCCGGGATTGAGGCTGCCGTCCGGGTCGGCCTCGTAGGGCTTCAGCACCGTGATCGAGCCGTCGAAGCGGCCGACCGCACCGGTGACGAGCGGGATGCGGGCGGCTTCGGCCGCATCCGCAGAAGCATAGCGCGTGTCGAAATTGTCCGAGCCGTCGATGAGGAGGTCGTAGCCGGCAAGGAGCCGCGATGCGTTTTCCGCCGTCAGCCGTTCGGGGATCCCCGAGAAGCGCACATGCGGGTTGAGCCGGGCGACGGCGGCCGCGGCGCTTGCGATCTTCGCCGTGCCGAGGCCGGCCGTGTCGTGGATCACCTGGCGTTGCAGGTTGGAGAGCGAGACCGTGTCGTCGTCGAGGACGCCGATATGGCCGATGCCGGCGGCCGCGAGATACTGGATGACCGGCGCGCCGAGCCCGCCGGCGCCGACGACCAGCACATTGGCGGCCTTCAGCTTCTGCTGGCCCGATCCGCCGATCTCGGCGAGCACGATATGGCGGCGGTAGCGGTCGATCTCTTCGGGGCTCAGGGGATCGGTCATGGCAGGATGCCTCCGTTCGCGACGGTGAGGAACTGCGCGCGCGCATCGAGCGCGTCGAACATCGCCCGATCCGTGCCGGTCATGAAGGCCTGGCCGCCCAGCGCATCGACCCGGTCGAACAGTGCCGCGCGGCGGCCCTCGTCGAGATGGGCGGCGATCTCGTCCAGAAGCAGCACCGGCGCATGGCCGGTCATGCCGGCGACAAGGCCGGCATGGGCGAGGATGAGGCCGACCAGCAGCGCCTTCTGCTCGCCCGTCGAGCAGCGCTCGGCCTCCATGTCCTTCTCACGGTGGCGGATGAGGAGGTCGGCGCGGTGCGGCCCTTCCAGCGTGCGGCCGGCGGCGGCGTCACGGTAACGGCCGTCCTGGAGCATCGCGAGGTAGATCTCCTCGATCTCATAGGCGGGCCGCTGCCATTCCTCGTCGAGGAAGCCGGAAAGGCGCATGGTGGCGGAGGGAAACGGGCCATCGTCGCGCGCCGCCTCGACAAGGCCGGACAGAAGACCGACGAGCTCGTGGCGGGCATGGGCCATGGCGATGCCGAGCTCGGCCATCTGCTTTTCCAGCGCCGTCAGCCAGCCGGGGTCCGGCCTTCCTTCGGAAAGCAGCCGGTTGCGGCCGCGCATCGCCTTTTCGAAATCCGCCGCGCGGCGGCCGTGGCCGGGATCGAGCGAAAGCACGAGTCGGTCGAGGAAGCGGCGGCGGTCGGCCGAGGGGCCGGTGAAGAGCCCGTCCATCGAGGGCGTCAGCCAGAGGACGCGCAGGTGCTCGAGCAGTTCGTCGACCGTCCGTGCCGGCGTGCCGTTGAGCCGCAGCTTTCGCGCCTGGCCGTCCTCGCCGCCTTCCGTGCCGGTGCCGATATCGACCTCGCCCATCATGCCGTCGACCGTGGCGAAGACGGAAAAGCCGCCCTCGCCGCCGGCGCGCGGCACGTCGCCATAGGCCGCGCGGCGCAGGCCCCGGCCGGGCGACAGGAAGGAGACCGCCTCCATGAGGTTCGTCTTGCCCGCTCCGTTCTGCCCCGTCAGCACGACATGCCGGCCGTCGAGCGCCAGCGACAGGCCCGCATAGTTGCGGAAGTCCGTGAGCTTGAGGCGGGAAAGGGAAACCTTGTGCGGCATGGGGTGAGAGCTAGAGTATTCGCGGGGATCGGGCAACAGCAGAAAGCCCGGACGGCAGGCGATGGTTGCCTGCGCGGGCGAGAGGCGGTAAGCGGAAGGCCCGCCCGCGCCTTGCGCCCTTTCTTCCAGCCAGCAGGTCATTCGCCTTGTCCCCCTCGCTCCGCCCCGTCTTCAACCGCAGCTTTTCCGCCTTCCTCTTCGATATGGACGGCACGATCATCAATTCGATTCCGGCGACCGAGCGGGTGTGGACGCGCTGGGCGCTGAAGCACGGGCTGGACGTCGCCACCTTCCTGCCGACCATGCACGGCGTGCGCGGCATCGACACGATCACGCGGCTCGGCCTGCCGGGTGTCGACCCGGTCAGCGAAGCGAAGGACGTGGAACGGGCCGAGCTGGAGGATGTCGACGGCATCGTGCCGATCCCCGGGGCGCTCCCCTTCCTCTCGGCCTTGCCGGCCGGGCGCTGGGGCATCGTCACCTCCGCGCCGGTGGCGCTCGCCCACCGCCGCCTTGCCGCCGCGGGCATTCCCCTGCCGACGGTGATCGTGACGGCCGACGACGTCGCCAAGGGCAAGCCCGCGCCGGACGGCTATATCCTCGGCGCGCGCAAGCTCGGGTTCGACCCGGCCGACTGCCTCGTCTTCGAGGACGTGCCGGCGGGCATCCTGGCCGGCGAAGGGGCGGGCGCACATGTCGCGGTGATGACGGCGACGCACCACCACCCGATCGAGACGAGCCATCCGCGGCTGAAGAGCTACGAGGGCATCACGACCCGGGTGAATGCCGACGGGATGCTGGTGCTGCTGCAAAGCGGCGATTGACGCATCACGCGGCGATGCCGGACAGAACCGCGTCGATCACCGCGTCGATCTCGGCATCGGACGTCTCCAGCCGCTCGGTGAGCAACCGCCCCCACGCGAAGCTGGAGAGCAGTTCCGGAACCAGCGTGGGCGGGACATCCGCCCGCACCTCGCCGCGCGCCTGCGCCTTCTCGACGATCCTGCCGCTTTCCTCGCGCCGCTCGGCCATATAGGCGGAAAGGGCGGAAAGCGCCGCGGGCTCGCCCTGCGCCTTGGCGACCAGGCTGCGGAAGACCTCGCCGCTTCCCCCTTCCCGCCATGTCTGCAACAGGCCGGAGAGGTAGGCGCGCAGGTCGTCGCGCACATTGCCCCTGTCCGGATAGATGAAGTTGATGCGCTTGCGGCTATGATAGACGTCGAGCAGCAGGGCGGCCTGCGAGGGCCACCAGCGGTAGATCGTCGGTTTTCCTGCGCGCGCGCGCCGCGCCACCGCCTCGATCGAGAAGCCGCCGAGTCCGTTTTCCAGAAGCACCGCCTCCGCTGCCGCGAGAATCGCTTCCTGGCTTGCCGGGTTTCGCGTCGCGCCGATCGAACGGCGGGCGGGCGTGGTCTCTTGCGTATCGCTCATGAGCTTTTCCTTTTTTCCGCTTCTAGCACGAAAGCCACTTGAACGGAACGTTTCGTTTCTATATAAACGAAACGTTCCGTTTTTATAAAGGTTGCTCCCATGACCAATTCCCCGTCCCGCAAGCTCTCGAAACCGCATTTCGCGCTCGCCCTGCTTCTGCCCGTCTATCCGCTGATCACGGCGATCCTCTATATCGTGCTGCCGCTCACCGACGGCTGGACGACCTGGCAGCGCACGGCGCTGATCGCGCCGGTCATGGTCTTCGCGATGGTCTTCGTCATCACGCCCTTCGTGCAGAAGCGCTTCGCGAATTTCATCCTGCGCGCGGCATGAAAAAAGCCGGGGTGCATGGCACCCCGGCTCCATCTGGAGAGCGGCCGCCCGAAGGCAGGCGTCACCCCTCGAAGAACTCCTTCATCCGCGCGAAGAAGCCGGCGGATTCGGGGTTGTTGTCCTTGGAGGAAATCTCCTCGAATTCCTTCAGGAGCTCGCGCTGGCGCTTGGTGAGCTTCTGCGGCGTCTCGATCTGGATCTGGATATAGAGGTCGCCGACCTGCGCGGAGCGCAGGACCGGCATGCCCTTGCCCTTCAGGCGGAACTGCTTTCCGGCCTGGGTGCCTTCCGGCACCGAGACGCGCGACTTCGTGCCGTCGAGCGTGGCGACGTCGAAGGTGCCGCCGAGCGCGGCCGTCGTCATCGAGATCGGCACGGTGCAATAGAGGTCCGCCCCGTCGCGCTGGAAGAACTCGTGCGGCTTGACCGACAGGAAGATGTAGAGGTCGCCCGCCGGCCCGCCGCGCAGGCCCGCCTCGCCCTCGCCGGCCAGCCGGATGCGCGTGCCGTCCTCGATGCCGGACGGAATGTTGACCGACAGCGAGCGCTCTTCCGTCACGCGGCCCTGGCCGTGGCACTTCGTGCAGGGATCGCTGATCGTCTGGCCGCGGCCGTGGCAGGTCGGGCAGGTGCGCTCGATGGAGAAGAAGCCCTGGGCTGCGCGCACGCGGCCGGAGCCATGGCAGGTCGCGCAGGTCTTCGGGCTGGTGCCGGGCTTCGCGCCGGAGCCCGAACAGGTCTCGCAGGTGATCGAGGTCGGCACGCGGATCTGCGCGGTCTTGCCGGCATAGGCCTCTTCCAGCGAGATCTCCATGTTGTAGCGCAGGTCGCCGCCGCGCTCGCGCCCACCGGCCGAACGCCGCTGGCGCCCGCCGCCCATCATCTCGCCGAAAATGTCCTCGAAGATGTCGGAAAAGCCGCCGCCACCGAAACCGCCGCCGCCGAAGCCGCCACCCATGCCGCCCTGCTCGAAGGCCGCATGGCCGTAGCGGTCGTAGGCCGCGCGCTTCTGCGGGTCCTTCAGCGTCTCGTAGGCTTCGTTGACGTCCTTGAACTTCTGCTCGGCGGAGGCATCGCCCGGATTCTTGTCGGGATGGTATTTCATCGCCATCTTGCGGAAGGCGCTCTTCAGCTCCTTCTCGTCGGCGGTCTTGGAGACACCCAGCGTCTCGTAGAAATCAGCTTTTGCCATTCGGGTCACGTCCGTTTCGCGGGAACGGTCTTGTTATTGCGGAACTGCCTTGCGCTACGCATGCGAAAAGGCGGAAGCCGGTACGAAGGAAAGGCCATGACGTCGTCACCGCGGCAAACGGGAGTGATCATGGTGCCTTGTTTCCCTTCGCGCTGACTTCCGCCTTTTCGCTATCCGTTGCACCGGCCGCGCGTGGCGCGGCCGGCAGTTCGGGAGGCTATCAGGCCGACTTCTTGTGGTCGTCGTCCTTGACTTCCTCGTAGTCGGCGTCGACGACATTGTCGCCGGCCTCGTCCGTGGAGGCGGAGGCGCCTGCCTCGGCCTGCTGTGCCTCGTAGATGGCCTGGCCGAGCTTCATGGAGACTTCCATGAGCGTGTTGGTCTTGGCCTTGATGTCCTCGGCGTCGGGCTCGGAAGCCTCAACGGCCGTCTTGAGGGCGGCGATGGCGTCCTCGATGGCCTTGCGGTCATCGGCGGAGACCTTGTCGCCATAGTCCTTCAGCGACTTCTCGGACGAGTGGACGAGGCTTTCGGCCTGGTTCTTCGCTTCGACGGCCTCGCGGCGCTTCTTGTCGCTCTCGGCATTGGCCTCGGCGTCCTTCACCATCTTCTCGATGTCGGCGTCGGAAAGACCGCCGGACGCCTGGATGCGGATCTGGTGCTCCTTGCCGGTGCCCTTGTCCTTGGCCGAGACCTGCACGATGCCGTTGGCGTCGATGTCGAAGGTGACTTCGATCTGCGGCATGCCGCGCGGCGCCGGCGGAATGCCGACGAGGTCGAACTGGCCGAGCAGCTTGTTGTCCGCGGCCATTTCACGCTCGCCCTGCGAGACGCGGATGGTCACGGCCGACTGGTTGTCCTCGGCGGTCGAGAAGGTCTGGCTCTTCTTCGTCGGGATCGTCGTGTTGCGCTCGATCAGACGGGTGAAGACGCCGCCCAGCGTTTCGATGCCGAGAGACAGCGGGGTCACGTCGAGAAGGAGGACGTCCTTGACGTCGCCCTGCAGGACGCCGGCCTGGATGGCGGCGCCCATGGCGACCACTTCATCCGGGTTGACGCCCTTGTGCGGCTCCTTGCCGAACAGCTGCTTGACGGTCTCCTGCACCTTCGGCATGCGGCTCATGCCGCCGACGAGGACGACTTCGTCGATCTCGCCCGCCGTGACGCCGGCATCCTTGAGGGCAGCCTTGCAGGGCGCGACGGTGCGCTGGATGAGGTCGTCGACGAGCGCTTCGAACTTGGCGCGGGTCAGCTTCATCGTCAGGTGCTTCGGGCCGGAAGCATCCGCCGTGATGAACGGCAGGTTGATTTCCGTCTGCTGCGAGGACGACAGCTCGATCTTTGCCTTTTCGGCAGCTTCCTTGAGGCGCTGCAGGGCGAGCTTGTCGTTCTTCAGGTCGATGCCCTGGTCCTTCTTGAACTCGGCTGCGAGATATTCGACGAGGCGCATGTCGAAGTCTTCACCGCCGAGGAAGGTGTCGCCGTTCGTCGACTTCACTTCGAAGACGCCGTCGCCGATTTCCAGGACCGAGATGTCGAACGTGCCGCCGCCAAGGTCGTAGACGGCGATGGTCTTGCCGTCCTTCTTGTCGAGGCCGTAGGCGAGCGCGGCGGCCGTCGGCTCGTTGATGATGCGCAGCACTTCGAGGCCGGCGATCTTGCCGGCGTCCTTGGTGGCCTGGCGCTGGGCGTCGTTGAAGTAGGCGGGAACCGTGATGACGGCCTGCGTGACCTTCTCGCCGAGATAGGATTCGGCGGTTTCCTTCATCTTCTGAAGGATCATCGCGGAGATCTGCGAGGGCGAATAGTCCTTGCCCTGCGCCTCGACCCAGGCGTCGCCGTTGTCGCCCTTGACGATCTTGTAGGGAACGAGGCCCTTGTCCTTCTCGACGGTCTTGTCTTCGTAGCGGCGGCCGATGAGGCGCTTGACGGCGAAGAGCGTGTTTTCCGGGTTGGTGACCGCCTGGCGCTTGGCCGGCTGGCCGGTCAGCCGCTCACCGTCGTCGGTGAAGGCGACCATGGAAGGCGTCGTGCGCGCGCCTTCGGCATTCTCGATGACCTTCGCGTCCTTGCCGTCCATGACGGCAACGCAGGAATTGGTCGTCCCAAGGTCGATACCGATTACTTTAGCCATGTCATTCTCTCCTTCAAGCGAGCTGCCGGAACCCATTCAGGCATTCGTTGGGCAGCCCCTAATGGTATGGTCTTCCAGAAAGCGCGGGGGCCAAACCCCGGCTTTGCGGCGTATATAAGGAGCCCTCCGGACGACTGCAAGACATCGAAGGGCCGCAAGGCGCGCAAAATCAGCGCTCCGGGGGGTGGATGAAGCACTCTCCGCCGGCAATGTGGTGGGCTTGCGGGCAGGCGTCAAGCGGGCACGGGCATCAGCCGCCGAGAAGAACGTCGAGCAGGGTGGTGCGATGCGTCCCGGTCTGCCTTTGCCGGCCGACATCGGCCGGGGGGACGAGCCCGCCTTCCGCCGCGACGGCACCGGCATCGCCGTTCGCCGCCGTCGCGCCGGCATCGGCCGGGCGCTCCTCGGTGCCGAGGGTGCGCGAGATGATGTCGAAGAGCTGGTCGCCCTCCGGCGCGGGCCTGGTATCTTCCGTCGCGGGTGTTCCGGCGATGCCCGTGCCGAAGAGCGGCGCGGGCGAAAGCCCCTTGTGGGCGGCGATCATGAATTGGCTCCAGGCTTTCGCGGGGAGCCCGCCGCCCGTCACCTGCCGCATCGACTTGCCGTCGTCGTTGCCGAACCAGACGCCCGTGGTCAGGTTGGACGTGTAGCCGACGAAGAGCGCGTCGCGGAAAGACTGCGTCGTGCCGGTCTTGCCGGCGGCCTGCCAGCCGGGAATCCGGGCGTTCTTGCCCGTGCCCTCGGTGATGACGCGCTCCATCATGCCGTTCATCATGGAGACGATCTCCGGCGAAAGCACGCGCGGCGGGTTGTCGTAGGTGTTCTCGTAGAGCACCTTGCCGTCGGCGGTCGAGATGCGGCGGATGATGTGCGGCGTCGCCTTGTAGCCGCCGTTCATGAAGGGGGCGTAGGCGGCCGTCAGCTCCACCAGCGTCACTTCCGACGTGCCGAGCGCGATGGAGGCGTTGGCCTGCAGTTCCGATTCGATGCCGAGCCTTCTGGCGAGCTTGACCACCTGTTCCGGCCCGACCTCCATGACGAGCTGGGCGGCGATGGTGTTCAGCGAATGGGCAAGCGCGGTGGCGAGCGTCACCTCGCCGCGGTATTTCTGGTCGTAGTTCTCCGGCGTCCACTTGCCGATCTTCACGGGCGCGTCGTTGCGCACGGAGAGCGGCGAGCGGCCCTCTTCGAGCGCGGCGGCATAGACGAAGGGCTTGAAGGCCGAGCCCGGCTGGCGTTTTGCCCTGGAGGCACGATCGAACTGGCTTTCGGCATAGTCGCGCCCGCCGACGAGCGCCCGGATCGCGCCCGTGCCGTCGATGGAGACGAGCGCGGCCTGCGAGGCGTTGAGCTTCGCGCCGTCCTTGTCCAGCACCGCCTTGACGGCCTCGTCGGCCTTCTTCTCGAGGTCGAGGTCGATCGTCGTGTCGATGACGAGGTCCTCGGTGATGTCGCCGATCATGCCGGGAAGCTGCGACATGACCATGTCGGCGGCATAGTGCTCGGCACCGGACCAGTAGCGCTTGGCGCGCGCCGGCGTCTGCGACATGGCGGTCTTGATCTCGGCGTCGGTGACGTAGCCTTCCTCGCGCATCGCGCCGAGGACGACCTGCGCGCGCGCTTCCGCCGCCTCCGGGTCGCGGGCGGGCGAAAGGCGCGACGGCGCCTTGAGGAGGCCGGCGAGAACCGCCGCCTCGCCGAGATTCACGTCGCGCGCCGACTTGTTGAAATAGCGACGCGACGCGGCCTCGACGCCATAGGAGTTCGAGCCGAAGAAGACGCGGTTGAGATACATGGCAAGGATCTGGTCCTTGGTGTACTTGTGCTCCAGCCAGAGCGACAGCAGCACCTCCTGCACCTTGCGCTCCAGCGTGCGCTCGGGCGAGAGGAACATGTTCTTGGCGAGCTGCTGCGTCAGCGTGGAGCCGCCCTGCACCGTGCGGCCCGAGGCGATGTTGGTGATCACCGCGCGGGCAAGGCCGAGCGGGTCGATGCCGAAATGCGAATAGAAGCGCCGGTCCTCGATGGCGATGACGGCCTGCGGGATATAGGGCGACATGTCCTCCAGCGAGAGCGCCTCGCCGCCGGTCAGGCCCCGGTTGGCGATGATGTCGCCGTTGACCGCGAGGATCTTGACGTTCGGCGGACGGGCGGGAATGGCCCAGCTCGTGGCGCTCGGCATGCGCGCGCCGTAGTAGAGCACCAGCCCGCCGACGCCGATGGCGCCCCAGATGCCCAGCACGATGCACCAGTAGACGAGCCTGCGCAGGAGGCCGAAGAAGCCGAGGGAGGGTTCGCGCCGCCTGCCCGCGCCGCGCCCCGCGCGGGGCGCCTTGGCCGGCCTGGCCTTTCCCTTGCGCCCGCCCCCGCCGCCGGTCACGCGATCGCCGGCGCCGATGTGGAAATCGTCGTCCTCGCGCCCTTCGGATTCCTGGAAGGACGGCTCGATGCGCCGGGATTTTCGGTTGCCTGTCATAAGCGGTCGGATGAGCCCTCTGGGATTTGCCCGTCCGGTGGACCTTAAATGCGGCGATTTAAGGGGTCGTTAAGAAGCGGTGAACGCGCCTTGCGGGATTTTAACGGAAGCGGGCGGCCCGAAGGCCGCCCGTATCCTCACCTCAGAAATAAGGCGAATAGCACTGCTTGCGCGGGCCGTAATTGGGCTGGAACGTGTTGTCGTAAGCCCGGTACGAGCGATAGCGCGCATAGCACCATTCGGTATGGCGCGGATTGATGCCGGCTTCGCGCGGACGGGAATAGCCGTCGTTGGCGATGGCCCCGCCGATGATCGCGCCGGCGCCGAAGGCGGCCAGCGGATACCACCAGCCGTCCGAATGGCGGCGGTAGCCTTGGCGATAGTTACGGTAGCCGCGATGACCGTGATACCAGCCGCCATGGCGATACTGCACGTCCACGATATCGGACGAGCGCGTCGCGTCGACCTTGGCCATCGGCATGGCGAAAGCCGGTGCGGATACGAAGGACGTGGCGAACATGGCGACCGCCACGGCGGTGGAAAGGCCGGTCTTGATCGATATCTTCATGTCGGTCTCCCTTGGTTGCGTCTCACATAGTTCAGACGGTTCATAACATGAAACCATTCGCCTGAATGCGAAATGAACCGGAAAGGGTCCAGCCTCAATCGTCGTTTCCGCCCGCACGGGCGAGATAGCGCTGCCGCTCGAAGACGAAGATGACCACCAGCGCCATGATGAAGGGGATGATGAGGTAGAAGAGGCGGAAGACCGCGAGCGCGGCGAGAACCGCCGCGGGGTCCATGTCCGGCAGGCCGGCGATGAAGACGAGCTCCAGGACGCCGATGCCGCCCGGCGCATGCGAGAGGAGAGCGACGGAGAAGGAGGCGAGGAAGATGCCGAGGACGACGAAATAGCCCGGATTGCCCTCGGCCGGCAGCACGAAATAGATGATCGCCGCCGCGCCGATCAGTTCGACGGGCGCGATGACGAGCTGGCGGAAGGCGAGCGAGGGCTTGGGATATTCGAGCTTCAGCCAGCGCGTGTCGATCGGCCGGAAGCCGACGAGGCTGCCGACGACATAGAGCGCGACGAGGGCGAGGATGAAGAGCCCCGTCGAGAAGGCCGCCTCGATGGGCAGGAAATCAGCGAAGCGCTCGACGATCTGCGGCTCGAAGACCAGGACGAGGCCGAACAGCATCAGGGTGCCGAGGACGAAGGTGAAGGAACAGAAGGCGACGAGCAGGCCGACTTCCGAGGCGGCGAGCCCCTTCGACGTATAGGCGCGGTAGCGCACCAGCGCGCCGGAGAAGACCGAGGCGCCGATATTGTGCGACAGCGCATAAGTGGTGAAGGACGTGACCGTGATGAACCACAGCGAGATGCGGTGGCCGAGATGTTCCAGCGCCAGATGGTCGTAGGCGGCAAGCGCGGCATAGGCAAGGAGCGTCGCAAGGCAGGAGAGCAGCCAGCCCGACAGCGGGATCGCATCGATGCTCGCCATGAAGGTATCGAGCGATAGGCCCCGCAAATCCCGGTAGAGGATGTAGACGGACAGGACGATCGCCGCAGTGCTGACGAGCGGCCAGAAGACTCTTCCCAGCCGCTTCATCCTGTATTGTCCCTCTTCTTCCGTGCCATGCGTCCGTTCCCGCCGCGTCAGCGGGCGGCGAGCGCGGCGAGGATGCGCACCCAGGACCGGATGCCCTTCTCGAAGGACCGGAGGTCGTATTTCTCGTTCGGCGAATGGATGCGGTCGTCCGACAGCGCGAAGCCGACGAGCAGGGATTCCATGCCGAGCATCTTCTGGAAGTCGCCGACGATCGGGATCGAGCCGCCCATGCCGATGACGACGGCGGGCTTCGGCCATTCGTCGGAGAGCGCGTTCTTCGCCTTGCCGAGCAGGTCCGAATCGTAGGGCAGCTGGATGGCCGGCGATCCGCCATGGGCGTGGAAGGAGACCGAGCAGTCGGCCGGGATCTTCGCACGCACATAGGCGCGGAAGGCGTCGCGGATCTTCGCCGGGTCCTGCTTGCCGACGAGGCGGAAGGAGACCTTTGCGGAGGCTTCCGCGGCGATCACCGTCTTGAAGCCCTCGCCGGTATAGCCGCCGGTGATGCCGTTGACCTCGGCGGTCGGGCGCGCCCAGGTGAGCTCCAGCACGGACCGGCCCTTCTCGCCCGAGGGGATCGACAGGCCGATCTCGCCGAGGAAGCTCTCGGCCGAGCTGCCGAGCTTTTCCCAGGCCGCCTTGATCTGCGTCGGCGTCTCCTCGACGCCGTCATAGAAGCCGGGAAGCGTCACCCGGCCGGTCTCGTCGTGGAGGCCTGCCAGCACGTCGGCGAGGATATGGATCGGGTTGGCCGCCGCGCCGCCGAAATAGCCCGAATGCAGGTCCCGGTCGGCCGCCTTGACGACGATCTCCTCGCCGACGAGGCCGCGCAGGCCCGCCGAGATGGCCGGCGTATCGGCATCCCACATGCTGGTGTCGCAGACGAGGGCGAAATCGGCGGTGAGCTCGGCGGCATTGGCTTCGAGGAAAGGCTTCAGCGACGGAGAGCCGGATTCCTCCTCGCCCTCGAAGAGGATGGTGACGCGGCAGGGCAGCGCGCCGACCGTTTCCTTGTAGGCCCGGCAGGCTTCCACGAAGGTGAGAAGCTGGCCCTTGTCGTCGGAGGTGCCGCGGCCGGTGATGATGCGCCGTCCGCCCTCGACCTCGCGCACCGCCGGCTGGAAGGGATCGTGGTCCCACAGGTTCAGCGGATCGACGGGCTGAACGTCATAGTGACCGTAGAAGAGGACGTGCGGCGCATCGGCCTTCGCGCCCGCGTGATGGGCGACGACCATGGGGTGGCCGGGCGTGTCGCGCACGGTCGCGTCGAAGCCGAGCGAGCGCAGTTCCGTGACCAGCCATTCGGCCGCCCGGCGGCAATCCGCCTTGAAGGCCGGGTCCGTCGAGATGGACTTGATACGCACCAGCTCGAACAGGCGTTCGAGGCTGGCCGGGATATCGGCGCTGGCGCGGTCGAGGACGGGGAGGATATTGGTCATGGTCGTGCGATCCTTCAATGCATGCCGCGCGCGGCGTCGAAACGGCCCGGCGGTGACAACATGCGGCAAATCAAAACGATTTTCGGCGCGACATTAGACCGATCCCGCCGGTCAGGGCAAATCGTATGACGGCCTCGCGACGCTTACGGGCGTGGATCGCGCCCGAGATTGGCCAGGACCATGCGCATATATTCGAGCAGCAGTTCCCGCTCGAAACGGCGAAACCCCCGGAAAAGCGCGTCTTCCGTGGCGCTTGCCGCCGCCATGGCGCTCTCGCGCAATCCCTTGCCGCGGGCCGTGAGGAAAACGAGCTGCGCGCGCCGGTCCCTCGGATGGCGGCGGCGCTGGATGAGCCCGTCGCGCTCCATGCGGGCGAGCGTGTTGGCCATCGTCGCCTGTTCGATGTCGAGCCTGTCGAGAAGTTCGCGCTGGGTCAGGCCATCGCCGCCCCACAGTTCGAGCAGAACCGGGAACTGGCCGGGCGCAAAGCCGGCCCCGTCCGCCCGCGCCTGCAGCGCGCGGGAGGCCCCCTTCGCCAGGAGATTGGCGAGGTAGGCTGCCGACTCCTTCCGGTCAAACTCCATGAGGGGAGGCTATGCCGGTTTTTTGCCGATGACAACGATGGATCGCAGGCGATGCACCCCTTCAAACGCGGGAAGCCGCCGACGACAGGAGGCTTGTCGCGGCGGCTTCTTCGCAAATGTTGGACAAAGGCCCGGAGAGGGGGATAAGGCCTTTGTCCTTGTCTGGCGCGGCGGGGGACAGGCCGTTATGCCAGACACGGCTTGATCAGGTGCCGATGAGGAATATCTGTGGGTCCGAATGTGGCTTTTCAAGGGATTCGAAGGCCCGCGAAAATTACAAATCGGTAACGTTCGCGTGAGGCTTCCGGGCGCCTTCCGCCCGCAATGAACGATGGACGCGACAGGCCGCCCGCGCTATCCATTGCCCCCATGAAAAAAGGTGATCATCTCTTCCTCGTCGACGGCTCCGGCTTCATCTTCCGCGCCTTCCACGCCATCCCCCCGCTCAACCGCAAGTCGGACGGTTTGCCGGTCAATGCCGTCTCGGGTTTCTGCAACATGCTGTGGAAGCTGCTGAAGGATGCGCGCAATACCGACGTCGGGGTGACGCCGACCCATTTCGCGGTCATCTTCGACTATTCCTCCAAGACCTTCCGCAACGATCTATACGACCAGTACAAGGCGAACCGCACCGCGCCGCCGGAAGACCTGATCCCGCAGTTCGGCCTGATCCGCCACGCGACGCGCGCCTTCAACCTGCCCTGCATCGAGAAGGAAGGCTTCGAGGCCGACGACCTGATCGCCACCTATGCCCGCCTTGCCGAGCAGGACGGCGCCGACGTCACCATCGTCTCCTCCGACAAGGACCTCATGCAGCTCGTGACGGAGAACGTCTCGATGTACGACGGCATGAAGGACAAGCAGATCTCCATTCCCGAGGTGATCGAGAAATGGGGCGTGCCGCCGGAAAAGATGATCGACCTCCAGTCGCTGACCGGGGATTCGACCGACAACGTGCCGGGCGTTCCCGGCATCGGCCCCAAGACCGCCGCGCAATTGCTGGAGGAATACGGCGACCTCGACACGCTGCTCGCCCGCGCCGAGGAGATCAAGCAGGTCAAGCGCCGCGAGAACATCGTCGCCAACCGCGAGCTCGTGCTGCTCTCGCGCCAGCTCGTCACGCTGAAGACGGACACGCCGCTGGACACGCCGCTGGACGAGCTGATCCTGCATCCGCAGGACGGCCCGAGGCTCATCGCCTTCCTCAAGGCGATGGAGTTCACCACGCTGACGCGGCGCGTGGCCGAAGCGTGCGACTGCGACGCCGGCGCCATCGAGGCGGCCAGCGTGCCGGTGGAATGGGGCGCTGCGGCACACGGCCCGGACCTCGACAAGGGCGAGGCCGCCGGCCCCCCTTCCGCCCTCGACGGCACGGAGACGGCGGCCGAAGCCGCCGCGACGCTGCTGCCGGCCGCCGTTGCCGGCGACCTTTCGCCGACGGCGCTCGCAAGGAGCCGCGCGGAGCGCTTTTCGGCGGCGCCGATCGACCATTCCACCTATGAGACGGTGCGCGACCTCGAAGCCCTCGACCGCTGGATCGCCGCCGCGCGCGAGACCGGCCTCGTCGGCTTCGACACGGAGACAACCTCGCTCGACGCCATGCAGGCGGAACTGTGCGGCTTCTCGCTCGCCATCGCCGACAATGCGAAGGACCCTTCCGGCACCGTGATCCGCGCCTGCTACGTGCCGCTCAACCACAAGACGGGCGTGGGCGACCTTCTCGGCGGCGGCATGGCGGAGGGGCAGATCCCGATCCGCGCGGCGCTGGAGCGGCTGAAAGGCCTGCTGGAGGACCCGTCCGTCCTCAAGGTCGCGCAGAACCTCAAATACGACTACCTCGTCATGCGCCGGCACGGCATCACCGTGCAAGGCTTCGACGACACGATGCTGATGTCCTATGCGCTGGATGCGGGCGCCGGCACGCACGGCATGGATACGCTCTCGGAGCGCTGGCTCGGCCACAAGCCGATTTCCTACAAGGAGGTCGCCGGCTCCGGCAAGGGCGCGCAGACGTTCGACATGGTCGACATCTCCCGCGCCACGGCCTATGCGGCGGAAGACGCCGACGTGACGCTGCGCCTCTGGCATGTGCTCAAGCCGCGCCTTGCGGCCGAGCGTATGATGGCCGTCTACGAACGGCTGGAACGCCCCCTGGTGCCCGTGCTCGCCCGCATGGAGGAACGCGGCATCACCATCGACCGGCAGGTGCTTTCCCGCCTTTCCGGCGAACTGGCGCAGGGCGCGGCCGGCTTCGAGGAGGAAATCTACGAGCTTGCCGGCGAGCGCTTCAACATCGGCTCGCCAAAACAGCTCGGCGATATCCTCTTCGGCAAGATGGGCCTTCCCGGCGCCTCGAAAACCAAGACAGGCCAGTGGTCGACCTCCGCGCAGGTGCTGGAGGACCTTGCCGCGCAAGGCCTTCCCCTGCCGCGCAAGATCGTCGACTGGCGCCAGCTCACCAAGCTGAAATCCACCTATACCGACGCGCTGCCGGGCTTCGTGCATCCCGAGACGAAGCGCGTGCACACCTCCTACGCGCTCGCCGCGACGACGACCGGACGCCTCTCCTCCTCCGACCCGAACCTGCAGAACATCCCGGTGCGGACGGCCGAAGGACGCAAGATCCGCACGGCCTTCATCTCGACGCCCGGCCACAAGCTGGTCTCCGCCGACTACAGCCAGATCGAGCTGCGCGTGCTCGCCCATGTCGCCGACATTCCGCAACTGAAGCAGGCCTTTGCCGACGGCATCGACATCCATGCCATGACCGCGTCCGAGATGTTCGGCGTCCCCGTCGAGGGCATGCCGTCCGAAGTCCGTCGCCGCGCCAAGGCGATCAATTTCGGCATCATCTACGGTATTTCCGCCTTCGGCCTCGCCAACCAGCTTTCCATCGAGCGCTCCGAGGCCGGCGAATACATCAAGAAGTATTTCGAGCGCTTCCCCGGCATCAAGGACTACATGGATTCCACCAAGGCCTTCGCCCGCGAGAACGGCTATGTGGAGACCATCTTCGGCCGCCGGGCGCACTATCCGGAGATCAAGTCGTCCAATCCCTCGGTGCGCGCCTTCAACGAGCGCGCCGCGATCAATGCGCCGATCCAGGGTTCGGCGGCCGATATCATCCGCCGCGCGATGATCAAGATGGAGCCGGCGCTTGCCGCCGCCGGCCTTTCCGCCCGCATGCTCCTGCAGGTCCATGACGAACTGATCTTCGAAGTGGAGGACGGCGAGGTCGAAAAGACCATTCCGGTCGTCGTCGGCGTCATGGAGAACGCCTCCATGCCGGCGCTCTCGATGAAGGTGCCGCTGAAGGTGGACGCACGGGCGGCCACCAATTGGGACGAGGCGCACTGACGGGCGAAAACCTGCCGGCGAGGGCCATACGGCGGTTTTCCCGCACGTTTTGCGTTTATGGCTAACGGAGCCTCAACGGGACGATACCGTTTCGTTGCGGCACACCGGCTCTTTCGCCCGGAACCCTGGAAAACCGGCATCCTTCGGCTTTTCTTCATCACGTTCCGAAACGGGGCGTCCCGCCGCGATCCAGCGCGCCGGGCGGCTTCACGAAATCTTATCCATGTCCTTTCAGCCGATCTTATCAACCGCCGGTTATCGCTGTCGGGAACGATAAGCCGATGGCCCGTCCGGCCGGCAAAGAAAGCGATGGAGAAGACGATGAAGCAGACGATTCGTGACATTCTGGGCAAGCACGGCGGTCTCCCGGTTCCGGTCGACACGCTTGCGGACGATGCCGATCTCTACGCGGCGGGTCTCTCCTCCTTCGCCTCCGTGCAGGTGATGCTGGGCATCGAGGACGCCTTCGACGTCGAGTTCCCCGACAACCTCCTCAACCGCAAGTCCTTCCAGAGCATCGACGCCATCGCACGGGCCGTCTCCGGCCTTGTCGGCAGCGCGGAGGCCGCCGAATGACCGTCACCGTCGGAAATGGCCTTGCCGAGCGCGCCGAGCGCGTTTCCGCCGTGGCCGCAGCGCATGCCGACGACGTGGACGCCAAGGCCCGCTTCCCGCGCGAAGCCGTCGACGCGATGATCGCCGAGCGGCTGCTCTCCATCCAGATCCCCGCGGCGCTCGGCGGCGAGGATGCCTCCCTTTCCGAGATCGCGGAAGCCTGCTCGCTGATCGGCCAGTCCTGCTCGGCCGCCGCCATGGTCTTCGCCATGCACCATATCAAGCTGTCCAGCCTCGTCTCGCACGGCGCGGGCGATGCCTGGCATTCCGCGTTTATGCGCCGCGTGGCCGACGAACAGCTCCTGCTCGCCTCGGCGACGACCGAGGGCGGCATCGGCGGGAATCTCCGCAACAGCATCTGCGCCATCGAGATCGACGGCGACACCTGCCGCCTGACGAAGGACGCGACCGTCATCTCCTACGGCGCCCATGCCGACGCGATCCTCATCACCTCGCGCGCCCATGCGGACGCCGCCTCGACCGACCAGGTCATGACCGTCTTCACGAAGGACCAGTACACGCTGGAGCAAACCCACGTCTGGGACACGCTCGGCATGCGCGGCACCTGCTCGGACGGCTGGCTCTTCAAGGGCGAGGCGCCGAAGGAGCAGATCCTGCCCAAACCCTTCGCGGAGATCGCGGCGCAGTCGATGCTCGCCACCTCGCATCTCCTGTGGAGCGCCGTCTGGTACGGCATCGCCGTCAACGCCGTTTCCCGCGCGCAGGCCTTCGTGCGCGCCGCCGCCCGCAAGAGCCCCGGCGTGACGCCACCCGGCGCGCTGCGCCTTGCGGAAGCGGTGAACCTCCTCCAGCTCGTCAAATCCAACACGATCGCCGGCCTCAAGGAATACGAGGCCGCCAAGGCGGATCCAGACCGGCTCTCCTCCATGGGCTTTGCCGTAGCGATGAACAACGTGAAGATCGCCTCTTCGGAGACGATCCTTGCGATCATCAACCAGGCGATGCTGATCTGCGGCATCGTGGGCTACAAGAACGGCACGCCCTTCAGCCTCGGCCGGCACCTGCGCGACGCGCATTCGGCCCAGCTCATGATTTCCAACGACCGCATCCTCGGCAACACGTCGAACCTCCTGCTTGTCCACAAGCAGGACACCAGCCTGATCGGGTGACACCATGGACATGCAGACCTCCCTTCTCGACCGGCTCTTCGATTCCGGCCTTCTCATCGACACCGGCGTCGAGGGCCTTTACGGCCGCTCGGGCGCCTTCGAGGACGTCATCGCCCGTTTCGAGCGGCTGATCGACGCCTATGGCGGGGCCGACGGCGCGGAGGCGATGCGCTTTCCGCCCGGCATGAACCGCGCGCATTTCGAGACCTCGGGCTACATGAAGAGCTTCCCGCAGCTTGCCGGCACCGTGCACAGCTTCTGCGGCGGCGAGCTCGACCACATGAGCCTCCTGCAATGCATGGAGGTCGAGGGCGACTGGACGAAGGACCAGAAGGCGACCGACATCGTGCTGACGCCGGCGGCCTGCTACCCGCTCTATCCGACGATCGCCAAACGCGGCCGCCTGCCGGCGGGCGGCGGGCTCTACGACCTGCAGTCCTACTGCTTCCGCCACGAGCCCTCCAACGACCCGGCCCGCCAGCAGCTCTTCCGCATGCGCGAATATGTCTGCATGGGCACGCAGGAGCATGTGACGACCTTCCGCCAGACCTGGATGGACCGGGGCCTGGACATGATGGCCAAGGTCGGCCTCGACGTGACGATCGATGTGGCCAACGACCCGTTCTTCGGCCGCGCCGGGCGCATGCTCGCCAACAACCAGCGCGACCAGAACCTGAAGTTCGAGTTGCTGATCCCCGTGACGTCCGCCGCCAAGCCGACGGCCTGCATGAGCTTCAACTACCATCAGGACGCCTTCGGCGCGAAATGGGGCCTCAACCTGGAAAACGGCGACGTCGCGCACACCGCCTGCGTCGGCTTCGGCCTGGAGCGCATCGCGCTCGCCCTCTTCGCCCGCCACGGCCTCGACATCGCCGCCTGGCCGGAGGACGTGCGCAAGGTGCTGGGATACCAGGACTGACATGGCCGCCGTCTTCCCCGGGCTCGACCCCGAGACCTACCGGCCGCACGCGCTGCACGACGCCGAGCGCGCGTGGCCGGAGACCAACTGCTATGTCGACCTCTGGATCGAGGTGCTGAACGCTTTCGGCGCAGCGCCCGAGGCGATGCTCGGCTTCTCGCTGCGCCAAGATTTCGAGGGCGACCAGTTCACCTTCTTCAAGGTGCCGCTGGAAGACCTCGAAGCGCTCTACGGCATCCGCTCGACCGAGCTTGCCATTTTCGACCGGGTGGAAAGCCATGTCGAAACGCAGATCGCCCGCGGGCGTCTCTGCCTCGTCGAGATGGACAGCTTCTACATGCCGGATACGCGCGGCGTCGCCTACCGGCAGGAGCACGGCAAGACGACGGTGGCGATCAACCGGCTGGACCTTCAGGCAAAGCGGCTCGACTATTTCCACAATGCCGGCTTCTTCCGGCTGGAGGGCGAGGATTTCGACGGCCTGTTCCACCTGAACGACGGCCTGGAGGACCTGCCCTTCCTGCCCTATACGGAATTCGCCAAATTCCCGGACAAGCGCCCCGACGAAGCTCACCTTCGCCGTGAGGCCAAACGCCTCCTCGCCTTTCATTTCGGCCGGCGTCCGGCGGAAAACCCGGTCGCGGCCTTTGCAAAAGTGTTTCCGCAGCAGGTGGAGGCGGTGGCGGATCGACCGTTCGGCTTCTTCCACAAATACGCCTTCAACACGCTGCGCCAGCTCGGCGCCAATTTCGAGCTGGCCGCCAGCCATCTCGACTGGCTCGGCCTCGATGGGGGCGATGCGGCGCGCAAAATCTCGGAGACGGCGAAGTCCGTGCAGTTCCAGCTTGCCCGTGCCGTGACCCGCCGCAGGTTCGACCCGCTGGCAACCGCGCTCGACCCGGCCATCGAGGCATGGGATACTCTGATGTCGAGCCTTGCCGCCCGCATCGACTGAAGGAAGACGGAATGCCCGAGACCGGAAAAGCGCTTTCCACCGGCTGGCGCATGGCCTTGACGCCCTCAGGCAGCGCCGCTGACCTGTCGGCGCTGGAAAGCCTTTCCGGTTTCATCGACGCCCCCGTACCCGGTACCGTCGCCGGCGCCCTCGAACGCGCCGGCCGCTTCGACCGCGCCGCGCCAGAACCGCTCGACCATCTCGACGCCTGGTACGTGCTCGACCTTTCCGGCGAGACGCCAGGCGAGGCCGTGCTGCATTTCGACGGCCTTGCGACCGTCGCCGAGGTCTGGTGGAACGGCGCGCTCGTGCTTTCCTCGGACAGCATGTTCATCCGCCACGCTTTGCCCGTCGCACTCACCGGCAGGGACCGCCTCGCCCTCTGCTTCCGGGCGCTGAAGCCGCATCTCGAAAAGCGTGGCCCCCGCGCCCGCTGGCGCCCGCAGATGATCACGCCGCAGGGCCTTCGCCTCGTGCGCACCACCCTCCTCGGCCGCATGCCCGGCTGGTGCCCGAAGGTCCACGCGGCCGGCCCGTGGCGGCCGGTGCGCCTCACGCGGCCGGCGCCCGCCATTCCCTCCGATATCCGCCTTTCCGCGCGGCTTCACGAAGACGGCAAGGGCCGGCTGGAGATCGGCTTTTCGCTCGACAGCGCAGCGACGCCGACCGTGGAATGCGCGGGCGTCGTCGCCGAGGCGATTCCAAACGGAGAACGCAGCTTCAGCGCCAGCCTCGTCATCCCCGACGTCGAAGCCTGGTGGCCGCGCACGCACGGCATGCCGGTCCTGCACGACATCACGCTCACGGTGGATGGCGTTCGCCACTCCCTCGGCCACACCGGCTTCCGCCGCATCGAGATCGATCGCGGCGCGGACGGGCGGGACTTCGCGCTCATCGTCAACGGCCGGAAAATCTTCTGCCGCGGCGCCGTCTGGACCAATGCCGATATCGTCGACCTGCCGGGCACACGGGAGCGCTACGAACCGCTGCTGAGGCTTGCGGCGGATGCCGGCATGAACATGCTGCGTATCGGCGGCACGATGGCCTACGAGACGCCGGATTTCTTCGCACTATGCGACGAGCTCGGCATCCTCGTCTGGCAGGATTTCCAGTTCGCCAATTTCGATTATCCGGCGAACGATCCCGCCTTCGTCGAGAACGTGCGTACCGAGGTCGCGCAGTTTCTCGGCGCCACCGCCGCCTCGCCCTCGCTCGCCGTGCTCTGCGGCGGCAGCGAGATCGACCAGCAGGCGGCAATGCTCGGCCTGCCGGAGACGGCCTGGGCCGGACCTTTGACGCACGACATCCTGCCGGCGCTCGCCGCCGCGCACCGGCCGGACGTGCCCTATGTCGAGAATTCGCCGAGCGGCGGGGCCATGCCCTTCTCGCCGAATGCCGGCGTCACGCATTACTACGGCGTCGGCGCCTATTGCCGGCCGCTGGAGGACGCGCGCCGCGCCGGGGTGCGCTTTGCCGCCGAAAGCCTCGCCTTCGCCAATGTGCCGGAACAGCAGACGCTCGATGCGCACCTGCCGGTGCCCGCCGTGCACGATCCGCGCTGGAAAGCCCGCGTTCCAAGAGATCGCGGCGCGTCCTGGGATTTCGAGGACGTGCGCGACCATTATCTCGGCCTCCTCTACGAAGCCGATCCGGCGCGTCTTCGCCGCGAGGACCCTGCGCGCTATCTCGATCTTTCCCGCGCCGCCGTCGCCGAGGTGATGGAGGCGACCTTCGCCGAATGGCGCCGGCCGCAATCGACCTGCAACGGCGCGCTCGTCTGGACCTTCCAGGACCTCCTGCCCGGCGCGGGCTGGGGCGTGGTCGATGCGACGGGCCTGCCGAAATCCGCCTGGCATGCGCTGCGCCGTGCCTTCCGCCCGGTGCAGCTTGCGCTTTCCGACGAAGGCACCAACGGCCTCGACGTCCACGCGATCAACGACGGCGCGGCGGAACGGCGCCTGGTGCTGGAGCTTTCCTGCCTGCGCCACGGCCGCCAGCCGGTCGTTTCCGGCCGCCGGGAGATTGCACTTGCGCCGCATTCCGCCGAGACGCTGCCGGCGACGAGCCTCTTCGGCGCCTTCTTCGACACGAGCTATGCCTTCCGCTTCGGCCCACCGTCCCATGACGTGACGGTCGGTCGGCTTCTCGACGAAGAGGGAGCGGTGATTGCCGAAGCCTTCCATTTCCCGCGCGGCCGGGCGGCGGCAATGACGCCCGCCGCCCTTTCGGCAACGCTTCGGCAGGATGCGGCAGTCTGGCTGCTCGACCTTTCGGCGAATCGCTTCGCCCAGTCCCTCGCCATCGAGGCCGAGGGCTTCCTGCCGTCGGACAGTTGGTTCCATCTTGCGCCCGGCGGCGTGAAGACCATCCGCCTCGCCCCGCGCGCCGACACCGATCCGGCTGCAAAACCCACCGGGGAAATCCGCAGCCCCGCCATCGAGGCCGTCGTCTCGTTCTGACGGGACCTAAAGGAAATCACCGATGATTTCCTGTGGTCGAAGGATTTAGAAGAAAAGGTAGAGCGGCCACTGGATGGGCCGGCGGGAACGGCTGCTTTTCGTCGCCGCGCCCGGCGCCGGCTCGCAGCGCGCACCTTCGGTCTTCGGCTGGAAGCCGGGCGGGTAGAGGTTGAAGTAGCCGAGCGTCACGCCACCGAGATACATCATGCCATCGCTTCCGTGCTGGTTAAGGGTCCGGTCATCATCATGGCGAAATCGTGGCGCTCGTCAATAGTCCATAAAATTAGTGCGCTATTCTGTTCTTGAAAGGGCCGGGGCCGAGGAGCTACGAAGACCCCCGTGTATACGCTGGACCGCACCGAAATCTTCGAGCAGGACATCCGCAAGAGCCGGTTCCTCGCCATCGCCTGCCCCATCGAGAGCGAGGCGGAGGCGAAGGCGCGGCTGGCGGAGGTCTGGGATGCCTCGGCGAGCCACAATTGCTGGGCCTGGCGCATCGGGCAGGCCTACCGCTTCAGCGATGACGGCGAGCCGGGCGGCACGGCCGGCAAACCCATCCTCCAGGCCATCGACGGGCAGGACCTCGACCGCACGCTGGTCGTGGTCACGCGCTGGTTCGGCGGCATCCTGCTCGGCAGCGGCGGCCTGATGCGCGCCTATGGCGGCACGGCGGCGGCCTGCCTGCGCGCGGCGGCCAAGACGGAATATGTGGAGCGGGCGGCACTTTCCGTCTCGCTCGGCTTTTCGGACCTTGCGCTGGTCAAGGCGCGACTTTCCGCCTTTGCCGGACTGGTGATGGATGACGAGGCCTTTCACGAGAGCGGGGCACGGCTTTCCTTCCGCGTGCCGGCCGAAAAGGTGGAGGAAATCGGCCGGTTGATCGTGGATCTGACCAGCGGACGGGCCGAAATCGGCAATTGAAGGCCGAATCCGCCCTCCGATCGAAATAAAATCGCCTTTCCACGCTCAGACGTTCGGGGAGAACGGTTTGGCGTCATGGCCGGAACTTGCCGAAAGGCTTCTTCCCATCGGCGATATCGGCGCAAAGATGCGCTCTTTCCGCCCCCGTTCCGGCAGCGCACCGCTATAGGCAAGCCCTGTTTTTCGTTCTATCTACCCTGCGGACCCATTTTGCGGGCCTTTCGGCTCGCCACACTGCACGACAGAGAGGACGACCCCATGAGCCTTCGCATCAACGACACCGCGCCGGACTTCACCGCCGAAACCACCGCCGGCCCGATCAGCTTCCATGACTGGATCGGCGACGGCTGGGCCGTGCTCTTCTCGCACCCGAAGAACTTCACCCCCGTCTGCACCACCGAGCTCGGCGCCATGGCCGGCCTCGACGGCGAGTTCCGCAAGCGCGGCGTCAAGATCATCGGCATTTCCGTCGATCCGGTCGAAAGCCACGTCAAGTGGAAGGCCGACATCCGCACCGCCACCGGCTTCGACGTCGAGTATCCGCTGATCGGCGACAAGGACCTCAAGGTCGCAAAGCTCTACGACATGCTGCCGGCCGGCGCCGGCGATAGCTCGGAAGGCCGCACGCCCGCCGACAACGCCACGGTGCGTTCCGTCTTCATCATCGGCCCGGACAAGAAGATCAAGCTGATCCTCACCTATCCGATGTCGACCGGCCGCAACTTCGCGGAAATCCTGCGCGCCATCGATTCGATCCAGCTCACCAGCAAGCACCAGGTCTCCACGCCCGCCAACTGGCAGCAGGGCGACGACGTGATCATCGGCGGCGGCATCTCCAACGAGGACGCCATCGCCCGCTTCGGCTCCTTCGACACGGTGCTGCCGTACCTGCGCAAGACGAAGCAGCCGGCCGCCTGAGCGCCCATTCGGTCCCGACAGGACAGCCCCGGCAAGCCGGGGCTGTTTTCGTTCGGGCTACTGGATGAGGATCGCCCGGAAGTCGTTGACGTTTGTGCCGGTCGGGCCGGGCACGAAGAGATCGCCGATGGCATCGAAGGCGGACCAGCTGTCGTTGCGGGCGAGGAATTCGGCGGCGTCCTTGCCCTTGTCGGCAAGGCGGGCGACGGTGGTTCCGTCGGCGAAGGCGCCGGCATTGTCCTCCGAACCGTCGATGCCGTCCGTATCGGCGGCAAGCGCGTAGAGGCCGTCGAGGCCGTCGGTGGCGCAGGCGAAGGACAGCAGGAACTCGCCGTTGCGTCCGCCCTTGCCCTTGCCCCTGATCGTCACCGTCGTCTCCCCGCCAGAGAGGATGACGACGGGTTTTGGGAACGGCCGGTCGCGGCGCACGACCTCCGCCGCGATGGCGGCATGGACGCGGCCGACCTCCGAGGCTTCCCCCTCGATGGCATCGGACAGGATGACGGCCTCGACGCCGGCCGCCTTTGCGGCGGCGGCGGCCGCTTCCAGCGAGACGGCGGCGGAGGCGACCACCTTGACCTCGTTGCGGGCAAAGACTGCATCGGAGGGCAGCGGCGGCTCGTCGTTACCGCCCTGGATATGGCGCATGACGGCTTCCGGCAGGTCGAGGCGGTAGCGCTCGATGAGGCGCAGCGCATCGGCCCTGGTGGTCTCGTCGGCAATGGTCGGGCCGGAAGCGACGAGGGCGGGATTGTCGCCCGGAATATCGGAAACGACGAGCGAGACGACGCGGGCCGGATGGGCGAGCGCAGCAAGCCGGCCGCCCTTGATGCGCGAGACCTGCTTGCGCACGGCGTTCATGGCGCTGATCGGCGCGCCGGAGGCAAGCAGCGCCTTGTTGACGGCGATCTCGTCGGCAAGCGTCAGGTCGCCGGCGGGCGCGGGCAGGAGGGCCGAGCCGCCGCCGCAGACGAGCGCGACGACGAGGTCGTCCTCCGTCAGGCCCCGGACGGCGGCCATCAGCCGGCCGGAAGCAAGGAGCCCGCTATCGTCCGGCACGGGATGGGCGGCTTCGAGGATCTCGATGCGCTCGCAGGGCACGGCATAGCCGTAGCGCGTGACGACCACGCCGGTGAGCGGGCCGTCCCACAGGCGCTCGAAGGCGCGGGCCATCTGCGCGGCACCCTTGCCGGCGCCGATCACCACCGTGCGGCCCTTCGGCTTTTCCGGCAGGTTGGCGGCCAGCACTTTCTCCGGGTCCGCAGCGGCGACCGCGGCGGAAAAGAGGGTTTCGAGAAAGGCGCGCGGATCGGCGACGGGCGGCATGCGGTTCCTCCAGATCATGCGAATGGTTCATATAAACACAGCCCCTCACCCGCGCGCCAGAACCGCCTCCAGTCGGAAACGGCGCAGCGGGGCGAGGGGCTGTGTCTCCTCCTCCAGAAGGGTGGCCGGGCGGGGCTCCCCTCCCCGCCCGGCCAGGCCGTCATGCGACGGCGTGGTTCGCCATGCGCTCCAGCGCGGTGACGAGACCGGAGTGATCGAGGCCCGCATCGCCGTGGGCCGCGCACTGATTGAAAAGCTCCTGCGTCAGCGCCGTGTTGGGCAGCGAGACGCCGATCGCCTTGGCGCCCTGAAGGGCAAGGTTGAGGTCCTTCTGGTGCAGCGAGATGCGGAAGCCCGGATCGAAGGTGCGCTTGACCATGCGCTCGCCATGCACTTCGAGGATGCGCGAGGAGGCAAAGCCGCCCATCAGCGCCGAGCGCACGCGGGCCGGATCGGCGCCGGCCTTGGACGCGAAGACGAGCGCTTCGGCGACGGCTTCGATGGTGAGGGCCACGATGATCTGGTTGGCGACCTTGGTGACCTGGCCGTCGCCGCAATCGCCGACGAGCGTGATGTTCTTGCCCATGAGCTGGAAGAGCGGAAGCGCCCGGTCGAAGCTCTCCTGCGAGCCGCCGGCCATGATGGAGAGCGAGGCGTTCTTGGCGCCGACCTCGCCGCCCGAGACCGGGCCGTCGACATATTCGGCGCCCGTCGCGCGGATCTTCTTGGCGAATTCCTTGGTGGCGATCGGCGAGATCGAGCTCATGTCGATGACGAGCTTGCCGGCCGAAAGGCCATAGGAGATGCCGTTCTCGCCGAAGAGCACGTCTTGGACTTCCGGGGTATCGGGCAGCATGAGGATGATCGTGTCGACCGTCTCGGCGAGCGCCTTCGGGCTGTCGACGATCTGAAGGCCGTTATCGACCAGATCCTTGTGCGGCGGGATATGGAACTTCGAGGTGATGACCGTGTGGCCGGCATCCTGAAGGTGGCGCGCCATGGGGGTGCCCATGATGCCGAGGCCGATGAAACCGATATTTGCCATGATAAAACTCCCAGTCCTGAAATTTGTGATGCTCAGCGGCCGACTTCGGCCAGCCAGCCGAGGCCTTCCTCGGTGGTCGTCAGCGGCTTGTATTCGCAGCCGATCCAGCCGTCGTAGCCGAGCGCGTCGAGCGTCTTGAAAACGAAGGGCCAGGCGATCTCGCCGGTGCCCGGCTCGTTGCGGCCCGGATTATCGGCAAGCTGCACATGCGTGATCTTCGCCTGGTGCTTCTTGAACGTGCCGATCAGTTCGCCTTCCGTGCGCTGCTGGTGGTAGAGGTCGTACTGGATGAAGAGGTTGTCGGAGCCGACTTCCGCGATGATCGAGGCCGCCTGGTCCGGGGTGTGGAGGTAGAAGCCCGGAATGTCGAAATGGTTGATCGGCTCGATCAGCAGCTTGATGCCGTGCTTGCCGAGCTCCGCCGCTGCCAGCTTGAGGTTGGCGACGAAGGTGGTGCGCAGCACGTCGTCCGGCACGCCGGCCGGCGCGATGCCCGACAGGCAGTTGATCTGCGTGCAGCCGAGCGTCGTCGCATAGTCGATGGCCGAGGCGACGCCACGGCGGAACTCGTCGACCCGGTCGGGCAGGACCGCGATGCCGCGCTCGCCGCCGGCCCAGTTGCCGGCCGGCAGGTTGTGCAGCACCTGCGTCAGGCCGTGCCTGTCGAGTTCGGCGCGGATGGCGTCCTTGTCGAAATCGTAGGGGAAGAGATATTCGACCCCTTCGAAGCCGGCCTTGGCGGCCAGCGCGAAGCGCTCCATGAAGGGCGCCTCGTTGAAGAGCATGGTCAGGTTGGCCGCGAATTTCGGCATTGTCTTCTCCCTCAATCAGTCGAGCAGCGCGGCGAGCGTTGCGGTCGGGGCGTCTTCGCCGCGTTCGGCGAGGTCCTCGAATTCGACGACGGCATTGATGTCGGCGCCCATGGCGATGTTGGTGACGCGCTCGAGGATGAACTCGATGACGACCGGGACCTGATGTTCCTTCATGAGATCCTGCGCCGTGTTGAACGCTTCCTGGAACTCATTCGGGCTGCGCACCCGCAGCGCCTTGCAGCCGAGGCCTTCGGCGACCGCGACATGGTCGACGCCGTAGCCGGCTTCCGAATCCCCCGACGCGTTGATGTTGTCGAAGGCGAGCGAGACCTCGAAGTCCATGTTGAAGCCGCGCTGCGACTGGCGGATGAGGCCGAGATAGGAATTGTTCACGACCACATGCAGGTAGGGCAGCTTGTGCTGGGCGCCGACGGCCAGTTCCTCGATCATGAACTGGAAGTCGTAGTCGCCGGACAACGCGACGATCGGGCGGTCCGGATCGGCGGCACGCACACCGAGCGCTGCCGGCAGCGTCCAGCCGAGGGGGCCTGCCTGACCGCAGTTGATCCAGTTGCGCGGCTTGTAGACGTGCAGGAACTGCGCGCCGGCGATCTGGCTGAGGCCGATGGTCGAGACGTAGCAGGTGTCGCGGTCGAAGGCCTTGTTCATCTCCTCGTAGACGCGCTGGGGCTTCAGCGGCGTCTGGTCGAAATGGGTCTTGCGCAGCATGGTGCGCTTGCGCTCGCGGCATTCCTCGGCCCAGGCCGACCAGTCGCGCAGCTTGCTGGCGGTCTTCCATTCCGTCGCGACGTCGAGGAACAGCTTCAGCGCGGCGCCGGCATCCGAGACGATGCCGAAATCGGGGGCGAAGACGCGGCCGATCTGCGTCGGCTCGATGTCGACGTGGATGAACTTGCGGCCTTCCGTATAGGTCGGGACGTTGCCGGTATGGCGGTTGGCCCAGCGGTTGCCGATGCCGAAGACGAAGTCGGAGGCGAGCAGCGTCGCGTTGCCGTAGCGTTGCGAGGTCTGCAGGCCGCACATGCCGGCCATCAGCGGATGGTCGTCGGGGATCGTGCCCCAGCCCATCAGCGTCGGGATGACCGGGACGCCGACGATCTCGGCGAATTCGACCAGGAGGTCGGAAGCATCCGCATTGATGATGCCGCCGCCGGCGACGATCAGCGGGCGCTCGGCCGCATTCAGCATGGCCAGCGCCTTCTCGGCCTGGGCGCGCGTGGCGGCCGGCTTGTAGGCGCCGAGCGAGGCATAGGTGTCGATGTCGAACTCGATCTCGGCGAGCTGGACGTCGATCGGCAGATCGATGAGGACCGGGCCGGGACGGCCGGAGCGCATGGTGTGGAACGCCTTCTGGAAGACGTAGGGAACCAGCGCCGGCTCCATGACGGTGACGGCCCACTTGGTGACGGGCGCGGCGATCTTGGCGATGTCGACCGCCTGGAAATCCTCCTTGTCGAGGCGGGCGCGGGGCGCCTGGCCGGTGATGCAGAGGATCGGGATCGAATCGGCGGAAGCCGAATAGAGGCCGGTGATCATGTCGGTGCCGGCGGGGCCGGAGGTGCCGATGCACACGCCGATATTGCCGGCGCGGGCACGGGTATAGCCTTCCGCCATGTGGCTTGCGCCCTCGACGTGGCGGGCAAGGATATGGCGGACCGAGCCGCGCGCCTTCAGCGCCGAATAAAGGGGGTTGATCGCAGCGCCCGGTACGCCGAAGGCGCAATCGACGCCTTCCTTTTCCAGAACCAGAACCGCTGCATCGACAGCACGCATTTTAGCCATGGGGTATCCTCCGTCTCTCGATACGGAAGGTAGCGCATTCCTTTTTCCGCGCAATCATAAAATGGAAATCGATCCCATCATGTGGAAATAAACATTTTCAACGAATCTGGAACAATCGATCGGGGCCGGCTATGTCATGGTGCGGCGATGCGGAGGAATACCATGGCGGAACAGCAGGAAAAGACGCGGGGCAGGCCCGGGCGCAAGCCGGCGGAGAACGCCGCCCCCTCCTCCGTGCAAGTGCTGGACAGGAGCCTGAAGCTGCTGGAACTCGTGGCACAGGCCGACGGCGCGGCGCTGACGGACCTTGCCGAGCAGTCCGGCATGGCGCCCTCCACCGTGCATCGCCTGCTCACCTCGCTTTCCCGGCACGGCATGGTGAGCCACGACGGGGAAACCGGCGCCTGGATCATCGGCGTCAAGGCCTTCGAGATCGGCACCGCCTACCTGCGCTTCCGCAAGCTCGGCACGATCAGCCGGCCCTTCCTCAAGCAATTGATGGAGGGCTGCGGCGAGACCGCCAATATCGCCATCGAGGACGACGGCGACGTGGTGTTCATCTCGCAGGTGGAAAGCCACGCGCCGATGCGCGCCTTCTTCCGCCCCGGCCGGCGCGGGCCGATCCATGCCTCGGGCATCGGCAAGGCGATCCTCTCGACCTGGCCGGACAGCCGCATCGAGGCGCTGCTGGCCGGCCGCACGCTCCAGCATTTCACCGACAAGACGCGCGACACGGTGCCGACGCTGCTGGAGGATATCGCAAGGATCCGCGCGCGCGGCTGGTCGATCGACGACCAGGAGCACACGCTCGGCATGCGCTGCGTGGCCGCGCCGATCTTCGACGAGTACGGGGAAGCGGTTGCGGGGATTTCGGTTTCCGGCCCGGCCGTGCGCCTGCCCGACGCGAAGGTCGAGGCTTTCGGCCCCGTGGTGCGGGCAGCGGCGGAAGGCGTGACGAAGGCGATGGGCGGGCGGGCGCGCTGACTCGACCGGTTCCAAGACCCCTCCCTAAATCCCTCCCCACAAGGGGGAGGGACTTAAACCGCGGCACTCTCAGCGAAAAATCTTGAAGGAAAAGCATGCTGCCAGCCTTTCCTCCCCCTTGTGGGGGAGATGCCGGCAGGCAGAGAGGGTCTTTCGCAAATCCGTCAGGCCGCCTTCGTCTTCATTGCCTTGCCGGCAACGTAGACTTCCGCCACGCAGCGGTCGTCGCCCATGGTCTGCAGGATGAACAGTTCCTCGGCGAGCGTGTTCGCCGTGCGCATGCGGTATTCCATGGCCGGCTTGGCGGAGGAATCGAGCACGACGATATCCGCGTCCGCCCCGGCATGAAGCGAGCCGATGCGGTCTTCCAGCCCAAGCGCGCGGGCATTGCCCAGCGTCATGCGGTAGAAGGAGTTGAAGGGCGTGAGCTTCTGGCCGCGCAGGTGCAGCACCTTGTAGGCCTCGTCCATTGTCTCCAGCATGGAGAAGCTGGTGCCGGCGCCGACATCGGTTGCGACCGACCAGCGGGCGCCGGCCTTGTCGAAGCGGTCGCGGTCGAAGAGGCCCGAGCCGAGGAAGAGGTTGGAGGTGGGGCAGAAGACGCCGACGCTGCCCGTCTCGGCGAGAACCGAAATTTCCCGGTCGCTGAGATGGATGCAGTGGCCGAGCAGCATGCGCTCGTTCAAAAGCCCGTAGCGGGCGTAGATGTCGGTATAGTCCTTCGCCTCGGGATAGAGCGAGGTCGCGAAGGCGATCTCGTCCCTGTTCTCCGAAAGATGGGTCTGGACGTAGCAGGTCGGGTTCTCGGCGACGAGCGCCTGGCTCATCTCCAGTTGTTCCGGCGTCGAGGTGATGGCGAAGCGCGGGCTGATGGCGTAGCGCGCGCGGCCGCGGCCGTGCCACTTGGCGATCAGCGCCTTCGTCTCGTCATAGCCCTTCTGCGGCGTATCGCGCAGCGCATCCGGCGCGTTGCGGTCCATCATCACCTTGCCGCCGATCATGCCCATGCCGCGCGCTTCGGCAGCCGTGAAATAGGCGTCCACGCTTTCGGGATGCACCGAGCAATAGGCGACGGCGGTGGTCGTGCCGTTCGAGATGAGCTCGTCCATGAAGCGGTCGGCGACGGCCGCCGCGTGGGTCGTATCGCAGAACTTCTGCTCCTCGACGAAGATATAGGTGTTCAGCCATTCGAGCAGCTGCGCGCCGTAGGAGGCGATCGCCTGGGTCTGCGGGAAGTGCAGGTGCGTGTCGATGAGGCCCGGCAGGACGAGGTTCGGCCGGTGGTCGGCGACCGCGACATCCGCGCCGGCGCGCGCGCACACCTCCGCATAATCGCCAGTGGCGACGACCTTGCCGCCGCGCACGAAGACGGCGCCGTCCTCGACGTAGCGCCAGGCGGCCGTATCGTCGATGCCCTGCGGCTCAGCAACGAAGGTCAGCACCCGGCCGCGGATCAGGAGTTCGCTCATTGCGTCTTATCTCCGCTCACCGCGCTTTCGTACCAGGCGACGATCAGGCGGCGCTCCTCGTCGGAGATCGCCGTGACGTTGGCGGGCGGCATGGCGTGCGAGCGGCCGGCCTGCAGGTAGATCTCGCGGGCATGGGCGGCGATCTCGCCGTCCGTTTCCAGCATCACGCCCTTGGGCGGCGAGATGATGCCCTCCCAGCCGGGCTCCTTGGCATGGCACATGGAGCAGCGGCCGAGGATGGTGTCGCGCACCTGCGGGAAGGCCTCCGCCGTGACGAATGGCTGGGCGACGGCCGAGACCTTGTCGGAGGGTTCGCCCGACAGGACCTTCGGCACCGTGGAGAGCCACATGATGAGGACGAAGAGCAGCGCGGTCGCAAGCCACGTCCAGGTCGGGTTGCCCGTATTGGCATGGCGCGTGTTGAAGTAATGGCGGATCGTCACGCCCATCAGGAAGACCAGCGAGGCGATGATCCAGTTGTACTGGGTGCCGAAGGCCAGCGGATAGTGGTTCGACAGCATCAGGAACAGGACGGGCAGCGTCAGGTAGTTGTTGTGCGTGGAGCGCTGCTTGGCGATGCGGCCGTACTTCGGATCGGGCTTGCGACCGGCGATGAGGTCGGCAACGACCACGCGCTGGTTCGGCATGATGATGAAGAACACGTTGGCCGACATGATCGTCGCGGTGAAGGCGCCGAGATGCAGGAAGGCGGCGCGGCCGGTGAAGAGCTGCGTGTAGCCCCAGGCGACGACGACCAGGATGAAGTACAGCGCCACCATCAGCCGCGTGTTGTCGTTGCCGAAGGGCGACTTGCAGATGAGGTCGTACATGATCCAGCCGAAGCCGAGCGAGGCCAGCGAGATGGCGATGGCCACCGGCTTGGAGACGTCGAGGACGTTCGGATCGATCAGGAAGAGGTCGGCGCCCGCGTAATAGACGAGACAGAGCATGCCGAAGCCGGACAGCCAGGTGGCGTAGCTCTCCCATTTGAACCAGACGAGGTGCTCGGGCATATGAGCCGGCGCCACCAGGTATTTCTGGACATGGTAGAAGCCGCCGCCGTGGACCTGCCATTCCTCGCCATAGGCGCCCGGCGGCAGGTCGGGATGCTTCTTCAGGCCCAGGTCGAGGGCGACGAAGTAAAAGGACGAGCCGATCCAGGCGATGGCTGTGATGACGTGCAGCCAGCGGACGGCGAACATTACCCAATCCCAGGCAATGGCGTATTCATACATGGGGGACCTCCTCCCGATTGTCGCCTACTTGTTTGCCATCAACTGATTTTCCCGGAAATCCCGGCGAATCACCAACACTTTCAAAAAAAACTAAAAGATGGCCCCCACTTTGCTCGATCCGCCAATATGCTAGAAAGAGCGCATGTCCTATCTCGATAATGTACGCGTCTTCGTTCGCGTGGTCGAACTCGGTACCCTTTCGGCGGCGGGGCGCGACCAGCGCGTGACCCCGGCGGTCGCCAGCAACCGCATCAAGGAACTGGAACGCCATCTCGGCGTGCGCCTCTTCAACCGCACGACGCGCAAGCTCTCGCCCACCGAGCACGGCCGCGTCTTCTACGACGGCGCGGTGAAGATCATCGAGGCGGTGAACGAGGCGGAGGCCGCCATCGCCGACCTTTCGCGCAATCCGAAGGGCTCGCTGAGGATCACCGCGCCGCTCGGCATCGGCCGGCGCCTCATCGCCTCCGGCATTCCCGAGTTCCACGACAAGTATCCCGATATCGAGGTACGCGTGCGCCTATCGGACCACAATGTCGATATCCTCGCCGAGGGCGTCGATGTCGCCTTCAAGCTCGGCGTGCTGGAGGATTCGAACCTGCGCATGCGCGGCATCCTTAATTGCGAGCGCGTGCTGTGCGCCTCGCCGGAATACCTCGCCCGGCGCGGCACGCCCGCGAACGCCGACGCGCTGATCGCCGACAAGCACGACTGCCTGCTGCTGCGCTATCCGGGCTCGAAGGAATATTTCTGGACGCTGATGACGGCGGAGGGCGCGCGCAAGTTCGAGGTCATCGGCCCTTATGACAGCGACGACGGGGACGTCCTCACCCAATGGGCGCTGGAGGGTCGCGGCATCATCAACAAGCCGCTCTTCGAGGTGAAGTCCTACCTGAAGGAGGGGCGGCTGGTGGAAATCCTGACGGATTCGCCGCCCGCCTCCGTCCAGCTCGCCGCGATCTATCCGCACAAGCGCTTCCAGGACCCGAAGGTGCGCCTGATGATCGAGTTCATGGCGGAGCGATGTCAGCGGCTGATCGGCCACCTGCTCGGGGAAGAGGCCGAAGACGAGGCGGAAGCCGCTAGCGGCTGATCGCCGGCGCGGCGGCCGTCTTCGTGCCGGCCCACAAAAGCGCGGCGGTCGTGATCTCGGCGGCGGCAAGCGTTGCGATCACCGCCGGGCGCTTGTCCTTCACCACCGTGCCGCCGATGGGGCAGACGAGGTTCTCGAACAGCTCCGGCCGGCCGATCTCGCGCGTCAGCCAGTTGCGGAAGGTGGCGCGCTTCGTCTTCGAGCCGATCATGCCGACATAGGCGGCATCCGTGCGCCGCAGCGCCTCGGCCGCGATCAGGAAATCGAGCGCATGGTCGTGGGTGAGGATGACGAAGCTGCTGCCGCGCGGGGCATCGCGCACCACGGCCTCGGGCATTGCCGTCAGGCACGTCTCGATGCGCGGCACGGTGGAGGCCATCAGTTCGTCCTCACGGGTATCCACCAGCACGACGCGCAGCGGGGCGAGCGAGAGCGCCATGGCGAGCGCATCGCCGACGTGGCCGGCGCCGAAGATATAGACATGCGGGCGCGCGGCCATTTCCCGGTCGCTGCGGGCGATGAGATCGCCCGCAAGCTCCGGATTGAGCGGCGTGAAGGAAAGGCCGACCCGCCCGCCGCAGCATTGGCCGATCTCCGGGCCGAGTGGCACGTCCATCGGCGCGGGATCGAGGCCCGAGCGCAGCGCGCGGCGGGCATGGTCGATCGCCATGTATTCCAGTTGCCCGCCGCCGATCGTCGCGAAGATCGCCCGCTGCGCGACCAGCATCCAGGCATCCGTGTCGCGCGGCGTGGAACCCGCCGCGCCCGTCACTTCGACCAGGATCGCCGCCGGCTCGCGGCGCAGGAAATCCCGTATGTCTTCGCGCACGGCGGGCATTTCCTCACCCCTTTTTCGCCGCCTTGAGGCGTTCGATGGCCATCAGCACGCGCTCGGGCGTGGCGGGGGCATCGAGGCGCGGGCAGACCGTATGATCCGCGACGCTCGCCACCGCGTCGGAAAGCGCGTGCAGCACGGCAAGGCCGAGCGGCAGCGGCGGCTCGCCCACCGCCTTGGAGCGGTGGACCGTCGGCTCGTAGGCTTCCGACCAGTCGGTGAGCGCCACGTTGAAGACCTTCGGCCGGTCGGAGGCAAGCGGGATCTTGTAGGTGGAGGGCGCATGGGTGCGAAGCCGCCCCTTGCCGTCCCACCACAGTTCCTCCGTCGTCAGCCAGCCCATGCCCTGGATGAAGCCGCCCTCGATCTGGCCGATATCGATGATCTTGTTCAGCGAGCGGCCGGTATCGTGCAGGATATCCGTGCGCTCGACGACATATTCGCCGGTCAGCGTATCGACGGAGACCTCCGAGCAGGCCGCGCCGTAGGCATAGTAGTAGAAGGCATGGCCGCGGCCCTTCGAGCGGTCCCAGTGGATCTTCGGCGTCTTGTAGAAGCCGGCCGCCGAGAGCTGCACACGCGCCATATAGGCCTGCCGGACCAGCTCGTTGAACGCGATCTCGGCATTGCCGATGCGCACCCGGTTCGGCAGGAAGACGACCTGGTCGCGCGGCACCTGATGGCTTTCGGCGGCGAAATCGATCAGCCGGTCCTTGATCTGGCGCGCGGCGTCCTGCGCGGCCATGCCGTTGAGGTCGGCGCCGGAAGAGGCTGCCGTCGGCGAGGTGTTCGGCACCTTGCTCGTCGTCGTCGCGGTGATCTTCACCCGGTCGAGGTCGATCTGGAATTCCTCCGCCACGACCTGCGCGACCTTGAGGTGCAGGCCCTGGCCCATCTCCGTGCCGCCGTGGTTCATGTGCACGGAGCCGTCCGTGTAGACATGGACCAGCGCGCCGGCCTGGTTGGATTCCGTCTTGGTGAAGGAGATGCCGAACTTCACCGGCGTCAGCGCGATGCCGCGCTTGACGAGGCGGCTCCTGGCGTTGAATTCGGCGATCGCCTTGCGGCGGCCGGCATAGTCCGCGCTTTCCTCCAGCTCCGCGACGATGCGCTGGATAATGCAGTCCTCGACCTTCTGGTGATAGGGGGTGAGGTTGCGGCCGCCCTCGGCGCCCATCGGGTCGTAGAAGTTCAGCTTGCGGATCTCGAGCGGGTCCTTGCCGACGGCGAAGGCCACCTCGTCGATGACGCGCTCGGCGCCGACCATGCCCTGCGGGCCGCCGAAGCCGCGGAAGGCCGTGTTCGACACCGTGTTGGTGTAGAGCGGCGCGGACTTGGCATGCACATGCGGGTAGAAATAGGCGTTGTCGCAGTGGAACAGCGCACGGTCGCCGACCGGGCCGGAAAGGTCCGCCGAAAAACCGGCGCGCAGCGCGAACGTATAGTCGACCGCGAGGATATGGCCCTCGTCGTCGAAGCCGACCTCGTAGTCGATGGCGAAATCGTGCCGCTTGCCGGTCGCGGCCATGTCCTCGTCGCGGTCGAGGCGGACCTTGACGGCGCGCTTCAGCTTGCGGGCGGCGATGGCCGCAAGGGCAGCGCACTGGTTGGCCTGGGTTTCCTTGCCGCCGAAGCCGCCGCCCATGCGGCGCACTTCCACGGTAACGGAATGGCTCGCCACGCCGAGCGCATGGGCGATCATGTGCTGCGTCTCGCTCGGCCCCTGGGTCGAGCAATAGACGGTCACGTCGTCGTCCTCGCCGGGAACGGCGAGCGAGATCTGCCCTTCGAGGTAGAAATGATCCTGCCCGCCGAGCCGCATGCGGCCCTTCACGCGCCGCGGGGCGCCGGCAAGGGCGGAGGCCGCATCGCCGCGCTTCAGCGTCAGCGGCGTCACGACCTGGCGATGGGTCTCGACGTCGAGGTCCCAGATGTCGATCTCGGCCGGCAGTTCCTCGTATTCGATCTTCGCCAGCCGCGCGGCCTTGCGGGCCTCCTCGCGGGTCTCGGCGATGACGCAGAAGATCGGCTGGCCGTGAAACTCGACCTTGCCGTCGGCAAGCACCGGGTCGTCGTCCATGCCGGAGGGCGAGATGTCGTTGACGCCCGGCACGTCCTCGTGCGTCAGCACGGCGACGACGCCGGGGGCGGCGCGCACCGCTGAAAGGTCGACCGATTTCAGGATGCCGTGCGCGACGGTGGAAAGGCCGAGGCCGGCATGCAAGGTGCCCGCCGGCTCGGTGATGTCGTCGATATAGACGGCCGTACCGGCGACGTGCTTGTGGGCGGAGTCATGGCGCGCGCTGGAATGGACGCCGCCGACGATCTTTTCGGCCTTGAGGTCGGGAGTGTGCTTGTTCATGGCTTACGCAGCCTCGTATCTGGACACCTGCACGGGCGTGCCGCCGGATGTCGTTTCCATATAGAACCGCAGGAGAAGGTTCCGCGCCACCAGCGCCCGGTATTCCGCCGTGGCGCGCATGTCGGTGAGCGGCGCGTAGTCCTCGGCGTATTTCTCCATGGCCGCTTCCACCGTCGCCTCGGTCCAGGGCTGGCCGACGAGCGCCTTCTCGACGGCGGAGGCGCGCTTGGGCGTCGCCGCCATGCCGCCATAGGCGATCGTGATCGCGGCCACCGTGCCGTCGGCGGCAAGCGACAGGCGGAAGGCGCCGAGCGTTGCCGTGATGTCCTCGTCGCGCCGCTTGGTCACCTTGTAGACGGCGAACTTTTCCGATGCCGACGGCACCGGCACATGCACGGCCTCGACGAATTCGCCGGGCTGGCGATCCTGCTTGCCGTAGGCGATGAAGAAGTCCTGCAGGGAAATGGTGCGCCTTTCGGCCCCCTTGCGCAAGGTGAGCGTCGAGCCGAGTGCAATCAGCGCCGGGGGCGTGTCGCCGATCGGCGAGCCGTTGGCGATGTTGCCGCCGATCGTGCCCATGTTGCGCACCTGCTGGCCGCCGATGCGGGTGATCAGCGGGCCGAGCGCCGGGATATGCTGCGAAAGCGTCTCGAGCGCCTCGGTATAGGTGACGCCGGCGCCGATGGTGATCGTGCCGTCCTTCACCGCAAGGGTTTTCAGCTCGTCGAGCCCGGCGATGAAGACCACCGGCGCGATGTCGCGCATCTGCTTGGTGACCCAGAGGCCGACGTCGGTGGAGCCGGCAACGACCGTGGCCATCGGGTTTTCCTCCAGCACGGCGGCGAAATCGTCGAGGCTCGCCGGCACGACGAAGCGGTTCTTGCCTTCGCCGATCTCGACGCGGGCGCCGTCGCGCAGCGCCTTGAGGCGGCCGATCATCGCTGCACGCTCGGCCAGCAGCGGGTCCTTGTCCGTGCCGCCATAGCCGGAAATGGCGCGGGCGGCGCGCAGGATCGGCTCGTAGCCGGTGCAGCGACAGAGATTGCCCTGCAGCGCGGTCTCGATGTCCTGGTCGCTCGGCGTCGGGTTCTGCATCCACAGCGCATAGAGCGACATGACGAAGCCCGGCGTGCAGAAGCCGCACTGCGAGCCGTGGTAGTCGACCATGGCTTGCTGCACGGGATGGAGCGTCTCCTCGCTGCCGGCAAGATGCTCCACCGTCACCACATGACAGCCCTCGAGCGAGCCGAGGAAGCGGATGCAGGCGTTGACGCCCTCATAGACGAGGCCGCCCGAAGGGGTCAGCCGGCCGACCAGCACCGTGCAGGCGCCGCAGTCGCCTTCCGCGCAGCCTTCCTTGGTGCCCTTGAGGGAGCGGGAAAGGCGCAGCCAGTCGAGCAGCGTCTGGTCGGGCGCGACATCGCTCAGCGCGACGTCGCGGCCATTAAGGATGAAACGCAATTGCGAGCGGATCGACACGGCCGCCATGGCTTAACTCCCGCGGTAGGTGGAATAGCTGAAGGGCGATACCAGCAAGGGAACATGGTAGTGCGCGCCCTCGTCGGCAAGGCCGAAGCGGATCGGGACGATGTCGAGGAACATCGGGCCGTCGCCGTCGCGGCCGAGATAATCGCCGGCATGGAAGCGCAGTTCGTAGGTGCCGGCCTTCATCGTCTCGCCCGAGAGCAGCGGGGCATCGCAGCGCCCGTCGTCGTTCGTCTGCGTGGTCTTGATGTGGTGGAACGTGTCGCCCTCGACGCGGTAAAGGTCGATGCGCAGGCCCTCGGCGGGCTTGCCGCGCGCGGTGTCCAGCACATGGGTCGTGAGCCGGCCGGCTCCTTGCGAATGAGACTGCATGTTTTCCTCCCGAGCATAGCGCTCCTCCCTCCACTATCCATCAGGCCCTTTCCCCTGAAAAGCGGCATGATCGTTCGAGACTTTCAAAATTTCCGTAGGGAATGAAACGCGCCGTTTTCGGGTTAGACATTTGCGCCGAAAACGTTGGAGGAGCGTTCCATGCAATATTCTCACGACGGACGCGGGGAAGGCGAAACCCGGCAAGCTGCCGAGCGCCCCTCGCAGATGGAGGAAGCCGCGTTCGTCGAGCGCTTCGGCGGCATTTACGAGCATTCCGCCTGGATTGCCGCCCGCGCCTTCGCCGCGGGGCTTTCTCCGGCCGAAGACACGGCCGAGGGCCTTGCTGCCGCGCTTGCCGCCCAGTTCCGCGCCGCCAGCGACGCGGAGCGCCTCGGCGTGCTCGTCGCCCACCCGGACCTTGCCGGCAAGCTCGCCGCGGCAAAACGCCTGACCGAAAGTTCGACGCAGGAACAGGCCTCCGCCGGGCTCGACGCATTGACGGACGAGGAGCGCGCGCGCTTTACCGACCTCAACGGCCGGTACGTGGAAAAATTCGGCTTCCCCTTCATCATCGCCGTGCGCGACAACACGAAGGCGAGCATCCTTGCCGCCTTCGAAAGCCGCATCGCCAACGACCGGGCAACCGAGTTCGCCGCTGCCTGCCGGCAGGTGGAGCGTATCGGACGTCTCCGTCTCGAAGCCGTTCTTCCGAACTGAGGAACGCCCTACCGGCCGCCGCACCGGCAGCATCGCCCGTTCGGGGCGTGCCTGCCCACGGAGGCCGCCGATCTGGCGGGCGCGATAGGGAACCTCCCCACCCTTGCCGTCGCCGCGTCGACGTTCCGGCAGGAAACCTGCCGGGATGAAACCGGCCGCCGGCCGATCCCGGACCCGGCGGCCATCTGAACGGGCGGAGCGTGGTGCTTCCCGCCCGAACGTTCATCCGGGCGGCCGCGTCGGCCGCCTTTGCATGTTCTGGCCGGCTGGCCGAGGGAGGAAAGACATGAAGACCATCGAGATCAAGCCCCTGACCCGGGAGGCCTTCGCGCCTTTCGGGCAGGTCATCGAGCGGGAGGGAGCGGTGAATTTCCCGATCAATGCGGGAAAATGCGTGCGCTACCACGACCTTGCCTATATCGAGACGACCGGCGAGAAGGCCCGGCCGATGATCAGCCTCCTGCGCGGAGAGCCCTATCCGCTGCCGCTGGAACTGAACATGGTGGAGCGCCACCCGCTCGGCAGCCAGGCCTTCATTCCGCTCGGCGAGAGCACCTTCCTCGTCGTCGTCGCGGAGGAGACGGAGAGCGGCCCGTCCGAGCCGATCGCCTTCCGCACCGCGCCCGGCCAGGGCGTCAATATCGCCCGCAACGTCTGGCACGGCATCCTGACGCCGCTCGACGCGGTGTCGGATTTCGCCGTGGTCGACCGCGGCGGCGAGGGCGTGAACCTGGAAGAGCATTTCTATCCGGAGCCCTTCCTGATCCGCTGATCCGCCACCGGGACAGCGGATCCCGGCCGGCCCGCCTCCACGGGCCGGCCTTTTTTGTTATCCGGCAAACGAAAAGGGCCGCGCCCATGGCGCGGCCCTTTCCTTGTGGAGCGGATGTCTTCCTATTCGGCGAAGAAGGCGAAGCGGATGACGAAGAGGGCGGCCACCAGCGCCGTTGCCGGGTGGATGTCCTTCCACTTGCCGGTGAAGAGCTTCATGACGACATAGGTGACGAAGCCGAAGGCGAGGCCGTTGGCAATCGAATAGGTGAAGGGCATGGCAAGCGCCGTGAGCGCGGCCGGTGCCGCTTCCGTCAGGTCTTCCCACTCGACTTCCGTGAGTTCGCGCATCATCAGGCCCGCGACATAGAGCAGGGCCGGCGCCGTCGCATAGCTCGGCACCGAGGCGGCGAGCGGCGAGATGAAGAGCGCGGCGAGGAACAGGACGGCGACGGTGAAGGCCGTGAGGCCCGTGCGGCCGCCCGCCTGGACGCCCGAGGCGCTCTCGACATAGGCCGTGGTGCTGCTGGTGCCCATCAGCGAGCCGGCGACGATCGCCGCGCTGTCGGCCAGAAGCGCGCGGCCGAGGCGGCTCTGCTTGCCTTCCTGGATGAGGCCGGCGCGCTTGGCGACGCCGATCAGCGTGCCAGTGGCGTCGAAGACTTCGACGAGCACGAAGACGAGGATGACATGCAGGAGGCCGCCGTGCAGGGCGCCCACCAGGTCGAGCTGCAGGAAGGTCGGCATGATCGACGGCGGAGCCGAGACGATGCCGCGGAACTCGCTGACGCCGAGCACCCAGGACAGAACCGTGACGACGAGGATGCCGATGAGGATCGAGCCCTTGACCCGCAGCGCGTCGAGCACGGCGATGATGAAGAAGCCGAGGATCGCCAGCAGCGGGCCGGTCTGCTTGAGATCGCCGAGGCCGACGAGCGTTGCCGGGTTGTCGACGACGATGCCGGAGCTCTTCAGGGCGATGATGCCGAGGAAGAGGCCGATACCGGCTGCGATCGCGCTGCGCAGCGAATGCGGGATGCCCGCGATCAGCCAGGAGCGCACGCCCGTCACCGTCAGGATGACGAAGATGGTGCCGGAGATGAAGACCGCACCGAGCGCCTGCTGCCAGGTGAAGCCGAGGGCGGCGACCACCGTGAAGGCGAAGAAGGCGTTGAGGCCCATGCCGGGCGCCATGCCGATCGGCCAGTTGGCCACCAGGCCCATGACCATGGAACCGAGCGCCGCGGCAAGACAGGTCGCGACGAAGACGGCGTCCCGGTCCATGCCCGTCGTCGACAGGATGTCCGGGTTGACGAAGATGATATAGGACATCGTGAGGAAGGTCGTCAGACCCGCGATCACTTCGGTGCGCACGGACGTGCCGTGCTCACTCAGCTTGAAAAGCCGTTCAAACATGTTTTCTCCCCCTGGCGGACGCCTCCGGCGCCGCCGTGCGACAGTTACGGGCCTTGTGCTCCTCCAGCAGCCCGTCCGCGGTTCTTCCGCGCCCGTGCGCAGCGGTCCGCACGGGCGGGCCACTGACAATCACAGTTCCGTCATATTGCTTTTTCCGCCGCCCACGCGCCAGCCGGCGATTTCCCCGAATTTTCGCGAAACTCTTTCATGGCGGCCGGGCGAGCGGCGTCCTATTCGCAGACGTCGACCCATTCGCCGGCAACGAGCGCGGCAAGGCGCTGCGGGGAAAGCCGCACCGCCGCGTTCGTCGCACCGGCCGCGGGCACGACCTCGCCGAATGCCTTGAGCGAAACGTCGCAATAGACCGGCAACGGCGAGGGCAGGCCGAAGGGGCAGACCCCGCCGACGGGATGGGAGGTCACGGCAAGCACCTGCTCGGCATCGAGCATGCGCGGCTTTGCGGAAAAGCGGTCCTTGAACTTGCGGTTGCTGAGCCGCGCCGTGCCGGCGGCGACCAGCAGCACGATCTCCTCGCCGACGCGCAGGCAGATCGTCTTGGCGATCTGCTCCGGCGCCACCCCATGCGCCTGCGCCGCAAGAGCCACCGTCGCCGAACTCTGCTCGGTGACGAGGACGGCGATATCGGGAGCGTTCTCGGCGAAGAAGGCGCGGACGGATTCGAGCGACATAACGTTTCATACCCTTTCGCAGGCCGGCGGCGATAGACAGAAAGAGCCGGAGCCCGTCAGGACGGGCGGAGCTGCCTTTCCGGTTCGGCGATACGCGCGTGGCGTTCCGCACGCTGGGGCTCGTACCATTCCCGGCCGCAGGTTTCGAGTCCCCCCGATCAGGACGACCATCCGGACAGCCCCTCGACATCAGCGCCTCGCCTTTTCCTGGACGGCAACGATCGGCGGAAGCCCGCCAACCGCCTCGCATCGACGGTCATCGAGTTTTCGGGACATATGCCGCCGCCTTTTTTTGCCTCAGCCGCCCGAGAAAGCACCCCTTTCCACCCGTCCGCAGGCAGCGCCGCACCGCGAGAGGATCACGAGAAAAGGCGGCGCCTTGCTTCAATCGTGACAGCCGCTTGCCTTGTATCATCGGCGATGAACTGTTATGAGCGCAGCAATAAATCCTGTTGTCATTTGTCATTACAGCGCCCCCTGAACTATACCTCCTCAACTTCAAGCGATATCGAGGCAAATAAGCCCCCTGGCCGCCTCGTCATGAGAATTCAGGCCGACTTAGAATTGAAGGTGTGGTCGATATGCGGATAATGACTGTCTTTGGAACGCGGCCCGAAGCCATCAAGATGGCGCCGCTTGTTCTGGGGCTGGCCGCCGATCCCCGCTTCGAGGCTCGGGTCTGCGTCACCGCCCAGCACCGGGAAATGCTCGACCAGGTGCTTGACCTGTTCGGGATCGTTCCCGATTTCGACCTCGACGTCATGACATCCGGCCAGGACCTCTACGGCGTGACCTCGACCATCCTGACCGGCCTGAAGCCGGTGCTGGATGCCGCGAAGCCGGACATGGTGCTCGTCCATGGCGACACCGCCACCACGCTGTCGGCGACCCTTGCGTCCTATTATGCCCGCATCCCCGTCGGCCATGTGGAAGCCGGGCTGCGGACGGGCAATCTCTATTCTCCCTGGCCCGAGGAGGGGAACCGGCGCGTGACGGGAGCGCTGGCCGAGCGGCACTTCGCCCCCACCGAGACCTCCCGCCAGAGCCTCCTGCGGGAGAACGTCCCGGACGAGCGCATCGTCGTCACGGGCAATACCGTGATCGACGCGCTGCTGCGCATGGTGGAGCGCCTGCGCACGAACCCGGCCCTCGATGCCGAAATGGCGCAACGCTTCGCCTTCCTGACGCCCGGCCGACGCATGGTCCTGGTGACCGGCCACCGCCGCGAAAGCTTCGGCGGCGGCTTCGAGCGGATCTGCCATGCGCTGCGCCGCGTTTCCGAACGCTTTCCCGACGTGGATATCGTCTACCCCATGCATCTCAACCCGAACGTGCGCGAGCCCGTGCGCCGCATCCTGGCGGGCGCGCCCAATATCCACCTGATCGAGCCGCAGGACTACCTGCCCTTCGTCTGGCTGATGAACCGCGCGCATGTCATCGTGACGGATTCGGGCGGCATACAGGAGGAAGCCCCCTCGCTCGGCAAGCCCGTGCTGGTGATGCGCGACACCACCGAACGCCCCGAGGCGGTGGAAGCGGGAACGGTGCGCCTCGTCGGCACCGGAACGGATGCCATTTTCGACTGGACGGCGCGGCTGCTCACCGACCAGTCCGCCTATGACGACATGAGCCTTGCCCACAACCCCTATGGCGACGGCAAGGCGGTGACGCGAATCCTGGATGCATTGGAACAGTTCGGAGCCAACCGATGAGTAACTCGTTCGACACGGTCTGCATGGTGGGGCTCGGCTATATCGGCCTGCCGACCGCGGTTGTCTTTGCCCTGCGGGGCATCAACATCGTCGGGCTGGACGTAAACGGCGCGGCCGTCGACAAGATCAACCGCGGCGAGACCCACATCGTCGAGCCCGGCCTGGACGACGCGCTGCGCCGCACGGTCAATGCGGGCCATCTGCGCGCGACCACCGTTCCCGAACCGGCCGATGCCTTCCTCATCGCCGTGCCGACGCCGTTCCTCGCCAATGGCAGCGGCCGCGACCCGGACCTCACCTATGTCGAGGCCGCGAGCCGCGCGATCGCGCCGGTGCTGAAGAAGGGCGACCTGGTGGTGCTCGAATCCACGAGCCCCGTGGGCACCACGGAGCAGGTTGCCGCCTGGCTGGCCGCGGAGCGCCCGGACCTGACCTTCCCGCAGACGCACGGCGAGGCTTCCGACATCCGGGTGGCCCATTGCCCGGAGCGGATCCTGCCCGGCCACGCGCTGACCGAGCTGGTGACGAACGACCGCATCATCGGCGGCATGACGGAAGCCTGCGCCGCCCGTGCGCGCAGGCTGTACAAGCTGGTCGTCGAAGGCGACTGCATCGAGACGGACTGCCGCACGGCGGAAATGGCGAAGCTCACGGAAAACAGCTTCCGCGACGTGAACATCGCCTTCGCCAACGAGCTCTCGCTGATCTGCGACAAGCTCGACATCAACGTCTGGGAACTGATCGCGCTGGCCAACCGCCATCCGCGCGTCAACATCCTGCGCCCCGGCCCGGGCGTCGGCGGCCATTGCATCGCGGTCGACCCCTGGTTCATCGTCAGCCAGGCGCCGGAGGAGGCGCGCATCATCCGCACGGCCCGCGAGATCAACGACGGCAAGCCCGAATGGGTGCTGGCCAAGATACACCAGGCCGTGGCGGAGCATGCCGCCGAAACCGGCAAGCCCGCCCGCATCGCCTGCTTCGGCCTCGCCTTCAAGCCCGATATCGACGACCTGCGCGAAAGCCCTGCCCTTGCCATCGCGAAACGGCTCGCCGCCGCCTATCCGGGGCAGGTCGATGTGGTGGAACCCTTCATCAAGACCCTGCCGCCCGCCTTCGAAGGCAAGGCGACGCTGGCAGCCGCATCGGAAGCGATCGGCACCTGCAACGTCCTCGTCATCCTGGTCGACCACAGCGCCTTCAAGGCGATCCCGGTGCCGGCTGATCGGGCTGTGAAAGTCATAGACACCAGAGGGCTGTGGTCCAGAGCCTTAGGTTGAACGGAAACGGAGTATCTGTCGTGGCGACAAACATTCGCGCAAAGGGGCGCGCGCTTCTGAAAGCCGCCGAAACCTTGATGGAGGCGGGGCGGACGAATTCTGCGACAGTGCTGCTCGGACATTTCGAGGACCACCCATGCGACCTGCCGACGCTACGCCGTTTACGCATGCTGCAGCGTGAAACAGGGCACGAGGAGAGTGAGTATCAGGCAGAAAGCTGGTCCGGCCACCGGACCGTAACCCGTACCCGGCCGACCTGCCTCACCGCGCTTGACGAAATCAGCGAGCTCAACTGGTCAACCGACTTCGATTGCACCCGCCTTGTGCGCAAGGATGCGATCCACCAGATCGATGAAGACGGTCATGATTTCGTGTTGATGGAAAGCGCCTGGCACGGACATAAGGACGACTGGCTTTATGCCTTCACCTCGCCCGGGCTGAAGCACCCAAATGCCCAGGCACTGGTCGCGGCGCTGAAACGGCTACGCGAAAAATCCGACAAGCCGATCGTCATGATCAACAAGGAAGACCCGCTACATTTCGAGAAATTTCTCCCAATCATGAAGTATGCCGACCACATCTTCACGACCGACGCGGAGATGGTGCCGGGCTACAGGCAGCATACGAACGCACTCAGCGTCACCGCGATGCCCTTCGCCGCAAACATGTCCATCACCAATCCGGCGGGCCGTCTACACGAACCGCAGGAGGATTTGTGCTTCGCCGGATCGTATTATTCAGAAGGCCATGAAGAACGCGCTCGGCAAATGAATTACATGCTGGAGCCGATTCTCGACGCTAAGGGCGCGATCTATGACCGCATGTCGGTGCATGAAAACCCGCGCTACCATTTTCCCGAGCGGTTCCGCCCCTTCATCCGCCCGGCTGTCAGCTTCCAGGAAATGACGAAGCTCTATCGGCGTTTCCGAGTATTCCTTAACGTCAATACAATCGTTTCTTCTCCAACAATGATGTCGCGGCGGGTCTATGAACTCCTGGCAAGCGGCACACCGGTGGTTTCCGCCCCTTCGCATGCACTGGAGGAGCAGTTTTCCGGCATCGTGCCCATGGCCACGACTGCGACGGAAGCACGGGATGCCGTGAATCGGTTGCTCACCGACGAGTGGTATTGGTGGAAGACCAGCCAGCAGGGCGTCCGCGAGGTCGCGCTGAAACACCAGTACAAGCATCGCGCGGGACTGATCCGATCGGTGGTGCTGGGTCAGGAGGTTGACGACCGCCCGCCGCTGGTCTCTATCGTTTTGTCCACCAAACGCTGGTCATTCCTTGACCGAATCGTCGAGAATATCGCGAACCAGACGTATCCATGCATCGAGGTCATCTTTGCGCTGCGTGAAACCTGGCCGGAAGAAAAGATTGTCGAGCTCGAGCGGAGGCTGAGTGGTGTCAAGAATATCGAGCGCATCAGTATCCTGAAATTTCCGGAAAGCGTATCCCTCGGCCGTAAGCTGAATGCGGCTATTGACGTTGCGCAGGGCGAATTCATCGCCAAATTCGACGACGACGATTGGTATTTTCCCAATTATCTTCAGGACATGATCCTGACTTTCGACTTCTCAGGGGCTGACTTGGCCGGAAAATGGACATTCCCGGTCTGGCTGGAGGGACAGGACAAACTGCTTCTGCGCAATCCTGGCCACGAGCATAAGCACGTGCAGTTCGTGGCAGGCCCTACCCTCGTTGCAAGAAAATCATGGTTCATGAAAATCCCCTTCGCAGATCGCAGTCAAGGTGAGGATACGGACATCCTAAAGCGCACTGTGGAAGCGGGCGGAAAAATCTACTCGGCGGATCATTTCAACTTCGTTCAATATCGTGCAAACGACGTTACCCATCACACATGGCAAGCCGAGGCTGAGCTATTCGAACGAACTGGAACATTGATCGGCGACCGAAGGAATTTCGTTAATTGGATAGTCTAGTTTTAGATAGTCCACGCAAAATTGATCGCACAGCTACGGCAAGAATCTTGGGAGATCCAAATGTATAAAATTTCAATCGAGATAGAAAGATTTAAGAATATATTCGAGAGCACGCACCCTAGTAGCAAGCTGGATCAGAAAGATTGGCTTCGCTGTAGCTATGCACAACGATTCCTTGTCGGTCGTTCAATGGTGGAAGTCGGCCCCGGAGTCGGCATGATGCTTCATGCGGCCACGTCTACTATGGACAAAATTACCGCATTAGACATAAAGAAACATAGCCAGGCTATGTTCCCTTCAGGTGTTAAATTTGTTCAAGGGTCAATTTCCGACAAGGAACTTGTCATGGATTCTCACGACACTGTCGTTTGCATGGAAGTCCTCGAGCACATACCACCATCTTTCAATGGAGTTATCTTCAACAACTTGCGGAAGATTTCCAGGCAGCGGATAATCTTGTCTGTACCACTCAATGAACCGGAGCCACTATGGGGGCACAACATACCAGGTGGACACAGGCAGAGATTCACGGTGGACAAGCTTTCCTCCCTATTTCCCAATTCCTACGCGACTATCCTGCCTCGATACGGCGTTGAGTGGGCTTTTGTTATAGAGGACAGACAAAGGCAAGCTTCATATTTTCAGATTGTTTCTCGAGACCAACTAATAACGATTTTTTCATAGATCTTTTGCTTCATCCTATTATGAGGAAGTGGAGGGCAACGTGACGGATAAACGATAGGGCTGCCGATCATCATGATCATGGCCCAATCCCATCCACCCCCGGTAATCCCGTGAGACAATGAGCTTCGAAAGGAGCTCATTCATGGAAACCACACCGCATCTCACATTGCCTTATATCGTACCTTCGCAGGCGCAGAAGCACGTCACCCACAATGAAGCGTTGCGCAAACTCGACGTCCTCGTCCAGCTTTCTGTAATCAGCCGGGGCCGGACGACTCCGCCACCCGAACCCGCAGAAGGAGAACGCCATATCCTTGGATCTTCCGTTAGCGGAGAGTGGGAAGGACGGGGCGGGCAAATCGCCGTCTGGCAGGGCGGGACCTGGGCCTTTCTCCAACCTACCGCAGGCTGGCGGACCTGGGTGGAGGAAGAGCAGAGTCTGCTATTGTTTCACGACGGGCAATGGCGACCGCTCAGCGGTCAGTTTCAGAACCTGGCCATGGTCGGGATCAACGCGACCGCCGACACCGTCAACCGCCTGACAATCGCCAGCAGGACTACGCTGTTCAATCATGACGGCTCCGGCCACCAGCTCAAGATCAACAAGGCCACGCCAGGCGACACCGCGAGCCTACTATTCCAGACCGGCTTTTCCGGACGCGCCGAACTCGGCACGGCCGGCGACGACGATCTCCACGTCAAAGTGAGCAATGACGGCTCGAGCTGGCACGAGGCGATCGTCATAGACGGCGGGACAGGCGCCGTGTCGTTACCCAGTACGCCGCAGCGCGGACGTGAGATGCTGCTGGCCGACCGCACCTACTATGTGCGCACGGATGGCGACGACAGCCATGACGGCTTGACCGATTCGGCCGGCGGCGCCTTCGGCACCGTGCAGCATGGGCTCGACATCGTCTACGGCACGCTTGACCTCGGCGGCCGGCACGTCACGATCCAGCTCGGCAACGGCACCTATTCGCAAAGCCTGTCGGTCGGTTCGCCTCAGGTCGGCGCCGGCTCCGTTACGATCAGGGGCAATGCAAGCAATCCCTCCCTCACCGTTCTTCAACGCACGGCCCCAGACTCTCGCTTGATCGGAGTCTCCAATAGTGCGATCCTCCGGCTAGCGTATGTCACACTACAGTCAACCACCAATACCCTGCTGGCGACAACTCTGGGTACGATCTATGTAGATGCTGGCGTACGCTTCGCAGGCAATGCCGGAGTGGGTGACGCCCAGATCCTGGCACAAGTCGGCGGGATGGTTATTGTATCCGCATCCAGCTACAGCGTCGTGGGTAATGCCGGCTATCATTGGCGCGCACTTCTAGGCGGGCAGATCAGCGCTTCCAGCGCCCTAGTCGACATTACCGGCCGCGCATTCGCGACTGCGTTCGCCCAAGGCGAGCGGCTGGGGATGGTGAGTTGCCTCAACGCCTCCTTTACCGGCGCGGCGACCGGCAAACGTTACACCGCCATTCTTAATGGGCTGGTTTTCACCGGCAGCGGCAACGGGAACTTTCTTCCCGGCAATGTAGCCGGAACGACCGAAAGCGGCGGGCAATATGGATGAGGAAAAAAGCCGCAGCGTCAGTCAAACATGTCGGTATCAAGACAGTAGCGACCAATGGAAAGGCGCGGCCAGTCGACAGTCACCCCCACATCCGCTGCTCCGAAAGAAAACAGCCAGAGGACGCGGTACTCGTCACCAAGAACCAGCGCTCGCTCCGGCACAACATCAACCTCAAGGGACAACTGGCCGCGAGATCCGCGCAAGCGTTTGATCTGGCTGGCGTCGAGGGAAAGTTGCGGCGCAGCAACACGGATGAGCGGCTCCCCCTCATCCGGCGCATGCAAGCTCGCCACGCCATTCTCCACCCACCAACCGCAATCACGGTGGCCATGCCATGTATAACATAGGCTCCGGAGGGCAGAGACGACAAAGCGGTCGCACACCGCCACATGCTCCCGCCCCAGAAGCCAGATCGTGCGTGTCAGTCGGCCGATACCAGCTTCGATCGGATAGGATGGTGTCAGGTCGAGATGAGCAACTCGGACATCGTTAGCCGACCGTTCAAGTCGTCGCCTAGCCAGCCGCTTAGCAATTTGGGCAAAGCCGTTGACGACAGGTGCATTGTGCGCCTGCGGCCCCATGGTGAATTCCCGCTCGGCCGTTTTGAGATATTGCTGATAGCCGGGGTCATCGATTGCCCAGCGCCCTCGCGTGCCGATCACGAGACTGCCATTATCGCAATGAACATGCCCCATAGGAGATATTGAGGCCCCCATGGCGACGGCAACATCCGCATGCTCCCAACCCGACCTCAGCACTAGAGCATAGTTAGCGTCAAGCACGGTCGGCCTTACGGGCGTCGCTCCTTGGGCCTGCGCTGCACCGGGTGCCACTTGCTTCAGCGCGGCAAGGGCGTCGGCACGCAAACCGCGTAGATCGCACCCTTCGAGATACCACGCACGCAGCGGATCAGGCTTGAACACCTGAAGCTTTGCTTGGGCTGAAATGTGAAAAGGCATCTCCCGAGGCTCAACATCGCCCAGTTCCGCAACCTGCATAAGGTCACCGGGCACAGCTAGCCCATAGGACTGAGCCAACGTATCACCGAAACGGGGATGGTCGAGGAAGACAGCACGCTTCTCCTCGGACAAGCCTTCCAACCAGTCGGCGACAAAATCCATCACATAGCCATCGTAACCAATCGCCTCGGTGAACCCACGCCAACGTAACTCCAACAACGCGCCGACAAGAGCTTCCGCGCGCTGACCAAAGCCTTCCGCCGCCGGATGACCCACGAGCCGAGCGGCAGAGGTCGCGGCGAGGGTAGCAATCACGGTGATGTTGTGCAGATGTTTGTGCGAATCCGGTGCTTTAAGAAGCGTCTCCGAGTCAGGAAAGGCTCCATATAGCCGGTCCGACCAAGGCAGCATCTCATCAACCGCGCGGCCAAGTCCAGCCTGTAATCCTTGCCGCAGCGTATGGTCCAGCCAAGCCCATTCCGATGCGGTACGCATCGTACGGACGATATGCGCGAAAGCGAGGTAGGATCGACCAGCGGCACCGCGCAAGTGGAGGTAGCTCGACCAGTCGCATAACGCCTTCAGATCGTTCTGCACTGCTATGGCAGCGTCGGCATCCGCATTCCATCCGGCCGCAAGGCCGAGCACACCGATTCGCTCTTCGAGTGCCCAACTCATCCATATCGCCCACGGATATTCCACACTGAATCCGCGAACGGGCACCTTCAGATGGTCGAAGCCATTGACCGGAAGCGGCCAAACGAGGCGCCGCCTAATCCGATAAAAATCCACGAACAGGTGCTTACATGCCTTGAATACCTCCGCCCGGCGGCCGATCTCAGCCATAATTTCGAGTTCACGCCCCTGCTCGAGCATTCATATTTTCCCTGCCAGACAACTCCCACCTCTTAATCCAACCGCCGGCTGAATCTGACAATCTCCATTCCTTTGGATAGGTATCGGAATTTATCCGCAACACTTTTAGAGTTCTTCAATAATCCTGGCAAGTGCTTCCCGCTCTGCCAACAGGCATTATATACAGGTCTGGCCCTGTGGAGAAACGTTGTTGCTTGCTTGGCTCCACCGTCTTCAGAAACACTTTCAGTTTACAGTGAGCCCCGTTAATCTATGATCACTGGCACAGGAATGCGGCAGACGGAATTTGATCGCCATCCTTTCACAACGGCAGCCTACGAGCAGGTTCACGACATGACCGCAGCCACCCCTTTCATGCCCGAGGCAGAGGTCGAACATCTTACCCGCACCTATGCGGAAGCGAAGGTGATTCTCGAATACGGGTCCGGCGGTTCGACGAAGGTTGCCGCGCACATGCCGGGCAAATACATCATGAGCGTCGAGAGCGACCGCGCCTGGGCGCGCGCGTTGCGTGCGGCGCTCGACGAGCCCGGCTTCGTGTCGCGGGCGGTGATCCATCATGTCGATATCGGCTTTACCGGCCCGTGGGGGCGGCCGCTCGACGACCGGGCCTGGCGCGACTACCATGCCTATCCGAACGGCGTCTGGGACCAGCCGTGGTTCCGCCACCCCGACGTGGTGCTGATCGACGGGCGCTTCCGCACGGCCTGTCTTGCCACCGTCCTCCTGCGGGCGGAGCGGCCGGTGCGCGTCCTGTTCGACGACTATGGCGTGCGCCCGCTTTATCACCAGCTGGAAGAGGTTATAAAGCCAGTCCGGATGGTCGGGCGCATGGCCGAGTTCCATGTCGAGCCGGATCAGGCGCGGCAGCGAGCCGTGGGCCTGCTCGTCGGGCAGTTTTTCCAGGTCTCGCTTCACGGCATGAGCGAAAAGGAATATCAGGCGTCCCGTCCGGCCTCGCCCCGGCGGGATTCGCGATGAGGGAGATCAGTATGGCCAAAAATGCAGCGACCCCGCGTCGCGCCAAGCAGACGAACCCGGCGACCGAACTTGCCGCCTCCGTGGTGGCGCCGCTTCCCGCCCGCAACGAGCATTCAACCTCCTTTTCCACCCAGGCGCTGTTCTGGCGGCCGCATCATCCCGCGATGTCGCCGGCACTCGGACAGCTTCCGTTCCTGTTCTGGCTGACGGAGACCGTCCGGCCGCGCACGATCGTGCAGTTCGGGACCGGGGACGGGGTCGTCTACATGAGCCTCTGCCAGGCAAGCGAGCGCCTCGGCGACAGTGCGATCTGCCTGGGCATCCAGGCCGAAGAGCCGCTCCTGCCGCCTGCCATGCACACCCAGCACGATGCGCAGTACTCGGATTTCTCCGAGCTGCGTCACGGCGATGTCAGGACGGCGGCCCCGCAGTTTTCCGGCGAAATCGATCTTCTGGTGCTGAACCAGCCGCTGGACGCCGATGCCGCCGCCCGCTTCCGCAACAACTGGCTGCCGCTCCTGTCGAGCCGCTCCGTGATCCTGCTGTGCCATCCCGAAAAGGTCTTCCCCGACCAGGAGGCCCGCGAAATCCTGTTTCCCGCGCGGGATCGATCGATCGTATTCGGCCCCGTCTCCACGGGCGGCCATACCGTGGAAGTCATATTGCACGGCAAGGAACAGGCCGAGCGGCTGGTCGCACTCGCATCGCAACGCCCCGGCGAACATGCCTATCTGGTCACGAGACAGGTCTTCAACCGTCTCGGACAGGGCATCGAGGCAATCCAGAAGGCGGAAGACGTCCAGAAGGAGCGGGACAGCCTCCATGCCCGCCTGCAATCGGCCCAGGAACAGCTGAAGACGCGGGAGACGGAGCTCGGCGATCAGCGCGCCGAGGTCGGCACGGCCCAGAAGGCCGAGGCGGCGGCGGTATCCCGCCAGGCGGAAATGGTGGCCCGCCTCTTCGATCTCGAGCAGCTTCTTTCCGAAAAGAGCCAGCAAACCATCCTGCTCGGCGGGCAGAAGGCAGGCCTCGAAAGCCGGATCGCGGAACTCCAGGCGCAGGCCGCCACGCGGGAGGCGGAGCACAAGGCCGCGCTGGAGGCGGTTGCCGCGCTGAGGGCCGAGCTGGAAACATCCAGTGCGGCGAAATCCACCCTCGAGGCGCACTTCAACACGTTGAAGGCGGGCCATGAAGAACAGACACGGCAGACCGCGCTGTTGACCGAGAGGCACGAAGCCCGAGTGGCCGAGCAGAAGGCCGAGATCGAGGCACTGCACGAGCAGAAATCCGCGCTGGAGGCCCTACGCGGCGAGGCACGCGCCGCACAGGAGGAACTGGCCGAACAGATTGCGCTGCTGACCAAGAGGTACGAAGCCCAAGCGGCTGAGCAGAAGGCCGAGATCGAGGCACTGCACGAGCAGAAGGCTGCACTAGAGACCCAGCTTGGCGAGGCGCGTACCGCATGCGACGAGCAGGCCAGACAGGTTACGCTGCTGACCGAGAGGCACGAAGCCCGAGTTGCCGAGCAGAAGGCCGAGATCGAGGCGTTGCACGAGCAGAAGGCTGCGCTGGAGGCCCAGCTTGGCGAGGCGCGTGCCGCACACGACGAGCGGATAGAAGATATCGCCCTCGTGACGGGCAAGTTCAATGACGATATCATCGGGCTTGAGGCCGAAATCAGGGCCCTGCGTGACCAGAAGGCCGCGCTGGAGAAGACCGCCGCCGAGGCCGGGCAGCTCAACGGCAAGCACAGCGACGCCGCCGCGAAGCTGAAGGCCGAGATCGAGACGTTGCGTGGCCAGAAGGCCGCGATCGAGACCCAGCTTCGCGAAGCCCGCGCCGCCCATGACGAGCGGATCGCGGATATCGCCGTTCTGACCGGGAAATATACGGACGATACCGTGAAGCTGAGGGCCGACCTCAGAGCGGCGACCGCCGAAGTCCAGCAGACGCAGCAGATGCTTGCGGAACTGCAAAAGACGGCGGGAGAAGAACTCGGCCGGGCGGTCAAAGCCCTGCTTCCATCCGGCAGGAACGGGCTGCTGGTGAAAAAGTCGACGCTCCCGAAACTGGCGAAGCTCCTGATCGACACGGGAATCGTGGATCCGGACTGGTATCTGGAACACCATACGGATGTCGCCGCCGCCGGAATGGACCCGGCCGTGCACTATGTGCTTCACGGCGCGGAAGAAGGCCGGATTCCCCGGCGGGCGCTGGAGGATGCCGGGCGGGGTATCCGGTGAAGCCGGCCCTTGCGGCCCCATCCCCCTCTTCCCGCCCGGCGACGATACCGCGCCGGGTTCCCGCCGTGGCGGACATCCGCGCATCCGGCGGAAGCAAGGCGGGAAAAGCGGGGCTTGCGGCGAACGATGAATAGGAAGAAGCCGCTCTCTCCCCTGCCGGGCCTTGCATTGCTTGGCGCCGCGGAAAGGCTGCATGCCGAGGGGCGGCCGGATTCGGCGAAAGTCATCCTGCAATATCTCACCGGCCATGCGCATGCGCTGCCCGTTCTGCGCGGCACGCATGCGTTGTGGCGCAAGCTCGGCGGATCGCAGGCGGACGGCGTCGGCATCCCGGGCGACGAGAACTGGGCCGATGACGGCGGAACGGTTTCCGTCCCGCCGAAATGCCTGACCCTGCTCGATGAAATAAGCGACCTGAACTGGTCGACGGATTTCGATTGCACCCGGCTTGTCCGCCGCTCCGCGCTGGAGCAGGTTTCGGCGGCGGATCACGATTTCGTCCTGATCGAGACCGCCTGGCTGGGCTACGAGTCGGACTGGATCTGCGCCTTCACCTCGCCGGGGTTCGAACATCCGCATGCCCGGCAGCTGCTGGCGGTGCTGCGGCGGCTGCGCGCGGAATCCAGCAAGCCGATCGTCATGGTGAACAAGGAGGACCCCCTTCATTTCGAGAAGTTCCTGCCGGCCATGCAATATGCCGACCATATCTTCACGACCGATGCCGAGATGGTGGAGCACTACCGGGCGCGCACGAACGCGCTGAGCGTCACCCCCCTGCCCTTCGCGGCGAACATGGCGGCCACCAACCCGGTGGGGCGGGTGCACGAAAGCCAGGAGAACCTCTGCTTCGCCGGCTCCTTCTATTCCGGAGGATACGAGGAGCGCGCGCGCCAGATGAACTATATGCTGGAGCCGATCGTCTCCGCCGGCGGCGCGATCTACGACCGCCAGTCGCATCTCGACGATCCGGCCTATCATTTCCCCGAGCGGTTCCGGCCGTTCATCCGCCCGTCCGTTCCCTTCCGGGAGATGACCGCGCTCTACCGGCGCTTCAAGGTCTTTCTCAACGTCAACACCATCGTTTCCTCGCCGACGATGATGTCGCGGCGGGTCTACGAGCTTCTTGCCAGCGGCACGCCCGTCGTCTCGGCGCCCTCGCGCGCCCTGGAGGAGCAGTTCCCCGGCATCGTGCCCACCGCCGCGACGGCGCGGCAAGCCGAAGACGCTGTCGAGCGGCTGCTTGCGGACGAGGCGCACTGGTGGCGGACCAGCCAGAGGGGCATCCGCGAAATCGCCCTGCGGCATCAATATGCCCACCGCGCGGCGCTGATGCGCGCGGTGATCTGGGGCGGCGAGGCCGGCCGCAAGCCGCCGCTGGCATCGATCCTGCTGCCGGCCGTACGGGCGGCGGATATAGACCGCATCGTCGAGACCGTGACGGCGCAGACCTATCCGAGGATCGAGGCCGTCCTTGCCGTGGACGACGAGCTGCCTGCAGAACGGAGGAACGAAATCGAGAAGCGTCTCGCCGCAGGAGGAACCGTCGAAGCCGTGCGGCTGGTGGAAATCCCGCCATTCCTGCCGGAAGGAACGCGGCTCAATCGCTGCGCCGATGCGGCGGGCGGGGACTTCGTTGCCGTATTTCACACCGGCAACAGGTATTTTCCCAATTATCTCACCGACATGATCCTGACCTTCGATTTCTCCGGCGCCGTTATCGCCGGCAAGCGCAGCTTTGCCGCACGCTCGGCGCGCGACGGCCGGCCGAACCTCCTTCATCCCGGCTGCCAGCACAGCCATACGGCCACGGTCTGCGGCGCGACCGTGGTGGCCCGCAAGGCATGGCTTGCGCAATGCCCCTATCCCGATCGCGACACGGCGCCGGAAGACGGGCTCTTCGGCGCGACCCTCGATGCGGGCGGCACGATCTATTCCGCCGACCATTTCAATTTCATCCAGGGCGCAAGCGGGCCGGGGGCAGCCGGAGACGGCAGCAGCGACACGGATTGGCAGCTTTAGGGCCGGTCGACATTCAGTTCAGGCCGGATTGGACTGAATGGCGATCGGGCCTAGGGCCGCTTTCCGTTCCGACATTTGAGTTGCGCCGGGCCGGGCCGCGATTGTAGTAGTGCTTCAGCACAGGACCGGCAGGCTTGGGGCAGAAACGGGAGGGCCACCCGCCATTCGCTTTCCGAAGACGATCAGACGTTTGCTCGCCGCAAGCAATCTCTGGCCCGACCGCCGCCGCGTGCGGGGCTCCGGCCTGTTCGACGCGCAATGGTATCGGCTCGCCCACCCCTATGTCGTCCGCGACCGGATGGACCCGCTGACACATTTCCTGCTCCATGGCGCGGAGGAGCGGCTATCTCCCGGGCCGGCCTTCGATGCGGCGCGCTATCTCGACCAGCATGAAGCGGTGCGCCGCTCCGGCCTCAATCCGCTGCTGCACTACCTGAAATACGGCCGCGCGCACGGGCTGGAGATCCACCCCACCCCGCCGAGCGGCGCTGACCGCATTCTCGCCTCCGGCCTGTTCGATGCCCGCTGGTATCTCGAACGCCATCCCGACGTGGCGGCGGCCGGCCAGCCGCCGTTCATGCACTATCTGGCATACGGCTGGGCGGAGGGCCGCTCGCCCGGCCCCGGTTTCGACGCCGAATGGTATCTGCGGCACTATCCCGACATCGCGGGCATGGATCCGCTCCTGCATTTCATCGACCATGGCCGCGAAGAGGGCCGCGCGCCGCTCCGGCCCATACGGGCACTGGAGGTGGCGCGGGCAACGCTCGAGAGCGTGGAGGACCTCGAGCCGGACCTCTACAGCGCCGATTTCTTCGCCGATCCAGACCGGCTCGACGTCCTCAGCGGCGTGCCGCAGCACCGTGTTGCGCGCGCCTTCGAGCGGATCGTCGGCAGGATCGAGCATGCGCCGCGTACGATCGTCTTCCTGCCCTGGATCGTCCATGGCGGTTCGGATCTCGTCGCAGGCCATGCCGTGCGGGCGCTGGCCGAGACGCATGGCGCACAATCCGTGCTGGTCGTGCTGTCCGACCATGACCGGGAGGAGGCGCCGCATCTCCTGCCGGCCGGCGTGCCGGTCCTGTCCCTGTCGCGGATCGATCCGGCGCTTTCGCCGGACGAGCGCGTCACGCTCACCGACCTTCTCATCCGCACGCTGCAGCCGGCGGCGGTGCTCAACGTGAACAGCCGCGCCTGCTGGGAAGCGATGAAGCGCCACGGCCGCAGGCTCGCCCATTTCACCCGGCTGCACGCCATGCTGTTCTGCCCCGACTATTCGCCGGAGGGGCGGCGCAACGGCTATTCCGATCTTTACCTGCGTCATTGCCTGCCGTTCCTAACGGCGGTCTATTTCGACAACCGCACTCATATCGAGGAGCTTGTACGCCAGTTCGCCATCCCGCCCGGCCTGCGCGAAAGACTGGTCACGCTCTACCAGCCGGCCCTGTTGCCCGCATGCCCGCCGCGCCGCGAGCGGCCGGCGGGCGCGCCGCTGCGGGTGCTGTGGGCCGGCCGTTTCGCGGCGCAGAAGAATATCGATCTTCTTATCCGGATCGCCGAAAGCGCGCCGCAGTTCGAATTCCACATCTGGGGTCGTGGCGACGCGGCGCATGAGATGCGGATCGCGGATCTCGCGCGGCGCTGCCCCAATGTCCGGATACATGGGCCGTTCGAGCGTTTCGAGGCACTGCCGCTGGAGAGCTACGACGTCCTTCTCTACACCTCGCTCTGGGACGGCATTCCCAATGTGCTGCTGGAGGCGGCGGCAGCGGGCCTGCCGATCGTCGCCTCGCATGCCGGCGGGATCGGCGAGCTCGTCGACGGGGAGACCGGCTGGCTGATCGCCGCCGGCAACGCGCCGGAGCCCTATGTCGCGGCGCTGCAGGCGATCGCCGACGATCCGCGCCGCGCACAGGCGGCGGCGGATGCGATGACGCGGCGGCTGCAGGACAACCACAACTGGCAGCGCTACCTTAACGTGCTTGCCCTTCAGCCGACGGAAAGCGGAGGATTGCTGCATGGCCCGGCCAACGATAACGGCGGTACTGAACGCCCATCGCGAGGGGCTGATCGCCAAACCGTCCCTTGAAAGCCTCAAGCGCAGCGTGGCCTTTGCGAAGACGGCCGGTTTCACCGTCGAGGTCCTCGTCGTCCTCGACAAGGCCGACTGCCTCACGCGCGACGTCGTGGAAAGCGGGCGAGCGAGGGATTTCCAGGTGGTCGAGACCGATTTCGGCGATCCGGGCGAGGCACGCAATTTCGCCGTGGATGCAGCGTCCGGCAGCTATGTCGCCTTTCTCGACGCCGACGACCTGTGGGGAGAGACGTGGCTTGCGAGCGCCGCCCGGATCGCCGCCACGCGGTCGGATCCGGTCGTCTGGCATCCGGAGGTCTGCATCTATTTCGGCGCGGCAAAGCACGTGTTCCGCCATGTCGACATGGAGGAAGCCTCATTCCGGGCAGCGGGCCTTGCAATCGAGAACTACTGGACGGCGCTCAGCTTCGCGGCGCGCGAGATCTACCTGCACCATCGCTATCCATCGACGGATCTGGAGCTGGGATTCGGCTTCGAGGACTGGGCCTGGAACATGGAGACGATCGACGCGGGTGTTCTGCACAAGATCGTCCCCGGCACGGGCCATGTCATCCGCCGGAAGAGCGCCTCGGTTTCGACGGCAACGGTGCGCGCGCAGGGCGTGACCCGACCCAATTCCTACATCCGCCGCTTCCTCGGAGCCGCACGGCCTGCCGTATCCGACAAGCTTGACGCGGGATAATGGCCTCTCTTTTCCCCCGGCGGAGTTGTTGCACGTAGAAACGGCGGAAAGCCCCGCGGTTTTTGCCGCGGGGCTTTTGCTTGATGTTTGATTTTGGATTGTTTGGTTGCGGGGGCTGACAACCGCTGTAATCGAACAGCCCTGAGATGCTTCGTCTGAGTGCCCAGCAAGCGCTGGAATGCGCCAACAATTAATCGAATTCTATAATAAGTTGGATGGGAAAGCGATGACCGCAAAAAACACGACACTCACTCTCGAACATATCGAAGACGCCGAACTGGTCGCATGGATGAGAGAGCAACTGGCACGGATAAAAGACTTCCTGATTGACCACGAAGCCGATGAGGAAATGATATCAGCTATCGACCAGGCGATCGAGGACAATGCGAATTGGTCTGATCCTGAAAACTGCGATTTACTCAATAACCCATCCTCTGGCTCATGTTAAAATGCATCTCCCGAAGTCTAGAAATTTTAGATTTAAATTTCAGTCACAGAACCTCATACGAGGAAGGGTCCTGCCAAAGACCTATGAAGATGGAGAGTGTTGCTGTGCTTGAGCCAGAACGGTAGTCGCAATGACAGCCTTGAGATGTCACTTTTGGGGCCGGTAGCGGACCGTCCGCTCCTAAGAAAGTCATTGCGAAAGCAGGCATCCAGGGCGTCGATGCGCCGTTATTACGTCCAATCCAGAGCACGCCGTCGTCGTATGCCACGGCACTATAGCGGCGCATTACTGAGTTATCCCGACACCTAACGGGAATGGACATGCGCTCTCCAACAACCGCCTAAATTGTCGAGAACGATTCTTAGCGGTTCCCGCAGACCACCAATTGGTCAAAGATGGGACAGCCGTTCATGCAATTTTTCTTGTGCCAGCAGCCCCCGCATCGGTTGGATGCAAAATACTCTCTAAATGAACCGACATTCGGCGAATTGTGCCATATGTCGAGAAGGGAATTCTCATCATGCAGCTGGTCGCCTTCGACCAATCCACTTTGAAACGAACAGGGATACACCTTCAAGTCCTCGGAGACATACAGCGAGAACCGACCCGCGTCGCAAGCGTCCACCAGCGCAGTGCTCGCGCCCGTCCTTGCAAATACGCCGCTCACACAGCAAGCATCGAAGCCGACCTTTAGTTTGGCCTGGGGAGACGTTGCCAATTTGAAGAATTCATCAACCCTTGGGCTATTTCGAAGCAATCGATCCTCAAAGACCTTACGCCCGGATGGCTTATAATTCAGAAAGACCAAAGCATTAATATCCCTTAGGAATTCGGGGGGCGTGGTGAGCCATTCGATAGCGGTGTCGATGCTGTGGCTATCAATGATGAAATGGACGTTTGTCTTGATCTTATGCGCGGCAAGCAGTCTCAACGTCTCGGCGGTTTCAAGGTATGGAGGATAGGCCGAAACCGCCACAGCCCCGCAATGCTGTTTCGTCGCCGATAGTATGCTCTCCGTCAGCCCTCGACCGTTTGTCGTATAGTTTGGGACGATCCCCTTAGCTGCGGTATATTCGAGAATTCCCTCAAAATCTGGATGCTGGTTGGGGTTGCCGCCCCCGAGGGCGACCTGGAACGTCCCCATTGCTGCGGCTTCATCGATAACACGCTTATAGTCCCGCAATGCCATGTGGGAGCCGTGTTTGGTCGAGGACTTGTAACAGAACACACAACCCTTATCGCACCAGTTCGTGATGGATATATCCATCAACTCTGGTCCATGGGGCGACCAAAATGGCTCGGGTTTCCCGGCGTCTGGTACCCGCGCGAAGAAGCCGGTTCGAACGTTTGAGAACGTGGAATATCCCAAGTCTTTGTAGCGATTGACTCTAAGGTTTGCATTACCAGTAGTTGTCGTATGCATTGATGTAAAACCTCTCGGACTCAATCTCGAATATCTCGGTGCAAAGGACCGTTTCCGCGAGGCATTCTTCGCTGCTCAAATGCCCCGTCGTGACGGTTTTTCCCTGCTTGATAGCTTCCCGCATCCGGTCCAACACCTCGCTCGTAAAGTCATGTTTCCCCTCCAGCGCGTCTACGTCCTCGATCGACTGCAGGGTTTCCCCCCGCTCAATGCTAGACTTCAATTGGTAGAACATCGACTCGAACAGCGACGCGACGGGACTGTCAGCACTTACACCTGCCGCCCCGAAGAAATCCTCCTTCGAAATCATTTCCTTCGATATGTAGACGAACGACGTCGACGAGCTGTTGGAAACAAAATCCATCTTAATTTTCACGTTCGGCCTCCAGCTTCCGAATGCAGTCGACTATGGTTTCGAGAATGTTGTCGTCATAGGCATCGTTCATGAGGCCGTTGTCTTGCCTGAATTCCAGTATGTGGTTCTTCTCGAGCTCGTCTTCTTCAAGATATACATCGTGGGCACATTGGAGATACTCGGAGAGCGACGGGTACTCAACGCAATAGTACCGCTCGTATTCCCTTTTAAGATCGGTGGAGGCGACGAAAATGTGGTCGTAAACGGATTTGAAGAGCTGTGCGCCAAGAGTAGCATTCTTGATCTTGAGGGCGCTCAAAAATTCGCTGAACTCGGGTATGATATTGACAGACAAAATTAGCATTTCGTCATTCATATCACTGGGTCTCCACCGACGGCAAAATCTCGGCAACCAACTGGTCTACGGACTTCGCCCTGGCAGGTAGGACCAGCTGGACTGCTTGGTTCAAAATTGGGTCGCTTGCATTGGCAGTGAAAAGCTCCGCCGCCTGCTCGCGCTCGTACCATCCGGCAGATGCCGCGACGTGCAGGAAGAATCCCCACCATTCGGCTGAGCGATCTTCTGACACACCGCCCGAATTCGCCTCGCACACCTGCTCGACAAACTCGTTTAGCTTCCCTCGCCAGTCGGTAGAGAAGTCATTTCTGTTGATGAAAAGAGCTTCAATCAAATCGCCATGCTCTGCTGAATCCAAGCCATTGAGGTGCTCGATCAGGATGTTGATATTCAACAATTCCGCTCGATTGCCACGTCGCAGCAGAAGCAACGCAGCACGCTGCACCCGATCAGGGAATTCGGTATCTGCCAGGAGGGCTTTCAACCGCTCAACGTCTTGCACATTTTGTACGTTCGGCGGCACCAGATGGACGTTCAGTGAATAATGCTTCAAAAAGTTGTCCGCGGCTTCGCAAGCCTCGATCGCGGCTTTTGCCCCCTGCTTCCGACCTAGCAAGTAGACGTATCGGTAAACACCCTCGAAAATTGGGCGACCGGAAAGGCGGGACAATGTGTTTGCCATGTCCTCTGCGCTCTGTTTGTCGGACACGAAACTGTAGGCTAAAACGAAATCCCGCAATTCGTCGTACGTGAACGAGATAACGAGCTCACCGAGGCTTGCGAGGCCCGCTGGCGTTATTTCCTGTCTCAGGATGACGTCATCCGCGACGAGGCGACGAACGATCTCTTTCTCGACCTCGGAAAAACCTCGAACAGAGATCGTCGAGAAATCGTCGGCCTCTAGCATCGAAGAAACGATCTTTATCAGCGTTGGAAATGCCGCCGCTTTTAGGTTGTTTGGAAACAGCTCGATTTTTCTTCTCAAAAATTCTTCAAACAGGTCGCCCTTGTAAATGTCGGACATATAACCGACGTCCTCACCTTCATGGCTTTCGGAAAAGATACGAAGAAGCAGTAGGTCGTCCTGTAGAAATTCTTTCGCGACGCGAGAAAGACGCCCTCTGATTTGGAAATGATCGAGATACGATCGGAGAAGTCTCCTCTTGCTCGCGTCAGTCATCTTTGCGCGAAGGTCCGAGACTCTGTGGACTTGATCGCTGAATGGTTCATCTAAGAGCGATGCGTACTTCTCATCAAAGAATTCGCTACGGCAGGTAACCACAACCTTGATCAAATCATATTGGCAGACGGCGTTACAGAAGTCTTTCAGCTCGCCGTTAAATTCCTCTAGGTTGTTCACTTCGTTGATACCGTCGATAACTATGAGGAGCGGCTTTGCGAATTCACTAGCTACTTTATTGAAGAAATCCAAGTACTGGTGGATAGACGAGTAATTTGGTGCGTATCGATTATTGGATATAAACCCGAGCAAGCGCTGACGCGGCTGATAACTATTCAATTCTCTCGCCGGTATATAAATGCAGGGAAGATCGAATGCGCGAAACTGCCTATCGACGAGATCGCAGACGAAGTTAGTTTTACCCTGTCCAGCCATACTGGTAATCAAGAAAATCTTGTTCCGCATCAGAGCAATTAGGGAGCGGGCCTCTTGAAGCTTGTAAGTAAGGCCAGTTGCTATGCTCTCAACGCGGAAACGGACGATCGACCAAATAGCCGAATCCTCGTCTTTCGGAGAGTACTTTTTCCCATACGCGCGGTAGTTCCAAGACAGGGGCCCAACCTTGCGAAGTTCTCTTTCGATAGCCCTGTCGACTTCACCGAGCCACGGCCATAGTTCGGAGAAAGTGGCCAGGTCGGAGTCTATAATTTCGTCAGGGATTTCGAGGTGAATTCTCGGCTCTTCTCCAAGCTTAAGCAGATCGTTCAAATCTGAATATCGAACCCTTTTGAGGGTATCTTGGACTTTTCTGCAGAAAAACAGAGGATGAGCGAAAAGTCTCATTTCCTCTTTTGTTTTATGAGTTTCGACAAATATGCTTGGAATGTACTTTTTTGATTTCTTCTCTACATCGATTTTGCTTTGAGAGAACTCAAGAAATTTGTCTAAATCCGAGCGGAATTGCAGATGCTGATCCCGTTTCGTGAACTCTGAGGAAAGATATGTCTCGATGCGCCCGAGCTTCGTCGTCTCAAGACCGCGCAAGCGCGACACGATGTCGTCGATATCGAGAATATCGGTTGCGGGATCGAATTTGACGGGGAGTGTAGATATCGCGTTGCTCAACGCTTTAGCGGTATAACTAGACTGCTTCTCCGTAATTGTCAGAACGTAAACGTGCTCGAACAACTCTTCCAAGTTGTGCTCTTGGAATTTCGTCAACGTTTTGACTATCTTGTCGCTGGAGGCGTCTGTCGTAACCTGGAACGAGATCTTCGATCTCCTGCAGCCAAGGTCGACGGAAGGAAAGTTCTGCTGAATCTCGTTTTGGTTTTGGAGCTCGGGACAGTCGAATAACTCCTTGAGTATCGGAATCAAGAAATCTTCGGTCACGGAATTGATGTCGAAACGCGCCGCTGCGTTAAGCGCCCTTATCTCATGCCCTAGACGGCCAAGATATCTCGCGCAATTGTTTAAATATTCATCTCTATTCATTCAATCGGGACCAGCATCTGCAGCAACCCTCGGTATCTGATTGCTACTCAATGGCACTCAATTCTTCAAGCTTTTGACGCGAGAAATCGCACGATCCCTACACTAGATCGTAGCCACTCTCTTATGCCTGTCACGACCTTAGCGCGACATGCTGCCGTACCCGATGCGTCCTACGTCTGCTATCTGGGCTCGGCTAAGGGATGCCTTATGACTGAAATGAAGGCGCCAAGCGGAAATAATTTCTGCGTTGGGGCCATGTGCCGCTCTGCCTTGCGATTGCCGCTGGTCAATTGCTGACAAGCGTGACCGGCGAGTATACTTTGTAAATTCGGAACCCGATGCCAGCGGTGAGAACTTGTCTAGCGGACCAAACCAGCACTATCTCCCCCGCTTCCTTCAAAAGCCTTTTGGAATTCGGCCGAAGCGCAAGGAAATCTGGGTCTTCGCCCGTGGCGTCGCTCCTGAACCGAAGCGGCTTAAGGAAGTGGGTGCTTCGGAGTACTTCTATTCTGATCCTGCGGCCGATAACGCACGTACTCTTGATGACGACATCACGGACATTGAGACACCTATTTCCAGAATATTAGCCGGTATCCGCGCCCAGCCTGTCGGTGCCGTCGTCAACTCGACCGACGCTGCCGAGATCGTGAACCATCTCGTGCCGCGCACCGCCCATGTTCGCGTGAACATGGAACGCGGTTTGCGCATGATGGCGCATGGTATGAAGACTATTCTCGGTGACGATGATCGCATTCAGTCATTGATGGGACTGAACGAGGACGAACCCAATGAGGTCTTCCGAAAAAACCTTGCCGAGAAGCTCAGCGAGATCGAGGGAATTGAGAGGCTCGGGCTACCGATGAACCTAATTGAGCGAATCGCATTCGTTGCAGCAAAGGAGAACTTCGCAACGCTCGCGGCCGATACGCTTCCACTTTTGCGTGATCTATTCAGTTCATGGCTCGAAACAACGGATGGTTTTGTGCGGGAAACGCACAACAAAACCTTAGCGAAAATTTCCAGTTCGTCGCCTCGCCTTCAACTTCTGGAAGATTTGAACTGGACTGTTCAGCCTGCTCAGCGGGAAGGGGCGATTTTTCCTGATTGTGCCGCGCTAGCCGTTGATCAATCAGGACAGACCGCGCCCGCAATGTTCTCGGATTGGAAGGAGGTTGCTGCTATCATATTGCCGGTGACGCCTGACAAACTTTTGGTGGGCGCAGCTACAATATATAACGTGGCGCAATTGCTTGACTTCAATGATGAGGCTGCACGATGTAGCCACGATTTCTTCCTCGCCCCGACGACAAACGAATATTTGACAGGTTTGCATAAGCAACTCGGAGAGCGCTCGATGACGCTCATTGAGGAGGGTGTCAGCGGTGCACTGGAACCTTATCTGACGATAGGGCCGAAACCGAGAGATGAGGATGCGCCCATCTTTCCAGCGGACCTCAACAATCAGAGTAGCGAGCCATGGCAATACGAACTATCTCTGATAGGTTGCGGCGATGCTGAAAACGTCCAGGAACTATCAAACGCTATTCAAGGGATAGTCACCTCGCTTGCGCAGGCGCTTCCTTTGCATCGTTTGGAGGGCATTACCATAACATCCGATTACCGCGAGGCAGTGGTCACGCTTGATCGGGGGTATGAAGGGGCATCCGCTCCGGACTCGACCCCCGAGGAAATCGGCCAAGGGATCGCAAGGACTATGTCGGTTCAAAGAGGCGGGCGCTGGAAGGAACGGATCATCCTCGATGCGAGAGCCGCTTTTGCCCTGCTCGCCGAAGAAAGCGATACTGTCGAATGGGGATCATACATCTTCGTGAGACAGCTAACGGAGGTGGCGATATCAGAGATGATTGAGCACCACCTGCCGGGTGTATGGATGAAGCCAATCAGCGACCCGCTGCATGGCTTTTTGTACCCAAGCGTTCATCCAGCTATATTCAGTTATCTTGCTTCACATATCAGTGCAGGCTTCGGCGGCCCACATCATCATGTCTCTGTCAAACGTGAGCTATTCATTACTGCCTTGGGTGAGATGAAATCAACCAGCTTGGCAGCAAGGCTAGAGTATCGGCACCATGGGGATTTGGACCACCTTCTTGGGACCGTCATGCCGCGCATTTCCTACGCCCTTCAGTTCGCGGCAGACCTTCTTGGGCATTGCGCCGCGAGTGGCGCCGACCCTTATGATGCCGACGGCGAACTGTCGGCTGCACTTGCAGATGTCGGTTTACAGCAGTGGTTCCCCATCTTTCGTGATCGACTTGAGCGTCTTCGGATACGGTTCGGACGGTGGGAGTCCTTCGACGAATTTCTCGCACTAGACGTCCATGTCGAAAGGTTGATGTGGCAATTGGGAATGTTGCCTTGGCACGGACCAGAAGGGGTTAGGATTGAGATCCCTCTAGGTACAGATATCGACAAGTTGCTCGAAAGCACAAGCCACTAAAAATTTCTCGATCATACGAGGTAAAAGTATGGCGGCTTTTGAGTAAGCTGTTTTGCTCAATTAATGACCGAGTTGAAGACGCCTTGCTGACATTAACTGTACTTGACTAAAGACTATACTGGCCTCCGCGGCCAGTGCCTTGGCAGGCAATAACGCCCCGCACCCTCCAAGCTGCAATACCCACTTATATACAATCATTGATTGCGAAAGACGATTAACATTTGTCTAGCAAGCGTCATTATAGCCTTCAATACGGAATCGCTATCCCATCTGATGGACGTGTCGAGCCTGACATCTTCATCCGCATAGCTTAACGCCGCGACTAATCCACTCTGATGGGACAGGCGTCCGCAGGCTGCCGTCTTGATTGCGCATCTGGAATGGGCGCGGATCGGGAAAGCCGCCAACTCCCATGGCCGCGCCGTTCAGTCCGTAAACTACGTTCGCCCGATCATACTGGATCGTCACCAGCGGTCTGCCATTCTGCGGATGGGGGTGGCACCGAATGATAGCGGCATCAAATCGGAAATAGGGCCACCTATCGCCGTACTCGTCTCTGCTGACTTTGAAGCCTGGGCCATACTCGTTTGCCGCGATCAGATCGCTGTTGATCTGTCGCAAATTGCTACTTTCAGAGGTTTGCGTCGATGTGGTGTTCATCTTGCCGCTTGGGGATGGCTCTCCGGAAGGTGTGCCCCAACTCCCGATCACCCACAATGACAGCAAGAGGCCACCAGCGATCCACCATCCTCGCCCCGTTCCTTTTTCGCCAGGTGGGGTCGGCTGGTATTTTTTCAGTTCCTCATCGAGATACTGCTTTGCCAGCTTGAACTCTTGCGGCGTGATCTCTCCCTTCGCTCGCATCGCGGTCAGTTCGGCCAACGGATTGCTGGTGTTCGACATACATCTCCCCCTATAGATCGCCCGACTGATCCGGAATACGCCGCGTCGCTTCCTCTTCCGCCGACGAGAACATGATGAAGCTGTCGGTCACTTTGTTCGCATACTTCATCATGGCGACCGTGTTGGGGGTGTCTCCCCACAAAAGCTCGCGCTGAATGAATTTCGCTCCGTAGCCATTCTGGACTTCGGAGGTCAGGTTGACGCCCGGCTTGCCAAACTTCTTGAACATAGCTTCCTCAACCTGCTCGTAGAACTTTGAGCTGAACGATAGGCTGATCCGCTGCACCTTGCCGGTTCTGCTGATCACAAGGTTCATGTCGGCAATCACGCCAGCGATTGTGACTGTGCCGTTGCAGACCTGCATGCCCGCATGGCCCGCACCGCAATCAACACCCAGCTTCTGCTTGATCGTCCGAGGTGTGGCCGGTGCGCCAACTACAATCCCCTTGAAGTCGAACCTTTGGCTGGTCGAGGCTGTCGGCACAGGCTGGGCATCTTCGCCATCGGTCTCCCGCAAATTGGCATTGGCGAATTGCGTCTCCATATACCGCCACATGTCGTTGACAGCATCCTTGCCGTTCGTCTTCGCGGCTTCGCGGGCAAGCTTGTTGCATCTCGTATTGGCAACATCCATCGCTTCCGGGATAGAAAGCTCAATTGCGACATTGGCGTTTGCGTTCAGATCTGAACTCGCCGTATTCGCCCAACAAGCTGTATAGGCATCCATTCGGTCATCTGCTGGCGCCGCGCTGATCATGGCGGCTGTCGCAAGCAGACTCGTCGCAATCACCTTCAACATCTTCGCTTTTCTGCCTCGGATTACAAATTCCCTGATGAAAGTAAGCTAATTCCTATTCCCTGCAAATAGATTACGGATTTTGGTAAATATCTGAATTTACGTCACTCACGTCGCGCGGATTGCCTCTCTACACAGGATCGTGGAGAGCGGCATGGATGATCTACGGAAGAGATTTGGGCGGCTGGTCGCCGTTCATCGGCGCAAAGCAGGACTGACGCAAGATCAGCTTGCGGCTGCGGCTTCCGTCAGCGTCGATATGATTTCCAAGATCGAGACCGGAGCGACAGGGGCAAGGTTTCCCCTCATTGAGAGGTTAGCGGAAGCGCTTCGGATTGATCCTGCGGAACTGTTCACGACGGAATTGCCTTCGACAAACAGGCGCAACCCAATTTTTTCGGCGCTTAGCATTCGGTTAGCCGGGCTGAATGACGATGATCTAGTCTGGATCAATGGGGTTGTTGAAGCCGCGCTGAAACAAAAGCGATAGCCTCGCAATAAGGGCTGGTCAGCCTCATCAACTGCGATGGACATTTGCAAGCCCATTGGTTTGAACTTGAAGCGGCTGCGGCGGGAACGCGATATCCGCAACCCTTCCATACTCGTACTTGCCCGCATTGCAGGCGCTCTGAGTGTGGACCCGGTGGAATTGATCGATGCGGCGAAAGCAGATGCTTTCTCCATGAACCAACACACCGCTGATTGATCGCCTCCCGCCATATTCTTTATATTCAGCAGCTTCCAACTCATGGTCGGCATCGACAATGTTGAGGCAAACCACCTGCTTGCCTTTTCTTGGGAACAGGGCATCCTTTCCTATGAACAAGACGCTGATTCAGGTTCCAGAGGTAGATGTGCGATGGAAAAACTGTCGAGTTCTTCCGGCTTACGCTGGCTGCAACACCGACCGGAGGATGATCCGTGGCTGGCACTGAGAAGAGAGGTTCGAATTGTCAAAGTCCTGGCTGTCCTGAGCTTCATTACGACAACAATTCTCTTTGTCGCTGTTTTTGGCGGCATGCTTCCGAACTTCCCCTGAAGCTCCCAAACATCGATTTTCGAGGTGCAAGACAAACATAACCATTTGTTTTATAATGATTTTTATCCAGAATTGGTTATGCAAACAACATTCAGGAGTTATGCGTATGACCAACAAGGACCCTTATCTCAACGAAAAGATTGCCACGATTGCCGACTTTGTCGGCAGGGATTTCATGCGTCTGGCACGAGAGCTGCTGCAGCTTCAGGAACAGCGATCCGATAGGTTCGTTGAGGTGGCGGAGCAAGTCGGGATCGGGCGGCGCAAATCGTTTGCGCCGGCTCGCATCGCCCGCATCTTCAATGATCTCAACATTCCCGACGAACGGCTGAACCGCATCGGTTGGGCCAAGCTGAACCGCCTCAGCGGCCATCTCGACGAAGACAACGCGCTCCATCTTCTGACCCTGGCTGAGGAATACACGTTCTATGAGCTGGATGCAATCCTTAAGGGAAAGCAGCCGGTCGACGGGGCAAAGGTTCTCCTGCTTCATCTGCCGGAAGACATTCATTCTCGATTTCGGGAGATGCTGATCAAGCATGGTGCCAGACCCACGACCAGCGGAGGGCTCTCCGGCAAGGAGCGTGCCTTGGCGAACCTTCTGGCAGATCTGACTGATTCCTAAGACTTTGTCCGTATTGAAGGACGATTGGCAGTCCAACGTCTCGCCGTGCCCGAAGCTGATCGCAGTTTCGGGCATTTTGCTGGTGGCAGCCGAACCGTCTTTTTCGTTAGATAACGGGTATTTCGACAGCTTGACCGCGTCATCCAGGAAAGCTCGTGGCACACCAGCTATACCGCATTGTAAATAAACACTTTTTCTACCCTCTACTCTCTCTATCCTGATGGCCAGACCTGCCCGCATGGTGCCGGCAGGGGAACCGAGAGGCCGGAGCGATGTCGTCCGTGACGCGGCATGGCAGGAAGGGAACGGAGACGAAGGCTGAGCCTTCGCCTGACGCGTTTGTGCAATTAATTGCATTAACGCATATCCTGGCCCGCCAGGCTGCCCGCGAAGCCATCACCGCAAGGAACGCCTCTCCACACAACGCAGAACAGGAGAGTGATGCCGATGACCCCGCTTGATCTCAACCGCATGATGACCCTGGAAGAAGCCGCCGACTTCGTGGCACTGAGCGGCCGCACGCTCAGGCGCAAGATCAAGGATGGTGATCTGATGGCGCACAAGTTCGGTCGTCTCTGGCGCATCGCCGAGAGGGACCTTCTGGCCTTCATCGAGCAGCACAGGAAGAGCTGATCATCCCAGTCCATTAATGGCTTGATAAGTCACCTCAATTCCGATTATCGGGACAATACCGACGCCAACTTTGGTTTGAAATTCGCAGCCATATTTTCCCGATTTTCCGCTCCTGACCACACCTGTCCTGTCAGGGCCTCCCCCTTCCCCTCTTGTCCACTTGTGACCCTATCAGAAGGAGCATTTTTCATGGCCGTCACCATTCGTAAGAATACCAGTGAAAGCAGATCCATCGGCACACTCGATGACCTCATTGCTTTCCTGGGCAGGAACAAAACGCTGGTGGCCAAACGCCGCCGCGACCTGATCTCGGCCTGCAACAGCACGGCCAAGCTCGTCGGCCGGCCTCCGTCAGACATCCCGGCCAATATCGCAGCCTTGCGGGATCTGTTCGCCAAACTGCATCCTGCTCAGTGCCGCATCAGCAAGAAGCGCCTTGCCAACATCCGTGCCGACCTGGCCGCCGCCCTCGAACTTGCCGGCATCATCCCCGCCGACAACCGCGACACCACCCCTCTTCCGGCATGGGCGGAGTTTCTCGACCATGCCACCGCAAAACATCATGCATGGTTCCTGTCACGGTTCGCTCGTTTCTGCAGCCAGCGTCAGACCGAACCGGCGAATGTTGATGATGCCGTCGTGCGGGAGTTTCGCACCTGGCTCGATGCCCGCGTCCTGACCAACGATCCGAAGAAGATCGTCAAGGACACAGCGACCGCATTCAACGCCATCATCAAACGCGCCGCCTTAGACATTCCGTTGCTGACCACGGCTTTGGTTGAGCGTCACCTTGCCCGGCGCCTCACCACCTATCCCGCATCTCTTGGTAAAGACATCGAGCGTTACCTGAAGCGCCTGCGTGAACCTGATCTGTTTTCCAACGACGGCCCAACTCGCCCACTGCGCCCAACGTCCCTGCGTAACATCGAGGCCTATATCCGCCAGACCCTTGACGCTGCAGTTGGCGCCGGCTACCCGCCCGAGCATTTCAAGACGCTTGCCGACCTTATCGATATCGAGGTCATCAAGGCTGCCATCAAACAGATGATTGAACGGCGTGGCGGCGAGATTCCTTCCGGTCTCAGCAACATTCTTGCAGCGCTGTTGGCAATCGCCCGTCATGACGTCAAGGCATCTGCCGAGGCGATCAGGAGCCTCGAAACCGCAAGCAAGAAACTCGGCAAACACCGCGACACAGGTCAGCCTCGCCTATCCCCCAAAAACGAGCGCCGCCTGGAGCAATTTGATAACGCGCGCAACCGCGACCTCCTGATCGAGCTGCCGCACAAGTTGATGGCAAGGGCCGACAAGCAGCCCGGCGGCAGGCAGTCTGCCATGGATGCAATGATCGCCGCAGCCATCGCCGTGCTGCTTGCCTGCCCCCTGCGCATGGCGACGCTCTCCGCATTGAACCTCACCGAGGATATGACCATCATCGAAGAGCGCCGCACACGGGAATACCTCCTCCACATCGCAGCGGAGAAGGTGAAGAACCGCCAGGAAATCGCTGCGATCATTACAGGCCCGCAGGCAACCGTCTTAACCCGGTATATCAAGCACCATCGCAAATACCTCGCCCAAGCGCCTGGTGACTGGCTGTTCCCCGCCGCGTCCGGTGGCCCTCGTATTCCGGATCATTTCGGCAGTCTGATCAAGGATAAGATTTTCAGGGAAACCGGCCTCGTCGTGCATCCGCATCTCATCCGGCACTTCGCGGCGAGAACATTGCTGGAGGCCAATCCCGGTGACTACGAGACTCCCAGGAAGCTTCTCGGTCATGCCAGCCAGAAGATGGTGACAACCGTTTATGCTCCGCTGGCCAGCCGGGCCGCATTCCAGCGCTATTCCGAGATCCTTAACGGCAAGAAAGGAAGCAAGAACAAAGCCGGCCGCAACGATGAGCCGCGCAAATGACCGCCCCCATCATTCCTCTTATCATCAAGCTGGCCGCCTGGCCGGAGATTGACCGTAAACTGTGGGAGCAGGCCTTCAACTCCGGAGGTCTGTTCGACACCACTGGCATCTTCGCTGGCTGGTCCGCCGGCAGTCGCCGCCTGCACGCGCAAAACTACGGAAGCTGGCTGTCATTTCTCCAACGCAACCAACCCGACTATCTCAACCTAATCCCGGCCGACCGCATCACGAAGAATCTCGTCAGGGCGTATATCGACGAGTCGAGGCAGCGGCAGCTCAAGCTCCGCTCCATTTCCAATCATCTGATGAGCCTCGCTGTCATCGCCAGGGGCTTTGAGCCCAAAAGGGATTGGGCCTGGCTGTTCCATGCGGCGTGTTCACTCTACGAACAATCCGATCCATATCAGCTGAAGCCGCCCATTCCGATCACCGCCGCCGAGCTGTTCGAATGGAGTCTTGCCCTCCTCAACCGGCTCACGGACCTCGCTCCGCATGGCCCGCTCGTGACCGCCATGCGGTTTCGCCAGGCATTGATGGTCGGCCTGTTGATTGCTCGCCCTGTCAGGGTGCGCGCCTTCATGGCCATGACCATCAGCCAGCATGTCGAGGTTTCGGATCACGGCATGGTCCTGGCGTTTTCGGCCGAGGACATGAAGGATCGGAAAGCACGCCGCTTTCCCTTTCCCGAGCCCCTTCTCCCCTTCATGCGCCTTTATCTCGACGTCCACCGCCCTACCCTGTTGCAAGGCAATGAGTCCGACGCCCTGTGGATCAGCCAGCGTGGTGACCCGATGTCCATCGACAGCTTCACCAGCGGACTGGCCCAGTTGACAAACCGTGTCTTCGGACTCACGTTGAGACCCCATAAATTCCGTCACATCGCGGCGACCTCGATTGCCACCTACGCTCCGCAGCATACCGGCATCATCCGCGACATCCTGGGTCATGCGACGCTCCGGATGGCCGAGAAGCATTACAACAGGGCGACTGCGGTCGAGGCCAGCCGCAAGTTTCAAGAGGTGTTGCGCAACCTGCGCAGCGGCGGACGCAAGAGGGCAAAGGCAGAACGCCGCAACCGGCAAGCCGACAGAACGGAATAAGAAAGGACATCATGCGCGCCGCGATCTACGCCCGCTATTCCTCCGAACTGCAGCGCGAGGCTTCGATCGAAGACCAGCATCGCATCTGCCGCCGCCTCATCGACGAGCGCGGCTGGAGCGAAGCAAAGCTCTATGCCGACCAGGGCCTCAGCGGCAGCTCGCATCTGCGGCCCGGCTACCAGACGATGATGATGGACGCCCGCAACGGCCTGTTCGACATCCTTGTCGCCGAAGGCCTCGACCGCCTCTCCCGCGACCAGGAACACATCGCCGCCCTCCACAAACAGTTGCGCTACCTCGGCATTCCCATCGTCACGATAGCCGAAGGCGAGATTTCCGAGCTGCACATCGGCCTGAAGGGCACGATGTCCGCCCTCTTCCTCAAGGACCTCGCCCAGAAGACCCATCGCGGTCTCGAAGGCCGTATCCGCGAGGGCAAGGCCGCCGGCGGCATCTCCTATGGTTACAAGATCCTTCGGCAACCTTTGGCGGACGGCACCTTCACAACCGGCGAGCGCGCCATCGACGATCACGAGGCCGCTGTCATCCGTCGCATTTTCCGGGACTATGCAAGCGGCATCAGCCCACGCGCCATCGCCGCCCGCCTGAACAAAGACCGTGTTCCCGGCCCTGCCCGCGCATCCTGGGGCGCCTCCACCATTTACGGCAACTGGCGTCGCGGAACCGGCATCCTCAACAACGAACTCTACATTGGCCGGATGATCTGGAACCGGCAGCACTTCCTGAAGGATCCGGAGACCGGCAAGCGTCAGGCCCGCCCCAATCCAGAGACGGAATGGGTAATCCAGGAGGTGCCGGAGCTTCGCATCCTCGAACAGGCGCTCTGGGATGCCGTCAAGGAACGCCAGGGCATCACGCGCCGCGTCATGGAAACGCAGGATCGCGCGCTGCGCCCCGAGCGCGCACGCCGCACCCGCTATCTTCTCTCCGGCCTCCTCACCTGCGGTTGCTGTGGCGGAGCCTATACGCTGGTCGGCGGCCAGCATTACGGCTGCGCCAGCACCCGCAACAAGGGCACTTGCGACAATCGCCGCATGATCCATCGCGACCGTCTGGAAGATCGGGTTCTCGGCGGCCTGCGCGACAAGCTCCTTCACCCGGACCTCATCGCCGCCTTCGTCGAGGAATACCAGCGGGAGTACAACAAGGCCATTCAGGCCGATCTCGCCACCCGCAGGATACGGGAAGCGGAGCTGACGAAGGTCGAGCAATCCATTGCGCAGATTGTCGACGCGATCGCCGATGGCATGTACCACCCGTCTATGAAGGAGAAGATGACGGCACTGGAGGCGCGCAAGAGTGCAATCTGCGGCGAACTGAGCGCGCTCGGTGAAGAGGAGCCCCTTCGGCTCCACCCCGGCCTCAGCAACATCTACCGCCGCAAGGTCGCGGCCTTGACGGAAGCGCTGAACAAGGACGAGCTTGCCCGCAGCGAGGCGATCGAGGTTCTGCGCGGCCTGGTCAGCACGATCCGGTTGACACCGGACGATGGCGGCGAGCTCCAGATCGAGCTTGTTGGCGAACTCGGGGCAATCATGCTACTTGGGGAAGCCGACGACAAAAGGCCCCGCTACCGGGGCAACGGGGTTTATTCGACAAGGCTGGTTGCGGGGGCAGGATTTGAACCTGCGGCCTTCAGGTTATGAGCCTGACGAGCTACCGGGCTGCTCCACCCCGCGTTATGGGTTGGATGTGATTGAGAAGATGTTGATTGCCTTTAGCAGACCTG